>ERZ781272.2-NODE-2-length-624563-cov-13.767672_pt1 | contig 624563 bp, 517 predicted proteins | sample MGYA00375850_ERZ781272 | MGnify/ENA primary metagenome ERZ781272 (study PRJEB29790, sample SAMN06051246) | human gut metagenome | host: Homo sapiens | place: USA: Cincinnati, Ohio | collected 2013-06-21 | study: EMG produced TPA metagenomics assembly of the Gut...
GAGTATCTGGAAATCTGCCGTGGCAACACGGTAAGGCGCCGGGTGCTTAGCCTACCTGTGGGAGCAAGCCCGCGGAGACCAACGCTACGACGGCGGCCCCACAGGCGGCCGAGACGGGGAAAACCGAAGCTCCGGAGACGACAAAAGCGCAGAATACTGCTGAGAAAGAACCCGTGGAGCTTACAATCTGGCTTACCAGCCGCAACAAGGACGACTGGTACGTACAGATGGAAGATCAGTTCCTGGAGGAGCATCCATGGATCACATTAAATAAAGTAGTAAAAGAGGGGGATCCCGGCAACGAATTCTATCAGGCCGTAGCCGCAGGCAACGCACCGGATCTGGTAGATTCCTCCTTCACCATGATGAATACATACATTGCGGCGGGAATCCTGGAGCCTTTGAACAGGTATACGGACAACTGGGATGAATGGGGCAATTTCACAAGCGAGTACATCGATATGTTTAAAAAGGACGGCAGCTACTACGGTCTGCCGTATCAGGTAGCGCCCATGCTGTTCGGTTATAACAAAGCGCTGTTTAAAGAGGCGGGAATCGCAGAGCCGCCGGCAACCTGGGATGAGGCAGTCGAGGATGCGAAGAAGATCAACAATCCGGATAAGCAGATTACCGGATATGCGACGTTGGCCGCTGAATGGACCGAGTGGTTCTTCCAGTATTACGTATGGCAGGCCGGCGGAGATCTGACGAAAGAAAATGCAGATGGAACGGCAGAGCTTACCTTTACCGATCCGGCCGTTATCGAAGCTGCAAAATACTATCAGAAGCTGCGCAGCGAGGGCGTGCTTCAAAGTGACTTAACCCTGAAGTTCGGCGATCTTGTAACAAACTTTGGACTGGGAAAGATCGGCATGATGCCATTTGCCGGCGACTGGGTAGCGGAAGCGGCTGAAAAGGGAATCGATCCCGACGACATCGGATTAAGCCTTCCTCCGGCAGGACCATCCGGAGAACGCACCACCGCGATCGCAGGAACCTGCTATGCCATCAATGCCAAGACCGATCAGGCGAAGAAGGACGCCGCCTGGGAATATATCAGTTTCTATACGAGCAGGGCGTATCTGTCTTCCTTCTTTGAGAATCTGGCTACCAAGGGCGCGTTAAATCCGGTTATCATTCCAAGAGATGACATCAGCGTAACGGATTTCTACGAGTTCCCGGAAGAGTACAATCAGGTTCTGGAAGCCGCCAAATCCGTAGGCCGTCTTGAATTCTACGGAAAATCTGATTTCGGTTCCTACGTTGACCGTGCGGTACAGAAAATTTTAGTAGATCCGAATGCCGACCCGGAAAAAGAATTCAGCGCAGCGCAGGATCTCTGTGCCAGCGAGGCATTGCAGGCTTTCAATGAGGCAAATAAGAGATAACAGACAGAACAGACCGACAGTACAGATCCATAGAACAGCCAAAAAGTGCGAGGATAACAGCCTGCACTTTTTGGCCTTTTGGCATTCTTATGATATAATAGTCACTTACGATGCAAAAACTGTAACAGGAAAGGGACGGGGAGATGTATGGCCATGATGCAGAAACTGAAAGAAATGAAACAAAGATGGGACCACAGCATTAAGGCCGTGCTGCGCCGGGTCAGTATTTTCCGCCGCCTGAATCTCTCCTTTATGCTGTTGATTATGACGGCTGCCATATTCCTGACCTTCTTCAGCTTTTACAAATATTCCGCCGAGATCAGAGCCAATATCGACCGGTACAGCTCCTTATTAGTCCAGAACGTGGAATTAAAGATTCAGGACACCATGCAGGAATACGAAGAGTCCGCCCTGACATTTTATGATGACAGCAAGGTGATCCGTGCGCTCAAGGAGAACGCGCAGCTGTATCCCTTTAAAACGGAGGCGGATAAAAATAAGTACGAGGAAAACCGCTACTTTGTGGAGAGCAGGCTATACAATATGCGCTACAACCAGAAGTATATCGTCAATGTCCAGTTTGTGACGCCCCGGGAACAGTACTACATGGTGGAACCGGACGGATACCGGAGAGGCGGCTGCATCCGCAACCTCGAAGAGTTTTATAAGACGGATATCTACCTCATTCCCCAGGAGAAGAAGGGGTATCCCGTCTGGTTTGATATGGCGGAGCAGACCAACATCTTCTATCAGAATGAGCAGAGCATCTACGGCTATCCCAATATCATCACGCTGGGAATCGGCGTCTACGCGCCGGGAAACCGGGAGTTTTTAGGCGTGCTGTTAATGAATGTCAACCTGAACGCATTTTCCGGTGCCATGGAGGGCTATGAGGCCTATAAGGACGGAAATACCTTTTTGATCGGAGAGGACGGCGTTTTGATGTGGTTCAATCCCAGCCTTACCGCCCCCGCATTTCCCAAGGACGATCTGCTGTTCCAGGAGATGAAGCAGGATGGACAGGGCATCCGGGAAAAGAAGATCGACGGAAAAAAGGTGATACTGGCCTATGAGCAGATTCCCAATACCGGCGTGTTCGTGGCCTATATCGCGGAGCTGGCGGTCCTTTATAGGGGGACGTATCGAATCAGAAACTTGTGCATCCTGGTGCTCCTTCTGATCGTTGTCGCCTGCTTTATCATCTCCTATTACGTGACCTGCAGCATTTCGGAGCCGGTCAGCCAGTTAGTCCGGGTCATGAAAAAGACTGGAGACGGCAAATGGAACGCGCGGTATGAAAACTCCGGTCACGATGAGATCACCATACTGGGAGACCGGTTTAATGAAATGGCGGACAAGACGGACCAGCTGATCGACCAGGTGTATCTGTCCGAAATCAAACGGCAGAAGATCTCCATAAGCTGGGCCAACGCCCGCCTGGATGCGCTGCTCATGCAGATCAACCCCCATTTCCTGTACAACACCCTGGATATTATCCGGTGGGAGGCCATGTACGAGGCGGAGGGGGAAAGCGCCGTGACCCAGATGATTGAGAAATTCAGCAGGCTGTGCCGCATGGGGATGCGCACCGGCGGCAATACGATCACGCTGAAAGAGGGAATCGAGCACGCCAGAACGTATCTGGACGTCATTAATTTCCGGCACAGAGAGAAAATCCAGCTGGAGATCGATATGCAGGCAGATGAGGAAGCCATCTATATTCCCCAGTTTATGCTGCAGCCCATCATGGAAAATGCCGTCGTGCACGCCTTCGACGACGGCAGCAGCGGATACCGGATCGTGATCCGGGCGTGTATCACAGGTGCAGATCTGCAGATAACCGTAAGGGATAACGGAAAAGGCATGTCCAGGGAGGAAGTGGACCAGCTGACTGCCAACATGGAAAGAACGGATCTGGCTGATGAAAACATAGGTCTCGTCAATGTCTATCAGCGGATCCGGCTGTTTTACGGGGATGCGTGCGGCATAGGCATCACCAGCCGTTTAGGGGAGGGGACCGAGATCAGGATCACCCTGCCTGTGCGGAAGCATTCGGAGAATATGGAAAAGAGCAAAGGAGAGGAAGATGGCATACAAAGTTTTAATTGTAGATGATGAGGAAATTGTATGCAGAGGACTGGCAAAATTCGTCAAATGGCAGGAGTACGGTTTCTCGGTGGAGGGGATTGCCTACAGCGTGGATGAAGCCCTGGCACTGATGGAGAGAACCGCCATGGATGTGGTATTTATGGATATCCGGATGCCGGGGAAGACGGGGCTGGATATGCTCCAGATCATCCAGAAGTCGTATCCGGGCGTCAAATCCGTGATTCTCAGCGGTTTCAGCGAATTCTCCTATGCGAGGGAGGCCATACGGTATGGTGCGGTGGACTATTTAAACAAACCGGTGAACCTAAAAGAGGTGGAAGAGCTGCTGGAGCGCCTGGGGAAAGACTTTATGGAGGAAAGGCGTGCTCAGGAGGTGCGGAACAACCGGATTGAGGGCCTGCTCCTTTCCGCTGTAAAGGGCTATTCCAGGCTGGAGCAGGAGAAATACCAGCTGCCCGTCCTGGAATGGTGGCACGGACTGTCTATGGAGCTCTTAAGCCGTGAACTGTCGGAGGAGGAGATTCTCGAGAAAAAGAAGCTTCTCCGGGCGAAGATCATGGCCATTGTGCCGGAGGCGTACCTGCTGGACTGCAATGTCTATGAGCTGTTTGCAATCATTCCCTGCAAAAATGAGGCGGAGGCCGACCACTTTGTGGATATCCTGGAACAGACCTGTCAGGTGGGGCTGGAGTGGTCCTGCGGAATCAGCAAGTTCAAGCACGGCATCGGCGCGCTGAGAGAAGCCTATGAGGAGTCCGGAAAGGCCCTGCGCTACCATCGGGCCAGCGAGAAGCGGGGGATGATCTGGTATAAAAATATAGAAACCCTGTTTTCCCAGGACCTGCCGGAGACTCAGGAGATCCTCCGGGAGCTGGTTGGCGTCCTGGCCAATCCCGAAGAGCGCGGCTGCGCGGTTTCTCAGCTGGAATCCGCACTGGAGAGTATCTGCGCGCAGAAAATGACCGTGATGCAGTTTCAGACCGTATGTATCCGGTGTCTGATCGAGCTGAATGGACTGCTGCAGGGCATGAAGGGGGACGGCATAGATCTGCACGGCCAGCTGAATAAGATGCTGGAGAAGATTCTGCTCTGCGACAATTACCGGATGACCATTGACTGTATGACCGGCTATGCCGGCATGCTGGTGCAGAAGCTGAATGATACCGATGAGGTGCAGCTGGGCGGCGGAGTGATCAAGGAGGTCCAGCTGTTTATCCGTCGCCATTACAATGAGACAATCACGCTCAATATGCTGGCCGACCAGTTCTATCTGCATCCCAATTATCTGAGCCGCCTGTTTAAGGAAAAAACCGGTAAGAATTTCGTGGAGTATATGACAGAGGTGCGCATGGAGAAGGTGAAGGAGATGCTGACCGACCCGGAAAAGAAGGTGTCCGATATCAGCATGATGGCCGGATATGAGAATCCAAGGTATTTCAGCAAGGTATTTAAGCAGTTTACCGGGATGACTCCCAGTGAATACCGGGAGGCGCTGAACAGGTAATAGGATAAGAACTGTGATTCCTTTGTAAGCTAAGACAACAGGCCCGTTAAAAATCAGGCCTGTTGCCTTTTTTATTTCCCTGGTCAATGAGCCCGGGCGCATTTACAGTCTCTGCCCTTCATTTTCCGCCATGACAGGCAGCTTCACCCGGAAGGCTGCGCCGCCGCCTTCCGTTTCATCCACCGAGATCCGGCCGCCGTGGAGCGTGGTCAGCTCTTTGGCGATGGAGAGGCCGAGGCCGAAATGGCGTTTGTCCGTCCTGGAGGTGTCGCCCCGGTAAAAGCGGTCGAAGATATGCGCCCTGACATCGGCGGGAATCCCGCACCCCTGGTCTGCTACGCAGATCGTCATTTCTTTCCCTTTCACCGCGGCGCTTATGGTGATCTTTTTATTGGCCGGTGTATAGGACACGGCGTTGTCCAAAAGGATGGTGAGCAGCTGTTTTAAGCAGGAGGCGTCGCCGGTTACATGGGGAAGCGTCTCTTCCGGCAGGTCCAGGAAAAGCCTGACCTGGCTGTTTTGACAGACCGGTTCAAAGAGCTCGTAGGTTTCGATGAGAAGCGTATCCATATCCACGGTCTCCTGTTTGATGGACCAGCTGCCGGCGTCTGTGGACGCGAGAAGCAGCATATCCCCCACAAGCGCCGCCATGCGCCTGCATTCACTCCGTATGTTTTTCAGATACTGGGCCTGCTTTTCCGAACACTCCGCTGATTGCAGGGGAGAGGGACTGTCCGAACCTTCCGCCGACTGTAAGGGAGAGTGACTTGCCGCTACTGCGTCAATGGCGGTGACACTGGATTCGATGACTGCCAAAGGGGAGCGAAGCTCGTGGGAGGCCGAAGCGATGAATTCGTTCTGGCGTTTTCTGCTCATTTCGACCGGTTCCAGGGATTTTCCGACGAAATACCAGCTGACGAGAAAGAGGGCTGCAATCCCCAGAATATCGAACAGCAGGAAGCGCGGCCCCTGACTCCTGATCAGAGAGATACCCGGCGTCCGGTACCCCAGAAGCGTCAGGCTCTGATATCCTTTGGCGGTGGGAAAGACAAGGATTGTGCCGTAATAGGAGTCTCCCTGATCCCCCTTTACCGTGAAGACCGAGCTCTGAATGACCGAGGAGGAGACGGGGCGCACCGCCGGATTGACTTTTTCCTTCAGGGCCTCTTCCCGCGCCCGGTCGATGAGCGTCTGCCGGTCCGTGGCCGGAGCCCAGGACCCGGAATAGAGAAATGGTTCCCGGTTCTCCTCAATATGTATGATCAGCTTTTCTGAAGCCTCGGTCTGGGCCAGCCAGCTTCCGGAAATGGTGGAGCCGTACTGCATGCGGGACGCGACGGCTACGATCTGATTCTGGAAGGTCTGCAGCGCGTCCTTTTCCGATACACGAAGGTTGTAGAAGAGGAGTCCTGCGACTACCAGGGTCAGAATGGTTCCCGTGGTTACGGTGTACAACAGGGTCAGTTTTTTGCGAAGCTCTTTAATCATGGAATTCCTCCAGCCGGTAGCCGACGCCATGGACCGTCTGGATTTTTGCATTTCCATGAAGCGCCTTTAAACGCCGGCGTAAAAAATAGATGTAGTTGTCCAGATTGCCTGCCTCCACCTCGGAATCCGGTCCCCACACGTAGGAGAGGATGGCATTTCGCGGAAGCGTACGGCCGGCATTTCTCATCAGATACTCCAGAAGCGACGACTCCCGGCCGGAGAGTGTAACCGTCTCGGAGGCGGCGCCTTCTCTGGTGAGTTCATGCTTGACCGCGTCCAGGCTGAGGCTGCCGAAGGTCAGAGTCGTGGTGTCCGCGGTTCGTCCGGGTCTGCGGGTGACTGCCCGGATCCGTGCCAGGAGTTCCTCCACTGCAAAGGGCTTGACTAGGTAGTCGTCCGCGCCTGCGTCCAGCCCGTCGATTCTGTCGCCCACACCGTCGAGCGCGGTGGTGATGATGACAGGAGTCATGACGGATTTCTGCCGGATGGCCTGTAAGAGGCTTAAACCGTCCAGGCTCGGGAGCATCCGGTCCAGAATCAGCACGTCATAGGGATACTCCGTCGCGTAGTAGAGGGCGTCATCGCCCCGGTAACACTGATCGACCTGATATCCCGCCTGCTCTAACTGCATGGCTACCGTGCTGCACAGTATTTTATCATCTTCTACCAGTAAGATTCTCATGTCTGTGATCCCTGCTTTCTTTCTTATTTATATCAGTTGTTTCCTCTATTATAGCAGAGAAATCTCTAAAAAATCTAAAAACCAGCCGTTTCCAGTTTTTTTAGAGATTTCTCTGGTATGATTATTCTAAAGGCAAATCCGGAATGGCAGAAAGGACAAAAAGGGATGGACAGAAAAAAAGGAATGACCGCACGGAAAGCCGCCGCATGGCTCTTGATACTGGCCGCGGTAACTGTGATGGCGGCAGGATGCGGCCCGAAGCCGGGTGGTGCGGAGGCGGGCGGGGCGGATGCGCCGACGGCCGATAATGGGGGAGCCGGTGATAACTCCGACGTCCCCAGAGGACGGTATGTGGAGCAGGAACTGGCATTTCCGTTCGATCCATCGACGGAGATGATGGAAGCCATGATGCTTTCTCCGGAAGGAGATCTCCTGGTTCTTACATACAACCAGGAGATGGAAAACAGGATTTACCGGATGGAAGATACGGGTGAATGGAACATGGATGAAGCCCTCACCGCCAGCATTCCCGAGGGCAGCATGCTTTTAAAGATGAACGGTACGAAGGATGCGGCGTATTACTACCTTACACAGGGGGAAGAGAGATACATCGGAAAGATGGCCTGGGGCAGTCAGAAGATGGAGCGGCTTGCAGATCCCGCGTTTGAAAAGGATGGGATCTATAATATCTCCGATTTTCTGGCGGCTGACAGCGGGGCGGTGCTCTTTTCCCTGATGGATGGAAAGACCGTGGTCTGGAAGCCGGAAGACGGGGTGTCCCTCCAGCTGTATCAGAAAAACAGAAACAGCACGCTGAATACCAGCAGCACACTGGTGGGAGATACGTACATAACGGCGGGTGACCTGGGATTTCTGGCTTATGACATGGAGACAGGAAAGGAACTGGAGACGATTCCTTACCAGACGGGGGACTCCGACGCGGAGGGCAGCCTCGCAGCCGGAGAAGGGGACGATATCTACCTGTGCAACGCGGCGGGAATTCACCACATGGCGCTCGGCGGGACGATGTGGGAGACCATTGTGGACGGGAGTCTGAATTCCTTAAGCCTTCCGGGGATTAGAATTAGTAAGATGTGTGTCGGTAAGAACAACGACTTTTTCGTATGGTACGAGAAAGACGAAAATCCCGTTCTTGCACACTATGTATACGATCCGGACACCATTTCCGTTCCGACATCGACGCTGACCGTATACGGTCTTGATCTGTCGGAGAAGTATCTGATCCGCCAGGGAGCCATACGGTTCCAGATGGAAAATCCCGATATTCGTGTCGAGGTGATCGACGGAAGAAAGCAGATGGAAGGGATGATGGATGCGGATATCATCCGAAGCTTAAACGAGGAGCTGCTGACCGGAGCGGGAGCGGATGTTCTCGTGCTGGACGGCCTTCCGGGAAAGTCCTATATAGAAAAAGGGATTCTGGAGGATATGAGCGAACTTCTTGCGCCGTTTACAGAGAGTGGGGAAATATACCGGAATCTGACCGGCCATTTCCGGAGAAGCGACGGATCTGTCTACGAGGTGCCAGTGAGGGTCTTATTCCCGGTTGTATATGGGGAGGCCGGGGCCACAGCGAGTTTATCCAGCCTGCAGGCGTATCTGGAGTATCAGGAATCGCCGGGAGCCGGCTCCATAAGTGGAAAGACCGTATATGAAAATATTCTCCGGCGCCTTGCTTTTCTGTATGACCAGGAGCTTTGGGATGACGATGGAAAATTAAAGGAAGAGGAGCTTACAGACCTTCTGGAAGCGGCCATGCGGACCGGAGAGCATTCCGGCGCCCGCGTTCTGTATCCGGAGGACGAGGATAACGGAGCCGGAAAACGGTATAATCTGGTCGCTGAGAACGGGTTTACCACTCCGGACCATCTGGGGATTATGGCGGGAGACAATCAAGCCTCTCTGGAGCTTCCGCGGGAAATGGCGGAGATGAGCCTTTCGTTTGCAGTTATGAGGGAAAAAGGGTATCCGCTTCAATCCGTCAATCATACCTTCTATCCGGAAGAGCGGGTCGCCATTAACCGGAACAGCAGGCAGAAAGAGACGGCGGAACGCTTTGTAACCTTCCTGCTGTCGGAACAGATACAGGGAGAGGACGTGGAGGATGGCTTCCCCGTCACCCGTGCTGGTGTGGAACGATGGAAGCAGCGGCAAATAGTGATGAGCTATGGGACGGGGAACTGGGAGGGCCTTATGATCTACGGGGATTATCCAACGGAATCAGAGCGGAAGCTTTTGCTGGATATGATCCCGGACCTGGATAATCCGGTCGTACCGGATCCCACGGTTCTGTCCATTATGGCGGAAGAATCGGAAGGCTATTTCAGCGGGACACAGGATCTCCCGGCCGCTGTAAAGGCCATAATAAGCAAGGTGACGCTCTATCGGGCGGAGACAGAATAAAGATATGGTTTGATTTATGCAGGAGTGAATTGAGAGAAAGGAATAAAAGAAGATGAAAAACAGTCACTTGATTCAGAGAGCCGCGGCTCTGGCTCTGGCCGCGGTCATGGCAGTCATGACCGCCGGATGCGGCACAAAGGAACAGAAGGATGGCGCCACAGAGGGGGCAAAGGACAGTACAAAACAAACAGGGAATGCGGACCCGGGAACCGCGGACGTCGCAAAGGGGCGTTACGTGGAGCAGGCGGTTGCATATCCGTTTGAAGCTGGAACGGAACGTGTTGTGGATATCATCCAGGACCAGAACGGGGAGCTGGTGATGTTCACCTTAATCGGCCAGGAAGTGGATGGGAAAAAGAAGGCCTACCGCTACGACGGTTCCTCCTGGAGCGAAGATACGGCATCTCCGGTGCAGGAGCTTCAGGACAGCGACTATTTAACGTATTCCGCTTACGGCGCGGATGGGACGCTTTATCTGATCTACGCGGATCAGAGTTATAAGGCGCATCTGGTGAAGTTTGCAGAAGGGCAGCCCATGCAGGAGATTTCCGCCGGGATTGAGGATGCCATGGTTCTGCTGAACGGACTGTACGTAAGCGAAGACGGCACTCTGTTCATTCCCTCCGGTGACCAGGTCATCGTCGTCGGTACGGATGGCGTGGTGGAAAAGAAGCTCCCTCAGAGGAATTCCCACAGCAATTTCTGCGACAGCCACACGCTGACAGCTAATAGTTTTATGACTACAGGAGACAGGGGATTTCTCCGGTACGATTTAAAATCGCTGGCGGAGAAGGAAGTGATTCCGTTCCAGACCGACGAGTCAGACGTATACGGAAGTCTGGCCCGTGGAGAAGGAGATGATTTCTACCTTGCCAATACTAAAGGAATTCATCACATGGCGGATCAGGGAACGATGTGGGAGACCATCGTGGACGGTTCCCTGAATTCCATGAGCATGCCCAGCGCATACGTAAAACGTCTTCTCGTCGGAAATGACAATGATTTTTACTTATGGTACTCGGAAAGTGAGGAACAGAAACTGGCCCGCTATACGTATGATCCGGAAATGCCGACCATACCGTCGAAAACCCTTACGGTATACGGCTTAAACCTTTCGGAAAATCAGACCGTGAAACAGGCGGCCGCCCTCTTCCAGATGGAGTATCCCGATGTCAGAGTCGAACTGATCGACGGAGCCGGCGAGTCGGGGAGCACCTTAAAATCCGATACGATCCGTTCCTTAAACGCGGAACTGTTAAACGGCAACGGCGCTGACGTGCTGGTGCTGGATGGGCTTCCGATCGAATCCTATATTGAAAAAGGGGTTCTGGAGGATTTAAGTGATATTATCACTCCCATGGTAAAAGCGGGAGAGCTATACCCCAACATAGCGGAGAGCTTCACCGGTTCCGACGGAAGTGTCTATCAGTACCCGGTCCGTGTCACCATTCCGATTATGTACGGAGACGGAACGGCGGTGAGCCAGATGGCTGCGATCGGTTCTCTCCGGGCGTGGCAGGAGGCGAATCCGGATAAGGCTCTCTTCCCAAAGACCATCTATGAAAATATTCTGAGGCAGATGATCTATCTCTACTATCCGGAGCTGGCAGGAAAAGACGCCGGACAGCTGGATACGGAGAAAGTCAGAATCCTTCTGGAAACCGCGAAGCTGGCGGGAGACGCCAGCGGAAGCAAGGTAGTCTTCGATGAATCGGAAGACGGCGGCCGCGGACGGGTATACAATGCCGCCGATACGAGAGGATTTACTGGTTTAAGCGATTATGGACTGCTGACGAAAAATGCAGAGATCTCTCTGGTGGAACTGGCGGGTATGATGGATGTCATGACACCTGTTGCAATCGTTGATAAGTATGGTTACCAGATGGAACAGTTTAATGATATCTATTATCCGAAGGGACTCCTGGGAGTCACCAGCTTTGGTAAGGAAAAGGAGACTGCGAGAGAGTTTGTCGCGTTTGCCCTGTCACCGAAGGTTCAGAATGGGGATTTAAATGACGGATTTACTGTGAGTAAGACCGCTTCCGGTGCCTGGATAGAACGGACTTCCATGGTGAGCATCGGTTTCAGCTTTGACGGCGGCGATATGATGAGCGCAGAGTACCCGGATGATAAGAAGAAGGAAGAGATTATGGGAATGCTGGATAAGCTCCATACACCCATTTCTGTTGACGATATACTGCTGGAGATGATAGTCAGTGAAACTAAGGGATATTTTGAAGGGAAACAGACTGCGGCCGAGGCGGCGGGGCAGTTTGAAAACAAGGCGAAGCTGTATTATGCGGAATAAAACACAGTCGGGCCGTCTGGCACGGAAGGCGTATCTGTTCCTTCTGCCGAGTCTGGCGGGGACAGCCGTGTTTGTCCTGCTCCCGTATGTGGATGTTGTCCGCAGGTCATTTTTCGAGGCGGCAGGAGGGCGTTTCGTCGCCATGCAGAACTATGTGACGGTGGTCGGCAACAGCGCGTTTCGATTGGCATCTTTTAACACACTCCGCTTTCTGGTGATCTGCGTACCGCTTCTGGTGCTGGTGTCACTGTTTTGCTCCATGCTGATTGCGGGATTAAAGGAGGAGGGGACCGTCTTTAAGACGAGTCTCCTCGTTCCGCTTGCCATTCCTGTGGCTTCGATCGTCCTGCTGTGGAAGCTGTTTTTCCATCCACAGGGGATGGTCAACCAGATCACCGCGCTCTTCGGCATGGCGGGGGTAGACTGGATCAATGGAGACACGGCCTTCGGCGTGCTGGTCTTTACCTATGTGTGGAAGAATCTGGGATACGATGTGGTTCTGTGGGTGGCGGGTCTGGCGGCCATATCGGATGAACTTTACGAGGCGGCCAGAGTGGACGGAGCGGGCATCGTGGCACGGTTTTTATACGTGACGCTGCCGGGCCTTTCCAAGACGGCATTTCTGGTGGTATCCCTTTCCGTGTTCAATTCCTTTAAGGTATTCCGGGAAGCGTACTTAATCGCAGGGGAGTATCCCCACGAGAGCATTTATATGCTGCAGCACCTGTTTAACCACTGGTTTGTGACCCTGGATATCCAGAAGATGAGTGCGGCCTCCGTCCTTCTTTTGCTGGTGGTGGCACTGCCGGTTATCACGAAAGGGCTGGCTTCGAGGAGAGGTGAAACATGAAATGGTTGAGAGAACGGATGCCGGAGAAAAAGATTCTCCCGCACGTCAGAAGGCTTATCCTGTCGGTAATCTGCCTGTTTATCTGGCTTCCCCTGCTCATGATGGCGGGAAATTCCTTCCTGTCCAGGGGGGAAATGCTGTCCCGGTTCGGTCCGGTGTTAAACGGCGGAACCGGAGCGGTGAAAGTTACCCTGTTTCCGGACTTTCCGACCTTAAGTCCCTTTGTGGAGCTGCTTCTGGATTCCCCGGGATTTTTCGTGATGTTCTGGAACTCCTGCCTCCAGACCGGGGCTGTGCTGTTCGGCCAGATGCTGGTGGCCGTTCCGGCGGCGTGGGCGTTTGCCATGTATTCATTTCCGGGTAAAAAGGTGTTGTTTATGGGATATATCATACTGATGATACTCCCGTTTCAGGTTCTGATGACCCCGGATTACTTTGTGCTGAACCAGATGCATATTTTAGATACCCATCTGGCGGTCATCCTTCCGGGGATATTTTCCACATTTCCGGTATTTATCATGGCACAGTTCTTTTCCTCGATCCCACCGTCTCTGCTGGAAGCGGCGCGTCTGGATGGGGCGGGAGAAGGGGCGGTGTTCTTTCGGATCGGTATACCGATGGGGTTCCCGGGAATCATGTCGGCAGGAATCCTGGGCTTTTTAGAGAGCTGGAATGCCATCGAGGCGCCGATGGCATTTTTGAAGAACCGGACGCTCTGGCCGCTGTCCCTCTATCTTCCGGATATTACGGCGGATAAGGTCAGTGTGGCGTGGGTGGCATCCGTGGCGGCTATGGCGCCCCCGCTCTTTTTGTTTCTGGCCGGACAGAGTTTTTTGGAGCAGGGAATTATGGTATCGGGGATAAAGGAGTAGACAGATGGAGAGGAAAAAAATACGAAAATGGTGCAGAGATGGTTTCCTTATGTTTCTTGGAGCCATGGCGGTCTTTACCGTTCTTTCCAGAAGCCTGGATTCCCTGACGGTGCCGCAGGTCGGCACCTCTTACGGCAAGATGGGAAATGTAAATTATGAAATCAAAGGGGACGGGAAATTTCTCGCCGCCGGAATCACATACTTAAATCCCGAGGAAGGGTTAAAGGTCCAGTCCGTCGGAAAAACGGCCGGGCAGAAGGTGGAGGCGGGAGAGGTGCTTTTCGCCTATCAGCTGGAGGGAATTCAGAAGAAAAAGGAGGAACTGGCTCTTTCCATCGAAAAGATGAGACTGGAGCTGACCCAGTCCGAGGTCCGCTCGAAACAGATACCGGGAATATCCGAGGAGACGCTGGCCATTCAGTCGCTGGACGCGGCAAAACGGGCCCTGGATTTCGGATATCAGGACTTGGAGGAACTGAGGCGGGAGAGCGGCGAAAAGCTTGCAAAGCTCAAACGGGACTACAATCAGAACATGACCCAGTCCGAGGAAGAGATGGAGGAGGAGACGAGACGGCAGTACCGGACCGCCGAGCGGGCCTACGATGCGGCTGTGGCGAAGAAGGAGAGTGCGGTCAAGAAAGCGGAGCGCGAGGTGACCGACTGCGAGGAGAAGCTGGACCGCCTGGAAGAAGAAGGGGCTTCAGACGAGGAGATCCTGAAAGCCAGAAAAGCTCTGGACCGGGCAAATGAGGATCTGGAAGAGGTGCGGGAAGAGCAGTCGCTTAACGTGGAGGAGGCGAAAGCGGCCTTAAACAGCGCGGAGGAAGATTACGGCGATGTCAGTGCCGGTAGGAGAACCGCGGCGGAAGCGCTAAAGAGCAGCTATGAGTCCTCGGTGGAAGCGGTGGAGGCGCAGATCAAGGCCGGAGAGAAGAGCGTGAGGAATTTGGAAGAAGCGCTCAGCCAGGCTGAACTCGCGGTATCCAACGCGCGGGCCAGGGATGCGGTGACGGCCGCCGAAAATCAAAAGGAGCAGACCGCCTCCGGCCTGGACCGCCAGGTGAAGCAGCTGGATATTACAAAGGCGGAGGAGCAGTTAAAAGCCCTGGAAGCCCTGGAGGCAGCATCTGGTGAAGTGACGGCTCCGGTATCCGGTGTGGTGACAGAGCTGGCCGTCGTCCCGGGAAAGACCGTGACGGGTGATGAGCTTGTGGCCATAGGTGACGGAAGGCTGAAATTCGAGGGAACGGTAGAAAAAAAGCTGGGCGAACTGATTACGGCGGGAACGAAGATAAACCTGCAGTATGGAGAGTCCAGGCGAACGTATGAGGCGGTGGTGGACAGCGTGGACTTCTTATCGGAGGAAGAACAGGCGCATTTTACCGCATCGGTCCAGGAGGACACGGGGATTCTGGGGGCAACGGCCGCATTTTCGCTTAATCTGACATCCCGGCAGTACACTCAGGTTATTCCCATCGCAGGGCTCAGGCAGGAATCGGATGGTTACTACATCCTGGTGGTAAAACCGCAGAAGACGATACTCGGCGAAGAGCTGACCGCGGAAAAGATTCCCGTGGAATTACTGGAAAAGAGCAGCACCCAGGCGGCAGTACAGGGTGCATTCAGCAATACGGACCAGCTGATCGTATCCAGCAGCAGGATCATCGAGGCAGGCGACCGTGTCAGAATATCCGGAGAGTGAGAGAACGATGAACAGGTTTAAGACATGGATCAGAACGGGCAGAGCAGCCAGAGTAAAAACCGTGTTTCTGGCAGTGCTTCTGTCGGCGGTTCTGTGGGGAATTTCCCTGTGGCAGGGAGAGAAGATAGAGCCATACGCCGGTGATATCCAGATCCGTTACCACGGACAGGGGGTGTCCCGGCAGGCTTTGGAGCAAATAAAAGAAGCCGGGTTAAAGCCTGAAGATGAGAGCTTCCCGGAGACCGCGGCATGGAATGTGGAGTACTATGTGGAGGCCAGGAATCCGGTGCTGAACTTTAAGCAGGATGTCACCTGCATCATGGTCCGGGGAGAGATGGATCAGATCGTGAAGGACCGGCTGGTGGCCGGCACGTATGGCTTTGGAGATGATGAGGAGGGCTGTGTCGTCAGCAGTAAAACGGCATGGGAACTGTTCGGCTCCACCGATGTGACCGGCAGCTGGATCTCCGTAAAGGGGAAACGCTTTGTCATTCGGGGAGTGACGGCCGCCTCCTATCCCATGGTAATGCTTCCGGCAAAACGGCTGGAGACGGAGTTTTTTCCCAACGTCTCCTTTTCTTACTCCGGTCAGGAGGGACTTGAGGGGCAGGCGGAAGAGATGATCATGCGCTTCGGACTGCCGGGACATGAAATCAGAATTAATGGGAGTATTTACTATGCCATGGTAAGGTTTTGCTGCACGCTGCCCGGATGGGCCCTGCTTATCTGGTTCTGGATTTTGATGCGGCGTTCGCGGCGTTTGAAAAAATTTGATATGCAGCAGGCTGGGCGGAGAGACAAAACGGAAAATCATGCTAAATATCGAAACTGGCTGTGGAAAGTTTTTTTCTTTGCGGTGATGGCCGGAGGTGCGGCAGCTCTGCTCTGGTATGGCTTCCGTTTTCCGGGAGAGTTTATTCCATCCCGGTGGTCGGATTTTTCCTTCTATGCGGAAAAATTCACACAGGTAAAAGAGAATCTCTTTGACATAGCCATGCTGCCAAAGACCCGGTGGGATGTGGAGATGATACGCGCGTTTGCTGCCTCCGTGTTCTGTTCGGCAAGCGCGGCTGCGCTGATCATCATAACGGGAAGTCTTCTGCTTTCCATGCCTGACCATACCGGGCAGGAGTAGAAGGCTCCTTTTTTCTTCAAATATAAGTATTTCAAACAATTTATGCATAAGCTATTGACTGTAAACCCTGTTTATACCTTATAGTAAACAGCAAAAAAGGGAGAAAAGACGACATGACAATTAAGGAAGTGGAAGAAAAAACAGGGATTGTACGTTCCAGTGTCCGTTTCTACGAAAAAGAAAAACTGATCCATCCTGTCAGAAATAACAGGAATGGATACCGGGAGTATACGGAAGAGGATGTACAGAACATCAAAAAAATAGCGTACTTACGAACCTTGGGAATCTCACTGGAAAATATTCACCGTATAATCGATCACGAGGTATCCCTGCAGGTGGTCCTTGAAAGACAAGCGGATGCGCTGGAGAGCCAAATCGCAGATCTGGAGAAATACCATTATATATGTAAAAAGATGCTGACCGAAAAGGAAATGACGTATGAAGATTTAGAGGTGGAAGCATACGTGACAGAGCTGGAAGAATACTGGAAAAATAACAGTAAGGTCTTTCGGCTGGATTCGGTCGGTTTCCTGTATCTGTGGGGTGGATTACTGGCATGGGGCGGAATCACAGCGGTGTGCTTTCTGCTTGCGCTGCTTGCATATCCGCATTTGCCATCCCAGGTTCCGATTCAGTGGAATAACGGCGAAATAAGCCGTCAGATTGGAAAAGCATTTATTTTTGTATATCCCGCCGCCTGTATCATCATAAGATTTTTTTTGCGTCAGTTTATATGGAGATGGCTGACACTCCGTCTGTTCTGCTTCAGTGATACCATCTGCGATTACGTGACCAACTGCCTGTGTTTTGTCATATTATCAGTAGAAGCATTTACAATCTTTTACGTGAATGGAATGATGCAAAATGTGACCACGATTCTGACTGCGGACGCAGTGGTGCTTGTGGGAGTCCTTTTGATCGGGTGGTACAAACTGACCGTGGGACAAGCGCGGGATTGAAAGACCGGGGGATAGGAAGAGACTGATCGGAATGCAAACAGGTCAGCATTTTCAGTTGTTTTTCAACTTCGAAAATGCTGACCTGTTTTGTATGAACGCCGTATGCATAAATCAAATATAGCTGTATGTTTTTGCATGCCTCTTCAGGAAGAAAAGGCAGAGCAGGAACCCTCCCGCTTCTGCTACCGGAACGGCAAGCCAGACTCCGTCAAGCCCCATAATAAGAGGAAGGAGCAGTAAGCATAGGACGATCAGGCACAGCGTGCGCACGAAGGAAATCACAGCCGATACCCTGCCGTTAGATAAAGCGGTGAACAGGGCCGACGAAAAGATGTTGACTCCGGAAAATAAGTAGCCGAAAGAGAACACCATGAATCCGTGGCGGGCCAGATCGTATACGGCTGTGCCGGGGTGTGCGAAAATCGTTACGATAATCACGCCCGCCAGCTGTGCTGTGGCAAATACGAGGAACGAAGTGACACCTGTAAAGATCAGGGAGGTCTTAAACACCTGCTTCAGCTGCTTCGTATTGCGGCTGCCGTAATTGTAGCTGATGACGGGTGAGACGCCCTGTGAAAATCCCATGTACAATGCATTTAACAGGAACTGGGAGTACTGGATAATGGTGATGGCCGCGACGCCGTCTTCTCCTGCGTAGTGCATCATCAGGAGGTTGAACAGGAACGTGATAATGCCGGAGGATAAATTGGTCACCATTTCCGAGGAACCGTTAATCAGTGTTTCCTTTAATTCTGCCGCAGAAAGACGGGGCTTTACGAGCCACAGCGCCTTGCGGGAAAAGGCAAAGTAGATCAGACCGAATACCGCAGGGATCATGTAGCCGATAACGGTAGCAATGGCAGCGCCAGCCACGCCCAGCTTGAGCGGGACGATGAGAATATAATCCAGAACCGCGTTGCTTAAGCCGGCCAGAATCGTAAGAAAAAGTCCCAGTCCGGGCCGCCCCTCCGTGATAAAATACATCTGAAACAGAATCTGAAGCATCAGCGCCGGAGCGAAGGCCATCTGCCATCTCATATAAGTAATACAGTCGCTCATGAGCAGGTCGCTGGCTCCCAGGAGCCGTACGATCGGTGCAGCAAAGAGATTGCCGAGAACCGCCGTTACGGCTCCGACAATGATATTCAAATATATAATAGAAGTAAAGGCAGCCCGTGCTTCCTCTGCTTTTCCTTCGCCCATCTTCTTTGCAACGATGGCGCAGCTGCCGGTTGAAAACATGACCGCAATGCCGAGCACGATGTTAATGGCGGGATAAACGATATTGATGGATGAAAGCGCATTGGTCCCGACGAAACGCGATACAAAGACCCCGTCAATAATCGTATAGAGGGAGGTAAAAATCATCATGATGGTCGTCGGCAGTGCAAACATCATGAGGGAACCAAATGTAAATTTTTTTGCCAGTGAATAATTCATACTATTTCTCCTGATTTTCTTGTAAATTTCAGCCGCATGGATTATCATAGGGTATAGGGTAGGCCGATAGTCAAGCAGAAAAACTTTGTATATAGAAAGGAATGTTGCAGCTCACAGACCGGGAAGCGGTGACCGACAGGGCTGTGAGCTGCAACAGAGGAATCAAAATATGGAAAAACAGTCGGAGTTATATTTTACAACAGGTGAGTTTGCGAAGATTTTAGGGGTTAAGAAGCATACGCTGTTTCACTATGATGAGATTGGTCTGTTTTCGCCGGCGGTGAAGGATGAGGAGAATAATTACCGGTATTATTTTGTGTGGCAGATGGATACGTTTGAGGTGATTCGGGCATTGCAGAAGCTGGGGATGCCTCTCAGTGAGATCAGGGAGTATATGGAGACCCGGTCGCCGGAGCATTTTCTGGCGCTGGTGGATCAGAAGGATGCGGAGATCGACCAGGAGATTGAACGTCTGAAAAATATGAAGCGTTTTATGGAGTGGGAGAGAACGACGATTAAGGAGGCGCTGGAGGCCGAGGTGGATAAGCCGAAGCTGGCGGAGAGAGGCCAGGAATACTTATTTTCTTCCGAGGTGAATATCACAGGGGAACGGAAGCTGGCAGAGGAGATCGCACACCATGTCAGGGTCTGCGAGCAGTACCATATCAGCATGAACGCCGTGGGCGCAGTCTGTCTGGGCAGAGACTTAGAGGCGGGGAAATACGACCGCTACCGGAGTGTCTATACGCGGCTGGATAAGCGCATTTCGGCGCTGAAACCGTATGTGAAGCCGGCGGGAACCTACGTGGAACTGTATTACCGGGGGTACGACGGAGACATGGGGAAGGCGTATCCGGTTATTCGGGATTTCGCCGAACAACAGGGGATCCGTCTGGATGAAATGTGGTATGAGGACCTTCTCCTCGATGAACTGACGGTCAGAGATACCGCGGATTACGTCGTGAAGGTGGCGGTGCGTGTGAAATAACGCTTCCGGCCGGTGAAGCGGGAAGCGTTGTCCGATCGCCTGGGATACCATTTACCACATATTGGCGAGGTGGCTTTCAATAAAGGAATCCAGCTGTTCCGGATCCAGGCCGAGGGCGGGAACCAGGAGGTTTTGGAGCTGCAGCTTTGCCTGCTGTTCCATGGCGGCTTCCGCGTCGCTGGGACGCCTTCCTGTTTTCGGGTCGTTCCGGCAGATATAGATGGTTTTTACGACTTTGATCCATTCAACCGGATCGTCGGATTTCTGAGCGGCCCGGAGGGCGCTTAAGCGGTTTCTTTCGTTGGAGATCACAAAGGCCGGTATGTACGGCATTCTTTCGATCAGTTCTAATGCGTCGTCTTTCGTCATGGTTATGTCCTCGTTTAATCAGATTGGGTATAGGGTCCGGATCTATTTTACCATAGATAAAGGCCGGATTTCAAAGGACGTTTTGTACAAAGAAACAGGTCTGCTGATTGGTGAAATCCGCATTTGCCTTTTAAAGCCGGTATGTTATAATGCAGGTAGTGTAAAAAGCTGCGGCTGGGAAGCCGTAAGGCTGATTTTAACGGGGGATAAAGGGATATGTACCGATTGATTATTATCGATGACGAGGAAAAAATCGTAGAAGGGATGGGGATGCTTTTTCCGTGGAAGACCATAGGATTTTCCGTGGAGGGCCTCTTCACCAGCGCGGTGGAAGCGCTGGAATTTATGGAGAACAATCAGGTGGACGTGGTGCTCAGCGATATTGAGATGCCGGATATGGATGGCATCGAGCTCAGCCGCAGATTGTTAGAGAAGGAAGATGTGAAGGTGGTTTTATTCAGCAGCCACCAGGATTACGACTATTTCCGGGCGGCGATTCAGAACCGGGTGGAGGACTTTTTGCTGAAGCCGGTGGATTACGCCATGCTTCTGGAATGTCTGGGCCGGGTGAAGGAGCAGCTGGATGCCAGAAGCCAGAAGAAGGTGGAGCTTCCAAAAGGGTATTACGACAAGATCGTGTCCGGCGTCAGGGAGTATCTGAGGAAGCATTATCAGGATGCCTCCCTGGAGGGGGCGGCCGAGACGGTGAATTTAAGCCCTGCTTACTTATCTAAGATTTTCAAAGAGAAAAATGGGACCAGCTTTTCGGATACGCTTCTTTCCATTCGGATGGAGAAGGCGAAGGAGATGCTGGAGGACATTCGTTATAAGAGCTATGACATTGCCTACTATATCGGCTACGACAATCCGAAGAACTTCTCCAGGGCGTTTAAGTCATACTATGGAATGACTCCGATGGAATACCGGAAATCAAAGACGGAGGAAGGGCAGTGAAGAAAAAGTTCTTTTTCAAGCGTGTGGCGATTTATCTGGGTATGATGCTCCTGCCGATGACGCTCCTGTTTACGGCGTTCTGCGTCCTGAATTTGCGGACGATAGACCGGGACTTAAAGAGACAGGGGAGACAGACCGTGGATGCGGTGGATGTGAACTTTGATCTGGTCCTGAGCAATGTCCTCTACCAGAACGATCTGCTGACCAGCACGACCCGGATGAACCTGTCGCTAAAGAGAATTCTGTCCCAGAGCGAAATGGCTTACGGCGATGCGGTCAACATCGACAGCCTTCTGGCCATTCTGCGGAGTATCAAGGATTCCCATGAGTATGTGGAGTCCATCTATCTCTACACCGACGGCGCGGCCCGGTATTTTTCCTCGGACAAGGGTATTCATACCATAGATGAGAGTACGGATTCCTCCTGGCTCGATGTCTACCGGGAGATTGCAAAGGACAGCAGCAGTTACATTGCGCCGCGGGAGATATCCCTGGGAGCGGATCAGGTGGTTCCTGTTTTGAGCATTTACAAACGCCTTCTTTTACAGAAGGGATGTATTGTGGTAAACATTGACGTGGCGAAGCTGGAGGAGATTCTGGCAAAGCAGATTTCCGGCCATGAGGAGACGGTCTATCTGGTAAACAGGGACGGCGATGTCCTGGCAGAACAGTCGGCGGGAAGCGGTAAGAACGGGGACCGGGAGTATTTTGCACGGCTGAAGGAACAGTATGGGGACGGATGGCAGGAGCATTTAAAGGGGATGGACGGCACCTGGGTCAGGACTCAGAACGGCACCTGCCTCCTGAGTGTGGGAAGCTACGATGCGATGGAAGTGTATTACGTGTCGGCGATCTCCTCAAAGGCCAGAACCGAGAGTATTTTCGCCATGCTGCAGTCATTCCTGGCGTTTCTGGTCCTGGATCTCTGTGTGGTGGTGTTCCTGGCGTATTTGACGACGAAGCGGTCCTTTGACCAGATTTCCTATATGATTTCGGTGTTCAATGAGGCGGAAAAGGGGCTGCCGGTGGCGAAGCCGGAAAACAGCAACCGGGACGAATACGATGTGATCATGAATAATATCATCTATCTGTTCCTGAACACCAACCATTTAAACGCCCAGCTAAAGGAAAATGAATACAAGAGAGAACACGCGGAAATGATGGCGCTCCAGCTTCAGATCAATCCCCATTTCCTGTTCAATACGCTTCAGACCGTGGACATGGAGGTGCGGAAGCAGGGGGCCAGTCCCGAGGAGATCAGCACGGTAATCCGCTGCGTCTCGGATATCTTAAAATATGCGCTGAGCGCCCCCGGGGAGCCGGTCACGGTGGAGGAGGAGATCCAGTACTTAAAAAAATACGCGGCTATTCAGAAATTCCGGTTCGGCGACCAGTTTATCATCTACTATGAGGTCGATGATGAGGTGATGGACGCCGCGGTGTTCCGGCTGTTCTTACAGCCGCTGGTGGAGAACAGCCTGCTCCATGGGATACGCGGATCGAAGCAGAAGGGCTACGTCAAGGTATCCATTCAGAAACGGGGAGAACGCCTGCGCTGCTGTGTGATGGACACCGGAGCGGGGATGACCAAAGAAGAGAAGGCCGGTCTGGAGAGCCGCTTTTCGAGTGATGACGCGGGTGGAATCGGACTGGCGAATCTGTACCGGAGACTCGTGCTCCGGTATGGAGAGGATAGCGCCCTGCGTGTCTGGTCGAAAAAGGGGATGGGAACCGCGGTCAGCTTCTATATACCCTGTGAAAAGATGAATGTGTAAGAGATGGTATCATTCCTTTCGGTTATCAAAAGGAATGATACCATTTTTTGCAGATATCGCAATTTAAGAAGAATTTTAGAAAGCCGGGCGCCTTTTATTTCTCCTGGTTTCATTATAAAATAGGAGTATCAAAAGGAGAGACGGTCCGGACGTCCAAACAAGAAAATGGAGGAAGGTTTCATGAAAAAATATTTAGCAATACCAGCGGTGCTCTGTCTGGCAGCAAGTTTATTAACAGCCTGTGGGGGCGGAAAAGGTGAGACGACCGCTGCGGATACGAAGGCAGAACAGGGCCAGACCGCGGCGGCGGAAAAAGAAACCGCCAAAACAGCGGATGGCGGATCGGAACAGATTACACTGCGGTTTTCCTGGTGGGGCGGTGAGGAACGCCTTGCGGCCACGCTCGATGTGATTAAGCAGTTTGAAGAGCTGAATCCCAATATTAAGATCGAACCGGAATACGGAAGCTCCGACGGCTATGCGGACAAACTGGCAACCCAGCTCGCAAGCGGAACGGCTCCCGACATCATCCAGATCGATCCGGGCCTCATGCCGGCGCTGGTTTCCGATGAGACCAATTACTTCCTGGATTTAAATACTTCCAGCTTCGATTTTTCCAATTTTGACGAAAACTACTATAAGCTGAGAATCAACGGCTTCTATGATGGAAAGCAGCTCGGAATCCCGACCGGAATATCCGGCGGCGCGGTTCTGGTAAATCAGGGACTGGCAGATCAGATCGGTATCGATTTCCACACCCAGTATACCTGGGACGACATCTTTGACTGGGCGAAAAAGGTGAGAGAGTACGACGATTCCATGTACTTAATCTGCTCCAACAAGGATTATGTGGCCAATATTCTGGCCAACAACTATGCGAAACAGTTAAGCGGCAAGACGTTTATCAACGAGGAAACGAAGGAGATTAACTTAACATCCGAGCAGTGGCAGGAGGTCTACACCTTTGTGAAACGCCTGTACGATGAGGAAGTGATCGCTCCGGCTTCCTATTCGGCCGCATACTCCGGAGACAATATGCAGTCCGATCCAAACTGGATTGCCGGAAAATACGTCTGCAGCTTTACCTACATGTCCACCATGGAAACCCTGGCGGCTGCCAATGCGGATGCAGAATACACAGCCGGTCTCTTCCCTCTCTATCAGGGCTCCGATGTGGATGCATGGAATGCAAACTGCCCGCAGATCATAGCGATCAACGCCAAATCCAAAAATCCGGAAGCGGCAGTGGAATTTTTAGATTATTTCTTTAACAATGAGAAGGCCATGGAGACCTTGGGATGCACCAGAAGTGTTCCTCCGACTGCAAAGGCCAGAGAAATCTGTACGGCGGACGGCTCATTGAGCAAGCTGTTGTCGGAGGCCGCGGATGTAGCCGGAAGCTACAGCGGAATGGTTGACGATAAGTATTTTTCAGCTGCGGAAGCAAAGCAGATCGTGACCGATGAGGTGGAGGCGGTTGGATTCGGAGTGACAACTCCGGAAAGCGCGTCTGAGGAGACTATCAGCCTGCTGAACAATTACATTTCCGGCATTCAGTAAACGGCGGCGGGGGAAACTATTATGGCAGCAAACCAGACAGCAATAAAAACCAAACGGTATAAGAAGCGGGACTATCAGGCATTTCTCTACCTGATGCCCTGGATTTTGGGAATGCTTATCCTTCAGATTTATCCATTTTTATGTTCTTTCTATTATTCATTTACCAATTATCAGGTCAGCTCCAGTCCAAACTGGAGCGGCCTGGATAATTACCGCTATCTCTTTACCAAGGACACCGAGTTCTGGAATTCGGTGAAGGTGACTGTGGTCTATACCCTGTATACCGTACCCGGCAAGCTGGTGATGGCCCTGGCGGTCGCTGTATTTTTAAACCGCAACATCAAGGGGATTAACCTGATCCGGACGCTCTACTACATACCGTCGCTGTTTGGCGGAAGCGTGGCGGTCTCTGTCCTGTGGAAGGCGCTTTTCATCGACAACGGCGTGATCAACGCCCTGCTTACAGGCTTAAGTCTGCCGGCCATCCAGTTCTGGGGCGATCCGAGATATGCACTAAAGACCATCTGCGCCCTGGAAATCTGGCAGTTTGGTTCCTCCATGGTGATGTTTCTCGCTGCCTTAAAGCAGGTTCCCGCGTCGCTTTACGAGGCCGCCTCCATCGATGGAGCGGGAAAGCTTCAGAGCTTCTTCCGGATCACGCTTCCCCAGATCACTCCGATCATATTTTTTAACCTGATCATGCAGACGATTCAGGCGCTGCAGAACTTCACCTCCGCCTTCGTCATCACCAAGGGCGGCCCGGTGAAATCCACGTATGTGCTGGGAATGAAGCTGTACAAGGAGGGCTTCTCCTATTTTAAGATGGGGTATGCCTCCGCCATTTCCTGGGCGATCTTTGTCATGATCGTGGCAGTTACCATGTTGTTGTTCCGATCCTCGTCTGTCTGGGTTCACTATGACGACGAAGGAAGTTTCTGATGGAAGAGGGATGAATATGAATAGAAAAACGACGAAAAAGACTGTGAAGACCATATTGTCCTATCTTGTGATCGCGGTGATCGGACTGGTGCTGCTGTATCCGATTCTCTGGATGTTTTTTGCGGCATTCAAGACCAACGATGAAATATTTGGCTCCACGAAACTGCTGGCCACCCATTACAGCTTTCAGAATTTTATAGACGGTTGGAGAGGAAGCGGCACCATGACATACGCCGTCTATTTCTGGAATACATTCCGGCTGGTGATTCCGGTCACCCTGCTGACGCTGGTGTCCAGCACCCTTGTGGCCTACGGCTTTGCCAGATTCAATTTTCCATTTAAGAAGGCGCTGTTTTCCCTTCTGATTGCGACGCTGATGCTTCCCAATGCGGTCATTATCATTCCGCGCTACACGCTGTTTGCCAAATTTGGCTGGATTGATACGTATATCCCCTTTTACGCCCTGGCGGCTCTGGCCTGCTATCCGTTCTTTATCTTCATGCTGGTGCAGTTTTTGCGGGGAATTCCGCGGGATCTGGACGAGTCGGCATACATAGACGGCTGCGGCACATTCCGCACGCTGATGCAGATTATCCTGCCCCTCATGAAGCCGTCCCTGTTCTCTGCGGCATTATTCCAGTTCATGTGGACGTACAACGACTACTTCAATTCCCTGATTTTTATCAATTCAGGGAAGAAATATACCGTATCCCTGGCGCTCCGCTTATCCCTGGATTCCGAATCCGTGATCAACTGGGGCAAAATCATGGCCACCTCCTTCGTAGTCGTACTGCCCCTGATCCTCCTGTTCTTCATGGCACAGAAATACTTTGTCGAAGGCATTGCCACCAGCGGATTAAAGGGTTAAAACCGTCCAAGTAAAAGGAGAGTATACATACTATGAAGAAACCAGGATTTAACCCATATCTTCCATCATGGGAATACGTACCGGATGGCGAGCCGCACGTCTTTGGCGACCGCGTTTACGTCTACGGCTCCCATGACCATTTTAACGGATACGTCTACTGTCCCGGCGATTACGTCTGCTGGTCGGCCCCTGTCTGCGACCTGACGGACTGGACCTGTGAGGGCGTGATCTACAAACGGACTGACGACCCGGAAAACGGCGACGGTGAAATGTGTCTCTATGCCCCGGACGTCACACAAGGCCCGGACGGAAGGTACTATCTTTACTACGTACTGGACCGTCTCCCCATAGTCTCGGCGGCAGTCTGTGACACGCCTGCCGGAACGTATCGGTTTTACGGATACGTTCACTACCTGGACGGCACACTTCTGGGAAAACGCCCCGGTGACCAGCCTCAGTTTGATCCGGGAGTTCTGACAGAAGGAGAGACCACCTGGCTTTACACCGGATTCTGCAGGAAAAATGATCCGTCACGCATCGGTTCCATGGTATGTGCCTTAGAGCCTGACATGGTCACCGTCAAAGAGGGGCCGGACTTCCTGATCCCCGACGCCTTCCACAGCCAGGGGACCGGCTTTGAAGGCCATGAGTTCTTCGAGGCTTCCTCCATCAGAAAGCGGAACGGTCTTTATTACCTGATCTATTCCTCGATCCTGGGTCACGAACTCTGCTATGCTGTCAGCCGATTCCCCAACCGCGATTTCACATACGGCGGCGTAATCGTGAGCAACAACGATTCCTATATCAGTACCTATAAGCCTGCAGAACGTCCCATGTACTACGGCGGCAATAATCACGGAAGCATCGTAGAAATTCAGGGCCAGTGGTACGTCTTTTACCACCGTCACACCAACGGAACCAATTTCTCCAGACAGGGCTGTATAGAACCGATCACATTCCGCGGCGACGGCTCCATACCGCAGGCTGAGATGACCTCCTGCGGCCCCAACCAGGGCCCTCTCCCGGGAAACGGTACGTACCCGGCATACATCGCCTGCAACCTATACTGCCGGGATGAGTCCGCCTTCACCGCCCTCCCCGGCGACTGGATGGACTGCCGCTTCCCCAAAATCACCCAGGACGGATGCGGCGGTTCCGAAGCACAGGGCTACATAGCCAACCTGCGGGACGGCGCCGCCGCAGGCTTTAAATATTTTTCCTGCGACGCCGTAAAACAAATTTCCGTAACCACCCGCGGCATGGGAAACGGAGCCCTTGAACTCTTAACATCCTGGGACGGAAATCCCCTCGGAGAAATCCCGGTAACCAGCTCTAACGAATGGAAAACCCACAAAGCCGATCTCCGAATCCCGGATGGAGTCCATGCGTTATACTTTCGGTACAGAGGAACAAAAAATATCAGTTTCCACTCGTTTACCCTTTCCGCAGACTCAGGAGTGTAACTTTCCATCACTCCCCCTTGACAAATTCTCCACCCTATCGTATACTGCGGATAGCACCAATTAAAAAAATAAAAACAGGAAAGAAGGTTCTGTCGGAAGATGATGACAAAATAATGACGAAGAAAAGGCTGAGAAACACTGAGGTAACAGGCATGCTCCCCCACGTAAGTGCGGAGATGGTGCCCTGTATTCTATGCCATTTCGTCCGGTCATCAGGGAAAATTCCGTACAGACATGAGTTTGTGCAGGCTTTGTTCTGCGCGCGTTTCCTCATACGTATAGAATCTTTAATCCCTTCCGGACGATTGGCCGGGAGGGATTTTTATGTTACAGATAAAACAATTGACAATAACGCATAAAAAGGATTTCAGAGTCATATTAAAGGATTTCAGCTTTGTGCTGAACCCCGGGGATAAGGTAGTTTTGATCGGGGAAGAGGGAAATGGAAAGAGCACCCTGTTAAAATGGATTTACGATCCCGAACTGATCGAAGGCTATGCGGAGGCGCAGGGCGAACGGATCTGTACGGGAGAGCATCCGGGCTATCTGCCCCAGGAACTGCCAGCGGAGGAGAAAGAAAAGACAGTCTATGAATATTTTTGCGGGGAGGATGCCTTTGGGATGCAGACGCCCAGAGAACTGACCCATCTGGCCGGACAGTTGAAGCTGCCCACGGATTTCTTCTACCGGGACCAGAAGATGAGCACGCTTTCCGGCGGTGAAAAGGTAAAAGCGCAGATGGCACGGCTTCTCATGGCACAGCCCACCGTCCTGCTTCTGGATGAGCCGTCCAATGACATTGACATCGAGACGCTGGAATGGCTGGAAAAGCTGATTCTCGAAGCGGTACAGCCCGTGTTGTTTATCTCCCACGATGAGACGCTGATTGAGCGGACCGCCAATGTGGTAATCCATATCGAACAGCTGAAGCGTAAAACGGAAAGCCACTACAGCATAGCAAAAACCAGCTACCGCCAGTATGCGGCAAACCGTGCGGCGCAGCTGGCCAGTCAGGAACAGCAGGCGTTAAGTGAGCGCAGGGAAGAGAAGAAACGGCAGGAGAAATTCCGCAGAATCGAGCAGGCGGTGGATCACGATTTGAACAGCATAAGCCGTCAGAACCCACACGGCGGATACCTGCTGAAAAAGAAGATGAAAGCGGTGAAATCTCTGGAAAAGAGGTATGAACGGGAGGCTTTAGACAAAACGGAGATACCGGAGACTGAGGATGCGATCTTCTTTAAGCTGGGTGAAAAGGTAAAAATGCCCGCCGGAAAAACCGTTCTGGAATATTCCCTGGACCGGCTCCTTACACCATCCTCGGAAGAAGAGGAACCGCGTCTTCTGGCGGAACATGTATTCCTGCGGATAAAAGGCGGAGAGCGGGTCTGTATTACCGGAAAAAACGGCGCTGGCAAGACGACGCTGCTGAAACAGATGAAGGAGGAGCTTTTAAGCCGGACCGATATCCGGGCCTGTTATATGCCGCAGAATTATGAGGACCTTCTGGAGCTGGACCGGACGCCTGTGGAATTTCTGTCCGTGACCGGTGACAAGGAAGAGACGACACGCATCCGGACGTATCTGGGCTCTATGAAATACACCGTCGATGAAATGAATCATCCGATGTCGGAGCTCTCCGGCGGCCAGAAGGCAAAGGTACTTCTGCTGAAAATGAGCCTGTCAGGGGCCGATGTCCTGATCCTGGATGAGCCGACGCGCAATTTCTCCCCGCTGTCAGGGCCGGTAATCCGAAAGATACTGCGCCAGTACCAGGGAGCCATATTAAGCATTTCTCATGACAGGAAATATATCGAAGAGGTCTGTACTGCCGTTTATCAGCTGACGCCGGAGGGTCTTGTGAAGACGGACGGAGAGGGCGTGTAAGCTCCCTTTACTCGGAACATCTCAGAAAAAGAGAGGTTCCTTGAACTGGAATTTCATGGTATACTGGGCTGGTATGGAAACCGGCCGCGATGGGGAACAGAGGTCGCGGCCGGTTTTTAAAATAAATGAATCGAAGAAACGAAAAAGAAAAAAAGACTGCCGCCCGAGCAGGCGGCCGAAGGGAGTTTATCATGAGCAGATTAAAACTTGGAATCCTGGGTAGTGGGTATCTGGGCGGAATTATTGCAGACGCGTGGAAAAACGGTTATTTGGACGAGTACGAGCTGGTGGGAATCGCGGGCCGTAATGAGGAGAAGACGAAGGCTCTGGCGGAAAAAACAGGATGCAGGCCGTGCGCGGATGTGGACGAGCTTCTGGCGCTGAAACCGGATTACATAGCCGAGGCGGCCTCTGTTGCCGCGGTAAAAGGGATGGCTGTCAAGGCTCTTTGTGCAGGAACCAGCATCATTGTGCTGTCGATCGGCGCATTTGCGGACGCGGATTTCTATGAGGAAGTAAAGCGCACAGCCCTGGAGCATGGGACCAGGGTACATATTGCGTCCGGCGCGGTGGGCGGTTTTGATGTGCTTCGGACGGTTTCTCTGATGGGGGATGCGGTTTCCGGTATTGAGACGAGGAAGGGGCCGAAATCGCTGAAGAATACGCCTCTGTTTGAAGACCATTTGATGACAGACACAGAGGGCACAGAGGTATTCGCGGGCAATGCGAAGGAAGCGATCGCGCTTCTGCCGACCAAGGTCAATGTGGCAGTGGCGGCTTCTCTGGCCACAACAGGTCCGGAACACACGAAGGTAAATATTCACAGCATCCCCGGATTTGTGGGTGATGACCATAAGATCACGGCGGAGATTAAAGGGGTAAAGGCGGTCGTGGATATCTACTCCGACACCAGTGCGATCGCGGGCTGGAGTGTCGTGGCCGTTCTTCGCAATCTGGTATCACCAATCGTATTTTAACGAAATAAGGAGGATGAGGATATGTTTAAGAAATTAGTGGCCATCGAGCCGGTAAGCCTGGTGGAAGAGGCGGAAAAAGAACTGCATCAGTATGCGGAGGAAGTCGTCATGTACGACGGCGTGCCGGCGGATGATGATGAAATTATCAGGAGAATCGGAGACGCGGATGGCGTCCTGCTCAGCTATACATCAAAAATCAACAGCTATGTATTTGAACATTGTCCCGCTGTCCGTTATGTGGGCATGTGCTGCAGCCTGTATTCCAAAGAGAGCGCCAATGTGGACATCGCCTGGGCGGAGGAGCACGGCGTTACCGTGAAAGGAATCCGGGACTATGGCGACAGAGGTGTCGTGGAATACGTGGTCTGCGAGCTGGTGCGTTTTCTTCATGGCTATGACCGTCCCATGTGGAAGGAGATGCCGGTGGAGATCACGGGACTCAAGGTAGGCATGGTGGGAATGGGCGTGTCCGGTGGAATGATCGCCGAGGCCATGAAATTTATGGGCGCCGAGGTTTCCTACTACAGCAGGAGCAGAAAGCCGGCTTACGACGCAGAAGGCATGGTATACCGTCCGCTTACCGAGCTGCTGGAGCAGTCCGAGGTGGTATTTGCCTGCTTAAATAAGAACGTGATTCTCATGCACGAGGAGGAATTCAAGGCGCTGGGCAATGGAAAGATCCTGTTCAACACATCCATCGGACCTGCCTTTGAAGCGGAAGATTTAAAGAACTGGCTGGATGGTGGAGATAACTACTTTGCCTGTGATACGGCCGGAGCCATCGGCGATCCGACGGGAGCGCTTTTAAACCATCCGAGAGTATTCTGCGTCAACTATTCCGCAGGCAGGACGAAACAGGCATTCGGCCTTCTGAGTGAAAAGGTGCTGGACAATATCAAAGAGTATATGGTGAATGCTTAAATCTGGTTGAAGGTTCATAGAGTACCAGGCTAAAACGGACCAAAGCTGAAAATTGAAAAAACGGACAAAATACGGCAAAATGTCCCGAATTGGCAGGATTGTGATATAAAAAGGCAGAAATGGAATAGTGATATATGGGGAATTGAACTATAATGATATATACAGAGAGAACAGGGAAATGGATCCCCTTCCATTTCGTCAGAACGAATTACCAGTCTTTGCAAATAGTTCATTATGAATGGGGGCCAAATGCTTTTGCGTTTGGCCCCCAAACCCCATCCATGGCCTGGATACGGAAGACAGAATCGATTAAACCTGAAGTTCCCGAATCCTTTTTTTTATCTGAGAAATAATCTTGGCTCTGTTCATTCCGCTGTATCCGATCTGCTCAGCCATTTTGTATAAATATTCCTGACAGAGCTGTATCATCTCAGGCTGAGATATTTCCAGGACGGAGACCGGATGATATCCACGCACCAGAAGAACTCTATGGCCATCTTTCACCATAAGCGTACCTTCCTTTTGGGCTCTCGGATTAATAGGCACAAAATGGTAATTATCATAGGTATCTAAAATATCCAGAATATTTTTTAAATGCAGAATGTAAGTTTCAGATGTGTAGTAAAGCGGAGGCGAGTCGACATTAGTATAAGACAGGAGAATAGGGACTTTGCCGCTTTTTACATCTTCTGCACTGGCTAGATACACAAGATCAATAAATACATATGGTTTGCTGCTGCCTTTAGAAAGGGCTAATTCCTGAAGATAGAGATTACCGAGTTTCAACAGGTCGGGATGTGCCTGCTTTTCCGTACAGTAGGCCATCAGCTCGGGAGGCGCCGTTTCTGCGGAAAGAGAGGGCAGCTTTTGAATGCGGTCCCCATCAAATGATAAAAAACTGGTAAAACAGTACATTAGTCCCTGAGACTCCGTATATATAATCTGCATAGGGCGGCAAAGGGATATATAGTCCTGAAACTGAGAGGCATAGGCCAGAGTCAGCCTCGTGTCCGTAGTCAGCATGGTCTCGGTGCTGATGGTTTGATGCGCGGCGGAGTTTGAAGTCATAGTGATTTCTCCGGGCACGACGATGAGGGTACGCCGATGCAGACTGTCCCGCAGCCGGGGATAGAAATATGCGGTTACCTGGAAGGTCATATAGAGAGGAAGCCAGCGGGTTAATGACTCAAATGCCAGGTTGGAAGGCGCAGCAGGAGGTACAATCTGTAAAATTTTAAACCCTCTGTGCAAAAGATTTAACCCCCAGGCCTGAAGGCTGCGGGAAAATTCTATATCTTCAGAAATCCAGTCATCGGCTTCATCCGACAGGATGTAAATCGTACACGGTTTTTCCATCGACAGTAAATGCTGATAAACCGTGCGCGTGGCGGATCGTTTTCCGTCATTGCCATAATAGACGGCATTATCAATGTTTAGCCTGAATGGATCCTCTGGGATACCTGCGTCCGGATCTCCAAAGGTGAGCGACTCGAAGGTCCGGATAAAACGGCCGACTTCAGCGGATTCACCGCAGAGCCAATAATAGAGGATCTCAGACAGCTGATCCTTTTTCAGAGTAAGCGCCTGCTTGATACCGAGCATTCCGGAAAGGGCCTGACGCTGATATTCCGTGTTGCACCGTTTTGCGAAGTAGGAGGACATGGCTTTAATAAGATCGCGGTTGCGCGGAATTCCTCTGGCTCCGGTACGCAGACGGCTGATCTGTGAGGGGTCCACCTGAATTTCATGTGCCAGCATTCGATTTGTAACTTGTGTGAGATTTTGTAAAAATATAAGTTTTTCATAGAATTGCATAAAATTCCTCGCTTTAGTCTCAATTCTGCTGAGTCATGTACCAGAGGATCGTCTTCCTGAGACCCGTTTCAAAATCATAGGAGGGGACCCAGCCTAGCGCCTGCGTGATCTTTGAAGTATCCAGTACAGATTGTCTTTTATGATTCCCATTATCTTTAGAACAGTAGACAAGATCTTCCGGTTTGTTCAGAATCCTTACTATTGTCTTAACGGCTTCGGTCTTCGTCAGCATACTCTCACTGGCGATATGATAGATCTCACCGTCTTTCCCCTCATTGATAATCAGATCGAGGGCACGGCAGTGATCCGCTACATAGAGCCAGCCGTTTATGGTTTCTCCGTCTGTTTCTGGAATTATCGTTTCTTCAGCCAGTGCTTTCCTGACAACTGTAAAAGGGAATTCATTCTGGCTGCAATAAGGCCCATAGTTTTTGGAACATCGTGAAATAGTAACTGGAAGACCGTCGAATCTGTGGTACATCCGGGCGGTCAGATCCGCGTCCGTCATCACTGGAGAGAATGCGTCTGACACAGCGATGGGAGTTTCTTCTGTAAAAATGTGAGGGGTATGATAAGGCGGACGTGTGCCATAGATTTTTTCTGATGATACGTGATGATACCGTCTGATGCCACAGGTGCGGCAGGCATCGAGAAGATTTATGGCTGCTGTCTCCGATTTTTCTGCGTATGAATCCATTCCACAGGGGTCTCTTTGTTCCTGTGCAAAGTTGATGATAATATCGGGTTTTACCGTATCAAGCAGATGAAAAACTGCCTCCCGGTTGGTCAAATTCCATCTCATAAACTGATAGTTAGCCATATCTTCCATCGATCTTAATTTCTGCTTATCCTCGTAAATATCCAGGTTAATAATCTGATTTTCCGGGTATTTGCCGGCCATATACTGAACAAAATGACTGCCCATAAAACCCGAGCCGCCAGCAATTATTACTTTCATATGTAACCCTCCGTTTTATCTGATCGTAGACCGCCTAACTGTGGATGCAATTCATGGTATATCAAAAGAGTACAATTCAAGGAAAATGGCATATGTGTAATTTCTCTTCTTTGCAAAGAATACTTCATTTAAATGTAAATGACAAGATAATGGAAGATATTGGCAATGCCATTTATTTGGCATCAAAAATGCCAGAATACCACCTGGATAAACCTTCATGATACTTTAGTTAGTCCGAACTGTATTTTCCGATAAATAGAAAATGGCATCATTATTGCCACATAAATGGCATTGCCAAAACGGTGTAAAATCTTGTTATTTCCAGTAAAAAGAAGTATTCTAAAAACATAAGAAAATGTTAGAAGCGGCGGGAAATATCCCTTGAAGAATAAGTCGAAGGAATGCCAGCCAGTTGCCTGTAGATAGAAAGTCAGCTGTGTAGTATGAGGCTGGCTTTTATTTTATGTAATAGGAAAGTATACAGGGGAGACAGAAACGATGAACATACGCTTAAAGCGTACATTTGCGAGCGCCTTTCAATCCAGTCTGCCCGAAGCTGAATACAAGAGCCAAAAGGAGAATTTCATGAGCGTAGAAAGAAAGACCTCCACGATAGTTTCTACGGTAACAGGGGCGGTACTGTGTGTGCTGCTCATTCCTGTTATTATCATCAATCTGATATTAATTGTCGGAAGTTATAGGAATCCTGATGAGCTTCCCGGTGTTTTTGGCATCAAGCCTGCCGTGGTGTTATCCGGTTCCATGGAACCGGTGATTCGGGTTGGCGATATGATTTTTATACACAATACGGATACGGATCTGCTGAAAGAAGGGGACGTTATCTGTTACCTCTCCTCCGGAAAGGCGATCACGCACCGTATCGCAGGCGTGACTGCAGGTGAGGAGGGGGAGGTAAGATATGTAACCCGGGGCGATGCCAATAATACAGAAGACCGGCTGCCAGTGACTGCGGATCAGATACAGGGCATCTGGAAGGGCGGAAGAATCGGGGGCCTGGGCAGCATGATCCTGTTTATGCAGACTACCACAGGGATGATCCTCTTTATTATTTGCCCCCTGCTTCTTTTCCTTCTCTGGGATATCTGGCGGAGGCGCCGGGCTGACCAGGAGGAGGCGTCCCATACCGCGCAGCTGGAGGCGGAGCTTGCGGCCCTGAAAGCGGAACGTGAGAGTAAGGAACGAAAACCATGAAGCTTAAGGCATGATACTTTCGTGTATGTAACGAAAGGTAAGAAGATAAGTTGTATGCACTGGCTCTTGCTCTATGGGCACGGCGTAGGAGAGCCATACAGAACCGGGTATGGGAGTGCCCGGGATAAATCTTAATGTCACAGGCACAGGGAACCGTACCTTGACGATGTTCTGTTATCAGCTAAGCGGTTCCCTATTATATGGAAAGCGAGGAGATTAAGTATGAAGAAGAGATCGTATGTTTCCTGTCTTGGCGCTTTGGCAGTGGCAATGACACTTGTGACTACCAGCCTGACGGGCGGGACGATGGCTAAGTATGCTACGGAGGTTACCGGGAGCGCCACGGCTACGGTGGCGGCTTGGAGTTTTAAAGCGAATGGCCAAGAGGCAACAATGACGGGGATTGATTTGGGGAGTACTGCAAACAGGGCCAGTTATAACGAAGGTACTATTAAAGAGGGTGTGATTGCACCTGGGACAAAAGGCTCTTTTGAGATTGTGGTTGATGGAACTGGCAGTGAGGTGGGAATTGATTGCAGCATTATAATCAGTAAAGATGGTGCAAATGGAATTCCAGATGGATTTATTTTTAAGGTGGATGGTACTTCATATACGTTGGGTGAGAGTATTACAAAAAAAATTGACTATGATGGAGCGGCAGATGCTATGAAAAAACCAATTACCGTGACTTGGGAATGGCCAAATGGAAATGCCACAGCAAGCGACAACGATAATGCTTATAACGATAAAGATTTAACATTAAAAATTACTGTCACCGGTACACAGCAAACTCCAACCTCAACTACTGAAAATCCATAAAAATCACTACCCCCTGTGCCGGGGTATTTCTGCGAGGGCCTTCAGCCCTCGGCAAAGAATATGGGTGACCGTATTTTTTGCCATAGGCTGAATGCACTATTTTCCCTAAAGGAGGATTCACGCCATGGAACAACAGAAAAAAACGGGATCTGAGGTAAAAAGACGGGATAACAGCAGAATATGGCTGGTGCTGATCCTGCTGTTGTTTTTTATTACACTGATAACCTCCAGTCTGGTGGGATACATATTAGGCAGCAATGCCGGACCGTCTTCTATGGGACAGCTGATCGATACGATCTTACTGACGCCGGAGAGTACGGACAGCCGTACAATGATTCATCTCTCCGGTATTGTGGCATACACGGATGGCACACCGGCAGCAGGGCGGCGTCTCGAACTGCACAGTGATCCGATTACAACCGTATCAGACTCAAAAGGCGGTTTTTTATTTCCCAATGTACCGCAGGGAGAGCATACCATATCCATTCTCACCGATGAGGGAGAAGTACAGGTACAGAGAAAGATCAATATCCAGTATGACAGCAGGAAAGAGAAAGACGTGTCCATCCAATTGACGGAAAATGGAGCATATGCGATTGAACTATCCATTGATGTACGAGTGCTGGAAGTAGTAATTGAGCTGGATCAGGAGAGTATGAGGATTGATTCAGAAAGCTTTACCTTCTCCACTCGTGACGGAGACGTTGTCACACCCACGGGAAGCGCAAATGTCAGAGATGGTGTGATCGTGACTCCGGGAGGCAACGTGCATCTGCCCGATGGGAACGTAGTATTTCCGGGAGGTAAGACGGATGACACCGCCTATATTATACTCTCAGATGACACTGTGATAGAAAAACAGCCGATAGCGTCCGGTGATATTAAGGTGGACGCCGATGGAGCGGTAAGTCTGCCTGACGGAACAGTGATTGAGCCTGGAGGAAAGATTATAAATCCGGATGGAACTGCAGAGCTTCCGGGTGCATCGGGCGTCGTTGTTGGAGACGGAATTGTCAGTCCTATCGGCAGCGGAACTTCGAAGCAGCCGGAAACGGAAAGTGAGGCTGGAAGTGATACGTCTGCCCCATCCTCCGAAGAAATTGGGAGACCGGGAGCGTCAGACCGTTTTCCGGAAATTTCAGAATCTCCGGAAGAATCTTCTTCGAAAAATAGCGCTGGTCAGTCAGATACGGAAGAACAGGAGAATCCAACAGGACCCACTTTCCCGGCAGACCAGGTAATGCCATCAAAGCCATCCGGTTCCGGGAACTCATCTGATTCGGATCGTGATTCTGTAAAACCTGAGAAGCCGGAAGAACCGACGCAGCCTGATGGAGGAGTTCTTGATGTTTCCGGGCAGACAACAGATGGATCTTATGCGCAGTGGACGCAGAACTGTACCATTGATTTATTTTCCAACCGCACCGGCGGAGAGCAGAACAAAATTGCACCGGGATCTTCCGGATACTACTTATTCCGGCTGCAGAACACGCGGCGTACTTCGCTGAACGCAACGGTAACCATGTCAGAAGGAGATGGACTTCATCTTCCGCTTTCCTTCACGCTGACCCCACTGGATAACGCTGGAAATAAGCAGACGAAGCGGTCGGTTTCCGGTACTCTGCAAAGGAACGGCACAGATCTGAGGTTAAACACGGAAATATACGCTGAATCGAGTGAACTATACCGGTTGGACTGGATCTGGCCGCCGGAAGGAAATGACAGCGAGGATACCCGTATCGGCAGCGGTACGGAACATACCTATATACTGAATATGAAAATTCATGCGGAGGAAAGCTGACGACACGTCTGCGGCAGGCGCAGAGCTTAGCTGAGATGCAGAGACTGGCAGCAGAAGGAACATTTTGAGAAAACTGAGTAAAAACGTTGTTTTAATCCTGATGGTCATTGTCATTATAATCAATGCCTGGCAGTTATTTTCAAATATGATGTGGAAGGATCAATTACCGGCCATCTTCGGATATTCCCAGGTTATTGTTCTGACGGGCAGCATGGAACCAGTCATATCGGCAGGGGATCTTCTGATTATCCATCAGGAGGAACTGTATCAGGAAGGGGATATTATCAGCTATTGGGATAACGGCAGCCTGATTACACACCGTTTTATTGAAAATACAGCGGATGGCATTATTACGAAGGGCGATTATAACAATGTGGCTGACCGTGTTCCGGTACAGACGGACCAGATTGCAGGCCGTGTGATCGTTGTTATTCCGGGTATTGGAAACATTTTCATGTTCTTTCGCACAGTTCCCGGCAGGCTTCTCATATTACTGGCCGTGGTATTGTTCGTATGCTTTCCCGGTCAGACGGTTCGAAAGTCTAAGAGAAATGAGCACTGAATAAGCAGAAATACCATAGGCAGGAAGGATACTATGAAAATGAAAAAACACCTGACAAGAGCCAGAATCATAGGATATATCTTACTGTTTTGTGCAGTCACAATGACGATACTGCCAAGTACCCTTGCCAGATACAGAACCCGGATAGAGGGCGGAGCTGTGGCGTCTGTGGCATTGTGGGGAAGCGGCAGCAGCGAATTTCAGATCGATATAAATGGGATGAAGCCGGGAAATGACTCGGCACAGCAATATGAGTTCGTTGTTACCAACACAAAAGAGGGCCAGATTAGTGAGGTAGGGCAGAACTATTCAATTACGGTCGAAACTACAGACAATCTGCCATTGAAATTTACGCTTTCTGCAAAAGAGGAATCAGGGAGCAGCGGATTGGGAAATACAGTGAATACTGGAATATTGAGCTTCTCGGATGGGAAAGCCGTCTTGGAAGGCGGCTTTCTTCCTCATTCCGTAGAAACTAAACATACTTATGTATTAACCGTTTTGCTGCCCGTGAGCAATGCAGAATATGCCGATGAGATAGACCTGATAACAGTGACCGTTCAGGCAGAACAGACGACCCCGGTCAGTCCGTAATGAGGAGACAAAGGTTATGAATAAAAATAAAAAAAGCCGGCGTCTGCTGCGGTTTCTTCCAGGGATAGTTCTGTTGACCGTACTGGCAGCTGGAGTGAGTGTCACTGCGGCGCGTTACGTGTCCAGGAAAGAACAGAGCGGAATCATTGCGCCCCAGGAATTCTATTTTACAAGCGATCTTCTGAAGGAAGAGGCGGAGGATGTGAAATATTATATCGATCCGGATAGAGCAAACTTCACGGTGCAATTGTTTAATTACGCAGATGCTCAAAGAATAACCCAGACAGAGATCCCATATGAGATAGAGGTAACAAATGGAAGTGCGTCGCCTGAATCCGGTAAGCTTTCAGCCGGGTCACAGACTACAGCAGAGATTACCGTGACGCCGGTTAAGAATGACCAGGTGACAACCGTAACCGTAAAATCGATGTCCCCATATGAAAAAACGTTAAAAGCCGTTTTTGAAAAAGGTCTGGGGAATCAATATACGGTGGAGGATCATGAGGGCAACGCCGCCGCAGTACTGACAATGATCTGTGCCGATTCGTCAAGAGATATTAAAATTCAGATATTGTCAGATCAAATTACGGTGAATCAGGCCGACGACAGGGTGAAATTAAATGGCAGTGAATTTATCTATACATCACCGGGGCTCGGGGTGTATTCTCTGATTCTGCTGAAGTCAGATACCAGCCTGAATCTTACCGCAGGCGGTCAGTTTGCAGATTCTATCACGATTGGCGGGATAAGCGAGTAAAGGCTTCCTGTTATTCATAAAGTCGGAGGTATAACTATGGACACAAAACAGATACGAAACAGAAGGAACAGGCGGAGATATCACCGGCAGCGGTGGATTGCTGCTAGTCTGATCGTCTGTCTTATGCTGACTAATTTGAGTTTTGAGTCTATACTTGCCTATGCAACAGAGGGCAGAACAGTAAAATTCCATGTGGGTGAGAGTGTGACCGCTGAATTGGAAGACGGTGTTCTGACATTAAAGGGTACCGGTGATACAAACGATTTTACCAAGGAAAATGCACCATTTCTGGAGTATGCAAAAGAGATTCACACTCTGATGATAGAAGATGGCATTACCTATATCGGTTCCTGTTTGTTTTATGATCTGGGCGGTCTGAAAGGAGAATTGAGGCTTCCGGAGAGTCTCATGGGGATTGGTGATTATGCGTTCTCAGGCAGAGACGCAGAACACGCTCCCCGATTTTCTGTTGTGATCAATGAATTTGATGGCGGGGAAATTGTCAGCCGTGATTGGGAATTTCTAGATAAAGAACAGAAGGCGACACCTTCCAATGCTGCGAAAAAATCAAGTCCGAGCAATGCATATAGTGAGAATACGCCACCGGCTTTGAATGCAGGGATTATACCCCATATCCAGGCGCTGTTGTGCGAAGGTGCGGTAACGGCAGGGACAAATGACGATGATTCCAGGACGGAAAGTGGTATTGGAACGAAAACGGAATCTGGAGCGGAAAGTAGTATCAGAGCGGAAATAGAATCTGAAGCAGGAAATGGTACCGGAAGAAAACTGGAAACGGGAGCAGAAGATGGTATCGGAACGTCCCCGGAAACGAGAGCAGAAAATGGAACCGGAACACCCCAGGAAACGGGAGCAGAAAATAGAACCGGAACCCCCTCGGAAACGGGAGCAGAAAATGGAACCGGAACACCCCCGGAAACGGAAGCAGAAAATGGAGCCGGAACACCCCGAGAAACCAAACCAGAAAATGGAACCGTAAAACCCCGAGAAACCAAACCAGAAAATGGAACCGTAACACCCCCAGAAACCAAACCAGAAAATGGTACTGGAACACCCCCAGATACCAAACCAGAAAATGGAACCGTAACACCCCCAGAAACCAAACCAAAAAGTGCTGCCGGAACACCCCCAGAAACCGGAACAGAAAGTGATACAGAAACACCCCCGAAAACCGAAGCAGAAAATAGTACAGCAACGAATACCGAAGCCGGAGCAGAAAACAGTACCGAAACAGACACCGAAGCGGAGACTGGAACCGCTGTGGAAACAGAGACCGGTGCAGAAACAGTGCCAGGAGTAGAAAATGGAGGAGCCGCAGCAACGGATTCCGCCACAGACAGGGGTAGAAAGAAGATCAAAAATCCCTTGGAGGATGAAGCGGAATACGCGATAGAGTACATAATGGAACAACAGATCGAAAACCCGGAAACCATATTTTATGAGGATCAGAGAGGTTTTGTGATTTGTTCTCAGGATAATCAGACTTTCATCGATGCGGCGGAATATGCCGGATACGAAGTGGCGGACGGGCTTGTTACGGCTGCTTTGGATGATAAGGCAGAGATGGAACTGCCGGTCCGGGATGAACAGATTCTTCTGCCGGAATGTCCGGAAGAGATCAGTCTGCTCCATGAGGATAACGAATTTTACCAGGAGACGTTTAAAGGCTGGACTTTAGAAGGGGAGGAACCTGGCCTGGTGAGAACTCCCGGGGAGACCATTTCTTCGGTGGAGGGCGAGTATCTGAGCTTGTACTCGGTATGGGAAAAGGCCGAAAACTATCATTTCCGCGTGGAAGCGAAACGGGAAGGGAACACGGCAGTGTATACCGTGATCGATAACAGCACCGGGGAGATACCGGAAAATCCGGATGAATTTATGTACCGGTACCAGTGGCAGGTTACTGATCGTGCCGGGGATATAGAACAGCAGGAAGGAAAGAAGATCACAATCATGCACGCTGCCCATTCGGCTACCCCATCGGAAGCCGTTGGCAGTGACATGGAGACGGAAAGCGGCTGGACGGAGCTTCAGGGGGCCGATACTCCAAGATATGAGAGAGAGCTTGAAGAAAATCGTGTTGATTTATATTACCGGTGTGTGATCACTCCTGTGAAACTGACACGTTCGCGTTCCGCTTCTGAGGCGGTTGTACTGTATTCTGACGCAGTGGCTGCGGTAGAGGATATCAATATAATTTATGTAGATCAGTTAAATGGTAATGACATCAATTCCGGAAAATCCAGCGATCAGGCCGTTCAGACGTTGGAAATGGCGGCGTCACGGCTAAATAAGAGGGAAGCCGGAGGAACAGCTGAAAGTAACCAGATTATATTGACACAAAATTATACCTATAAAGGAAATAGTTCGGTGTCTGAGCAAAATAAATGGAAGTGGCATTTTTTATCAGATAATGCAGTCCCAGTCACAATTAAAGGTATCAATGATAAAATAGAATTATCGAATCACGCAAACAGTGCAAACAATGATTTTTACCAGTACGAGGAAATTATCTTTGATTCTGTTAAACTGTTGAACCTGGATCATATGTACTGTAACGGACACAATATTCGGATTAACAGCAGTGTTACAACTGGTTCAAATCTCTATTTGTATGGATCCGGACAGAATGACATCACTGAAAATGTGGGAACAATCAGTGTATACGCCGGAAAAATTACAAGAATTGTAGGTTATATAAGAAGTAAGCCCTCTGTCGATGTTAAGCAGAAGAAAGCCGTTATTACGGTAGGGGGAAGTGCAGATGTAGCGACTATTATTGCAGGCAGCGCCAGTGGAGAAATAAAAAATGCAGATGTGGAAATCAACATAGAAGGGGGAAATGTAGATAAACTGGTCGGTGGCTGTCAGGGATACAGTGAGGCCAAATCTCCGTATTCCGGAACTACGGTCCTTAATATTTCAGGCGGAACGGTCAAAAGCATCTATGGGGCAGGATCGGGCAGGAATAAAAGCATTCCGACATTTTCCGGTGAGCTGGATATCAATATAACGGGGGGCAGCGTGGGTAATGTATACGGCTCCGGTTCTGCAGCCTATGTTACCAGCAGCGGGAGTGAAATATCAAAAGTAAGAATTACTGCTTCCGGAGGCGTCGTAGGAAATATCTTTGCAGCAGGTATTGGCGGGGAAGCCAGTGTTTCTGCAGAAAATGAGGCCAATCAGACGTTAGCTAAAGATTTTGGAAGCTTGACAGGTGACGTAACAATTACAATTAAAGACAATGCAGAGATAACAGGAGATGTTTATACGAGCGGAAGCGGACATGACACAACGGGGACGCCCGGATATGATATCACCCAGAATGCATATTTGAAAGGAAACGTGACCTTGAATATCTCCGGGGGAGCGATTCAGGGAAATGTCTACGGAGGCGGTAAAGGAATCAGCCGGTCTGGATTCGATGACTGTGCCCGAATTGAAGAAGGCTCTACGGTCAATTTTCAGATAAGTGGCGGCAGCATAAAGGGAAATGTCTACGGAGGCGGAAAAAATGCGAAGGTCAAAGGAAGAACCATCATATCCATTTCCGGCGGAACGATTCAGGGAAACGTCTATGGCGGAGGAGAAAAGGCTGAGATAAGCGGCTCCACGTCAATAACTATAACCAATGGGATCATCGTGAGTAATCTCTATGGAGGAGGAAGTGAAGGTCTGGTTCGGGGAGATGCCTCCGTATCCATCACTGGCGGAACGATTCAGGGAAACGTCTATGGCGGCGGCAGTGAAGGGCTGGTTCAGGGAAAAACCAACATTAAAATAGAAGATGGAACCATTAACGGTTCTGTTTATGGTGGCGCGCTTGGCAAGGCTGGCGAGCGCTATGTCTTAGGCGGCTCCACCGTCAACCTGACGGGCGGCTGGATACGCGGCAATTTATACGGCGGCAGTGAATTCAGCAATGACGGGCCGGAAGAAGGCGACCCTGAAGATTTGATTTTCCTTAATTTTGTCGGAGGCAAGGTCAGCGGCAAGGTATTCGGCGGCGGCTACCAGGGGATTACGAATGGATCGACTCATGTGCATATAGGGGTGGAGGCGATAGGAGCATGCCAGCACTATAAGGATAATCCGGGTGAAAAGCCTGATTTGAAGGCCTCCGATCTGTCTGTGGAAAGCTCTGTATATGCCGGCGGTGATTTTGGCGGAGATACTCCGGATTACACAACCATAACTGTAAAGGGCTTTTCACATATTTATATAGACGGAGAGGGGTATGACTTCGGCGGAGATCAGGGCGGCAGTAAAATGAGTATATCAGGCGGAGTATTTGGCAGCGGAGCCTCCTGTGACGCCGGTTCCGTCAGACTGGTGACCGTGGCTAATTATGGCAGAAAGCTTACGGACGCTGACGGGAATCTGGACAGTGTCAGCAGCACTCTTACATCGATCCAGAGGGCAGACCAGGTTCGCCTCATCAATTCTCATGTCCATTTATCCGGACAGTCGGATGCGGCCAATAGTAATCAGACGGCATTGTATTCTTTAAACCGGATTGGAGATCTGGAAAAGCCGGAGGAAGATCAGAAGAAGCTGGGCGTATTGGGAAACAGTCTGGTGCTGGCAGACGGAAGTACGCTGGTTCTGGATTCCGCTTCCATCGAACTGGCTAATTATAAGAGTGTTCAGATTACGGAGGCGGGAATAAAGGAAGTGAAGTACGAGGAGCTTTCCAGTGTTTCCAATACAATTATGCTGACAACCGGTACCGTATTCCTTGTCTCTCATAAATCAGCGGCCGATTCCACGACGGAAACGTATGGGGCGGTTAATGGGTATTCCTACCTGCTTGCAGAGGAGACCGCGAAAGCCTATGCCTACGCCCGGATTAAGAACGATGATGCTAATCCGGACGACGGAGGTTTTGCCGTACCCAATCAGGCCGGAGAACTGGGGTATACAAATGTCATTGACCAGGGCTTCCGCTTCTGGCAGGTGGCTGGGGCCAATGCCAGCGCTGTGCGGGAAACCGTACTGACCGCGCAAAAGCTGGAAGATGGGCCGGCGGATGGGTTCTCTGTTGCATCAGGCACGGTCGAACTGCCTCCTGCGGAGCATGAATCAGTCTATAAAATCAGCAGTATCACGATACCAGCCGCAGTTAAGCTTGCAGATACCGCAAAGGATAAGGAGGGAAATTGGATTAAGTCTGACGAGTCTATTGACGGTGACACTGAGAAAAATAAGATTAAGGCAGACCCGCTGAACAGTTTTGGTCTGAGCATAGGCACAGACATCGGACTTATTTCAGCTGCGGATCATATCATTTCACCCAATACGGCCAGTTCGGGTTCATCCTATACGATTATCGGAAAAAGCTCAGACTCTGTCAGTCAGGGAAAGGTACCTAAGATTACGCTGTACCTGACCTATGATAACGACGGAATCACCAAGAGCCAGGACTTGGGGACTGTGACTGCCGAGATCGAACGTTACGAGGGAAATGTAAAAAAAGAGACGACCACCCTGAATATAGAAATAGTCACGAAGGCGGCTGCGCTGTCCGATCAGAGTGTGGAACTCTACGCGACACAGAGCGGCAATTACACGGGGAAGCTGGTGATACCGGCCGGAATGAGCAGAACGTTGGATTTAACAGGTGTGAAGACCGACTTTAAGGGAACAACCACATTATGCAGCTATCATTCTGAAACGAAGCTTACAGGGTACAACATCGCAGTCGCCATGCAGCCTGTCCAGAGTCAGGGATGGCACAGCGCGGACCTGATGGCAGAAAGTTATGATCTGAGCGGTTATATGGAAGCGGATTCCGTGAGAATTGGATCAACCGACAGCCGGTATGAAGCGGCCATAGAATTTACCCTTTACAACGCGCCCGGATTTACGGCAAAGAACGATATTGATGTGGTGGCTTTAAGTCTGCAGGATGGAAGCGGCGTGACGGTTACCATTGAACTGAATGTCCGCTGGGAAGAATCAGCGGTTTCCGAAATAAAGACAGCCGGTGGAAAACAGTATAATGGTTTCGAGGCAGCAGAAAATATTATGATCTCTCCTAAAAGTTCGTTGACGGCATCGTTTATACTCAGAAAGCCATACAATGCTGCGGATCTGTGGCTCGAACTGCAGAAGTCGGGAAAAAGGATCCCGATCCCGGCGGGAACGAAATTGACTCTGACAGAACAGGGAAAACCATTTTTTATATACCGTGTGACGGGAAATGAGCAGGACGAAAAGATTAAGCTGGATGATTTCGAGAAGATGTGGTCCGGCAGTAAACTGACTGGTGAGACAGGCAGCAATCCGGTTACTGTTATCATGGAATTTGACTCATCGGACGGGATAACCGCAGATGAGTACAGCCTTCGTCTCCGCAATGAAGAGAGCGCAGATTCCATAGGAGCCGGTTTTACGGTGAATAATTCGTCCGTGTCTTTAGCCGTAAGCGGGGGCGATGGTCTTTCCCGCGGTGAGCATACGTTTCAGCTGGAGGTGGCGCTTAGAAACGATACCCGTATGCTGGATGGGGCGGCTGTGGTAATGCAGCCTGAGGACGGAACCGTTTTCCCGGACGGGACGGTATTCACCGTCGGAGAAAAGAATTACTATCCGGTTGGCGGCAGGGTTTATCTGCCCATCAGCCTGAGCGATCTGGAGAAGGGAAGCTTTCCGGTTACCATGAACACCACAGATACCGTTGGATTACCTCCGGGCGAAAACCGCGTATCGGTACAGCTTTTTTCAACAGGAGTGAACTCCGGCGGAGCGGCAATCACCTCTGCCGTAACCGATTATACGGTAGAAGAAAATCCAGAATATGGATTGAAGATTTTTACCCATGAGGGGAAGCGGCTATTTTCTCCTGGATCAGAAGTGATAGTTTATGCAGATTATATTATTAAAAATGCAGCAGAAGGAATTGCGGTACAGGTTGAGTTTTACAAAAAGGAGAATGGCTCTTACGTGAAAATGGACGACTGGAATGTAAGCAGCAGCGGACTGCCTGTCGGCGGACTTCCGCAATATACAGGCACCCAGACATTCCATATCAATGTGCCTGACGCAGATCAAATGACTCCGGGTACTTACCGTCTGGTCTTTATCCTTGGAGACAGGAGCGTTCCGTATAATATCATTGTCCGGCAGAGCGGGCAGTAAAAGAAATCTGATTATCCGGTCAGTCCGGCAGTGAGTTTGAAAAACCGCAGCTATCCCGCTGCGGCTTTTCTTTACCGGAAGATTGGAAGTTCCAGGCCTGCATGATAAGGAACGCCGGAAGGCTCTGTGCCCGTCCGCCACAAAATCCTGAAAAAGTATTGTAGAAAAATGCGCATTAAGGTATAATAAACCCAATATGCTAAGTAATGAATCATTATAAATTCAATGAATTACCATACAGGAGGACCACAAACCATGACCAGGAGTAAACTGCGTGAACACTGCTTTAAGATGCTTTTCTGTGCCGATTTCTATCCGGCAGAAGAAAAAGAGGAGCAGATAGACCGGTATTTTGACGAGCCGAAGGAAGATGAGACGACTCCGGAAGGGGTAGATGAGATTCTTCATGATGTGGAGATGAGTCCGGAAGATGAAAGCTATTTAAAAGCCAAGACGGAAGCCGTTATGCGGAAGATTCCGGAGCTGGATGAGAAGATCGATGCTGTGGCCGAAGGATGGAAGACGAAGAGAATGGGCAAGGCGGAGCTGGCGATTCTGCGCCTTGCGTTATATGAGATTTTATACGACGAAGAGGTACCGGAAAAGGTAGCGATCAATGAGGCGGTAGAACTGGCGAAACGGTTCGGCGGGAATGAATCCCCGGCGTTTATCAACGGAGTTCTGGCGAAACTGGTGTAATGGCCTATGGCGAGTGTATATTCCGTTTCACAGGTCAATGCTTATATTAAGAATATGTTTGCCCAGGATTTTGCATTGAACCGCATATCCATTAAGGGCGAGGTGTCCAACTGTAAGTATCATACGTCCGGCCATATTTATTTTACCCTGAAGGACAGAGGCGCGGCGATTGCGTGTGTGATGTTTGCCGGTCAGCGGAAAGGTCTTACGTTTAAGCTGGAGGAAGGCCAGAAGGTGATTGCGAAGGGCAGCGTCGAGGTCTATGAGCGGGATGGCCGTTACCAGCTTTACGCTCAGGAGATCACAAAGGAGGGTGTCGGAGATTTATTCGAACGGTTCCAGAAGCTGAGGGACGAGCTTGAGGAGATGGGGATGTTTTCCCCGGAGTACAAGCAGCCCATCCCGCGCTACGCCAGGACGGTCGGGATCATAACAGCCCCGACAGGCGCGGCGATCCGGGACATTATGAACATTTCCGCACGAAGGAATCCGTATGTTCAGCTCTATCTCTATCCGGCCCTTGTTCAGGGCGAGAACGCAAAATTCAGCATTGTAAAGGGAATCGAGACGCTGGACCGCCTGGGACTGGATGTCATCATCGTGGGAAGAGGCGGCGGCTCCATCGAGGATTTGTGGGCGTTTAATGAGGAAATCGTGGCGCGTGCCATCTTTGCCTGTAAGACGCCTGTGATCTCGGCGGTGGGACATGAGACCGATGTGACGATCGCAGATTATGTGGCGGATATGAGAGCGCCGACACCGTCCGCGGCGGCGGAACTGGCGGTGTTCGATTACAGCCAGTTCGAAGGCCAGGTGGAACTATACCGGGATGCCCTGGGGAAATCCGTGGCCAGAAAATTAGAACGTTACCGCTATCAGACGGAGCAGTTCAGGCTCCGTTTTCAACTTTTTGACCCGCGCCGTCAGGTGAGGGAAAACAGGCAGCGGGCGGCTGATCTGGAAGAAAAGCTGAAAAACAGGATGGCTTCCCAGATTGTGACAGACAGGAACCGTGCCGTGGAGGCGGAAAGCCGCTTAAGGCAGCTCATCGAAAAGCAGGCGGTAAGGGACAGGCATCGCCTGGAGCTTATGAGCAGCAGGCTGGATGGACTGTCTCCCCTCAAGAAGATCGGCGGCGGCTACGGCTTTTTGACCAATGATAAGAACCGACGGATCGAGTCGGTGGAACAGGTGAAAAAAGGAGATCTTATTCAGATGAGAATCCGCGATGGACGGATCGATGCTGTGGTTTCCGGCACTGCTGCTGCGGAGCTTGGGGCCAGATGACAGAAGACAGCGGACAGTAAGGAGGCAGATGCGAATGGCTGCAAAGAAAGAGAAAAGTGTTGAGGAGACCTTTCAGGAGCTGGAGGAGATTATTCGTAAGCTGGAAAGCGGCGAAAGCTCTCTGGAGGAATCTTTTAAATATTATGAGGCAGGAATGAAGCTTGTGAAATCCTGCAATGAAAAGATAGACAAGGTAGAGAAACAGATTATTGTCCTGGAGGAAGATGGTGAAAGTCATGAACTTTAATGAGATGCTGGAGACCAGAACGAGGGAAGTGGAAGCGGTGGTGGAGCGTTATCTGCCGGCCGCGGACGGATACCAGAAGACCGTTCTCGATGCCATGAATTACAGCGTGCGCGCCGGCGGCAAGAGGCTGCGCCCCATGCTGATGGAGGAGACATACCGGTTGTTTGGCGGCAGCCAGGAGGTGGTCGAACCGTTTATGGCGGCCATCGAGATGATCCATACCTCATCCCTGATTCACGACGATCTTCCCTGCATGGATAACGACGAACTCCGGAGAGGGCTTCCGACCACATGGGTGAAGTACGGATACGACATGGCGGTTCTTGCTGGCGACAGCCTGCTCATTTACGCGGTGGAGACTGCGGCAAAGGCATTTGCCATGACGGAGGATCCGGCGGTCGTGGGCCGCTGCATCGGAATTTTGGCGCAGAAAACAGGAATCTATGGCATGATAGGTGGGCAGACTGTGGATGTGGAGCTGACCAATAAACCCATTCCCCATGAAAAACTGGACTTCATCTACCATTTGAAGACAGGGGCTCTCTTAGAGGCATCCATGATGATCGGCGCGCTGCTTGGCGGCGCTGACGAGGAGGAGACCCGGCTGGTGGAACAGATGGCCGCGGCCATCGGCGTTGCATTTCAGATTCAGGACGATATCCTGGATGTGACCAGCAGCATGGAAGTGCTGGGAAAGCCGGTACTCAGCGATGAAAAGAACAATAAAACCACTTATGTGACCCTGGAGGGGCTCGAGAAGGCAAAAAAGGACGTGGCCCGGATTTCCGACGACGCTGTCCGAATTCTTCATGAGCTGCCAGGGGAAAACGAATTCCTGGAGGCATTGATCCACATGCTGGTGAGCCGGGAAAAGTAAAAGGATCTGGTTAAATTATGATACTGGAATTAATCAATGGCCCGGAGGATATCAAGAAACTGACGGGGAAAGAACTGGATATACTGAGACAGGAGATACGGGACTTTTTGATCGGAAAGATCAGCAGGACCGGAGGCCACCTGGCTTCCAATCTGGGAGTCGTGGAGCTGACCATGGCTATTTATCTCGTGTTTGATCTGCCGAAGGATAAGATCATCTGGGATGTGGGACACCAGTCGTACACCCATAAGATCTTAAGCGGCAGAAAGGGTGAGTTTGACGATTTGCGGCAGTACGGCGGGATGAGCGGCTTCCCGAAACGGAAGGAGAGCCCCTGCGACGCCTTTGATACAGGTCACAGTTCTACTTCTATTTCGGCAGGACTCGGTCTTGCACAGGCCAGGGATGTTTCCGGACAGGACCATTTCGTCGTGTCTGTGATCGGCGACGGTGCATTAACCGGCGGTATGGCCTACGAGGCGCTGAATAACGCTGCCCGCATGAAGAAGAATTTCATCATTATATTAAATGACAACAACATGTCCATTTCCGAGAATGTCGGGGGAATGTCCCGGTATTTAAACGGAATCCGGACTGGCGACGGATACCTGGATCTGAAGAAATATGTGACAAATGTCCTTTCCAGAATCCCGGTAATCGGAGATGAACTGATTGACAAGATCAGCCGTACGAAAAACGGCATCAAGCAGCTCCTGATTCCGGGAATGCTGTTCGAAAACATGGGAATCACGTATCTGGGACCGGTGGATGGCCATGATGTCAAGGCCCTGGCCAGAGCGCTCAAAGAGGCGAAGAAGCTGGACCACGCGGTTCTCGTCCATGTTATCACGAAAAAGGGAAAAGGCTATGAGCCTGCGGAAAAGAATCCGTCCAGATTCCATGGTGTGGAACCATTTGACGTGCTCACAGGGGAATCGAAAAAAGAGAAAAAGAATCCCAGCTATACGGACGTATTTTCCAAGACGATCTGCCAGCTGGCGGAAAAGGACCCAAAGATCACGGCGGTGACGGCAGCGATGCCGGACGGAACCGGACTCAAGCGCTTCAGCCGTCTCTATCCGGACCGGTTCTTCGATGTCGGAATCGCGGAGGAGCACGCGGTGACTTCCGCGGCTGGGATGGCCGCCGGCGGTTTGAAGCCGGTGGTGGCGGTCTACTCATCCTTTTTACAGAGAGGCTTCGATCAGATTCTGCATGATGTCTGTATCCAGAATCTGCCGGTGGTATTTGCCGTGGACCGTGCCGGACTGGTCGGCAGCGACGGCGAGACCCATCAGGGAATCTTTGATTTATCCTTCTTATCGGCAATCCCGAACATGAGCATCTTCGCCCCGAAGAATCTATGGGAGCTGAAGGCGGGACTGGAATTTGCCGTGTCCTTCGGTGGGCCGTTTGCCATTCGCTATCCGAGGGGAGAGGCCTACAGAGGCTTGAAGGAATTTAACGCGCCTGTCGAATACGGCAGGGGCGAGATGCTGTACGAGGAAAAGGACATTGCCCTTCTGGCCGTGGGCAGCATGGTGAGTACGGGAGAGCACGTCCGGGAGAAGCTAAAGTCAGAGGGCTGGAGTTGTACGCTGGCCAACGGCCGGTTTGTCAAGCCGTTTGACGAGGAGCTGGTGGACCGCCTTGCGAAAAACCACTGGCTGATCGTCACCATGGAGGAGAATGTCCTTCAGGGCGGCTACGGCCTCATGGTCACTCGGTATATCCACGAGCACTATCCGCACGTGAAGGTGATGAATATCGCCATTCCGGACGGCTATGTGGAGCACGGCAATGTATCGCTTCTGAGAAAAGGTCTGGGCATCGACAGTGATTCCGTGATCTGGAGGATGAAGAAGGAATATCTCGATACCGAGCGTCAGAATATGGAATGGAAGACTATCAATACAGAGGAAAAGAAGGCATGAAAGAACGATTAGATGTGCTTTTAGTGAAACGGAATTTAGCGGAATCCAGGGAGAAGGCGAAGGCTGTGATCATGTCCGGCATCGTCTATGTGGAAGGCCAGAAGGAAGATAAGGCGGGAACCACCTTCGATGAGTCCGCGAATATTGAAGTGCGGGGCCATACTTTAAAATATGTGAGCCGCGGAGGACTCAAGCTGGAGAAGGCCATGAGCCATTTCGGCGTCATGCTGGAGGGAAAGACCTGTATGGACGTAGGCTCTTCCACCGGTGGATTTACCGACTGCATGCTTCAGAACGGGGCTGTAAGGGTCTATGCCGTGGACGTCGGACACGGCCAGCTGGCCTGGAAGCTTCGGAACGACGAGCGGGTAGTCTGCATGGAAAAGACGAATATCCGCTACGTGACGCCGGACGAGATCCCGGAAAAGATCGATTTCTCATCCATCGACGTGTCCTTTATCTCTCTGACGAAGGTGCTGGAGCCTGTGAAGAAGCTTTTGAAGGACGACGGCGAGATCGTCTGCCTAATTAAGCCGCAGTTTGAAGCAGGCCGTGAGAAGGTTGGGAAAAAAGGGGTGGTACGTGAGAAGAGCGTGCATCTGGAAGTGATTGAGATGGTGATCGCCTACGCGGTTTCCATTGGCTTCGAGGTGCTTCATTTAGAATACTCTCCGATCAAGGGGCCGGAGGGCAATATTGAATATCTCCTTTATTTGAAGAACCATCCGGAAGGAGTGCATTTTCCCGACGTGCCGGTGGCGCCGAAGGAAATTGTGGAAGCCGCGCATCAGGAACTGAGCGAGGGAAAATAAGGAGAGGTTATGAAAGAGTTCTTTATCATCATGAATCCCGAGAAACAGGGGGCGAAGGAGACGGCGCAGGTGATCCGCGATTATCTGACCAGTCATGGCGCTTCCTGTCTGATCGGGAAGGGGGACGGCAGACGGGGCGGGGATTACCATTATACGGACGCTTCCATGGTGCCGCCGGAGACGGAATGCATCATCACTCTTGGCGGAGACGGAACCCTGATTCAGGCGGCCAGGGACTTGGCGGGCAGAAATATTCCCATGCTGGGAATCAACCGCGGCACCCTGGGGTACTTAACGCAGATTTCCAGGACTGAGGAGATCGATACGGCTCTGGATGCCCTTCTGGCAGACGAGTATCAAGTGGAAGAACGGATGATGTTAAACGGACGGGCCTACAGCAGTACAGGCCGTCTGTATGAGGATATCGCGCTGAACGAGATCGTAATTACGAGAAACGAACGGCTGAAAATGCTTCATTTTCGGGTTTATGTCAACCATGAATTCTTAAATGAATACCGGGCGGATGGGCTGATCGCAGCCACCCCCACGGGATCTACCGCGTACAATCTGTCGGCCGGGGGACCGATCATAGTTCCGGATTCCACTCTGATGGTCTTAACGCCCATCTGTTCCCACGCATTAAATGCCAGGAGCATCGTCATGTCCGCTGACGCGCGGATACGGATTGAAATACTGGGCGACCCGGGAACAAGCCAGGCTGCCGTCTACGATGGGGACACGGCCGCGGAGCTGCATTCCGGGGATTACATCGAGATACACCGGTCGGAGACGAAGACCGTTCTTATAAAATTAAAAGATGTATCATTTCTTGACAACCTGCGCAATAAAATGGCTGGCATATAGGAGGGCACATTATGAAACTGGAAAGACACAGCAAAATTGTGGAACTCATCGGGAAATATGAGATTGAGACCCAGGAGGAACTGGCGGAATACTTAAACCAGGCCGGATTTGCCGTGACTCAGGCGACGGTATCGAGAGATATCAGGGAGCTGAAGCTGACAAAGGTTCAGTCGGAGTCCGGAAAGCAGCGGTACATGGTGCTTCAGAATCAGAGCTCCTTTTCTGACAAGTACATCAGAATTCTGCGTGACGGGTACATGTCCATGGACATGGCGCAGAACATTCTCGTCATCAAGACTGTTTCGGGCATGGCCATGGCCGTGGCGGCTGCCCTGGACGCTCTTCATTTTAATGAAATCGTAGGCTGTATTGCCGGGGATGATACGATCATGTGCGCAGTGCGCAGCGCGGACGATACCATTCTGGTGATGGACAAACTGAAAAAACTCATCGCAGGATAAAGGAGGCGTGCCATGCTTTCAGAATTACATGTGAAGAACCTGGCCCTGATCGAAAAGGCAGATATCGAATTCGGGGAGGGGCTTAACATTTTAACGGGTGAGACGGGGGCTGGAAAGTCGATTATCATCGGCTCAGTCACCATGGCGCTGGGCGGTAAGGTGCCGAAGGACATTATCCGCAGGGGCACGGAGTATGCCTATGTGGAACTCTTATTTACCGTAACGGAGCCGGACAAGGTGCGCGTATTGAAGGAGATGGACGTCTGCCCGGATGAGGGCGGAACCGTGATCATTTCCCGGAAAATTATGCCCGCGCGCAGCCTCTGCAAGATCAACGATGAAACGGTGACTGTCGGAAAGCTTAAGACGATTACCGGTCTTCTAATCGATATTCATGGTCAGCATGAACATCAGTCTCTGCTGTACAAGCACAAGCATCTGGAAATTCTGGATAAATACCACGAGCGAAAATCATACGACCTAAAACAGAATATTGCCGGCCTGTACCGAACCTATACCGGGCTTAAGGATCGGGTGGCTTCGTTTCACATGGATGAGGAATCCCGCCTGCGGGAGATGGATTTTCTGCGGTTCGAGATTGATGAGATCGAGGGGGCGAACGTAAAAGACGGGGAGGAAGAGGAGCTGACGGCCCGCTACCGCCTGTTTACCAACGCCAGAAGGATTGCGGAGAGCCTGTCGGCCGCCTATGAGGCGGTGAATACCGATACGCTGGATTACGCCTTAAAAGAGGTGGAGCATGTGGCCTCCTTCGATGAGAAGCTGGGGGCGATCCGGGATCAGCTGTTTGACGCCGACGCGATTTTGAGCGATATCAGCCACGAGATTTCATCGTATATGGAGGACATGTCCTTCGATGAGGAGGAATACCGGGAGCTGGAGGAGCGGCTGGATGTGATTCACAATCTGGAGGCGAAGTACGGGAAGACGGCGGAGCAGATTCAGGAGAATTTAGAGAATAAGAGAAAGCGTCTGGAAGAGCTGGAAGATTACGATGCCTTAAAGCAGAGGACGGAGCAGGAGCTGGAAGAGACGGAGAGCAGGCTGGAGGTGCTCTGCGGGCAGCTGTCCGAGATGAGAAAGGCTGCGGCGAAGGAGCTGACGGCGAAGATCAAAGCCGGGCTCACGGACTTGAATTTCATCGATGTGGAGTTTTCCATGGAATTCAGCCGTTTAAGCCACTTTACCGCCGGCGGATTTGACGAAGCGGAGTTCATGATCTCCACGAACCCGGGAGAGAGCGTAAAGCCTCTGGGCATGGTGGCCTCCGGCGGCGAGCTGTCGAGAATCATGCTGGCCATCAAGACTGTGCTCGCGGACACCGACGACATTCCCACTCTGATCTTCGATGAGATCGACACGGGAATCAGCGGCAGAACGGCGCAGATGGTGTCGGAGAAGCTCTCCTACATCGCAAAGAACCATCAGGTTATCTGCATCACCCACTTACCGCAGATCGCGGCCATGGCCGATGCGCATTACGAGATCGCGAAGACGGCCGCAGACGGGCGGACCACCACCACGATCCGGCCGCTGGCGGCGGATGAGATGGTGGACGAGCTGGCAAGGCTGCTGGGAGGTGCGAAGATCACCGAAGCGGTGAGAGAGAACGCCAGGGAGATGAAGAGGCTGGCGGGGGAGAGGAAGTAGAGAAGATAATTGAAGCTTTAACAAAACAAAAAAGAATCACTGGATTTTTTAGTCCGGTGATTCTTTTTTGTATCTTAGCCGTGATATCCGAGCTGATAGGAAATATCCTGTACAGTTTCCAGGATCGTCCGGAAACAGGAATTGATAAAATCATCCGTCATGCGGCCAAGTGGTCCTGTGACACTTAGGGCGGCGATAATCTTTCCGCTGTAGTCCCGCAATGGGAAGGCAATGCAGCGGGCGCCGAGTTCACACTCTTCATTGTCATAGCCGTACCCTCTTTTCCTGATTAGCTGCAGTTCATTAAGGAGCATCTCCTTCGTAACCAGGGTATTGCTGGTGTATCGGGTAAGACCTTTTAGCCGTATCATCTCATCGATCCTGGATTCCGGGAATTCTGAGAGGATTACCTTGCCGACGCCGGTGCAGTGCATGGGGGCCTGACTGCCGATCCGCTGGGTGGTCCGCAGCATCTGGCCGGGACCGTCTGCGACGTGAACGTAGACCACGGTATAGTCCTGTTCCACCGCCAGACAGACACATTCACCAAGATTAGTAGACAGCTGTTTCATCGGACCGGATGCGATTTCCACAATGCCGGTCCGGTTGCTGATATGGCTGGCAAGACCGCATAACTTGTATGTCATCTGGTATTTTAATGTTTCACGGTCCTTGTAGACGTAGCCGTTGCGTTCCAATGAATTTAAAAAACGCAGAGTCGTGCTGGTGTTGTAATTTAACTGGTTTGAGATATCAATAAGTCTCATGGGCTCTTTGCTACAGGAAAGCAGTTCTATAATGGCTAATACCTTGTCAGTCGATTGATTGTCCTTTGCAAAGCGGTTTGAATGTTCTGTCTCTTCCATGATCCGCCTCCGTTTCTGTTCTTGAAGATTAGTATACCATAAACACGATATTCGTAAAAGACCTTACTTCGTGCTCATAGTATACCATACTTTATCGGGCTATGAGTATATCATATCGGCCGGTGTATAGAATTGTCAATGGTTTGAGGAAAATAATTTCAATAAATGAAATAAGATTTTAAATAATAAAATAAAAATAGTAAACCATCTTGACTTATTTTGGAAAATAATATATAATTTTGATTAACAAAAGTAGAATTCAATTATTAAAAATAAATAATCGGAAGGAGGGTATAGAAATTACGTTGCATTGGGGAAGCAAGAGGAAAATATTGATTGGTACATGAAGGAGGAGAACATGAAAAAGAAGATTTTAGCTCTTTTAGCAGGAACAGTATTGGTTACGGGGATACTTGCCGGATGTGGGAATTCCGGAAAAACAGAGGTGCAGAATAACAGCACCGAGGCGGGGAAGGCAGAGAGTACAAAAACGGCTCAGACGGAGGAAAAGAAAGAATCCGTGGAGATGGATACCATCACCGTATGGTCTGATAATGCCCATGAGCAGGAACTGAGAGAAAAACAGATTGCAGATTTTAACAACGGAGAAGGAAAAGAGCTGGGAATTCAGATCGATTACAAGGTTTATGGGGACAAGTACTCCGATACGATCAAGATTGCCGCCCAGGCGGGAGAAGCTCCTGACTTATTCCGTTCGGATTCAAAGTGGATGCAGGATTTCGTGGACAATGGTTTTCTGGTTCCAATCGAGGAGCTTCCGGGAAGCGAAGCGCTTCTGGACCAGTATAAGGATCTGGTGGCGAACCAGTCCCATGTATTTAACGGCAAGACGTACACACTGCCCTATAACCTGACTACATATGGATTTGTAATTAACAAGGAGTTATTTGCAAAGGCTGGTCTCACGGAAGCAGACTATCCAACGACCTGGGATGAAGTAAGGGAGGTAGCAGCGAAGATCACGGAGGCTTCGGAAGGAAAGGCGTATGGCCTGGGACTTTCCAGCACGCTCTGGACGATCAGTTCCTTCTATACCATGCCGGCAGGACAGAACGTGGGTCACTATGGGTATGACTGGAATGCGAAGAAGTTCGACTATTCCGCATTTAATCCAATGATTAAGGCGATTGATCAGATGGTAGCAGATGAAAGTGTGTTCCCAGGATTTGAGACGCTGGACGGTGATGGCATCAGGGCTCAGTTTGCGGCAGGTAATATCGGTATGATCGGTGCGGCCAGTTTCGACTGTGCGGTTTACACGACTCAGTTCCCGGCTGTATGTGACTGGGAAGTCATTAATATTCCGAAGTTCACCGAAGATCAGGTTACATATAAGCGTTTCGGAAATCCAACAAACCTTTTATGTGTGGGTACAAAGGCCAAAGAGCATCCGGAAAAGGTGCTGAAAGTGCTGGAATTCTTCTATTCAGACAAGAACGCAGCCGAGATGTATGAAAACGGCCTGTATATTCCGGTAAGGACCCAGGCAGTCGAGATGGCGTCAAAGAAGCCGGAGTTAAAGGGCTGGGAGGCATTTGCTGATTTTGATGAAATCTTTGCTATGCCGCCGGTTCCGGATACCTTAATTACAGTGGAGGGCACCACTTACAGAGAGGCCATTGCCAATATCTGGTCCAATGCGGAAATCGATGATGTGGATTCGATTATGGCAGATATCGATCAGCGTTACAATGACGCCCTGCAGAAGGCAGATCAGACAGTAGTGGCACTTTACGCACTGAAGGACGGGGTAACACCGGAAAAAAGTAAATAGTATACCAGGATTGTGAGAACAGGAGCCGTATTCTTAAAACTGCAGAAAATTTAAGGATGCGGCTCTTATAAATGCAGGAGACGGGGGATTAAAAAATGAAGGTAATCAGGAAAGAACAGGCCCTGGAAGTCTGGAAGCATGTGGATATTGTTGTGGCTGGAGGCGGTCCTGCGGGGGTAGGAGCGGCCGTATCAGCTTCACGTCAGGGAAAAAAGGTGCTTCTTCTTGAAAAACGGGCATACCTTGGAGGCAATATAACGGCGTGTTACGTCGAGAACTGCAACTACTTCTTAAAGGGGACGGGCTTCGAATCAGAGGGAATTTATGCGGAAATCGAAAAAAAGTGTTATGAGAAATATGGGAATGATAATCTGCGGGAATGCAATAAGACGTGTTTCAGCAGCGAGTATCTGAAGGTGTTCCTGGATGAGTTTGTGCAGGAAGCTGGTGTGGAAGTCCTGTTTCATTCCTTTGTAAATGAAGTGATCATGGAGAAGGACCGGATTGCTGCCGTTCTGATCCAGACAAAGAAAGGCCCGATGGCAGTAACTGCTGATATCTACATTGATACCACCGGCGATGGTGATGTGGCCTTTGCGGCGGGAATTCCATATGAGCAGGGACGAAAGGAAGACGGACTATGCCAGCCGGGAACCGTTTCTCTGCGGCTTTCAGGCGCCGATACGGATGCTTTGCTGCAGGATGGAGACCGGCTCTCTGAAATCGGGCGGATCTTTAAAGAGGATTACCGGGCCGGCAGGACGGGACTTCCCTGCAAACGTCAGGATCTGCCGTTTGGAAGGCTGACTGGGGGCGGAGTGATCTCTTATGTGAATTATTCCTGCTGCTATGGCCTGGATCCTACGGATCCCGGGGATTTGACAAAGGGGGAACTGGAATGCAGACAGTATGTCATGGATATCTACCGCTACTTAAAAGGGCATTTTGAGGAGCTGAAAGGAATCGAAGTCGCCTCCATATCGCCGGAAATTGGTTTCCGCGACAGCAGAAGAATTCTGGGAAAGTATTATCTGACAATTGAGGATATGGAGAGCCAACGTCATTTCGATGATGTGATAGCAGTATTTCCGCGATTTTATGACATGCTTGCACCGGATGCATATATGGATGGAGACGGCAGGGTGGAAGGAAAAGGCTACAAAGGCCATATCTATGAACCGGTCGTGGACAAGAGAACGTTTGAGGTTCCGTATGGGAGCCTGCTTCCTGTATCCGTCACTAATCTGTTGACGGCAGGACGGTGTATCAGCGCAGATCATGTAGCTGAGAGCGGGGTGCGTGCGATATCACTCTGCATGATGACGGGAGAGGCGGCTGGTACGGCAGCGGCGCTTGCAGTCAGGGACCAGGTGACTCCGGCGGAGATCTCTGTGAAGGAACTGCAGACCATATTAAAACAGCAGAACAGACTGCTGCCGGTATAAGACAGGGGTGGATAAAATGGGAAAAGAGAGAAACGGGAAGCTTCCCGGAAAGAGACGCAGGCTGAAGGGGGATTCCATTCAGGCAATCGCCATGCTGACGCCAATGATGCTGGGATTTGTAATATTTACGTATGTACCGATTGTATATATACTGCGCTACTCCTTCTATCAGTCAAACGGTTTTCGGGAAACCTGGATCGGTCTCGATAATTTCGTCAGGGTGTTTACAAGAGATCCTGCGTTCTGGCAGTCCATCGTGAATGTCTTTATCCTGTCGTTCGGGAAGCTGGCTGTGGAAATCCCGCTGGCTCTTCTGCTGGCAGTACTGTTAAACAAGGGGCTGAAGGCTACTGGTCTGTTCCGGGTTGCCCTGTTCCTTCCGGCGATCATCAGCACAGCCATAACCGGCCTCATCTTTTCGCTGATGTTTGCCTCGTTTAATGGAATTATCAACGGCATGCTTCAGAGTATCGGATGGATTCAAAAGCCGATCAGCTGGTTCAGCCATAAGGGAACCGCCATGCTGGTTCTGGGAATGGCTTCTGTCTGGAATAATTTCGGAATCAACATGATTTTCTTCCTCATGGCGCTCCAGAGTGTTCCGATAGAGCTGTATGAATGTGCAGATATTGACGGAATTACTCCGTTTAAAAAGTTTTTTTACATCACGCTTCCGATGATAGGGCCGACCTTCCAGGCAGTACTCTTAATGGCAATTGTAGGAAGCTTAAAGATGAGCGAGCTGATCCTCGCTTCCACCAACGGCCAGCCTGCAGGCAAGACCGAGGTGGTCATGACGTACGTGTTCAAGTATTTCTTTGGATATGACGGAAGAACTGTAGAGGTGGGGTACGCTTCGGCGATGGCTCTCGTAACGGGTGTGATTTTGGCCGGTATTTCCGCCGTATACATGAAGTGCAGCAATAAAATTGGCCACAGCATTGATTAGGGGACAGAAAAGGGGTGTACATATGAGCGAAGGCAAACGAAAAAAAATAATATCATCCGCACTGGTTTATCTGGTCCTTACGGTAATCCTGATTATTTCTATTTTTCCTGTTCTATATACGATTCTGGGCTCATTTAAAGGAAATATGGAACTGCTGACCGAAGGCAACCGTTTATTTCCAAGGAAATTTGTTCTGGACAACTATATTCAGGCGTGGAATCTGGCGGATTTCGAGAAATATACCGTGAATTCCGTGTTTATGTCGGGGACTATTGTTATCGGTACGATTGTGACCAGCACGATCGCCGGATACGTTTTTGAGAGGGGAGATTTCCCCGGAAAGAATCTTTTATTTGGACTGGTTATTTCATCCATGTTCGTGTCACTGGGAAGCCTGACTCTTTATCCGACCTTTGTGATCGCCAAGTTTTTCGGTATCAACAAGTCTTTATGGGGTGTCATCATAATCCGGGTGTTTGGGTTAAATGTGACGAATCTTTTCATCACCCGATCCTACATCCGATCCATCTCGAGAGAGATAGACGAGTCGGCAAAGGTGGATGGCTGTTCCTTCTTTGGTATTTACCGCAGAATCATCTTTCCGCTGCTGAAGCCTCTGATTGCTACGATAGCAATTCTGGAGTTCCGCCATTCTTGGAATGATTATCTGATGCCCATGGTGTTTACACTGTCGAATCCGGACCGTATGCCGCTGATCGTGGGAATCATGAACTTAAAGGGATCGGGAGAAGCGGCATCGTCCTGGAATTTAATGCTGGCGGGATCATCCATCGCGTTAATTCCCATGATTATTGTATATCTGATATTTAACCGCTATTTTATCGAAGGCCTGACGGCCGGTTCTGTTAAAGGATAAGGAGAGGAAACCGATATGACGAAAAAGGAATTGATTACAGAAATAAGAAAATATAGATGTTCCGATCTGTCTGATGGTATGGATGCGATGGGGCTGGTCGATAAGGGAACAATGGCTGAAGGCATGCGGCCGATCCGGCCAGGCATCGAGTTCAAGGGGTATGCCCATACGGTCAGGCTTCTTCCGAGACAGAGCGCGGTGACCCGCTGTACGAGCGTGGAGGAATGGAGAAAAGTACTGGCAGAGGGCTGTGACAATATTTATAATTTCGTGGATACCGTGACGGAGGAGAATGCCGGCGATATGGTAATCTGCATCGACATGGCCGGCGTGCGCGGTGGTGTATGGGGGTCGGAGATTGCCATGACCATGATGGAAAAAGGAATAGAGGGTGCCGTTATTGACGGCGGATGCCGGGATTCGTATGAAGCGAACCTGGAAAATGCACCTGTGTTCTGCACAAAAAGAACCTTTACTCATGCTTATGGCAGAGTGGAGCGCGGCGCCATCGGCGTACCTGTGGAATGTGCCGGTGTTACCGTGAAGCCGGGAGACATCATCTGTGCAGACGACGACGGTGTTCTGGTGATTCCCATTGAATACGCGGAGGAAGTGATACAGTATGCACGCGCCCAGCTGGAAGACGATATCGCGGTCAGAAGCAGACATTACGAGAATCTGGGATATGAGTCGGACTCCACTCTGGAGAGGCTAAAGGAGTAAGATGTTTTACGTATACGGCAGTATGGCGGAAGAACAGCCTGTGCAGTTCGCCGCAGGAAAAGTGAGAGAATGGCTGGAGGGTTCAAACAGCGGCGGTGATCTGTATGTTTTCCTGGAAGAAGACAGGAGGTGCCCCGAAGAGGGATACCGGCTGAGACGGGAAAAAAGCGGTTTTCGAATCGCGGCTTCAGACCGGGCCGGCATGATGTACGGTCTGCTGGATCTGGGCCGGGCACTGACTAACGCCGATGGCCGGACGGAGTGTGTCAAAGACAGGAGTGTGACGCCGTACATACGAAAGAGAGGGATCAAGTTTAATATCCCTCTGGATGCCAGAACGCCCAGCTATTCTGATGCATCAGACTCCGCCTTCGAAACAATCCCCGATGTGTGGGATTTTGAATTCTGGCAGGAATACTTAGACGCTATGGCGGAGTACCATTACAACGTCCTTTCCCTCTGGTCTCTGTCACCTTTTCCGTCTATGGTGAGGATCCCGGAGTACCCGCTTACCGCACTGGAAGATGTAATGCGGTCCGTAATTATCCCACAGCCGGAGATGAGCGGCTGGAAGATGTATACAGAGGACATGAAGAAAGGGCTGTATCCGGTAAAGAAGATGTCCATGGATGAGAAGATGGATTTCTGGAAACGGGTTATGGCCTGCGCCGCAGACCGATGCATCGAAGTGTATCTGTTTACCTGGAATCTGTTTGTCTATGGCACGGAAGAGAGTCCGTACGCGCTGACCTCCGATCAGCATAATCCTGTGACAAAAGATTACGTGTACCATGCCGTGCGCGCCATGCTGGAGACGTATCCCCTGTTGGCGGGAATCGGCGTGACAGCAGGCGAGTATATGGCCGGAGACGGCACGGATATTGCATTTATCCGGGATACCTACGGAAGGGCGGTGGAAGACTGTCTGAAATGCCATCCGGGCAGGAAGATCCGGTTTATTCATCGGATGCAGTATGCGGCATTTCATGAGATAGAAGAGAAGTTTCGTGATTTTCCGGGGACGTTTGAGATCAGTTTTAAGTACTCCCAGGCACATATGCATTCCTCGGTAAAACCGCAGTTTTTCCTGGATTTTATAAAGGAACATGATACGGAGACAAGGTTCTGGTTTACACTCCGTGACGATGATTACTATATGTTCCGCTGGGGAGATCCGGATTTTGCAAGAGAGTATTTAAGGAATATGCCGGTTTCAAGGATGACGGGATTTTGTCTCGGTGCGGACGGTTTTACCTGGGGGCGCGATTATATGGACCGGATCGATCAGACGCATCCCCTCTATATACGAAAGATGTGGTACAAAATGTGGCTGTGGGGCCAGCTTTCCTATGATATAAACTGTGAAGAGGAATTCTTTGCCGGCGAATTGGAGCGCGTGTATGGAACAGAGGGAAAAAGGCTGAGTGGCGTATGGAAAAAAGCATCACGGATTATCAGCATATTTCATCTGGTTCACTGGCACGACTACGATTTTCAGTGGTATCCGGAAATGTGCTGCAGCCTCGAGCATCCACCGGTAAGAAAACTGGAATTTGCAGATATCAATGAATTTATGGCATGTAAGAGCATGCCGGAAGGCGGATGCATCTCTGTTAAGGAGTTTGCAGAGTGTCTGGTGGAAGGGCAGACTGTAAAGGCGGTCACGCCTCTTCAAATCGCACAGATTATGAAACAATATTCGGAATTTGTGCTAAAAGAAGTTGCATTATTGGAAAAAGGTTGTAAGATGGGATGCGGGCTTTATCGTCTTCTCATGGATATGAGAGCGCTGGCATATCTGGGAACCTATTATTCTGATAAATTGAAGGCTGCTGTTCATTTATGCGTCTGGCGCATCGATCCGGAGCGGTACCAGGAAAAAAAAACGGCAGTCGGACTTTTAAGAGACTGTGCCGGGCACTGGAAAATGTATTCGTCATTTATAAAGCAGTATTATAAACCACAACGTTTTGCAAGGCTGTGCAGCTATGTGGATCCGGAATATTTTGACCGGTGGGCTGAGCTGGATATTCAGCTGGCTGAAAATCAGTGAGGGACGGGAGGGAAGATTATGCCATGGTGGAAGGAAGAGCCGTGGAGGCTGATTCAGACGAATCTCCGGGAAATTGATATGCAGGATTTATCAGCGGAACGGTATGTTGCGGATTTAAAAGATTTCCATGCTACGGTTGTCCTGCTCAATGCGGCGGGAATTAGCGCGGGATACGATACGAAACTGCCGTATCACAGCAAAAATCCGTATCTGACAGGGGACAGCCTGGAAAGAATCGTGGAACTCTGCCATGAAAATGGTATACGGGTGATTGCCAGAGCCGACTTTTCAAAGGTAAGGCGGAACGTGTACGAAATGCATCCGGAATGGGCATTTCGAACGGAACACGGAGATGTAATGGAACAGAACGGTTTTGTCCAGACGTGTCTCTGCGGAGATTACCAGCAGAAATACGCCTTTGAAATTCTGGAGGAGCTTTTCGGACGGATCCCATTCGACGGCCTGTACTGCAACATGGGCGGCTTTCAGACAAGGGACTATGAATTTCGGGATTATGGATTCTGTCACTGCCGAAGCTGCCGCGAAGCGTTTCGGAATTACTCGGGAAAAGAACTTCCGGAACAAAGAGATTTGCAGGATCCTGTCTGGAGTGAGTATGAGGTATTTCAGAAACACATGCTTACAACTTACCGGAAAAAGATGGCAGGTTTCCTAAAGGGGATAAGCGGGGAGATCTGTTTTGACGACGTGGATTACGCCAGGATTGAAGCGGCTACAGAGGTAAGCACACGCCTGCCTCACTGGATCTACCATGCTTCCAGCAACTGCCGGGCAATCATTGGTGACGGCACATCCGGAATTATCTGTTCCAATACCTCTGTCAGCTATCCTGGTTACGGTCTGCGCCACGCGTCGGTGAGTCCTGCTCTGCATGCCATGCGTCTGTGGCAGAATATGGCGAACTTAGGAGTCCTGGACTACTATCTGATCGGTAGGCTCGATACGGCATCGGACAGAAGCGCATTTGAAACCGTAAAACGTATTTTTGCATTTCGTGAGAAGCATGACGCTGTATACCGGAATCTTCATTCGACTGCCAGTGTTCTGCTGCGAAGAAAGGACCGATGGGTGGCCACGGAAGAAGAAAAAGGCTGGATTCGCGTTCTGACGGAAGCGCATATTCTGTTTGCGGAGATCTTGCCTGACGCGATGAAGCAGGCAGATTTGAGCAGGTACCGGGTGGTAATTCTTGCTGACGAGGGGGAATTGGAGCAGCAGGAAGGTGATCGGATTGATGAATATGTCCTGCGGGGCGGAACCGTAATCGCATCGGGGCAGAACCGGATCAGAGAGTACCCCGCCGGAAGCGGAGGACCGGAATTCCTAAGAAGCTCCGGCATTATGAAATTAGAGAAGGAAGACCGGCAGGCCATGTCTGCGCAGCTGTTTCTGGAAAAAGAAGAAAAACAGGCCTTTCCTTCTCATCAGGACATCGATGCTGTTCCAGTGGGAGACACCTACTTTTTCCTGGAGTGGGACAAAGCGGCGAAAACCTTTCTGAAACTGATACCCCGTCAGCCTTTTGGTCCGCCGGAATGCTGCTGTTCCAGGGAAGTATGGAACTATCCGGGACTGATTGAATATACGTACGGTTCCGGGAGATCGTTCACTCTTCCCTGGCTGCCTGGAAGTTTTTACAGTAAAACCGGCCATTCCAACACGGTTGGAATCATGAGAGATATTCTTACAGAGCACTGTGGCCTGGTCAGTGTGGCTGCGGACTTAACACCGATGGCAGAGGTCACCGTATCAGCGGATGAGAGCGGCCATATCCTGATCCAGCTGGTTAATAACAGCGGCGCCTTTGGTCTCACATTTTTTGGTCCGCTGCCGGTGGAACAGGTAAGCCTGCAGATTCCAACAGAAAAAATACCGGTAAGTGTTATAAGTCTTATGGGAGGCCATGTGACGTGGCGGAAGGAACATGGAACTCTGTTTCTGCTGCTGGACCGCCTGGCAGAGTACGATGCTCTGAGAATAGAATTTGAGGATGGAGGAAGTGACGGATGAGAGATAGTATTCATAAGTATTTCAGGGTGGGGACCATACTATGGATGAGTTACCCGCCAGCCCAGTATGGTTTTACAGAACCGTTAAAAAAGATCCTGAGAGACGATTATTTTGACGCAATAGAAGTGAAGTCGGTCGAAGACGAGACACAAAGAACAGAAGCAAAGGCACTTCTTGCCCAGTCTCATATGACCGTGTGCTTCGGCGCGCAGCCAGGACTCTTAAGCCGTGGATTAAATCCCAACTCTCTTGTGGAGGAAGAGCGGAAGGAAGCGGAAGCCTTTCTCTGCGCTTCCATTGATGAGGCGGAATACCTTGGCGCGGAGGGGATTGCATTTCTGTCCGGCGCATGGGAAGAGGAGACGAGGGAACAGGCCTTTAAACAGCTAAAAAAAACCACGCTGGCCGTATGCAGATACGGAGCGTCAAAAAATATGACTGTAAATCTGGAAGTATTTGATTACGATATGGATAAGAAAGCGCTCATAGGGCCTGCGCCTTATGCCGCGAGATTTGCCTCTGAAATCAGATGCTTTTGCAGGAACTTTGGCCTTTTGGTGGATCTGTCCCATTTTCCGACCACATATGAGACGAGCCGGTTTGTGATTCAGACTCTGAGACCGTATATCACCCATCTTCATATTGGAAATGCGGTGGTGAAGGAAGGCTGTGACGGATATGGCGACAAGCATCCAAGATTTGGATATCCAGGCAGTGCCAACGATACTCCTGAACTGCTTGATTTCTTTCAGGTATTGAGAGAAGAGGGCTTTTTTAGAAAGGCCGATCCATTGGTATTATCCTTAGAGGTGACGCCGCGGCCTGGAGAAGACGGAGATCTGATACTGGCTAATACAAAGCGGGTGATTAACCGTGCATGGGCGCTGCTGGAGGATTAGAGAATGAAGATAGTGATATTGGATGGATACACGGAGAATCCGGGAGATTTAAGCTGGAGCGTATTTGAAGAGCTGGGAGAGGTGACGGTCTATGACAGAACAGAGAAATCTCAGATCGTGGAGAGAATAGGCACTGCAGAGGCGGTGCTGACCAATAAAACACCCATAACTGCGGAGACGATGGCGGCGTGCAGGAATCTGCATTATATCGGGGTTCTGGCTACCGGATATAATGTTGTGGACCTGGAGGCAGCAGGCAGACACGGCGTTACCGTGACAAATGTGCCCGCCTACAGTACGGATTCCGTGGCGCAGCATACGATGGCGTTAATTCTGGAGCTGTGCAACCATGTAGGTGTGCATCAGGAGAGCGTCAGAGATGGTGACTGGGTGCGGAGCCGGGATTTCTGTTACTGGAAGCGGCCGGTCATAGAACTGGCGGGAAAGACACTTGGAATTGTGGGATACGGAAGTATTGGGAAGAGGACGAAAGCTCTGGCAGAGGCGTTCGGCATGAAGGTTCTGGTAACCTCGGGCCATCTGGATCCCGGTGTGCTGCCGGGAGGGACGGCAAGAGTGGTAGATCTTGAGACCCTGTTGTGCAGCTCGGATTACGTATCCCTGCATTGTCCTCTGACAGATAAGAACCGGCATATGATGAATAAGGATTCGTTTAGAAAGATGAAGAAAAGCGCATATGTGATCAATACCTCCCGTGGTCCGCTGATCTGTGAGGAAGACTTAAAAGAAGCCGTTTTAAACAGAACCATAGCAGGTGCTGCGGTCGATGTGGCGGAGGAAGAGCCCATGAGAGCAGACAGCCCGCTTCTGGATGTGGAAGGAATTCTTGTTACTCCACATATCGCCTGGGCGTCGAGAGAAGCCAGAGAGCGTCTGATGAGGATAGCAGAAGAAAATTTAAAACAGTATGTGGCGGGGACACCCGTCCATGTAGTCAGTGAAATACCCCGCGTTCATTAGCGGGAGTCAATATAATTTGGAGGTAAAAGAAATGAATATTAGTTTATTGGAACCAATCGGTGTACCGGAAGAGATGATCAACAGTCTGGCAGAGGGCTTAAGAAAGGAAGGACACGTATTTACGTATTACGACACGAAGACCACCGACGTGGAGGAACTGAAGAGACGTTCCGCCGGACAGGAAATAGTGATGATTGCCAACAATCCCTATCCCGATGAAGTGGTACAGTCCAGTGACAGCTTAAAAGCGATTGCTGTGGCGTTTACAGGAATCGATCATGTTGGACTTGCGGCATGCAGGGAAAAGAATATTCAGGTGCTCAACTGTGCCGGCTACTCCAACCAGTCAGTGGCAGAGTTGGCCGTAGGCATGGCCGTAACCGTGATGAGAAAGATACTGGAAGGTGATTTCGCGGTGAGAAACGGAAGAACCTCAGAAGGTCTTGTTGGTACGGAGATTTGCGGCAGAACTGTGGGTATCGTTGGCTGCGGCCAGATTGGTTTTAAGACAGCCAGACTGTTTAAAGCGTTCGGTGCCGAGGTGCTGGCATACTCCCGTCACGAAAAAGAAGAGTGGAAGGAAGCCGGAATCCGCTTTGCCGATATCGATATTTTATTAAAGGAGAGTGACATTATATCCCTTCATCTTCCGTTAAATGAAACAACAAAAGGCTTTTTTGACGGAGAAAAGATTGAGAAAATGAAGGAAGATGCAATTTTGATTAACTGCGCAAGGGGGCCGATCGTAGATAATGCGGCTCTGGCAAAGGCACTGAATGAAGGCAGGATCGCAGGAGCCGCCATCGATGTGTTTGATATGGAGCCTCCGATTCCCGCGGATTATCCGCTGTTAAGCGCTAAAAACGTTCTCATGACGCCTCATGTAGCTTTTGCTACAAAAGAAGCAATGGTTCGGAGAGCAAAAATAGAATTTGATAATGTTTACGCGTATCTTCAGGGAAAACCGGAGAATGTATGTAAATTCTGATCCGGCTATTTGGGAAAGGGTAAGAGTACATGACTGGAATCGTCTTTCAGAAAATAACCGTTATGTTTCTCATTTTAGCTGCCGGAATCCTGTGCTGCCGTTGGAAGCTGATTGATGAAGAGGGCAACCGGAAACTGTCCAATCTGCTACTGCTTCTGGTCAATCCTGTTGTCATATTCGTGTCTTACCAGATGGAATATGACAGCAGGCTGATCCGGAATCTGATTCTGGCGTTTCTTCTTGGGCTGCTCTGTTTTGCCCTACAAATCGCAGTCTGCAGTCTGCTAATCCCTGCGGGCGGCAAGTCAGGTCTTTTGACCCGAAAAAAAGAAAATAAAAATTATCAGATCGAAAGGCTGTGTGCTGTCTATTCCAACTGCGGGTTTATCGGAATCCCCCTGATTAACAGTCTGTTTGGAAGAGAAGGAGTCTTCTATCTGACCGGCTATCTCACGATCTTTTATCTGTTTCTGTGGTCTCACGGCGTGATACTCATGACGGGAAAAGCGGACAGACGTACAACCATAAAGAATCTCTGTTCTCCTGCTATCATCGGAGTGCTGCTGGGGTTGTTCTGTTTTGCGTTTCAGATACTTCTTCCGGATACGGTGGTCGAAGCGTTAAGTAGCATCGGGAGTATGAATACTCCCCTGGCCATGCTGGTTGCGGGGGCTGCGCTGGGACAGACCAGTCTGCGCTCCTGTGTAGGAAATGTGAGAATCTATTACATTTCCATGATCAGACTGATGATCATTCCATTCTGTCTTATTCTGCTGTTTCAGTTTCTTCCGTTTTCCCCGGTTTTACTTTTGACAACGTTAATTGCAGCCTCCTGTCCCGTAGGCGCCTGTTGTACCATGTTTGCACTCACATATGGAAAAGACGGAGCATATGCATCCCAGATATTTACGGTTACCACTTTGCTTTGCATCGTAACGATTCCATTTGTAGTGGCCGCTGCGGGGATTGTGGGGATAGGATAGTTGGGAAACGAGGACAGGAATTGGCGTTGCGCTGAAAGGGTATGGGAAGCGGTAAAGGAATGGGGAAACGATATGGAATGAGAAAACGATATGGAATGAGAAAATAATATGGAGAGGATAAAAATATAAGCAATGGGAGGATTCAAAATGGAGAAGGCGGATTGTTTGAAACACCGGAAAAGCAGTGTTGTGATAGCGGTTCAAAGGCCGGATGGAAGTCCGGTCAGTAAAAGGGAGGTGGAGATCCGGCAGACGGGTCACTCTTTTCTATTTGGATGCGGCGCATTTGAGACGCTGAACATCACAGACAGTGATTCTGGACCGGAAAAGCGGGCATTTTATGAAGAACGTATGGAAAAATGGCTGAAGCTTTTTAACTATGCGACGCTGCCGTTTTATTGGGGGCAGTTTGAAGCATCAGAAGGCAATACGAATACGGAAGCTGTAAGAAGGGCAGCCCTCTGGCTGAAAGAGAGAGGTGTTATACTGAAGGGACATCCGCTATGCTGGCATACCCAGACGGCACCGTGGCTTTTAGAGCTTACTAATCGGGATATTTTGGAGAAGCAGCTGGCAAGGATCCGGAGGGAGGTCACGGAATTCAAGGGACTGATTGACATGTGGGATGTGATCAATGAGGTCGTGATCATGCCGGTATTTGACAAATATGACAACGGAATCACCCGCATCTGCAAGGAACTGGGACGGGTACAGCTGGTCTCGGATGTATTTGGAGAGGCGAGGCGCAGTAATCCGGGCGCTGTGCTTCTTTTAAATGATTTTAATACCAGTCCCAAATACGAAGAATTAATAGAAGCGTGCCTGGAAGCGGGCGTTTCTATTGATGCGATCGGGATTCAGTCGCATCAGCATCAGGGATACTGGGGAAAAGAAAAGCTTCTTGAGGTGCTGGCGCGATTTTCACGTTTTGGACTTCCTGTTCATTTTACAGAAAACACGTTTATTTCCGGTCATCTGATGCCGCCTGACATCACAGATTTAAATGATTACCAGATCAAAGAGTGGCCTACTACGGAAGAGGGAGAAGCAAGACAGGCTGAAAATGTAGAAGAATTTTACCGGATTCTGTTTGCAGATCCCCATGTGGAAGCCATTACCACGTGGGCGTTTCAGGACGGCGCGTGGCTGGGAGCTCCGGCCGGTCTGGTGAGAACTGATAATTCAGAAAAACCGGCCTATGAGGCTTTGAGACATTTAATAAGAGAGGAATGGAACACCAGCGAAGTAAAGAGCACCGATGAATTAGGACGTGTGGAAGTATACGGATTTAACGGGCGCTACGAAGCAATGATTGACGGAGTGGTTAAAAAGTTTGAAATAAGAAAGCAGGAAGAAGGCGGAAAGCAGGAAGATGTGAGACGGCAGGAAGAAATTGTAATTACGCTGAACTGAGTGAATGATTTTCGGAAGGAGGTGATAAATGTGGCGTCTGAGTATGTACACGATATGACTTCCGGCAATATCCCGGGACAGCTTCTGGCCTTCTCGGCTCCCATGCTTGTTGGAAACATTGTACAGCAATTTTATAATATGGCGGATTCTGTTATTGTCGGTAATTACGTCGGCGCCCGGGCATTAGGCGCTGTGGGAGCCTGTAATTCTTTAAATTTCCTCTTCTTTTCCCTGTGTTCCGGGATGGCTCTTGGAATTGGCGTGATCATGGCCCAGTATTTCGGAGCCCAGTCGGAAGTTAAAGTAAAAAAAACGATTATAAACGGATTTTTTCTATTGACAGTCGTGTCTGTGTTAATGGGAGGAATGGGATATCTGCTGGCAGAACCGGCACTCAGGCTTCTCCGGACGCCAACGGAATACATTGGGGATTCCGTTACATATTTAAGAACCGTATCCTGCGGAATGGCAGCAGTGGCAGCCTACAATGGAGTCGCAGCCATGCTGCGGGCATTGGGCGACTCGAAAACACCGCTGATTTTTCTCGTGCTGGCCAGTCTATTAAACATTGGGCTTGATTTGCTGTTTGTTCTCTATTTTAATATGGCAGTCTATGGTGTGGCGATAGCAACCGTAATTGCTCAGGGAACCAGTGCGGCCGGATGTATGATTTTTGCTTTTCGGGTGAATCCTTACTTTAAAGTAAAAAGAAAAGATATGATTCTGGACCGCGACATTCTTAGCCAGTGTATCCGCCTCGGTGTTCCGGTCACCTTTCAAAATGCCCTTATAGCCGTCTCAACCTCCTGCCTTCAGGGCGTTGCTAATGGATTTGGTCCCAGTGTGGCTACCGCATATACCATGACGACCAGGCTGGAACAGCTGATCGGCCAGCCATACAGCTCTATGGCCTCCGGCGTTTCGACGTTTACGGGACAGAATATGGGAGCGGGCCGGATCAAGCGGGTAAGACAGGGGCTAAGGACCGGACTTATTTTTTCCGCCTGTTTCAGCGTGGTCATGCTTATTCTCATGCGTTTTGGCGGTCATTTGATTTTACGGCTGTTTGGCAATGATACTGAAATTCTCGGTATCGCTGTAAATGCGCTGAAAATTACAAGCTTTTTTTACTTTCCGCTGGGTGTGATCTACTTAATCCGGGGTCTGTCTAATGGAGCTGGAGACGCGGCCTATTCCATGATGAATGGAATTGTTGAGGTATTTTGCCGCTTTTTCTTTTCCATGGTGCTGACGAGGATTACCGGGATCGGCATGTGGGGAGTCTGGCTGACGACTGGATTTACATGGAGCCTGACCGCCCTAGCCAGCGTGGTACGCTATAAACAGAAAAAGTGGATGAGAGGATATCCATTAACAATTATGTTCAAACAGAGAAAAATGTATGCAAATTCTGACAAGAACGATTTTACGTAAAATCAATTCTGGTTTTAAAAGAAATTAGTTACAACTAAAATATGACAGAGTGTTTTCACCGATTTCTCACATACTATGAAAGGAGCAAAAAATTGTCTCCTTTCATTTTTTATAAGGAGGTATGTGAGATGACGGGAAAAAAATTCCACAGATATGTGGTGGCTGCGTTTTGGGTGAGCCTGGTGTTTTGCATCGGCTTCTCTTATTTCTATATGAAGTGGGTGATACCGGACAAGCTGAATGTCGTAGCCGAAGAAGAAGAACAGTTTCATTTCTCCATGCCTTTTGGAGTGACGCTGTCTTCAGACAGTGAGGAAGTGGTTTTAAGTAATGGTTCCAATATTCCGACGGGTCAGATTAACCTTTCCGTGAACCAGCCGTTTTCTGTATATTCAGAAAATCAGGGAAGCTACAAGATTGGCTTAAAGCTGTTTGGCTGGCTCCAGCTAAAGGATATCCAGGTGGATGTGGTGGATACGAAATACGCCATTCCATGCGGAACTCCAGTGGGAATTTACTTAAAATCTGATGGGATTATGGTAATTGGAACGGGGGATATCACGAAGAAAGACGGTATGATTGTAGAACCGGCCTTTGGAGTGCTTCAGTCGGGGGACTATATTGAGGCATTTAATGGAACACCTTTAAAGGATAAGGAAGCGCTGGTTACAGAATTAAACAAAAATGGTACCAGCGAGGCGGTTTTGGCAGTCCGACGCGGAGATCAGGAGATCGAGGTGAAGATGACTCCGGTGGAGGGAGAGGATGGAAATCCAAAGCTGGGCGTCTGGGTCCGTGACGATACTCAGGGAATTGGAACCATGACTTATATTGATATGAATGGTAATTTTGGGGCGCTGGGACATGGGATCAGCGACAGTGACACAGGCGGAGTCGTCCAGATTGAGGACGGCGCACTATATGAAACTTCCATTTTAGGAATCGAAAAGGGAACTTTCGGTAAGCCGGGAGTCATGAGCGGAGTGATCTACTATGGTCCGGGATCGGTGTTGGGAACGATTCATTCCAATACCGAAGAGGGAATATTTGGTACGGTCAATGAACGGTTTAAGCAGACCGCAAAAGCAGACGCGATACCAATCGGATACCGCCAGGACGTCAAAAAGGGAACCGCGTATATCCGAAGCGATGTTTCAGGAGTTGTAAAAGACTATGAGATCGAGATTCAGAAGGTGGATTATACGACAGCCCATAAGAACAAGGGAATGGTAATCAAGGTGACTGATCCGGAGCTGCTGGCGATTACCGGGGGAATTGTGCAGGGAATGGTAGTGAGATATAATAGGGACAACACAGGAAATCCTTTATTTACAAGGTTTTCAGGTGCTTGTCCCTATTTTCATTGACCAGTAGATAGTGGAAAAGCAGATTAGACGTACATAAGATGGCAATACTGTTACCATAGGAAAATGGAAGATAACAGGAGGTAATTCTATGGTAGAGAGCGGAACGATTAAATTTAAGAGCAAAGAGCACGAGAAATTTTTTACAACGTATTTTGCAAAGTGCAGATACAAAGATGTGTACCATGAGGCACTGGTGTACTGCATTGGAATCAGCGAGGACACCAGAAGAAATATAGACCGGATTTACGATTTCACCTCTGGGTGTGTAAAAACGGAATGCCTGCACGAAGGCTGGCAGACCTCCGGGAGCCTTAGAATCATCCGTATGGCATTTAACCTGTATAACAACGGGACTCCCAGTGTCTACGATTATAATGATTCAGAGGAACAGTTGGAGGAATGCCAGAGATACACAGTTGAAGATTTATTCTGCTGCGGGTATGCTCCTTACTTTTGGCAGGCTGTCAAAATCAGATATCCTGAATATTGCGGCGCTGCCTGAGACAGTATTGATGTAACCACCTACAAGAGAGAAGGAACGGAGGTAATATATGTGCAGGGTAATTACAATCGCCAGTCAGAAAGGCGGCGTTGGAAAAAGTACAACTTGTGTGAACCTGGGAATCGGTTTGGCAAAGGAAGGGCAAAAGGTACTCTTAATTGATGCGGATGCCCAGGGAAATATGTCAGCGTGTCTGGGAGTAATGGAGCCGGATGAACTGGAGGTTACGCTGGTGAACTTGATGGAGAAGGTCGTAAACGATGAAGCATGGGAACCAATGGAAGGGATTCTTCACCATGATGAGGGGGTGGATTTCCTTCCTGCCAATATCGAACTGGCAGGACTGGAAACCACCCTTGTAAATGTAATGAGCCGGGAAACGATCATGCGGCAGTATGTTAATGAGATGCGCCAGTTTTATGATTACATATTGATTGACACGATGCCGTCTTTGGGAATGATGACAATTAACGCCCTCGTGGCAGCAGACAGTGTGCTGATTCCGGTGGAGGCGGCATACTTGTCCGTAAAGGGACTTCAACAGTTAATTAAAACTATTGGGCGGGTTCACCGGCAGTTGAATCCAGGGCTTCAGATAGAAGGAATCCTGATGACAAAGGTAGACCGCAGGACTAACTTTGCAAAGGATATATCTGAAAAACTCCGCGGTGCCTATGGGGAGAGAATCCATATTTTTGAGAACTGTATTCCTCTTTCCATTAAGGCTGCCGAGACGAGCGCAGAGGGCAAGAGCATTTTCCTTCATGCGCCCAAAGGGATTGTGGCGGAAGGATACAGGGCATTGACCAGGGAGGTACTTTCTTATGAACAGCCGAAGTGCGGATAAAATCGTATTCACATCTTATGATGATTTGTTTGGTGAGAATCAGAAGGCTGAGGCTGGGGAAAGCGTGGTGAGTCTGCCACTGTCCAGACTGCATTCCTTTAAAAATCACCCGTTTCATGTGATTGATGATGAAAAGATGCAGGAAACAGTAAAGAGTGTCCGGCAATATGGGGTTCTCGTTCCGGCTATTGTCCGGGAAGATGAAGTGCGGGGGGACTATGAAATTATTGCGGGTCACAGAAGAAAGCGTGCCTGTGAATTGGCTGGACATACGGAAATGCCTGTGATTGTCCGTAAGGTGACGGATGATGAGGCGGTAATCATTATGGTGGATTCCAATATTCAGAGGGAAGATATCCTTCCCTCTGAAAAAGCCTGGGCATACCGTATGAAGATGGAAGCATTGAGCCATCAGGGGGTAAAAGGAGAGGAATATACCGCTGATCTCGTTGGAGAAGCGGCGGGAGACAGTGCAAGGACTGTTCAGCGTTACATACGCCTGACTTACTTAAAACCGGAACTGCTGGACTATGCGGATCAGGGAAAAATAATCCTTGCAGTTGCAGAAAAGTTATCGTTCCTAAACGAAGAGGAACAGAGCTGGGTGCTGCAGACCATTTCCGAAAATGTCACGATTCCCTCCAAAAGCCAGGCAGACGAATTGAAAGAGGAAAGCAGAAAAGGAAAACTGACCGAAAAACGGGTGGCGGATATTTTAAACCGGGAAGTAAAAAAGGTTAGCATAACCATATCTTCTAAAAAAATAAAGGACTATTTTCCGCAGGACTATACAAAAAAACAGATTGAGGAGGTTATTTTTGAACTGCTGGATTCCTGGAAAGAAAAGATGAACCAGGCTGGCTGACTTTGCGACACGGTGTCGCAAAGTCCTAAATGATGTTTATTTACCGATTATTCTCCAAAGCAAATTGAATGAAAAAACAATCAAATGAGTAATGGAGGATAATTATAATGGGAAAGACTGGAATCATTACAACGGAAAATAAAAACAGTGAGGTTTATCACGATGTCATAACGCTATTTAAAATCTATCGTTCCGTATCCTGGCGTATGCAGGTTCAGATTGGGCAGGTGAAGCACCGGTTCCAAAAGGAATATGGAACGGATGTGGACGATTTCCTGGAATCTATCTATCAAGCGGGAATGGATATTAATAATGACGAGGCGAATATCCGTTCCCGTGTAGAGGCCATCAGCAGCTCAAATAAATTTCTGAAGCTGATTGATGAATCCGTGGATTTAATGCGGCAGTATCATCCACAGGGAGAAAAGTATTACTGGGTTTTGTATTATACCTATATGTCAGCTTATAAGCCGATGAATATTACGGAGATTATAAGCAAACTGGATCCCCATTTATCTCAAAGTATACGAATTAACCGAAGTACCTATTTCAGATGGAGGGAAAGCGCTTTGAGGGCAGTGGAGGGTATTCTGTGGGGGTATGAGGAGGAGAGCCGGAATCTGCTGGAACATTTTAGGGATACCTGGGTGATTGATGAATGAAAATTGATTTTGTGAAAGAAGGGAAATGTATGCGGTGGATTATGGGAAAAGAAACAGAAATGGAAAGACCAGAATATAGGTTCTGTCAATGTTGTGGGGAGAAAGTAGGGCGGGAGAAAAAGGTCTGCCCTGCCTGCGGAAGATTAATGGTAAGAAACTTAAAGACGATAGGAACGGCAGAACTGCTGGCGGAGGACAGTGAAACCTGTCTCTGGGTTTCGGAAAGGCGTCAAAAGAGCCGGATAGCTTTTGAACAGGTTACAGAGGAACAGGAAGCAGGCTATGCCGCAGGAACCGGAATTTAGAATACATAAGGAGTGCATAAATGGACAGGGAAAGAAACATAAGTGTGATACAGGATTTAGATGGCAGAAAGATCGTGATGATTCATGATATCAGATTCAGGGGGAAACGTAAGATTAACTGGAAGGAGGTTGAACAATATCTGAAGCAGTATATCGGAGAGGTTTATGAAATTATGGATTCTGCGGATATTATTTATGTGGGAAATGACTTTGCAGATGAGTATAGTGGCTCCCAGGATACAGCAAGGCTAAAGGGGGCATTGGCAAAGGCGAAAGCAAATGCGGCTCAGGGGATTCCCGAACTGATTGAAACGGCGGAAAACCGGAGGCATAAAGGTAATTTGAATCCAAAACATCAGCGGGACGCAAAATTTGGCTGGTATCGTTATGATTCCAGATTCGGGCTTCCGGTTTATGGGGAAGATGGGGAGCTGGAACACTATAACATATTCCATGTGGAAATGCTGATACGCCATGACGCGGATGGAAAGAGGTATCTATATGATGTGGTGAATATAAAAAAAGAAACAGGCACCCCGCTTGAGCAATAGCTGTACGGTTACAAACCCATTTCTTTCTTTAATCATATAGGATATGCTGAAAAAAGTCAAGTACAATATATTGATTTGAAATATTTGAAATATTGACAACACCTATATATAGTGGTAATATAATCTTGTATTGATTTATGTAGCTTCGGCAGTATGCAGAAGGTATAAAAAATTTTGTTCCCGTCCTCATGGGAGGGAAGCGGTCAGGCAGAACGGAACCGCCTGAATGTTTCTATTTGTCTATATACTTGGAATGACGCTCATTTTTTTATAAATGCGGCGTCTTTTTTGTTGGGCAAAAACGGGAACAGAGATACAGAAGGAGGGTAGAAGGAACCTGAAAATGATTTTTTATGGGAGGCGGGAATGAAGAAAGATAAGTTTAAGAAAATGAGGCTCCAGATTCAGACATTGGATACCATAGGAGAAAAGGAAACTTGTGTGCTGCTTCTCGACAGTCTCCAGATGGAGCTGCCGGAAGTAATAAATATTTCTATGGAATCCACGCAGCAGAGCAGAACCTTGCAGAAAGATGGCACTCTGGTTGTGGAGCTGGATGCGAAGGGAATCCGGTCAGACGACGAGGCGATGAAGCATTTAAGGACAGGAAAACAGGCGGAGATTCTGGATTACCACTATTTTAAATCCAGGCTGACGGATACGGTTGTGACGGATGTGAAGGCAGAAGTCTTTGATTTTTCCAGGCGGCAGAGGATTCCGTTTACGGTAAAAAAGCTGGAGTTCAATTTTGCGAACGGGAAAAAGGTGGATTTGACAGACAGGGTCAGCGTGTTGTCGCTGGATCAGTTAGCCGCATGAAGATTGAGGAAAGGATGGTGCAGTTATGAGGAATAGGGAGATACAGGCAAAACAGCTGGTACGGGCGCGCGGTGAAGTGCAGTTTCCAATCAAGGTGGGTGAGGAAGCATATTACCGTCAGGGGAACCGCCTGATCTGGACGGATAAGGTGAAGAGAATCCTTGAGATTGCCGCTGATTATGTGAGATTGGAAACTACGGCTTATTATTACATCATCGAAAAAGAGAGAACCGAGGCAGCGGCGTTACGATTGGCCGCCTGACAGAATGTAAGATTTCATGTGAGCCAATAATGAGACTCTATTGGGACTGGACGTGCATTGACATGAGATTTTACAGAATTTATAATGATATCATCAGTTTTTATGCACAGGAAAACCTGTGGGGAGCCATGAAAATCTGAAACAAAATAACGCACAGAAAAGCAATCACATCCATGGTGGTTGCTTTTTTTGTGCCTGAAAGAAGGTGAGGGAGCTGCATTTGAGAAAAGCAGATGGATCTGCAGAAAGCAGGAAACAGGAACCGGGATGGACAAGGCGGCTGCCATGTCTGGCTGTACAGGGATACCTGCTCTGGGGTATAAACATTTTAATGTGCCGGACCGTTTATGCGGCAGATATTTTTGATATTGCTAAGAGTGCCATGCAGAAAGTCTATTCCGATGTGGCAGGGCTTGCAACGGTAGGCGCTGTCGTATGTGCGGCGATCTGTCTTTTCCTGATGAATTTTTCTAAATCAGGAAAGACCGTTGATGAATCCAGGGCGTGGCTGAAGCGGATTGTCGTGTGCTGGGCCGTCCTGATGACGTTGGGGGCCATTGTAACTTACATGGAGGCGATTATTCCGCAGCAATCATTTACACCATAGCAGATGATGAAACAGTAACATATCAGCAGCAAAAATGCCGGTGCTCTCCCGGCAAAGGAGGTGAAGGATACCCTGAAAAAGGGGAATGACAGATGGGATGGCTATTAGAACTTTTATTTGAGGCGGTCCGGGAATTGTGTTCCCAGTTTATTATAGACATGATGGATATAGCGAGCGGAATGTTTACTGAGATTTTATCCTGCGACCTGGACTTGTTTGAAGAACTATTTGGAGTTGTGGGAACTTTGTACCAGAATGCAGTCCTGCCGATTGCAGTTGCGCTGCTTCTCATGATTTTAACCTGGCAGGTGTTTAAATCCATGTTTGGGAAACTGGGGATAAACTCTGAAGATCCGCTGGAACTTGTATTCCGGTCGGGATTCTGCCTGTTTATGTTGGTCTATGCAAGAGATATTGTAAACTATGTTCTGGAGGTGGCGGGAACGCCTTACCAATGGGTTGTGGGGACAGGAATCACAGTGGATTCTTTCAGCGGATATGTTTCCGCCGCAGAGGCAGCGGTATCGGTGCTGGGAACCGATGCGTTAAGTATCTCGCTTCTGCTTTTAATCATGCACTTTGTGGTAGCGTGGAATTATTTTAAGCTGCTGTTTATTTTGGCAGAAAGGTATGTGCTTCTGGGAGTAATTTCCTATACAGCGCCGCTGGCTTTTGCAACCGGAGGGTCTAGGGCAACGAACAATATTCTGGCGTCCTGGACGAAGATGTTTGGTGGACAAGTTATGATTGTGATTTTGGATGCCTGGTGCCTGAAAATGTTTCTGGCAGGCTATGGAAACCTGATGGCAAGTGGATATGGATTCACCCGATTTTTTGCCGCAACCATGTGTCTGATTGGCTTCTGCAAGATTGCGGGAAAGCTGGATTCCTATATGGCTTCTCTTGGCGTAAGCATGGGCAGGACAATGGGAGGTTTAAGCGGATTGGGAGCCCTTATGATGGCAGGGCGCCTGTTGTCAGGCGGTGGACGCGGAAGAGGTGCCAGCACGGCGGCGTCCGGTTCCGGCCATATGAATTTTGGAAACGGGAGACCGATTCCCATGGGAGGCGCAGGAGTGTCTGCATCGGCAGGAGCTATGTCTGGTATGGACGGAAACATAAAGGACGGAGCTGGTTTTGGGATTGGCGGAATGGATGCCGGGAATATGGCAGATGGTTTTCAAGGCATGGAGAGTCAAAATCCGGATATGGGAGATGGATTCAGTGTATTCCAGATGGATGATTCCGCTTTAGCAGGTCAGAATCTTCCGTTTGGCACACCGGATGACGAAAATGGATTTGCACAGGGAGCAGATGACGGTATGCCAGATGTTTCAACTGTTCCTGAGGAGGACGGTGCGTTGCCCTCTATGGAATCGGACGGTGGAATTCCCATTGGAGCCACAGGTATGGGACCGTTTGAGGAAGAACCTTTATCCGCAGGAGATATGGCAGAGGGAGGAGAACTTCCTCCTATGGAAGAGATGGAGAGTGGAAGCCAGATTCTGCCGTTTGGAAACGTAGAAGATATGGCCGGTGGGATGGAAACCGGAGAAAGCGGCAGTATTTTCGGTCAGGAAACGATGTCGGGAGCCACAGGTCTGGAACAGTCTGGGGAGAGTACCGGAATTGGAGACTTGCAGGATCGTATGGACAGCAGAACTGGGAATCAGACAGAAGGTGTTGCTATGGGAGACGGGGCGGATGGCTCCGGGATACCTTCTTATGGAGGAACGCAGGAATCCTCTGTTTCCGGTTCGTCAACTGATAGCTTTGATACCGGAGCGATGGAACATATGGACGGAGCGGGAGCCGTTTCAGGAATGGGGACGGTGGCGGCGGAATCGTCTGGCAGTATGAACGGACTGATGGCAGCAGAATCAGGACAAACCCTGTCGGTAGGTGATAGCTCCGGCTTTGCCGCAGGCGGATCAGCGGTGAATGACGGAATAGACACATCGGCGGCCATTGCAGGAAATGCCGCAGTGAATGCAGGAGCCAGTGCGGCCGTGGCTGGTGTATCTCAGCAAAGCGGCATATCAGAGGGATTGCGAGGACGTTATCAGGCGGAACGGGATGGAAAGCAGTATATGCGTTATGATACGGGATTGTATGAGAAGCCCAAAGGACCGTACCAGACTATTCATGAAAATGGGAAGACCTATTATGAGCTTTCGAAACAGGAGAAAGCCCCGGCCATGCTTCCGGAGACAAAGGCAGTCCTGGAGAAAAACGGAACCCTCCGTCTGGAAAAGGTATACCAGCAAAAGGAACGTATGGAGAAACCGAAAGAGCAGCCAGCATTGCAGGAACGCCCGATGGAACAGCAGGGAGAGAAGAAAGCCGTAAAGAAACCGGTGAAAAACCAGACCGGGACCAGACGCAGGAATCAACGCAGGAAAGCTCCTGACAGGAAATAGGAATCAGAGCCGGTTTAAAGGAGGGAGATATGAGCAGGGACTGGACAGAGGACGAGCCGCTTGACAAAGCGGCAGAAATGGCTGCCCGAACAGTTCGGGCAGCGGGGCAGGCAAAGCAGGCGGCAGAAACAATCCAGGCAGCCCACCTTGCCATGGGGGCTGCAAAAAGCGGAGCCGCTGTAAGCGGTACGGCTGCCGGAACCGCATTGGGTGGCCCCCTTGGAGCGGCCATTGGGGCAGTTTTGACAAGCAAGTCTTTCTGGAAAGCGGCAGGGGCAGTTCTGGCAGCAGTCTTTCTGTTCCTGTACATGATTGTGAATTCCATAGGGATTATCTTTTCCTATCTGGGTTTTGCTGATGCGGATAGTTATGTGTCCCAGGCCAGAGAAGCAGAATATCAGAATATAAAACTTCAGGTTGAAACACTTTTTTCGGAAAGTCCAGAATTGAGGGCGGAACTCTGTGCTGTGATTGAGGGATACCGAGACAAGATGCTGGACGAAATAAGCGTGGATTTTAGTGAGAATTGGGATGGGTATGATGATTATGAGGTAGAAGATGAGTACGAGTCCAGGCTGGAACCTATGTTAAGCCAGTATCTGGCTGTCCTAATTGAGGAATCCTGGAATGGCAGCCGGATTGTGGGGTTTAACGGATATGGAGCTGTGGGTGGTTTTGATTCAGATTTAACTAGTCCTTATGATGAATATTTTGCGCTGGCAGCGGCCACCTATCAGGTTCCGGAGGCACTGCTAAAAGCAATGGGGAAAGCGGAATCTGATTTTAATCCCAATGCGGTGTCCAGCGCAGGTGCCATGGGAATTATGCAGCTTATGCCCGGAACGGCAGCGAATCTGGGGGTAACGTCCCCATTTGATCCGAAACAGAACATTATGGGTGGAGCCAAATACATAGCCGAGCTTCTACGTACCTTCGGTTCCTATCCGGACGGAGTCAGGCTGGCGGTTGCCGCTTATAATGCTGGCCCGGGAGCGGTGAAAAGAGCGGGATACCGGATTCCACAGAACGGTGAGACGCCGGCTTACGTGGAAAAGGTAATGGGGTATCTGACTGCGGCGGGCGGTGGTGAGGCAGTACCGGAACCGGGAGAAGGAACTGAAGGTGGCGCATCTGTCTCTCAAATCGGAACGGCTGTCTCGGCGATATTGCTCAAATCCATGGTGGAAGAAAACGCCAAAGACTTTTTAGGCTGGACGCAGACGGGAACCCATACGGAGACGATAGATGGAGGAGACGGGGAGGAAGATGAAGAAATTGAGATTGTGGATTATGCCATTGTAGTGAAGCTGAATCCTAATCTGACGCCGACAGGCACCGGCTACAGTTATAGTTATGTGACCAGCCAGACTACCTTCAATTATGTGCTGAAACTGTTTGAGCTGCTGAAAGATGGAACTGACGGAATCCTGGATTTGCTGTTTAAGGCAACGAGCTGGAAGAACTATGTGCTGGGAGCCGGCGCATCGGAGGATATCTATACCAGCGGAATTCAGACTGGCGGGGACACGATTTCCTATGATACAGTCAAAGGCTGTGTGAAAGAGGTGGTTTATTTTAATCAGGGGGAAGAACCCTGGGCTTCCCTGCCTTATGGCAGCTCTACAATCAAATCTGCAGGCTGTGGTCCTACTGCATTAGCCATTATTATCTCTACATTGACAGGGGAGAATGTGACGCCCCAGATGACGGCTGAATACGCCATGTCTCATGGATTGTATGTCTCAGGGAAGGGAACCAGCCACTCATTTCCGGCTATGGCTGCAGGTCATTGGGGACTTTCGGTGGAACGGGTAAAAAGGGGACAGATAGACTATGTGGTTAAGCAGCTAAAAGAAGGCAGGCTGGCATTGGTAATCTGTGCGGAAAATACCATATCAGGAAGCAGCGGCCACTTTATCGTACTGACAGGGGTGACGGAGGACGGCTATATAGCCATTGCCGATCCGGGAAGCCGGAGCAGGACAGGGAAACTTTACAGTCCGGCTACAATACAATCTTATGCCCGGGATTTAAGCGATGGCGGTATATGGATTATGGGAGGACGATAGAAATTGAATATATGGATAAGAGGCTGGATTGGGGCGGCGGTTCTTGCCCTGGTTCTTCAGCCAGGGGAAGTTCTTGCTGAAGGGCGTTCTGTACAGGCACAGCAGGCTTGGGTCAATACAGGTGCAACCGGATGGGAGGAAGAGTATACGGATACGGACAGCAGACGGGGAACCCTGTCCATCCGTTGTGAGACGTTCCAAGGATTCCACGGTACGGTAGAGCTGCATATGCGGAACATGGCTGGAGGTTGGAGGAGAAGCGCAGCACTGACTGAAAAGGATGGATATGCAGTGAACCTGTCCCTTCCGGTAGGCGTCTATGAGATTGAAAGATTAGAGGCGCAGACAGATGGCCGTAAGTTTCGGTGTCAGGCAGACCGGACGGAAGTGGAGATTGAGGATCAGAGGATTATTATGTGCCAGATAACCATAACGCCGGAGAGTGTGTATCGTCTGCCATACGAGGATAGTGCAGAGGCAGCCACATCAGGTACGCCGGCTGCAGCCGCCACACATTCCGCTGATAATGAACGGAGGAATACCGAAGAGTCAGAACTTGCTGGTGAAGAAACAAATCAGGAGACAGAACTTCGGGGAAGTATAAGAGTCAGCCCGCTCTGGATTTTTGGGATATTAGGAGCTACACTATGCCTTTACGAGCTTTATTATGTGATAAAACGAAAGTGAGATAGGAGGATAGAATACCATGGATCAGGAAGACCGGATAGATGTTTATACCATTCCGCCCAATTTTGCGGAGGAAGGGACTTTGTTTTCCGGGAGGGTAAAAACAAGAAATGCAGTGGAAACGGCCATACTCCTTATGGTTTTGGTTCCGCTGCTTTTTTCGCTTAATACAACGGTAAAGATAAAAATGTACATCGGTATGATTGTTCTTGTACCGGTTGTGACAGTATCGGTGATTGGGATTCAGGGAGAAAGCCTGTTTGCATTTATTGCCAGCTTCTTTCAGTATGTGAGACGGCGCAGATGCCTCACAGAGCCAGACGAGCGTTACCGTCTGGAACAGAACCGAAGAAAAGAAAAAGCCCGGAAAGGAGGGAAACGGGGACGTGAAAAGAGGAAAAAAACAGAGTGGAGGAGTACCAGTGCAGGAGCCAATGCAGAAAAGGAGACAAAGTCCAAGGAAAACTCAGAACCGGGAATGGAAGCGAAATTTAAAAAAGATAAGGAAAGCCTTAAAGCAGGAACTGAAACAAAAGACAAAGAGCCGGAAACCGGAAAAAAACCGCGAAAAAACAGAGCCGGCAAGAAAAGAAAACAGCCAGAATGAGCAGTATGACCTGCCATTTACCAGGGCTTCCAGAGAAATACCATTTAAAGAGATACGGGACGGCATTATCTATACTGCAGACGGGCGGTATGTGAAGATTCTGGAAGTCATGCCTATTAATTTTCTTCACCGCAGCGCCAGTGAACAGAGGGGAATCATCTATTCCTTTATGGGATATTTGAAGATTGCCCCACCGGAACTACAGATTAAGTCCTTGTCCAAAAAAGCAGATATTTCCCAGTATATTAAGACCATACGGGAGGATATCGAAAAGGAGCCGGACGAGCGGTGCCGGATGCTGCAGCAGGATTATGCGAATCTAATCTGTTCGGTTGGTTATAAGGAAGCGGTAACCAGGCGATTTTTTCTTGTGTTCCAGGCGGATTCCAGACGCGGAACGGAGAAGGAAATTGTAAACACGCTGGAATCCTACGCCCAGACCGCCAAGAAGTATCTATACCAGTGTGGGAATGAGATTCTTCTTTCCGACAACCATACAGAGGAAACGGCGGAGATACTATACACGCTTTTGAACCGCCAGACCAGTACCTCGCTACCGTTTTCGGAACGCTTAAACCAGGTGGTCAGTTGGTATATTCGGGAAAATGGGGAGGACAGCGTGGGACGGATTCCGGCTGCTGAGTATGTGGCGCCCCGTACTTTAGATTTCAGGCATGGGAACTGTGTTGTATTAGATGGAGTGTATCACACCTATCTGTTTGTGCCGTCCGCAAGATACCGATCCCGGGTACCGGCCGGCTGGATGTCCCTTCTGGTCAATGCGGGGGAGGGAATTGATGTAGATCTCTTTCTGTATAAACAGGATAAGGTAAAAACCTTTGAGCGGATTGGGCGGAGAATCCGTCTGAACCGCTCGAAAATCAAGGATGCTTCTGATACCAACACGAATTTTGATGATTTGGCAGAGTCTATCCAGTCGGGGTATTACCTAAAAAACGGACTGTCGGCCAATGAGGAATTTTATTATATCTGTATCCTGATTACGGTAACTGGATACAGTGCCAAAGAAGCGGAGTGGCGGGCGAAAGAGATGAAAAAACTGCTGAACGCCCAAGACATGGATACGGTTTCCTGCCTGTTTAAGGAGGAACAGGCATTCCTCTCTGCCTTACCCTTGGTAAAGCTGGATAAAAGCATTTATGAGCGTTCAAAACGCAATGTGCTGACCTCGGGGGCTGCCAGTTGTTACCCATTCACCTCTTTTGAGATGTCGGATAAAAACGGGATTTTGATGGGGGTAAACACGGCGAACAGCTCCCTGGTCATTATAGATATTTTTAATTCCACGATTTATAAGAATGCGAATATTTCCATCATGGGAACCACGGGAGCGGGAAAAACTTTTCTGCTGCAGCTGATGGCGCTGCGTATGCGCCGTAAGAATATCCAGGTCTTTATCATTGCACCTGACAAGGGGCATGAGTTTGCCAGAGCCTGTACCAATATCGGTGGAGAGTTCATCAAAATATCGTCCGCCTCCAAAAACTGTATCAATGTGATGGAAATCAGGAAACGAGATCAGGCGACCAATGACCTGTTAGACGGGGATACGGCGGAACGCTCGGAGCTTGCGGCAAAAATCCAGGATCTGCATATCTTTTTCTCGTTGTTGATTCCCGACATGGATCATGAGGAGAAGCAGCTTTTAGATGAAGCGCTGGTACAGACGTATTATAACAAGGGAATCACGCACGACAATGGGAGCCTGTCAGACCCGGAGAATCCGAACCAATACCGGGCTATGCCGGTTCTGGGTGATGTATACGATATTCTTCATGGGAATACAGAAACCAGGCGGCTTGCCAATATCGTAAACCGGCTTGTCCACGGTTCTGCCTCCAGCTTTAACCAGGAAACTAATGTGAACCTGGATAATAAATATATTGTTCTGGATATTTCTGAACTTACCGGAGATTTACTCCCTGTGGGGATGTTTGTGGTATTAGATTACGTCTGGTCAAAAGTGAAAGAAGACCGAACCGTGGAAAAAGCGGTATTTTTAGACGAGGTATGGCAGTTAATTGGGGCTTCCTCGAATGAGATGGCGGCGGAATATGTTTTGGAGATTTTTAAGATTATAAGGGGCTATGCAGGATCAGCCGTCTGTGCCACCCAGGATTTATCTGATTTCATGGCGCTGAAAGATGGAAAGTATGGGCGGGGGATTATCAATGCAACCAAGACAAAGATTGTCCTGAATCTGGAGAATGATGAAGCGAAAAAAGTACAGGAACTGCTACATCTGTCCGATGCGGAGCGGATGGAGATTGTCCATTTTGAGAGGGGAAAGGGCATGATTTCAACGAACAGTAACAATCTGACTCTGGAGTTTAAAGCCAGCCAGCTGGAGAAAGATTTAATCACTACGGACCGGAAGGAACTGAAGGAGTTAAAGGAGCGGCTGGCCCGTTACGGGAAACAGGCTTATGGACGGGTGGGTGCATGAGAGGGGGAGAGGCTGTGAAAGGGTACGAATACCGGAATCCGGAGGAAACGGCCGGGAAGGTACTTGGCCTGCTTCGCCAATACAATGTAATGAAACCGGATCAGCTAGAGGCATTCTTTCCGGGACAGGAAAAGGCGGCGGGCCGTGCATTGAAAAAATTGGAAAAGACCAGGCAGATATACCGGAACCCTTACACCGGGCTGATTGCTTCCAGTGAATTTGCATATTCGCTAAAGGATGACGGAACCATGAAGTGTTTGTGGGTGCTGGCGGATATGATGCGTCGTAAACCAGTAGATGGACACTATCTGGCAGGGAAGGAGGACTTTCCAATCCGTATCCTGTTTTATTCCGGTGCGGAGATCTATGACATTCTTTATGTGGGGGCTGGGGATTTAAAGCTGGTAAACGGGATATTTGCAAAGAGCCGCCGCACAGGGGGAAACCACATTATAGCGGTAGAGGAGGGGAACCTGATGGGAGCCATTGCAGTGCCGGGAACGCTTGGTTTTTGTCTGGTGAAAGAGGAGGGACGGGTAGAGTATTACAAAAAATCTTCAGAGAGGAGTGGATAAAACGGAAAAAATGGAGAAACAACTGGAAGAAGTTCAACGGCAGGCTGGGGGATTGCAGGAACGCCTGGCAGAGGCAAGGCTGATTCGGACGGCGCAGGAACGGAGCGGTTCCGCGTTTCAGATGGGATGCTTTGTGGACTGTGTGACAGAGGCTTCTTTTATGGCGGAGAGGCTGACCGAAGGACTTCGCAGACTGGTGATTGAGAACTGCTTGTGGAATCGGGAGCGGGAGGCATACGGTTTGGGGATTGTAAAGCTTCATGGAATCCGAGTGGAGTATGAAGAGGGGATTCTGAAGGTGGAACTGCCGGGGCTGCTCCCACACCGAAAAAATAAGTATACGGATTATCTTTATAAGCCTGTAACTATGGCGTTGGAAAATTGGTGTATCCGCCAACAGGAACAAGGAAAGGAGGTTCCGCAGTTTGAACGGGCAGCCGTATGTTTTCTTCACGTATATGACCAGAAGCAATCCGTGGCAAGGGTACGGGATCACGACAACATTGAAGAAAAGCAGATGGTTGACGCTCTGGGAATGTTCTTTCTGGTGTCGGATGGAGGCTTATACCTGGATACATTCCATACCTCGCTGCTGGGGACGGAGGACAGAACCTGCCTGTTCCTCATGGATCAGGAGAAGTTTCCGCAGTGGATTTGCAGGCTGGAGAAGGACAGGAGAATATCGAAAATTGAGGGCACTTGGGAAGCGGAAAATCCGACAGGGTAAGATTTGCAAAAACCTTGATAAACAGGAGAAAAATAGGGGAAGCCTTGCACTGAAATGTACCCAGGGATGGAGTTGACCGGGTACGAAAAAGAGAAATATGGAAAACAGAGAGGGAGATAAATGGAGATACGGGACAGACGTGACGAATTACTTTTACTGGTGGCAGTCAGCGGAGAACTGCCGGCCAGTTGGTCCGGGTATGCGGTCGGCTCTGATTCCTATGCCGCCGTACTTGTGACCCGGTTAAAAAGGGAAGGGGATTTGACGGTCAGGAGTAAGGATGGGCTAAAAGGCTATCTGCTCCGTGTCAGGGCTAAACGGTATCTGCTGGAGGAATATGGTGAGGATGTAGAGCCATACTTATCTGGCGCAGGAGCAACCAGCCATGTGAAGAGCGAGCCGGAAAAGCGTCTCCGTCTCCACCGCATGAGCATGGTATGGGTGTTTTGCCACAGAGCTGGCATTCGGATATTTAAAAGTGATAAGCAGGAGCTGTTCCCGGCTGTCCATCGGACTCTGTCCGGTTCCGGCAAGGGAGGATTGGCTGCTTCTTATTATGGAACCATGGAATGGAAGATGGAAACAGACAAGGAAATTAAGGGCTCCAGAGCCTGCGGTATCCTGTTAGCCAGCAGATTTTATGTGGTATATAACACGATGGATAGCCTGATGAAGTGGGCACCTAAGACGGAACGGAATTTAAGAAATCGGATGGAACTTAGAATGAAGCGGAGCCGGAGTGTGAAACTGGGGGGAGCCATTATTATGGGGAATCAAATGGAGATGGGAAAACGCCTTTTAGTGAGTGATGGGGGACTGAAGGGAACCCTATTCCGTTTGGATGATGTTTATGAGTTCGTGTACTATGTCCCATTTATGGCTGAGGCTATGGTTCAGTTGCGGCTTTTGTGCGATGTGGAAGCGCAGGGCCGGTTTCGCTCATTTTTATGCAAAGCCCTGAAGTATGTCAGGGAGGATTTATCTGGCCTGGAGGCGGGAACCGACAGCGAGGGAAAAAGGGTTTACTTCTGCTACCTGTTTGAATTATGGCAGATACGGAGAATCCTGGGACAGCCGTTTCATGGAGGCGGGCGGGTTTTCTGTTTTACCTACCAGGCGCAGACACTACGGGAACTGTTCCCGGAAACATTTATAATCGAGGCAATCCGGCCAGAAAAGGTATGCCGGTATCTGGGCTGGGAGAATGGGGAGGAGGGAAAACGGAATGGAGGGAATCCGAACTTCAACAGGAAATGAGACGGTAGACCGATTAAGCCGGATGAACATCACGGGCAACGTTATACCGGCGGCCTGGTATCAAACCATCCGCAAGCCCACTGGAAAACCGTATCTGAACGCCATTGTAATCCTTTCCGATATTGTGTACTGGTACCGGGCTGCGGAGGTACGGGACGAAGGGAGCGGACAGCTTTTGGGATACCGGAAACGGTTTAAGGCAGACCTTTTACAGCGAAGCTATCAACAGATGGCGGATCAGTTCGGGATTACCAAACGGGATGCCACCAATGCCGTGGTGGAACTGGAACGGCTGGGAGTGGTGCGGCGGGTGTTTCGGACATTGACGATTAACGGGCAGTTGGTTCCCAATGTACTGTTTCTTGATTTGGATGCGGACATGCTGGAACGGCTTACATTTCCGGAGGAATATCCAGAGGGAAATGAATGCAGGCAGGAAATGCAGAACGAAGCACAGGCGCCGGAGGAGAGCAGGCCGGATTTCGAAAAAACAGGGAGTATAGCGAAAACTTGCAGGGGGTATCACCGAAATCGGGGACACCTCCCACCGGAAACGGAGAGGGGTATCACTAAAATCGGAGACACCTCCCACCGGGAGGAGAGGGACGGTCCCACTGAAATCGGGGAGACAAATACAGAGAATACATACAGAGATTACAGTATAGATTATCCCATCCAATCCTATCAGCAGGTAAAGGAGGCATTTAAGAGACAGATTGAATATGATATTTTAATTCGGGATAGGACGGATGAGAAGGAGCTGGACGAGCTGGTAGGGATTGCTGTGGAGGTTTTGACCTCTACGTCGCGAACCATAAGGGTCAACCGGGAGGAGCGCCCCGCAGAACTGGTAAAGGCACAGTACAGGAAACTAACTCTGTTCCATATCCAGTATGTGCTTAATTGTCTGCAGGAAACGGAGACAAAGGCCAGAAATATCCGAGCAGTAATCATAACGGCATTATATAACGCAGTCAATACGATTGGCGCTTATTATGGGAATCTGTATCAGTATCACAGCGCACAGGGAAATAAGACGGATTCCGGAGGATAAAAGGCAAGGAGGATTAAAATTTGACAGAGAGGCAGGTGCATACTGTTGAAATGGTTGAGGGAATTTTTAAGCGAGAATGAGGAGAGGAAGAAACTTTTATGGGGATTGGCTTTGCTGTTTGTCCTGGCTCTTTATGTAAGCGGACTGCTCTGCCAGGCTGCGGTGGATACCGCACATGTGAGTTTTAATCCGTTTCGCTGCTGTTTTACGGCGATATTTTCATTTCGTGGGTGGAGAACGACGTTCTGTACCATTGGGCTATTCCTGATTTTCGCAGGTATCATTGCATATCAGGGCAGGGCAGGCGGTTCCGATATGGACGAAGAGCGGAATTTCAAATATTCCAGTCTGGGAACCTACGGGACGTCAGGATACATGACGGAGGTGGAGAAGAAGCAGGTTTTAAAGGAGGACAGGGATGTGAAAGACACAAAAGGGATTATCCTGGGAACCGATCTTATAAGCGGAAATATTTTAAGCCTTCCTCCGGAATCCAGACTGAACCGGAATATTGCGGTATGTGGTTCCCAGGGTTCCATGAAATCCAGGGCTTTTGCCCGGAACATGATTCTCCAGTGCATCCGCCGCGGAGAGAGTATGTTCATTACGGATCCAAAATCGGAGTTGTACGAAGATACGGCTGCGTATCTGAAAGCAGAAGGATATACGGTTCGGCTGTGGAACCTAATAGACCTGGATCATTCAGACGCATGGGACTGCCTGGCGGAGATAGACGGAGGGGGACTCATTGATACCTTTGTAGATGTGGTTATCCGCAATACCACGGATAAGTTTGATCATTTTTATGACAATACTGAGATGGACTTATTGAAAGCCTTGTGCCTGTATGTTTACCATGAGTATGAGGAGAAAGACCGGACATTTGCAGAAGCCTATAAGCTGTTGATTAATCAGAGCCTGGAAGCAATTGACGGAATCTTTGACAATCTGCCTACCACGCACCCGGCTAAGGGACCGTACCGTCTGTTTTCCAAAGCGGAGAAGGTGAAAGGAAACGCAGTGCTTGGCCTGGGAACCAGGCTTCAGATTATGCAGAACGAAAAGGTGCAGAAGATTACCAGTTACCGTGAGATTGATCTGACGCTGCCAGGACGGGAAAAATGCGCTTATTTTTGTATCACTTCGGATCAGGATTCCACCTATGATGTGCTGGCAACGCTGTTTGTGTCATTCCTGTGTATCAAGCTGATCCGGTTTGCAGACCGGCAGGAGAATCGGCAGTTACCAGTGACGGTTCATTTTATTCTTGACGAATTTCCCAATATTGGTATTGTGCCTGATTTTAAGAAAAAACTGGCAACGGCTAGGAGCCGGAATCTGGGAATGAGTATTTTATACCAGAATATTCCCCAGCTTCAGAACCGATACCCGGATGGACAGTGGGAGGAGATACTTGGTGGTTGCGATACGTCCCTGTTTCTGGGGTGCAACGATATGACAACGGCAACTTATTTCAGCGGCCGTTCTGGCGAGGTGACGGTGGGGGTATCTTCTGTGCGGAAGAATTTGAATACAATCCGAATGAGCAACTATGTTCCGGATTACTCGGAAACCAGTTCTGTAGGGAAACGGATGCTTTTATTGCCGGACGAGATTTTGCGCTTTCCTTTAGAACAGGCGCTTGTAATTATTAGGGGGCAGAAGGTGCTGAAAGTAAAGAAATATGATTACAGCCGCCATTCTGACGCAAAGAAGCTGTCGCTTGAAAAGACGGAGGGGTATGTGCCGGAATGGAGAAAGAAGGAGATGGATATTGATAAACAAACGGATTTTTCAGGAACATACGGTGGTCAGGGAGAGAAAAAGTGCAGGCAAGAAGAAACCATAACTAAAGAGTCTTATGATAGAGCAGAAGAAAGCGCAGAAGCTTTTGAAACAAAAGAAAATACCGCAGCAGCAACAGAGTATGATGAAGTGATTGAGAAGGTGGAGGATTTGTTTACAGATGAATGGTGAAAAGCTGGAATTATCACAGGTGAGATTAAAGGAAATTATAAAAACTGAATTTCTGGTGTCAGAGAATATGCTGAAAAAGATGCGCATAGAGGAGGTAGAAGCAGCTCTGAAAATATATGGAAGTATCGAGGAGTTTTTGGAGAAAACCGGATGGGGGAGGGATAATCCGGAATGCAGCTCAGAGGAGTATTTAACTGAGAATCGAATATGCCGCTGGGTAAATGGGAATTTAATCTACTTTTCCAGGCTTATATGGGAAGACATAGATATAGGTAATGAGGGAGAAATACATATATGAAATGGAGAGAGAAAATTACGTTTGGAATGTTAATTGTATCAATGCTTTTTTCGACGGCTGTGTTAGGGAGAAATCTATGGATGCAGGAAAAGGAGCAAATAAAGTTTGAAATTTTGAGGAATAGAATTTCAGCAGAAAGGGAAAGGATCAGTGCGACGGCGGAGGTTAAGAGAACAGGAGATAAAATGATGAAGAGCTTAAACGGTGAGGAAAGAACAGTCCTGCCAGAATATCAGGAACTTGCAGAGATAAACCCGGATTTTGTTGGCTGGATTTTTATTGATGGAACTAATATTGATTATCCAGTCATGCAGACACTTTGGGAACCGGAATACTATCTTCATCGAAATTTTACGAGAGAATATTCTTATGCAGGAGTACCCTTTGTTGGCACAGGTGATATAAAGGCTGAGAAGGAAGATATTTTCATTTATGGACATAATATGAGAAATGGTACTATGTTTGCCGACTTATTGAAATACAAGGAAAAGCAATATTTACAAGATCATCCGGTGATTCGTTTAGATACTCTCTGGGAACGGAGACAGTATGAGATATTTGCTGTATTAGATGTGTCTGAGGAAGAATGGAGCCAGGAAGGTGGAATGTTTAATAATTATGGAACTAATTTTATCCTAAATCGGAAAGAATATTTAAAGAAACTTGAGAAGCGCAGTCTATGCAAAAATAACATTACAGCAGAAATAAATGATAGGCTGCTTTTTATGGTAACATGTAGTTACCAAAAGGAAAACAGCAGGATTGTTATTGTGGCAAGGAATCGGTTGAAAACAAAATAGCATAAGCGGTTTTTCCTGTCGGTGACCAAATTGTTATATGCAATTTTCAGAAAGTGATTGTGATGATTATTTTTCACTTGGTAAAATCATCCTGTGCATGTCGATGTTTTTTCAAAGATAGGTCACGCCTGAGGGTGTATATAATCGTAGACAACAAATCTTTGACAATACGAATTTCATAATCATCGCAGTCATCTAAAAGCAATTTAATGTCGTTTTCAAACTGAGGTTTTGCGTGTATTACATTATCGCAAAGAAGATCGTCAACGGAAACAGACAGGGCATTAGCGATGTTTACTATTGTAGTCAGACTTACTTTGGTAGTCCCGGTTTCGATATTACTCATATGAGAGGGAGATAAATTAACATATTCAGCAAGTTTTTCCTGGGTGAGGTCAACCTGTATCCGTGCAATTTTAATTCTTTTTCCGATTGCTTTATAATCGAGTTCCATAAATCCCCCTTAAATAGATAAATTTGTTTGTATTTATATTGTATCTATGGTTATAGGATATTATAATAGTCTATATCCGTAATATACGGTTATAGACTAAGAACATTATAAATTTATATGAATGCCAAAACATGGTGTTACGATGAAAGGAGTAAAATTCAGATGCATCTGGAATGTGATTATACAAATTGTGACAGTGGAAAAGATTTGAGTACAGAGAGAACCGGAGAAGTAAAAGATGCAGATAACTATAGTTCAAAAAAAGATTTGGAAATCTTTTTAGAATATTGCCGTACAAGGGATGCTCAGTTTGATATCTACCCCAGTCAACTAAAAAGAGAGCGGCTGTTTGAATGCTATGAACAATTAAAAAGAATGGCCTTTATTCATAATGGTAAGATAATTCTGGATATTGATGAAAATATAATGAAGGCAAAATTGATTTATTGGAGCAAATGTATTGTATTATATCGTGGTCAAAGTGCTGATTCAAAGAACATTTTTTGGGATTTTCTGAAAGATTTTGAGATTATCTATATTGAAGAAGATGCCGGTGGAATCCAGATTTGTGCTGAGGAAAATCTATTTGATGAAATTCAGATAAAGGACGAAAATATTACACTTTTGAAGTTAAGACAGTCAATGGGGAAAAGCGGAAAGAGTGAAGTTTAAAAAAATACATTGTTATATCCGGGGCCTTTCGTTCGTATAAAGGATGAAAGGAGCAGATGGACTGTTAAGAGGTGGAATACAAATCTTTAATGTGTTCCAATAACAATGTGTGTAGGCTTATGCTGAAGAATGCAGACTGAGGCATATAAAATCTGGAGGTAATTATGAAGAAAAAAAGAATATTATTGTTGGCTATTGGAATGTGTTTATTGGGAAGTATGCAGGTATTGGCTGCAGAAAGCAATGCGGCGAGCGATTATATCGCAACATTTGCACAGGAATTGGCTGCTCAAGACGACAATTATGCTTTATGGGAAGGGGCAATACCTCGTTATGGGTACGAATTATATGGGCAGGATTTTGAAACGCCAGTCGGAGATTTGTATTATCTTACAGCGGAGTCAAGAGATGTTGGGTATGCGATTGTCAACGATCAGGGGACGGCGGTTCTGGAGTTTTCAAATGGTTTACCGGCGTATGATATGCTCAAGGATGAAAAAGGCGATGCAGAACGGAAATATCTGTATGTAGGGGCTATGCCTGCGGTGTACCGTAACGGAGTATACTCGGATCTTACATTATCAGGAGAACCATTGCAGTATTATGATGTAGAGTCGGGGGTTGCTCCCAGGTATAACCCGAATATCCAGGGCGGTAATTGCATTGTAGGGGCTGTCAGTAATTTGATGTGGCACTGGTCAAATAATGGATACAGCAGTTTGGCTTCCGGGATGACCTTTCAGGACGTAGAGTCAGCTATAGACACTTTGATTCTTGCAGAAGGCGGATATGCAAATGCGAATATCCCGAACACTATTAAAAAGTATGTAAAGAACAAAAACAGCAGTTATTCTGCCACGGTAACAAACAAAAACAGCCCAACTTTTTCTGCTGTAAAGACGGAAACAGGATCTCGCCCATGTTTGTTAGGCTTTGCGGCAGGCAGTCCATATAGCTCTACTGTAGGTCATATGACGGTTTGTGTAGGAACCAGGACCGTTAATGGAGTTAACTATTCTAAAGTTATGGATGGATGGTCTACATCGGTTGTCGAAAAACAGTGGGGGACATACAATGATTTCATGTCGAAAGTGACACTGTCGAAATAATGTTTGCACTAAAAATTTGAGGAGGATTTTACATTTGAAAAAGTTATATCTGCTGATATTTATAATTGGCATCATATTACTGACAGCATGTCATAGCAATGAGATAGATGAGAAAAGCCAAACCGGGTATGAATCGAATGAAATTGAACAGCCACAGATTATGTATAATGACAGAATTTATTATTATGGCGCTACAGGATTCGATGAAAAATTACCGGAGGGATATATGAAGGCAGGTGTGGTAGAGCATATGGATAATGAAAATCCTCCATCAGAAAATTTTAGTGGAGCCAGGGTTGATATAGGCCAGGAGATTTATTATAGTGACAATGATGAGACTATAATTTATGTTGGATATGAGAATGGATATGCAAGGTTTTCCTTGAAGATTGAAAACTAAGCTTAATAATTCTACAGCCTAAATTAATTAGGATAGGCGGATTCCTTGGAATCCGCCTGTTCGTATTATTTATAAGAAATCGTAAATTGAATGGGAATTTTTGTGGCGGTTTGTGATTAGACCAGTTTATAGTACAAAGAGAGGTTCCTCATCTATGAAATGCTTTACAATTGTAATCGAGCTTTGCTATAATGCGAAGGGAACATTTGTATATTATGAATGAGGTGAAAAAATGATTATATTATGTGACATGATAGATAGTAAGGAAAACCTATCAAAATTTCACCGGATATATGAGAAATATAAGAATACGATGTACATTGTCGCATATGATATTTCTAAAAATTCACATGATGCTGAGGATATTGTAGAAAATTCTTTGATTAAGGTGATCGATATGCTGAACGTTATTGACTCCGAGGATATTGATAAACCCAGGGGTAAGAATCTGATGATTACAATTACTAAAAATACTGCAATTGATTTTTTGAGGAAAAGTGAGAATGGACCTGTACCATGCGAATATATCGAAGATCATCAGACAGACAAAAGTATAGAAGATTTATACATAGAGATGGAAGATTATCAGAAAGTGATTTCATGTATAGATGAAATGGATGACAAATATAGAGATGTTTTACGTTTAAAGATTCTTCATCATCTGAATTCTAAGGAAACAGGAAAAATATTGAATATAAGCGAGTATAATGTTAATGTACGCTTTATGAGAGCCAAGGCCATATTAGCCAGAAAATTGGAGGAGCGTAATAAAAATGAGTGAAGATTTGAAAAAGAAAAAAAGTGAATATTTATTGGAGTTGGCGCTCGAAGAACAACTGGATCAAGATATGGAAATGAAAAAGTACGAGAAAATTGAAGAGACAGAGCCCGCTCATGTATTCTCTAAGGAACATGATAAGAGAATGCAGGAATTGTTCAAAATGGCAGACAAAGTTGAGAACAGATCCAGGAAGCTTAAGAAGTATCGTCAGATTGCAGCGGGCTTTGCACTGTTTTTCTGCATTAGTGCATTTTCAATCACACAGGTAGAGGCGTTCCGGCTTCCATTGGTACAGTTTTTTATGGAAATAAAAGAAAAATCAACGCTGTTTGGAGCAAGTAAAGAGATAAATAGTGGGCTTACTCAAAATTATAAAGAATACGAGCCGCATTATGTTCCGGCTGGGTTCGCTGTGTTGGAAGTACATGAGCGAGAAGGGGAAATTTATATTAAATATCTGAATGATCAGAAACAGCAGTCATATAGCTATTACTTTTTTGAAGATATTGATAATACAGCAGTTGATACGGAAGACGGTGACACCGTAGAAATTAAGATAAATGGCAACCAGGCGTATGCGGTTCAAAAAGGAGATGAGGTTAGGATATTGATGAATAAAAATAACAAGCAGTTTTATTTGAACGGAACGATACCCTATGAGGAGGCCATTAATGTTATGGAAAGTATAAAATAATTTATATAGTTTTGTTATATCTCGGTTCCTTCTAACGTATAACATATGAAAAAATATGAGGAGGAATTTATTTTATGAGACGTTTAAAGAAAAATATTTTAATGCCCTTGTGTGCCATGACCCTGGCGGTATCTTCCATTGCCACTCATGCTCCCATTGCATACGCTTCTGCTGTATCGGTACCTTCTCCACGGTGGTCGTATCTTAACATGATAAGAGGGAGTATGAAGGTAGATGACAAGAATATTACTAAAATATCAGTAGCTTGTTCTAGCCATGCGTTTAATACGGATAAAATTGCGGCAAAATGCGAACTACAGCAGTTGGATGGCTCCTGGAAGACGATTAAGACCTGGAAGGAAGAAAACAACGGTACCGATCTCCTGTATCATAAGGAGTGGGCTATTGCAAAGAACTACAGCTATCGGTTAAAAGTGACGGCCTATACCTATAAGGATTCCGTACTGCTGGAATCGGCCACAGAATATTTCGATTATGGATATTACCAGTAAAAGAAGCATGATTAGCAAAAGCGGTGTTATGACAGGCACTACGACATATCTTTCTGAGTGATGCGAACTGTATTACAGGACTTAACTTCTTTTCGGATGAATTGATGCAGTGATCTTGGCTTTTCGCTTAACCCTTTAAACTACATACGGAGTGCCTTTGTCTGACATAAAGACAGGTTGCCATGATGGTTGGAATGACAGTTATCGTGGCAGCCTGTTTTTTACTTGGGTTAGCAATGTAACTGCTTACTTTAAAATGGATTATTCATCACTCCTAACAATAAAGGCCACAAAAAATTTTAACTGTTATAATGTCTTAATAAAGCGTATGCAGGTAAAATCACGGGTGCTATTTGTCAATTGTTTTAAAGTATTTTCTTAATTAATCGGCTCTTATTTAGAATATCTTAGCATTCAACTAAAGGAAAGTATTCCATTTGTTATATCCCACTGTTATAAATCGTATAATCATAGTCAGACCGAAGAGGCCGCTGCACAGATGTTGTGTAACGGCCTCTAAAACTATTCATGCAATGCTTTTAATCTCGTTCCATATTTGGCTGGTTTGATTCACATTATTTTTTTCAGCCCTTTTTATTTCACCTTAATATTTCAAGTTTGTACTAGGTTAAAGAAGGTTTTTGTATAGAAAAAATAGTAATTATAAGAGTCATTAAACCATTAAAGTCAAACTGGTGACAAATACAATTTGGGACATATTAAAGGCAAAGCGGATAAAAAAGAATATTTGTACAGCCCGCGCGGGCCACCTCCATCAATCGGACATTCTGAAAAATACGATTGATGGAGGTAAAAATGGAAAGAAAAGATGAAATACAATATCAATTTACTAAATATCTGGAAACAGCCGTAAAGCGATGCCGAAAAGATTATTTGAACAAAAAATTCAGAAAGGATAAGATGGAAAGTCCGATAGGTATAGAGGATTTTCCAACGTTTCAATCTGACGATTACTATTGGGAGTGCAGAGATAAAGATATGGAAGTGCCTTTGGATATAACAGACATGATGGATTTTTTGACGGAACATATGGGTGAAAAAATGTGGGAGGCGCAGAAAAAATTGAGAGACGTGGAGCTTGAGATTCTTTGTATGAGGGTCTTAAAACAGTATTCTTACAAGGAAATTGGAGTAAGGCTACATATGAGTGAAAAGCAGGCGGCTTCCGTTTACAATTACGCAAAAAAGAAACTGGGAAAGGAATTGAAAAAGAATGGATTTTAAGGAAAAGTTACAGCAGGCGAAAGCAGGAGGCATGGAGCAGAAGGAAGATATTTTTTTAGCATACCGGCCAATGCTTTTAAAATACGCCATGGTAGAAAAAAGGTTTGATGAAGATTTATATCAGGAGCTTTCAAAAACCTTGTTGAATTGTATTGATAAGTTCTGCATTAATTAGTGTAGCGTATAGGGCTGCTGTATAAAACGATCATACATCAGCCCTACCTGTGTGGGCGAATAAAGATTGTTTTGCCGTGATATATTTGGACGCTTAAATCCGTATAACAAATAGACCAGGAGGTGATTACGAAACAAAAAGAGTATTATGATTAATTTAAGGTAGAACAGCAAGAAGAAAGAGAGGTAGAAGAATGAAAAATTTGAAAAAGGTATTATTGAGTGGTATACTAAGTTGTATGATGGTGTCTGCTGCCACAGCCATGACAGCTTATGCGGATCATGTAATCAATGTAGAAGACATAACCGGGAAGATCGAAAGCGAGGACTTCAAACAGCTTTTATTAACATATGTGTCAGACGGAGAGGTGTACTCCTGTTCGGAAGCAGAACTGCGCGCGGCCGATATTAGTCAGGCATTTCAGATACCTGATATTGATGACGAGGGAAATGCTAACTATGGCAATAGAATTTGGTATTCTCCAATTATAAAGGACAATCGGGTTCTGGCAGTTACCACGTTTGTGGCAGACGGTGATGTTTCCTGTACAATCAGTGAAGGATATGCGGATATACTTACACAGTTGATTCGTGAATCCGGTGACGGAGGAGTGCGCTTATTCGCTATGAATGGACATCTTTATGGCTCATCAGGTGATATCGTATATGATATGAACGATGGAGAACAGGTGAATATTACCTGCCCGGATATCCCGGAAATTCCTTTAATAAATGACAGCTCCGCTGAATCAAAGGCTGGTGGGATGCCGAAGTATAATATAGGTATGTTAATAAACAGCAGAGCCGTAGAAAATATACCAAGTGGTAAACAGCTTCAGAATTATCCGGCATTTGCACAAGGTTCTACCAACCTGTGTTGGGCTGGAACCATCGCATCTATGGTGAAATATGAATTTCCATCACAATATTCCGGTATTTCAATCAATGATGTCTGTAAAGCCGCGAATTACTATGATGGAGCAAACTGGGATATTATTAAGAAGGCTATGAACTATTACTTTAAGTCCCCATATTTACCAACGCTGATTGAATCACCTCTCACAAGAGATCAGGTGAAAGTGGTAATCCAGAATGACGATCCAGGATTAATGTCCTCTCTGAATCCTAGTGAAACGAGTGCACACATTACAGCGCTGATTGGATATAAAGATACACCAGCAGGAATGTCTGTAAAAATCATGAATCCGGGAACTGGAAAACTGGAATGGGGTAATTACAGTACCAGTGCATTCTCTTACTCATATAATAATGAAACTTATAAATGGGATAAGACCATTCGTTTGCTTTACCGGTAATTTAATGAGTGGGCAGCAGGCTTTTGTTTGGAAAAGGGGCAAATTGTGAAGAAGAGAAAATTATTATATGTTATTTTGGCATGTGGTATTTGTTTGTCTGCCTGTAATTCTTCCGGATTGTCAGAGAATACCATAAAGGAGTCGGTTGCCGGGAAGACAGAAGAAGTCATACTTTCAGGGGACGCAGAAATTAGTTATACAGGTTCCGCTTTTAGTGAGAAAGAAATTAATCAGGTAATCCAAAAGGAAAAGGAATTTCTGCTGGAAATATTTCCCGGATCTGCTTTGTATGTTCCGACAAAGGGGTATTACCACGTAAGAACTGACACTTCCCAAATCGATTTGAATTTCACCATGCTTCCAATCATTCAGGACGATTATATTGTGGGAAATATGACATTACATCGCAACGAAGATGGGGATATTGAACGAAGTCTGAGCATGGGGGAAGAACGAGAGAGTGTTTTAAATACGCTCTTGAAAACAAAGGATAAGGCAGCGCTGCTGTATTCCTTATATTCAGCGTATGCAATAACCGAGGATAATATGGTTTATACAATCTATGGTGTGGAGCCGAATCAAATAGTAGATGCTGAAAATATATTTAATGCCTACTCAACACAGTATAATACTATTCTATCGGGTGAATTGTTTGAACAGGATAAATTGATTGAAATAAAAGAAAACAGGTAATCTCAGGAGGCCGTTGCATGATACTGTGTGACGACCTCCAGTTTATTTATCACAAGATGACATACCCCTTTATATGGAAAAAACAGGGTAAAAAGCTTATTTCAAAGCCTTTTACCCTGTCATTATCATAGAAGATACGTATTTGCAGACACATATGATGTTGCCATACTGTTAATATGAAGTTATGAAATTATTAATGTGTCCTACCCGGTACGATGGATAAGTGTTTAAGTAATCGTCCAATGGTTTTGCAGCTTCATTGCTTGTATGTGCAGCACAATAGACGGTGCTCCCCTCTTTCTTAGAAACAATCACAGAATGCCTCCATATATTTCCATTATGAAACTGAATAATATCTCCAACTTGTACATTTGACTTATCATAGCCGCTTGTGCTTGCGCTTATTCCATAAACGGTTCCCGCCTGAGATGGACTATCATTTATCTGGAAATATTTCCAAAGTTCATTTACACCTACCCAGGAAAGGGTTTCATATTTATATTTACCGGAAGAATTTTTTGCACAAGACCATTTGACATCATTGCTGTTGCCAATTCGGTCAAACACCCAGCCCGGGCTTTGCCACATACACTGCGAGACATAATTGGTACAATCATTTGTTTCTTGTACAAATAAAGTATTGTAATCATAGGCATATTTTTGTGCTGCTTTGCCAACTGCTTCCCGGTCGTAAGTAAGTGTCGTTTTGCGTGGCTGTGCTGAATTATCACCTGTTTTGTCATCTGGCTCATTGATACTTTCAGCAGGCCCCTTTAAATTACTCTCATAATTTGACTTTATCTCATTCAAAATATCCTGTGCCAGAGCGTCTTTCGATATTTCAACATCTTTAGATAAATAATTTTTTGTAAGCTTATTTTGCATCATTTCATATGCATAGTCCTGTATCCATAGCTTTAGTAGCTTATGACCATCAGCAGTGTTTGCAACATGAGCCAGAAACCAAGTGCCGCCGTCTTCATCACCTTGATCCGTGTGGAGTGTTCTTTGTAGGTAGAATAATATTTCATCTACATTAGCTGTGACCGGTGTAACCTCAGTTATATTTAAGGTACTGTCAACAGACTTGACTTTATTGGATTTTGCGGCTGCTGTTTGGTATGCAAATGCCTCTACCAATAGTTCATTTTCTTTTCTTGCATTACTGGAGAGATTGTAATATGTGTTCAAATCAGGCATATCTTTTGTCAGATATACCTCCAAATAGGAATCAGTGAAATCCTCCAGGAGTTGGTAGGCACCTTCAGCAATCGTGACGGTGCGCACATTATGGTTATTAAGGGCTGCTGCCACTTTTTTGCTATTTTCTTCAAAAAGCCTTGAAGCATTCTCTGCTGATAAATCGCTTTCAAAAGCGTATTTAGTATCAGGACTGATTACTGCTTTTGTGTCTGCGCCGTCTTTTGTGATTACGACATGAATCGGAACCTCAATCGCTACATCGCCCCTCATGTATAACTTTTCTGCTTCTTGTGATTCATCAATTGCTGCAAATGCTGATATACTTGGTGTCAGCGCAAGAGCACCAAAGAGTAAAATTCCCATTAATCTTTTTTTCTTCATCATCAAGATAAACCTCCTTTTATCATTGTTTAAACGGTTTTATTGGACATTGTTTATCAACTTATTGGTTGATTTCTTTTCCTCCTTATATTTTTTATACGGATTAGAAGTACTTCATATAACAAAGGTTTATTGATGTTTATGGAAAAGGAAATTTAATATGTTATATGTCCTAATTTGGAATTGCATAACAGTAGTGAAATTATGGAGGCTGCCACAGTGTTGTATTATGCAGTGGCCGTATCTCCATGGAACAAAAAATATTAGAAAATATTTTATCGTGATATATATTGATGCTTGAATCCGTATAATAGGCAGGAGGTGATGAAAAGATTGCCATATTGAAAGTAAGAACTAATGAGGAAGAGATGCAGAAGATTTTACTAGACGAGGAGGGTTTTTATGAACAAATTTTTTAGGATTACTTGTATTGCAATGGGGATGGCATTGACGCTTTCTGCTGCTGCATATGCCCAGCCTGGTTTTGACGCTCAAATTGAGGTGTTAACGAAATTAGGTGCAGGACAAACAGAGATAAATGCAGTCTCTGATCGTACAAGGAGTACAGGTGTTGACTGTGCATATGAAATCAACTATAATGATACTTCATATGCGCTGTTAGATACCGATGGAAATATTGTGAGAATTAATCGCTATGCTGAAATTGACAGATTATATATGCAAAAAAGTAATGACAGCAATTCGGATTTTTCCAGTGCCGATGAATTAATCTCATACGTAAATGAACAAATCATAGGTTCGGAATATAGACTTACGAATCGGTACAATTTCGATGATACTACCATTTCCCTTAGATATGAAAAGGTACTGCCATCAGGCGGATTGGATAATTATAATACATATTCTGTGTACGTCGATGAAAAATATAATGAATTGGTCGCTCTTATGAAAAAGTCAGAACCATCAAGCATGGCTAACCAGATGCCTTCGTTGACAGAAGGGGAAGCATTGCAAAAAGCTCAAGACGTTTTTGATGAAGTTGGATCCACAGGCGATAAGAGCACTGAACTTGGAACGGTTAAGACTAATTCGACATTTAATGCAAACAATGATTCTTTAGGTGATATTCGTCTTGCATATATTGTTAAGAATCAGGATATTGAAGTATATGTGGACGCGCTGTCAGGTGAGATAATAGGTGGCGACATTTATAAATCGCTTGGTGGAGCTATTGCAGCACCGGAATTAAGTACGGCATACAATAGCTTGGTTAAGGCTAAAGCGGGGATGGAAAAGATGGGGTACAGTCCGACAACGACAGCTAACAATCAAAATTTTGCAACCAAAGTTCCGGAATTGTTGAATGGTGCAAAAGGATTCTATAGCTGCTCTCATGGAAATGCATCTGTAATCTCGTCTCAGAAAGATATGAATAATCCTGACAGGATTTTTAGTTCCTCTAATGTGCCATCAGGAAGCTATAAGTTTGTTTTTTTAGATGCTTGTAACACTGGAAGTGAGAAAACCTGGGCAAATGCCTTTGGTATCACTGATGGAACTTCATCTAACAAAGCCTTTTTGGGCTGGTATCAGTCTGTTGGGGCAAATATGGCTTATGATTATTGTGTCAGCTTCTGGAATTCAGTAAGTTCTAATAAGGCAGTAAGGCAGGTGGCATTGGAAGTTGCCGAATCACAAGCGGGTGAGCAGCCAATAAGATTTTGGGGGAATAGATCCTACAATGGCTATAATTAAAAAGACTTTACCAGCAGTGGTTATACTTATTAATTTCTGTATATTAGGCGCCGGCATTTATAGTAAAGAACAGCGATCGGAGACTATGGTTAAGATTAATGATATTGCAATCAACATCGAATATATTAAAGTCCGTCATGTAAAGACAGATCGTACAGACGAACTGCTATTTGACGAGTCTACTTCACTTGATTTGGTTGAATTGTTAAACGATACATGCTTTAAGCTATCAGAAGATATGCCCAAAATTGAACCTGAGGAATATTATATGATAACTTTTAACAGCAGGCAATACCTTGTTGTCATGCCGGAAATAATAGATGGAAAGATATTTAGCACCTACACAAATACAGATTCACAAAATTATACCTATATTTCTTATTACACAAATGAAAGTTTTTTGGAAAAGTTGAGAGTTCTATATGATACTTGTCTTGGTGTAAATATAAACTGAGTGCTGACAAGCATTGTGTTGTAAGTGCTGGTTGAGGATGTAAATGGATAATAATTAGGAGGAGATTCCAATGGGAAATTAGTCGTAGTGAGTGGACAATGAGTGAATAATCCATAGATACACAAGGTTTATAAAGGAGGAGTGTATACTTATGAAAGCAAAAAGGTTTTTAACTATTGTCTTATCAATTATATTTACATGCTTGTCCATTTCCGTTGCTTTTGCAGAAGAGAGGGGCAATGAACATGGAGTGCTTCCACCGGCGTCTATTCAGAGCGAATTTGAAACGAATAAGGAAAAGTATACGGATCTGCGCCGAGCGCAGGGCTGGGTGCAAGTAGGTAATCGCTGGAGGTATCAGCTGGCAAATGGAAGTTATGTGACGAATCAATGGTATCAGGTTGCCAACAGATGGTATCATTTTGACAGCGCGGGTTATATGCAGACAGGATGGTTCCGGGATACTGACGGAAAAAGATATTATCTTCATGATACAGAAGGATATATGATGGTTAAGTGGGTATATACCGGTGGTAAATGGTATTACATGGATGAACATGGTGTGATGCAGACGGGAATGGTGTTTATGCATGATACCAGCTCTACGTTTGGATTTAGGGATTCGGGAGAATTATACTATACTGATCTGGATGTGCCTTTTGAGTTCCAAATCGGAGATTATTGGTGTTGGGCGGCTTGTGGCAGTATGGTAGGGCATTATATGGTTCCAGGCACAGATATTGGACAAGCAGAATTGGTAGAGAATATTTATGGGGATACAGGAGACGGCCCGTCATATGGAACATGGGGCAGTGTTTTGGCTCCAGCAATGCAGGAATTATATGGCATTGCGGCGTATTGTGATGATGTCACAATTTTAAGTTATACAGATTCCATTGATAAGTTGATGAATTATAAACCGTTTATTGCTCAATTAAATTGGGTAAATACAACGGCTTATCACGACATCACCGCAAAAGGTTATAATGATGATTTTCAAACATTGTTTTTCTACAATCCAGGTGCAGTGCCTAATCAGACAGAAGAAGAATTAGAATATGCTGACTTTTTAAACGGCTGCAGTTTTTTAGATAATTCAACAGGACGTTACCATAGTACACTGTATATAGAATAGAGGAGGAGCCTATGAAACGAAAAAGTACTATTCTGCTTGGCGGATTAATGGTCTTGTCATTTTCTTTTACTGCGTTTGCTGAAAATGGGAGGAACTTGATACAACCAGCTTCTGTGGCAACTAACTCATCAGCCACTCCGTTGGAATCAAAAAAAGAGGTTACGTTGGACAATTATTCTGTTTTCCAGCCATTATCAGAAACGGCTGACTTTGAAGAAATAAAGGCTTTAGAATCAGAGATGTTGGAGCGAGCTAACGCCCTTTATACCTTCGGTAAATTAAAGGAGAAAATGACGGCTTCTGATATTGATTATAATAAGGCTGTAAAAATCTATATGGACAATACAGAGAGCGTGTTTAACGATTCTATGGAGAATATGGAGAAATTTCGTTCATTTCTCAACACTACGGAGCATATCTGGATGCTGCAAGTATCTTTGGGTAATCAGACAGTAACATATACATTTAACATCGGAAGACCTGTAAGAGACGAAATAAGAGGCCTTCTTACTTCAGAACAGATTGCGGAAATGGAAAGAGAAGCCGGCCATTGGAAGATTGTAAAGGTTGCATGGGGAAACGGAAAAGGAGATGACTATAAAGATTACATAAGAAAGGGAATGGCACAGGAGAACCTCAATGATGAGTCATCTGTGGTTGTGATTGGGGGAACGCCAGTGATTAGACAACCATTGGCAATTACGTTTGAGGCGGAAAAGGTAAAAGTGATTCCCACTAATACAACAGCTAATGATAGATTAAAGTCATTGATGAAACGCGATGGCATACAGCCGCGAGCAAATAATCTGATAGAGATTTGTGATCTTGATGATTACATCGCTGCATTGAATTAACATTAGTCAAAAAGCATTCTGAAGGGAGGGGCTGTGCTGGGTTATATTTTCAGCACAGCCCCTTCCCATTAAATTATATCGGGGGCAAAGTCCTTGCTTTAGGGAAACTATTTTACTGAGAGATTTGTTATATTTTTTGTGAATGAATCGTATAACGGTTAGAAGCAACTAGAAATCGCTAAGAAGGAGGAGGAGAGGGTTTTTAAGCGGTTGCAGGGAAAACCAGAAATTGTAACTGGAAGACACTACCATAAAGTACGAGGAGGACTTATATATGAGAAAACGAATTTTAGCACTGGCCACATGCTTAATGATGGGATTAACTAATACTACAGCATTTGCGTATACGGCTGAAGTATGTCAGGGAAACACACCGGACGTTCAGGATGTTTTAGTCTTTCAGAATAAATTAGGGGCAAAGTATGGCAGCGGAAATGTTAGCTTGAAGGGATATAGCAACGGAAGGATTACAATTGCTGATTCTACCGACTTTGCTAATGCCAAAAATTATGATGTTTTATACTGGAGCAGTCATGGCGGGCATTGGGGTGATGAGGCTGTCTTGAATATAACGGAGAATGATTCTAAGGCTTTTAACACATTTCCTATGGCCGAGAATTGGAAAAACACTTCAAAACTGAAAGTCGCAATTCTTGGTTCTTGTTATCAGTTTGATGGGAATGTACTTCGGGGAAAATGGGCAGATATTATGAAGAATTCTGGTCTGAAGGTTCTTGCTGGTTACCATGATAAAAGTCCGACTACAGGAGTAGATACAAATATAGCCAATGAGTTCTTTAGGTTGGCTAATGAAACAACATCTTCTTCACAGGGAAACTCTGTTAGGTATGCGTGGCAGCAGGCCAATATTGCAAATGGAGCAAGTGCAAAGTGGATTGTATTAGGCTATAAAACAAATCGTTTGGAATATTACAGACTACCTGGATTTCCTGGGAGTTTTGATGCGACTCCGTCATCCAAAACGGTATACCGATATACATCAAAGAATATAGATGGAACAGACGCTACAGCTCCTGCTTCGTTTATTGATGGGGATATGCCATACAAAATAGAGGTATCCCGCGATAAATTGGCGATAAACCCAGAGGTGTTAAATTCTCAATATGAAACAATGCCTTTAAGTGATGATCCGTCAGCAAAGATGATTTATATCAGAGAAAATACAGTTGATCCTATAGATGCAGAGAGCGTTAAACAGAATAACGCAAGTGTAATTGTTGACCTGGGTTTAGAAAGCAGTTTAATGGATGCAGCTGTAAGCAATTATGCATTGCTTGAAACGGAAATTCTCGATGACGGTATGGACGGAAGTGAAAACACTATCGGAATGGTCACAACATATCAGCAGAATTTCAGAGGGATTCCTTTGGAAAATAATTTTTTTACGGTTTGCTCGGATAAAGAAGGAGTCTTTTCAGTAATCAACAGATGGTCTGATATTGGGGAATCCGAGACAACAGATAGCATAATGTATGGAATAAGTGATGCGAAAGCGAAATTACCGCAAACTCTCGGTGGAGATTCTTCTGCAATAGATAATGCCCAGTATATTTACAAAAAGGCAGAAGATGGAACATATAGATTGAGTGTTAAGATGATTACGGAAAACAATCAGCAATATTATATGGATACTGCTACAGGTGAAATTTCAGAAAACTAAGTAAAGATGGGGAAGGAGGGGGTAAATCCTTCCTTCTCCAAGCATTTTAATTTTAGTATCATGATGAAGCAGAGACAAAAAACTTGGATTCTTATTTGATATTGTGTTATGCTATCAGTATGAGAAAGAAGGGGTGCACAAATTGATAAGAAGAAAGAAAATACTTTTTCTGCTTGTTTGTATTTTATTATCTGGCTGCAAAGAAAATTCTATTGAAAAAGAAGAATGTTTGGTGGAACAAGGTTTAAATGAATCGGCAGATTATGAAGAAATCAGTATAATGGAAAATTTGTCTAATATCATGGAAAAACAGATTCCACAGATAAAATATGGCGAAATGGATAAGCGTCTTTTGGATTTTTATACAGAACCACTTAAAGATGAGTATGAATTTTATGGACGATTCTCCAATTTGGGATATTCCTATATTCTGGGTATCTGTAAAGGGGAAAATAGTCCTCTTACTCAATTGGAGTTAGGACCAGAACGTACAGAGTTTCCCACGATGGATATCAATGAGAATTATATCCGGTTAGGAAAATGGACGGAAAACCAACAATTTGAGCCAGTTTATGATTTCCCGGGTGTAGCTACCTTGTATATGACTGAGAAAGCAGATGTTATATATTTGGGAATTAATCAACCGTATGCTGCTGATTTGGGAATTGTTTTTAACCAGGTGATGAATAAGGGTGAACAGGAATACCTAGAACTATTGCATAGAAAAGGAGCGCAATTACTTCCTCCTATTGAAGGGGCTTTTATTCAGGTAAGAAATTTGGAAATGGGAGAGTATCATTGTGTATATCTGCCGATTGCTCAGGATACTTTTGATAGAATTACAGAGGATAAATCAAAAATAGCAGAATATGAAGTAGAGGCGTTGGCAATAGAATTATATACTTCAATTGATACATGGCATGATGGTGAGAGAAGAATTGATTATATTAATCAATCAATGTTTGAAGTAGCAGAAAGCCATTCGCTAATTAAGACGCAGGAGTTAAGTAAAATACAGGACTTAGAAAAAATAGAATTATTTCAGACTGGCAATCCTAATGTTTTAAGGGTGATTGAGGATACAAATACTATAAAAAAAATTGAGGAAATATTGCGAAATTCGCATTTTACAGAATTGGGAGGATGCCCGTATACTGATTTGGTGATATTAACTAAAACTGATGGTAATACAGTAGAATTGCAACTGGCGGCAGATGGTTGCGATGGATTTGTATCAGGAAGCTATACCTGTTTTACTCCAGGAAAGGAGCAATGGAAAGAGTTACGTGAACTTTTAGGCTTTCCAAAAAAGATGTCTATGAGGATGGGACAGGATTGAACGATAATAATACAGAATTGAGACTTATCTTTAATTGACTTGCGATTTTACATCTTTTATAATGATAACATCAGATTTTTAAAGAATCTGGTCAGAAGAAAAGCAGTTCGGTTTTTTGCCGGCTGCTTTTTTTCGTGCCAAAATAAGGCTGATAATTAAAATCAGGAGGTGAAATGCACATGAAAAAAGATAATCAGAGCCAACCGGCAGAGGAGGTGCAGGAGAAAGACAACCGCAGAAGCAATCGTTCCATGGGAATCCTGACCGTGGATGCCTCCGGTGTTTTAGCGGAGCGGGATACGGGAGATACTGCCTGGCATGAGTTGGTGAATGCTTACCGAACCAGAAAAATCCTGTCCGGGGATTTGGGAGGCATTGAGCGGCTGGAGGGCGGCTGGGTGGTGGCGGTTGTGTATTACAAAGGCTGCCGTATTCTGATTCCCATGGAGGAAATGATGATCAATCTGGAGGGGGACGGCAGAGAGAACTCCGACCCGCTCAATCGTCAGACACGCCTTGCCAACAATATGCTTGGAGCGCAGCTGGACTTTATGATTCGGGATATGGACGAAAAATCCCAAAGTGTGGTTGCGTCCAGGAAAGAGGCCATGCTCAGAAAAAGACAGCAGTTTTATCTGCCCCAGCAGGATTCACCGCCCATGATTATTCCGGGAAGGACAGTAGAAGCCAGAGTGATTGCGGTGGCTCAGAAAGCAGTACGCCTGGAGGTGTTTGGCGTGGAGTGTTCCTTAAAGGCACGTGACATGACCTGGGAGTGGCTGTCAGATGCCAATGAGAAATTTGCAACCGGCGATGTGGTGAGTGTGGTTGTGAAAAGTGTGTCTGGAGATTCTGTCGAGAACATGAAGGTTGAGGTCAGTGCGAAAGAAGCGAAAACAAATGTGAATAAGGAAAACCTTATGCGGCTGCGTCGCCAGGGGAAATATGTGGGAAAGGTAACGGATGTGTATAAGGGAACCTATTTCCTCTGCCTGAACTGTAAGGTTAATGCGGTGGCTCATTCCTGTAACACAGCAAGTCTCCCGGGGCAAGGGGATGAGGTTGGTTTTTTGGTAACAAGAATCAATGAGGAGCGGGAAGTTGCAGAGGGAATCATAACAAGAATCATTAAAAGAAGCTGATAAGAAAAGGAGAGAGATCAGATGAAATTGAACGGAACGGTAAAGTGGTTTGACGTGAGAAAAGGATTTGGGCTTATCAGTGACGAGGAAGGCATGGATTATTTTGTACATTTTTCGGAGATTCAGGGAGATGGATTCAAGCGCCTGAGGGATGGACAGGATGTCGTCTTTGAAGCTGGCGAAGATGACAAGGGGCGATTGGTAGCCCGGACGGTGGAAGTGGTGGCAGGCGTATGAGCATGGTAATCCGGATTAAGAAACGCCATGCCCTTGCAGGGCTGGTGGCTGTCTGCTCGGCGGCTGGTTTTCTGTTTGGTTTTACGGCTCATGCGGAAACTCTGTCAGTGGGAACTGATTACCAGCCGGGAGAGCGTATTCAGGTAGAAACCGGATTGGAGGATGGGTATTCCAACATGAATTTCACCTGCCTGGATACAGATTATCAGGGAGGATATCTATTTGTATCGGACGATGTGATTCCTTATTCGCTCTCTGCCAGATACGGGGCATCCGATAATAATTACACATATTCCGATGCCAGGAATTGGCTGAACCAGTATTTTGCCGACACCTTGTCGGTGGCTGATGATATTTTGCCGGTGAAACTTGAGGAAACGGATGACGCCATATCAGATCGGGTGTTCTGTCTTTCTATCGATGAAGTGAAGGGAGCTTCCTATAAGGCGGTTACCCGCAAAACGTGGCAGCCTCAGCGGGGGATGCGGTACTATTGGACACGTTCCAAACGTGAGAACACAGCAAACCAGGCGTATATGGTGCAGTATAACGGCCATATTGCCTCCAGCCGGGTTTCTTTAAGTGAAGCAGGTCTTCGCCCGGCCTTCGTGATGAGAAAACCGGGGAGAGATGTCAGCCAGGGAAAAATCTGGTTTGAGGGGGATACCCAGGAACGAACGATTTACGGGAAATCCTATACCTTCCGCTGCATTGACCCCAATTATTATGACGCAGGAGGAAACCGTGCCGGGGCATTGTTTTTGTGCGATTCTATTATCGGAGGAGATGAGCGCACTTTTGATGATACCCATAACAACTGGGGGGCTTCTGAATTGCGGAAGTGGCTGAATGAGGGATTGGAGGATACGGAAGAAATCGCAGAGGTGGTGACAACCGTAGGATATACCTATGCAGGAAAAAGCAGTGATTATCTATTATCGGAGCGGAAATTCACAAAACGCAGGCAGGCATCAGCAGCAGCAGAAGATAAGATATTCTGCCTGTCCTTAGAGGAGGCGCTGCGCTATGCAAACCGGCTTTGGAAGTTACATGGATCGGAACAGGATAATTTCAACCTTGCAGGAAGTCATACCATGGGATACTGGCTTCGTACACCGGCAGCTCGGGATGGAGAACTGTGCTATGCAGTGACTTATGACGGCCGCGTGGCTCCGGAACAGGTAAACCATGATGGGATTGGTATCCGTCCGGCCTTTGTGGCAATTCAGGAGTGAAATAATAGATAGCCAGTTGTTGAAAATACACAATGCAGGCAGATGCCAGGGGCAGGTTCGATTGAACTTGCCTCTCTGCCTTTGTAAAAACAGAAAAAGGAGAATGAGATGAGAAAGATAAGAAGAAAGCAGGCGGCGGTGTCTGCCTGGATATTGATTGCAACATTGGGAATCAGCCCTATGGTTTCAGCCGCCGCAGTGCCTGTGGAAGCAGAGAACGAAAGCATGGCATATACAGTAACAGACAGTCGGAAAAACGGGGAAATATCATCAGGGTCGTTGGGTATAGAGAATGTAAGCCCATCCGAGCCAAAAGCTGGAGAAGCAGGAGAGGAGACTGTCGAAAGAACTTTGGAAGATAAGCCTGGGACGGAAAATCAGACAGATGCCGAAGCAGGAGCGGCTGAATCGGAACACAGAGAGAATCTTCCATTGGAGTCTGACACGGAGCCTGTGGCAAAAGCTACTCCCTCCGAGGCGATTCAGGAAGTACAGGAAGCCACCCCGTCCAATGCTGTTATGATAGAGCGAAGTACCAATCTGTGGGGCGGTATGGAGATGAGCGATCATTTTGATGGAGAAGGAACGGAGGAATCTCCCTATCAAATTAATTCTAGTAAAGACTTAAAACTTTTGGCTTACAATGTATCCAATGAGGAGGTGGACGGATATGCGGGCTGCTATTTCACTTTAACCAGGGATGTGTCCCTGAGTGATTCCGCTTCCTGGCTCCCTATTGGCTATTTTACCGAGGCTGGTGATACAGAGCCTCATCCGTTTAAAGGAAACTTTGATGGGAACGGATATCGGATTTATAATCTGAAAATCAGCGATACCACCCAAAGCTACGCTGGGCTGTTTGGCAGTGTCCATGGGGCTGTTATAGAGAATCTGACAGTGGACGGACAGGTAAATGCCGACAGCAAAGCGGCTATTCTGGCAGGAGAAGCCAATGACAGCGAGATTAGAAATTGTTTTTCCAAAGGCCAGGTAAGAGGCGTGGGAGTCATTGGCGGTATTGTCGGCGAGGCTTATGACAGCGTAATCCTGGAATGCACCAATACGGCTGGCGTACTGGGCGGAACGGATGCGTCAGGGAATGAGGAAGCCTTTGCCGGAGGTATCTGCGGGTCTGCGCAAAGCTCCTTTATCAGTGACTGTACAAACGATACCACAGACAGTTATAGCGCTCTGTATTCCGAAGGCTATGTGGGCGGCATTGCAGGAAATATTTATGAAACGGAAGTATACAATTCTTATGTAGAAGGAAAAGTGGGAAGTACCTCCGCCGATTATATCGGAGGGCTGGTGGGCAGAATGCAGAGCGGACAGGTGAAGAACGGGCGATTTGCGGGAACCATCGGCGCCTCCACCTCAGCCACGTTAAAGACGGCAGGGCTGTTTGTGGGATATATTGAGAGCGGCACGGTGGAGCTGGGAGATGACCTGGCTTATCTGTATACGGACAGCGAGGACAAGTATTCCCTCAATCCGTTCGGCAACAAACTGACGCCGCAGATCCGTCTGGAACACCATATCGGAGCATATTATTCCAACCAGAGAGATTACAGCCTGTATCAGCTTGGTGGCTTTACAAAACAGACCAACCGCTACTTTTATGAAGAGCTGGAGGAGGGGGTGCTGGGAATCGGAAAAGAGAATGTCCACCACTATGCGCCCAGCAAGACAGGCGACCCGGTAAGAGGATATCTGGTGAACATTCCGGCCATTGACCACGGCACGCTTTCCGTACTGGAGTCTCAGAATAACTTTGCCAAAGAGATTGACTGGGCAAATCCTGGAGCGCTGGCTGCCGGAACCAAGGTGTTAGTGTATACCAGTCCGGTAAATGACACAGGGGCAGAACCGCCAGTGTATTATGAGCTGGAACCGGATTCCCTGTTCTGGACTGCGGATGATTTTGACTCCAAAGAACTGATTCAGTCAGGAGCCGGCGAAATGGCTTTTTCAATGCCGGATAAGAATATAACTCTGTCTGCTACTTACCGTGCCATGACAAATGGTGTAATTCTGGATCTGAATGAACTTACGTTTGATGTGGAGCAGATTCGCAGCGGATCCCGTTGGAATCCACAGATTGGGTGGAAAGTTACCGATCCGCAGAAACTGACTGCCACCATTATTCCGGATTCTGCTGCTAACAAAAATATTTACTGGAATGTGAAAGATACGGACGGTTCCAGTACAGATGTGATTCTTGTGGACGAAAATGGGGTTGTATCCGTGAATACTTCAGCAAAATGGATTCAGGACTTGATCAAGGCCGGGGTTACAAACCAGGAACTATATCCGTCCAAGAAAATTACTACGGAGGGAACTGGCTATGGAACGGTAACCGTTACTACAGAGGCAGGACAGAAACGAGCCAGCGCATTTGTTACCGTGAATTTTAAGATAACCGATGATACTGTGGTTCCCGTATCCGGTGTAGAACTGGATCAGGCAGAGCTGGCCTTTGATGTGACGCGTACTTTAGAAGGTGATAGAAGAAATCCATCAGAAAGCTATTCCGTTACTCCCTCCAAACGTCTTTATGAGACGGTTTCACCAGAGTACGCAGATAATAAGGAAGTAACCTGGGCGGCAGGAGATACGGATATGCTCCGGGTTGATACGGAAGGAATGGTTAGCGTCAGGGCGGATGCCAGATGGATTGCAGATCTAATCCGCACAGAGGAGGAAGCAAATAGAGAGAATCCCTATCATCAGAGAGAAGCGGGAGGCAGCCGGTCTTCCTATGTGACAGTTACTACGAAAGACGGAGATAAGCAGGCGGTTTGTGCAGTCAATGTATCCTTCCGAACTGTAGACAGCACAGTGGTTCATGTGGAACATGTGTCGCTGAACCAGAGTGAAGTGAAATTCATGGTGGAAAAGCTGATGACCGGAAGCCGGACAAATCCGAAAGTGGAATACAAGGTATCACAGCCCCAGCAGTTGGCGGCCACGGTTATGCCGGAGGAAGCACAGAATAAAAAGGTAGGCTGGAGCCTGGCGGACAGCAGTATGGCTGCCATATCAGAGGACGGGCTGGTCACGGTGAAAAGGGACGCAAAATGGATTCAGGATCTGGAGGCCGTGGACGCAGCCAACGTTGCGAAAAATCGTTATGCCCTGTCCACCGCATCGGGAACCAGAGACACCATTGTGACAGCCACAACGGAGGACGGGCAGAAGACAGCTTCCTGTAAAGTTGTGGTGGAGTTTAAGACAACCGACCAGACCACCAAACCCAGCGGTTCTTCTTCTGGCGGCGGTGGGGGTGGATCTTCCAGCGGGGGAGGCTCATCCAGCCGCTCATCAGCGGGCAGTGCCAATGGACCGGGGAAAGAAAACGGCGAGTGGATTCAGGATACCGTGGGGTGGTGGTATAAAAACCAGGACGGTACTTATCCGAAATCATGCTGGCAGCAGCTTTCTTATAATGGTATAACGGAGTGGTATCATTTTGATGAAAAAGGATATATGCAGACCGGCTGGTATACGGATACGGACGGCAAAATTTATTTTATCCACCCGGTAGGAGACGGTACCAGAGGGCGGATGGTTACGGGCTGGAACCTGATTGACGGAAAGTGGTATTACTTCAATACGGTATCGGATGGCACACGAGGGGCGCTGTTTGTCAACTGTGAGACACCAGATGGCTATCGTGTTGACGCTTATGGCTGCTGGATTCCATAAAGGCCAGGAAAACTGGTTGAAATTGTAAAAATGTCTGTGATTGATTTTCTTTTCAATAAAGGTTATAATATTGATAGACAGAATAACAGGTGTTTATTAAAGAAAGGGTGAGAGTTATGGCAATCATGACACAGACAGCTGTGGAGCAGACATTAGGCTGTCAGGCTAAAGATGTAATGAAAGACTTACTTGGCAGACTGGATGAGGCCATTGACGATATGGAACAGGGAAGAGTCCAGACGATAGAGGAAGCATGGGCGGAGATTGACGCGATTTAGGGTGAACTATGAAGAAACATTATCGGGTACAGATTGCCCAGAGCGGAAAACAGGATATCAAAGCCATGAAAACGTATATCCTGCGGCAGTTTAAATACCGGGAACTGGCTGAAAATTTTTCAAAGAAAGTAAAGCGTGCGCTGAAAAGCCTGGATACATTTCCCGATGGACATCAGCATACTGGTTTTATGTACCGGGGATATCAGATCTGCATGAAACCTCGTGATACATACCTTGTTTTTTATGTGGTAGATGAGCAAAAGCAAGTTGTGACGGTGCTTAGGATTATGCAGGATGGTATGAACTGGCAGTATATCATTGGACGCTGGATTCGTGAAAGTTAAATGTAAAGGAAAGGGGATGCCTTTGAGGTAATCCCTTTTCCTTTACGAAATTTTATAAATGCTCTCGACATAGAATCCGGAGATTTAGTATGCTATAGATAGAAGGAGGTGCTGGAAATGAAAAAAAGTACAGGTTGGAAGCTGGCAGCCATATTCCTGGCAGTTACCCTAACCCCAATGCCGGCGTATGCGGGAACATGGGAGAATACTTCAGCCGGCTATCAATACCAGAAAGATGATGGAAACTATGCGAGGGCGGAATGGGTAACAGAAAACGGAACATCGTATTATCTGGATCAGAATGGAGTTATGGCTGTAAACACCACAACACCTGACGGATACTTAGTGACCGCGGATGGAAGCTGGGTGACAGAAACGCAGATGTCAGGAGGTTATGTCAGGACGCCGTATGATAACCTCCCATATCGTTTCGATCCGGACTGGCAGATTTATGTTTTTGATGAAACCACCGATTATGCCTGGGTTACAGATACTATGGTGCTGGCGGCTGTTAGAGGAATCATTCCGGTTTCAGATTTGTCGGAAAAAAATCAGGCTGTCTATGAGGAGGTCTGTAAATTTTTAACTGGATTTGATTATGGAGCCAGCGAATATGATAAGGCAGCTCAGGTGTACGATGAAATAACAAAAAGAGCAGTTTATAACTGGGGAGACTATACACAGGCGGATGACGAGGTTTACAGTATACTCATAAACGGAACCGGTAAATGTGTTGGATTCGCCAGAACCTATAAGCTGCTTGCAAATGCAGTAGGGCTGAAATGCGAATTCCGGGAAAATGGGGCACATATGTGGAATGCGGTTTATGTCGATGGTGTGGCAAAAAGTATAGATACGTCAACCATTGAGGCTTCAGCGGAGTTTTATCTGGATGTGGTGAAAGCGCCATGCCCGGTATGCGGATATGAAAATCTATTCGGAAACAGGGAATTGGCAAGGCCGTGCGGGAATTGTGGAACACAGATCAATAATCCAAAATATAACTGAATACCATAGAATAGGGTGGATCTGTAATCGGGATCCGCCTTTTCTTTATGAAAAGAGGGGAAAATATGACACGAGTGAATCGCCTTTACCAGAGGCTGAAACGTGGGATTGCGTTTTTGTTGGCGCTAATCCTTACGGTTCAGCCTTTTTTTAGTTTCGATATGGGACTATTCCCGGCGCTTGCGGCGGAAACAGAAGGAAGGGGAAGTACCTTTGCTTATTACAATTCCAGCAATCTGCTGAAACCGGGAGCCAATTTTCCGTTTTACGGAAAAAATCACAACCGCGTGGGATTATGGCCTTATGGAATTACCAACGTGGAGGGAGGAAGAAGTGCTCCTGGGTATTGCCTGGAACCCAACAAATCCATGCAGAGTGGGACAGGTGGAACCATAGTTACATACGACCTTGACCAGGACGGAGATAATCTTCCATTGGGAATCACCAGGGAGGAGGCGGAGATTCTTTGGTATGCTCTGTCCTCATCTGGAAACTTTGAGGGTTACCAGACAGGCGTGGGAAAAGTCGGACAAGGTCATTATATTCTGGGGCAGGCAGCTACCTGGGCGATTATGTCGGGAAACTGGAATGGACTGGAAGATTTCCGACAACAGATGGAAGTACTGATGGATAATTTGAAAAGTCCACAATTGGCGGCTCAGACCAGAGGCGCCCTGGAACAGTTTTTCAATCAGACCAATGGCGCGGTAGAAGAGACGGCGGTTCCGCCCTTTGCGTCTAAGTTTAAAAGCACTGCCCCTGCCCATCAGATGCAGCAAGAAGGGGATGGGACTTATCGGATCACTTTGGATTATGGAGATGGTTTTGACTGGCGGCAGTCGGAGCTGGTATATGACTTGCCGGAAGGATGGAACATGGTAAGGGAAACCAGCGGGGTAACGTTTATCTGCACTACAGGGAATCCGGACATCGGCCTTGTAAAAGGTTATTTTCCGGAAGGCTCTGCGGCCGCCAAGTATTGGATCAAGCCCAACACCTTTAAAGTATGGTATCCCGATGGCTGGACAGAAAGCAGCGCCGTGGAAGGCAAACAGGCAATGATTACCATGGCAGGAGCACAGGAGCCATGGGAGGTCTGGCTTTCTTTTGGTAAAGGAACAACAACCGAGAAACATGGGGACTATGAAATCCCATATACCCAGTATCTCCATGAAGAAACCTTTAAACGGGATTACAAAATTGAACTGGAGAAGCAGTGTGACGAGACAGGAAAGATGTTGGAAGGCAGCACCTTTGAGATTCTGGAGCAGTTTGATTTTTCCCAACTTGACGGGACGAACTTAGAAGAAGAGCAGTTTCGGAAAAACCTTCCCACATCAGAGGGAGATTTTGAAAATTTAAGTATCTGTCAGAGTGAGATTACGACAGATATAAACGGCCATCTGGAACATTTCGACCATAAAACCTATGAGTATGAAAAGACATACTGTGGCGGTCATCCAGAGCCGATTATCCACTATGTAGAGGTGGATGACGATGCCAGCGATGAGGAAAGGGACGCGGCTGATGAAGAAAACGAGCGGCTGGAGCGGGAAGCCTGGGAGGCATGGCAGGAGTGCGTGGACTGGTGTGAGGAACACTGTGACTTTCATTCCATTGATGAAGGCGTAGCCAGAGACGAGATGGAGGAGGACCGGAATGAGGCGTGGGAAAGCTTTATCCATCTGAAACGGATTTACACAGTTCGGGAGGTACAGGCCAGAACCGGTTATATTCTGCATGATCTGCACGAGGATGATGAACGGGTTGAGATTGTGGAGTTTTCGTCTTCCCAGATAGAGGGAGATGGAGCAGTGACCGGTTACTATGACGGCAACCGCATGAAAAAGACCGCAGAACAGGCGGCAGAAGAATTGGAAGCTATTGAACCGGAGGCTACTGCTTCCGCAAGGGTGACAAACCTGGTACAGGCAAAAGCAATGCTGCCTGATGGAGAAGATGGTGAAGCGGCAGAGAACAAAGAGGGAACCGGAGAAACCGAGGAAACGGTTCCGGAGAGCAGTGAAACAGGGGAAGAACTGGAAACCAGCGAGGATGAGAAAGAATCGGAAACCAGTGAGGATGAGAAAGAACCGGAAACCAGTGAGACAGATACAGAAGACACGAACGGTGGAGAGACGGAGACGATACAGGAAGCTGACTCTGTACAGATAGCAAGTAAATCGGAAGCAGAAGAAATTGAGGAAGATATAGAACTGGCTACCCCGTCCAATGCCTCTATCTATTCCCTGCGTATCCCCTCTATACGTTCAGAAGATGACGGCAGGGCAGGCGGTCATTGGGAATGGGACGGGGTGCAGGAGGAAAGCGAGGTTTCCCATATTAACCAATCAAACTATCCGGCAGATTACACTGGATTCTCCTATCTGGTAAAAGACCATAGGACAGAGGGCGAGCTTCACATCAACAAGCGCGATCTGGAATTATTTGAGAAGGAGGGGGGAGACAGTTACGGAAAATCCCAGGCTGACGCCACGCTGGAAGGCGCGGTTTACGGCCTTTATGCGGCAGAGGACATCAATCATCCGGATGGGAAAACCGGCGTAGTCTTTTCTTCGGGAGAACTGATTGCCATTGCCGCCACGGATAAAAACGGGGACGCCTCGTTTTTGGTCATCACGGAGGAAACTGAGACATCAAAGAATGCCCCTAATTTGTATGAGGACAATGCAAAAAGGAATGGAAACTGTTGGATTGGAAGACCCCTAATCCTGGGCAGCTATTATGTGGAGGAAATCTCACGCTCAGAGGGATATGAGCTTTCCCGAACAGGGAAAAACCATTCAGAGAGCAACCGCACTGGAATCCCGGTGGTGCTCACGGAATCAGGGAGTGCCCATACGGGTGGATTTTTCCATGAAATCAATGAGTGGGATGGAAAGTCCTATGATTTTACGGTGGATTATTTTAAGACAAAAGGGTTTGACGTGGTTCTTTCCGGGCTCCCGGAGGATTCCAGGGTATATGAGGTCACCCGGACAGAGGAAACTACGAATCAGAAAGTAGTGACCGGAACAGCCCGGGTGGAGAAAAAAGACGCAGATGGAAATCTGGTTTACCAGACTGCAGAAGGCGGTGAGTATAAACTGGATGCAGACGGCAACCGGATAGTAAAACTGGATGCGGATGGAAATCCGGTCGATTCCGACCAGCCTTCCAGTCAGACAGTTACCGCAGTGAACCGCTTAAATGTGTATATTCCTGCGATTGAGCGGGAAGAGCCATCCGACATGGATCTGGAAGAATCCGAAGAGATTGATGAGGACTATATTCTATGGGAAACATCGTCGGCCCTGGCAATGTCCGGCTATAAGAACAGCCTGTCTGATGCGCCATGGAACCTTTTAAAACTGTCAGGAAATACCAATGGAGAGATAATAGACGAGATCCTGACAGCCTGTTCCTCGGACAGCTTCTGGGATGCCTATGACGTGGAGCAGATATTTGAAAAGGACGGAAGCTGGTATGCAAAAATCCGTTATGCTTACAAAGCACTAAAAAACCAGCCAGTTATTTATGAGAGAGGAAGCGGCCGCCTGGCAATCCGGAAGGAATACGAGGGCGGCTATTATTATGCCATCTATGAGGAAGGGGAGTATAAAAAGGACGGCTACCGCTTCACTGTAGAGAAGAAGGAACTGGATTTAGAGGCATTTTCCCTTGGGGAAATTCGTTTAAAAACGGTCTATGCACCGGTGTATGAGCGGTATGAGGCTGGGGAGCTGCTTCTTGATAACGAGGGAAATCCGATTCCGCAGATGGAGACGGTTCCGGTCTATACGAATGAGGCGGTAACAGAGTATCAGGAGACGCTGACGTCTGTGACAGTAAACGTGGATCGTGACAGCGGCCGCCTTATATTTTCTGTAGATACCAGCGGAGAGGCGTTTGACAAGGATAAAGCGGAAACCAGAACGTACCGTGTGGTGACTGGACAGGACATTACCCAATATCGGGAAGCTGCGGTCAGCGTCATTACGAAAAAACCGGAGATGGAAGACGGTTCCTATATCAAATACACTGCGTTGCTGTATCCCGGACAGTATGAGATTTATGAAGATGATGGGACAAGGGAAAAACCGCTGATTGTATTGGAACGGGTAATCAAGCAGGCAATCAAGGTCACAAAGGATATTGCGTTAGATTCTTATGAGCACAATACTTACGAAATCCACCGTGACCCGTTTACCGTCCTGTTCGGGGGCTACAATGGTAAGCTGGAAACCAAAACCCTGCCGGGCTTTTTCTTTAAGTTGTATCTGCGTTCGGATCTGGAGAAAACAGGGAATCTTTCCCGAAAGGAGGACGGGACTTACGATTATACGGCTTTCTTTCAGGAAAATCCGGAATACGCTGCCTCTCTTGCCTTAGAGTGGGATATAGAAAAGTATGACGCAGATGGGGATATGACAACGGTACATGCCAACCGGGGCGGCGGAACCGATGATTACTGGGGACAGAGCCGTATGATGCCCTATGGTGTCTATGTATTGGTAGAGCAGCAGCCGGAGGGAATCCCGCAGAAGCATTATGCCATTGATTCTCCAAAGGAAGTGGAAATTCCATTTGTACCTCAAATAGAGGAAGACGGCACAGTACATGATAAGCTGCCTGACCCGGACTATCTTTATGATTCCCATATGACGCCGGAAACGTTGATGGAACGGTATCATATCCGGTTTAACGAGGAAACACACATCATCTATGCTCACAACAACGATGGCGATTTTGAGGTGTTCAAATACGGGTTGGAACCAGACAGCAGGAGGGATTGCCAGAATGATCTTGTGGCCGCCTATTATCACTATGGTTCTATCAGTGAGGACGCAGGGGTCATGGACGGCGTATATTATGAAACCTATTACGACCGGGACGGTCAGATAACGGACTATGGAGTGACCATGGATGGGGTGGATACCATGACAGGAATGTCCACCGCTGTAGACCGGAAATATGCCAAGGCGTTAGTCCCCTGGAGTGTCCTGGACCCCAGATACGGGGAAATCATCAATGACAACGGGGATATAGGAAACCGGGATTCCGGTCTGGAGGATGGCAGTTTTAACTTTGTCGCTTTTGCCAACAAGGACTTTGAAAATGAGTTCTACAGTTCCAGACTGCGGATTGAAAAACTGGATGCCGAAACCGGAGAGAATATCCTGCACGATGGAGCCTTGTTCAAGATTTATGCCGCAAAGCGCGATATTGCCGGAGACGGGGCAGCAGGAGTGACAGGCAGCGGAGATATCCTGTTTGATGAAAATGGAATCCCTCTGTATGATGAGAGCGAGCAGATTTTCATGCGGGACGATACCGGGGCGGAGGTCGGCATATTCAAAGCCTATACAACCGTCCGTGACGGTGAGGTGACGAAAGAGGACGGAAGCACACAAACGGAAAAACAGTGTGTGGGATATTTGGAGACATATCAGCCTTTGGGAGCCGGAGCCTATGTCCTGGTTGAGGTGGAGGCTCCGGAAGGATACGTCAAATCGAAACCGATTGCCTTTACGGTTTATAGTGACAAGGTAGAGTATTATGAGGAGGGGGATGCAGGAAAAAAAGTACAGGCGGTGAAATACCAGTATATGCGGCCAGTAGGCTCCGACGGCAAGACTGTGACTGAGGAAATGCACCAGATGGTTGTTAAGGATCAGCCTACACGGATTGAAATCTATAAGGTCGAGAATCCGGAAAATGAACTGACCTACCGGGTGTATGGGGATGAAAAGCAGTTGAAAGCCCGTGGAGATGTGACGCTCCAGTATAAGCCAAACGGTGAGTTCGCTGGTTTTGGCTATGTGACCAAAACGCTGAAACCGGGTGATGGAGATCCGCTATATGTGGAGAATGCCACATTGACGCTGTATGAAGGGCTGGAGGTAAAACAGACCGGAGAACACGAATATGAAGGGGTTGAGGTGAAGCGCAACCTGTTTGATTCCGTGATTGGCATAATGGCTCATAATACAGGAGTGGATACAGATATCCGGGTAACGGGGACGGATTCCACTGGGAAACAAGAATGGGATATCACCCAGGAAGCCAAGCCCCCGATGGATTTGTGGTATTACGATCTGGAGTATGACCCGACAGAGTTGGACACGGAAACGGGAATTTTGTATGGTCTGGATGATTGGGGAAATCGTGTCTGTATGCTGGATTCTGAAACCGGAATGGCTTATGTGACCGATGAACATGGTGCAGTGATTGTCTGGCCGTTAGATGGTAACGGCGATAAAATCATTTCACAGTCGGTTGAGGTTTACACGGATGAACATGGCAATCAGACCATTAACACGGATTTATCTCCTGTGACCGATGAAAACGGCCTGCCTATTTATTATAAAGATGGAGGTGTCACCTGGATTGAAAATGAATGGGTGACGGAGGAGAAACCTTATGAAATCGCCAGGGTCAGACAGGGAGCGTACATTCTGGAAGAAACGGCGGCTCCTCTGGCTGACGGGTATGTACAGTCTATAGCAATCGGGCTGATTGTCAGGGATACAGGCGAGGTTCAGCCTTTCTATATGGAGGACGATTACACGAAGCTGGAGGTGTCCAAGCTCGACATGACCTCCAGGGAGGAGGTTGAAGGCGCTTCCCTGGCGCTTTATGAAGCGTACCGCGTTTATGATGACTCAGACCGGGGCTGGCACCTGGAGATTCTCCGGGATATGGACGGCAGCCCTATCGTGGCGGAAAGCTGGGTGTCGGGTGACGGAAAACCGCATTGGATTGACCACATCATGCCGGGAGATTACATTCTGCAGGAAACCAGAGTTCCAACGGAAGCGGGATATGTGACAGCTTCTGAAGCGGAGGTCATCATAAAGGAAACCGGCGAGGTTCAGGGGGTTGTGATGGAGGATGACCACACGGCCGTAGAATTCCTGAAAGTGGACGGTAAAACAGGCAAGCCCATGGCAAACAGCAGCAGGGCAACGCTGGCTTTGTACCATGCATTACTTAATGATGAGGGAGAGCCTCTTTATGATGAAAATGGGATTGTCCGTTATGATAAAAACCAGAAGGTTTACCAGTGGCAGACCGATGACGGAAGTGAGGTGAGGAAGACCGCCCATCAGGTGTCGGTTCCGGGCGGGCACAGTTATACGGCATATGACTATGAGATAAAACCGGTGCCGGAAACCGTCCAGGCTATTTGTTATGTGACAGAAAAGGGCGCTATGCGTTTTGAATATCTGCCTGTTGGAAAGTATGTGCTGGTGGAGGAACAGGCTCCGGACGGTTATACAGTGGCCGACCCGGTTTATGTGCCGGTACTCGATGTTGGGTCAAAGGAGCGGATACAGGGATTCACAATGGTGGATGAACCCATCCAGGTGCTGCTCAGCAAAGTAAATACAGCTGGAGGCAAGGAACTGGCAGGCGCAAACGTAGCGGTTTACCGGGCAGCTTCGGACGGAAGCCTTGTAAAATATCAGATGGCAGATGAGAACGGCAACTTGCTCTATGTGACGGATTTAGACGGGAACCTGCTGAAGGATGAGGCAGGCAATCTGATTCCAGCTATGGCATATGACGAGAATTACCTGGTTGAGCGATGGATTTCCGGTTCTGACGGGCGTTATAGTAAAAAAGATGAGACAGATGGGAAAATACCTGAAGGTTTTGCTGCAGGGGATTTAAAGCCCCATACTTTGAAAAATCCTCTGGCAGGCTCTTATTATTTTGTTGAGGAGCAGACACCCTTTGGATATGTCCGGGCGGTGGAACTCCCCTTTGAGATTACGGACAGCCGTGGAATACAAAGATTTGAACTGGTTGACGAACTGATTATGGGTCAGCTGGAACTGATAAAATCGGATGCCGGACAGCCAGACCGGAAGCTTGCGGGCGCCAGATTTAAGTTTACAAATCTGGATACGAATTCAGCTACAATTCTGATTACAGATGAGGACGGAAAAGCAGTCAGCAGTCCGGTTCCGATTGGTTCTGTGGGAGCGGATGGTTCTGTCAGCTTATATCATTTCAGCGTGCAGGAGGTGAAGGCTCCTGATGGGTATTTGCTTGATCCGGAGGCGGAGACGTTCCAGTTTAATGTAAGGACGGATCGGAATCCGAAGATTGTATTTACCTACGAGGCATTTAACCAGCCTACAGAAGTGATTGTCTCCAAGAAGAAGCTGACGAATAAGGAGGAACTGCCGGGAGCCAGCCTGGAAGTACGGCCAGTGACGGTAACAACCGGGGAAGATGGAGAGATTGTCAGGACAGAAGGGGAGGTTCTGGAAAGCTGGATTTCCACGGATACGCCTCACAAGATGAAAGGATTGAAGCCTGGTGAATATGTGCTGATTGAGATCAGGGCGCCGGAAGGTTATCTGGAGGCGGAAAAGGTATATTTCACCGTTCAGGGGAACATGACAGTTGGAGATACGGTATTTGTGGAAATGTTTGATGATGATACTAAAACAGAGATTATCAAGGTAGACAAGGAAACAAGAGAGCCTGTGGCCGGTGCCACCCTGCAGCTTGTGAAAGCGGATTCCATGGAACTTGTGCGGGAATGGATCACAGACGAAACCGGAAGCATTCAGATTCAGGGACTGCCAGCGGGAGAATACCTGGTACGTGAAGTGAAAGCTCCGGATGGCTACCTGATATTAAAGGAACCGCTTAAAATAACAGTGGTTAAGGACTATAAAATCCAGACCTTTGTGGTGGAAAACCAGAAAATCCAGACGGTGATAGAAAAGACAGACACCGAGACAGGAGAGCCGGTGGCCGGAGCTGTGCTGCGGCTTATAGATGAAACGGGAAATGAAGTGGCCCGGTGGGTTACAACGAAAGAGGCGCAAGTCTTGCCAGGATTAAAACCCGGATTGTATACCGTAGAGGAAGTTCAGGCACCGGGCGGTTATCTGCTGTTAAAAGAGCCGTTAAAAATCCAAATCACCAATGAGGAAGAACGTCAGGTATTTACGGTCAGAAACCAGAAATTGGAGGTGGATATTCTAAAGACCGACCATGAAACCGGGGAGGCGCTTGCCGGAGCAATGCTGCGGCTGATACGAAATTCTGACCAGTCTGTGATAGACGAGTGGAAGAGTACCGGGGTTGCAAAGATCATAAAAGGATTGCTGCCAGGCAGTTATACCCTGGAGGAAGTATCCGCGCCGGATGGATATGCAGTAGGAAAGCCGGTTGTCTTTGAGGTGACCGGAGAGGAGGACACGTTGCAGATAACGCTGGGGAACCAGAAGATACGAGCAGATTTTGAAAAGAAAGACAGTTTGAGTCAAGAGCCGGTTAGTGGCGCAGTCCTTCAGCTGATAAGGAATGCAGGAACCGGACAGGAGGTCATTGTGAAGGAATGGATTTCCGATGAATCAATTTTCACACTCACCGGGATAGAAGCCGGATTATACATTGTGAGAGAAATTACCGCACCGCCTGGGTATGCGCCAATGGAAGATATGGAGATTGAGATTCTTCCGGATCAGCCCCAGCAGACCTTTACCATCCTGAACCAGCCGATTCAGGTGGAAATTGAAAAGACCAGTGGGGATACAGGAAAACTTCTTGGCGGTGCAGTCCTTCAATTGGTGAGAAATAAAGACGGGGCGGTTATCCGGGAATGGACTTCCAAAGAAGGGGAAGCTGAACACTTCACAGGACTTCAGAAGGGAGCGTATACCATCCGTGAAGTGAAAGCACCATCCGGTTATAAAAAGATGGAACCGCAGGAGATTCAGATACTGGAAAAAGATGAATTGCAGGAGTTTGTGGTGAAGAACTATAAAATTGACCACTCTGGTGGCGGGGGAGGCGACACGCCGAAACCGAAAGGAGAGTACATGGAGCTGTATAAAACAGACGCTCTAACGGGAGAAAAACTGGCCGGGGCAAAGATTACGGTTTACAGACCGGACGGCAGCGTGTATTTTGAAGGCATTACAGACAAGGCGGGAAAAATACGGTTTAAGGTACCGGAGAACGGAAACTATACCTTTAAAGAGGTATCTGCACCAGAGGGGTATTATCTTAACCCGGAGGTTTACCAGTTTACCGTGAAAGGCGGAACCATAGAAGGGGATACGGTAATTCCTGACTATAAGAAAGGAACGGTGGTGATATCCAAGGTAGATGTGACCACGGCGGAGGAACTGCCAGGGGCGCAGATTGAAATTACAGATAAAGACGGAAACCGGATTTACAGCGGGGTCAGCGATGAACATGGAAAGGTGTACTTTGAGGTGCCTGCTCCGGGAGAATATCGGTTCCGTGAAGTGGCGGCGCCGGAAGGGTATGAGCTGAATGAGACCATATTTTCCTTTACTGTGTTCGAGGATGGTTCTATTATCGGGGATTGCACCATTACGAACCAGAAGCACTATGGAACAATTACCGCTTCCTATGAGACGGATCGGAAAGGTGACGGGGATTTGACGGTAGGAACTCTGCGCCATGCTCCAAAAACCGGAGATGAGAGCCATTTGTTTGAGCTCTTTCTTGTGTGGCTTCTTTCAGTTGGAGGAATCTTACTGTTTGGATTCCGGTACTGGATGCGACGAAAAAAAAGAAACGATGGTCTTCCACCAATTAGACCGACGCGGAAAAGAGGCATGAAAATCAGTGCGTTTTTCCTGACCGTATGTTTGGCTGCCGGCTTCCCAGCTATGGAGGTGAAAGCCGCTGCTGACGTATTGGAAAATATCTATGAGGAACACCAGTACAAAACGGAGAATCCGGATTCGGACGAAGCAGAAGGGCTGTTTGAAAAGGAACTGAAGCGGGACGGTATCACATACCGCCTTTCAGAAATCCGGACGGAGGTGATAGAAGAAAATCCGGCGGAGACAGTCGGGGATACAATTACAATCACCACGGCTCCGTTCCTGGAAGAGAAGACAGAAAGCTACCAGCCGGAGGGAGCTATAGAGCGGGAAGGCATTTCCTATCAGCTAAAGGATTCCATTCTGGAAAAAGCAGATATACCAGCCCATGAGGTCCCAATTACTGAGGAGGTGGTCTATGAGGCGGTAGAGGGGAAAGATATGATCCCCTCCAGGATACCTGTCTCTGTAACCGATGATGCCACAGGGCAGCAGATGGAGGGAATTGCCGATATTTCCGGACAGGAATTCGGTGAAGAACGCTGGGAGGAGAATTTCTCCTTCCCGGTGACCTTCCACGAATATGGTCTTGAGGGGTACTGGCTGGGAGAAACGGTCTTTAAACTGGAAGATGATACGCCGGATTTTCATGGTTACGAGGCAGAACTTCTGGCTTTGATTGGCGTGAATAATGAGGAATATACGGTGGAGACGGTTACATGGGACGGGGAGGCATATGAAGATTCCGAGGGGATTTTGTGTCGGAATGCAGTGGCTTCCGGTAAAAAACTGGTAAGCGATTGTAAGGCCGTCTATCAGGGAACCGCTGTTTTTAGGGAGGAGGCAGGTGTCCGCTACCGGCTTACTTACCTGAAAAAGGAGGCAGAGAGCAGTGGAAAGACGGTGTATACGATGAAGGCTACCGGGGTGTATGTTCCTAAAAAGAATCATGCAGCGGCAGTGGCCGCGGTGATTGGACTGGGCAGTGCAGGAGCCGGGACGGCGGGATATGCTGTTTACCGGAAAAGAAAGCAGAGTAACATGGCATAGAACCATAAAGGGGAGGCGTTTTTAACGTCTCCCTAAAAATATTTTGAAATGCACTTGAAAAAATCAGAGCTGTTTTTCTACAATGATTATACAGACAGGAAAGAGGAGAGGAGACCGAAAGAATGAAGAACAGAAAAAAGATTGTGCGGATAAAAGACAGAAAAAACAATATACCGAAACCACCCATCTGCCCTTACTGCGGCAGACGTTCGGTGCTGCGCCCCGCAGAATATGTTTATGGTGACAATACCATATCAGCAGGAAGCTTTTTGTATGTATGCAGCGGTTATCCGGAATGTGGGGCCTATGTGGGGGTTCATGAAGGAAGCCGGAAACCTAAAGGGACTCTGGCGGATTCAGAACTGAGGAATAAGAGAATCAGGGCGCACAGGGCTATGGATACCCTGGTCAGAGCCGGCTGCATGAGCCGGGATGGAGTGTATGTCTGGCTGTCCAGCCGTTTGAATCTGCCATACGAAGAAACCCATATTGGATACTTTTCCGATTATTTCTGTGAGCAGGCTATTAGAGAGTGCGAACAGGTGCTGGATAATTGGAGGGCGAAGAGAGGAAAAAAAGCGGCGTAAAGGAGGGATGAGATAAGATGAGATTAGAACCATCGGAGGAATCCATGTACCGCAGGATGGATTTAAAGGATCATTTTCTGATACTGATTCCAGTTATGGGGCTTATGGCCTCCCTGGGCTTTTTCTTTATGGCGTCTCCTTCTAAATATTTAATAGGAATTGTGGCGATTATAGCTGGGGCGGTTGGGTTGGGAACTTCTTTAGGCGGCTATCTTTGGCTGAAACAACGGATAATGCCGTTGTCTGGCTGTTTTTTGGAAATACGAGGCGATAGCTTTGTGACGGTTCAACCATATAAAGACAGCCAGTATGAGTCCTGCCGCATCTATTATAAAGAGGTGGAGACTTTGGTTAAGACAAAGAATGGAGCGGGATTTTATATCAGAATTTTGCAGTCAGGAGAGAGCATGATTCAGGGGAGCCAGAAAAACAGGAGAACGATGTTTATCAGTCCGTTCGGATATTCCAGGGAGGAGATAGAAAAAATATATGAGGTGCTTAAAGAGCGTGTTTTGCAAACAGCAGCAGTATACGAGTACACAGAATAACCCGTCTGCCATACCAGGAGTATTAAAAGCAAGATTGCTGACATCTGGCAGCCTGATTTTCGGTATTTTGGCAGCTGGTATTTTTATGGAATATCAAATGGGAGCCGGATTCCTTAAATTGTCCTGCTTATGCAGTGTATGTTTTGGAATCCGTTTTTTAATTTTGTTCTCGATTATCTATTGCAGGAAGTATGAAGTAATGGAAGGTGAGATAATTCGTATTCAGAAGGACAGGGTACGGAAAAAAAGTTGGGAATTGATTGTCAGGGAAAGGAACGGAGAGGAAAAACAGATTCTGATTTCGTCACTGCATAATATCCGAAAGGGGATGACCTATTGGTTTTATTGGAAGGGGAGCGAACTCTTAGGAATAGAGGAAAAGAGGGTTTAAACAAAGATACAATCAATAAACACAATATATAGAAATATAAAATTGACAAATACTATATATGGTGATAAAATGAATGTGACATTGATTTATATGCGCCTTTACAGGCCATACCACAGTGTTTGTTCCGGTTTTAACCGGAAGCCAATTTTAAGGCTTTATGCCTATCATATGGGGAAATCAGGCGGCAGTGCCTGTGTCAGTAAGACATCAGAAATTTTTGAGAAGTTTCTGGTGTCTTATTTTTTTGCCCAAAAACAGAAAGGAGAGAGAGATGAACAAAGAAACATGGATGGAGAAAGTAAGGGAGGCATTGTGCAAGCGCCTTGGCACAGGGTATCAGTTGGAGCCGGAAAGCAGGGGAGCGGAAATTGTCATCAGGATTGAAAAGGACGGAGATTTGACCGGCATTGCGGTGAATCTGTCAGTGTGTGAGCCAGCCTGGCTGTATTGTGAGGAAAAAATCAGAGAAGTGGCTGACACCCTGGAAAGAGAATACAGGCGGATGTACGAATTCCTCCACAAAGATGTCATATCAGATGAGAACTTCGAAAATGTGAGGCATATGGTGGTTTATGTTTTGGAGAAGCGAAGAGGAAACGAGGAGGCGCTTTCTCATATTCCATATGTGGAATTCTTCGATACAGTCCTTATTTTTGAACTGCATCTGCACAGGGAAGTCGAAAGCTTCCGCCGGGTGATCAACAATGAAGACCTGAGACAATGGGGAGTTGGAACACAGGAGCTTTTAGAAGCAGCGAGAAAGAATACGCCAATTTTCTATCCGCCAGTTATCGGGCTGTTGGAATCCGAGACTGAACAGAATAATGGAAAGCAACCGGAGCCGGTTGAGATTTCGGCGCTGTTTTCCAAGACGACTGAGGATGTAAGTGACAGGCTGTTTGTTCTTACCAGCGTAAACGGTTTGTACGGAGCCGGCTGCATTTTCTATGAAGGCGTATTGAGGCAGATTGCCGGGGCTTGCCAGGATAATCTGGTGATTTTTCCTACCAGTCCCTATGAGGTTCTGCTGTTTCCCAGCCAAAGAAACTGCTGGCGCACGGAAGAATGGTTAAATATTGTTTCTGAGATGGAAAGGGCCAGAGGATATGGAGACTGGTCTTTTTTAGACGCTTTTTACCTGTATGACCGTATAGAGGATACCATTAAGCCTATCAAAAAAAGAAGAAACCAGGCTGAGACCCTGATTTCATAAAATCAAAGAAAGGATGGAGACGAATGATGAGAGTAGAAGAAAGATGGGAGAACCAGGGAAGAGACAGGATTACCTTACAGGAAGTGCTGGAACTGCACGAAGGTGGCTTTGAATTTACCATTGCCGATGGGCATATCGTATCGGTTGCCACGCAAATTTAGTTAGGGGGAACCATGAAATTCAGAGATGATTTTGCAGCCAATTTTTTGAGCCAGGAAAAGTTTATGGAGTTTCTGGATCAGGTGGAAACAAATGCACAGTGGGAGAACTACCCTACCAATACGATTATGGTTTTTTCCGCAGAGGAGAATCCGGGATTATGCGATATGATTCCAGCACAGGAAAGCAAAGAGAAAATCCTGAAAGACACGTATGCTAATACTGGACTGCTTTTAAAAGTTGGTGAAACCTATTATCCGGTGGGTTCCACCACAATTAAGACACTGGAAAACCGGGCAAGAATCTCCGGCAATGCACTGCAGGATCTGGAACGGGCGAAATTTGCCAGCGTTATCAATGACTGCCTGCAGGTGACGAAAGGACAGGCGTTGATCCGGATACATGAAGGAAAGGTACGCGCGGTTCACGGAGGAGATAAGAGTGATTATGCGGTTCTTTCCATGCCTGAGCTGTTTGAGGTGGCGGCATTATATATGCGGGAGACATATGACAGGGTGAAGTTTTCTAAAGGTTATTTCAGCCACCTTCTGACTACAGCGTCCTGGGAAATCAGGGACGGGGAGTTGTTAGACTGTTATCGGGAGCTGCTATTGCAGTATGGACAGTCGGCGCCGTCTGAATTGTCCGCAGTTATCCGCGTTGATTCCTCGGATGTTGCCGCTAGTGGGGCCAATATATTCTGTTCCCTGCTGGAGGGACCGGAGAAACGGCCGTTAATCCTGGGAAATGCCTTAAAGCTGGAACACAGCGGTGCGGCAACGATTGAAGCCTTTGCAGGAAATGTAGCTCAGATATTTGCAAGGCACAGGGAAACCGTAGAAGGATTGGGAAAATTATTCCATGTGTATGTCAATTATCCCGCAAACGTGATGGCAGGACTTATGAACCGTGTAGGAATCGGCAAACAGCTGACGGCCCAGACCGTGGAACAGTTTAAAGCGGGACATATGGGCGGAGGCTGCAGTGGGTACGAGGTTTACTGCGGAATCTGCGAGTGTATCTTTTTAGCCCAGAGCCGTGGGATGAGCGTCAAAGGACTGTTGGATTTGGAGGAAATGGTATCCAGAATCCTGACTTACCGGATGCATGATTATGACATACCGGGGGTGGTCAGCTATTAATGTAGCAGGAATGGAAAATGGCAGAGGGAAGACGTAGGTTCTCTCTGCCGGAAAGGAGCAGGATTTGAGCCTGAATTTGAATTATGAGCCAGAAGTGGTGGTAGAGGACATAACGAAACTGACTGAAAAAGAATGGAGGCGGTACCGCACCTTTGGTATTGGCGGAAGCGATGCTGCTGCGGTCTGCGGGATTTCTCCCTGGAAGACAGCCAGAGATTTGTATGAGGAAAAAGTAAATCATCTCTCTCCACCGGAGGACGGTTGGGTAGCCAAGGAGATTGGCAAACGCCTGGAGGAACTGGTGGTGCAGATATTCATGAAGCAGACAGGACTGAAGCCGTATGCGGTGCGCAAAATGTTTCGCCACCCATTATATCCGTTTATGATGGCAAATGTAGATTTTTTTGTGGAAATAGAGGGTGGGATTTATATCATTGAGTGTAAAACCAGCTTTTCCTATCATATGGATCAATGGGAGGATGGAAGAATTCCCCGCCATTATGAATTACAGGGGCGCCACTATATGGCCGTGACCAATGTGCAGGGAGTGATTTTTCTGTGCCTGCATGGGAACAGTGAGGATACGTTCATTGAGCGTAGACTGGACCGTGATCTGGATCAGGAAGAGGAGCTGATTGAGCAGGAAGCCTATTTCTGGAATCACTGTGTCCAAATGGGGAAGCCGCCGGCATATACGGAATCAGCCGATCTGGTGCTGAAAAGCATCAGGGAACGTTTGGAAATCCGTGAGAAGCAGCAGATTGAACTTCCTGAGCAGCTATCCGAAAATGTAGCTGCTTTTTTGAAATTGAAGGAGAAAAAGTCTGAGCTGGATCAGCAGTCAAAACGGTTGGATGAACAGATAAAGCTGACCTATGCGCCGATTCAGGAAGCTTTGAAAGGCGCAGAGAAAGGGCTGCTTGTGGTAGATGGAACAACATACCAGGCCGGATATACAAAGAGGTCTGTCACGTCCATTAATAAGCAGGGCATGGAGGCGCTGCGTCTTCTGCATCCGGATATCTGCCAGGAGTATGCGAAAACAAATGTATCTTATAGTTTTTACATTAAACCAGCAAAGGCAGGGTGAGGAAGGAGCAATGCGTGACAGCAGGTGAGCGGATTTTTATAGAACTGCAGCTAAAAGCCGCCTGGCGGAACTTAGAGAGGCAGAAGAGAAAAAAAGCAGCCTTAGAAAAGAGAAATCCGGTGCAGAGAGCAGTTAAGCCGTTATTAAAGGAAATTGAAGTTCTTGGAAATCAATACATCCGGGACCTTATCTGCTCTGGAATGGGAACTTATGTCCTGGCTGCGGAAAAAGAAAAGATGTTTGATGAGATAGGTCTTGTCATGAACCGCCCGGAGATAAAAGAAAAATTCAGAGCTGCATTATACCAAAATGGAGATTTAGAGGAAATCAGAAAGCTGTCCATGGAAATCAGGGAACAGGTAAGGCAGCTGCTGAAAAAATATGAAGCACATGCAAAGTAGCAGGAAGGAGAAACCATGACAATGGAAAAACGAGGAGAAACAAAGCAGTTATCCTTACAGCAGAAAGTGGTGCAAATCCGAAAGAGGATACCGGCGCTGGTGAAGAAGGCTTACAGCGAAGAGGTGAGTTATGATTTTGTCAAGATTGATGATGTGTACCGGCATTTGGCACCGGCCATGAATGACTATCAGGTGAATCTGGAGGTCATATCAGAATCGGCAACCAGGAAAGACGAACAGGGAAATCCGCTGTTTGTCCAGTATGTTCCTCAATGTCAGATGTGGATGTACGAGGCAGACTTGACGCTTCGATGGATTAATGCGGAGGAGGTGCAGGAAGCTGATACAGTGGTAATTCATGCAATCGGCTCCCATGAGTTTCCAGATAAAGCAAAGGGAAGTGCCTGGACTTATGCGCTGAAATACTATCTGCTGAATAAATTCTGTATTGACCAAGGTGGGGAAGACCCGGATATGAGGGGATTAAAAACGCCTGGAACGGAATCGGAAGAAAATGGACGTTTTGATTTGGATACGCCGTTTTCATTTGATGAAACAAAATCGTCAGACACTTCAGAACCAGAATCGCCAGAAGCAGAATCAACAGGTATGTCGGAATTAGAACCACCGGAGACAAAACCAACAGATAAACCGAGAGCAGAGAAGAAAGCGGCGAAAGATTCTGAAAAATCGTTCAGAAGTCAGGAACCAGAAACAAAGCCACAGGGAAGAACAGAAGTGTCTGGAAAGCCTGAGGCAACAGAGAAGAGGCAGCCAGCACAGGGAAAGAACCAGAAAGAAGAGTCTTTAAAACAGACGGCAGATGTGCCTAACCAGCCGGCACCTCCGGTGAGCTCCCATATCAAGCCGGAAAGCGGAACCATGGTACAACTTCCGGAAAGCGCTGAAGAGGAACTGGAAAGCGGGAGCGGAATGACCATTGAGGAGGCAATGCAGATTAAATGTACTCCCGGAACCTACAGCGAGCATACTCTGGGAAGCCTGGCACAGATGGGAGAAGAAGGAATCAACGCACTGATTTGGTATGCGGAAGGATACCGCGGGCGGAGGCAGGAGCTCCGGGAAGGGGCAAAACTGCTCTTAAATGCGGCAAAGGCAGCATAACCTTGGGAGAAAGGAGCCGGCCATTTATACATATGAGCCAAAGTTTAATATATCGGATGTAGCCGATCTGCTAGGAATTCAAAAACTGTCGGACGGTAACTCCTTTGGCGTTGTCTGTCCCTTTTGCGGAAATATGCAAGGCAAAATGAATTTCCGCATTATGAAGGATAATGAGCCGGCGAATACTTACCACGGATATTGCTGCGGACAGCAGGGAAATATGCTGACTCTGTACGCTGATTTGAAAGGAATCTATGGTCAGGACCGGTATAAAATCGCATATCGGGAAATCCTGGAGGCGGTAAACAGGGGAGAGAGAGGAAGGACCCGGCAGGGTGGCTATTCCGGTAACATAAACGGGAAAGAGGAGGAACCCGTCAGCCTCAGGCAGCGGGACAGCGTGTACCGCAGGCTCTTGGAACTGCTGGAGCTATCCGACCTCCACAGAAATAAGCTGATGGAGCGGGGATTGACAAAGGAACAGATAGAAGCGTATCAGTTCTGTAGTACACCGGCTTATGGGACAGAGAACCTGGCAAGAAAACTGATTAAGGAGGGATATTCCCTTGCTGGTGTTCCAGGATTCTTTTTTAATGACAGGAGGAACTGGGATATTGCGTTTTACCGGGCGAACCGGGGGATTTTGTGCCCGGCTTATAGCCTGGGCGGAGAAATTGCCGGGTTTCAGATTCGTATGGACGAACCGCTGGATGATCGCAAGTATCTATGGCTTAGCAGCACCAACCGGAACCGTGGGACAGGAAGCAGGAGTCCAGTTACTTTTTTGGGAAATCCCTGGGACAAGACGATTCGGGTAACAGAGGGGATATTGAAAGCAACCATTGCCCATTCTCTGTCCGGATACAGTTTTCTTGGGACGCCGGGAGTGAGCCAGTATAAGGAACTAAGGAAAGCTTTGATGACTTTAAAGCAGAACGGTCTGGAAGAGGTTCAGGAATATTACGATATGGACAAATACTTGGATATCCGGTGCTTTGGAGATTATAAATCCTCTGTCTGTTCATGCTGCGCCCGGTATTCACCTGACGGAGACGGTGCTGACTGTGAAAGAAAGCAGAACAAACGGGAGCAGATTAGGGACGGCTGCGGTCACCTGTACGAGATCTGTGATGAACTGGCGCTGCGCTGTGTCCGCAAAACATGGGACATGACTCCAGAGGGAATCTGGGCCGGAAAACAGAAAGGGATTGATGATTACTGGTGGGCCTGTAAAAAGAACACAAGTCTTGAACGGGGCTTGATTCGGAATGGATATGAATAAGAAGAGACGGGAGGAAGTAAGAATATGCAGAAATACGAGGACTATTTTAAGAAGCTGCAGTTTCGTCTGATAGGTGCAGACAGGAATAACGGCTGCTATCGTTTTGTCGTGGAGCCGGAGGGGCGTATAAATGCAATGACATATAATGAACTGAAAGAACTGTGTACCTATATCCAGGGGATTTGTGTTGATGTAAGCATGGTAGGTCATGCGACATACACCTGGTCTGTGTTTTATACCACAGTTTCCGGCAGTTAATAATAGAAAGTCGGAGGTAAAACAATAGAATGTATTTCACAGAAAATCTGCTGATAGAAGCGGTTTACCGACACGCAAGGGATGTAATTTTGTCAGATCAAAGGAAAATGAATCCTCTAAAGCAGGCGTCTCTGCAGGCACTTATAAGCGTAAGGCAGACTGTAACCGGATACGCAGAGGACTATTTCGCATTTTTTCTTGTTCTCTCAATCATGGAAAAGAAAAGCCGGATGATAATAACGGCGTCTACAAAAGGGGAATTGCAGGAAATTGTAAAGCCGTCAGTACCCAGTTGGAATTATGGAAACTTCCTTACCGGGCCGTACCATGTACTGGAGGAAGAGGCAATTCTGTGGTCGGAGGCATCTCTGGAGGCTCCTTTAAATGATGATGGGGTAAGGCGTTATCAAGAAGTATTTTCAAAACTGTACCCTGAACAGGCGGCAGAAATTTGGAAATAGAGAAACTTAAAAATTTTGTTTCGGTTTAATAACCGGAAGTACGAGCCACTCCACTAGGTTCGTGGAAGACCTCACCAAGTGGAGATGACATGTATCGCACGTAAGCGCCTATAAGACAGGCGCCAAGTGCTCATAACGAGGAGGAAAAAGAATGGGACTGAATCAATGCACGTTTCTAGGAAGGCTGACAAGAGATCCGGAAATCAGGTATTCATCGGGAGCGGATCAGATACCGATAGCCCGATTCACGCTGGCGGTTGACCGGTGGAAAAAGAAGGATGGAGAATCGGAGGCGGATTTTTTTCCGTGTGTGGCTTTTGACAAGAAAGCAGAATTTGCAGAAAAATACCTGTACTGTGGGATTCGGGTATTGGTGAGCGGAAGTATGAAAAATAACAACTACACGAATAAAGCCGGAGAAAAGGTATATGGCGTGGAACTTCAGGCAAACCATATTGATTTTGCCGATGGCAAGAGAGACGAGGAGGATTTGCCAGAAGATGTTCAGGCACCTTCCAGACAGAATGCACAAGCATCAGGAAACACGTCAGGAAAAACGGGAGGAACAGCTTCTCCGTCAAGGACGTCTGCCGCAGGAAACAATGAAGGAAAGAGTTCTTCAGCCAGAGCGTCCGCACCGAACCGACAAGCGGCTGCCCCCAGCAGGACGGCGGCAGGAAGAAGTGCAGCGAGCCGTACTTCCAGCGGAAGAAGGCCTGGTGATCGGTTTAGTAATGTACCGGAAGGCGTGGAAGATGAGAACAATCCATTTAAGTAACTAACACAATGAATGATTGACCATGGAGGGCTGCCAGAATGCTATATATTCCGGCAGCCTGTTCCTGATTGAGAGGAGAATGAAGATGGATATTAATAAAATAAAGAAGATTGCAGTCATATTTTTGGGGTGTACAGCCGGGAGCGTTCTGATACAGCTGGCGGCGCCCATGATTCTGGTGGCGATTATCAGTGCCGCATCCTTTGCAATTCCATTCCTGCTTTACCATCTGGTAGTGGAAAAGGGCTGGAGAATCCGCCTGGTGACCGCAAAGCAAGATAAGCAAAGGGAAGATACGGCTGCGAATGAATATGAAGGTGAAACTGGGAGCGGAGATGAGGCAGAGGACGCGTCTCCCGCACCAGAAGAAAGAACTGATAACATATCAGCCGAACGGGAAGAGGCCGTGGCTATTTGGTACAGCAGCAAAGGGAAAAACCAGCTGAACCGTATCATTGCCTCCCTGCATAGCAGAGGAATCTATGAATGTTGGATTCGAAAGGATGGAATCTGTAATTTCCGTTCAGACAGAGGTTACCGGCGCGCTGGTATCTTTCACGATTATCCGGGAACAAGTGCCGCTATGATTGCAAAACTGCTGAGAAACGAGGGATTGAACGCAGTGGATCAGGGAAAATATCTTTATATTGCCTGGGCAGAGGAATAAGCAGAAAGGGGCAGACAAAATGATATGTAAGTTTGAACACAGGCAGTATGTAAATCCATCAAATGGCTATACGGTTGCAACTTACCGGTGTGGAGAATTGAGCCAGGTTCCAGAGGCAGGGATAAAAATGGATTACGGGACAGAGGTTGTATTTACTGCGGTAGGAACGGAACTGCCTTGCCTGGAAGATGCGGAAATCCAGATGGACGGCAGATGGGAGACATCGGCCAGATATGGAATGCAGCTTCAGGTAGAACAATTCCAGGTGATATTGCCAAAGAGTGAGGAAGGAATTATAGGATATTTATCCTCTGGCTTAGTAAAAGGAATTGGGCTGGTTACGGCGAAGGCGATTGTGGCGAGGTTTGGAAAAGACACGTTTCGGGTGTTGGAGACAGAACCCGACAGGCTGCTGTCTATCAAGGGAATTACCCAGCAGAAACTGGAAACAATCCTGGAATCCTACAGAAACAGTGAGGAGATTCGCCAGTTGATGGTAGTGCTGGCGCCATTTAAGGTTACGCCAAAGAAAGCGGAAAAAATCTGGCAGTATTTTGGATACGAGGCAGTGGACATTGTGAAGGAGTCCCCCTACCGTCTGTGTGAAATCAGTGGGTTTGGGTTTCTCACCGTTGATCCTATTGCACGTGCCAGTCAGGGATTCCCGCCGGATGACCCAATGCGTATTAAAGCAGCAATCCAACATGTCCTGAAGGAAGCGGAGGGAGACGGCCATCTTTATCTGGAAAGCAGGAAAATCATAGATAAAGCACATTTACTTCTGACGAAAGGATTTCAACCAGAAGCGGTCAGCCGCAATGATATTATCAGAGCAGGTAATGAACTGGTATTGGAGGATAAAATCCTGGAAGCGGACGGCACCTCTGTTTTTTTGAAAATGAACAGGGAAGCGGAAATAACGACAGCCTATCATATTGTGAGGCTTTTAAAGACACAGGACGTTTGCCTTGATATTGAGAGTGAGCTCGAGGAAGCACAGGCAGAATCAGGAATTGTTCTTGCCCAAAAGCAGAAAGATGCGGCCAGAATGGTATTCCAGTCGCCAGTGTCCATTATCACAGGGGGACCAGGAAAGGGGAAAACGACAGTTCTGAAAGTGATACTTAATATATACGAGCGGTTAAGGCAGCAGGATTCCGTCCTGCTGTGTGCCCCTACAGGAAGAGCCAGAAAAAACCTTTCCGACAGTACAGGTGCGCCGGCGATGACGATTCACAAGGCGCTGTATCTGACAGTGGACAGTGAAGATGATATGTACGAGGATGAACTGTTGGAGGAAGACTTAATCATTGTGGATGAGTGCACCATGATGGATATGTGGCTGGCCAGTATTCTGTTTTCCCGCGTGAAAAGCGGTGCCAGATTGGTGCTGGTGGGGGATGTGGATCAGCTTCCTTCCGTGGGACCGGGAAATGTGTTTAAGGAACTGATTGATTCAGGAATTATCCCGGTGACCGTGTTGGATGTATTTTTTCGACAGGCAAAAGAGTCCAGGATTATTCTCAATGCGAAACGGATAAACAAGAACCAGAAGAAATTATTATATGGAGATGATTTCCAGTTTCATATAGCCGGAAGCGATGAAGAAGCGGCAAAACGGATTGGAGAAATCTGCAAGGAAGAGTTGAAGCTTCATGGAGATAATCCGGATATGGTTCAGGTGCTGACTCCGTTGCGAGTCAACACGGAAGCGGGGGTGATTGCCTTAAATCGCAGGCTTCAAGAAATCATAAACCCACCGGCACTTGACAAAGAGGAGTGGAAGGCGGTCAGTGCAGTTTTCCGTGTGGGAGACAAAGTCATGCAGACAAAGAACGTAGACGATATATCCAATGGTGACATAGGACGAGTGACGAAGATTATGAGAAATAGGAATGGAAGCAGAACAATGACAGTAGATTTTGGTGAAATATCAAAAGAATATGAGGAAGAAGAACTGTCAATCTTGGAGCACGCATATGCAATCAGCATCCACAAGAGCCAGGGGGGAGAATACCCTGTTGTGATTCTGCCGGTGCTTAGGTGCTTTTATCCTATGTTAAAAAGAAATGTGTATTATACGGGAATCACCAGGGCGAAAGCCAAAGTATATCTGGTGGGTTCTAAGGCAGATTTGGCGATTGCGATTGGCAATAATGACATTGGAAAGAGGAATACTATGCTGGCGGCGCGTCTGCGTAGTGAAGCACAGTTAAGAGGATATGAGCCAGCGAAACTGGCGGCATAGGAGGAGAAGAATGGGACACACAAAATTTTTTGAAACCTGGACGTTTAACCGTCCGCTCCCGGAGCCTTTTGCAAGTGAAGTGGCAAAAGCCGGTAAAAAAACCTCAATGGAGCCAGGGAGTATATCAAAGCATAATCATATGTCCAGGGGGAAACGTGCAACGCTGCATGCCCCTACCTTGCGTGCATTAATCGCAGTATCTGAAATTATAGACGGAGCTGTGACAGGAGCTTTTGGTCTGCAGAGTGAAAATGGTAGGGTGAAGTGGTACTGCATGGAATACGCGCGGACTGTGGGAACTATCAGAGAGACGCGGATAATACTCTATGATCCTATCAATGGCAGATGTAAAGGGATGATGAAGAACGGAACGATACTCTCATCACTCCCTGTCATTAGTGATAAAGGAGGAAGTGGGAAAGAAATTCTGATGCTGTTTGCTTATGCGAGTTTAAAGCAGGGAATGCTGCATGACACGGAATTTGCTGCGACCTTCGAGCGATTCAGTGAAGAACGAAAAAAAGGATTTCCCAATCCAGAAGAAGCCATGACGCAGGCATTTCTTTTGTGTGACAACCTTTACCGAAGAATTGAAAATAGCGACAGCCTGGGAGTTGACGGAATTCCGTTTGACAACAGTTGTATTTCTCTGGGAAATGTGCCGATTATTACTCAGGCCCGTTTGGAGCGCGGCTATTATGCTCCGACAGAGACCAGCTTTGGAATATTCCAGGTGCTGAAAAGCTCCGCCAGGAAGACAGGACGCACGATAGCGGATTTGAAAAATAAGTACAGGCGGAACTTCTTGCTGACAGAGGAGGAAAGGAATCTGGTCCCCAAGTTGCCGGAAAATTATGATGTTCCGGAGGAAGTTTCGGATATTCTGGAAGCGGTTTTAAACACTCCTATGCGGGTGTTTATGAGTGCCGGAGAATCTGGTACTGGTAAAACAACTAATGCCAGAATGGTGGCTCAGATGCTGGGGCTGCCTTATTATTCTTTTACGTGTGGCGAAGGTACGGACGAGGTAGACCTGGTATCTTCCATGATTCCCAATATTGGTGGAACGAAGGCAGTAGAAACAGCAGTTTTTCCTACCTATGAGGATATGATGATGGACCCAGCGTCTGCCCTGGAACGGGTAACCGGAATTTATGAGGAAGAGATTGACAAAGAGACAGCATTTCAGGAGATTCTGGCCCGTATCTACCAGAAAGGTTATCAGAGCGGGCAGGGGGAAAAGGATTATATCATGGTGGAATCCAGTATTGTGACAGGTTGCCGGAGACCTTCTATAATAGAAATTCAAGAACCCTCCGTCATTACAAAGCCAGGAACGTTGGTAAGGTTAAATGGTCTTTTAGATGATGGCGCGTCTATTACCCTTACCAGTGGAGAGGTTGTGAGGAGGAATCCGGAAACGGTCATTCTTTTGACAACTAACATGGGGTACCGGGGGTGTAAAGGATTCAATGAGTCCGTATTATCCAGAATGCGGATGGTCTTATATTCTGATCCGCTGACTTCGGAGGAGATGGTTTACCGGATTCAGAAAAAGATTACGGTATTGGAACCGGGAATGCTAAAGAAAATGGCCGATGCAGTCTGCGCGATCCAGAAGCATTGCAGGACAGAAATGATTACCGGAGGCGTGTGCGGATACCGGGAGTATGAGGATTGGGTATGGGCCTATCTGGTGCAGAAAGACGTCCGGAAAGCGGCACTGCGCACAATCGTGGCAAAAGCGGCGCCGGAGGAAGAAGAGAGGGAGGAAATCTACAAGACGCAGATACTCACACGTTTTACAGAAGAGCCGGCAGTGAAAGCGGCATAGACCAGGAGGGATAAACTTGACGGTAAAACAAATGCCAAACAATAGTATGAGGAAACAGATTGCCAGAATACGGGACATGACTACGGACAAAGAACTGTTTTTATCGGAATCCTACCGCACTGCCATGTGGAAACTGGCAAAGGCGCTGGGACAGAAACGTGATGTGGAGCTTGTTATCGCGTATCAGGAAAACGAAATGAATCATGCCGCGCTTACAGATGGAAAATTCATCTATTTGAATGCTGCAAATCCGGTAACAGTTCGTTTTAACAGCCGTGAAGATAGAGTAAGAAGCCATGAGGGACTGATTGCTCATGAATGTGGTCATCTCAGATGTTCCGATTTCATGCGGAGAGAACGATATGTGGGCGGATTTATTAAAGGGCTTGTGTATCCTGTGCCGCCGGAGGTAGAAACAGCAGCAGATAAGCGGGCATGGACTGAAATGAAGGAATATTTATTGAAAGGCGATCCAATAGCCAGAGAGGTTTTGAAGAAAACAGCAGCGTATTTGAATAATGTGTTGGAGGACGTATACATAGAAAACTTTATGTGTCTGGAATATCCGGGAAGCGTCCGTCTGGCGATTCAAAGAAATGCAGCAGCTATTATTTCAGGCATACCCTCGTTTACAGAACGGCAGGCGGCAGGTGATGGGGAACTGGCGGTCATGATGGATTTAATCTTTCGGTACGCCAGGGCAGGAAAGACAGAGGCAGAGGACGAGTATTTAAAGAAATACTTGACCTGTCTGGGTTCCTGCAGAAAGATGATCGATGAAGCAGTGGACAGCTCCGACTTAGATATCCGTTTCCATGTCAGCAACCAGCTGATGATTAAGATATGGAAATATCTGAAGCAGGAAATACGGACAGCAAAGCGGGATTTAAAAGATGAGATGAAGAACTGCTCAAATGAAGAACAGAGGAAATTGATTCAGGACTATCTAAAAGAGAAGATTACCTGGATTACAATTTCAGGTGAAGCTTGTGGAGAAGAAACCGGAGCGAGCGAGAAAATTGACGGCTGGGACGGAGGTTTGGATGACGGGGCAGAGGAATTTGAGAATCAACAGGAGAATCATGTTCCGGAACCAGCATCCCAGGAAGCGGGGGAAGATACACTGGAAGAACTGCGCAGGGACTTGACTTTAGTGGCAGGAGCTGGTGAGCAGAGGACAAAGGAAGAGATGAAAGCAGATGTCTGGGATATGGCTGAAAAGCTGTCAGATATTCTAAATGAGGCAGCCAGAGAACAGTATAGCAGGCAGGAGGAAGAACGTCTGAAAGAATCCCTGAAAAAAGAAGCGGACAATTTAAAACTGGAGGGGATTCATAAAAATGTACCGATAGAGATACACCGAAGCAGCGTTATTTCCGCTCCACAGAGGTCTGCCTATAACAAACTTCTCCCTAAGATTAAAAAGGCGTCTTACCGGCTTCAGAAATCCGTGGAGGAGATTCTGACCTGTAAGGACGGGGGAACCTTGTCCGGCCTCTACATGGGAAAGCGCCTAAGCCGTGGGAATCTGTTCCGGCAGGATGGAAAAATATTTGAGAAAAAGGTACTGCCAGAGGAAGGATTTTCGGTTGCTATTGCAATCCTGGTGGACGAGTCAGGCTCTATGTGCGTTGGCGACCGCATTGGGTACGCCAGGGAAGCAGTTCAGGTGATCTATGATTTTTGCAGGAGTTTGTCTATCCCTGCGATGGTATATGGACACAGCACTCATAACAGACTGAATAAGAGCGGCAGTGGGTATGAGGAAGTAGTGGATATCTTCGCTTACGCGGATTTTGATTCCGCAGATGGAAACGATGCCCTGCGTATGATGGATATGAGCGCCAGAGATACGAACCGTGACGGCGCAGCACTTCTGTTTGTGGGAGAGCATCTGTTAAAACGGGAGGAGGATAAAATTCTGATACTCATTTCAGACGGAACCCCGAATGCTGAAAACTACCGAGGTGAAACCGCAAAGAAAGATTTACAGGAAATTAAGAGGAATCTGACAAAGCGGGGAGTGGCATTATTTGCCGCAGCCATTGGAGATGACAGGGAGCAGATTGAGGATATTTACCAGGACGGATTTTTAAATATTTCGGATCTGAATGCCATGCCGGCCAAATTGGCAAAGCTGCTTTTAAAGTACATCAGATAGGAGAAGAATATGGAGCAGAATGAGAAAAAAGACTGGTCGAAAGAAGAATCCTGGCAAATCGCCATTTACAAGACAGACAAGGCGCTGCTGGAGCTGTGCGATAATTTAAAACCGGCGTCCAACCTGTTCCCGGCACATATCCATGCAGCCGGGGAGAAGGCGGAGGCCGGGGAGCGTTCCCTTATCCGGTTGAATATGCTGGATTACAGTAAAGGAAAAGGGGATAATACGGTAAGCGTATATGCCAATATTAACCCGGAGGAGGTGAAATATATCTATTCCGCCCTGTTTTCCCATTTAGTGGAGTTTGATTTTCCTCAAGAAAAGATTTTTGGAGAACCAGACAGTAACGGTTATAGTATTGTGCAGAAAATGCAGATTAACCGGTATGAAACAGACGCCCAGGGAAAAAAGCGTAACTACCCCTGGATTGTGGAGATTCAGAATGGCAGAGGCATAGCCGTCAGAAACTCCAACGGTGGAAAATACTGTAAAAAGGACAGTTATATCTGTGATCGGAAAGTCCGTCTGTTCCTCAATGACAAGGACATGTTCTCCTTATTTGCCAAGGCGGAAGCTTATATCCGGGTTTTTGAACAGGAATTTGCTTTCCGGAGGAACCGGATTGGAAACTTTAACAGCCTGTATGTCATGCTGAAAAAGGAGATTCAGGGCGTGGCAGATCGGCTTTTGCAGGAGACCGGGGAGAAAGCGGCATAAAAAATAATGGTTTCCATTATGGCAAGTAATGAACAGGTAGATGATAAAATATTTAAAAAGGTTAAAGAGTGAATAAAACTAAAAAAATAGAGTATATTTGATAATTACTCTTTGGTGTCTGGTTTGTTATATTGAAGCTATCTATATCGTATAAGAAATGAAGAAGATAGATTAACAAATATTTGCAATGTGAAAGGAGGTTTGATGAAGTTCTTCTTCACCAACTGAAACCAAACTAATACACTTGAATCAAGAGATTCAGGAAGGAGAAATTATGAGGTTACGTAAAGCTTTGTCATGTGTCCTTGTGAGCGGATTGCTTGCAACCATCCCATTTTGTGTCTATGCTAGTAGCGAGCACGCTGTTCCAACGGATGGTACTGATTACACACAAATCTCCCAAGAGGTCACCAAAGGAAATACGGGATTCAGCGGAGCAAAAGAAGCGAGGGAGGAAGATATTCTAGCAAGTGAGAATGAGCCTGTGAAACCCGATGCGCCTGAAGAAGATGGTTTAACTAGGGCTAGTTGGTATCAGCTTGATGATATGAGTTCATTTGTATATTATGCTCAGTTAACGAATTATTCTTGTGGACCGGCATGTGTTAGAATGGCTTTAAAATATTTGACAGGAACGGCATATGAAGAGTCCACCATTCGTACGGGGTGCAATACTAACTCGAGCGGTACATATCTAGCTGATATGAAGACTTATATTAACAATCAGCAAAGTGCGAATACCTATTCCACAAAGTTTGGCGCAAGCAAAACCACCATGAAAAACAATTTATATAGTGGAATTGTGTCTGATGATGCCCCATCAATCATTGGGCTTCGTGAGTCAACTAGTGCGGGCTGGGCATTTGATTTAGGAGCTCACTTTGTTGCAACGTATTCTGTTAAAAGCGATAAATCTGAAGTGGCAATAGCAGATCCTTGGGCAGGTTATGTGAGTAGTAGTTCATCGTATAAATGGTATGACAAATCGACAGATGATGTTTATACTGCATATAACGCAGTGAATGTTGGGTATATGTATTGATAAGCTGAATATTAATATATTAATTGTTGCTAATAATAATTTGATATAGAAATTTAGCCTACAATAAAGTGCTGGGGTGGCTATGCCTCTCCCAGCATTTTTTGAATTTTATAGAATTGGGGTGTTAAATGGTCATTGATTTTTAATATAAAATTACACTTTGAAAATCAACAAGATATTTAAATTCCGTATCCGCTTTGTTATAATATGATAAGTAAAGTATGAGGTGATATTAACGGCTTTTGTGGTTAACATCAATCAGCAAAGAGGAACGCCTAAACCTCACTATGAGAGAGGAAAAGAATAAGAAGTAGGTGGGATTATTATGAAAATACGTATTAAGCAGATTTGTGTTGTAGTATGTTTGCTTGTATTTATTTATATAAGTGGATGTAGCAACACTGACAATGATTTAGGTGCGGGGGATATTTCTCCTACTATGACATTTGATAAAAATATTGAGGCAGCTAAAAGTGATATTGACGTTGATTCCGTGTTATCCTATATGGCACTTATTGATAATAAAGTAATTTATAAGAGTATCAGTGGGGATTCTGTTAACTATATTAAATCTCTCACAACAGGAGAAAATGTTTACCTTGGAAGCACACCGGATTTTTACTTAAGTATGAAACAAGCAGCATTTGATTACCCATACCTGTATTTTTTTGTTGGTACGTTGAATGGACAATCAGAAACAGATAAGGCAGAAAACATACTAATTAAACTTAACGTTAATACAGGTGGGTTAGAACAGTTTGAAAATGCTGATGGTTCTTTGCCTGGGCTAAGTGCATATTATTTCGATAAACATATCATTACTTTGAAAAATATAGTAACAGAGGGAACAACATCAACATTTATCGAGAGTTTTGATATTGAAAAAAATGATTGGAAGAGGTACTTTGAATGTTCAATAGATAATAAAAGTGGAAAAGGAACAGCTGTGTATGGAGTATGTGCAAATCAAAACAACATATTTGCCCTATATGATATATGCAATAATAAAAAAGAAATTGATACATATCTTATAATTCTGGATAAACAATATAAGGTGGAAAAGTCAATACGGGTAAACAAGGAAATGCATGATTATGTAATGACAAGCTTTATTGCCGATATGCAAGTTTTTGATGATTATATCTATATATATAATGCATCAAACTATGGTTATCTAGCTCGGATTGAAGATGATAAATTAGAAGAAATGTATAAAGGAAGAAATTTTGAAATTTCTACAAATCCCTTTTCCTCACAGCCGATATTTTATACAAGAAGATCGAATCGAGTCTATTTAATTGATGAATATGGCAAGTGGGAGACTTTAGAACTTCAAATAGGGAATAACTATACAATTAAGAATATTCTTGCTGATGATGAATCATGCTTTATAGTTTGCTATGCAGATGATCTTGATGATTGTGCTTATTTTGTCGATAGAAAAGTTATTGATAAGGTTCAATTGCCTTGTGAGTAGTTTGATACGATGCTGTCCACAAAGTGGGAGCCGAAAAAATTAAAAAGCAGTAGATTAGGCTGATTTGTAGCAGAAAAACAGAATGAACCAATGGTAAATATTTTAGAATTTCAAACCGGAGTAGCAGAACATGAATCAATAGAAAAAAGTTTGGATTTATTGTAGAGTATCGCATCCTGATTTAACTGCACTGGAAATCCGGAAGCAAAAACTACTGGCATCGCCAGAAGCACAGTGAAAGGTAGACAGTAAAAATGCAGAATGGATTAAATAAAAGAGAAACTATATACAGTGTAACGAAAGTTGACAAATGCTATATATAGTGGTAGAATAAAAACGAAAGTTGATTTATATAATCGAAAGATTATAACTGCTTTTTGTCCTGGCTAAAGTCAGGAGCGTAACTTTTATCACCAATTTCAGAAGATAGGGCGCTGTGCAAATAAAAAGGTTCGCGGCTGGCTGCTGTGGACACAGAATGAGAGAGACATCAAAACAAACATTTGTTCTGGTGTCTTTTTTTTTTATTTGTCAGAGACTTATCGGAAAAAATCAGAAAGGAGGCGCGTAGGAAAGGAGGTACGCCAGTGAAGCTTTATGACGAAGACGGCTGTTACTGCCTGCTGATTGCTATTATCATAGGGCTGGATGCCAGCAAGGCCAGGATGATTTACCAATATGGACCGAATCACCCGGTCTGCAGAAAGTTCATGAAAAGGAGGCGAACGTCTGCGAAAGAACGCCCGGAAACAGGGGCAGAACGAATGAAAGCGATGAAAGAAATGAGAGAGAAAGGCTGCGGCATAGAGATGCTTGCAGCTATTTTTGACTGCGATTGTTCTACAGTCAAACGAACTTTAAAGAAAGCGGAGGTTAAAACAGATGATGGCATTTGAGGATTTTACAAAGGAACTTATGGACAGGTTAGCAATACGGTTGGGGGAAGATTACAGAATCCATGTTACGGATACGCTTAAAAATAATTCGGTTGTCCAGCCTCAGCTTGTGTTTCAAAGGAAGGGCAGTCCGGTTTGTCCGGCAGTTTATCTGCAGGATCAGTATGATTTGTACATGGAACAACCTGACGAGGAGCGGATGAACGGGGTTATAGAAAACATTCTCCTTTTATACGAACAGCATGAGAAGGAGATGGCTGAAGTATCTAAAATGCCACAAAAGCTGGTTCATTATGAGGATGTCAAGGACAACATTTTATTTAAGCTTATAAACACGGAATACAATCAGGAACTATTGATGCAGGTTCCACATATTCCCTATCTGGATTTGTCAATTGTATTTTATATTTACGTATCGGAATCAGAACAGGGAATTATGGCTACATTGGTTCATAACGAGCACATAGAGTCCTGGAATGTCACAGTAGATGAACTATATGAGGCGGCAAGAAAGAATACACCTGAGAGAATGCCGGCCAGGTTCTGCAGCATAGTTGAACTGCTTTTCGGATTAGGGGAAGATTTAGAAGAAAACCCGACCATTGAAGGGGAGATAGTTCAGTCTCAGCCGTGTAATGGTGTGCCACACCTTTGCGTTCTCACCAATACGGCAGGAATCAATGGCGCAGCAGCTCTTCTGTATCCAGGGACTTTGAAAAAGTGTTCGAAAGTTCTGAATAAGGATCTCTATATTCTGCCGTCCAGCACCCATGAAGTCCTGTTGCTCCCGCATGAAAAAAAGATTGAAGCCGAAGAACTGGCCTATATGATTCAGAGTATAAACAGTGAGAATGTTCCAAGAGAGGAATGGCTTTCAGACCATGCCTATTTTTACCGCCGCGAGGACGATAAAGTAACGGCTGTATAGGAAGGAGGGCATATGCATATCCACAAGTTTGCTGATTTGGCAGTATTTGATGAGGTAGGCGTTGGAGGGACGCTCCCGGCGACGGCAGAGTACCGGGAGTTTATCAAAAAACTTCATCCGGCGCAGATACTGACCGGAAGGCTGACCACCCCCTTACTGGAAGTAACATACTCTTATATGACAAACAGGGGAAACTATAAGGTTGCGAAAAAATACCTTCTGTTGCGTTCTCTTCATGAGGAGGTGGATTTTGAAGTTGACATGGAACTGCGCGACTGGGCAGACGCACAAAACAAAGCGCACCCATATCGGAGAATCTCCAACGTACAAATTCTGGAGATTAACCTGATTGCCTATGCAACCATATCGCTTGTGGCATAAAATGTTCCGTTCACTCGTTTCCCGGGGAAAACTCCGGGTTGCCGTAAGGGGTTAAGTAAATGCGTACCGAAGCCCCGAAAAAAGGAAACGGTAAGCGGCGTAAAAAGACACACCGATGAGAATGGCTTTTCCGTCAATAGCATAATACATGCGAAGGACGGGAGAGAATGGAACAATATATCTTATTTGATGAATTGGAGAAGAAAGAAGCCAGGGCAATGGCGCTGTTTCGCTTATTTGAAGACACAGCTATACGTTATCACCCAGATGGATATTATCTGGCATTCAGCGGAGGCAAGGACAGTGTTGTAATTTATGCATTGGCGAAAATGGCAGGCGTCCGGTTTAAGGCGCATTATCATATGACAACGGTAGATCCTCCGGAGCTGGTTCGGTTTATCCGCAGCAGTTTCCCGGAGGTTTCCACCGATTACCCGGAATATTCTATGTGGAACCTGATTGTGAAAAAGCAGATTCCGCCAGTCAGGACTGCCAGATACTGCTGCGAAGTGCTGAAGGAGCGGGGAGGAGAGGGATGCTTTACCGTCACCGGAGTCCGCTGGCAGGAAAGCTCAAAGCGTATGGAACGGAATTTCGTTGAGATTCTGGGTAAGAATGAAAAGAATAAAAAAATGATTTACCTAAACTGCGATAACGAGGAAGTACGGCGCCAGGTAGAGGTATGCCAGCTAAAGGGAAAGCGGGTATTGAATCCAATTATCGACTGGACAGAAGATGAGGTATGGAATTTTATCCGCAAATACCATCTGCCTTACTGTTGCCTGTATGATCAAGGCTTCTGCCGGATTGGCTGTATCGGCTGTCCGCTGGCAAGTACAAAAAACCGGATTCGTGAGTTTCAGCGTTATCCCGGTTACCGCCAGGCGTATATTGCGACCTTTGACCGCATGGTACAGGCCCGAACCGCCAGCGGAAAATCCAAGGGAAACTGGAAAGACGGGGAAAGCGTATTTAACTGGTGGCTCTATGGAGGTCCTAAGTTGGAAAGACAGGTAGAGGGCCAAATGGATTTGAGTGAGTTTATTGACATGGCTGCCTAGAAAGGAAAGGGAAGCAGAATGGAAAAAGAATCGTGCAAGAACTGCCAGAATATTGATTTTAACAGGAAGGAGGTACTGGAAGGCAGGCTGGCAGGAAAATACCGTTATGGCTGCAATTATTGTAAAAGTGGTTATATCTGCGGTGTATTGTCTCATGATGAAAAGCTGGAGATGCTGGTTTGCCAGGGCTATAGCGGGAATCGCAAACAGGCGGATGATATGAAGTCGATTGCTCAAAGCTATGAGGAAAGGCTTCAGGCGCTGTATGACCGCTGGAATTTGTGGAGACAGACAGGCGCTTTGGAGGCGGAATTGTCTGACGGTATTTATTTAAACAATCTCCGTAAAGGAATTGAGGCATTCCTCAGACAGATCGAAAAAGCGCTGCCGGAAGAACACTATCCGGAATGCTATTATTCTCCGCTCCCTCCGGTCATGGATGAGTCCTACATGGCAAACGGAGCTGAAATCAAGGAAGCGGCAGGAAAGGCCCTGGATGCATACCGGAGAAATCCTGATTATCAATGGCTGCAGGAACATTACTGTGAACTGCAAAATGATGACAGGGAAACCGGGGAGGCTTACCGGTTGTTTTGCCATGAAGAAGTACTGGAACAGGCAATCAAGGACGGGGATTTAGTGAAAATGAAGAGAGAAAGCTGTCAGGAAGGATTGGCCGTGGCGCTGGCTCTGAGCAGGAAACGAATGGAAAAGAAGCTGCGCTCCAGTAAACGGAAACGGGGAAAGAGCGGAGAAAAGGCGCAGATTACCGGTCAGTTGGATATTGCGGGATTAAAAGTATCTTAGCGGATGATGAGGAGGATGAAAATGTATTATCAGACATTGGTGAAGAACCTGTTTAACGACATGCATCATTTCCTGAATGGGGTTCAGGCAATCAGCTTGGAAGACTTAAAGGACAACTATCAGGAAGAACCGCTGTTCCTGGCTTTCATCGGGAATCTGGATCAGGCTGCAGCTGTTGATTATAAACGCGCGATGAACGAAAGCTATGCTTTTTACAAGAAATTTTGCGGAAAGGAGCTTGCAGAAGAAGAATGGGACCTTGTAATCCTTGAAGTCCAGGAATTTAATAAGAATTGGGAGAATATCTGGTGCAAAGGACTGATTCTTGCGCTTCTGGATATTCTGGACCGGGAGGACAGAGAACTGAGAGGAGAAGGACAGGAACCGGGAGAAGGTTCCACACAGGCGGAAGCAGAGGAAGGAGCAGAACTGACAGAGGATGACGGGCAGCAGGAGATGGAAACTGCAGCCTAAAATGGAAAGGCCGGGGAAACGATTTCTCCGGCTGTTTTTATGGAGGAGAATGCCATGGTAGAAAAAATGATTAAAAAGATGGAAAGTGTCCAGGCAGTCAATCAACTTGCAGCAAAGCTAAAGCAGCTGGGACTTAAGAAAGACCTGGAAGCACTTGCGGAAAAAAACAAGATAAAAAAATCCGATCTTGAAGCATTCCTGTCCGGAAAGCATTATTTTCTGATAGACAGTGGAAACACGGTGAAAACTTATGCCAGTGCCAGAGCGAAACTTCTGGATGAAATGCTGTATTTAAAAGACCCCAATTTTGTAGATGTGATTGGAAATACACTGCTGAAACAGTGCGGCAATACGGAAATGGAGTGTCTTATTCTTCAGAACCATAAGACATTGCAGCGGTGTGTAGACTATTTAATGGAAAAAGCATGGGAACTGGTGGATGAGGAATCGAGGAATCAGCGGATTCGTGTAGGATTTGCTGTGACAAGCGATACAGTGTTTAGCTGGGTCCAGGATTATTATGCCCTTGATGACAGGGAACAGATGGCGCAGAAGGAAAAAGAGGCAGAAAAGAACTTTCTGGAAGCAATAGCCACTTGCAACGAGGAGAAAAAGACGGCGGGCAGACAGAAAGGCAGAGGACAGACAAAAAAAACAAAAACAGAAGGTAAGAAAAAGCCGGATAATAAGTCAGAGAAGACTGCGGAAAAACCGGATGAAGTGCAGTTATCTTTGTTTGATGCAGGACTAACTACGTGAGAGGAGGACATGATGGAGGCGTATTTGCAGCAGGAAAAAATAATGGATATGTTAAGGCAGCCTATTCCGGGAAAGCGGGTGGACTTAATCCGCCTGAAAGTAGTAAAGGAAAGCACTGGTTTATATGGAATCAACAGGTTTACAGAACCGCATGAAGCGGCAGCCATGGTGAGGCCTCTGATTTCCGAGGCAGACCGGGAATTATTCCTGGTGATGTCCGTCAATACAAGAATGGAGCCCATGGCCGTGGAGATTGTATCGGTGGGGACACTCAACGCCTGTTTAGTTGAGATGCGGGAGGTGTTTAAACACGCTATTCTGAATAACGCAGCAGGTATTGTATGTTTCCACAACCACCCATCCGGAGACGCAGAACCAAGCAGGGAAGACAGGCTCATGACGGAAAAGCTGAGGGCTGCGGGAGAACTGCTGGGGATTCCATTGGTAGATCACATTATTGTGACAGAAGAACAATATTACAGCTTTAAGGAACAGAAGGATGGTTCCGAAGACAAAGAGGAAGAAGGGGGAAAAAAGGATTTATGATGATCGCCTATAAAGGATTTGACAAGGACTTGTCCTGTACGGCTGGCGGAAACCGTTTCCAGTATGAACTGGGAAAGTGGAATGAGGAAACGCAGGCAAACTGCGCTAGGAATGGATTCCATTGTGCGGAAAATCCCTTGGACTGCCTGTCATATTACCCGAATTGGGACAGCGCCTTGTACTATCTGGTTCTGGCAGATGGGGACATTGATGAGGACGCCAACGACAGCCGGATTTCCTGTACCAGATTGAGACTTGTAAAACAGCTGGATCTGCCGGAGTTTATCACCCATAGCCTGCGATATATCTGTGAGTATCCGTTTAGAAAAGAGACAAGTTTTAAGGTGCAGGCAGAGCGGGGGGAAGCATACCGGGGATTTACCGTTGTTCGTGGAAAAAAGCCGTTGGCAAAGGGACAGATTGGCGATGTGCTGGGATTTTTGAAGGAGGAGCCGGACAGCCGGAGAATCGCAGAAGCAGGTATCTATGTTGTGGACGGTAAAGAAATCATGCCGGATATCTGGTATGACATTCAGGGAAAACAGGAGGCTGCATAGAGAATGAAAAAAGACTATTTGAGAAGGAAGTATCAAACGGTTGCCACTGATGAAATGATGAAAATGGCAGAAAGGGATGCTCCGGTAAAAGAAAAAAGGTGGTATGGAAACGAAGCCGAAATTTATAAAATCAATGTTTATATGCGTTGTCAGGTAATCGAAGGAATCCTAAAGATTTCCATTTTCCAGACACATGATATGCGCTTGGGCAGCACGAAACCGGCATACGAGTTGTACATTGACAAGAATACCGGAACATTTTTTACCTGGGATACCGCCTGCGGAAAGTGGAAGAGAGCAATGCTGGAGCATATTAGCTGGGAGTATTATGACAACATAGCGAAGAGTTATATCGATCCGGAGGACAATCTGGTGATGAAGCAATACCTGGACATATCGGAAGATGGTTACAAAGGGATTATTAACTATCAGAGAGATATGCGTAAAAAGAAACTGGAGGAACGTCATAAGCGTGAAACAGATCCGTGGGATCTTGCCATGTCAAAAGTGCCAGCCTTACCTACAGAGTGGGAACATTGGGTGGATAAGCAGGCGATTCACTATAATTATATTTTCTATGATTACTCCAGAAAGAAACAGCAGATCGGATATTGTTCATGGTGCGAGAAGGAAGTTCCAATTAAAAAACCGAAGCATAATAAGATGGGAAAATGCCCATGCTGCCGTCATATGATTCAATATAAAGCCAAAGGAAGGACAGGGAGATTTGAAACGGCTGCGGAGACAGCATATCTTCTTCAACCATGCGGAGATGACCTGGTTATCCGGCAATTTAAAGTCAAACGGTATTATGTGAGAGGCGGATATAAAATGCCGAAACGGCATATATTCGAGGAACGGCGGGTTATTTATAACAGTGCAATGGAATCAGAACGGTTTTATTATGGCCTGTATAAAAATTCCTATTCCCGTTGGATAAAGGGAGATCGGATCTGCTACAATCCGTATGGAATGTATTATTACGACCACAGGGATTATGAAGGCGCCGTATACCGCAGGAATCTGCCGTATCTCGCCCGTACAAGGTTAAGCAGAACCGGACTTACGGAAATAATTGGGAAACTGGATAAATTGGATCCGGAAGTTTATCTGGAAACACTGAAAGAAAAACCTTATTTGGAGCAGCTGGCAAAAGCAGGGCTGGTAATGGTTGCAAAAGACATTCTGGGTGGAAAGTGGGAACTGGAGATAGATGGCTCCCATGATTTTGCAAAAGCATTAGGGATTGATAAGAACCAGTTGAGGCGTTTGAGAAAGAATAAAGGAGGCTTTCAATATCTGGCTTGGCTGAAATATGAAAAGCAGAACAAAAAGAATTACCCGGATTGTCTGTTGAAACAGATGGAGCAATGGCAGGCAGAGCCCTCAGATTTGGGATTCATCCTGCAAAAGATGAGTCTGGTAAGAATCCGCAACTATCTGAAAAAACAATATGCTTTATCCGGCAGGCCGGTCAAGGAACTGATTTCCACCTGGCGAGATTACCTTTTTATGGCATCAAGGCTGAATGCAGATATAGAAGAAGAGCTTATTTTTAAACCAAAGGATCTGGTAGCGAAGCATGATGAGGCAGTTGACCTGTGCGGTGGGAAGCAGATTGTCGAACGGGCGGAGGAAATACTGAAAGATTACCCGGATATTGACGCTATCTGTAGATCTATTCAAGAAAAATATGAATATGGGGATAAACAATACACAATCATTGTCCCCAAAACCGTCGAAGACATTCTTGTCGAAGGCGCAGTCCTCGGACACTGCCTGGATCGTACCGATATCTATTTCGGCCGAATCCAGCGGAGGGAGTCCTACATAGTATTTTTAAGAAAAACAGAGGCTCTGGATTCCCATTACTATACGCTGGAGATTGAGCCAGATGGAACCGCAAGGCAGAAACGGACTACGGGAGATAAGCAGAATGCAGATTTTAACAAGGCTAAGCGCTTTATTATGAAATGGCAGCGGGAAATACAGAAGCGTCTCACTGAGGAGGACTTTATTCTTGCTAAGGAGAGCGTAAGACTCAGGAAAAAGGAATTTAAGGAATTGAGGGAAACCAAGGCTAAAATCTGGCATGGCCATCTGGCAGGAAAACTTCTGGTGGATGTCCTGGAGGCGGATTTGATGGAGGCAGTATCCAGTATGGGAGAAGAATGGGAAGATGGGAACGCAGACCTTCCTGTGGCAGCCTGATGATACGGCCATAATTAATGGAAAGCAAATAAAAAAGAGAAACAGAGAGATGAGGCCGGTGCAAAAGCAGTGGCCTCTGTATGATTGCGCAGGAAGGAGGAGAACACATATGGGCAACAATCCCTGCAACAGGAAAGACTGCCCATTACACGGTAAGTCTGCTATGACGTATTTGATTTTTCAGGGAAAGGAGTAATAACAAATCCCGGTAAACCGGGTTTAACGTCAGAGGTGAATAAGGACGTCAGAGAAAAGGCCAAATAGTTGCGTGAAAGTAAGCCCTGTATGGACATAAAAAGAGAAAACGGTTGAAAGCCCTTAGATGGACAGCAGGCGAAGTAGCAGGGGGAAGCCGATTGGCCTATCCACGATACGAAGTGATTTGTTCGTGGTGTTATGAAATATACCCTTAGCGCAGATACGCTGCGCTGTCGGCAGTCATTGCCTCTGGAGGTCAAGGTGGTGATGACAAGAAACCGGGTAAGAAGCTTTATCAACGAATATGGAACTGAAGGCGTTTATATCAGTTTTAGCGGAGGCAAAGACTCTACGGTTCTCATGGATATCGTAAGGAGAGAAGACAGACGGATTCCGGCTGTCTTTGTAGATACCTGGATGGAATATCCGGGTATCCGGCAGTTCGTCAGGAGGCAGGAAAATGTCACAGTGCTCAAACCGGTAATGTCGCTGAAGGAGATTGTTACACGATACGGCTGGTGCTTTCCGAGTAAAGATGTGGCACAGACCATATGGTATGCAAGGCAAGGAAAGCAGTGGGCGATCAAGAAGCTCAATGGCCTGGATTCGGAAGGCAAAAAATCACCCTATCGGCAGCAGTACATAAAATGGTTGCCGCTCTATGAGTCAGATATTCTGATTTCGCCGTTTTGCTGTGATAAGCAGAAAGAGGAGCCTGTTGCCTTGTACGAAAAGCAGACCGGCAGGCATCCGATTCTGGCATTGATGGCGGAGGAATCTGCCAGAAGGAAAGAAGCGTATCTGAGGACTGGCTGCAACAGCTTTGAAAGCCGCCGTCCCATGAGCAGACCCATGGGGTTCTGGCGGGAACAGGATGTCCTGCAGTACAAGGTCCAAAACAGCATTGAATTGGCTGAGCCTTACGGAGATGTTGTCGAGGCAGGGCAGGTACCAGGGCAAATCTGCTTTCTTCCTTCAGAAGAGAAACTACAATGTACCGGGGAACGGCGGACTGGCTGTATGTTCTGTCCTGTGGGCTGTCATCTTACGGATTTTGGTAAATTCAAGAGGCTGAAAAAATTCAACCCCAGGCTATACGATTACTGTATGGAGGAATTGGGAGAAAAGAAGCTGTTGGATTGGGTGGAGAAAAACTATGCCAGAGGCGGTCATATTGCGGCATGATGACTTTTTGCAGCCAGGAAATAGCTTTAGGAAAAACGGAGGTGCAGATTGAAAGAACGAGTGGTTGCTTATGGCAGATTTGACTGCAAAAATGAAAAAGGCTATACAGAAATGCTGGCAGTGATTGAATATGAGGAGGTTATGGGAAGAAATAATGAAGGACAGCTCATAAAAATCGGCGAACGAGAGTGTGGGTGCTTTGATGTCCTGAGAAAACTGGATTTGCAGAAAGGTCATTATTTCAGAAACTTATCGGTGTTGATTGATGATTCCATAACTTGTTATGGCAAGTACCGGGGATTCCGAATTTATGAGGTTCCCAGGGAAATCAGAAAGGATACATAAAATATGAAAGAATTGGCAGATTGTGTAAAAGGTTATGTGATACCCCATGAGGCCTGGTATACAAAAAACGAAAGAACGGCAGAAGCCAAGCAATATCCGCGTATTGAGGTGGGTATATACTTTCAATCTCTCACCGAGCGGGTTCGTCCAAAAACATATTAAAGTCAATTGGGTGTAGGAGGATAAAATATATGGATTTTTACGAAACGCAAATGGGAAGAAATTTTTTTGAGAGACAGCTTCCAACGCTGATTCGAGTATTGGAAGATATTTCGTCATCCCTGTCAAGAAAAAAGTCATCAGTGACATTACCGACAGAGATACCAGAAAATTTCCTTGAAGAACTATATTTTGGGAATTTGGAAATAGGAGTCTGTTCTAGAGATGGGTACTCAAATCATTATGCAAAAGAGACTATTTCAATCCAAGATGAATTGCAGGCACAGCTCACCCCGGAACAATGGGCGTTATTTCAGAAATGTAATGCATTGGCAGGGGAGCGTAATTTAGAAGAAGCCAACCGTATGTTTCAACATGGGTACCGCTTGGCCGTTCATTTGATTGTGGCCGGTCTTCAGGAGCCAAAGAAGGGAGAAAAACAAGATGGAAAGACAATTTGAGTTAAAAATATATGGAAAAGTTTATCCCATCACATTGGAAATTCATTCATATCTGGGCGGAAATCTCGCTATTCAGATGATAAGCTGGGAGGATGGGGATCCAGAACCCTGGAGTTTCCTGACCGTTAATCTGGAAGGGGCAAGAGAAAAGGATTGTGCATTTATAGATGTCAACAATAATGGCGAAGCAATTCTTGCATGGATTATTCGTTATGGGCTGGCGGTTCCCACCGGTGTTCGGAAAAACAGCGGTTATTGCTCTTATCCGGAATACCGATTTAAGGAAACGGTGCTGCGTGAAATTGATCAGGAGGGCTATGACGATTATATAAACACAATTGCAGTTACAGAATAATGAAGCTGAGGGGAGCAACGGTGCTGCTCCCCTCGGAAAATTTTGGATATGGAAAATAGCGAATGGAAGTTTTTTTAAATAGTTCCCATAAGATGCAATTATCTGATATAATAGGGGACAGAATATATGAGGCGGATAGGAGTGGATAGAATGTATTTAAAAAGAAAGATTTACGACCGGCTCACCCAGTGGAAAAAGGAAAGCAGCCTGACTTTGGAGGTTACGGGAGCGAGGCAGGTTGGAAAAACGTACATCATCAATAAATTTGCGGACGAGCATTTCTGCAAGAAAATATACATCAATCTATTTGAGGACAGTGGAAACGAGTTTCTGGAGTGCCTAAGGCGCGCCAGGGACTGGGAGCCGGGGCAGGAAAGGCCGGAAAAGCCAATCCATAAGGCACTGGAGTTGTTTGATAAAGATTTTACGGATGAAAGGGACACGGTAGTTATCATTGATGAGATTCAGGAGTCATCTGCCGTCTATAATCTGATCCGGGAATTCACCAGGAGCTTTCAGTGCCGATTTATCGTGACAGGTAGCTATCTTGGAAGAATCCTAAATGCGGATTTCAAGTTGTCTGCAGGGGATTTAACAGCGCTCCGGGTGGAAACGCTTACCTTTGAAGAATTTGCAGACGCCTGCGGGTTGAAGGGAAGCTTTGATAAACTGGATCTTTATGGAGGGTCAGATCCTGAGGAATATGAGAAGATAAAAAAATTATATGATGTTTACTGCCAGATTGGCGGGTATCCGGCCGTGGTGACGGAGTATATTGAGACAAAATCCCTGGCAAAGTGCAGAGAGAAGTTAGAAGATGTAATCCGTCTTTTCTATTCGGAATCCAGCCGGTATTTTGATGATATTCTGGACGATGCGGTGTACGATAACCTGTTCTGCAGCGTAGCACGAATCCTCCTTAAGGAAAAAAAGGGGCTGGACGCAGACAGCTTCAGTGAGAGCCTTCAAAAGCTGGTCGTTCATGATTATGACAGTAATATTTCCAAGGCAGTCTGTAACCGGGCAATTAACTGGCTTCAGAGTGCAGGAATCCTGGATTTTGCGGGAAAGGTCACAGAATGCAAAATTCTTGACTTTAAGGCAAGGTGTCGGTGTTTCTTCACCGACCTAGGCCTTACCAGATATTTCCTGAGAAAGATTGGTGCAGACCATACAGCGATTGAGGGACTGATCCAGGAGAACTTTGTGTTTTTGGAACTGCGCCGCCGACAGGAGCGTTTACAGGAAATAGCTCTGGAGATGCCGGCATTTGCCACCTACAGGGGAGGGGAAATCGACTTCTTTGTTAAGAGTCTGGTTGGCAGTGAAAAGATATATGCGGTTGAAGTTAAGAGCGGAAAAGGTCAGGCCTCTTCCGGGCAGAAGGCGCTGGACGATGGAAAAGTGGACTATCTGCTGCTCCTAAAGGGAAATACTATGGGCGGACGTGCGGACATGGTTTATACTGTGCCGATTTATCTGTTTTCTAAGTTTCGATTTGATTTGTAATACGCAGAATAGAATGAGAAACACCCGTATCTCCGGAGTTTGGGGAGGTATGGGTGTTTTTTGTTAATTGGAAAAATTTTCTGTTAAAAAGGGAGAAATGAAGTAGTGCAGTAGTCAAGGTATATCGTTGATATACAATGACTTTTTAGAGAATAATTGGTATAATTAAAGAGTTATATGTATCCGTAATGAACTTTAAGATAAAGGGGACAATATGAAATCTATCATTAAAAAGATAAAGGATTACATTCCATTTTTGAAGCATAAAGAAAAACAAGTTTCAGAATATACAGATTTGGCACCAATTGACAATATAACAAATGGAGATGAGTACCTAAATGCCTTGGACTGGGCTATAAATAGTGGCAAGGTGAGGAATATAGCTCTTGCAGGTCCCTATGGTGCAGGGAAAAGTAGTATTATTGAGACCTATTTAAAGAAACATCCCCTGCTTAAAAAGAAGTGTCTCCGAATATCTATGGCTACTTTTGTAGAAAATGCTATTAATGAAGATGGGACACTTAAAAAAGTTGATATTGGTAAAGATGAAATAGAGATAGGAATTCTTAAACAACTTTTTTATAAGGTGAACCATAAAAAAATTCCTCAAAGTAGATATAGAAAGCTTCATAAAATAGGTTGGAAGCATATATGGGGATATTTAATTGGATTAGTTATAATATTTTCTTTAATGGAATATATTTTTGGGCGAGAGACCTTTAATGCTTTTTTGGATAAAATAATAATTGCAGGTGAATCTGTTAAGTTATCGCCGTTACAATCCCTAACATTATTTGGAATTCTAACTCTAGGGATACTTGCAGTAATGGCTATTATGTACCGTTCGATAATATCTCACTATAAGGTGAAGGAGATTAAACTTCCGGTAGATGCAACTGTGAAAAGTGAGGATGATTCAAAAGAAACGGTATTTAATAAAAATATGGATGAGATAATTTATTTTTTTGAAGAAACGAATTATCGTCTTGTGTTTTTTGAAGATCTTGATCGGCTGGAAAATTCTTCGATATTTGTTCATCTTCGCGAATTGAATACTTTGTTAAATAATTATGAAGCAATAAAAGAGCCTATAATTTTTGTTTATGCGGTTAAAGACAATATTTTTTCTGAAACAGATAGAACAAAATTCTTTGAATTTATAGTGCCTGTTATTCCGGTTATCAATTCAACGAATTCAAGCGAAATCTTTTTCGAAAAACTCGAACATTCTAAAGAAATGGGGATAATGCATGATATTTCTCAGGGATTCGTGCTGGATGTTTCTCCCTATATTTCAGATATGAGAATTCTTCAAAATATTTACAATGAGTTTATTGTATACAAGAAAACTCTTCGCATGGGGCAGGAATTGGCACTGTTAGATGAACCGATGATGGCTTTGATTATTTTTAAAAATCTTTATCCCTGTGATTTTGCTGATATTCAGACAGAGCAAGGTATTATTAAGAAGGCTTTTATTGGCAAGCAGAGTTATTTGAGAATAAAGCAAACTGCAATTCAGGACGAAATAGATAGGAGAACACAAACTATTAAAAGAATACCATTTGAACAATTTGGCAAAATAAGAGAAATAAAAAGTGTATTCTTATGTGAAATAACTAATTGGCAAGGTACTGCTTATCATTTTACTATTGATAATGGATCAAGAATTAATGCGCGCGAATTTTTGGATAATAATTATGATACGTCGAATTGGGAAAATAAAAAACGATGTACAGGAAGTTACTATAATTGGGAAGGAAGCGGAGGGTATTCATTCTCATGCAATAATTTTCAAGAAATATATACAGAGTATTTGGAACGAGAAAAAAGCATTAGGTTGATTGATAATAAAAGCATTGTAGAAGAACAAAAAAAGATTGAACACTTAAAATTACAAAAGAATAATATTTCTGGCTGGTCATTAAAAAAAATGATTGAGGAATTTGGTATTGAAGAGGTATTACCAGAAGAAGTCAAAAAAAATAAATTATTGGTATTCTTACTTCGCAGAGGTTATATAGATGAGGACTATGCTAATTATATTAATTACTTCAAGGGGAATAGCATAACAAAGGATGATATGAACTTCATTCTTGCAGTGAAAAATATGGAGCAAAAATCCTTTGATTACAAATTGACAAAAACTCCAATGGTTATTCAACGGTTGCAAGTATATGAGTTTAGACAAAAAGCAATTTATAATTTTGACCTTTTGGAGTGCCTGCTGTCCTGTGATGATGAAAAAGAAAAATTAGATACTTTTATTAACCAATTATCTGATGGAGATGAACAGAGTTGGAAATTTATTGATGAATCAATTGGAAGAACGAAACAGCCGGAACGTTATATAAAATTACTTGCCTTGGCATGGCATGGTATGTGGCAGAGCATTTCTAATAATGCTATATTGACTTATGAAAGAAAAGTATATTACCTAACCATGCTGATTTCTAATTCTGATACCGAGGTACTTGTGGCAATGAATGCGAATCATGAAATGAGTAGTTTTATTGAACAAAATGAAGATATTCTTCAGCGCTTAGTTTCTGTGGATAGCTATAAAGTGATTGCTACCATTGAAAACCTTCATGTCATGTTTAATAAGGTTTTTATTGAAAATGTTCCGGAACGTGTGTTGGACTATATTTTTGACAATAACTATTACGAATTAAATCCATTTATGATTCAGCAGGTTGTGGTTTATAAAAATAGCGTTCTCGTTCCTGACTTAAAAACAAAAAATTACACAACAGTTATTAACATGTGCTATGCTCCGCTAATTAAATATATAAGAGAAAACCTTTCGCATTACATTGAGAGAGTTATATTGATTGAAGAACAATCATTTGATAATGAAGAACTGGTAGTTGACTTATTAGAACGAAGCATCGATGACATAGAACAATGCATCAGAATAATTGAGCATGAACAATTAAGTGTGAAGGATATCACAGTCTGCTGTGGGAACCTGCTGTCGGAAAAGAAAGAGGCTGTCAAGTATATTTGGAATACGTTGCTGAAAGAGAGTAAGATTACGCCTACATGGAAAAATATAATTAGCTACTGGTTGGAGTTTAAATTTACACATAGCTTATTAGATTACATTGAAACGCATATTGAAGATTTAATATGTGCGGATAGCCAATGTATAGGCTGTGATTTCTTTCAGGAATTTATTGGTACAGAAATTTCAGATAATGCATTTGAAGTTTTACTTCCATATATTAATGTGAAAAGTGCCGATATTGAGATAAACTCTGTTAAAGAGACTAAAGTATTGCTTATGATTGGTTGTCGATATTTAGAATTTACAGTGAAGCGTTATACAGAAATCAAAGAACTATTTCCAGGACAAGGTGTTGAGTTTATTTTAACAAACCAGGAAGAGTATCTTGCATTAATTCATGAAATTCCAATGGATTCTAACCTTTTGGAACAGTTGCTATTAAGCAACCGACTTGAAACAAAGACAGCCCAGTCACTTTTGGATAATTATGGAACGAAGTATATGACTGATAGTATTGCCACGAATTTACAAAATATGGGTATTTCAATCAGTTTGGATATTTTCAAGGTAGCATGGAATCATCTTGATGAATCAAGTAAGCAAAAACTACTATTAGGACATTTGAATTTGTTAGATGCGGATGCGATGAATTTTTGCTTTTCTGATTTAAAAAATGGGTATGTAGATTTTATTGACAGAAGTAAACAGCATGCTGTGGAAGTTGTGGACACACCTGAAAATCGGAAATTAGCAGAAAGATTAAAAGAAATTGATTATATTACGAGTTACCAAGTAAAAGAAAAGAGGGGATTTGATACAGTAATTGGAACAGATAAAGTTAGAACTGTTATAATATGTAGAGTAAAAGCTCTTAAACGATGAATTTAAAAAGATGGTTTATCAATATGTAGTAGTATGTTGTATTGATTTAGTAATGCCCGAAATAGAGGAATATCGCTTCTAATAAAGAGAGCGATATTCCTCGTACTATTTGATATATTTTTGCTATGGAAATTAACAAGAATATAATCCGATCTAAAAATAATCTCATTTTTTTCTAAAATAGTTCTCAATTCTTCCCCCATAATCCTATTTATTTAATGAAAGGCATAAACATCAACCGCACATTGACAATCCAATAATCAGTTGCCCTACAACGCAGACAGGTTTCGAGCATACGAGAGATACGCCTAAGCAGAATTGCTGCGAGAAATATCGAATCAAAATAGGTTCCGGCAGGAACCTGATGGCTCATGGCGGCCGCATGAACCGTGCGATGATAAAACCTGTTGGAGACTTGTGGGGACTGCCGCTCACCGAATGAGGGGGGACGAGACCGGTACGGAATGTCCGGCCTGGTTCAAGCTGCTTTGCGGGCAGGTAGGGCAACTCCGTGTGCCGGGGGGTGGGAAAATACGGCACAGTAAGATTTGCTTTGGAGAAAAGAACTGGCGGCCTTTAGATATGGGTCGCCAGTTTATGTATAAAAATTCCAGATTTGGCTGATACTTATGAGGAAGGTGATGAGATGACTGATAAAAATTTAGATATTCGTTCCGTAGATCGAAATGATTTAAAAAGCATAAATTCCGTGAAAATCGATCCGTCCTTAGACAAGGAAGGGAAAATGCGCTCGTTTATTGAGCAGATTGAAAATCCCTGTTGTTATCTTGATGGAGAGACTGTTGTAAAGATCAGCTATGCCGAAACAGACACTACATTGGAAGAACGGCTTAGGGCCTATATATATAGCCTGGGGTAAGCAGGGAGATTTTGGATTTCGGGAAATGCCATTGACTTGCAAAGAGCCAAAATGATATAGTAAAAATGGTCAATGAAAACAGCTATATAGCTGAAGGATAAGCAACTGAAAACAAATTTCCTGTGAGTTTCAAAAATAAAGAACAGGAGGTTTGTAATGGCTGCTATAAAATCATATTCAAAAGCTTTTTTATATACCCGCTTATCAAAGGAAGACAGGGATAGGCTGGAACGTCTGAAAAGAGAAAATAAGGCGGATGGAAATAGCTTAGAGAGTAATAGTATTGCAAATCAAAAGAAATTAATTCGTGACTATATTTCAAAGCAGGATGATATTATACTTGTTGGCGAATACGAAGACGATGGCTACACGGGGACGAATTTTGACCGTCCCGGTTTTATCAAAATGATGGAAGCTGTCGAACGTGGAGAGGCAGATTGCATTATAGTCAAGGATTTATCCAGATTCGGCAGGGACTATATAGATGCGGGTAAGTATATACAGAAATTTTTCCCTCTCCAGGGAATCCGTTTTATTGCAATTAACGATAATATAGACACGAACCGTAATGACCAGACGGATGATCTTATTATCCCCTTTAAAAACTTAATTAATGATTCATACTGCCGAGACCTGTCAATTAAGTTGAGAGGTCAGTTTCGCGTACAAAGAACACGGGGGGAGTATGTTGGTGCTTATGTTGCCTATGGGTATTTAAAAGATAAGGATGATAAGCATAAACTGGTTGTTGATGAATTTGCGTCCGATATTGTGCGTCAGATATTTGCATGGAAGGTGGGAGGTTACAGCCAGAGAGTAATCGCCGAACGCCTAAATCAGATGACTGTGCCGGCCCCGGCTGACTATAAGCGCCAGATGGGAATTAACTATAAAAGTGGGTTTCAGGTCAGTTCACAGAGTAAATGGGGAGCAGTGACCGTTACCAAAATATTGAAAAACAGAATATATATCGGTGTACTGGAGCAGGGAAAGCGAAGCAGCCCCAACTATAAAGTTAAAAAAATGATGGAGAAAGAGGAAGCGGAGTGGATTGTGATTGAGGATAACCACGAGCCAATCATTGACAAAGAGACTTTTTTTGCGGTTCAACAGTCCTTGGAGAGGGATACGCGCATATCCGGAAAGGGAACGGTGTATCCGCTGTCGGGTTTCCTGTTTTGCGGAACCTGCCAGGCCCAGATGTGCCGCCGCAGCGTGAGCCGAGGATACCGGAAATTTCATTATTATATATGCGGAACCTATAAAAAAGGGGAGGGATGTACCAGCCATAGTTATTCTGTTAAAGAACTTGAAAAAAAGATTTTAAAGGCAATTAATGTTCAGATCAGCCTGGTGGTTGATTTAAAGAAGATAGCAGATGAACTTGGCGAAGGAAAACTAAAGATACATAAGATGAAGAAATACGAACTTCTGATAGCCAACAAAGAAAAGGAAATAGATGAAAACAGAGAGTACCGCCTTAAACTATACGAATCTATGGTTGATGGCATGATTAATCATGATGAGTATGTGCAGCTACGCCAGCGATATACACACCGGATTGAGGAGGCAGAGTTAGCGGTATCTCAATTAAAGGCGGATCTTGAGAACGTAAGCGCCGGATTGGGAAACAGCGGAACCTGGATGGACAGTTTTTTAAAATACCATGAGATTACAGAGCTGTCCCGGGATATTGTTATCACGCTGATTGACAAAATCTATATCTATGAGGACAAAAGGATTGATATTCAATTTAATTTTAGAAATGAGTTTGAAGGTCTGAAGGATTTTATTATGAGCATACATCAGGAGGCGGTTTAAAGATGGCTCGAAAAAAAAGAAACGGTACGAACATACCGATAGAAGAAAACGGCAGCTTGACTTATAAGGCTGGCCTGTATCGGCGTCTTTCCGATGAAGATAAAGCGGATATGGAGGATAATTCCATTGAGAACCAGAGTAAAATATGCCTGGACTATCTGAAGGACAAGGAAGATATCCATCTGATTTCGACTTATACAGATAATGGTTTTACGGGTACAAATTTTAACCGTGCCGGCTTTATTGAAATGATGAATGACATTGAAGCCGGAAAAATTAATTGCATTATTGTAAAAGATCTTTCCAGGTTAGGAAGAGAGTATATTGAAGCCAGTGAACTGGTGGAGAGGTTCTTTCCGGCCAATGGTATCCGTTTTATTGCGGTAAACAATCATTACGATAGTATCAATGCTGGAACAACGAATGGTGGAATTGCGATACCAATAACTAATATTGCCAATGATTACTATTCAAAGGACACATCGAGAAAAATCAGAGGAGCGATTCAGGCAAAAATCGTATGCGGCGAATTTATGCCGTCATCCGGCTCTGTTCCTTATGGATATCTTAGAGGCGAAAACTGTTTTGAAGTAGATGAAGAAACGAGAGATGTTATTATCCGCATTTATAAGCTGAGAAACAAGGGAATGGCTTTTAATGCCATAGCCAGAACGCTGAATGAAGAGATGATTGCTTCTCCGGGGAAATTAAGATATCTGCGCGGATTGACGAATGCTCCTAGGTATGAGAATGCTGTCTGGGATAGGAAAACAGTCAGAAAAATCCTAAACGACCCAGTTTACCTTGGTCATCGGATTCACGGAAAGGTAAGACGGGAAAAACTGGGAGCGCCTAAGAAAAAGACGGATCCTTCAACCTGGCAATATGCGTATCATGTTCATGAACCAATCATTGAACAGGAGCTTTATGACGACGTCCAGAAGGTAAATGCTTTGGAATTGGAGCAACGAGGAACCTATAAAAGCAGCGGACGGCTAGAGGAAGATTACCGGGACATATTGCTGAAAAAATTGTACTGCGGGGATTGTAAGCGGAAAATGTCAAGCTTGAAAAGGAATCAACGGTCAACAAGTAAGCTTCCCCCGGTTATTAATTACCAGTGCAGCCAATATTTGCGTTATAATGGATTAAATGATTGCTTTAATCACTATATTCCAGAAACGGTTGTTATAGAAAGTATAAAAAATGCTTTAAACATCCGGTTAAGTCTCGCCTTAGAGGCAGAACAGATGATACAGGCCGTTGAAAGAAACCAAAAGAAAACTGGCGAAAAAAGAGCTCTGAGCAATCTGCAGCTAAAACTGAAAGAATGCGAACGGAAAAAAGAACGGCTGTGGGAAGACTATGCAAACCAGTTGCTGGATCGGGAAGAATATCTTTTTGCTAAGGGAAAGTATGATGAGGAATATCAGCTTCTGTTGAAGGAAGAAGAAAAGGCGATATCTGATCTGGATAAAGAGGCGGCAACAATTTCGGCAGCATCAAGTTGGGTTCTTCATATGAAAAAGTTTAATAGAATGAAAAAATTAGATAAGCAGCTTATCTCTGTTTTTGTTGATAAAATATATGTCTATGGAGATAGGCGAGTTGAAATTGTTATGAATTTCAAGGAAGATACGTTGTGGGAACTCTATAATAAGGTAGTGTCTGAGGGGGTGGAACAATATGCAGGGTGAAAAAATTGATGTCGCTTATTACCGCCTTTCTCTTGCTGATGGTGATGTGGTCGCGGATGATGAGGTAGGAAAACACGAAAGCTGCAGTATATCTTCCCAACGGAAGTGTATAACAGAGTATGCGAAACAGCATATCGGGGTTGACTGCAATCTGATTGAGTTTATTGATGATGGCTATACCGGCACGAATTTCAATCGTCCAGGGTTTCAGAAACTGCTGTTTGAGGTTATGAAAGGGAGAGTGCGCACCTTAATCATAAAAGACCTCTCCAGACTGGGAAGAGATTATCTTGATGTAGGATACTATCTGGAACGCATTTTCCCACTGTACAAAGTCCGGGTGATTTTGGTAAATGACAGCTATGACAGCGCAAAACTGGGAGAAACCACAGCAGGCTTTGACATTGCCACAAAGAACCTGATTAATGAATGGTACAGCAGGGATATATCGACAAAAATAAAAAGTGTAGTAGATATGAAAAAATATGCTGGGGAATATGTTTTTGGCGCAGTACCATATGGTTACAAAAAGGGTGAAAAGAAGAACACGATTATTGCTGATCCGGCTGCCGCAGAAGTTGTGCGCCGCATATTCAGTCTGGCATGTCAAGGGAACACCATCAGCCGGATTGCACAGATACTGAATGAGGAGAAGGTGATGACGCCTTCTGTATATTTAAAGTTGGCGGGTATCCGAAAGAATTATAAAACTAGAGATTTTTGGACTTATGAATCTGTCCGGAACATATTAGAAAACCGTATTTATACTGGTGATGCGGAGGTCTTTAAGTCCCATGTGCAACAGGTGGGAAGCAACCGGGTCAGGCAGATTCCCTTAGAGCAAAGGACGGTTATCGAGAATACCCACGAAGCAATTATCAGCCGCGAAGATTTTTTCAGCGCCAGAGCTGTAGTTAAGAGCAATAAAAAAAGCAAAGGCACACCCTCGCAGGAAGTATTGACAGGTTATTTGGTATGCGGATGCTGCGGAAATAAAATGTCCAACGGAAAAAAACAGAATCGTTTCTACTCTTGCAGTTCTGCCCGTTATCTGCCAGGAGGGGATTGTGATAAGGTAAGGGTATCAAAAGAGCGGATGAAGGAGATTGTGTATCATGCTATCAAAATGCAGATAGACGTAACCGATTTGCATATGAGGCAACGGGAGAAGCTATTGGGTACGAGAACATCTAAAGCCAGGGAAAATGCTAACAAGCAGAAAAATGCAGAAACCAGATTGAATAAAAGCAAAGATAAGGTGATGAGCTTATACGAGGATTATGTTTCTGGAATAGTCAGTAAAGAAGAGTTTTTGGAAGGTAAAAAACGTCTGGCAGAAGAACAGGATATATTAATTCAGGTGATTCGACAATTAGAAAAAGATGCTAAAGTGATTACCCTGGATAGTCAGAATACAGATCAGGAGATGGAGCGATTGCGTTTTAAGTCATCTACAGAGCTAAATGCTGAAATGATGAAAGCATTCGTAAAGCAGGTAACCGTCATGCCTGACCAGTCAATTAATATTGAATGGAACTTTAAAATGGATGACAGTATTGCCAGCCTGTTCCGTGAGGATGAAGAAACCGGGTGAGTTTACAGGAATGAATCTGCCGGGGAAAGCAGAATAGGTGTGTTGTGGAGTGCATACTTGCAAGGCTGTGAAATGACCGGACAAAATATCATTTTGAAAGAAGGTATTAGATATGAAGACAAAAGCATATGCCCACATTGATATAAAAAATTGTAGCTCTGATAGCATCGAACATCAGAAAAAAGTGATAAAAGAATATTGCGACAAAAGACAAATTACGGACATTGAGTATTTTAATGTCACCAGGAACAAATCCGTTAGGGCCTCAGACGCTTATAAAATAATGCTGGAAAAGATGAGTAAAGATAAAGGCAGAGATCGGATTTTTGTGGCATTAGATTTATCAAAGGTAACAAGGAATTTGGAAGAGTGGATTAAAATAGCAGAAGACTTGAAAACGCTGGAAGTCAAATGCCATATGGCAGCGAACGGTCCGATAGCTTTGAGTCCGGAGGGATTTCATATGTTACAATGTAATAGCTGACTGCGTTTAATATAAGAAGAGGTTTGGTGATGCGGATGCAGGTTAGCAGAACGAATTTACAATATGGTTAATGGTAATGCCATTGATATGCCGGGGCACAGGAATAAATAAATTATAACCGAAATCCTTCGTTTGATTATGGAAATGGAGAAAATCGGGTCGATTTGTGTCGAAAAAGGTAAAAAAAATAAAAAAATGTTGTCCCTATATTGACTCAATCGTGTCAGGCTCGCCGATTATCCAGGATGGGAAGCTGATTGGGGCGGTGACTCATGTGTTTATTCAGGATAGTACGAGAGGGTATGGGATCTTTATTGAGAATATGCTGGAGCATTGAGTCCGGGCAGGGCATAGTGAAAAGGAAGGTGTTGGGAGCTTGCCCACATAAGCCTTCCTTTTTGCTATGCCCTATGCGGCGAAAGCCCTTGGGCTGCTGGCTGGTCGGAGTAGTGGGAGATGGTAAATTACTCTTCTATTTTTAGATGACTTGTTTAAGAAAACATGGTATTTATTGACAATTTAAGGTATAATATGATTAATGTTTTGAAAATTGATTTGTATTAATTTATTTTACTCAAGAAAAAATTCTGAGGAGGAGACAGGATGGCTTCATTGACACATGTCAGTATGTGGTCAGAGGCAGAACATGAATGGAGAAAAATAACAGCGTCAGAAGCTGGAAAATTATATCCTGAAGGTACGGTCTCCGCACATAGCGGATTATTTGTATGTGAATTATGTGGACAATATGTAATTCTTACAGATGGCAGAAAAAATGTTCGTTATTTCAAACATAGCGCATATGATACCTGCAAAGATTGTCCGGAACGAACTACTGGGTTATCAACAAGGGGAGGGGATATCGCTGGGGAGCATGAGCTCCCCATACGTCTTTCCAATATTACAAGTAGTGATTTTGAATTGGAACTCGGGTTATTATATATTCCGGCATCTATATTGAAGATGCAAAAACAGCAACAGGTCATTATCCAACCTTTAGGCGTTAGCGAAAAACCTTACATTTACTCCTTTGAGCGTCTGAACTCAGAATCAATTACATATGTATCTGTCGGTGCTTCGCCGGCTTACAAATATGAATTAACTTCAAGTGATGAGCTTAGGACATTCTGGCCGCGTTTTGTTAATGGAGTTGATGGCTTCGGCAGTATTTTTGATCAGAAAACAGCAAAAAAAATGGTTGATGGTGCAGAGGTACAAGTTGGTAAGGTTTACTATTTACTCTGTTCTAAACATTTAAACCGGAACTATCCAAGTATAGAAGCGAGAAGACTGTGTGAGAAAAAATGTTTTATGGTACATGGTATATATATGAGGTTCAAGCAACGGCTTTCAAAAAAGACGCAGCGCGGTTTTTTTGGAATTTTCGTTGCAGGCTAACAGAAACCCCAGTTTTTTTACAACCGGTTTGGCCAATATACGTGGAAAAGCCGTATGCAATTCGCTACAGAGCAAATCAGCTATTTATGCATATACGGGGAAAAAGTGATATAACAACAAAAATATATCCTGAAACTCATCAAGTTAGTTTTTGGTGTCCTAATGAAAAAAGTCAGGTAATCAGTCTCTCATGTAAAAGCCGCCAGCAGTTAGTTTCGGTAGGGCGCTCAAAGGCTTTACAGTATACTTATCTGTGGAAAGAAAAGATGGATGAAACGGCATCCATACCAGTTATAGAAGTAACAGATAAAAAAGACAATAGAATAGGTACAGGTTTCCAATATTTATTGCCGGAAGGAGGCTTATTAAATATTAGTTCCCCGTTCGATGGTATTGTAATCGTTTTGAAAAATGGCATTATTTTTGATAAGCGGCATCTTAAGGGGGGATACAGTTTAGAACTTGATAATATTCAAGTTGGAGTTGAAATTAAAGTCTTTCAGGGGCTTGATTTGGTTTGGTCAGTATATTATGAACATAAGCAGTATAGCTTGATGCCAGATGAAACTACCATCCTGAAAACATTAGATGCATTGGGAGGAAAAGTGATTCCGGTAACTCGTTCAATCTGTTTTTCGGTCAATCAATTGAAGAATTATCCAAAGCTTAAACGGTGGGTATATAAAAGAATTAAGATAGGCTATATACCGGAAGAAGCACTTCGATATCTAAGAAGATTTTTAATTGACGCAAAACTTAAGCAATAAGGAGACTAAGAGATGGATTTTATTGAAAAAATTTCGGACGAGGAACTTACTTATGTTTGCACCATTATTACAGGAAAGACAATTAAATTATTTTTCCAGAGAAATTCAAAAGAATTTAATAAAATCCGTCCGGGCTATCGTCCAAATGGAATTTCTGATGGTGAAGCAATTAAATTAATTGTCCGATTTAAAAGTAAACCGTTTATCCGCTCTTTTATAAATGAATATATAAAAAGGTGGCTTGATGAAACCGATGCTTATAAAGCCAAGCTGATTAGAGAGGGGCTGGAACCTGCTGCTGCTTTTTTGCTGACATTACCCGAAACTCAATTTAGAGGCAATTTGAAACTCTATTTTAAAGTATCAGGGGAGTCTTACTCGGAGGAGCATATTCAGTTGGCTGTCAGTGCGGTGCGATTAATACAGACTAATCGGGAAGTTGCTGCCTCCAATGTTGAAGAACCATCAGGAGATGAGGCTTATATCATATTGCAGGAACAATTCGCGACAGCCAGGAAAATATGGGAAGATTCTGAAAGCAAATATGTACAGAAAATAGAGATGCTGACCATGAAAGCGGAAGAGACGGAGAAGGCACTGGACGTTGCACGGAAAGATCTTACAAGTATTAAGGATGAGGTGGCTGTTTTAGAAGCAGAGCTTGCAGAATTGCGCAAACTTGAAAAAAGCTCTGTTTCTAGAGGAGAAATGGTTAGAGATGAGGCATATCAATATACATCGTTATGCAAAGTAGTTCCGGGTTATGATGGACGTCCAAGATTAGTTCGACTTTCTGACATTGAAAATGGAGTGATTTTGGGTCATTATCTGCCTGATGCACCTGAACATAATAAGCTATATACGAAGTACACCCCCGCAGAAGAAGGATTTATTGGTATATGGGATTGGACAGTTACACCTAACATCAGTAATCCGGAAAAGGATTTTATTGAGTCTGCTTATAATGATAAATATACACCAATAGAGGTGATTATTCTTCGAGACTGTACAACGTTAGATGAAGTGATAAACCAGATGAAAGATGGAATTATTGGAAAAATAGCAACGGGTAAGGTGATATATGCATACTGGAATGATAACGGAACTTATGAAGGATTATTCTGTACTTCAAAAGATCTGGACTTATTAGAAAATAATACCAAGTTAAAAGCTAATGTTTTTTCTTTGCCTATGTTTGTGTTTACGGAAGCAGATATTTTTCCCGTAAATGAAACATATATTCATCGTATTATTAATATTGGAATGCCGAGAAAAATTGTCCGGATTAAAGATCCATTAGAAATAGTTAAGAACATCCTAATGCAGCGGGTAACATGGACGGCTTCAAAACAAAGAGGGTTGGTGAAAAACGAATATCAACAATTTAGAAGTTTTTTAAGGGAACTCCCTACTAATGAACTGTATTCTGAAATTTCAGAGGCGTGCGATTGCAGTATGAAGGAATCAGAAGAATATGTAAAAATGTTTATTCGGCGTGCAGATAGCTATCTAGATGTAACAGATTTGGAAAGTGAGATAATATCCAGCATCATTCAGAATCACTCGGAATTTGCGGAAATATGTAAAGCTGCTATAGCAGATGAGTGGAAGCAAGAAAATGCAACTCAAATTGTACAGGCTAATGCTGAACTTGAACTTGTACAAGGAAAGGTTACCGATCAGAAAGAAGTCCTTGGACAAATAACTAAAGAGTATACAGAAAAAAAGGTAGAATTGGAGGATTCGCTATCTGCAATAGAGCAGCAAAAACAACTTGCTGTAGATGTGGAAATGAAGGTAGCTGAACGAATTGAACAGGCAAGAAAAAATGTCGCCGATTTTATTACTGATATGGCGTTTTATCAACCTCTTGCAGTAGGCACTGTTGCTATCTCACAAACAAATGTTTCCTCAGATATTTTTACAGAGGGAAAGATCTTGCCAACAGAAGAAATTGAGCCAGATAATACCTGGCTTGAACAGCAGAACACGATTATGTATGAACTTGCAGAGGCAGGGGTTTCTGAGAGGTTTGCTGCAGGTTTAGCAGCATATATCTATGCCGCTTATGTTAACAATATACCATTATTATTAGCAGGACCTGGAGCAAGAGAAATAGCAGACGCTTTTTCCGCGGCATTATTTGGCCGTTTGGCAGGAACATTGAGACTTGATGATGATTGCCCGATTCCGGCTATAGAGCAGTCCTTGTCTTGTGAAGATCAGGTTATTACAATAGAAAACGCATTCTGTCATTTGTGGAATCGATATTTGCCAAGAATATTATCTGACAAAAGCCGGTTTTACATAGCAGTTAGTCTGTATGCGGAAGACTTGTTAATTGAACCTAATGGAATTTTAAATTATATGGTTCCATTGTTAACCGAATTTTTTGTGGATAAGATCCCGGGCAGGAATTTTGTTGGTGGATATATGTCAAAAGATTTTACACATTATACTCCAATGAAGATTAAACCTTGGCATGATAAATTATTGAAAGCCATAAAGGCAGGTCCTTTTGCAAAAAGATTGCTTCAGCAGGTTCTGACTGATATGCATGAGATAGAGCAGGTTGATAATGCTGATTATGACTGCATTTTTGCTCTTATTCCATATGCATATGCCTGTGAAAAAACAAGTATTCTTAAAGAAGAATTACTTGGACATCCGCAAAAAGAGATAATAGTTTCTTCCGATGTGATATCTCTTATAAATACATATTTTGGAGAATTAGATGAATCAATATAATCGTTTACTGGGCAGGATTGCTGACGAGTTTCATGTTTTCCAGGGAAAGACAGAGACAGAGGTCGATTGGAAATCCCGGATCATTTACAGCTTGCTTGGCCGGATGGGGTATGCCTCATTATGGGATATACGGGAAGATTTACAACCCGTTTCTGTTGTGCATTTTAAAAATAGAATTGAATCCATACTGGAAAGCTATTTGGAGATGTATCCGGAACTCCGTCTATTTTATCCTGATGACATCAGTGAATTGAGTAATGAAATTTATAACATATTCTTATGTACTGGTCAGATGTACCATACTTCATATAGAATTACCCCAGCAATTAAAGCAGTATCTGAAAAGGCTGGAATCTATTTTTTGCGCGGTATACCTTTAGACCGTAAACCATATATAAGCGGTATTGGAAACTACTCTTTCTCAGAAGATGAACCAGCAGTAATTCAACCAGCAGATATGTTCCAACTACCACAAACTACTCTTGCGGAGCAATGGGAATATTTGGTTTACCATGCTAAGTGGTATCCACTTGAGGTGGAGAATGAAATAGAGTTTCTTCGTACAAAACCTCCATTTACATATAACTATTGGATTGAGAAGCCCGATATTTCAGGAATGGTGTCTTTGGCGCGAATTGGTTTGCCTGGAAACAAAACCTACTTTTTGTATAAGATAGAGGCAGAACGGATTTTAGGGAGCCAATTACCTCAATGGATGGTAAGCGCCAATTATTATAGAACTCTGTCTAACGGATGCCTGGCTTCTGTAGAAAGGCTGCCGGCATCCACATACCACGTAGACGGCAAAATTGTTCAATTGCGGATTCACTATCTACTACCGCCAGCTGAACTTAATCTGATTAAGCTTTACAGTTGGCCTGAGTCATGCGCGGATTTGCCGGACGATTTTAGCAGAATTTTTGATTATCAAGTTTTTTTTGCAATTAAAAGTATTTTGGAACCTATTGGATATACATTCGTAGAGGAATAAAAAATGTCAAACGGGGCGGACTCTGTCCATAAACAGTTGCGTAAAGAATTGGAAAATTATATTAAATCCCAGTATTTTGGTAAATCGCCACTCTTGCTCTCAGCAATTAGTGACCAATTGGATCGAGAAGGACTTTTGTATCAGAAGCCCTTTATAGAATCATCGCCTGCATACAAAAGCGTAAATGATGGTATACAGCACACCGATTTGCCTGAGTGGTTAAGGGATTATTTTAACAGATTAGCAGAGGCTGGACTTGGTGTATACCCATCTCCTTTTGTTCATCAAATTAGGGTGCTTGAAGCAGCAACTGCAGGCAAAGATCTTTTTATTGCAACGGGTACTGGTTCTGGTAAAACAGAATGCTTTATGTGGCCGTTAATGTCAAAATTGGCATCAGAAGCCCGTAATAAAAAAGATTCCTGGCATATGCGGGGCGTAAGGACGATTATTATGTATCCGATGAACGCTCTCGTCTCGGACCAAATTAGCAGACTTAGGCGTCTCATTGGCGATCAGGAAAATAAGTTTCTAACTATTTTTCGGGATATTTGTGGTTTGGATGTACGCAGGCCACAGTTTGGCATGTATACCGGACGAACGCCTTATCCGGGAGACGGGCCGGATAAAACTCAGGATCATCTGTTGGAGAAAACCCTGGCCAGAATGTCATTTCCACAGAATGAGACTGAAAAGGATTATTTTAATAAGCTGATAAAGGAGGGAAAAGTACCTGCCAAAGCTGACATGGGGGCATTCCTTAAAGGACTCTATAATAGTCGCCATACTCCAAGTGATGAAGATGCCGAGCTTATTACAAGGTTTGAAATGCAGCAATTTTGCCCGGATATCTTAATAACAAACTATTCCATGCTGGAATACATGCTTCTCAGGCCAAGAGAAGGAAAAATCTGGTCTGATACAAAAGACTGGCTGAATGCGGATAAGTCTAATAAGCTGTTGTTTGTAATTGATGAGGCTCATATGTACAGAGGTTCGGCGGGAGGGGAGGTGGCTCTGCTCATAAGACGTTTGTTTCATAAACTGGGAATCAAACGCGACCGGGTACAATTTATACTGACTACGGCTAGTATGCCGGATAGAAATGCCGATGACCGAAAGGCAGTAATTCAGTTTGCAAATAGGCTGACCTCGGCTAATAATAAGACTGAATTTTGCTATCTTACAGGTGAAAGGGAAGAAATACAGGGTAAATGTAGATATGATATTGCTATCTCTAAGTTTGAAGAAATAGAAGCAGCGGATTTTGATGGAAAAGATGATGCACGTCTGACGGCGCTAAATCAATTTTGGGATAAGATTGAGGGAGCAGCGGCTCCATTTTTTGATTTGGAATCAGTATACGTATGGATGTATGAGCATTTGATTGAGTATAGGCCTTTTTATGAGTTGATAAACAGATGTCGTGGAAATGCTCTATCTTTATGGGAATTGGCTACAGCAATTTTTCCGAATTTAAACGAAGAAAGTGCACTCAATGCGATAAGTATTCTTTTAGCGATTGCTCCTATGGCTAAGAGTTCTAAAGGCGCTGTACTGTTTCCTGCACGTATGCATATGCTGTTCCGGGGGATTAGAGGCGTTTATGCCTGTACGAATGAAGATTGTGGGCACTCCCATTCGGATGGTACGCTGACTCTGGGAGAGGTTTTTCTGTCAGAGGATCGGCTTATCTGTCCTCACTGTGGCAGTGTTGTGTATGAACTTTATAACGACAGACGCTGCGGAGCGCTTTTTTATAAAGGGTATATTTTAAAAGAGGAGTCTAATTTTCGTGAGAATGCTTATTTATGGCATTATCCGGGACAATTGGTAGACCGCCATATGCGGGAGGTTCACCTGTTCATTCCGACAAAGGATTATGCACTTCCTTTAAAGCAAGGTAAAAATCCAATCAAACCATGTTATCTTGATGTAAGCAGCGGTTTTTTAAACTTTAGAGATGATTCTTTGGCTGATAAACCCGGAATCAGAAAATTATATTGCTGCGATTATTCAGTCAAGGGCCGGCCGCTTATTGTAACATTCCCTACCTGCCCTCACTGCAGACATGGATTATCCCAAACCCAGTTAACCTCATTTAGCACTAGAGGTAACCAATCTTTTTTTAATTTGATTAATACACAGTTTCAGGTTCAGCCGGCAGTCCCTGGCAAGGATCGGGATCCAGACCATTTGCCAAATGAAGGAAGAAAAGTGTTGCTATTTTCTGACAGCCGCCAGCGAGCAGCTAAACTTGCGCGTGATATGTCAGAAGCATCTGATCTTACAGCCGTTCGACAATTATTTGTGCTGGCGATTGAGAGTATGGAAAAATCAAAAGAAGAACAATCCATGAATGTATTGTATGATTATTTTTGCCTTGCAGCCTACCAACATCACGTTCAGATTTTTTACGGACCAGAAAGAGAAAAGTTTGTAGATGACTGCACTTCTGCATATAATAATTATACACGTTGCCTCAAAAGAAAAAAGGACTATATGCCGAGATTTACGATTGCTAATGCACCTATACAAATGCATGCTTATTTGTTGCGTTTGTTTTCGGGCGGTTATAATACGCTTTATGACTGTGCAATCAGTTGGTTAGAACCAACGGAGCAGGCTCTTTTTGATGCAGTGGATATGTTGGAGGAAGAGGGAATCAAGATATCGGATGATGCGTTTCTGGAAGTGTTTAATGCGTGGATGATTTCTATTTGTGATACGGCTACGGCTTTAGGTCATACAATTTCGGATACAGTAAGATATAATGTCAGAACAAAATATAGTGGATATGGTCTTGAGAAGGATTGGAAATTTTCGGAAAATATTAAAAATATTATGAGGTGGAAAGATCAATCCGGTGTGATTGAGGCTTGGCGCAGAGCATTAAAGGAGTCTTTTTTAGATTCGGCACAACCGGATAATGGTAAGTTTTATGTAGATCTTTCTCGCATTAGACCGAGATTTGATGCACGGCACATTTGGTACAGGTGTGAACGATGTTCGGAAATAACTCCGTATTTGCTGCGCGACAAGTGTCCGAGTTGTGGCGCTACAACTGTGCATGAAATGTCAGAGGCAGAGTACGAGGCCTTGGGATTTTGGCGTAGACCCATCGAAGATGCCTTAAATGGTGGAAAAATTCATGTGATTGATACCGAAGAACATACCGCCCAGCTGTCCCACAAAGATCAGCGGGATGATATGTGGAGTAAAACTGAGAGGTATGAACTCCGCTTTCAGGATTTGGTCCAGGAGGGTGAAGTTCCGGTTGATATTTTAAGCAGTACTACTACTATGGAGGTAGGGATTGATATAGGTTCCCTTGTTGCGGTGGGGCTGAGAAATATTCCTCCCATGAGAGAAAATTACCAACAGCGTGCTGGACGTGCGGGCAGACGTGGTTCTAGTTTATCTACAATAGTAACATTTTGCGAGGACGGTCCCCACGATACGCTGTATTTTAACAATCCGGTTCCCATGTTCAGAGGCGATCCCAGAAAGCCATGGATTGATATCGAAAGTAAAAAATTGCTTCAGAGACATTTAAATATGGTAATTTTACAGGAATTTCTTGCGGAGAAGTGTTCTAGTTTGGATCAGATTTCTGCGGCGAGTTTTGTCGATGATTATTTGATGGAGTTTTACACCTTTGCTGATGAGTATGAGATTCGGGATGAAGATATACTTATGCCGGCTAATGCAGTAGTTGATTATGATATATTTCGGACAGAACTACAAAAAGAGCTTGAATTATTGAAGGAGAAACGAGATGCTCATCCGGAATTATTTGATGTTGAAGAAAATGTAAACACAAGTGTTGTGAAAAGTTTACTAGATGCCTTATATGAAGAGGGCATTGTACCTACGTATTCTTTCCCAAAGAATGTGGTAAGTACCTATATTACCGATACGAATGGAAAGTTAATCTATGAAGTTGACCGCGGATTGGATATTGCAATAGGAGAGTATGCTCCGGGACGGGCTATTGTAGTTGATAAACAGACTTATCAGATAGGCGGTATTTTTTATCCTGGAAGTGAACGGCGTCGGGGACAGGCATTGACACCGGCTCGTGCTTATGTAGAAGATCCTAATTACTTAAAGCCTGTTCTTTCCTGTGCTGAATGTGGATGGTTTGGTCTGGAAGAAGAAAAAACAAAGGTGTGCCCATTTTGCGGAAACAGTGTACTTGAAAGAAACAGGCAGATGCTTCGGCCTTGGGGGTTTGCACCAAAGAATGCAGAAGCGATTCCAGAATCACAGTTGACAGAAGAATATTCTGCTGTTCAACAACCGCTGTATTCTACATTGCCGGATTCGGACGAAATGACGCCAATTTCGTCCTGCCAACACATAAGAATCGCTTCCAGAACAAATCAGCGGATCATTATGTTGAATAAAGGCGTTGATAATTGCGGCTTTATGGTGTGTAAAGATTGTGGCGCTACAATGCCGGGAGACGATATCCATGTTCTCGACGGAATTCAGCGGCCATACAGGTCAAAGTTTGCACAAAGCAGATGCAGACATTTAAATGCAATCAATGTCAACTTGGGTTATAATTTTGTCACGGATATGCTTGTGTTGGAGATCGCTTTAGATAATGAGCGAATCGATACTCAAAGAAATGATAATCCCTGGCTAATCCGTGCGGCTCAGTCTCTAGCAGAGGCTTTCCGACTAGCGGCCAGTAAGGAATTGGATGTTGAGTTTACAGAGTTAGTAACGGGTTATCGTCTGAGGGGAAATTATAAGGGGACCTTTGTTGATATCTATTTATATGACAGTCTTTCCAGCGGCGCCGGATATGCAGTGAGCGTAGCTGATGAAATAGAGTTGTTGCTTGATAAAGTAGAAGAACTTCTGAGAAATTGTGACTGCGAGAATGCGTGTCATAATTGTTTAAAGCATTATCGGAATCATCATGTTCATGGATTACTGGATCGTTTTGCTGCTTTAGAACTTTTGGACTGGGGTAGAAAGGGGATTTTAGCACAGGCTATTTCGAACGAAAAGCAGGTAGTGTATGTGGATACTCTAACACATATACTTGATATGTCCGGGTGTAAAATAAATATTATGTCGGATTCAATTACTGTCTGCAGACAGGGGAAACAAAAGCAAATTGTGGTTTATCCTGCTATGTGGGTTGAACCTTATAGCAAGGACACAATATTTATCAGTGATTCACTTATTAAATATGCAAAACCATATGCGATACAGAAAATCATCGAGGGTTGTTAGACAATATAAGGGAGGGATATAATGCCGGAGCATCAGACAATCGAGTGGAAAGAATCATGGCATAACGAATATTTGGAATGGATTTGTGGTTATGCTAATGCTAATGGCGGTATTTTGTATATTGGTATGGATGATCTTGGACATGTAAAAGGTATTAAGGATTCGAAAAAGTTGTTGGAGAAGATACCGAGTCAAGTAACGGATACAATGGGGATCGTTGTAGATATAAATCTTCGTTTTGAGGGTGATTTAGAGTATTTAGAAATAATTGTAGATAAATACCCTTCTCTTATCAGTTATCATGGAAAGTATTTTTACCGTTCAGGGAGTACAATGCGTACTATTACGGGGAAAGAGTTGGATAGGGCTATCCTGAAGGCTCAGGGAAGAACATGGGATGGTATGCCGATACCGAAACTTAAAATTGAGGATTTGAGCCAAACCGCTATCAAACTTTTCAAGAAAAAGGCAATTGAGAGAGGTAGGCTGACGGAAGAAGAAACTAAAGTCACAGACAAAGTGTTGCTAGAAAATCTGCATCTTTTTGACGATGACGATTATCTCACCAGGGCAGCTATGCTTGCTTTTTATGACGATCCTGAAAAATGGGTGACTGGTTCCTATATCAAAATTGGTTTTTTCGGAAATTCTGATTCTGATCTGCAATATCAAGATGAAGTGCATGGCGCTCTGATTGAACAGGTGGATAAGACTTTGGACTTGATTTATACAAAATATATGAAAGCTCTCATCACCTACCGGGATATTCAGCGGATAGAGCAATTCATGTTCCATCGTAACGCCACAAGGGAGATTTTGTTGAATGCTGTGGTTCATAAGGACTATAGTAGTTGTAATCCAATACAGATTAGCATTTATGAAGATCGAATGTATATCTGGAATGATGGTGAAATGCCAGAAGAAGTTAATTCAACTGAGAAGCTGTTTCAGAAACATTCATCAAAACCATATAACCCCAAATTGGCAAATGTGTTCTTTAAGAGTGGCTTGATAGAGGCATGGGGGCGCGGTTTTGATAAGATACGGGAGGCATGTGAATCCTATGGTGGTCCATTACCGGAGTATGAGATATCAAAAAGTGGTATTATGGTTTTATGTAAAGCATGTAATTCTTATTTGCAACTGCTAAACGGAGTTCTTGGACAAAGCGAACAAGAACATGGACAAGAAAATGAGCAAGATATTACAAACAAAATTTTACAGTTCTGTAAAGAACCGAAAACAGTAAAAGAAATCATGAACAAGTTTAGTATTCCTAATCGGTCTTATTTAAAACGACATTATATGAACCAAATGATAGAGGAAGGGCTGTTGAAGATGACAATCCCTGAACAGCCAAGAAATAGAAATCAAAGATATTATTCGTCGGTTTCTTGAACATGGTGAACAAGAAATGAACAAGAAAGTGATTAAGAAAATATTAAAAATGTTGTCCCTATATTGACTCACTCGTGTCAGGCTCGCCAATTATCCAGGATGGGAAGCTGATTGGGGCGGTGACTCATGTGTTTATTCAGGATAGTACGAGAGGGTATGGGATCTTTATTGAGAATATGCTGGAGGCGGCAGAATAATAGGAACAAAATATGTAACATGCAAAAATCGAGGATGCCGCTCTGAGCTTCCTCGATCTTTGCGTATATTTAAGAAGTTTTATATGCCGTTCCGTCTTCCCATATTCTTATCCCAGTACTCCAGACTCTTCACGGATTCGGGATCATCCGCGTAGACAAGGTGAATATTATGCTCTGCGATCTGTTCCAGAATCTCCGCCGGTGGCTCGGGATGCGTTGTGATAATACAGTGTATCTGTGAGGCACTCCCAAAGATAAACATCCGGTTTCTGTGAAAGCTCTGACTGGAAGTGACAAGAATCACCTGCCTTGCGACCTGAATCATTGCCTGCTTTACACCTACTTCAATATTTAAGGAAGCAGTCAGGTTTAAATCACTTGAAATACCGGTGGTGCCGATGAACACCTTATCAGGTCTGATCTGATAAAATATCTTTTCCGCCTCCGGACCGACGGTACACATACTGCGGCTGAGCACCTGGCCTCCTGCGAGAAATATAGTATGGTGGCTTTGCTCCAGTGCCATGGCGGCCCGGATAGAATTGGTAACGATATTGACCGGTGGTAAGGATTTGATTTCGTTGGCGATCATATACGTAGTGGTCCCGGAATCAAGAGCTATGGCATCATCTGGATGAATCAGCGTGGCGGCTGCCTTGGCAATCAGTTTTTTGTCCTGTTCATTAAACGCTTCACGAAGACTGAAGGGGATTTGATTGTTTTCATATTGATAGGGTAGCGAAACGCTGCCATGCTGCCTGGAGACAAGTTCCTTTGCCTCCAGATTGGCTACGTCTTTTCTTATCGTTACCAGCGAAACACCCAATGTACTGGACAGTTCAGACAGGGATATGGACCCGGTTTGCTGCAGAGCCTGCAGAATATATTTTTCTCGGCTGTTCATAAGTTATTTATTTTCCTTTCTTACTCTGATCTTTTTCGATTAACAACTAAAGTTATCTCGTATTTTCAATTCAATCTTTCAATTATTAATTCACTTCTTTTCATATCCCATATATAAACACAAGAAATGAAATAAGTATACTTTCTAATATTATTATTTCTTCTATTTAATTTTAGAATACATGATTTTTGTAAAAAACACAAGAGAAAAACGAAAAAAAAGTAAGATAAAAGTTTCGATTGCAAACTAATATCCAAAGATATTAGTGAAAATGATGGTATGTATTTGAAAAAGAAAAGAAAATGCAGGAAAAATAACAAAAAACGATTAAAGCGAAATGTAAAAAGCAAATAAAAATACATAAATAATTTACAAACGTGTAAAAATAACTAAAAATATAGCGATAAAATGAATGAAAATTGACAAAAAGTAAAAAAACAGCTAAGATAAAGTCAAGAAAAGAAACTAACAAACAGAAAAAAGAAATAAAAACGAAAGAAAGGAAAATAATGGAAAATCAGAACTCAAGTTTTCAATACTGGATGCCCGTCAGGATTCTTTTCACAGAAGCGGAACCGGATATCAGAGAAGAAATCGCAGGAGAATCCATAGTCATAGTGACCGATCCATTTCTCTATGAATCGGGGGTAGCCGGGCGGACAGGGGACAGACTGGGAAATGCAGACGTTTCCTATTTTTCAAAGGTTGAGCCGAATCCATCGACAGATACAGTGAATGCATGTGCGGCTATGATCCGGGAGCATGAAGCAAAAACCGTAATTGGAATCGGAGGCGGAAGCAGTATGGATACAGCCAAAGCGGCGGCCTGTCTGGCGTCATCCGGCGGTGTGATCGGAGACTATGCAGGAAAGGGGAAAAGCTTCGGAAAACGAACCGTTCGTCTGATTCTGATTCCTACTACAGCGGGAACGGGCAGCGAGGTCACTAATGTGGGGGTCTATACCGATTCGGAGACGGGAGAAAAGAGACCGGTGGTCTGTCCGGAATTTTATGCCGATCTTGCCGTAATTCATCCGAAATATACTTATACTATGCCACGCAGCGTGACGGCGAATACGGGCATGGATGCATTCTGCCATGCTATAGAAGCCTATTGGAATTTAAACAGCCAGCCGATCAGTGACTCCTTTGCTGTACAGGCGATGAAGCTGATTCTCGATAATCTGCTTACAGCGTACCGCTTGCCGGAAGATGGAGCTGCACGGGAGAATTTATGTACTGCCAGCCTTCTGGCGGGACTTGCATTCGGGCAGACACGGACTACGGGTGCACATGTGCTGAGCTATCCGCTGACAGCAAGATACCACGTTCCTCATGGAACCGGATGTGCCATTACTCTGCCGGCTTTTATACGGATCAGCGTTGAGAAGGCGGGAAAGAAGATGCAGACGCTGGCGGAGGCATTGGGATATATCGATGTGGAAGCTTTGGCAGATGGTGTATGTGATCTTATGAGATCATTGGAGATGCCGGTCGCTTTGAGGGAAATCGGGGCGAAGGCAGAGGAACTTTCAGGCATCGCGAAAGATGCAATGAATTATTATCCACAGCTTTCGCTGACTCCTGCCTTCATGACAGAAGAGACGGTGTTTGACCTGCTGAAATCGATTTACTGAAAAGGAGTTGTTTCTATGAACTGTGCAGAAAATAAAGAACTGGCACAAAAGGCTAAAGAGATTCGTAAGCTGACGCTTACAAGTATTGCGAAGGTCGGAAAAGGCCATATTGGAGGCGCATTGTCTCTCTGCGAGGTGATGAGTGTCCTGTATTTTAAACATATGAATGTGCGGCCGGCTGATCCGCTGTGGGACGACCGGGACCGGTTCGTACTTTCCAAAGGCCATGCGGGACCTGTGGTTTATGCGGCCCTGGTACTGCGGGGGTTTCTTGATCCTTCCGAGCTTGAGACCATGAACCATTTCGGCAGCATGCTTCCAAGCCACTGTGACAGGAAGCTGACCAGAGGCATCGATATGTCGACGGGAAGTCTGGGACAAGGGTTTGCGGCAGCAGCAGGGATGGCACTGGGGGCGAAGCTGGATAAGAAGGACTGTTTTATCTATGCAATCATCGGCGACGGGGAAAGCCAGGAAGGATTAATCTGGGAGACGGCTATGCTTGCAGGAAGCAGAAGACTGGATCATTTTATTGCATTTACCGACTACAATAAGATGCAGATTGACGGATATATCGGGGATGTGAATGATTTGGAGCCTCTGGATAAGAAATGGGAGTCATTCGGATGGCATGTGCAGAGTATTGATGGTCACGATATTGGAGCAATTGATTTCGCCATTGAGACAGCCCGAAAAACAAAGGGAAAGCCGTCCATGATTATCTTAAATACAGCAAAGGGAAAGGGCGCATATTTTGCTGAAAATAAACTGGAGAGCCACAGTATGAATATAACGGAAGAAATGTATGTGAAAGCGCTGGCAGAAATAGAAGGCCGGGAGGTGTGTCTATGATCTATGAGAGAGAAGAAAGACCGCTTAAGGAGGTTTACTCAGACCTTCTTGTGGAGTACGGCAGGAAAGATCCGCGCATCGTAATCGTGGAGGCAGATCTGATGAAAAGCGGTTCTACGGACAAGTTTCAGCAGGAATTCCCGGACCGGACCTTTGATGTGGGAGTCGCAGAGGCCAATATGATCTGCGTAGCTGCAGGGCTGTCACTCATGGGGAAAATACCGTTTACACATACCTTTGCAGTATTTGCTTCCCGACGTTGCTGTGATCAGATAAACCAGAGCGTGGCCTACGCAGGCTGCAATGTAAAAATGTGCGGTTCGGATCCGGGCATCACCACCGAGCTGAACGGCGGCACTCATATGGCCATGGATGACGTGGGAATCATGAGAAGTATTCCGGAAATGACAATCTTTGAACCGGTTGACAGCCGGCAGCTGCGAGCTGTTTTTCCGCAGATTCTTAATCTGGAAACACCTGTTTACATACGGCTGTTCCGTCCCAATGCCACCAGAATTTTTACCGGGGAAGAGACTGACTTTAGACTTGGAAAAGGAATTGTACTAAGAGAAGGAAGTGATGTTACAATTCTGTCGTCCGGAATTATGGTAGCGGAGGCGCTTAAGGCGGCGGAGCTTCTGGAAAAACAGCAGATACGGGCGGAGATAATCAACATCCATACAATAAAGCCTTTGGATACCAGGCTTATTATAGAGAGCGCAGCAAAGACCGGATGTGTGGTGACTGCGGAAAATGGGAGTATTTACAATGGACTTGGCAGCGCTGCAGCGGAATGCCTGGCGGAGCACCTGCCAAGACCGATGAAACGGATCGGAGTGCAGGACTGTTTCGGACAGATTGGCCATGTGGAGGAACTTTTGAATGCATTTCACATGGCAGCCGAAGATATTGCCGCGGCCGCAGCCGAACTGGTAAGAAACAAGGAAAAGGGAGGATTGTAATATGTTTGTTTCAATGAAAGAAATGCTGAACCATGCCCATGAAAATAAATATGCAGTGATGGCGGTAAACTGTGTAAATATGGAGCAGGTTAAGGCATGTGTGGAGAGTGCTGAGGAGGAGTGTTCGCCGATTATCTTAAATATTTCTCCGAGACAGATGAGAGAGCACGGACACAGCTATGTACTCACGCCCATGGTGCGTTCCATAGCGGAACGTGCGGCGGTACCGGTGGCTTTTAACCTGGATCATGGAGCCGCATATCAGGATTTTGTGACGGCCCTGCAGTCTGGTTTTTCCAGCGTCATGATTGATGCCTCATCCTGCGATTTTGAGGAGAATGTCAGGCGTACACAGATGATTGCAGCACTGGCCCACGGATGCGGTAAATCCTGTGAAGCGGAGCTTGGCCATGTGGGCAATGCGGACGCGGGTGATGATTCCAACAGTGATTATTATACCAATCAGGAACAGGCCAGGGAATTTGTGAAGCGGACCCACTGCGACTGTCTGGCAGTCGCCATAGGTACGGCCCATGGAAGTTATCCGAAGGGGATGATTCCAAAGCTGGATTTTGAGCGTCTTACTCTGCTTGCCAATACGCTTGACATCCCCCTGGTGCTGCACGGAGGCAGCGGAGCAGGGGAAGAGAATATCAGAAAAGCGGTTGCCTGCGGAATTAACAAGATCAATGTAAATACAGATGTCATGGCTCATGCGGTAGCAGAGACAGGCCGGGCTCTGAAAGAGAATCCGGAATATGGTTATATGGATCTGTGTATGCGCTGTGAAGATGCCATGAAAGATTTTATTAAGAGTTATATGCGTATGATTGGCTCCAGCATGCGTTATACCTTTGGGAGCACGGCGGGAGCGGAATTCGACTGACCGAAAGGAGACGGCAATATGAAAATTGCTTTAATTAATGAGAGCAGCCAGGTATCGAAAAACAGACTGATCTTTGAGACACTGAAGGAAACGGTAGAACCTCTTGGGCACGAGGCATTTAATTATGGTATGAGTGAGGATGATCCGGACTATGCGATCAGCTATGTGGAAGCGGGATTATTGGCAGCGATTCTGCTGAACAGCCAAACGGCAGACTTTGTCATCACAGGGTGCGGAACGGGGGAGGGCGCCTGTCTGGCCTCCAATATCTATCCGAATGTGTACTGTGGCTATGTGAAGGAATCTGCCGACGCTTTTCTGTTTACACAGATTAACAGTGGAAATGCCATTTCCATGCCGTTTGCTAAAGATTTTGGATGGTGTGCGGATCTGAATCTGAAATACGTGTTCCGTGAACTGTTTTCCTGCCGCCACGGAATCGGATATCCGCCTGAGCGGGGAGCGGTTCAGAGACAGTTCCGGGAATGCTTCGAGATGGTTAAGGGGCAGGTGTCAAAAGATATGATGACGGTCTTAAAGGAGGTGGATAGAGATATCCTTGAAAATACGGTCAGCGGAAAGAATTTTAAAAGTCAGTATTTTGTCCATACACCAGATTCGGAAATCCGGCGCTACATCGCTTTGATTTAATCGTACGAGGAGAAAGGAGGTGTGTGAGTGAGACATATACTGATTGCAACACATGGCCGCATAGCCAGTGGATTAAAATCGGCGCTGAAACTGTTTCTGAATAAAGCGGATGATATTACAGTTATCGATGCATATGTTGGGGAGGCAGATGAGAACTATGAGCGTGATTTAGAGTTGTTTCTCGGTGAGATGCAGGAGGGGGATGAGGCATACATATTTACAGATATCAAAGCCGGGAGCGTAAATCAGAAGGTGATGGCCGTCTTAGACGGTTTCGATAAGCGGACGGTTCTTGTTACCAATATTAATCTGCCGCTTCTCGTCGGCCTTCTGGTGGAGGACGATGTGAAGACACTGGAAGAAATAAAGGCTATGATAGAGATGGCTCAGCCGGAGGTCATATCGCTTGAAGAGCTGAAGAAAAATCACGTATTCACAACAGAAAAAGACTTTTTTTAGGAGGAGGTAAGACAATGATACCATCGTTAAGGATTGATGACCGTCTGATTCACGGTCAGATCGCGCTGGTCTGGAGCAAAGCTTTCGGAACCAACCGAATTGTGGTGGCGAATGACAAGGCGGTGACAGATGAAGTGACGAACGTGTCGCTGCAGATGGCGGTTCCGACAGGAATCAAGCTTTTAATCAAGACCGTGGATGATGCGGTTAAACTGTTCCATGATCCGAGAGCGGCGGAGAGCAGTATTTTCGTATTAACAAACTGTATTGCTGATGCAGTGAAAATCGTAAAGGCCTGTCCGGGCATGATACAGTCGGTAAATGTGGCAAACGTCGGCAGGTTTGATACGTCACCGTCATCGGAGAAACTGGTATTATCAAGTACAATCATTGTGAATAAGGCAGAGCTGGAGGCGCTGAAAGAATTGGCTGCCATGGATATTCCTGCATACCAGCAGGTAATACCAAGTGATGCTAAAAAACCGGTAAAAGACTTGTTAAAGGGGCATTGATCAGAGAGGGGGAAACAGTAAATGGTTTTACGTGCATTTTTAGCAGCATTAGCGTATTTTATCTGTTATGGAGGCAACTGGCTGTTTGCACAGTCCATGACGGAGCGGCCGATCGTGGTCGGATTTATTACGGGTTTATTTTTAGGGGATATTAAGACAGGAATCATTGTGGGAGCCGCGGTCGAGGCGATCTTCATGGGGTCTGTGAATATTGGGGGAAATATTTCGGCAGAGCCCGCAGCTGCGGCAACCTTTGCAGTAGTTATGGCAACTATGGAAAATATCAGCGCGGACGCGGCGCTGGCTTTATCCGTTCCGGTAGGCGTTTTTTCAGCCTTCCTTTTCATGATTATCAACAATGTTTTATATAACTTCACAGCGCCCATTATCGACCGCCTCGCTGAAAAGGGCAACGATAAGGGTCTTATTACCATGAACTTTACCATGTGGTTTATCCGGTTCTTTATCGTGGCTCTATGCATGTTCGCGGGTCTGCTGGCAGGCGGCGCAGCCATCGAAGCCACGATTAACAGTATTCCGGCAGTGGTTCTGACAGGACTTAATACCGCCGGAAAATTCCTCCCGGCAGTGGGGCTTTCAATCCTTATGAAAATGCTTTGGAACAAACAGCTGGCAATCTACTTCTTCCTGGGATTCATTATGGTTGTATATTTAGGACTTCCGCAGGTCGCCATTGCGGCACTGGCAATTATTCTGGTAATTTCGGTTGCATTGCGGGATATGGAGCTTCATAAGCTTCAGGAAACCAGAACAGCCGTAACACCAGTTGACAGAGAGGAGGATTTCTTCGCATGAAACAGAACACAATGTCAAAAGAAGACAGAAAGATGCTGAACTCCATTTTCTGGAGATCCATGTTCTTATCGTCAGGCCGCTGCGGTGGACAGGTGAGAATGCATGCCGTTGGATTTATTAACAGTATTCTGCCGGCTCTTCGGCGCTACTATAAGGATGATCAGGAGGGCTACCGCCAGGCACTGATGCGCCACACTACATATTTTAACATGACACAACACGTGTCCACCTTCTGTATGGGGCTGGTTGCCTCCATGGAGAAGAAAGCATCGGAGGACAGTACCTTTGATACCAGTTCCATTTCCGCGGTAAAGACCTCCCTGATGGGACCAATGTCGGGAATCGGCGATTCGATTTTCTGGGGAGTCCTGCGGCTTCTGGCCGCGAGTATTGCAATAACTTTTGCTGCCAGTGGTTCGATTCTGGCTCCGATTTCTTTCCTTCTGATCTTTAATGTACCAGCGTTTATCTGTCGGTATTATTTAACCTATAAGGGATTCAGCCTTGGTACAACATTTTTATCGGATATGCAAAAGAGCGGAACAATACAGATCCTTACAAAGGCCGCCAGTATTTTGGGCCTTGTTATGATCGGAGCGATGGTGGCATCTACAGTTACCTTTAAGTGTGCGCTTGCCATTCCCGTAGAGAATGCCGATCCAATTACGGTTCAGACGTATCTGGATTCTATCTTCAAGGGACTGGTACCTCTGTCACTGACTCTGGGCTGCTTATATGCGCAGATGAAGAAAATCAATATTAATATAATCATGCTTCTGGTTCTGGCACTCGCTATGATTCTGGCTTTGTTGGGGGTTGTTTAAAAACCGCCTGCCAAATCGAGGCTCTGCAAGACAGGCTCCTCTCTCAACATAAATAAACAATTATTTAACACAGAATGGCAAAGGTTCCCGAATTACTGGGCCTTTGCCGTTTTAATGTCAGAAATAAATCTTAATACCTTTCAAAAAGCACCATAATATGGTAGAATATTCCGATAATCACGAAAGAAGGTTTTTCCCGACACCGAGCCACAAATTTCAACATTTACATAAAAATGAAGTCTGTCGGATTTTGTGACCAGGCCTGGATTTGGATCGAAGGGTGATTATTTCACTTCGGGGGCCATCGGAGGAAAATGTGGGAAAAACGCCCGCCTTTTGTCGAAAAATGCGACAGAATTCCATTGCGGCAATTCGGGGGCAAGTCTATAATGGCTTTACACTAATCATTCAATCAACAAGAAAGGGAGAGTAGGAAGATGTCGGAAATCAGTATTGCAATAGCGGACGATAACCTGCAGACGCTCAGTCTGCTAAACGATATATTGGAGGGAGAGGAGGATTTCCATGTCGTCGGGAAGGCGGATAATGGAGAAGATGCTTACAACATGATTGTAAAAACGAGCCCTGATGTTGTCTTATTGGATGTCATTATGCCGAGAATGGACGGAATTACGGTGATGGAGCGCGTGCGCGGCAATGCAGCACTGACTAAGATGCCGTCGTTTATTATGGTAACAGCGGCCGGAAGTGAGAATATTACCGAAGATGCGTTCCGCATGGGCGCCAATTATTACATCATGAAGCCTTTCAATAAAGATATTGTTGTCGATAAAGTCAGAAGAGTCGGACACAGGAAAGCGAAAACACCGGGACTTTCAGGCATGAAGAAGGTCAAGCCATATGTGAACAAGAATGAGTACATGGAACAGAATCTGGAAAATGACGTGACTCAAATGCTTCATGAAATCGGCATCCCGGCTCATATCAAAGGATATCAGTACTTAAGGGATGCCATTGTTATCTCTGTACAGGACCAGGAAATGTTAACCAGTGTTACCAAAATCCTTTATCCATCCATAGCCAAGAAGCATCAGACAACGCCGAGCCGTGTGGAGCGTGCGATCCGCCATGCCATCGAGGTTGCGTGGAGCCGGGGCAAGATGGATACGATCAATGATCTCTTCGGATATACCGTCAGCACCGGAAAAGGCAAGCCGACAAACTCCGAATTTATCGCCCTTATTGCGGATAAAATAAGACTGGATTACAAAAAACTTTAGAAAATCTATCACAAATATACTTCCTTATTTAATCAAAATGCAGTATACTATAAGACAAAGAGTGGCGCCCTCAGGGGTGACTGTAAATGAGGGAGGTTTTTTGATGAAGAAGATTTTATTCGTTGCATCGGAGGCAGTACCTTTTATTAAAACCGGTGGACTTGCTGATGTAGTAGGTTCCCTTCCCAAATGTTTTGATAAGGAATATTTTGATGTCAGGGTTATGATTCCCAAGTATCTGTGTATGAAGGAGTCGTGGAGAAACGACATGGAGTATGTAAACCATTTTTACATGGATTACATGGGACAGAGCAGATACGTTGGAATTCTTCAATACGTATACGAGGGAATTACTTTTTACTTTATTGATAATGAAGGCTATTTTAACGGTCCAAAGCCATACGGCGACTGGTACTGTGATTTGGAAAAATTCTGCTTTTTCTCAAGGGCGGCTTTGTCGGCACTTCCGGTTATTGGATTTCAGCCGGATGTGGTACACTGCCATGACTGGCAGACGGCGCTTATACCTGTCCTGTTAAAAGACCGGTTCCATGACGGAGAGTTCTTCCGCAGCATGAAGTCGGTTATCACCATCCACAACTTAAAGTTCCAGGGAGTGTGGGATGTCATGACGATCAAGAGGCTGACAGGCCTCCCGGATTACTACTTTACACCAGATAAACTTGAAGCATACAAGGATGGCAACCTGTTAAAGGGCGGCATTGTTTACGCCGACGCCATAACCACTGTAAGCGAGACGTATGCCGAGGAGATCAAGATGCCATTCTATGGCGAAGGGCTGGACGGCCTGATGAGGGCGCGTGCAAACAGCCTGCGTGGTATTGTAAACGGCATTGATTACGATGATTTCAATCCAGAGACGGATCCTTACATTGTCCAGAAGTACAATGCAAAGAATTTCCGGAAGGAAAAGATAAAGAACAAACGGGCCCTGCAGGAAGAACTGGGACTGCCCCGGGACGACAGGAAGTTTATGGTCGGCATTGTATCCAGACTGACTGACCAGAAGGGACTCGATTTAATTCAGTGTGTTCTGGATGAACTGTGCCAGGACGATATCCAGCTGGTTGTGCTGGGAACAGGTGAAGAAAAGTATGAGAACATGTTCCGCCATTACGACTGGAAGTATAATGACAAGGTATCCGCGAATATTTTCTATTCCGAGCCGATGTCCCATAAGATTTATGCGGCCTGCGATGCATTTCTGATGCCGTCCTTATTTGAACCGTGCGGTTTGAGCCAGCTGATGTCGCTCCGCTACGGAACCGTCCCGATTGTCCGTGAAACAGGCGGTCTGAAGGATACGGTGGAACCGTATAACGAGTTTGAGAACCGTGGAACCGGATTCTCATTCCAGAATTACAACGCTCATGAGATGCTGGCGGTTATTCGCTATGCAGAGCGGATATACTATGATAAGAAGCGGGAGTGGAATAAGATCATAGACCGCGCCATGGCGACGGATTATTCCTGGAATACTTCGGCTGTCAAGTATCAGGAACTGTATGACTGGCTGATTGGCTATTGAGTTCAGATAAAGAAGGAAGCGGACATAGCATGAAAAACAAGTGTTTTACTCGGGAAGAAAAGGAGGAGGTGCTCCGCTGGGCGGAGGACTCTTCCTGGATCAATCAGGAGCGGTATGAGGATGATGATGCGTATCTTGCGTGTGTAGAGGACATTCTGGAAAATCCTGTGTTTCAATCCATGGATCATTTTATGCAGCATGGGGATACTACCTGTAAGGCGCACTGCATCAAGGTATCTTATTTAAGTTACCGGATCTGCCGCCGCTTTGGATGGGACTATGTACAGACCGCCAGAGCGGGACTTCTGCATGATTTATTCTTATACGACTGGCATACCCATGCGAAGGAGACGGGAGAACACTTTCACGGATTTACCCATCCGCGCAGGGCGTTAGCCAACGCAGAAAAGTACTTTGACTTAACGGATAAGGAAAAGGACATGATTCTGCGCCATATGTGGCCGCTTACCCCGGTTCCGCCAAAGAGCAGGGAAGGGCTGGCCATCATTTACGCGGATAAGTTCTGCGGCCTGGCAGAGACGGCCGCCAGAGTAAAAAGGTGGGTTTTATACAGCCTGAGAGCGGGAAGAACCGCTTAAACCGGCTGGAAGGATCCTCTGATACAAAAAGCAGGAGAAAACCATGACATTTTGGGACGAATTACTGGCAAATCAGGTTCTGATGAGCGCTGTCACCGGCTGGGTGGTAGCTCAGGTACTGAAGACAATCATCGACCTTGCCCTGAATAAAAGCTTTAATCCGGAGCGGCTGGTGGGATCGGGCGGTATGCCCAGCTCCCACTCCGCAACGGTATGTGGAATGACGACCGCCGCCGCCTTGCATTACGGCGTCGGTTCTTTTGAGTTTGCAGTATGTTTTATCCTTTCCATGGTGGTTATGTATGACGCCATGGGAGTCCGCAGGGAGACGGGAAAGCAGGCGAAGCTGTTAAACAGCATACTGCTTGAGAACCCGCTCAAGTTAAGCGGAGAGGTGTTGCAGGAAAAGTTAAAGGAATATGTGGGACATACTCCGCTTCAGGTGGCGGCAGGTGCCATTCTTGGCATTGCTCTCGCCGTTTTCATGGCGCAGTATTATTAAAAAAGTCGGAATATTTCCGTGAATCGTAAGAAAATAATTCTTGATTTCTTAAGATATCCATATTATACTTTAACAAGTTAAAAAACTGTTAAAGTTGGAGGTACAATGGATATGACGATTTACCATACGATTAACTGGTTTTTCGCGTTTAGTTTCATCGGTTACCTTCTGGAATGTACCGTGCTCAGCTATGAGAACCGGAGACCGGTGTTGAACCGTGGATTTGGACATGGCCCGTTTTGTGTCATATATGGCTTTGGAGCGCTGGGGGCCTGCCTGATTCTGGAACCGCTGGCAGGACAGCCTGTGGAACTGTATTTCGCTTCCGTGGTGATGGCAACTTCCATGGAACTTGTGACGGCGCACATTATGATTAAGCTGTTCGGAGCATTCTGGTGGGATTACAGCCAGAAGCCATTCAATTACAAGGGCATTATCTGTCTGGAAAGCAGTATTGCCTGGGGATTTTTAGGATTATTTTTCTTCAAGTTTTTAAATGGGTTTGTAAGCCAGCTGGTGGATGTTGTTCCGATCGGCATGGAACGCCTTGTGGCCTTGGGACTCTTATCCTTCTACGTAGCGGATTTTACATACACCATGCGGTATCAGCTTAAGGCCGCGGAGATGGAAGAAGAGGAAGGCGTGTCAGTCGTGGGGCGCCTGAAAGTATATTGATGGTTGGCGGGATTCGTAAAGGGTCCCGCTTATTTCATTCTTGGAAACGCGCCCAGATGTGAGCGTGGAAACGTGTCCGGTTGTGAGCATACGTGCCGTGCTTATGTGTGAGAATCCGGACGGCCGGGCTTTTAAAACAGAACAGGAGGCAGATAGTTTGACTGAAGACAGAGAGATCGTTCTTGCATCCGCGTCACCGAGGCGCAGGGAACTGTTAGGACAGATAGGAATCGTGCCGGAGATTATTCCCAGCACGCTGGAAGAGAAGATAACGACCGACAGGCCGGAGGATGTTGTAAAGGAGCTGTCGCTTCAAAAGGCCGCTGATGTGGCGAAGCGTTGTGCGAAGGGTACGATTGTGATCGGTGCGGACACGGTGGTGGCCGCGGAAGGCCGGATTCTGGGAAAGCCCAAATCTCATGAGGAGGCGGAGCGCATGATTGCGCTTCTGGCTGGGAAGACCCATCAGGTGTACACGGGAGTGACCATGATCGTATGCGGCCAGGAAGGCAGGGCCCGCAAGACATTTGCGGAGAAGACGGATGTGCATGTCTATCCGATGACGGCTGAGGAGATCCACGAATACGCTTTTTCAGAGGAACCCATGGACAAGGCCGGGGCCTATGGAATTCAGGGAAAATTCGCTTCTTACATCAAAGGGATTGACGGGGATTACAATAATGTAGTAGGATTGCCTGTAGGACGTGTATACCAGGAAATGAAGAGCCTTTTGACGCTCACAGCAAGGAGGAATAACGGATGATTAAACTGATCGTATCCGATATCGACGGCACACTGGTGCCGGATGGAAGCCATGAGATGAACCCGGAGCTTCTCGATGTGATCATGAAAATTAGAGAGAACGGGGTACAGTTTGCGGCTGCCAGCGGCCGTCAGTGGGCCAGCATTGAGTCGATATTCGGACCAATCAAAGAAAAAGTATTTTACTTATCCGACAACGGAGCCTATGTGGGCTGCCATGGCCGGAATTTATTTTTAAATCCCATCGACCGGGAAACGGTGATGGATATGGTGCGCGATGTGCGCCGGATGGAGGGCCTTGAGGTGATGCTCAGCGGCCCTGATGTGGTCTATCTGGAGACGGAGAAGCAGGATTTTATCGACTGGCTGGTGGAGGGATACCAGTTCCGCGTAAAACAGGTGCCGGATTTGACGAAGGTGGACTCCCAGTTCATCAAGGTGTCCATATACCGTGAGACCGAGGTGGAGGAATACACCAGGGAGCTGAGAGAGAAATACAAAGACAGGTTTAAGATTACCATTGCAGGCGATATGTGGATGGACTGCATGAAGCCGGGGATCAACAAGGGACAGGCCGTGAAGCTTTTACAGGACAGCCTGGAGATCAAACCGGAGGAGACGATGGCTTTCGGCGATCAGCTAAATGATATCGAGATGCTGGAACAGGCGTACTACAGCTTTGCCGTAGGAAATGCCAGGCCGGAGGTGAAAGCCACAGCCAGGTTTCAGACGGATACCAATGTGAACGACGGCGTGTTAAAGATTCTGAAGCTTTTGGTATAAGCCCCGTTGGATACGTAAGAATCAGCAGGGAAGTAAGGGACGAAAGGGAACGAGGATGCGATTTATTCATACATCAGACCTCCATATTGGCAAGACCGTCAGTGGATTCTCCATGCTGGAGGAACAGGAAGCGGCACTGAAACAGATCATGGGTTACGTAAAAGAACGGCAGGCAGATGCCGTTCTTTTGAGTGGTGACTTATATGACCGTTCCGTGCCGCCTGCCGCCGCAGTGACCATGTTTGACGCGTTTTTGACCGGATTGTCCGAAATGGGAGTGACGATTCTGGCCATTGCCGGGAATCACGACTGTGGAGAGCGGATCGGATTTGCCAACCGGATTCTGGAAAAGAGGGGGCTCTATCTGGAGGGAAAGCTGGAAGCCCCGGTCCGGTTCGTGGATATCCCCGACCAGTGGGGCTTTGTACGTGTTCATCTGGCTCCGTTTGCAAAGCCTGCGGAGGTTAGATCCCTCTACCGGTGCGAGGGCAGCATGAAGACGTTTGAAGAGAGCTTCGAGGAGATTCTCCGCCATGTGACATACAGTCCCGGAGGAAGGGATATTCTGATGGCTCATCAGTTTGTGGTGAACCAGGGATTGCTGCCGGAGCTCTCCGATTCGGAGACACGGGTGACTGTGGGCGGAACGGATCAGGTGGAGGCGGCATTGTTTCAGCCATTCTGCTATACGGCTCTGGGACATATCCACGGCTGTCAGCAGATCGGGAAGAATCCGGTATACTACAGCGGCTCGCCGGTAAAATACTCTTTTTCCGAGTGCAGTCACCGGAAGTCGGTGCTGTACGGTGAGGTGGGAGAGAACGGGAAGGTTACGCTGGAACGCCTTCCGCTGACGCCGGTCCACGATATGCGAAAGATCAGGGGCCGTCTGGCAGATTTAATTCTCCCGGAGGTTGTGAGCGCGGCGGATCCGGAGGACTATATCCTGGCGGTTTTAACGGATGAGACAGAGCTGCTGGATCCGATCGGAACACTCCGAAGCGTCTATCCCAATATCATGCAGTTAAAATGGGAAAAACGGGCGGTGGAGCAGGACGATACCGTGATCCATGATGATATTATGAAGGAAAAGGGTCCGTATGGACTGTTTGCGGATTTTTACGAGCTTGTTACGGGAAAGACCATGTCAGAAGAGCAGGAAGCCGTGATGAGGGAGACGGCCGAACAGGCAGAGGAGGAGGTTTCATGAAGCCAACAGCGCTTGTTTTGAGCGGATGGGGGCCTTATAAAGGCGTGGAACGGGCAGATTTCGAGGCCATGCAGCGGGGGCTGTTTCTGATCTCAGGACCGACCGGCGCCGGAAAGACCACGATATTTGACGGGATTACCTTTGCCCTTTACGGGGAGGTCAGCGGAAGCATCCGGGAGAAGGACAGCCTGCGGAGCGATTTTGCGGACGCTTCCACACCCACGTATGCGACGCTCACCTTTTCCCATAGAGGAAAGCAATACCGGGTTACCCGAAATCCAAAGTATGACAGACCGAAGCTTAAGGGCGAGGGAATGACCACGGAACTGGAGGGCGGCGAGCTCTACGAAGAAGAGGCGCTTCTGGCCTCGGGGAGCACGCAGGTGACGGAGCGGGTGACGGAACTGCTGGGACTGGATTACCGCCAGTTCCGCCAGATATCCATGATCGCACAGGGGGAATTTCAGCAGCTTCTTGTGTCCAGCTCCAAAGAGAGAACCCAGATATTCCGGGATATTTTCCAGACGCGGATCTACGATACGATGACGGCGCTGCTGTCCTCCAGAGTGAAGGGCCTAAACGGCCGGATCGATGAGGTGAAGCACCGGGCGGACGAGATCACGGGAACGTTCCGCATTGAGAATGGGGACTGGGAGGAACTGAAATCAAAGAAAAACCGGAATTACCGAAAGCTTCTGGGATTTGTGGAACAGGAAAATGAACGGCTGGGGAGCCGGGAGAGAGAACTGGCCTCCCACCTGAGAGAACTGGACCAGACCTATAAGGACCGGGTGAGGGCGATCGAGGAGCTGCGAAGCGGCAACCAGGCGGTCCGAAAGTATGAAAGTGACAGGAAGACCCTGGCAAAGCTGGAAGAGGAGCGGGACTGCTTAAAAGAACAGAAAAAGGAGCTGGCCAGGGCATACGGCCGCCTCCCCGCCCGCCGGGAAAAGCTGGAGGGGAAGAAGGCGGATTTACGCGTGCTGGAGGAGCAGAAAAAGGGGCTTGCCGCATGGAAGGCCGCACGGAGACAGTTGACTGAACGGCAGGAAAAGTATTTAAAGCTCGATGGAGAGGCAAAGGAAAAGAAGCGGATTTACGAATATCAGGATGACTGTTTTAAGAAAGCGGCTGCGGGAATTATTGCAAGGGATCTGGTGGAAGGATTTCCGTGTCCGGTCTGCGGTTCCACTGTCCATCCGGCTCCCGCGTCCATGGAGGGCGAGGTGCCGGACGAGAAACAGATCCGGCGGCTGAAGGCGGACTATGAGGCGGCATTAGAAAAGGCATCGGCGGCCGCGAGCGACGCGGCGGCGCTGGTGGGCGCCGTAAAAAACATGGAAGAAAACCTTGGTTCCATGGATCTATCGGACGGCGGAGAGCGGGCTCTTCTCGAAATCGAGGAAAGGCTCCGCCTGCTGGAAGAAGAGACAAAACAGGAAGAAAAAGAGATCCGGGAGTGTGAAAAGGCCTACCAGGACTGCGCGGTTAAGCTGGAAAAGCAGAAAGCGGCTTATTCCCAGTTAAAGGCGGCCATCCGGGTTCCAAAACAGACGGAGCTGGTGGAGCTATCCGGATTTGAAGCGGCGCTTACGGAATGTGAGAGAGAACGCAGGCAGACGGCCAAGGAAAAGGAACGGACGGGAGCGGCTCTGGCTTTGAACCGGCAGTCGCTGGCCACTCTGAAAGGCCATCTGGAGGAAAAGGAAAAGCTGGAGACAGAGTACAGCGTGGTCCGTGAACTGGAACGGGCGGCCGGGGGATATAATGGCCGGAATCTGGTATTTGAGCAGTACGTCTTATCCGTCTATTTTGAGGACATTCTCCGGGCGGCAAACCGGCGCCTTCTCAAGATGAGCGGGGAGCGGTACGAACTGCACCGGCTGGACAGAACAAGAGACAGGAGAAGTAAGGAGAGCATGGAGATGGAGGTGCTTGACCAGTATACGGGCAAGCGCCGTTCCGTGAAGAGTCTGTCGGGAGGCGAGGCGTTTAACGCTGCGCTGGCACTGGCGCTGGGGACCTCCGATGTGATACAGAGCTACGCGGGAGGCATCCAGGTGGAAGCTCTCTTTGTGGACGAGGGATTTGGCTCTCTCGATGCAGAATCCCTGGAACAGGCGGTGGCGATTCTGACCTCTTTGAGCGGCGGTTCCAGCATGGTTGGAATCATTTCCCATGTGGAAGAATTGAAAGAACAGATCGGCAGCCATATTCTGGTAGAAAAAACGAATCAGGGAAGTAGAATCGTGACAGAAAGTATGGTATAATACTATTCGCATAACACATAGGAGAGTTTTTCATTCATACAGGAGTTGTCCATGAATTTTAAATATAGAAAAAAAGTGAAACAAACGCTGGCCGCTGTTCTGGCCGCCATGCTTCTTACCGGCTGCGCCAAGGGGCTTCCCATGGTCTCAGAGGTAAATGAAACGAAGGCATACACACTTCCGCAGTCCATGATCATTGTGGCGACAGAGCGCAACCGTTACCAGCAGGCATATACCGGCCAGATCTGGAGCGTGGAACTGCCGGATGGGGAGACATTTGAGACGTATCTGCTGGGGCAGGCCCAGGAATTCCTTCAGGAGATGAAATGGATGAATCTTCTGGCAAAGGATAAGGAGATTATCATCACGAGCGCCGAGAAGGAGGAGATCCGGAAGCTGTCGGAGGAGTATTATGAGTCTCTGACCGAGGATGACATCGCGTACATGGGGGTGAAGGAGGACGATGTGCGGACGATGTATGAGGAATACTTCCTTTCCAACAAGGTGGTCAGTGAACTGACAAAGGATATGAATCTGGAGATCAGCGACAGTGAGGCAAAGGTCATAACCATCGACCAGATCGTCCTCTCGGACGGGAATACGGCCCAGGACGTGTTGAATCAGGTGAACGAAGACGGGGCGGACTTCGAAGCCATTGCACGGGAGTATTCAGAGGATAACGAGATTCAAAAACAGCTGGGACGCGGAGAAGCGAGGAAAGCGCTGGAGGATGCGGCATTTTCCCTGACGGCAGGCGAGATCAGCCCGGTGGTGGAGGACAACGGCATGTTCTACATCATCAAATGTGTGAGCGATTACGACGAGGATGCCACACAGGCGAGAAAGGATAACCTGTACCAGCAGAGGAAAAAGGATGCATTCGGACAGATCTACAATCAGTTCAAGACAGAGAATCCGGTTACATTCAGCAACGATATCTGGGATGGAATTAAGTTTTCCATTGACGATAAGACGACGACTACGAATTTTTTTGACTTGTACAGAAAACATTTTCCCAATTCATAATGGGGAAGGAAAGCAGAGGGGCATTCCATGGCAGAAGGGGGAAGGAGCAGCCGGGGCAGGAGCCGGAAGCGAAAAAGTACCAGGGGGAAGGCAGTTTTTGCCGCGGTGCTTAAGGTTATTCTGGTCCTTCTGATCGCGGCGGGACTTTTATTTTCCAGTACCTATGTATACCGGTACTGGGAAGGAAGCCGTACATCGACCACACCGCTGGAAACCGGCAGAGAGATTGTGCCGGAGACGATGAAGATCTATGAATAGCCTGTGAATAGCGGTTGGGCTTGAGAGCAGAAGAACGAGATAAGGAAACAGGAGGCTCCATCAGCTGGCGCCCCCCTGTTTCCTGTTTTTTATTCAAGTCTTTCAATCCATGTTTGTTTTGTTAAAATAAGCAGTCACCAGATCAACAAGTGCTTTCTGATCCGCAGTCCCCATGACCTCCCTGGCGGAGTGCATGGCCAGCATCGGGATTCCCGCATCCACGGTGCGCATGGTTAAATAGCTGGAGGAAATGCTTCCGAGAGTCGATCCGCCCTTCATATCGGAACGGTTGGAGAATTTCCTGTATGGAATTTTGGCATTTCTGCAGATACTTTCAATCATTCCCGTACTGGTCGCGTCGGTCGCATAGGACTGGCTGGCCGACAGTTTGATGGCGACTCCGTCTCCCATGAGGATCTGGTTCTTGATATCACATTTTTCGCTGTGGTTGGGATGAATCGCGTGTGCGACGTCGAGGGACAGCATGAAGCCGTCAAACAGGGCGTTCAAGTAGGCTTCTCTGGAGCAGCCGAGGGACAGGAAGAGCTTTTCCAGCACACGGTCCATGAGCAGCGAGGCGGCTCCCTGTTTCGTGCTGCTTCCGATCTCCTCATTGTCGTAGAGTGCGATCACATGTATCTCATTTCCGGCAGTGCTGTTCATGATACCGCTTAAGCAGGCCTGCACGGAGGTCAGGTTATCGAGACGCGGAGCGGAATAGAATTCACCGTCAAGCCCGCATAAAGTGCCGTTCTCCGTATTGTAGACGTAGATTTCGTAGTCCAGTATATCCTGCTTTTCCACACCGGCTTCGGCGGCCAGAGCCTTTAAGAAGAAATCTTCCTTTTCCAGGTCACTCTTAATTAAGGTTAAGAGCGGGAGCATGTCAACCTGCGGATTGACAGCGACGCCCTGATTGGCCTCCCGGTTCATGTGGATAGCCAGGTTTGGAATCGTGAGCACCGGGCGCTTAAAGTCCACGAATATGGTTTTCGTGCCGGCAGGAGCATCACTGGTCACGCAGACTTTGCCTGCCATGGACAGCGGTCTGTCAAACCAGGTGTGAAGAAGCGGTCCGCCGTAGACCTCTGTGTTGAGTTTTCCGTACCGTCCGGAAGTTACCTCGGGAGAAGGCTTTAATTTCAGACAGGGCCAGTCCGTATGGGAGGCGGCCAGTTTAAGCTTCGGCGTCTGATCCGCCAGCTCGCCGATGGTAAATGCGATGAGCGTCGAATCGTACGCTTTTATATAGTAGGAGTGTCCCTGCTCCAGTTTCCAGGAACCGGAAAGGGAGAGTTCTGTAAATCCGGCGCCGTCCAGGGAAGCGGCGGCCGTCATGATGCAGTGATACGGGGATACGGAAGCGGAGATAAGCCGCTCCAGCTGTTTCATATCATTCATAGGTTTGACCTCTTTTCTGTGTAATTACAGCTTTTAGTATATCACAAAGTGGAAGAGGTGGGAATTGGTTCTTACTGATTGTGGGTAAAAATTAAGAATGGCGTCCCCGCGCCTTCTATGGTAAAATAGTTCCATTGAGGATGAAGCGGAATATAGACGAGGAGGAGCAAAATGAACTTCTTTAAAAATCGAAAAAAAGCGGAGACGCCGGGAACTGATGGGAATGGGGATCATAATAGAAAGTCGGCTTTTACCTGTTGTGAATTTGACAGGAGCAGCTGGTTTCTCGTATTTTCCGCCTGCCTCGGCAAGGTGATGGCGGTTCAGGATGCGTGCAGGGAGCTGGTTGTAAAGGACCGGGACTGGAATGTGGATTTTTCACGGGGCGTGATCGCTTTTGGAACGGACGAGTATCCTCTGCAGTTTCTTGGAAGCGAGGCGTCTTCCTCCAATACGTGGCTGTGGGGCTGGGAAAATGTGAATGGTTTTCCAGAGGAGATTCTTCAGACGGCGAACAAGGTGAGAGCCGCGGGAGAAGAGTGGAGGCTTGAGCCGCTTACGACTGCGGAATTTGAACTGACGGACTGTTTTAACGGCCATTCACTGTCCATAGTGGCCTGTGGGTTAGCGGAGCATTGCTGCTATTACCGGGGGCCGCATTCCGGCGGCGCGGTTCTGGTGGCCTTTTCCGGTGTCCCGGAGGAGGTCTTTGCACCGGTGACCGAGCAGAAATTTGTGGCGCTTACCATGCAGTGCATCCAGCAGTTTTCAGTGGATCATAAGCTGTTTGTGGAGAGCTTTTTACTATGGAACGGAACGCCGTATGAGTGGCAGGATCTTACGGTCACGGCACATTTCAAAGATGACCTGATCATCGAATATGAGATCGTGGACAGCTTTTGGCGAATTAAATGCATGAAGAATACGGGGAGAATGTGAAATGATAGCATTAAGAATTGAAGATATCAGACAATTTACAGCCAAACTCTTTGTGGGAGAGACTTTTGATCACTTCCTGATCAAGGAAGCGGAGATTGTTACCTTTAATGTGTTTACCATCGACGGTCATATCCGCCAGGGGTATTATTCCGAAGAGGAGCTGGAGGAGAATCAGATGGAAGAACTGTCTTCCTGGAAGATGATCCGGCCATACTGTTTTTCACTGATTAAGGGGAAGAAGCTTCCGGGCAGCTTCCAGATTGTGCTGCAGATGCCGCCTCAGGCAGTGGATAAGTTTGTAACTGGCCATCAGATGCCTTTGAAGGCGGATCAGGTCAATGGCCTGTACTTAAATATCCGTTATGAGGAAGGAAAACTGTTCTGCGTGACCGGCACTTCGGTCTCGATTTTTACATTGGACAAGACCCTGGATATGGAATGGGATCAGGCGGTGAGAAGCTTTTTGAAGAAAAACGAGATTATTTTCCAGGAGGAATAGGCAATTACTAGCACTCATTTAAAATGAGTGCTAATTTTCTATTGACATTTGGAAAATGGAGTATTAAAATACTCTTTGCAGGCAAAGAGTGAGAAACCATGGCAAACCATGGAAAAATATACAGCAAAGAGTAAGGAGTGTATGGATATGGCAAAGACAGGTAGTTTGACAATTAACAGCGAAAACATATTCCCGATTATCAAGAAGTGGCTTTATTCGGATCACGACATTTTCTACCGTGAATTAGTGTCTAACGGCTGCGACGCGATCACGAAATTAAAGAAGCTTGAGGTCATGGGAGAGTGGCAGAAGCCGGAGGACGTGGAATTTAAGATTACCGTGACGGTGGATTCCAACGATAAGACGATCACCTTCACCGATAACGGCCTCGGTATGACCATGGAAGAAGTGGATGAGTACATCAACCAGATCGCATTTTCGGGAGCACAGGATTTCCTGGAGAAGTATAAGGACAAGGCCAATGAGGATCAGATTATCGGCCATTTCGGACTGGGCTTCTATTCCGCATTTATGGTAGCGGATAAGGTGACGATCGATACATTATCCTATCAGGAAGGTGCAGCGCCGGTTCACTGGGAATCTGACGGCGGCACGGAATATGAGATGGAAGAGGGGGATAAGACCTCTTTCGGAACCACGATTAAGCTGTACCTGAATGAAGAGAGTCTGGAGTTCTGCAACGAGTACCGCGCCAGAGAAGTGCTGGAGAAGTACTGCTCCTTCATGCCGGTGGAGATTTATCTGGAGAATTCCTCCGCTGAACCGCAGTATGATACTATCGAGAAGGATGAGCTGACCGAGAAAGACACCATTATCGAGACGATCGTCGAGGAAGCCAAGACTGAGGAGAAAGAGAATGAGAACGGCGAAAAAGAAGTCGTAGAGATTTCTCCTGCCAGGGAAAAATATAAGATATTAAAGCGTCCCGTTCCGGAGAATGACATCCACCCGCTGTGGAACAAGCATCCGAACGAGTGCACAGAGGAAGAGTACAAGGGCTTCTACCGCAAGGTATTCCATGACTACAAAGAACCGCTGTTCTGGATTCATTTAAACATGGACTACCCGTTCAACTTAAAGGGAATCTTATACTTCCCGAAACTGAACTTAAATTATGACAGCCTGGAAGGCGTAATCAAGCTTTACAACAACCAGGTATTTATCGCAGACAACATCAAGGAAGTAATTCCGGAGTTCTTAATGCTGCTGAAGGGCGTGATCGACTGTCCGGATCTGCCGCTTAACGTATCGAGAAGCGCGCTGCAGAACGATGGCTTTGTCAAGAAGATTTCCGATTACATCACGAAGAAGGTGGCGGACAAGTTAAGCGGTATGTTCAAGACCGACCGTGAGAATTACGAGAAGTACTGGGATGATATCAATCCATTTATCAAATTCGGCTGCTTAAAGGACGAGAAATTCGCTGAAAAGATGAATGATTATATCATTTTCAAGAATCTGGAAGGAAAGTATTTCACTCTGGCCGACTGCCTGGAGGAGAATAAGGAAAAGCACGAGAACACCGTATTCTATATCACAGACGAGAAGGAACAGAGCCAGTACATCAATATGTTTAAGCAGGAAGGCATGGACGCGGTCTATATGACTCAGAATATCGACAGCCCGTTCATCAATTTCCTGGAGCAGAAGAATGAGAATGTGAAGTTCCTGGCTATCAACTCAGACTTATCAGACAGCTTTAAGGAAGAGATGACGGAAGAGGCCAGGGAAGCCATGAAGGGTGATGCGGACGCGCTGACAGAGGTGTTTAAGAAGGCGCTTGGCAACGATAAACTGGAAGTAAAAGTGGAAAAACTGAAAAATGAATCCGTTTCTTCCATGATTACGGTCTCCGAAGACAGCCGCCGTATGCAGGAGATGATGAAGATGTACACCATGCCGGGTATGGATCCGTCCATGTTTGGAGCCGGCGGTGAGACTCTGGTGCTCAACTACAACAATAAGCTGGTTCAGTACGTTTTGAATCACAGAGAGGGCGGCCACATCCAGGAGATCTGCGAGCAGCTGTATGACCTGGCCGCATTAAGCCACGGATCCCTGACTCCGGAGCGCATGACGAAATTCATTGCGAGAAGTAACGATATCATGATCCTCATGGCAGATATGGGTAAAGAAGAGGAATAAGTAACTAAGAGGAATAAGAAACTAAGAATGATTGGGGATACCATTTTCCGCTCCCTTATGATATACTAGTACTGCATTGTGTAATTAATTGTGAATAAAATGCCTGATATCTGCGTCAGAGGCGTGTCTGCAAAGCGACGGCGTAGTGGACCCTACGGCTAGCTTTGCAGGCGCGGCTCTGGCGTAGATAGCGGGTGTTTTATCACAGTTAATTGCGCAACGCAGTACTAGGTACTATGATTGTATAGTAACCAGGAGGAGATTCTTATGACGGACAAGATAAGGGAGATAAAGAAGGCAGTGCTGCGGCTTATGTTGGCGCTGGCCATCGGAGTATTAGCAGGAGCGGCCCCGGGAGCGGTGCTCATCTCTCATGCGGAGACGGAAAATGCGGCGGCTGCCGCGGAACCAGCTGCCGCAGAGACGGCTTCGGAAGATGACGGTACGACCTTTATGCTGGCATTTTTCGGAGGGATTATTCTGCTGATCCTCTTTGTCGTTGTGATTGTCGTTGCGACTGCTGCCAGTACGGCGGGGGTTATAGGCGCACAGGAAGACGACTGATCTACAGACAGATAAGACGAACCGGCTGGCCTCCATGAGATCAGCCGGAAAATAGGACAGGGAAGCCTGCAGACTTTCCTGTCCTCCTCTTTACAACAAATAGGTAACTAGTTACTATATGGAGGGCGCATGCAGATTTTAGATCTCATCAGACGTTTTAAAGGTACAAGAGAAAGACAGGAGAAAGCCGTGTTCAGCACGCTGTGCATTGCCGAAAACAGGCTGCAGACCATATTCGATAGGAGCAGCTCCGGCATCACGCTTAAGCAGTTTATGCTTCTGACCATGGTGAGGCAGTCGGAGGAGCGGCTGACGTTCACCCAGCTGGGAGATCTGCTGGGATGCTCCAGGCAGAATATCAAGAAGCTGGCCGCAGTTCTCGAACAGAAGGGGTTCGTCACAATCATACAGAACGAAAATGACAAGCGGGCGTCATTTCTGCTTCCGACGGAACGGTTGGGCGAGTACTTTGAACAGACTGCAGCGCTTCACGGACAGAAACTCGCCTGTCTGTTTCAGGGGTACACGGATCAGGAGATGGAGCAGCTGTTTACGCTGCTTATGAAGCTGTACGATGGAATCGACGGCCTGGAGGCCGCGGAAGAGGCGATGACGGCGGCACCGTAACGGTCACAGAAAAAAGAGGGATACAGGAGGAATGATATGGATCGAATCATTATTTATGGCAGCAAGTACGGAACAACGAAGCGTTATGCGGAAGAATTGTCACGAAGGACGGGAATACCGTGCAGAAACTGCAAGGAGGTAAAGTCTCTCTCTTCCTGTGAAGTGGTCATACACCTGGGAGGGATCTATGCCGGACAGATTCTAGGCCTGAGCCACACGGCAAAGCTGCTTCGCCAGGAACCGGCTGCTAAGCTTCTGGTGGTCACGGTGGGACTGTCTGATCCGGCCGATGAAACCAATGTCAGAAATATCCGAAATTTTATAAAAAAGCAGCTGGCGGACCCGCTTTGGGCCGAAACGAAGCTCTTTCATCTGAGAGGAGGCATGGATTACTCCAGGCTGTCCGTCGCACACCGGGCAATGATGGGGCTTCTGTACAGCAGGGTTAAGAAGATCCCGCCGGAAGAGCGGAATTCCGAGACACAGGGGCTGATTGAGACATTTGGCAGGAAGGTGGATTTTACAGATTTTGAGAGCCTGAATGAGATTACCGGCTTTCTTATGGCCGAAAACGGGACGAATGGCCCGGAACTCCGGGAACAGATGCAAAATGCGGAAGTTCAGGAGTAATATTCTATTGACATTCCACCGTGGCTTCCCTATAATATATAGTAATGAATACTACATGACAAGTTATATGTCAGGAGGAAATAGAATATGAGCTATAAGATTATCGGGGACAGCTGTCTGGATTTAACGGCTGACTTAAAGAAAGATCCGCATTTTCAGATTATTCCCCTTACTTTGCAGGTAGAGCATACCCAGGTAATAGATGATGAGACCTTTGACCAGAAGAAGTTTCTGGAGCTGGTAAGAAGCAGCAGTGAGTGCCCGCAGACCGCATGTCCGTCGCCTGAGAGGTTTAAGGAGGCATTTGAATGCGACGCGGAGCAGATATTTGTTATTACACTGTCCGAGCATTTAAGCGGAACGTACAACAGCGCCGTACTGGCGAAGAAGCTCTATGAGGAGGAACATGGCCAGGATGGGAAAAACATCGCAGTCTTCAGTTCCGATTCCGCCTCTTCCGGGGAGTTAAACATCGCCCTCTATATCCAGTCGCTCTGTCAGGCATCTCTTCCGTTTGAGGAGATTGAGGAGAAGACACGCAGCTTTATTAAGAATATGAGAACATATTTCGTACTGGAGAGTCTGGACACGCTGCGCAAGAACGGCCGTCTGACCGGCCTTCAGGCATTTTTTGCTACCGCATTGAACATTAAGCCGGTTATGGGAGCTGATTCCGGTGTGATCGTCAAGCTGGATCAGGCGAGGGGGATCAATAAAGCCCTTACGCGCATGGCCGATATCGCGATCCGGGAAGCAGGAGAGACGAAAGACAAGGTACTTATTATCGCCCACTGCAACAATCCCGAGCGCGCAGAGGTGGTGAAGAACGAGATGTGCCGCCAGGCGACATTTAAGGATGTTATCATTACAGAGACGGCCGGAGTGGCAACGGTATATGCCAGTGACGGCGGGATTATCGTTGCATTGTAGGCGGTATGGCCTCCAGACATGTGCGTTGGAGCAGGAATATAGAACGAAGTATAATGAAACAGTAATGATAAAATAGTAATAGTAAAATCGTAATGCAAGTATATTGGGTAATGTGAATCAGGCCTTCATGGCTGTCCTGAAATCGGATAGCCGCGAAGGCCTTTCTTTGTGATGGAGGTGTGAACGGTCATGCGCATATAAAGCATAAGCGCGGCCACTGCTGGCATAATTTGACAAATACACAGTCTCAGTGTAATATTAGTAAAGACTATCAAGAGATTGGAGCGGGAAGCATGAAGACAGCAGTGCGTTATTATTCCAGAACAGGGAATACGAAAGTAATCGCGGAAGCCATTGCACCGGTGGCGGGCTGCCAGGCGGAATCCATCGAAGTTCCGCTGGAAGGAGTTACGGATATCTTATTTTTGGGAGGTGCGGTCTATTGGGGAAAGATTCCCAGGACACTGAAAGAGTATATAAAGAGCCTGTCTCCACAGCAGGTAAAGTGTGTAGCCGTCTTCACCACAGCAGGAATTCTGGAAGGTGCATCAGAAATTTATAAAGTATTTTTGAAGTATCATGACTTAAAGGTTATGAAAGAAACGTACTTTTGTAGTGGAAAACGGGTTTACGATGGGAAAATTAAGGAAGAAACGGAAATATTTGCAGAAAAGGTTATGAATCAGGCATCTATCATGAATCATTCGATAATGAATTAAGGAGGAAGGGATGAAAAGGACGAATTTATTAATGAAGCTGCTGATTATCCTTCCGGTATTTCTCCTTGCGGCACTCCTTGTATGGATTGCGGTGGATGGACAGAGAGGCGGCATAAGGGAGACTCTTGCCTCCGGTCAGGAGACAGCGGCGGCTCCAGCGGCGCAGGAAGGGGAGCAGACGGCGGCTTCGGCTCCGGAGGCGGCCACGGAGGAAGTGTTAAAGCTGGAAGTATCGGATACGGAAGCGGCAAGTACGGCCGCAGTGGCGGAGACAGAACCGGAGGATCCTGTCGTTCATCTGCTTTTTAGCGGGGATATATATTTTTCCAGTCATGTATTGACCGCTTATGATAATGCAGGGGGCATACATGGAGTGCTGGATGAGGCATATCGGGACGAAATTAGCAGGGCGGACATCTATATGGCGAATCAGGAGTTCCCGTTCAGCGACAGAGGAACGCCGGCTCCGGATAAACAGTTTACATTTCGGGTACCGCCGGAGCGGGTCTCCATGATGCATGAGCTGGGGATCGATATCGTGACGATTGCCAATAATCACACACTGGATTATGGAACCGATGCACTGGTGGATACGTGTACGACTCTGGAGAATGCGGGAATCCCCTATGTAGGAGCCGGTGCCAACATGGACCGTGCAAAGCAGCTGGAGACCATCGAGGTGCGCGGCAGAACCATCGGTTTCCTGGCAGCCTCAAGGGTGTATCCCGATACTTCCTGGGTGGCTAACAGCAAAAAGCCGGGAATGGTGAGCGGATACGATCCATCCATACTCATAAAAGAGATCGAAGCGGCCGGGGAATACTGTGATTATCTGGTGGTGTACATGCACTGGGGAATCGAACGGGACGAAAAGCCGCAGGAATACCAGCGGACTCTTGGCAGACAGCTGATCGATGCGGGAGCTGATCTCGTCATTGGAAGCCATCCTCATGTACTGCAGGGGATTGAATACTATCAGGGAAAGCCGATTGTATACAGTCTCGGCAATTTTATCTTTGGAAGCAGCATTCCGAAGACCGCGCTTTTGCGCGCAGATGTGGATTTGGAACAGAATCAGGTGAATTTATCCCTGGTCCCAGGCACTTCCGGGGCCGGATTTACAAAGGAACTGACCGATCCGGGAAAAAAGGCAGAGTTTTATCAGTACATGCAGGAGATTTCGTTCGGTGTGACCATAGATGAAAATGGCGTGGTGGGGTATTGACATGAAATTACGGTTGGCAGAAATGGCTGATTTACCGCAGCTTAAAGCTGTATATAAAGAAATAATCCGAAATATGGATGAAAATGGAGTCCCGATCTGGGACGAAATATATCCTTGTGAGTTTTTCTCCGAAGATATTGAAAGGAATCGCCTTTACGTTCTCACGGAAGAAGAGAATATTGTTTCCGCATTTGCCCTGTGCAGCTCAGCCTCTGGTGCTGACTGTGTGAGATGGAGCGATGAGCAGGGGAAGGCCCTGTACATTGACCGGTTTGGAGTGAACGTCGATTACCTGAGAAGGGGAATTGGCAGTATTGCACTTAACATGGCGGCTGCCAGGGCGGGAGAACTGGGGGCTGAATACTTAAGGCTGTTTGTTGTGGATATCAATGAACCGGCGATTAATCTCTATGTGAAGAATGGTTTCAAAAAGGCAGAGGGAGTGTATGACGAGGTGATTGATGATGACCTGGTCCTGCATGAGTATGGGTTTGAGAGAATGGCGGCTCTGGTATAAAAAGACCGCCATTTTTTCTGTGTATGAATGGAGGAAGGAAATTGCTCAATCCGTCTGTCCCTTCAAATACCGGTCCCCCTGACACACGCCGCGTTCTTTGAAGCGCTTTGCCATGGAGTTCAGCACAAGCCGTTTGTTTCCGCTCCACACGGGGGCTATGAGAAGTTTTTTGGGACCGTCGCCGCTGATCCGGTGGATCACCGTCTCCGGCGGGAGAAGAGCGATACAGTCGATTACGAGATCGAGGTACTCCTCCAGCGAAAATGTCTGAAAACCACCTGCGCGGTATAAGACGGCAAGGTCGGTTCCTTCCAGCACATGCAGGAGCTGCAGTTTGATACCGTCAATACCGTGTTCCCCCAAGCGGCCGAGATAGCTGACCGTATCCTGTATCATGGCGGGCGTCTCTCCGGGAAGGCCGAGAATTACGTGGGCTATCACGGTCAGACCGGCGTCATGGAGTCTTTGATAAGCGTCTTCGAAGACAGATAGCGGGTAGCCGCGGCGAATGAAGCGCGCTGTTTCCTCGTGAATCGTCTGCAGGCCCAGTTCCACCCAGACCGGTTTTATGCGGTTTAACTCTGACAGAAGCGCGATTACTTCGGGCGGAAGGCAGTCGGGGCGTGTGGCAATGGACAGGACAGCGATGTCCGGATGGGTGATGGCCTCAGTAAACAGCGCCCTTAAGTGCGAAGTCGGCGCGTACGTGTTTGTATAGGACTGGAAATAGGCAATGTAACGGCCTTTGGGATATTCCGGTGAAGCTCCGGGCCGGGCTTTTTCCATCTTTTTTTCTACCCGGGCCTTAGCCGCTTCGATCTGTTCCGTGACGGATACGTGGGCGGACAGAGATTCGGCAAATTCTCCGGAGCCGCCGCCGCTGCAGAAGATACAGCCGTCCGTACCCAGGGTGCCGTCGCGGTTCGGACAGGTCATGCCGCCGTCTAATGCCAGTTTATATATTTTATGACCATAGGCACGTTTCATCTCATAATCCAGGGAATGGTACGGTTTTTCGTTCCAGTACATGAAAAGTCCTCCTTGCCTTTTTCGTTCTTCCTCATTATAAGGAAGCGGCAGGGCGGGTGTCAAGCTGCAATTCACGACCCCACGGAAAGTCTCCGCCGGGAATTGCAGCGACGTCAAATGAAATTATAGGATTTCGATAAATATTATATTGTAGAAGACTCGTAAGTTATGATATACTTTTGTCAAAGAGCAGATTCCCGCGGCGCAGGTGTCGGAGGTATTCTGATATTTTGAAAATGTATGGAAAAAAGGAGATCATGTGACATGAAAGTATGCGATACAATCCAAATGCTCGAATCTGAAAAATCCAGGAAGCTTATGACCGCACTGTACGGCGAAGCGGCGGTGGATGCCAATATAGAACGGTATCAGAATCTTGTGAAAAGTTTTCAGAAAAAATTTGCGGAAGAAGACGTGACCCTGTTCAGCTCCCCGGGACGTACGGAAATCAGCGGCAATCATACGGATCATAACCATGGAAAAGTCCTTGCAGGAAGCATTAACTTAGACTGTGTCGGCGTGGCTGCGAAGAACAACAGCAGCAAGGTACATATTATCAGCGAAACATTTAATCAGAGCTTTATCATTGATCTGAATGATTTATCCCCCAGCGATAAGAAAGCGGGAACGATTGACCTGGTGAAGGGACTTCTTCAGGGCTTTAAGGAATCCGGCTATGAGGTCGGCGGTTTTAATGCCTATATTACGAGTAATGTCATCAGCGCGGCCGGCGTCAGCTCCTCCGCGTCCTTCGAGATGCTTTTATGTTCTATTTTAAATACATTCTTTAATGAAGGCCGTATGGATACCGTAGCCTACGCCCACATTGGAAAATATTCTGAAAACGTATACTGGGACAAGGCCTCCGGACTGCTGGATCAGATGGCCTGCGCGGTCGGCGGTCTCATCACCATCGATTTTCTGGAGCCGGCTTCTCCGGTTGTAGAGAAGATCGATTTTGATTTCAGCTCCCAGAATCACAGCCTGATTATCGTCAATACCGGAAAGGGCCATGCAGATTTAAGCGCGGATTATTCTTCTGTGCCGATCGAGATGAAGAAAGTGGCCGAATTCTTTGGAAAAGAGGTCTGCGCCGAGATTACGGAAGAAGAGGTAATTGGACACCTTGCGGAAGTGAGAGAGTATGCGGGAGACCGTTCTGTGCTGCGCGCCCTTCATTTCTTTGAGGAAAACAAGCGCGTGGAGGCGGAAGTAAAGGCATTAAAGGAAGGCCGTTTTTCCGATTTCTTAAACAATATCACGGCTTCCGGCAATTCCTCCTGGAAATGGCTTCAGAACTGCTTTACCAACAGCGCCTATCAGGAGCAGGGGATCACTGTCGCACTGGCGCTTACGGAGTTATTCATCGCCGGGAAACAGCGCGGCGCGTGCCGTGTTCACGGGGGCGGATTCGCAGGTGTTATCATGGCTATGCTGCCAAACGATCTGGTGGAAGAGTACGTGGCATACATCGAGAAGGCCCTCGGAGAAGGCAATGCTTACCGCATGAGCATCCGTCCGTACGGAGCCATCTGTTTTGATACGGTAATGGAAGAACAATAAGGGGGGAAGGTATCATGAAGGAAAAACAGAATCTGGTCATTACCATTGGCCGGCAGTACGGCAGCGGCGGCCGGATCGTAGGCAAAGCGCTGGCGGAAGAGCTGGGAATACATTTTTACGATGAGGAAATTCTGACCATGACATCGGAGCAGAGTGCAGTCGGAGAGGTGTTTTTTCGTCTGGCCGATGAAAAGGCGGGCAATAACCTGCTTTATAAGATTGTAAGCGGGATGAAGCCGCAGCTGGGGAAGCCGTCTACAGACGGCGATATCGTGAAACCCGAGAATCTGTTCCGTTTCCAGTCTGAGGTTATCCGGGAACTGGCAGACCAGGAGTCCTGCATCATTGCCGGACGCTGTGCTGATTACATCTTAAGCCGCGAGGACGTGGACGTGCCAGGCCTCGTAAAAATCTTCGTTTATGCCGATGTCCCGGCCCTGATCAAGCGTACCATGGAAGTAGATAAGGTGGACGAAAAAGAGGCTGCAAGACGTGTGAAGAAGATTAACAGAGAGCGCAAGGAGTATTACCGTTACTATACAGGCGGCCGCTGGGAGGACTGGACCAATTACGATCTGATCATCAATACCAGCAAATTCGATTTGGAGCAGACCGCGAAGCTCATTAAGGATTACATCAAGTTAAAAGGAATTGAACTGTAAGATGAACCGGAAAAGTGCGTTTCTAACGACTACGATGGGCGTCTGCCTCACAGCGATGGTTTGCTGCGCGCTGTGGGGCAGCGCTTTTCCATGTATAAAAATAGGATATCAGCTATTTCAGATTGATGGCAATGACATCTCCAGCCAGCTTTTATTTGCCGGCTGCCGTTTTACCCTTGCAGGCCTGCTGACGATTCTCCTCGGCAGCCTGATGAACCGCCGTCCTCTAATCCCCCGGAAGACCTCCTGGATCCGGATCGCAAAGCTGTCCCTTTTTCAGACCGTCATCCAGTATCTCTTTTTCTACGTCGGCCTGGCCCACACGACAGGGGTGAAGGCCTCTATTATTGAGGCCTCCAACGTATTTGTAGCCATTCTCATAGCCAGCCTTATTTTCCGCCAGGAAAAGCTGGACAAACACAAGATCATCGGCTGCATCGCCGGCTTTGCCGGTGTCGTTTTAATCAACATCAACCAGAGCGGACTGGACATGAGCCTGTCCCTGACCGGAGAAGGCTTCATCCTGCTTTCGACCATCGCCTATGCGGTCTCCTCCGTCCTGATAAAAATCTATTCCCGGGAGGACAATCCGGTTATGCTCAGTGGCTGGCAGTTCCTGCTCGGTGGAATTATCATGATTCTCTGTGGATATCTCACCGGCGGAAGCGTGAGTGTGTGGACAGCGCCTTCCATTTCCATGCTTTTCTACCTGGCAGCCGTCTCGGCAGTAGCGTATTCCCTCTGGGGAATCCTGCTGAAACTGAATCCCGTCTCCAAAGTCGCCGTCTTCGGCTTCATGAACCCGGTCTTCGGAGTAATCCTTTCAGCCCTGTTTCTGGGCGAAGGACAACAGGCCTTTGGGCTGACCGCTATAGGAGCACTGGTCCTGGTCTGCATCGGAATCTATATTGTAAACAAACAGCAGTAGCAGCCGGCCCGCCCTTCCCCGGCTCAACTCTGCGGCGGCGTAGCTTTCAATGATCCCGCCGGATAAAACACAATTTCAAGTATACTTACTTCTGGAGTACTCATAGTAAATCTTAGTAATCTCCTGCAATAGATCCGTATGCTCAAAATCCTTATGGTAAACCATATTGATCTCCCGCGTCATGCTCAGGTTCTCGATGGGTAGTCCGGTCATCTTTCCCTTCCGCAGTTCCGAGGCAAATGCGCTCTTCGCCAGAATCGATACTCCGAAGTCTCTTCGCACCAAATCCTTGATCGTGGCCACGTTATCTACCTCAAGAGTCACATTTAACTCATCGATAGAGACGTTATTGCTCTCCAGGTGGGAGATAAATAAGTTTCTTGTGGCAGAATCCGGCAGGCGGAGAATCAGGCGCTGTTTTTTCAGCTCTTCCAGTGTCACAATGCTTTTCTTTGAGAGCGGATTGTGGTTGGATACCGCCAGGATCAGGGAATCCGTGTCCAGCATGACGGAATTAAAGTTGTTATCCACGATCTTTCCCTCGACAATTGCCAGGTCCAGCTCGTAAGTTTTCAACTTATTATAAAGATTATTTATGGTGTCAGAAATAATCGTTATGCGGCAGCCTGCGTTCAGGCTGCTGTAACGTGCCAGGACCTCCACCATGATATTGCTCTCCGAGGTGTGGGTGATTCCGACGGACAGCCTGGTGATGTGACGCTTCTGATCGCCCAGACTCTGCTCCAGATTCTGGTAGAGCGTCTGAATTCTTTTGGCGTACTTTATCGCAATTTCCCCTTCCTGCGTCAGTTTTAGGGGGCCTTCCCCCCGAATGAAGAGCGTTGCGCCCAGATCCTGTTCCAACTGGCGGATATGCTGGCTGACCGCCGGCTGCGTCAGGGAAAGCAGCTCGGCCGCCTTTGTAAAACTGCGTGTTTCATTGACCTTTATCAGGGTTTCCAGTTTGGAATCCATCATGAACATCACACCCCTATCATAAAAATTTATAGATACAATAGATACCATAATTTGCTATTATACATATGACTGCTATAATTGTACCATAGAAAGGAGAAAAATCATATAGTATCAACAATAATGGGGAAAAAGGGGATGTTTTTATGGAACTTTTATACAGTCAAATGGATGAATCTACAGCAGTGCTCTGTTCGCTGTCTATCATACTGTTCGCGGGGTTTATTGTCACCAGGATTACGAAACGGCTGAAGCTGCCGAACGTCAGCGGCTATATTATAGCGGGAGTTTTGATCGGTCCGTGCTGCTTAAAGATGGTGCCGTCGGATATTCTGGGACATATGGGATTTATGAGTGATATCGCGCTGGCGTTTATCGCCTTCGGCGTTGGGAAATTTTTTAAGAAGGAAGTCATTAAGGAAGCAGGGATCAGGGTGATTATCATCACGATCTTCGAGGCGCTGGCGGCCGGAATTCTCGTGACGATCAGCATGAGAATGATATTCGGAATGTCATGGAACTTCGCGCTGATTCTGGGGGCCATAGCCACGGCTACCGCTCCGGCCAGTACGATGATGACCATCCATCAGTACCATGCGAGAGGCGATTTTGTCAATGTCCTTCTGCAGGTGGTGGCTCTGGATGATGTGGTATGCCTTCTGACCTTCAGTGCCGTTGTGGCGGTGGTTAATGCGAGAACCAGCGGCCATATCTCATTTACGGATGTGATGGTTCCCATCTTCTGGAATCTCATGGCACTGGTTCTCGGATTTTTATGCGGAGTTGTGCTGTCGAAGCTGCTGACACCGGCCAGAAGCAAGGATAACCGCCTGATTCTGGCGGTGGCGATGCTGCTGGGGATCTCGGGCATCTGTGCATTCTTCCAGCTATCTCCCCTTCTGTCCTGCATGGTATTTGGTGCGACATATATGAACGTGACCAATGATAAGAAGCTGTTTAAGCAGGTGAACCATTTTACGCCGCCGGTCATGTCCATGTTCTTTATCATTTCCGGTATGAACTTAAATGTGACGGCGCTCCGGACGGCAGGAATCATAGGAGTCAGCTATTTCTTTATCCGTATCGTTGGAAAATACGCGGGTGCTTACATTGGATGCTCCATGACAGGAATGCCTGTAACCATGAAACGCTATATCGGCCTGGCGCTGATTCCACAGGCCGGCGTTGCCATCGGTCTTGCGTTCCTTGGACAGAGAATGCTTCCGGCGGAGATCGGAAGTCTGCTCCTGACCATCATCCTGTCCTCCTCCGTGCTCTATGAACTGATCGGCCCGGCGTGTGCGAAGATGTCGTTCTTCCTGTCGGGAACGATCAAGCGGGAAGTGATCCAGTCTGTGGAAGATTATCAGCCAGCCCACGCAGTGAAATAATGAATAGAAAGTGTTGATACGGGAGGCGGTCCAGGCGGGCTGCCTCCTGTATTTCTGCGCAGAATGCGGGGAAATCGTTCCGTTGTAAAGTTTGACAACCGATTTGAATCGCGGTAAACTTAAACTATGAAAATGTCTGAGACGGGCAGTATTTTGGGTAGTCCGCGAGTCAGACAGAGGTGGAGGAGATGCAGCTGTGAGGGTATTGGAAAACGCGGAACTAAAGTATACGCTGGAAGAGTTACTGAAGAAAAGCGCAGGAGCTGCACATTACAGCCTTTGTGTTGTAAAATACTCAGTTGCAATCAAACGCCGGAGCCAGAACGCCAGGGGATGGATCTTAAATTTACTGGAGCGGGAACCGTGTCTGGCGGACGGGGCCGCAGGCAGTATTGGCGAAGGAAGAGTTGTCTTTCTGGCTTCCTGTGAGCAGAGAACCCTGGAAGCCCTGTTCGACCGCCTTCTGACCGCCGCGCGGAGAGAGAGGATCTTCAACTCCATGACCATAGGCGCGTTTCGGGAGGCAGATGAGGGAAGCGGCCTCGATGAGATGTACAAGAAAGCGCTCAGGGCACAGCTTTATGCGGAAAATACAGGAGGATGGCAGGGACATTTCTACTCTGAGGAATACGAGAGAAACTTTATGGAGCACGTGAAGGAATTCTGGGAGTACCAGGAGGAGAAGGCTGACGCCGAGTTTATCTTAAAAATACAGGAAGACAGCAACCTGAGCTACATGATTCAGGAGATGAAGCAGTACGACAAGGTCACGAAGCTGCCGGATTACGATACATTTTTGAAAAAATCAATGGAAATCATAGAAAAGGACAGGGAGCACCGCCATTTTGGCGTGCTGTACGCCGATATTCTGGGATTTAAGGCGCTCAACAGCATTTACGGGGAGCAGGAAGGCAACCGGATGCTCCTGGCATTTGCGGATCATCTGAGAAAGAGTGATTTTTATCTCTGCGGGAGCCGCGTGTACGCTGACAATTTTGTGGCGCTGTTTACCATACCCGAGGGTGTCAGCGCCGAGGATATGGCGGAAAAGTTTCACCGGGAAACCGAGGCGTTTCTTGCACGGGAGTGGGAGGCGCATCCCAAGTGCTTTCCGGGCTTCGTCTGTGGAATCTGCGAGATCCCTAACAGAGCGAAGAGCATCCATCCCTATATCAGCAGGGCGGAGCAGGTGAGAAAGTCTTTAAAACCGACGTTTGTATCGCGATGTGCTATATTTACGGAGGAGATGGAGAAAAATCATGTGAGGCGCCGGAGGCTGTCGGAGCAAATCATGCAGGCCTTTTCAGATGATGGATTTTATTTTGTCCTGCAGCCGCTCTTTGATATCAGGACGGGGGAGATTACGGGAGCGGAGGCGCTGGCCAGAATGCGGAGCACGGGGGAAGAGATTATGCCAGGGGAATTTATCCCGCTCATGGAGACGGTGGGCGATATCACCAGGCTGGATTTTCTGATCTACGACAAGGTGTGCCGCTATATGGCGGAGAGGAAGCGGCGGGGGCTTTCCAGTTTTTCCGTATCCGTGAACATCTCCAGGGAAGAGTTTAAGAACGCGGGCTTCGTCGATGATTTTCACCGGCTGGTCACGGGATATGGCGTCGATCCCAAGGATCTGGGGCTCGAGATCACGGAGAGTATCTTTGTGGAGAATCTAATGGAGATCAGTGATGCGGTCAACCGGTTCCGCGAGTACGGATACCCGATCCTGCTGGATGATTTCGGATCAGGATTTTCCAGTCTCAATGTGTTAAAGGATATCTACTTCGATATCATCAAGCTGGACCGCGGCTTTCTGGGGAGAAGTGAGATTACATACGCCAATAAAAGCATCATCAGCAGCATCGTAAATCTGTCCAGGGATTTAAATGTGGAGGTGCTGTGCGAGGGTGTGGAAAATGAGGCCCAGGCCCGGTTCCTAAAGGGAATCGGCTGTAAGATGGCCCAGGGATTTTTCTATGCGAAGCCTATGGCGGTAGAAGATTTTGAAATGCTGTATGATAAAATAGGAAGTAAGATAAAATAGGAAATAAGAGAAAACAGGAATAAGATAAATCGGGAAAGTACGTTTGCTTCCTGTCGGATTACACCCGGCAGGAAGCATTTTATATATTTATAAATATACTGTAAAATCCTTTATTGAGAAAAATACGCAAAGTTTTGATAGAAATCATGCAGGATTCGTCTAGCTTTTTCTTTTCCATTTCCGTATGATTGACTCAGACGACCTGTGGCGCAGCAAATAGCGGAAGGCATGGCCCGTTTTTGGCGGAAGAGGCGCACAGGAGAAGAGGAGAGTGAGTGAATGAAGGTATGTACGAGAGCGTATGAGGTGAGCAAACGGGAGCACGGGTTCTCGATCCGGACAAACTGTGTGGAACTGCGCATTCTGTTTTTGACGGATTCGATCGTGAGGATCCGGGCCGGATTTGACGGGGATTTTGCAGAGGAGTCCTACAGTCTTGTCATGACGGCGTGGGCTGACCGGATGGACGGCCTGATGAAACACTGCCGGAAACGGGTGAGTCCGGCGGAGGCGGTGCTAACGGATGGAGATAAAGAGGCGGTTATCCAGGGCAGAAATCTCCGGGTAGTAGTGGAAAAGGAACCGTTTCGACTCTGCATCTATGATAAGGAAGGAGCGCTTCTCCATGGCGATATCGTGGATTTAGGCTATCAGGAGGACTCCAACCACAGAAGAATCCACACCAGCGAGATCTCACCGGACGATTGCTTCTACGGATTTGGCGAGAAAAGCGGGGATTGGAATAAGGCGCAGAAGTATCTGTGCATGAGCCCCAAGGATGCCATGGGCTACAATCCGAAGGAGACAGATTCTCTATATAAGCACATTCCATTTTATATCAAGCTGAACCGGAGCACGAGGAAGGCTTCCGGATATTTCTATCACAATACCGCAGAGTGTGATTTCGATATGGGGCGGGAGAAGAGCAACTACTGGAAGATGCACAGCCGCTACCGCACCGACGCCGGAGATATCGATCTGTTCTTTATTGAGGGACCATCCATACGGCAGGTGGTGGAGCGGTACACGGACCTGACGGGGAAATCGGCCATGCTCCCGAGAACGGCTCTCGGTTATTTAGGATCTTCGATGTACTACCCGGAGCTGCCGGAAAACTGTGACGACGCGATTCTGGAGTTTATCGACACCACCCGGGAAGAAGATATTCCTGTAGACGGCTTCCAGCTGTCCTCCGGTTATACCTCGCAGGAGACGGCGGAGGGCTTAAAGCGGTGTGTATTTACCTGGAATAAAGCGCGATTCAAGGTTCCGGAACGCTTCTTTGCAGAGATGAAGAAGCGGGGGATCACCGTTTCCCCCAATGTAAAGCCGGGAATTCTCCTTTCCCATCCGGATTTGGAGAAAATGAAGGAAAAAGATATGTTCGTGAAGGACAGTGTGACGGACGAAGCCGGTGTCGGAACGTGGTGGGGCGGAAAAGGAGTGTTTGTGGATTTCACAAAGCCGCAGGCCAGGGCGGAGTGGAAGGCGCTTTTAAAGAAAGCAGTTCTCGAGAAGGGGACCAGCTCCGTCTGGAATGACAACTGCGAGTATGACAGCCTGGTGGACAAGGACTGCCGCTGTGACTTTGAGGGTAAAGGGACGACGATCGGTTATATTAAGGCAGCCATGTCCAACCTGATGTGCCACGTGACCGCAGAGGCGGTGGAGGAAACCTTTGAGAATGTCAGGCCATTTATCGTGTGCCGCTCCGGCCATGCGGGAATCCAGCGGTACGCGCAGACGTGGGCGGGAGACAACCTGACGTGCTGGGATTCCCTAAAATACAATATCGCCACCATCCTTGGCATGAGTCTGTCCGGTGTGGCCAATCAGGGCTGTGATATCTGCGGTTTCTATGGTCCGGCGCCGGAGGCGGAGCTGATGGTCCGCTGGGTGCAGAACGGCATCTTCCAGCCCAGGTTCTCCGTGCATTCGGTAAATAAGGACAATACCGTGACGGAGCCATGGATGTACGGCCAGTACACCGGGCTGATCCGGGAAGCGGTCAAGCTGCGGTACCGCATGATTCCCTATCTTTATTCTCTGATGGAGCGGGCTCATGAGACCGGGCTTCCGATTATGGAGCCGATGTGTAGCGCTTTCCAGCAGGACGCGGCGTGTTACGACGAAGGCGTGGATTTTATGGTGGGAGATTCTCTTCTGGTAGCCAATGTGGTGGAAAAAGGTGCCAGTGTGCGAAGCGTCTATCTGCCGGAAGGGGAGCGGTTCTACGATTACTATACGAGGGAGGTGTACGAGGGCGGCCAGACGATTGAGATTCCGGTCACGATAGAGAGCATCCCGCTGTTTGTACGGGGCGGCGCAGTCATCCCGATGGCAGAAAATCAGATGAAGAATCTGGCTGCCGAGACGGCCACAGGTATTACGATTCTCTGCTCGGCAGACAGAGACTGTGAATTTACCCTGTATGAGGACGATGGGATTTCCAGGGATTATGAGCGCGGCCAGTATTTAAAGACCCGGATTGCGCTGACGGGAGGCGTGCAGACGACGCTTTCCTTCCGGCAGGAAGGGCTTTACCAGACCGCGGTGGAAACCATGTCCATAGATTTTATACACCGTGAGAAGGCGCCGTTCTGGATCACGTTGGCCGGCACGCAGCTTCCGCATTACCTCCATCGGAGAAAATATGAGGAGGCGGAATCCGGCTGGTATTACAGCCAGACGAAAAAGTCCGTGCAGATAAAATACAGGAATCCAAAAGAGGATTACGATCTGGTGATATCGTTTGAAGCGTTTGATATGATCGGGATGTAGTAAAATGGACGGTTATCTGATATGATATAGATTATTATAGAAGAAATGGAACCGCAGATGAAGGAAAATCAGAATAGGGAGGGCGGATTTATGATGGATTACAGCTCCGGAAACAAACGCGCGTGGGAATATAACGCTTACGAGTTTTGGCTTAAGGAAGAGGGGCCTCCTTCTAAGAAGGCAGAGAAAATCATAGAGAATCCGGCTGCCATGCTGAAAAAGTATTCTGCGTATTTTGATACGTATGAAGGCAGAAAGATTGCCAATATCTGCGGTTCCTGCGGAAAGAAGGCGGTTCCTCTGGCTGTGCTGGGAGCGGAAGTGACCGTATTCGATATCTCACAGGATAACAGGCGGTATGCGATGGAGCTGGCAGAAGCCGCAGAAGTGCATCTGGAGTATGAGGTATGCGATGTGCTGGAGATCGATATGGAAAAATACGGAGGCTGCTTTGATGTGGTTTTTATGGAGGGCGGCGTGCTGCATTATTTCCATGATATCGACGCATTTATGCAGGTTATGTACGCGCTGCTGAAGCCGGGCGGAACGATGATATGCAGCGATTTCCACCCATTTACCAAGATTGCGGATATCCTGAATCTGGAACAGCCATCCATGAGCTACTTCTCAACTGCTGTTTTTGAGGGAGAGATGGCTCACGCACGTTTTTACGAAGACAGCGTCAGACAGCAGATGCCGCGGTGCAGCTACAGGAAATATACCATCAGCGAGATTATTAACGCCGCCATAAACAACAAGTTTATCCTGAAAAGATTTGATGAACATCCGGCCTGGGACAATCCTGATGTACCCGGAGAATTTACGATTACAGCAGACAGAGGTGCAAGATGAAAAGAGTAAAAATAACGGTTCTTCGAAAAGAATTTTATCCGGATTTTGCCGATGAATACTTAACGGAAGGCAGGGAAGCAGGGCCCTGTGCCCTGCTGAACGTGGGAGACAGCTTTGTCTTTGAGGGAGGCGCGCAGATGCCCGAGGGATTCTGTCCCTGGGCGTGGATTGACATTTACCACAGTGTCACAAGCGTAGCAGCAGGCGGGACGTATAAGCCGTGGAACCGGAAAGACGGACAGACCATCGTCTGCTGCACGGATGGAATACGCCCCGTAGTGTTTCGCGTGGAGACCTTTGGTGAAAATGATGAGACAATGGAGTAAGAGGAAGAGGAAGAGGAAGAGGAGTGCCGCCTACATCGTCTTTGGACAAACGTACCGCGGCATTCCTTTACTGTGTTTCCCATATTCTATGGCCTCGGCCGGACAGCGGCAGATACAGGCCATGCAGTGCGTACAGTTCTTTCCCCATACCGGTTTTCCCGCTTCAAGCCGGATGTTGTTCAGCGTACAGACTTTGACGCATTTTCCGCAGGATATGCATGTATCAGCAGCGGAAAACTTCTTTGCATGAACAAACGCCGGATAAAAAATATCATTTATAATCCCGCTGCTTATCTTATCCTGAGCGGTTAAGGCAGGCTGTGGAATGGGCTCGCCTCTCTTCATCGTAAGGGCGGTTTTGTCAATCACAGCTTCAGACTGCTGGAGGAGGTCCATTGCCTCCTCCTGTGTCGGTGTGGAAAACATCGCAATGTAGTTTTCCGGCATCTTGATCTGGGCGCATCCCAGATAGTGAAATTTCCGCGCAGCACAAAGCTTTTCTAAGTATCTGCCTGCATTCCCGATACTGCCGCCGCAGGTCATCACAAAATAAATGTCCCTGTTCCCGGTCAGCGCCGCGTTTTCCAGCCACTCCTGTACGATGCGCGGAATCCGCCAAGCATAAGTAGGGACGACGACGACCCACGGGCTGTCTGAGTGTATTTCTGAATAATCGTGGTTCCGAATTCTTTCAAACAAATTGAGGACCTCGTCCCGGAGCTCTCTGCCAATTCTCTTTGCAGCGTATTCGCTGTTTCCTGTCCCTGAAAAATATAAGATCATAGTAATCACCTTTCGCTTTGTTTTTTTATGGCTGCGAACTGATATGACGTATGCTCGCATAAATGAGGTTGATCAAATCAGCAATCTCTTTCCACTGCGTTCCGTCTACACTTAAATAGTAGTAGTTCTTCGTGCCCTCTTTCCGCATTGCAACAATCCCGGATTCCTTTAATATTTGCAGATGGTGGGAAACGGAGGGTCTTGTAAGATGTGCTTTCTGTGCAATTTCACCGACCCGGATTCCGGACAGATCGCTTTCCAACAGCACCAGCAGGATCAGCTGTCTTGTTTCATCGCCAATGGCAGTAAATGCATTTCTGCATTTCTGAAAGCCGTGAACGATTTCTAACAGGTTCTCATCACATTCTTTTGCTACTAGGGGCATGGCGGCTCGTTCTCCTTTCGTTAAAGTTCATGAACCATTATAACGAACAGGAGCACGCATTTCAACATCGGTAAAGAGATTCATTACCAATGACCGTTATGCAGGGGGAGATCCCGGTGCAGATACTTCGCTGTAATACTTTTTCCGCGCAGCCTCATCTCCTCCGGTGTTCCCTCAAACATGACACGTCCGCCGGAATCTCCGCCATCGGGGCCGAGATCAATGACCCAGTCGCTGTTTTCAATCAGCTGCTGGTTGTGTTCCACGACGACCACGGTGTTTCCGGCATCAGCAAGGCGGTCCAGGAGTATGAGGAAATGTTCGATATCCCTTGGATGAAGGCCGGTTGTGGGCTCATCCAGCAGATAGAGGTTCCGCCCGTTTAAACGGCACTCGGTCAGCTCTCTTGCGAGCTTCAGCCGCTGTCCCTCGCCGCCCGACAGCGTGGTGAGAGACTGGCCCAGCTGGAGGTAGCCCAGACCCACCTCCTGAAGAAGTTCCAGGATTCCGGTAATCTTCGGGCAGTCACAAAATACGGAGAGTGCCTCTGTTACGGAGAGATCCAGCACGTCTTTGACGGACAGGCCTTTATACGTTACGGCCAGGACTTCCGGACGGAACCGGTTACCGCCGCAGACCGGGCAGACGACGGTGGTGTTGGCGAAAAACAGCATGGAATTATCGACATAACCCAGGCCTTCGCAGTTTTCACATCTGCCGCCTGACGTATTGAAGGAGAAATGCCTGGCCGTCAGTCCTGCGGATGCTGCGCCGTCAGTCCGGGCGAAAACGGAACGGATCTCCGAGTAGACACCGGAAAAGGTCGCCACATTGGAGCGCTTCATTCTGGTGACAGAGGATTGTCCAATCTCCACAATCCGGTCGAAACGCTCCAGCCCTGACACGCGGTTTTGTTCTGTACTTTGATTTCCCTTTGCCAGTACTTCAAAGATCAGTGTGGATTTTCCAGAACCAGAGGGACCTGTGACGGAAACGAGGCACTCGGTCGGAATGTCGACGGAAATATGCTGAAGATTGTATTTTTCCGCATTGGAAACCGATATCGTGCCTTTGGGGCTTCGAAACGTAGTCCGGCCGGGGTGGGGAGCGGCGAGGTAAGAACCTGTCACTGAATGGGGCTGCTCCATGATTTCTTTCAGAGTCCCGGCGGCAATAACCTCCCCGCCGTGTATTCCGGCTCCGGGGCCCATGTCGATGATGTAGTCCGCAGACGCCATGACATCGACGTCGTGCTCGATGATGAGGACGGTGTTGCCCAAATCCCTAAGATTCTTCAGAACGGCCATCATTCCGGCAGTATCCTTCGGATGAAGTCCGGCGGTCGGTTCATCCAGAATATAGATGATTCCGGATAAATCGGAATCCAGCGTGGCGGCGAGACGCAGCCGCTGCAGTTCTCCGCCTGACAAGGTGATGACCTGGCGGTCCAGCGTGAGATAGCCCAGCCCCACCCGGATAAAACGGTTTAATTTAGTCTCAATATCCAGCAGATAAGCGTTTACCAGTTCCAGACAGCGTTCTGTCAGAGACGCCCGGAGTTCGCCGATCCAACGATACAGCCGCTCAAAGGAAAAGGAGGACAGCTGAGGCAGACGCAGGTTGTGAACCGTTACATTGCGGCTCAGTTCGCACAGCCGCTCTCCTTCGCAGTCCGGGCATTCGATTACGTCGAAGTATGGGTCCAGAATTCCGGCATCTCCATTCTTTTCGGACAGACGCCGGAGAAGAATAGGGAAGACTCCTTCAAACTTTCCGGCAGCTGTCGTCCTGGGCGGTTTGAGATCAGGATAGGCCTGTTTGATCAGGGGACTTTCAACTCCTTCATATAAAAGCGCCTTTTGGAGCTCATGCATCTGATTGACCGGAATATTGGAGCCATCGGGAAGTCCATAATATTGAAACGCGCGGTAGAGGATGGAGGTCTGGTAGACTCCATACTGCTTTTCCCAGCAGCGTACCGCCCCCTGCTCCAGAGACAGCGATTCGTCGACGGCGGCCGCCTTTTTGATGGCGTGAATCCGCCCCAGCCCCTCGCAGGTGGGACAGGCTCCTTCTTTCGTATTGAAGGAGAAGAAGGTGCGGGTAATTTTGTCCATCCGCCTGCCGCATTGGCAGCAGTCCATATAGACGTGGAAATCCTGTCCGATCTTTTCTGTCGTCTCCTTACAGTCGGCGGCTGAGATGGTCTCCCCGCAGAAGGGACACGTCCGGATTCCCAGCTTTTCGTAGATAATGCGCAGATCGGTGTAGACATCCGTCACAGTTCCGGCGGTGGAGCGCGGATTTTTATTACTGTCTGTCTGGGAAATTACAATCGCAGGCGACACGCCCTGTATGCGTTCCACCTTCGGCTTCTGAATGCCCTGTAATGACATGGCTTCCAGGTACTGTCTCTGACATTCCTGAAACAGGACGTCGATGAGCAGTGTGGACTTGCCGGAGCCGGAGACACCGGTGAATACGACAAGCTTGTTTTTCGGTATTTCCAGGGAAATGTGTTTGAGGCTGCCCTCATACGCACCGGTTATTTTAATGACTGACATGGATACCGCCTTTCTGCCCTGTTCCATCCGTGAGACAGCTTTGCCGATGATGGATGAAGGCTCCTTTCAATTTATCAGTGTGTGTTGATTCGATGATGTTATTCAGAAATTGGATACCATAATTATAGCAAGCGGAGAGGGGGGTGGCAAGAGAACGCGGCTGCCACGATGGAAAATAATAAATAGAAAATTGATAATAATTATGAAAAACCCCTTGACAGTTCATACTGTAACCAATATAATTACAGTATGAACTGTATCTGAGAAAATAACAGTAGTTACAGCAGAGGGAAAGGAGCAGCAACGATGGATATCATGACAATTAATAAAGATAATTTTGACAAAGAGGTACTTCAGGCGGAAAAACCGGTGGTTCTGGATTTCTGGGCGCCGTGGTGCGGTTACTGCCGCAGACTGGGGCCGGTGGTGGACCGTCTGGCGGCACAGTATGAAGGAAAGCTTCTGGTGGGCAAGGTTGATATCGATGAGAGTCCGGAACTGGAGGAGAAGCACGAGATCGAGACGATCCCGACACTGATCGTATATCAGGGCGGCAAGGCGAGCGAGCCTCTTATCAATCCGGGTTCCATGACAGAGATTGAGGACTGGCTGAAAGAGAACGGCGCGGTTTAAAACGAAACGATAACTGTTCACAAGAGGAGAATACGATATGAACGATAAAATATATGACGTTGTCATCATTGGCGGAGGTCCCGGCGGCTACAGTGCGGCGCTTTACTGCGCAAGAAGCGGCATGTCGGTTCTGGTGCTGGAAAAGCTGTCGCCGGGCGGTCAGATGGCGACTACCGGCCAGGTAGATAATTATCCTGGATTTGAAGACGGAATCGACGGCTTCGAGCTGGGAGAAAAGATGAAAAAGGGCGCCGACCGTTTCGGAGCGGAGACTGCGTTTGACGAGGTGATCCGTGTGGATCTTAAGGCCGAGCCGAAGAAGATCACGACTACAGGCGGTGAGCTTCTCACAAAGACAGTGGTGATCGCCACCGGCGCTTCACCGAGAGAACTGGGACTGCCGGAAGAGAAGAAGCTGCGCGGCCGCGGAGTGGCATACTGCGCGGTATGCGATGGAATGCGGTATAAGGACAAGACTGTCGTGGTATCCGGCGGCGGCAACAGTGCGGCGGAGGATGCGTTATTTCTGGCAAAGATCTGTAAGAAAGTATATCTCGTTCACCGGAGAGACGCACTGCGCGCCTCCATGGTATACCAGAATGCGCTGAAGGACAGCCCGGTCGAGTTTTTGTGGAACAGCCGTATTGAAGAGATTCTCCACGAGAAGAAGGTGACGGGAGTTCGTCTGGCCGATGTGAAGACGGGGGAAGAGAGGGAGATCGCCTGCGACGGCGTCTTCGTAGCGATTGGCCGAGTGCCTGACACCGCAGTTTTTGAAGGACAGGTGGAGAGAAATGAACAGGGATATATCATCGCGGACGAGACGACCAGGACGAACGTACCGGGTGTATTTGCAGTCGGCGATGTGAGAACAAAACCGCTGCGCCAGATCGTTACAGCCGCTTCGGATGGAGCTGTGGCCTCTAAGTTTATTGAAGAATTTATTCAGAAATAAATAAAAAGAACACCAGAGGCCATCAAAGATGATTTCTGGTGTTCTTTTAGAAAACGGAGACGGTGGGATTCGAACCCACGTGCCGGTTACCCGACAACCGCATTTCGAGTGCGGCTCGTTACAACCACTTCGATACGTCTCCAGAGCATTCAGTTCTTCCGGCCATATGTGCCCGCCGAAACCCGAACTTCTACATTATACACGATAAATCATTTTTTGTGTAGTCCTTTCTCGTAAAAAAATGAAAGAATTTCTCATTTTTTTATGTATGGAAAGTCCAAAACCGGGAAAGATTAGAAAAGAACATAAAATATTACAACATTTCGTAAAAATATTTTATTTTATTCTGTCGAAATAAGGAGTAAAATAAGATCATCAAACAGAGAGGGAGGTGCTCCAAATGAAAAACATGTTTTATACATTTTCAACCGTAGAAGAAATGGTTGCGTTCGTAAACAAAGCTGAATCCTGTGATTTCGATGTTGACATCTGTTACAATCATCTTGTAATCGATGGAAAATCACTGATGGGCGTTATGAACGTGGGCCTTGGAAAATCGGTGGAAATCGTATGCCACAGCACGGCATTTTCCCCGGAATCGTTAATCGGAAAAGCAGCATGAGCGCAGAACACTCAATAAGCAAAAATGACGGGCGGGCAAATGACAAGCCCCGGTTTTATCTCCTGAATCCCTGAGATCAGTCTCCTGGGAAAAGAAGATAAAACCGGGGTTTTTATTTGTCTTTTAACGCGCCGGTGCTGCCGACTTCATATCCGTCGGGGGTCTCCGCGTTCTTCAGCATGATCCCGTCTTCGCCGCAGTAATACCAGGTGCCCTGCCATGGAATCCAACCGCTCTTCCGATATCCGGAGTGATCGAAATAGTACCACTCCCCGCCGATGGATTCCCATCCGTCCGTGGTCCACGTTCCGTCCGGGTGCTCAAACCACCATCCCGTGTCGTTGGAATTCCATTCTCCCACGGCTCTGCCGGGGGAGGAGACGGTACCGGGACCGTACGTGCTTTTCGTTCCGTTCTCCAGCACGGCTGCCTCGGAAGCGCTGATCTCCCAGGTCTCGGAGGTGATCCATTCACTTCTGTTTAAGGCGTTGTCAACGAAACGGACGCTGAAGCTGTAGCTGCCTTTTCCCGCTATCTTATCGGATAAACGGCAGTAATTGGTGTAGGTGGTCACCATGGCGCCCACAGGCTGACCGTCTTTTAACAGCTGAACCTGATAATAGCGGGCGTTGCTGTCGTCGTTCCAGAGTGCGGTGAAGGCCCCTTTATCCCAGGAAAGTCCGGTTAGAACGACCGACGCTTCCGGGTCGGAGAGCGCATTTAAACGGACCGTCACATGCAGAACAGACTGGGATTCGAGAAATTCCGCTCGGTCGAATACGGCTCCGGCTCCGGTTAAACGGAACGCCTCTCCCTGTGCAGAAGAAAAATAATATCCGCTTTCCGCGCGGAGGGAAATCATGATTTCCGGCGATACTCCGGCTGTCCACGCCGAATCCGGCTGATTGACAATCTTCGTGTTGACGATCCGGCAGTGTGATGCGTAGTAGGGATCATCGACCGTGACGTATACTTCTCCGCCCGTTTTCCCCGCTGTTATGGAGGATGAAAAACTGAGGGGAATCTTATCGATCTTTTCTTTCTCTTTGGCAAAGGCCGGAAGAGAGAGAAGGATGGAGAGGAGGCATGCGGCAAGGAGCAGCCCGGTCCATCGATGTGTGTGTTGCTTCATAAATCTCACCGCTTTCTTTTTCATATCCATATCATAATACTTTTTTTGAGGGAATATGTGGCCAAATTGTGAACAATTTCCTTGCTATCTGAAGATCACCGCGTTATAATCAAATACTGTCAATAGAAAAATTAACACGTTTTTAACGAAAGGATTGGAATGTTAAAAGAGAGTAAAGAGGGGGGACGTAAGATGCGGTCGGAGAATACGGTTACCAATACGATTAACCGTTACCGGAGTTTTCGTTATGCACTGATACTGGAAGGGGTCGCCGTGGGCGCTATTTCAGGAGTCGTGGTGGTGGCATTCCGTTACCTGCTGGGATATGCGGAAATACTCCTGAATTCCGTTTTGAATTATGGAAGGACTCACACGTGGTTTGTGCCGGTGTGGTTTGTGGTGCTTGCTGTGGCGGCCATAATTGTAGCGATGCTTCTGAAATGGGATTCGCTTATATCGGGCAGCGGTATTCCCCAGGTGGAAGGCGAGATCATGGGCGAGATCGACGAATGCTGGTGGCGGGTCCTGCTGGCTAAGCTGGCAGGCGGCTTAATCGGTCTGGGATGCGGCCTGTCTCTCGGACGCGAGGGCCCCAGCATCCAGCTGGGCGCTATGGCGGCCAAGGGGTTTTCCAGGATTACGAAGCGGGTGAAGACGGAGGAAAAGCTTCTCATGACCTGCGGTGCGAGCGCCGGTTTATCTGCCGCATTCAACGCGCCGATTGCGGGAGTGCTGTTCTCCTTAGAGGAGATACATAAGCATTTTTCACCGGAGATCCTTCTGTCATCCATGGCGGCATCGATTACGTCAGACTTTGTTTCCAGAAATGTATTCGGCTTGAAACCGGTCTTTACTTTTCATATTACTCATATGATGCCGTTAGGTACATACGGCCATGTGCTTATTCTGGGAGTCATCATCGGGCTGATGGGCGTGGTCTATAACACTTGCCTGTCCAAATCCCAGGACCTGTATCAGAAGCTTCCGGGACAGACGATGCGGCTGCTGATCCCATTTATGCTGGCCGGGGTGTTCGGATTCCTTTATCCGTCCGTCCTGGGCGGCGGCCATTCCCTGGTGGAGGTGCTCTCCTCCGGAGAAATGGTGATGGGCTCCCTGTGTCTGCTGTTTGTGCTGAAATTCGTATTTTCCATGGTGAGCTTCGGTTCCGGAGCGCCGGGCGGTATCTTCCTGCCCCTTCTCGTCATGGGAGCCGTGATCGGAGGCATCTACTTCAACGCGGTGGGAATGGTGAGCGGTTCTTTAGACGGGCTTTTAGGCAACTTCATCATCCTGGGTATGGCCGGTTACTTCTCCGCCATTGTCCGTGCGCCGATTACGGGAATTATCTTAATCAGTGAGATGACGGGCTCCTTCTCCCATCTGCTCACGCTGTCCATGGTGTCCCTGGCTGCATATCTGGTGCCGGATATCATGCGGTGTGCGCCGGTTTACGACCAGCTGCTTCACCGTCTGCTGGCGAAGCAGAATCCGGATAAGAAGGCGGTTCTGACCGGAGAAAAGGTGCTGGTGGAAGGCATGATCTTCCATGGAAGCGCGGCGGAGGGCATGAAGGTATCGGAGATCGCGTGGCCGAAGACGTGTCTCGTCGTCTCCCTGATGAGGGGCGAGGCGGAATTCGTGCCGAGAGGCGATACGAAGCTGCTTGCCGGCGATAAGATTGTTGTGCTCTGTGACGAGACGGCGGAGGGCCAGCTGCACCGGACGCTGCAGGAGTTCTGCGAGACGGTGAAAATGCAGTAATTATAGGAAAATTTTACATAACCTGTCTTGTTGGCCTGTTCGGAACTTCATATAATTGACGTAAAATTGTAGTATTTCTACATAATGGGAGGCGTCAATGAACCAGAGACTGAAACAGGAGATTACCCGGTCCTATCCGGTGCTGCGCAGATCTGAGAAGAAGACGGCGGATTATCTGCTAAAATGCGGGGAGAACTTAAAGGATTTAACGCTGGAAAAGATCGCTGAAGGGGCAGGAGTCAGCCAGCCCACCGTCATGCGGTTTGTGAAGGCGCTGGGCTACCAGGGATTTAAGGATTTCCGGTATGAACTGGCGGGGAGTGAGCAGGAGGAGGGCAGCCGTTTTCTGTACGGTTTTCCATTTTCCGAACGCGACACCATCCGCGATGTCCCGGCAAAAATTATCGGAACCACCATCGGACAGATCGAGAAGACCATAAGAAGCATAACGCCGGATATCCTGGAAGACGTGGTAAAAGCGATTACCGGGGCGAATAAAATCGCCGTCTATTACGTGGAGAATTCCTCCTGTACGGCGCAGGATCTGATCACGAAGCTGATGTACCTGGGAATCCACTGCATCGCTTACGGAGATGTGTATATGCAGAGCGTCAGCGCGGCCAGCCTCTCGGAGGGGGACGTGGCGATCGGCATATCTTACTCGGGATTTTCCAGAAGTACGGTGGACGCCATGGAGATGGCCGGAAAGGCCGGAGCGAAGACGATCGCCATCACCAATTTTGAACATACCTTACTGGAACAGTATTCCGATCTGGTCCTGTGCACCAGCAACCGGCAGTTTCTGTACGGCGACGCCATCTTTTCCAGGGCCTCGCAGCTCATGGTGGTGGATATGATCTACATTGCCATTCTTTTGAGCGACTATGAGCGGTATACCGGAAAGCTGGATGAGAGCAGCAGGGTAATACGGAAGCAGGCCTACGGGCAGCCCGCAAAGCTTTAAGTGATGAAAAAATATAAGCTGTAGAATTTCGAACTGTAGAAATTCTACAGCTTTTTTTACGCCCATTTTACAGAGAATTTTCAATAAGACGGTAGTTGAAAGCAGGAAAAATATGGTTTCATAGAGACGTCGGCAAGGCAGACACGCCATATATGAACCATGAGAGGAGTTTCTATGCTTGAGATTAAGAATCTGAAAAAATCGTATGATGGAAATATTATTTTGCAGGATATCAACCTGAATATTGAGGAGGGCGAGATCGTCTCGATCCTGGGGCCCTCCGGATGCGGAAAGACTACGCTCCTGAACCTGATTCTGGGTCTGACCGGGGCGGATGAAGGGGAGATCATCTTCAACGGGGAGGTGATCACGGATATGCCCATGGAACAGAGGGGCTTCAATATCGTATTTCAGGATTACGCCCTGTTCCCAAACCTGAACGTGTACCGGAATATCACCTACGGCCTGAAAAATAACCCGAAGATCTCGACGCCGCAGGAGGTGGAGGAACTGATCGATCTGCTGGGGCTGCGGGAGCACCTGCATAAGAAGATCGAGCAGCTTTCCGGAGGGCAGAAGCAGAGAGTGGCGCTGGCGAGAACCATGGTGATGAAACCGAGGATTCTGCTGCTGGATGAGCCTCTCAGCGCACTGGACGGTGTGATCAAGGAATCCATCAAGGATAAGATCCGGCAGATCGCCCGGGATTACCACCTGACTACCATCATCGTCACCCATGACCCCGAGGAGGCGCTGACGCTGTCGGATAAGGTGCTGATCGTCAATCAGGGCAGGATCTCCCAATATGGAAGGCCGGAGGAGATTATCGAGACTCCGGAAAATGATTTCGTGAAGGAATTCATCTTAAACCAGCTGGTGATTAAGCGCAACCACATATTCACGCTGTTTAAACAGACGGCCGCTCCGATCATGGAAGCGAGAGTAGGGTAGCGTTATGAAACAGAAGAAAGAAGTGGAGATCAAGGGGATATTTCTGGCGGTCACTTTGCTGTTCCTTGGTTTTCTGATCGTGCCGCTCTGCCGTCTGTTTTATAAGTCCCTTGAAAAAGGCGGTGCTCTGACCCTCAGCAATTACCTTGAGGTTCTGACCGGAAGGGGATTCGCAGCGGCGTTCGGCAACAGCATTCAGATATCGGTATGCTGCGCGGTCCTTTCGACGCTGCTGGCATTTCTGCTTGCATACACCATTCATTACAGCAATCTGCCTTCCTTCTATAAAAGCCTGATCCGGCGGGCGGCGGTGATACCGATGCTTTTGCCGACCATTACGTATGGATTTGCCATTATTTATTCCTTTGGAAAGCAGGGACTGATCACGAGGCTGTTCGGAAGACAGCTGTTCGAGCTTTATGGCTTTTACGGGCTGTTGCTGGGATATTTAATCTATACGCTGCCGGTGTCATTTCTGCTGGTGTCCAACACCATGGAATACATAGACAAGAAATTCTCCATTGTATCCCGGATTATGGGGGATAATCCGTGGCAGACGTTTTTCCGGACGGTGGCCCGGCCGCTGCTGGGGACGCTGGCGGCCTCCTTTGTACAGTGTTTCTTCCTGTGCTTTACGGACTATGGGATTCCTGCCTCCGTGGGAGGGAAGTATGAGGTGGTGGCGACAGTGCTTTACAATGAGATGCTGGGCAGCATACCGAATTTTAACCGCGGTTCTGTAGTTGCGATTCTGATGCTGATCCCGTCGGTGCTCACGATCACGCTGCTGCATTATCTGGAGAAATACAATATCCGCTATAATAAAATCTCCGTAATAGAAATACGGAGAAACCGGTTGAGGGACGGCATACTCGGCCTGGGAAGCGCCCTGGTCTTAGTGGTGGTGCTGTCGGTGTTCGCGGTGATCTTCGTGGTGCCGTTTGTGGAAGAATGGCCGTACCGGGTCAGCTTTACCATGGAGCATTTGCAGAGCGTCCTGAGCGATAAGAGTCTGCTGGGAGTGTATAAGAATTCCCTGCTGGTTGCATTTTTGACCGCGCTTACCGGCTCTCTTACCACCTATGGAGCGGCCCTTTCCACGGCGCGGAGCCATCTGCCGGAAAAGGTGAAACGGGTGATCGAGAACATTTCCCTGATCACCAATACCATACCGGGCATGGTGGTGGGTATCGCCTATATGCTGGTGTTCTCAGGTACTTCCCTGCAGAATACTCTGACCCTCATCGTCATCTGCAATGTGATCCACTATTTTTCCACGCCGTATTTGATGATGAAGAACTCCCTGGCAAAGATGAACGCGTCCTGGGAGACGACGGCCATGCTCATGGGGGACACCTGGCTGAAGACGATTGTGCGGGTGGTGACGCCCAATGCCATGGCTACCATTCTGGAAGTATTCGGCTACTATTTTGTCAACGCCATGGTAACGGTCAGCGCCGTGATCTTTATCGCGGGAGCCCGGACGATGGTGATCACCACGAAGATTAAGGAACTGCAGTATTATACGAAATATAATGAGATTTTTGTATTGTCCATCTTTATCCTGCTCACGAACCTGGCGGCCAGGGCGTTGTTTTCCTGGCTGGCGACGGATCGGAAAGAGGCGAAGGCCGGCAGAGTATTGCGGCGGAACAGAAAAAACAGGAAAATTCAGGAGGAGTAAGAATATGAAAAACAGAAAAAGAGCGGCAGCACTGGCCATGGTCTGTGCCCTGGGCGCGATGGCCGCGCTCACCGGATGTCAGAAGAAGGCACAGGAAGTGGTAATCTATACGAATGCGGACGACGAGGCCATAGAGGCCATGAAAAATGCGCTGGACGGTAATGGCTACGAGGGAAAATACATTCTTCAGTCCTTTGGAACCTCCGAGCTGGGCGGAAAACTTCTGGCGGAGGGAACCAATATCGAGGCCGATCTGGTCACCATGAGTTCCTTCTATTTAGACAGCGCACAGGAGGCGAATCAGATGTTTCAGGACCTGTCCTTTGAGACGAAGCCCCTTGCCGAGTACCCGGCGTTCTATACACCGATTACGGCCCAGGAAGGAACCATTTTTGTAAATACGGAGGTTTTAAAAGAAAATAACCTGCCGATGCCGACCGGCTTAAAGGACCTGGCGGACCCTATGTATGCGGGAATGGTATCCGTAACCGATGTAAAGAGTTCTTCCACTGCATGGCTGCTCATCCAGGCGCTGGTCAGCGCTTACGGAGAGGATGGGGCGACGGAGGTTCTCGCCGGCATCTATCAGAATGCGGGAGATCATATCGAGAGCTCAGGCTCCGCACCGCTTAAAAAGGTGCGCGCCGGAGAGGTGGGGGTGGGCTTCGGTCTTCGCCATCAGGCCGTTGCGGACAAGGTGGATGGACTTCCCGTGGACTATGTAGACCCGCCGGAAGGCAACTTCTCACTGACTGAGTCTGTCGCAGTAGTCGATAAGGGGGCAGAGAGCAATCCGCTGGCCATGGAGATGGCGGAATGCATCATCAAAAACGGCCGCCAGGAGCTGCTTAAGACTTACCCGCTGCCGGTATATGAGGGGGAGAGCAGTGATTCCGCCAACAAATCCGCGTACCCTATGGTATTTCCGGAGAAGCTGACGGTTGGGCTTCTGGAGAAGCATCAGCAGTTGTCGGAAAATGCAAAGGTATTGGAGTAAAATGCAGAGGCGCTGAAGAAAAGTGCAGAGGCGTTGAAGAAAAGTGCAGAGGCATTAAAGTAAAGTACAGAAGCGCTGACGAAATACGCAAAGGCAATCAAAATAAGAAGGGGAATAAGAAGCATGATACAGTATAAATTATTGACACCGGGACCACTGACCACCACGGATACTGTGAAGAAAGAGATGATGGTGGATCACTGTACCTGGGATGACGACTATAAGCAGATAACACAGTGGATACGCAAGAAGCTCTTAGAGCTGGCAGGCGTGACGGAACCGGAGTATACGGCCGTTTTGATGCAGGGCAGCGGGACCTTCGGCGTGGAATCCGTTTTGACGAGTACCATAGGGGACGGGGATCATTTACTAATTGCGGCGAACGGCTCTTACGGGCTGCGCATGAAGGAGATCGCGGACCACGCAGGAATCTCCTGTACGGTGTACGAGACCGCCTACGATGAGATTCCCGATGCCGCGGTTATTAAAAAAATGCTGGAAGAGAATCCGCAGATCACTCATGCAGCCATGGTGCACAGTGAGACCACCTCCGGGGTTTTAAATGATATAGAGGCAGTGAGCCGCGTCGTAAAGGCGACGGGGAGAACCATGATTGTGGACGCCATGTCAAGCTTTGGCGGCATGGAAATTCCTGTCGGTGACTGGGGCATTGATTTTATAGTCAGCAGTGCGAACAAGTGCATTCAGGGTGTTCCAGGCTTTTCCTTTGTCATATGCAGGCGTGACGCGCTGGAAGCGGCGAAAGGCGTGGCGCGGAGCCTGTCTCTGGACCTGTATGACCAGTGGAAATGCATGGAGGCCGATGGGAAATGGCGCTATACCTCTCCAACCCACGTGGTTCTCGCATTTGCACAGGCGATCCGGGAGCTGGAGGCGGAAGGCGGCATTGCGGCCAGACACGCAAGATATACGGAAAATAACCGCATACTGATTGAGGGATTAAAAAAGCTGGGATTCCGCCCCTACGTGGGACCGGAGCATCAGGGACCGATCATCACTACATTTTTCTATCCGGAAGATAAATGCTGCAGCTTTCAGGAGATGTATTCCTATATCAAGGAGCGGGGATACGCCATATATCCGGGAAAAGTGACCGATGCGGAAACCTTCCGCGTGGGAAATATCGGAGAGATCTATCCGGAAGACATGGAAAAGCTTTGTGCGATTCTGGCTGATTATTGGAAGGAAAAGGAGAATTGAATCTATGAAATGGGAAGCGGTTATATTTGACTGGGCGGGAACGACTGTGGATTATGGGTGTTTCGCGCCGGTGCAGACATTTGTTGAGGTATTTAAGGAGTTTGGCGTTGAGCCTACCATGGAGGAGACCAGAAAGCCCATGGGAATGCTGAAATGGGATCATATTAAGACGATGCTGGGGATGAACCGGATACATCGGGAATTCGTACAGATCCATGGAAGAGAGCCGGAGGACAGCGATGTGGACGCCATGCACGATCTGTTCCTGGATAAATTGATGAAGGTACTGGATCAGTTTGCCGAGCCGAAGGAGCATGTGCTTGAAACCGTGGAGAAATTAAGACGTGCGGGAATTCGGATCGGATCGACAACCGGATATACGGATGAGATGATGGCCATAGTCACCAGGGAGGCAAAAAAGGCCGGTTATGAGCCTGACTGCCTGTTTACGCCGGATTCCACCGGGCATATGGGTCGCCCCTACCCTTACATGATCTTCCGGAACATGGAGGCATTAAAGGTCACCTCCGTAAATGCAGTCATGAAGGTGGGAGATACGATATCCGATATTCTGGAGGCGAAAAACGCGGGGGTTACCGCGGTGGGAATCGTGGAAGGAAGCTCAGAGCTGGGGCTTACAAAGGCGGAATGGGAGGCGTTATCCGCAGATGAGCGAAGGGCGAAGGCGGATGAAGTCGAAAGACGCTACCGGGAGGCCGGTGCGGACTACGTGATCGCGGATATCCGCGGGGTGGCTGCGCTTGTGGTGGACGGCGGCCGGCAGAGCGGGTGATAGAGTACGGAAATATAGAGCGATAATAGAGCGCGGTAATACAGGATAAACAGGGTGGACCAACCCAGGCAGAAAAAAGGCGTCAAAGTATCGGCTGACATTTTAATACAGCCGATATTTTTGACGCTTTTTTATGGGACGGAGGGCCGCAAATTTTTGTAAATTTTTTTTGCAAATGTTCTATCTTTTCATTTTCCGTAAACTGGATTATGATAAGGCATGTAAGGAACAAACAAATTCTTCCAGGCCTGGAACAAAGGAATTTTTAATAACCGGCAGAAGCCGGCAGGAGGTTTGCAATGAGTAAATTAATTAATAAGAACTGCATCGTATTTGACATTGACGCGGCGGAAAAAAAGGACGTAATAAGCGTTCTGGTGAAGGAACTGGACGCAGCCGGAAAGATCACGAATCAGGAAGAGTTTTTCGAGGACGTGCTGGCGAGGGAAGCCATCGCACCGACCTACGTGGGCTTCGACATGGGGCTTCCGCACGGTAAGACGGATCACGTTCTGGAAGCGAGCGTGGCATTTGCGAGAACAGCAAGGCCGGTGGTCTGGAACGAAGAGACCGGGGAGACGGCGGATCTGATCATTCTCATCGCAGTGCCGCTTTCTGAGGCGGGAGATACACATATGAAGATCCTGGCGAATTTATCAAGACAGCTGATGCATGAGGAATTCAGAGAATCCTTGAGAAGCAGCACGAAGGATCAGGTATTTGACATCTTAACGGAAGTATTGGAGGGGTAAGAAAATGAAAGAGCAAATCAAGATTTTAAAGAAGCACATTCTGACTGGTACGTCTCACATGATTCCGTTTATCGTAGCCGGCGGTATTCTGTTTTCCATCTCGGTTATGTTAAATCCGGCGGGAGCGGCAACTCCTACCGAGGGCTGGCTGGCAGGTCTTGCGCAGATCGGTCTCGGCGGACTGACACTGTTCGTTCCGGTTCTGGGCGGCTATATCGCGTACTCGATCGCAGATAAACCCGGTCTGGCCCCTGGTATGATCGGAGCATATCTTGCCAATTCCATGGGCGCCGGCTTCCTCGGCGGTATGGCGGCCGGTCTGATTGCCGGTGTTGTGGTAAAACAGTTAAAGAAGATTAAGCTTCCGATTTCTTTAAAGACACTGGGCTCCATTTTCATTTACCCGCTGCTTGGTACCTTTATCACTGGCGGTATCATCGTATGGGGTATCGGCACACCGATCGCATTTATCATGCAGTCCTTAACCTCCTGGCTTTCCGGTCTCGGCGATGTGGGCAGAGTTCCGTTAGCAACGATTCTCGGCGCCATGACCGCATTTGACATGGGCGGCCCGATCAATAAAGTGGCAACCTTATTTGCACAGACACAGGTCGATACACTTCCATATCTGATGGGCGGTGTCGGTGTGGCTATCTGTACGCCTCCGATCGGCATGGGTATCGCAACCCTGCTGGCTCCGAAGAAGTACAATGCAGAAGAAAAAGAAGCAGGCAAGGCGGCTATCCTGATGGGATGTGTGGGAATCACAGAAGGTGCGATTCCATTTGCAGCCAATGACCCGTTACGTGTTATTCCGTCCCTGATTGTGGGCGCAGTCGTCGGCAACATCATTCCTTTCTTAACCGGTGTGTTAAACCATGCGCCATGGGGCGGACTCATCGTACTTCCGGTTGTTGAAGGACGAATCTGGTATATCATTTCCGTATTAGCAGGTGGATTTGTAACTGCAATTATGGTAAACTTATTAAAGAAGAACAATACTGACGATTCCGCAGTCAAAGCAGCGGCAGAAGACGACGGACTCGATGAGATCACATTTGACGAATTATAATAGAAAAATTTCAAGGAGGATATTACAATGAAGGTAGTAGGAATTACATCTTGCCCATCAGGCGTGGCACATACATATATGGCAGCGGAAGCGTTAAAGCTTTCCGGACAGAAACTGGGAATTGACGTAATCATCGAGACACAGGGCGGAGCCGGTGTGGAGAATCAGTTAAAGCAGAAGGATATCGACGAGGCGGCCTGCGTGATTCTGGTCAATGACGTGGCTCTGGAAGGGCTGGACCGTTTTAAAGGAAAAAAAGTTCTGAAGATGGGAGTGTCCGATTTAATTAAGAAATCAGACGCCGTTATGAAAAAGATTCAGGATACATTTCAGTAATGCATACAGGGGAGCATAATCATACATAACGTGAGAGACAGGACAAAGAGGAGATGGGGAGTATCTCCTCTTGTTCTGTTATCTGCGTTTAGAGAGAAGAGCGGCGGGGCCGCGCAGGGGAAAAGACTATGTTTAACGGAAGAATGCTGAATATCATCCGTCATTTGAAAACGCAGGGCGAATCCACCTATAAGGAGATGGCGAAGGAGCTGGGGGTGTCGGAGCGGAGCGTGCGCTACGATGTGGACCGGATCAACGACATTTTATCGCTGGAGCACCTGCCTGAAATCGAAAAACATTCTAAGGGAGTGCTGAAATATCCGGCAAATCTGGATTTAAAGGGATTAGAGGATGGCAATGAGGTCGTCTACACGAGCAGGGAGCGCATGTCCATCCTGCTCCTGATTCTGATGATACGAAATGAGGATTTAAAGATCAACCAGCTGAGCGAACAGTTTGGCGTCTCCAGATCTACTGTGAAAAATGATATGGCTGCACTGGATGAGGAGCTGAAAAAGGACGAGATGGGAATCGGCTATTCTGGTCATTTCTATCTGGCCGGACCAAAGCTTAAGAGAACCACTCTGATGAACCAGGAGTTCAGGAAGTATATCGATTATCTGATCAATCCATTTACTAACTATAATTCCTATGAGTTTTACTGTATCCATATCATACACAAGGCGTTTGAGGGCGTGTCGATCGCCAATGTGGTGATGGTGGTCGACGGGCTTTTGGAGGAACTGGGCTGTACGCTGACCAGCAGTTCCTATCTCTGGTATATGTCCAATATCGTGGTCCTGGTCTGGTTCATTCTTCACGACAAGGAATATCCTCTCGACATCACGGTGATGCCGGAGTTTGACCCGGAAGTCTACGGCCGGTTTGCGAAAAAGCTGGAGGAAATCATCGGGAGGCCCGTGTCGGAAAATCATGTGTGTATGATGGCGAAGATGTATGACTTTACCAATAAAATGGCGGGAGGCAGTGCAGATGTAGACCCGGTTCACGCGCAGTCGGTGACATTTTCCCTGATCTCCGCCATGTCAAAGCGTCTCGATATGCCGTTTGATAAGGATAAGACGCTGGCGGAAGGGCTTTTAAACCATATGATTCCTTTGATTCAGCGTGTCAGAAACCACGTGGAAATCAATGACAATATGATTTCCCTGCTGGGGCCGGAGGAACGGAAGCTGTACACGGTGATGATTTCCGTCTGCAGGGAGATCGATACGCTGGAAGATATTACAAATGAGGACGAGATTGTCTATTTGACGGTCTGCTTCATGGCCAGTATCAAGCGGATGAAGAGTGCGCCCTATAAGAGAGTGCTCCTGGTCTGCGGCCACGGCTACGGCACCACTACCATGCTTAAGGAGTCTCTGCTCAGCGAGTATCAGATTCATATTATGGATACGATTCCCATCTATAAACTGTCTTCCTACCCGGACTGGGCCGGCATCGACTATGTGCTTTCGACTATCAGGCTGAACAACAGCCTCCCGAGACCGTGTATTGTGGTAAATCCTATCCTGCGTCCGGAGGATAAAGCGGCCATCGAGCAGCTGGATATTCCCAGGAAAACCATACTTTCCGGATATTATTCCATTGAGGAAAAGCTGGGCTTCCTCGACGCGGCCACCAGGGCGAGAGTGATGGAGGTCATCGAGCGGGAGCTTGGATACCAGACGGTAAAGACGGTGCACAATCCCAAGAGCTTCAGCAGTTTCCTGAAGTTTGACTGTATCCGGCTGGTGACGGAGGAATACGAATGGAGGGCCGCGGTGCGGGCGAGTGCGGCATTGTTGGAAAAAAGAGGATTTATAGATAGCACTTATACAGATAATGTGATAGAATTCATAGAAGAACAGGGATTTTACGCGGTATCGGACGATTCCTTCGCACTTTTGCATGGAAAAGGGGTGGAAGGGATCTATCAGACCAGCCTAAGCCTGCTGGTCAGCCGGCATCCGGTTCACTTTGGGGACAAGAAGGCGAAGGTCATCCTGTGCCTGGCAAGCCGGGACTCGAAAGAGCATATTCCGGCGGTCGTGACGCTGATGCGTATGGTGAAGACCACGCCGTTTATCCATGATCTGGAGCAGTGCTCCAATGAGGAAGAGATTTATCAGACAATATTGAATTGTGAATTCGAAGTACTGTAGAGAAAGGCAGAAAGACAGGAATCATGACGACCAAGATCAGACAAAACTACAAACATACCTTAAACGCCTGCTATATCGGTTATATTACCCAGGCCATTGTAAACAATTTCGCACCGCTGCTGTTTTTGACATTTCAGAGAAGCTTTGGGATATCTCTGGCAAAGATATCGTTCCTGGTTACTATAAATTTTGGCGTTCAGCTGCTTGTGGATTTTCTGGCTGCCCATTTTGTGGACCGCATCGGGTACCGGATCTGCATGGTGGGAGCCCATTTGCTGGCCGCGGCGGGGCTGATCGGAATGGCATTTCTGCCCAGGCTTATGTCGGACAGTTATCCCGGCCTGATGGCGTCGATTATCCTCTATGCCATCGGAGGCGGTCTGCTTGAGGTTTTGGTGAGCCCGATCGTGGAGGCGTGCCCGACGGAGAAGAAGGAAGCGGCCATGAGTCTGCTGCACTCCTTTTATTGCTGGGGACATATGGGAGTAGTGATCCTCTCGACTGCGTTCTTTTTCATATTTGGCATTGACAAATGGCAGATGCTGGCTGTGATCTGGGCTGCCGTGCCGCTGGCAAATGCGCTGTATTTTATGGTTGTGCCGATCCGTACGCTGGCGGAAGAGGAGGAAGGCCTATCGATCCGGACGCTCTCCGGGAGGACGGTATTCTGGATTCTCATGGTGTTGATGATCTGTGCGGGGGCCAGTGAGCAGGCGGTGAGCCAGTGGGCGTCCGCGTTTGCCGAGTCGGCTCTGCACGTGTCGAAGAGTATCGGTGACCTGGCGGGACCGTGTGCGTTCGCATTTTTCATGGGAACCTCCCGTGTGGTTTCTGCTAAATTCAGCGAGAAGCTTTCGCTGGAGAAGATCATGCTGGGAAGCGCCGGACTTTGTGTGGTGAGTTATCTGATGATTTCCTTGTCGCCGTGGCCGGTTTTAAGCCTGGCCGGCTGCGCCCTGTGCGGATTCGCGGTAGGAGCACTCTGGCCCTCGACCTTCAGTCTTGCAATGAAAAAGATTCCGGGCGGCGGAACCGCCATGTTCGCGCTGTTTGCGCTGGCCGGCGATATCGGCTGCGCAGGCGGACCGCTGCTGGTAGGCCGTATCTCCGGCATATTCGGAGACGATCTGCGTACCGGCATTCTCGCGGCGCTGGTCTTTCCGATCCTGCTGATCCTGGGAGTCCTGGCATCGGGAAAGATGAGGGAAGAGGCCGGTGTTGCATTGCGTAATTAATTATGTGATTTATTGTGTATAAAATGCCTTATATGCGTCGTAGTTCGCTGATAAGGGGGTTGATAAAGAAATAGGGGAATAAATGAGCCGGACAACGTATGGCATGGTTGATGCCAATGCGTTGTCCGGCTTTGAAATTGTGTGGGGCACGCTTTTGTGGTTAGTGGAAATCCTGTATTATAAATCTCTTCTCAGTTTAAATATTACCATGGTCAGTGTGCCTTCGGTGGCAGTTACGGGGCTGTTGAAGGTTAAGCTGAATGCAGTTTCTGTCGGAACCTCGATGATAAATGATACAGAACCGAATGCACTGGAACGCCCGGAATTAGTCATGAAGTAGATACCATACTCGATATGAGGCGCGCCGTTATAGAAGGGCGTAATCTGCATATAGCCCGAATCTGAAAGTAAGGCAGATACTTCGTAAAAAATAGAGTAGATACCGGGAGCCAGCGTAACGTGCGTCGGATCTGTCAGCACAATATTGCCCGTTGTATCGGCAACGCCGATTCCCATGGGAATCAGTGTGGCATTTGTAAACAGTGCGGCAAAATTGATAAAAGATCCAAATATATCGTCGGGTACCGGGCCAGTGGCACCGGTTGGGCCGGTTGGGCCGAGATCGCCGGTAAGGCCAGTGGGGCCGGTAGGACCGGTAGGGCCAGTGACTCCGGTAGGGCCAGTGGGGCCGGGATTACCGGTAAGGCCAGTGGGGCCGGTAGGACCGGTAGGGCCAGTGACTCCGGTGGAACCGGTTGGGCCAGTGGAGCCGGTAACTCCGGTTGGGCCAGTAATGCCAGTGGGGCCGGTAATGCCAGTGGGACCGGTTGGGCCAGTTGGGCCAGTGACTCCAGTGGGTCCGGTTGGGCCAGTTGGGCCAGTGACTCCGGTGGAGCCGGTTGGGCCAGTAATGCCAGTGGGTCCGGTTGGGCCAGGATCGCCAGTTAGGCCAGTAGGGCCAGTAGCACCAGTAAGTCCGGTGGAGCCGGTTGGACCAGTAATGCCAGTTGGGCCAGTAGATCCGGTGGAGCCAGTTGAACCGGTAAGACCAGTAGGACCGGTAGGACCGATAAGGCCAGTGGGGCCAGTAGGACCGGTAAGTCCGGTGGAGCCAGTTGAACCGGTAAGACCAGTAGGACCAATGGGCCCCGTAGCGCCAGTAGGGCCAATAAGGCCAGTAGCGCCAGTAGCACCAGTGGGTCCGGTAGGGCCAATAAGGCCAGTAGCGCCAGTGGATCCGGTAGCACCAATAGGACCGGTAAGACCGGTAGCTCCAGTAGGTCCGGTAGCACCAGTAGGACCGGTAAGACCGGTAGGCCCAGTAACTCCAGTCGGTCCAGGATCCCCGGTAAGTCCAGTTGGGCCAGTAGATCCAGTAGACCCAGTAGGACCAGTAGCTCCAGTAGGACCAACAAGGCCGGTAGCGCCGGTAGGTCCTGTAGGTCCTGTAGATCCGGGATCACCAGTAAGTCCTGTTGGGCCAGTAGGACCGGGATTACCGGTAAGCCCTGTTGGGCCAGTAGCCCCAGTAGGCCCAGTAGGCCCAGTAGGCCCAGTAGCCCCGGCAAGTCCTGTAGGTCCAGTGGGTCCCGCAGCCCCGGTCGCCCCAGTAACTCCAGTAGCCCCAGGATCACCAGTAAGTCCGGTAGGGCCAGTCGCTCCAGTAGGGCCAGTCGCTCCAGTAGGGCCAGTCGCTCCAGTAGCACCAGTCGCTCCAGTAGCACCAGTGACCCCAGTAGGCCCAGTAGCTCCAGTAAGTCCAGTAATTCCAGTGGAACCGGTAGGCCCCGTAGCTCCTGTCAGCCCCGTGGCTCCGGTCGCCCCAGTAACTCCGGTAGGCCCGGTCGCCCCAGTAACTCCCTGAGGGCCTGTCACCCCAGTGGGCCCAATTGGTCCAGCAGGTCCAGTATCCCCCATACCCCCCGTAGGCCCTGTCGGACCAGCAGCCCCGGTAGCTCCGGTCGGTCCAGTAGCCCCAGTCGGTCCGACCCGGCAAGGGCATGGCTCCGGAGCGGGGCCGTGGCAGCAGCCGGGACAGCGGCATTGACATTGTTTATTATATGAATTCATGATCATTATCCTTTCAAATAAAATACAGTTACACTATCATTATATACACAGGAGGGGATTGTTGTTTTTATATGTTACAAAACAATAAGAATATCCGGTGAAATTTGTAATAAAAGCTTAATAGTATGAATGTTGACATTTCAGGCCTTCACGACTTACACTTATGTAAGAGAAAATGGGGGGCGAGGTGAGCCGGTACAAATGAATCGGGATAATGAAAGATACGAAGATCTTGAGATGCGGAGACGTTCCAGGATAAGAAGACAAAAAAGAATGAAACGGCAGCGCCGGAGAGCGAGGATTTTATTTGGCCTCTTTTCCGCATTTTTGGCTCTTTTGACCGGAGCCGTTCTGGGAGCGCTGAGTCTGTATATGGAAGGCCGGATAGAACGCAGAGCTATCGATTTGAGCGCCCTTGTCGCTCCTGACTGGATTACGCAGGATTTCTTCGAAGTGAATCCGTATTCCAGGCCGGGAACAAAGATGAACCGGGTTAATGAGATCATCATTCATTACGTGGCGAATCCGGGAACGACTGCAAAGCAGAACTGGAATTATTTCAATAATTTAAAAGATCAGAAGGGAGATAAGGCGACCTCGGCCAGCAGCCATTTTATCATAGGGCTTGACGGGGAGATTCTTCAGGGAATTCCACTGGATGAAATCGCCTATTCCACATCGAAGGAAAAGAATCTGGACTCGGTTTCGATTGAGAACTGCCATCCCGGCGAGGATGGAAAGTTTACCGATGATACATATGCTTCCCTGGTGAAGCTGACTTCCTGGCTTTGCTGGGAACTGGATCTGACAGAAAAAGATGTGATCCGCCATTACGATGCCACCGGAAAAGACTGCCCGCGTTATTATGTGGCCCACGAAGACGAGTGGAACGCATTTTTAAAAGATGTAAAGGCGGCGTTAAAGGAACTGAATAAGAATGGCAGGCCCGACAGCCAAAAGACCGGAACTGATAATTCCGAAAGTGAAAATTTAAAAAGTGATAATTCGGATAACAGCAAGAAAAGTACCGGCCAGAATGAAAACGCCGGTAATCTGGAAACAATGAAAGCGGAGTAAGGGAGATGCAGTTTAAGCAAATCACAGTGCTTTCGGCAGCAGAAGATTTTAGATAACAAATCATTATAAAAGGAGTGGACCCATTTTTATGCGTTCCACTCCTTTTTCCTGCTTAAAAATAACGGTGTCTCTCATTTACAGCAGCGCCGGAAATGTAATAAATACCGTTGTGCCGATATACGGCCGGCTCGTGTAGCGAAGGCCGTACTGCGTTCCGTAAGAAAGCTGGATTCTTTCATGAATATTCCATACACCATAGCCGGAATTCTTTTCCCCGCGGGTAAGGAGTGTCCCCAGCTTCTCCTCTGGAATTCCGATCCCGTCGTCTTCAATAGAAATGGTAATCACGCCGTCTTCCAGCCCAGCCCTGATGGTAATTTCTCCAGATTCCGAACTTTTTTCGCGGATTCCATGAAGGATTGCATTTTCAACCAGCGGCTGGAGAATAATTTTGATAATCTTATAGTCGTATAGCTCTTCCGGCACATCGATGGTCAGCTTAAAATGATCTTCAAACCGCATATTCTGAACGTTGACGTAGGCCGCCACGTGGTCCAGCTCATTTTTCAGGGAGACGATGGTCTCCCCATGTCCAAGGCTCAGCATGTAGAAACGTCCCAGTTCTTTTGCTGCCTCCGCCACATCGGGCGCCTCATTATCGATTCCCAGCCAGTAGATCATGTCCAGCGTGTTGTAGAGAAAATGGGGATTAATCTGTGACTGGAGAACCTGAAATTCCAGATCCTTGATTTCATAACCCAGCTTATACTGTTCCTTCAGGAGACCGGAGATCTGCCGGACCATGTCATTGAAGCTGTCGGTCAGAACACCGATTTCATCCGTACCGTTGCAGAGCGGTTCGATCTCAAAGTTAGAGCTGACGGCCCTGGAGATGTACTCCTTCAACACGTAGATGCGGGAACTTAACTGCTTCGAGGTCCGGTACAGGACCGGAATCAGGAGAACGATCAACAGGATGACCAGGATGATGGTCTGCTGCTGATAACGTCTCGTCGCTCTTAAGATATCGGAGGAAGGAGTCAGAATAGCCAGAGTCCAGTCACAGCCGCTGATCGGCTGGATTCCAATAAAGTGATTTTTGCCATTAAATTTAATCTGCTGCAGCTCCGAATCCGTGTCCGAAGCGGCCTGCAAATGTAGCGCTTCGACATCCGCCGGCGTAAAAAAGTCCTCCTTTCCGTGATACATAATTGTCTCACCATATGAATTGTAGAGGAGGACAGAGGTACCCAGCGTAGTAGCCGCCTGGGCAATTACGTCTTTAAACGCAGAATTATTGATCGTGGCGGTCAGGGTTCCCAAATACTGATTTAAATTTTTGGAATCGGGGATTTTCTTCACGTAGGTAATGGCCCCGAGCTTATCGGAGGAGCTGAAAAACGAAGCGGGAAGCCACAGGGAACTGATATTTTCTTTTTCGGAGGAGCGTTCATACCAGCGCTCTTTTTCTTCCTCCGTGAGCTGGCCGAATTCCTTGCTGTTTTCGAAGGAAATGGAGCCGTCGAGCGCAAAGAGGCGGATGTTATGGATATCTTTAGACGTATTGGCATTGTACATGATGCTCTTTGCCGTCGTGCTTAATATAATCCAGTTGTTCTGACTCTCTCTGTTAAATTCATCGCTGGAGGCAATCAGGGTCTGGATTGTCTCATCTGCACTGATCACATTGATGATGTTCTTGATGGAGGTTACCTTATAGCCGAGAAATTCCGTGGTCTGGAGCAGCATGTTCTTAGCCGTATACAGTGCCTGCTTCGTCTCCGATTTTGATGAATAGTAGGAGCTGGCCGAGGAGAAGATCACAAGAATCAGGCAAATAATCAGGAAATAGGAGAAAAACAGCTTCTTCATATAATTCATAGAAGAAAAACAGCGTTTGATGTTATGAATCACCTTCATGGATTTTCTCCCTTCTCGGAAATTTTGCCGTAGTCCTGCGGTACTGTGTCGGTGTGACACCGTACTGCCTCTTAAAGACAGTACTTAAGTAATTGGCGTCCAAAAGACCTATCCTTTCCGCGATTTCATAAAGCTTTAAGTCCGTATCACTTAAAAGGCGGCATGCTTTTTCCGCACGGATATTCAGAAGAAAGTCATTGATGGTTACCCCGGTCTGTTTTTTGAACAGCGTACTTAAGTAATTCTGCGATAAATTTACGTGATCCGCGATGACCTTGATAGACAAGTCGGGATTGGAGTAATTCCACAGAATGTAATGTACCGCATTTTTAATTTTAATATCGTAGATGTCGCCGCCTAAAAGCTGGATGGTATTGACCTCATAATAGATAAGCTCCCTGTATTCCGCCAGCGAAAGCGTCTCAAACGCATCCCAGGACACCACCCTTTCATCCCAGCTTTTTTCTATGGTCATCATGTAAATCTTGTAGAGTTCACCGCGAATATAGGGAATGTCCGTATACTTTTCCCGGGCAAGAGTGTCAAACAGTGTTTCCGCACCGGATAAGGTCAGTTCCTTCAGACGAAAGATATTTTTGGGAACCTCTTTTAAAGGCAGCGGTTCCGCAAAAGTAATCGTCCCATAATTCTCATAGTAAAAGCTTTCATATTCGGTCATCCGTGATACCGCAGCATAGAGTTCGGGAATCTCCGTCAGGGAGAGACAGGGCCAGCTGATTCCGATCGCTGTCTCCGGAAGCTGGGATTTTGATGCGGAAGCCTGAAGGTCTCCCAGGATGCGCGTCATAACAGAGGAGGGGAGATTCCTGTAAATGAGTACGGCCTCTCTCGAAGAACGAAGGCTTAATAGGTAATCGTCCGGAGCAAGACCGTGCGCCTGCTCGAGTTCTCGGGCGACCGAAGAGAGAAAGGCTCTGGCTCCGGCATCACCGGCCAGCTTTTTGACGGGCCGGATACAGGACAGAGAGTAATTCCCTATTTTAGTCCACTCAAAATAGAGCGGGATAAAGTCCTGGCTGAATCTCTGCCAGTCCAGGCCGGGGGAAACGAGGGCGGAGACGATCTCCTCATGGATAATCGGAAGGGCCTTCTGAAATCCGTCGTGAATCAATTCCTCTTTCTGCTCGGATTCCAGCTGCATGACCGCTTTTGATACCGCTTTCCGTATCTCAACCACGTCGATCGGTTTTTCTATGTAATTAACCACCTTCAGCTCGATTGCTGACATCAGATACTCCTTGTCCGCATAACCGCTCAGGAAAATGATCTTGCATCTGGGAAATTTCTTGCGGATAATGGTCGCCAGCTCAATTCCCGTCATATGAGGCATCCGGATATCGGACAGCAGGATATCAGGCTTGATATCATCCACGGCAAGCAGCGCCTCCATCCCGCCTGCGACGGCGGTTACGGGATCGACACCGATTCCGTTCCAGTCGATATGGCGGCACAGCCCCTCCCGTGTCCGTTTTTCATCTTCGACAATTAATAAATGAAACACAGATTTTCCCCCTTTTTTGCGTCTTTCGCACAGAATACAGAAATAAATCGTAGGATTTTAAAGAATATAGTAATATTAGCATATGTTCAGAAAATTGTAAATCCAATATAATAGGGGTACAAATCACGATAGAAAGGACATGAGTTATGAAAAGGAGAAGAATTGCGGCATTGGCTTTAAGCTTTATGATGGTGGGAACTATGCTTGCAGGTTGTGGGACAGGAAGTGAGGCTCCTGCCGGAGGAGAAACCACGGCACAGGCCCAGGCGGGGGAGAAGAAGGAGACGACAGAGGGCGCGGCTTCGGGGGAAAAGACGACTCTCTCCATGATGGTATTTCCTTCTACGGAAAATTACGAGACGATCAATGAGAAATTTCTGGAACAGAATCCCGATCTGGCAGAAAAGGTGGATTTTGAGGTTCAGCTGGGAGGAAGCGGAGACGGCGATGTGGCGGACAAGCTGAGACTGGCTTTAACCTCCGGTGAAAATGTTCCCGATATTGTCCGTCTCAATTACACGCAGCTCCCGGAATTTGCCAAGGCCGGCGTGCTCTATCCGCTGGGGGACTACATTGCGGAATATGAGGACAAGATCATTGACGCAGCGAAAAGTATTATGAAGTACGACGGCACGTATTATGCACTGCCGAGGGAGGTAAAGCCAAAGGTATGGTTTTACCGTGCAGACATCTTCGAGGAATGTGGCATTGACGTGCGTCAGGTAAAGACAATCGACGAATTTATCGCAGCGGGTGAGACGATCCGGGAAAAATATCCCAACGCCTGCATGGAAAATTACAATGTACCGACCACAAGCTATGATTTTATGATGATGTTAAGCGGCACGGGAGCAGGCTTCTGTGATGAAAACGGCAATTATAATCTGGCTTCCAACGAGGACGTAAAGCTGACCTTTGAACGGATGAAGAAGCTGAACGATTCCGGCGTCATGTCCAGCGCGGCTGAATGGTCGGCGGACTGGACTCCTGCCTTTGACAACGGTGAAATTGTATCTCAGCTCATCGGAGGCTGGTTTAAGACCGATTTTAAGAATTTCAACCTTGAGAGCCAGAAGGGAAAATGGGCTATGGCACCGTGGCCGGAAGAGATCAGAGAAGGTTCTGATGCCGGCGGAGCAATCTGGGTAATTCCGGCGGCGGCCAGGAATAAGGAGCTGGCGGCAGAAGTGATGACAAAGATGTGCTTTGACGAAGATGCGGCCAAGATTATTTTCGATGTAACCGGCGTACTTCCTGCATTAAAATCCGCGGCTGACGATGCGTATTATAATGGCGGCAACGAGTATTATGCGTGCAGCTTAGGCGAGGTGAACAGCGAAGCCATGGAATATTTAAAGATATTCCCGTATAATCCGGCTTCCTCCCAGGAGCAGAAGATTATTCTCCAGTATCTTGACGAGTATTTACAGGATAATATGACACTTGATGAAGCGCTGAAGGCCGCGCAGGATGACATGATCAATCAGATCGGCAATCCGTTTGAATAAATAGCGGGAGCATTTATCAGGTACATGTGTATGAAGAGAGGCGATGATGCATTTCGTCGCCTTTCTTGTTGGAAAAATGCCAGTGATACGAAACTATCCGCCTGGCTCGTCACTTGCGAAAACAAAGGAGGCATCGACAATTTGAACCGGTATAAATTAAAAAAATCTGCCGTCCCCTATCTGTTTCTGCTGCCGTTTATGGTAATTTACCTGCTGTTTTTTCTCTGGCCCGCTCTGTATTCTCTGGGCTTAAGCTTTTTCAAATACAGCGGTTACGGTGCGGCAAAGTGGGTGGGACTGCAGAACTATAAAAATCTTTTTAACTATGATACGATGTGGAAATGTCTGGGGAATACAGTCTTTTACTTTATTTTCAGCTTCATTCCAACCATGGCCTTCTCATTTTTACTGGCTCTGGCTGTCAAGTCAAAGTTTGTGGGACGGATGCGTTCCGTCTATAAACCACTTATTTTTCTTCCGCAGATCTGTGCGGTGGTTGCCAGCTCCCTCTGCTTTAAGATTATTTTTGGAGAGAGAGTTGGTGTCATCAATCAGATCCTCGGAAAGACGATTCCATTTTTGACCGATCCGGCCTGGATGCGCTGGACTGTGGTCACTCTGCTGTCCTGGAGGGGAATCGGCTGGTATTTTATCATCTATCTGTCCGGCCTGACGACCATTGGCGAGGACATCACGGAAGCCGCATCCATCGACGGAGCCAGCGGCCTGCAGAATTTATGGCACATTATTCTTCCGATGATGAAGCCGACCTTTATGGTGGCGTTTATCACCAATGCCATCGGTTCCTTTAAAATCTATACGGAGCCGAACCTTCTGCTGGCGCAGAACTACGATCCTTCCATGAAGGTAGCGCCCTATATTAACTTAATTATCAACAGCATGTCCGGCGGCCAGTTCGGAATGGCAGCGGCGGCCGGATGGATTCTGGTAGCTGTGATTCTGGTGCTGACGCTGATTCAGCTTAAAGTTTTGGGAGGTGACGAGGAATGACGAAAAGACAGGGGAAAATAATCCTGCTGAACGCGATTGTCATGATGGCCTGCTTCGCAGCCGTATTTCCGGTATTTATCATGATTTCCGGCTCCTTAAAGACAGCCCAGGAGCTGTATGGCAATTCGGCCGGATTTCCGGTTCATCCGACACTGGCGAATTTTAAGCGCCTGCTGAACTTCAATTCCGGCCTGATTCTGCGGACCTTTGGAAACTCCATCTTCGTGGCGGCCAGCTACACGGCGCTTTCCTGCCTTCTGGCTTCCATGGCAGGCTATGCCTTTGCCAAATTTAAATTCCGCGGAAGAAATGTTCTGTTTCTCATGCTTCTCATCACAATGATGATTCCGGCAGAGCTGAACATCACGCCGCTGTACCTGATCTTTTCCAAGATGAAATGGCTGAATACTTACCGGGTTCAGATCATTCCGGGGGCGGCCAATGTATTTGCCATGTTCCTGATGCGCCAGTATATGATGTCGATTCCCGATTCCCTGATTGAGGCCGCCAGGATCGACGGGGCCGGAGAGTGGAAAATCTTCTCGAAGATCGTCCTTCCAATTTCCTCCCCCTCCATTGGAGCGCTGGCGATTCTGCAGTTTTTAAGCAAATGGAATGAGCTTCTCTACCCTAAGATCATGCTGACGAAACAGAAGCTGATGCCGATCATGGTTATTCTCCCGACGTTGAACGAGACGGATTCCGCCCGTTCGGTGCCGTGGGAGCTGGTGCTTTCCGGCTGTACGCTGGTCACAATCCCTTTAATTATCGTATTCCTCATGTTCCAGGATAAATTCTTATCGAGTGTGACACTTGGGGCAGTAAAGGGATAAGGCAGCCCATATTTTATATTAAATGAAATGTCCGCAGGATTCGGACGGAAATGGAGACAAAGAATGAATAAGGTTGACAGAATAAGAGAGAAGATAGCCGCAGGAAAGCTGGTAAAGGGATTTTTCCTAAATATGGCCGACCCCATGGTGAGCGAGATGGCCGGATATATTGGATATGACTATGTTTGGATAGACGCGGAGCACGGGCCTCTGGACAGACAGGAGATATTTCATCACATCGTAGCGGCGCAGGGAGCAGGCTGTGCGGCATTTGTCAGGGTGCCGGGAGTCGATGTGAAGGCGATGAAAGCGATCCTCGATATGGGACCGGACGGAATTATATTCCCGTTTACCAATAACGCGGAGGTGGCGAAGGAGGCAGTCCGTTCCTGTTCCTACCCGGATCATGGCGGCGTGCGGGGCCAGGGACCGATCAGAGCGATCCGCTACGGTCTGATTGACGAAGATGAGTATATTCAGACGGCTTACGAGCGGGTATATAAGGTTATGCAGATCGAGACTCTGGAGGGATACGAGAACCTGGATGAAATCATGGAAGTAAATGGAATCGATTCTCTCTTCATCGGTGCGGCGGACCTGGGACGATCGATCAAAGGCCAGACCGGCGAGAAGAAGTATGAGCTTCCAGAGGTATACGATGACATCTGCCGGCGTGTCAGAGCCAAAGGCTTAACGCTGGGGGCAGCTATCGGAGCGACGAAGGAAGAAGCCGCGAAAGCCATGGGAAAAGGAATTCAGTGGGTGGTATTCGGACAGGATGCCAGGGTGCTGGCCGATGGTTTGAAGCGCAATTTTGATGAACTGGCGGAATTCTAGACCAGGGCCTGTTTGAAAGTGATTTTCAAATACGCCCTGGAGGTTCAGGAATGGAGGGAAAATATGAATTACATTGCGAAAACGGAACGATATGAGACAATGAAATACAACCGATGCGGGAAGAGCGGCCTGTTTCTTCCGGCCATGTCCCTTGGCTTGTGGCATAATTTTGGAAATACATCGGATTTTACCAACTGCCGGGAAATGCTGCTGGAATCATTTGACCGGGGCATTACACATTTTGATCTGGCCAATAATTACGGGCCGGAGGCCGGAAGCGCGGAGGAGACATTCGGGCGCGTGATCCATCAGGAATTAAAGGCTTACCGGGATGAGATGATTATCTCGACGAAGGCCGGATACTACATGTGGCCCGGACCATACGGGGAGTGGGGGTCCAAGAAGAACCTGGTGGCTTCTCTGGATCAGAGCCTGAAGCGCATGAACTTAGATTATGTGGATATTTATTACCACCACAGGCCGGACCCGGATACGCCGATGGAAGAGACGATGGATGCGCTGGCCGGGATCGTAAAGAGCGGAAAGGCGCTTTATGTGGGAATCTCCAACTATAACGCGGAACAGACGGCGGAGGCGGTGAGAATTCTGGAAGGCATGGGTATCCACTGTCTGATTCATCAGATGCAGCTGTCGATGATTCACCGTGAAAATGAGGCGGTTCTTGATGTGCTCAATGAAAATGGCGTCGGAGCAATCGCCTTTTCACCGCTTGCCCAGGGAATTCTGACTGGCAAATACATCGATGGCATTCCAGACGGTTCCAGAGCCGCCGGCGCCAGCGTGTTTCTGAATGCCAACCATGTGACCGGTTCTGTCCCGGTGATCACGAAACATTTAAAAGAGATATCCGACAGCCGCGGTCAGAGCCTGGCTCAGATGGCGCTGGCATGGGTTCTTCAGAAAAAGGGAATGACTTCGGTTGTAATCGGAGCCAGCCGTGCGGAACAGATCGTGGAGAATTTAAAGGCGATGGAGAAGCTGACGTTTTGCGGGGAAGAGTTGAGACGGATTGATGAAATTCTGTATGAGAGAGTTTAGGGAAGAGAGCGGATTCTATGGGAATCCGTTTTTTTTCGTTGACAGCAGGTAAAGAAAAGACTATAATATGTATATGCACGGTGTATATACATACATCTAAAGCACATCACACTAAACAAGGAGGAAAAGACATGCTATACCAAAGCGATTACATGGAAGAAAAAGCAATTCTCCAGACGGCTGCCCGAATGTGTGCGGCTGCGAGAACGGCGCCCAAAGCCCATGGCAGGGACACCCTGCATACGCTGGTGCTGACTGGAGAGGAGAAAGAGAATCTGGCGAAGAAGATGGAAGAAGTCGGCAGACGTGAGATGGGAGACGGAATGAACACATGGTATGGCCGCGACGCCGGCAATGTCCGCGCAGCCCAGGCCGTTGTTTTAATCGGAACAGACAGAAAGCAGCGCGGCGTCCCTCACTGTGGTTACTGCGGGTTTGGAGACTGCGGCGGCTGTAAAGATTCCGGCGGAAACTGTGCTTATACCTATGTCGATCTCGGTATAGCAGTCTCATCGGCGGTTTCGGCCGCCGCATCGGATAAGACGGACTGCCGCATCATGTACTCCGTGGGAAAGACAGCCGCCGAGATGGAGTACGGACACGACGCGGTGTGGCTGGGAATTCCGATATCCATTTCCGGGAAAAATATTTTCTTTGACCGCGGAGTTGTTCACGCGTAAAATAAAAGACAGAAGGAGAGATTGCTTATGTCTAAATTGTATAACAGTACCTGCTACTGTACAAATCTGAGAAGAAGTGCCAACGCGATGTCCGAGTTCTATGATTCGGCCCTAAAAGAGGCGGAGCTGACCATCTCGCAGTACTATCTTCTGGTCAATTTATCGAGACTCGGAAAGGCCAACATCACGCACTGGTCCGAGCAGGTGGGGCTGGATCGGAGTACGATGGTCAGGAATATCAAACCGCTCCAGTCCCGCGGTCTGATCGAAGGGACAGAAGGCCATGGAAAGACCTTCGCCCTGTCGGAGAAAGGCCGGCACGCCCTGGATACAGCGACGGTCATCTGGCAGCAGATGCAGGAAAAGATGGAACAATTCCTGGGAAAAGAGGACGCCGATGCCATCCTGCGGATCGGCAGCAGGCTGCAGGATCTGAAGGATTAAATGATTCTAAAAGTTTTGTTTTTTCACCATATTCCTTGCCATTCCGGCCGCCAGGAATTCGGCGATCGGGAAGCATACCCAGATACCGACCGGCCCCCAGATACGTGACAGGATAAATCCCAAAGGTATAATGATGACAATTTGCCGTATCAATGAGATGAGCAGGGATTTCTTCCCGCATCCCAACGCTTCAAACAGTCCGGCGTAGACGACGCTGACCGTCGATACAATAAATCCGAGGCTGATGATACGCAGAGCCGTGCTTCCCGGGCCAATGAGTGCCGGATCATCAATAAAGACAGCGAAGATCTGCTGGGGGAAGACAAGGGCTGCCAGAGTTCCGGCTGTCATAATGGCGACAACCAGCAGCATACTGCATCGGATAATTTTATGAAGCCTTTCCTTTTCCCCGGCTCCGTAATTATAGCCCGCGATAGGCCTGAGCGCCTGCACGATGCCGGAAGCAGGCGTGTATAAGAACGTCTGCAGCTTTAAGTAAATACCGAGGATAGCCACATAAATATCAGAAAATCCCGCAAGCATGAAATTTAAGATTCCCGACATGAGGGAAGGCGCGGCCAGCATTAAGGAAGACGGTATTCCAACGCTGTATATCTGTAAAATGGTACTCTTATCAAAAGAAAAGTATTTCGGGCTGATCTTAATTCCGATATCCTTTCTGCCGTAGATGATCAGATAAACAAGCAGAGAACAGAACTGCCCGGTCACGGTTGCCACCGCGGCGCCCGTGACGCCCATTGCAGGAAGGCCGAACAGCCCGAAAATCAGGATCGGATCGAGAATAATATTGGTGATGCATCCCACCAGCAGTGAAATCATGGTCAGGAACATGGCTCCCACAGACTGGAAGATCTTCTCAAAGCAAATATGAATCAGGCTTCCCGCAGAGAAACACAGGACGATATAAGAGTAGCGGCAGGCCCATGCAAGCGTCTGCGGATCGGAGGTGAATATGGAAAGGAATGGCTTCGTCACCAGTAAACCGAAGATAATGATCAGGATACAGTGAATAAAGGTAAGCCCCATTCCGATGGAGGCGGCTTTATTGGCTTCCTCCGGCTTCTGTTCCCCCAGTTTTCTGGCGATGACGGAGTTAATTCCCACGCCGACGCCGACGGAAAGAGACAGGACAATATTCTGGAGCGGGTATACGAGAGAGACCGCGGTCAGGGCCTCCGTTCCCAGCCGGGCCACGAAAATACTGTCTACAATGTTGTAAAGTGACTGGATTAGCATGGACAGCACCATAGGCGCCGCCATGGAAAGTAAAAGCGGAAATACCGGCTTTGTCTTCATAAAATCCTGTTTGTTCTGCATAAAATAACCTCCCTGAATCATCAATGACTGAAAACTGCTGAAAAATGGCAACAAAAAAACCATATGGTGGGCTGTTTAGTTCCAGAAACAGTAAACCATATGGTTCATTAAAATGGGGACGACAATCTATGCTCTGAGTCCATAAGTCCATAATCCAAACTCAACATAGCCTTGACATCTTATTCAATTTTATCTTCTTAAGGCATAATAACACATGAAAAATCAGGTGTCAATCGTTTTTTCACGATTTATTCGGCGTCTTCCCCGTAGAGCTCCGTCTCAATGATTCGAACTGCATCGGCAATACAGTCATTGCAGGAGCGGAGTACGCTGCCGGTATCCACGCCCTTTAATTCGCGGCAGATAACACTTCCGTTCTGATCCTTGAACTCATTTAAGCACTGTCTGGCGGCTTTGTAGGAGACCGCCTTGGAATCCGGATGATCGAGATGGACCGTACTGTTTTTCATACCGGCCAGAACGGCTGCGGCACCGATAGCCCCGCAGGTTCCATCCATGCTGCCCATACCCAGCCCCATACCTTCTGTTATACGGAACATGGTTTCCTCATCAAATCCCAGCTCGTCACAGAATGTACATGCAACAGACTGAGAGCAGTTATAACCGCGGTCATGTCTGCCCAGCGCTTCCTGTACTTTTTTTTCTATTTTATCTGACATAATAGTTCCTCCTGTAATCAGCAATAATTAAACTGTAACCAATATGATAACACTTACGAAAGAAAATGTCAATTCCTTTGAAATACATGATTCATCATCGGACGAACCAGGCCATAAACCAGGAGAGCCACCGGGGCATCTGCGGATTATGGGAGAGAAGGAAGTCCTGTACCATTGATATACTCCTGTTTTCGTGGCCAAGCAGCATCTGGTAGAGTCCTTTTGCTTCCTCCGTTCCGACTGCGGTCCTTGCAGAAACGGAAATCCCCACAGCAGCGTGTATCCCCATGGCAGCACAGCCGATGGCATAGATACCGATTGAGGAAAATCCCAATGCGAGTCCCCCAACAGCCACTATTCCGACAGAGAGCAGTCCTATGGCAGCGCCGCCCAGAGAAATAATACCGAAGCTCGCGGCGCCGAAACTCACGACTCCGACAGCCAGATCACCGGCAGCAAAGATCCCCTTTGCCACACAGGCGTTGTTGTATGGAAAAACACCAACATGAAAAAGCTTGCCAAAATGGATATGTACCAGCGGAATGCCGAAGATCGAAACACGGCTTTTATATTCGAACCCGGCGGGGGCATTGACGCTTTTCGATATCTGTTGAATAGTATCCTTCATTTCCAGAATATTTTTACGTATTTCTTCCTCGGAAGCCACGTTTTCCATCTTCAGAACAGGCTCCTGACTGTATGTCGGTTTTACAAAAGCAATATCCTGTCCTGATTCACGGACAAGTTCCCTTTCATCACGCACCAGATCATCTACTGGTACAGAAAACAAATTAGAAATCTGTATGATTTTCCCTAATTCCGGCATGGCCTGTCCTGATTCCCATTTACTGACAGACTGTCTTGAAATCCCAAGCAGATCAGCAAGCTGTTCCTGGGAATACCTCTTCATTTTTCTCAGAGACAGTAGTTTATCACAAAATCTCATATATTCGTCCTCCTGATTCCATCGTTTCTGGTCTGACTATATCAGTTTTTTTTCTTTTTTCAAGAACCTGAGAATTTGCAGATTGTCAACTCCTGGTTGCATGCCTGAAAAGCCGGGCAAATATCATATGGAATAAGAGGCCGCCTACGCAGATGGAAAGGAGATAAATGATGTTTCCAGGCAGAACCCCCAGCTTTTGTGAAATGGTGTAAAATACAGCCTGATTATTGGGATAGTAGGGGGAGATGTAGAACATATCCGCCTGACCGAGAGGTTTGGCCGTCACATTAATCAGTGTAGCGATTCCACAGCAGATCAGAAACAGCGGCAGTGTGCTGACGTAACCGGTAAAACTGGAATCGGATTCATGGGAAAATCCGATCAAAAGACCGATAAAGATCAGCAGGATATGCCACAGCAATCCGTGCAGCGTCAAAAACCAGTAAGGATGAAGCAGGCCGGAAGGCTCCGCCAGAGCCATAATACCTCCCAAAAGGTTAAAATCCTGCATAAAGGTCAGGATAATCAGCTGCAGCCTCCTGTTTTTTACGAGAGGCAGGAGCAGGCAGAAATACATGGGAAGGCTGCACAGCTGAAACGGGAAATACCACCAGTCGTATTGCTCCTGATTTACCACGTAATACAGGAACAGCTGCTTGTAAATCTCGCTTGCGGCCAGGATTACGCCGCAGAAAAACAGCAGCCGTATAAAAAATTTCCTCTCTGTTTTTCTGGAAAGAAAGTAAGCCGCCAGCACAGCCGCCAGGAAGCCCGCGGCCATAATACAGATATGAAAAGCAGAATACGGCCTGGGCGGAACCATGGGCCATGCTGTTTTTATAATAAATTCTTTCATTGTGATTACCTCAGTTGAATGCTCATCCAGTCTTTTTTGTGTCTTTCTAAAGTGTAATTCCAGTGGTGGGATAAGTCAATGGGAATCTTGCGGGAAGGATACACTGAACGGCTGGAGCGGCAGTTATCTGTTTTATGGCAAAAAATAACGCCCTGCTTTCTTGCAGAACGCTATTTTGCATTAACTTTCGGATTCCTGTCCATGAACCGAACTATGAAACAATTCTTCTAATATCAGATCCCTGTTTTTCAATGGAATCGATTCTTTCGTCAACAGGTTCCTGTAGAATTTTTCGACGTATTCTGTGGTTTCGCTGATTCCCATGCTGTAATTTGCGTAATTTGCACGGACCAGAGCATTTCGGAAGTAAAGGCTGTATTCTTTAAACAAGGTGTTATCAATTTGAAACCCCATGCTGTTTAAATAACATTCCATAAAAACTGCCGTTGACCTCGTATTTCCTTCCATAAATGGATGCGCCTGCCAGATCGAAGAAGTAAAGCGGGAAATCCGCTTAATTACCTGGTCCATATTCAGACCAGCGTAGCTCCGGCTTTTTTCTGTCTCAAAATCATACTCCAGCGTATCGATAAGTGCAGTATAGTTCGTGTACTTTACAGTTTCCCCGTTTAATACGGGTTCCTTTTTATAGATGTTCACATGTCGGAATTGTCCGGCATGATCGTAAAGATCTTTAAAAAGCTCCCGATGAATCGTCTTCAAAGAGTTTATTTGTACAGGGAATCCGGGACTGTCCAGAATCTGTGCGATTCTGGCTGATACGATATCCGCTTCTTTATTCCTCTGCATGATGTCTTCAGGCGATTCATTTTCATAGCGTTCATAGAGAAGCTCTTCTATATCTTCATAAGTAAGTTCCCCTTTGATATTCGATTCTGCAAGTTCAAATAAGTACCTGGTTGGAGTCAGGCCGTCTACCTTTTGCAGCCCTGTCGCAGCTTCCCAATAACTTCGTTTCTGCACAGTATCCTTTGTCTCTTTATAAACCTCATAATCCCGATTCGGCACGCTGTCCTCCTCCTTCCTGATTTCTTTTTTATAGAGAAATTATAGCATGCGGCTTAATCTTTCACAAGGGGATGTGCGGCGGCTGTGTTTGACAGTCGAATTCAACTTATGCTAAACTATCAATAACTTTCAGAATAATTAAAAGGAGACAGATACTATGACGAAACCCTGGCGCCGGAGAAAGCCGGTCCTTATACGGAACGGGTGATTGGAGAGCTGTCGGGCGAGTATTATCGAATTATGGCTGGTGAGGAGATGAAGGCTGAAGACCAGCCGGGAAATCTTAAAAGATATTACAGGAGAAGATTTTAATCCCCGGTACTATACTTAATAGCTGAAAGAAAAATACAGCCACCTGTATGATTTATAAAAAATCGTCCCGGATTGCTGTTATAAAGGGATAAGTCATTGAGAATCAAGATAAAATAAGACTTGAATAATTTCAAAAATGCTATATAATGTATAACTGATACTTATTTCTATATTTATGCAAAAAAAGTGCATATAATGAGGAGGATTCATTATGAAAAAGAACGTGTTAGTACTTGCGGCGGCCGTATGCATGGCAGCAGCACTTACCGCCTGCGGAAGCTCAAAATCCGCTACAGAGACAACAACTGCAGGAGCAGCAGATACCACAACGGCAGCGGCCGAGAAGACAGAAAGCACCGGCGGCAAGATCGTTATGGTAACGAATGCCGAGTTCCCGCCATATGAGTACCATGAGAATGACACCATTGTTGGTATCGATGCCGACATTGCAAGAGCAGTTGCTGAGCAGATGGGAATGGAACTGGAGATCCAGGATATGGCATTCGATTCTCTGATTCCGGCGATCCAGTCCGGAAAGGCTGATTTTGCGGCAGCTGGTATGACTGTAAACGAAGACCGTTTAAAGAATGTGGACTTTACTGATACCTACGCACAGGCTGCACAGGTAATCATTGTTACGAAAGACAGCCCGATCGCTTCTCCGGATGATTTAACAGGCAAGAAGATCGGCGTTCAGACCGGTACGACCGGCGATATCTACGCGGACGACGTCGAGAACGCGGAAGTGCAGAGATTTAACAAGGGCATGGAAGCCGTTATGGCGTTAAACCAGGGCAAGATCGACGCGGTTATCATCGACCGTGAGCCTGCGAAGGTGTTCGTGAAAGAGAACGAAGGCTTAAAGATCTTAGACGAAGCATTTACAGAGGAAGAGTATGCAATCGCTGTAAAGAAGGGCAACACCGAACTGCTTGATAAGATGAATGCCGCGATCAAGGAATTAAAGGAATCCGGCGAGTTACAGAAGATCGTAGATAAGTATATTACCGCAGAATAATATAAAGGAAGAGTGCCATGTGGGAAAAATTAGTCGCTGACTTTTATCAGAATTTTATAGAGGACAACCGCTGGAAATACATTACGGATGGGCTGCAGAATACCCTGAAAATTACATTTTTTGCCGTTCTCATCGGAATCGTGCTGGGATTTCTGGTTGCAATTATCCGTTCTACTTACGAGAACACTCACAGGCTGAAGATACTGAATGCAGTCTGCAGCGTATATCTGACGGTAATCCGCGGAACGCCGGTGGTTGTTCAGCTGATGATCGTATACTTTGTTGTCTTTGTCACGGTTAATCCGGGTATGGTTCCGACGGCGATTTTGGCCTTCGGTATCAACTCCGGCGCCTACGTGGCCGAAATCTTCCGAAGCGGCATCAGCTCCATCGAGAGAGGCCAGTTTGAGGCAGGGCGAAGCTTAGGCTTCAACTACGCGCAGACCATGTGGTATATCATCATGCCGCAGGCGTTTAAAAACGTGGTTCCGACGCTGGCCAACGAGTTTATCGTGCTGCTGAAGGAGACTTCCGTAGCCGGTTACATCGGTCTGCAGGATCTGACCAAGGGCGGCGATATCATTAAGAGCCGTACGTATTCCGCGTTCATGCCGCTGATCGCGGTGGCTCTGATTTATCTTTGCATGGTTATGATCTTTTCTTACCTTGTAAAATTACTGGAGAGGAGGCTGCGCAGAAGTGAGCACTAGAGAAAAACGTATAGAAGAGCCTCTGATTCAGGTACAGAACTTAGGCAAGAAATTCGGAAGCATGGAGGTCTTAAAGGACATCACGGTTGACATCTACAAAGGTGACGTCGTGTGTGTAATCGGACCCTCCGGATCTGGAAAGAGTACCTTTCTCCGCTGTTTAAACAGACTGGAGGAGCCGACATCGGGCCATATCCTGTTTGAGGGAACCGATATTACCGATAAGAAGACGGATATCGACCGCCACCGCCAGAAGATGGGGATGGTGTTCCAGCAGTTCAACCTGTTTCCGCACATGACGATCTTAAAGAATCTGACCCTGGCGCCGGTTAAGCTTCAGGGACGGAGCGAGGAGGAGGCAAAGAACCAGGCCATGGCGCTCCTCGACAAGGTCGGCTTAGCGGACCGGTGCAATGCATATCCGAACCAGTTATCCGGCGGACAGAAGCAGCGAATTGCCATTGTCCGCGCCCTGTGTATGAACCCGGACGTTATGCTCTTTGACGAACCGACGTCTGCGCTCGATCCTGAGATGGTAGGCGAGGTGTTAAACGTTATGAGGGATTTGGCGAACGAGAAGATGACCATGGTGGTGGTTACCCATGAGATGGGCTTCGCCAGAGAAGTTGCCACCCGCGTCATGTTCATGGACGGCGGATATTTTCTGGAGGAGAATGAACCGAAGGAATTCTTCGAGCATCCGGAGAATGAGAGGCTTAAGGGCTTTTTAGGCAAGGTTCTGTAGTGTACAGGAATGTAGGAATCTGTTAAAATATAATATAGAAAAGACGTTGTTTCCGATCGGCTTCACCGGTCTGGAAACAACGTCTTTTTTAATACTGAAAGCGGGACTCCGAATTAATCAGTTCCTGCAGCGCATCTTCCTGTTCAATCGCGATTCCCGACGGCGTCTTCGTCACAAATCCCTGCTGTTTCAGCTTCGCCATGATCCGCGACACGGTTACGGAGTGGCAGCCCAGATACTTGGCCATCTCAGCGTATGTAAAAAAGCGGGGGACGACCCGCGTCCCGCCTCTGAGCTGCGATACTTCAAAAAGCAGATGACACAGCCGGACCACGACCGATTCCTCCTGCATTAAGTGGAAATGGATCAGGGCGTCATTATAATTGTCCGCCAGCGTCTCCATGAGAAACGCGTTAAACTCCCGGTTGCTTAAGATCAGCTCCTGAAAGGTGCAGTAGGGGATCTGGTACAGGGTGCAGGTGGTTTTGGTAACCACCGAAAATTCCGGCGCGCTGGCATTGAGCCGTTCGGCGCTGACGACAAACTGGTTAAAGCCGATGAGGCGGTACGGGCGGAAGTATAGGTATACTTTTTCCTCTCCCTGCTTCGTGATGCTGTTGAGTGCACAGATGCCTTCTTCCAATAGATACACGTAGTTTGATATATACTTGTCATACTTTTTATTGAGAACAATGTCTTTCGGCATTGTGATACGCGTTCCGCTGTCTGTGATGATTTTTAAGAGCGACTCCTTCATGTTTTCTCCGTTCCTTGCGATAGTAATAAAAGATCGGATTTAGTATATCATAATTTTGTCAAAATAACCAGATTTATAACCTGTGTTATTTTTCTATGAGCAGATATATGATAAAATTAGATCAACAATGCAGGGGAGTAAATGAGCCGGAAAAGTAAAAAAGATATGCTTTCGGGTCTTATTGTGCCCTTATTGTTATATTTTTCACAATATGGTAGAAAAGGGGTTTCAAGACATGGCGAATCAAAATGAGCGTAAGAGAGAAAAAATGTTTTTAATTCATTCTCTGATCGGTGTAGGAATTATGGTATTTTTCCGTTTCCTCCCGCTGAATCTCCCGGAAGTTACTTCGGTTGGTATGGAAGTATTGGGAATCTTTATCGGAACACTTTATCTTTGGACATTCGTAGATCCGCTTTGGGGGAGCCTGATGTCCATCGCTATGGTTGGCTTATCCAATTATATGCCGATGGCGGGCCTGCTTAAGGAAGCATTCGGAGCACCGGTTGTGGCTCAGGTATTTTTCCTGCTGATCATGGCAGGCGGTCTTGTATATTATAAGATCACACTTTACATAGGCCGTTTCTTTTTAACGAGAAAATTCACGAATGGCAAGCCCTGGCTGCTTACCTTCGTCATCTGTCTGGGCTGCTACTTCCTCGGTGGTTTTATCAGCCCGTTTACTGCGATCTTCTTATTCTGGCCTGTCCTCTACGATGTATTTGAGGAAGTTGGCTATAAGAAGGGCGATGCGCTGCCTCGTGTCATGCTGACCCTGGTGGTTGTCGCAGCTCTGATCGGTTTCCCGATGGCACCGTTCGCCCAGAATGGTCTGGCGCTGCTCACAAACTTTACCAACATTACGGCAAACCTTCCGGGAGGTCCGGTTGTTGTCAATAATGCGGCTTACATGGCCGTGGCCATTATACTTGGTCTCATTATGATCGTGGCTAATATTCTGTTTGCAAAGTTTGTTATTCGCCCGGATGTGACAAAGTTAAAGAATTACGATGTCGATATGCTGAATAAGAATCCGCTTCCGCCTATGGAACCGAGACAGAAGGTCATCGGCATAAGCTTTGTGATTCTGATTCTGGGTATGCTTCTTCCGAGCCTTTTCCCAACTTTACCGGGAATGGCATTTCTTTCCTCCAACAGCCTCGGTCTGGCTCTTCTGATGGTAGCCATTCTGGGAGCAATCCGTATCAAGGGAAAGAGCGTTTTAGAGATTCCGCAGGTTATGGCCACCAACTTTAACTGGGGCGCATACTTTATCATCGTTGCCGCGATCCTGCTGGGCAGCGTGCTGACCAGTGACAATACCGGTGTTTCCGCTTTCTTAAGCGTCGTACTTTCCCCGATTTTCCAGGGAATGTCACCGATGGTCTTCACCGTTCTTTTAATGGCGATGGCGGTTCTTTTAACCAACCTCTGCAACAGCCTGGTAATCGGTATGATTCTGCAGCCGGTTATCGTTACATATTGTACACAGACCGGAGCCAACCCGGCACCGATCGTTACGCTGTTAATTATCTTTGTACTGTTATCGGCGGCTATTACACCGGCAGCTTCCCCGTTTGCGGCGATCCTGCACAGCAACAAGGAATGGGTTCCGACCAAGTACGTTTACCAGTATACGATTCCATTCGTCATTCTGGAACTGATTATCGTTCTTGTGATCGGTGTCCCGTTAGCAAATCTGTTAATGTAAGTTTAGAAAGGAGTTATGTATCATGGCACAGTATGATGTAATTATTGTTGGCGCGGGTCCTGCCGGTATGACGGCGGCAATCTACGCGGCGAGAGCGGATATGAATGTTCTGCTTCTCGACAAGCTGGCCCCGGGCGGACAGATTATCAATACAAATGAAATTCAGAACTATCCGGGGGTCGGAACGATCAACGGAGCAGAGCTTGCGTATCAGATGTTTGAGCATACACAGCAGTTTGACAATATCGCGTTCGACTACGGCACGGTAAAGAGCATCACGGACGAAGGAAAAGTAAAGAGAGTCCTCTGTGAGGAGGATGACAAGGAATTCACGGCGAAGGCCATTATCCTTGCTACCGGAACGAGACCGAGATGCCTCGATATCCCGGGAGAAGATAAGTTCCGCGGCAACGGAATCAGCTGGTGCGCTATCTGTGACGGAGCCCAGTACCGCGACCGTGACGTTGTGGTAATCGGCGGAGGCAATTCCGCGGTGGAGGAATCCATATTCCTTGCCGGCATCGTAAAATCACTGACGATTGTAACCATGTTTGATTTGACGGCTGATCCGATGGCCTGCGACAAGCTTCGCGCCATGGACCACGTAACCGTTTATCCATACCAGGATATCCTGGAATTTACCGGAGACACGAAGCTGACCGGCGTTCATTTCAAGTCCACGAAGACCGGCGAGGAGAACACGGTTTCCTGTGACGGCGTATTCGAATATATCGGACTCACACCAACCACAGAATTTTTAAAGGATTTAGGCGTGTTAAACCAGTTCGGCTATGTGGAAGTAGACGAGAAGATGCACACAAAGGCAGCCGGTATCTACGGAGCCGGAGACTGTGTGACCAAGAACCTGCGCCAGGTAATCACTGCCTGTGCGGATGGCGCGATCGCAGCTCAGGAAGCTTCCCACTACGTTCAGAATTTAGAAGATTAAACAACGATTCATGCCCGCCTGTTTTCCTGTGACGAACGATAACGGAATTTTATTGTAAGATAAAAATTTAGAATTTTACTTTATTGTTATTTTGCAATAGAATAGAGTTAGTATGTTTAGAATGGGAAAACAGTGTGGAGTTCATACAAAAGGAAAGGAAGAAAGATTATGTTAAAGGAAGTAAACAGCGAAGAATTTAAGGAACTGGCCGGAAAAGGCCTGGTACTGGCGGACTTTTTTTCAACCACCTGTGGACCCTGTAAGATGTTGGGATTTGTATTGAAAGATGTAGAGAAGGAATTCGGCGACGACTTAACCATTTTAAAGGTTGATTTCGACCAGAACAAAGATTTGACAGCAGAATATGGCGTGACAGGATACCCAACCCTGGTTCTTTTAAAGGAAGGCGAGGAAGTAGGACGTCTTCAGGGCTTACAGCAGAAACCGGTTATCATCAAGCTGGTAGAGGAACACAAATAAGAACCTAACGAATAAGAACAGATACGGGGAGGTATCATCATGTCAGTAAAATATTCATTTGAAGATCATATTGTAAACAGACAGTACGAAGCAGAGCAGGAGATGTTAAAGGAATTCGAAGCAGGCAATTACACAATTGCCAATCCGCTCGTAAAATATAACGCTTATCTTGTCAATCCGTTATCCGCGGTTGTATGTTTCCATACAGAAAAGGAAACAGCCATCACCGTTACCGTGCTTGGCAAGACACCACAGGGCAATATCAGCCACACATTCCCGAAGGCAAAGAAGCACGTGCTTCCGATCGTAGGTCTGTATTCTGATTATCAGAACAGAGTTGAGATCAGAGCTTACCGCGGCGAGTCCAACATCATCACCATCGATGTACCGGATGTGTTTGACGGCAAGGAAGTAATCTATTCCATGGATACGACTCCTGAGTATTTACAGGACAACATCATCTTAGTATCTCCGGCAGGCGAGGATCTGGCAGTTGGATTCGACTACGCAGGCGATGCAAGATGGCATATGACGATTCCATGTGTATTCGATGTAAAGAGACTGAAAAACGGCAACTTAATCATGGGTTCCCACCGGGTAATCCAGATGCCTTACTATATGTCCGGTTTATACGAGATCAGCCCATGCGGAAAGATCTACAAGGAATTCCGTCTTCCGGGCGGCTACCATCACGATGAGTTCGAGATGGAGGACGGCAATCTCTTAAGCCTGACAGACGATTTAACCAGCGAGACAGTAGAAGATATGTGCGTTCTGATCGACCGCAATACAGGCGAGATCTTAAAGACCTGGGACTACAAGAAGTTCCTCGATCCAAAGAAGGTAAGCAAGTCCGGCAGCTGGTCTGACCATGACTGGTTCCACAACAACGCCGTATGGTACGACAAGAATACCAATTCCTTAACCTTCTCAGGACGTCATATCGATTCCATGGTAAACATCGATTATGAGACCGGAGAACTGAACTGGATCATCGGCGATCCGGAAGGATGGCCGGAAGAGATGCAGAAGTACTTCTTCAAGCCAGTCGGCAATAACTTCGGATGGCAGTATGAGCAGCATGCCTGCGTCATCACACCTGACGGCGATGTTATGTGCTTTGACAACCATCACTACGGTTCCAAGAACCCGGAGAAATATCTGGCAGCTAAGGATAACTATTCCAGAGGCGTTCGTTACAAAATCAACACCGATGACATGACCATCGAGCAGGTATGGCAGTACGGCAAGGACAGAGGAGCAGAATTCTTCTCCCCATACATCTGTAACGTAGAGTACTACAACGAAGGACACTACATGGTTCATTCCGGCGGTATCGCATACGACACAGAAGGCAATCCTTCCGAGGCGCTGGGCGCATTTGCAAAGGATCAGGGCGGCCGTCTGGAGAGTATCACGGTTGAGATCTGTGACAACAAGAAGATGCTTGATTTACACGTACCGGGCAACTATTACCGCGGCGAGAAGCTGAAATTATACAGCGACGGCATCAACTTAGAGCTTGGCAAGGGCCAGATTTTAGGCGAGATGGGCGTTACGAAGGAATTCGATACCGAGATCCCGTTAGATCCGTCAGGCGAGATGCTTCCGGAGAGCTGCAACGCGAGAATCGAAGACGAGATCGACCGTTTCACATTCTTCTCCCGTTTCGAGAAAGGCCAGCTGGTTATGCTTCTGTTAGAGCAGGGCGAAGAGGTTCACCGCTACTTCATCTCCACAACGGCGGTTCCGTTCCTGGCGATGTGCTGCGGTACATTCCTCGATTCCGACGACAGAAATACGAGAACCAACATCAATAAGACAGGATTAAAAGGTACCTATGATCTTCGCGTTATTATCGATGACAAGAAGTATGAGACAGGCGTTACGATCAGCTGTTAATCATCAGGATCTGACACTGTTACAGGATGCAAGAAGACACATATAGACTGCAGGAGGGGGCCGCGATTTAAAGACGTCCCCCCTTCGCAGGTTTTCAGGAGGGTTTATGGGAGTTTTATACAAAGAAGTAAAACATATCATTGACCAGCAGTATGAGGCGGAATCAAAATTTCTGGAGGAGTACGGAAAGGAATGCCATACCATCGCCAATCCTTTCGTTGTGCTCAATCCATATCTGATTGCGCCTCTTACCGCGCTTGTCATGTTTGAGAGTGAAAAACCGGCTTTCGCCAAGGTTACGGTGAAAGGGAAAGAGGCGGCGGGAGATTATATGTACCGCCCGAAATCAGACGCAAGAAAGATGGTTCTTCCGATATACGGCCTTTATGAGGACTATGAGAATACCGTAGTCATCGAGCTGAGCACAGGGGAGACCGCGACTCTTAAGATCGTGACAGAGAAGGCTTCCGAACAGTTAAAGAAGCCAACCTCCATCGAAACCACGCCGGAGTACATGGAAGACAACGTCATGATGGTAAGTCCGACTTCACCGGCTTATACGGCGGCTTACGACTATGCGGGGGACGCGCGCTGGTATAACACGCTGAATCTGGCCTTTGATTTAAAGCGTGTCCGCAACGGACGCCTTTTTGTGGGAACCGACCGTCTGGTGGCTCCGCCTTACCATACCACCGGCATCTACGAGATGGGAATGATCGGAAAGATCTATAAGGAATTCCGTATTCCGGGCGGCTATCACCATGATGAGTGGGAGATGGAAAATGGAGATATTTTGATCTTGACCCAGTATCTGGCCCGTGGTACCGTAGAAGATGCATGTGTCATGGTAGACAGAAATACCGGCGAGATCTTAAAGGAATGGGATCATCAGGACGTGCTTCCTGTTTACCCGGTCGGCGGCTCCGGAAGCCAGGATGCACACGACTGGTTCCATAACAATGCGGTATGGTACGACAAGAAGACGAATTCTCTCACCTTCTCCGGACGCCATCAGGATATCATCATCAACCGTGATTTTGAGACCGGGAAGCTGAACTGGATCATCGGTGATCCGACCGGCTGGCCGGAAGACATGCAGAAGTATTTCTTCAAACCGGTCGGCGGGGATTTCGACTGGCAGTATGAGCAGCACGCCTGCATGGTGCTTCCAAACGGCGATATCATGTGCTTCGACAACGGCCACTGGCGCTCCAAGGAGAAGGAACACTACGTGGACGCGAAGGATAACTTCTCCCGCGGTGTGATCTATCACATCGACACGGACAACATGACGATCGAGCAGGTATGGCAGTACGGAAAAGAGAGAGGCGCCGAGTTCTTCTCCTGCTACATATGCAACTGTGAGTACTATGAGAGAGGCCATTATCTCGTTCATTCCGGCGGTATCGGCAAGCTGAACGGAGAATGGATGAACATGCCTGGCGCAGGTATGACGGCGGCCATCGACGATGGATCGGCTGAACTCAGTTCCATCACCGTAGAGGTGAAGGACGATGTCGTTCTGTATGAGATGCATCTGCCGGCCAACTACTACCGTGCGGAGAAGCTCCACTTATACGACGAGGGCGATGCAGTGTCCTTCGGACGCGGGGAGATTCTTGGAAGTATCGGTATGACTGAGGAATTCCTGACAGAAGTACCTGCAGAAGACGGCGGCATGGTTCCGGATTCCTATAAGACGAAGATCGCAAAGGAAGCGGACCGCCTTGTATTTAAGGCAAGCTTTGAAAAGGGCACGCTGGTCATGCTGAATTTAGAGGGCGAAAACGGAAGCCCGACACGTCACTACTTTGTTCCAACCACAAAGCGCCCGTTCCTGGCCATGTGCGTAGGCACATTCCTGGAACACGATGAGAGAGCCGTGGAATTCCCTGTCAGCGGTGAGGGAATAGAAGGAACATATAAAGTTACCGTTACCATCGATGAAAAGAAATATGATACAGGAGTTACAGTAAACTTCTAAACAATTTCTTTATCATACCAACGAGACTGAAGGAGTCAAAAAAAGGAGGATACACTCAATGGGTTACAAAGTAAGCTTTGAAGAAGCGAACAAGATCTTTGCAGCGCTCCAGGATGAATACGAAATCTGGGCACCGAAAAGATTTGTAGGAAAAGGAAGATATTCCGACACCGATATGATCAAGTATGACAAGATTAACACTGTAGAAGAGATCGAGTACATGGATAAGTCCGATTTCCCTGCAAAAGAAGTGTTAAGCCCGATCACAGAATCCCTGTTCTATTTCACAGAGGACGAGTACATTGAGAGCAAGGCCGCAGGCAAGAAGCTTTTAATCTTCATGAGACCGTGTGATATTCATGCACAGCATCATCAGGAGAAGATCTACTTAAGCAACGGCGGCTTCGAGGACATGTACTATAAGCGCATGAACGAGAAAGTGAAAATCGTCATGATGGAATGTACCACAGGCTGGGATACCTGCTTCTGCGTAAGCATGGGTACCAACAAGTCCGAGGATTATTCCATGGCAGTCCGCTTCGGCGAAGGCGAGTTAAGCCTGGATGTGAAGGATGACGCGTTCGCTCCTTACTTTGAAGGTAAGAACGAGACAGGATTTAAGCCGGAATACGTAGAGAAGAATCAGCTGACCGTTGATGTTCCGGAGATTCCGAACAAGGAAGTATTAACCAAGTTAAAGAACCACCCGATGTGGAATGAATACAATAAGCGCTGTATCTCCTGTGGTGCCTGTACCGTAGCCTGCAGCACCTGTACCTGCTTCACCACCACAGACATCATCTACAATGAAAATGCCAACGTTGGCGAGAGAAAGAGAACAACCGCTTCCTGTCAGGTTAAGGGCTTCTCCGATATGGCCGGCGGCATGAGCTTCCGCAACACAGCCGGAGACAGAATGCGCTTTAAAGTGCTTCACAAATTCCATGATTACAAGGAACGTTTCCAGGATTACCATATGTGCGTAGGCTGCGGCAGATGTATCGACCGATGTCCAGAATACATTTCCATCGCTGCTACTGTAAAGAAGATGGCGAATGCGATCGATGAAATCGTTGCAGAAGAGAATAAATAGGGAGAGGTGGACGAAGAGATGAATAACATAGTAAAACCTGTTGCATGCAAGATTCTTGAAGTTAAGAGAGAAAGCTTACATGAATATACATTTAAAGTTGCAACCGATATTAAACCGGAGCACGGACAGTTCTTACAGCTCTCCATTCCGAAGGTAGGAGAGGCTCCTATCTCCGTCAGCTCTTTCGGCGACGGCTGGATGGATTTCACGATCCGTTCCGTTGGTAAAGTAACCGATGAGATTTTCGAGAAGCAGGCCGGCGATACCTTATTCCTTCGCGGCGCTTACGGAAAAGGCTGGCCGGTAGAGAAATTCCAGGGCAAGCATGTGGTAGTTATCACAGGCGGTACTGGTCTGGCTCCTGTAAAGAGCATGTTAAACATGTTCTATGACAATCCTGATTACGTAAAGAGCGTAACCTTAATCAGCGGATTCAAGAACGAGGAAGGCATCATCTTCAAGAACGACCTTGATAAGTGGCACGACAGATTTACCACATTCTATACACTGGACAGAGATCAGAAGGAAGGCTGGAACACAGGTTTCGTAACCGAGTTCGTTTCCAAGGTTCCATTTTCCGAGTTTGACGGCGATTACGAAGTAGTAATCGTAGGACCGCCGCCAATGATGAAGTTCACAGGCCTGGAAGCTGTTAAATGCGGCGTTCCGGAAGAGAAGATCTGGGTATCCTTCGAGCGTAAGATGTCCTGTGCTGTCGGCAAATGCGGCCACTGCCGTATCGATGAGGTTTATGTTTGCTTAGACGGCCCGGTATTCAACTATACACAGGCCAAATATCTGGTTGACTAAGGAAAGGAGCGAATAGAGAATGAATCACGATATTGATATTAAAAAAGTACGTATCAACTGTTTCAGACAGTCAAAAGTAGCGGGAGAGTTCATGCTTCAGCTCCGTGTTCCGGGCGCTTTAATCGAAGCGAAACACTTAACCATGGTTCAGGAAATCTGTGAGAAATGGGGCAACGGCACCTTCCACATGGGTACAAGACAGACCTTAAACATTCCTGGAATTAAATTTGAGAATATCGAAGAAGTAAACAAATACATCAAGAAATACATCTCCGATGTTGATATCGAGATGTGTAACGTGGAGATGGAATCCGATGACTACGGCTACCCGACAATCGGCGCCCGTAACATCATGTCCTGTATCGGCAACGCACACTGTATCAAAGGCAACATCAACACCTATGAGCTGGCCCGCAAGATCGAGAAACTGATCTTCCCGTCCCACTACCACATCAAAGTAGCTGTCGCAGGATGTCCAAATGACTGTGTTAAGGCAAACTTTAACGATTTCGGTGTTATGGGTGTCAACAAGCAGGTTTATGATATCGACCGCTGTATCGGATGCGGCTCCTGTGTGGAGGCGTGTGAGCACCATGCAACAGGCGTATTAAGCCTGAATGCCAACGGAAAGATTGACAAGGACGCATGCTGCTGCGTAGGCTGCGGCGAATGTTCCCTGATCTGCCCGACAGGCGCATGGACCAGAGGCACCAAGAAGCTTTACCGCGTAACCTTAGGCGGCCGTACCGGCAAGCAGAATCCGCGTGCAGGCAAGCTGTTCTTAAACTGGGTAACCGAGGATGTTGTTTTAGGCATGTTCGGAAACTGGCAGAAGTTCTCCGCATGGGCGTTAGACTACAAGCCGGAGTACTTACATGGCGGTCACTTAATCGACCGTGTCGGATACAAAGAGTTCGTAAAACATATCTTCGAGGGTGTTGAATTCAATCCGGAAGCAAAGATGGCAGACGATATTTACTGGGCTGAGAACGAGCAGAGAGGCAATATGCACGTTATGCCGATCTCCCAGCACAAGCATGCCGGCCCGGCTGAAACAGCAAACTATACATTTACACAGAAATAAATAATGGAAAGGGAGGGCGCGCCATCTACATCAGACCACCGCGCCCTCCCTGTTTCATTGAAACACCGGGGTACGCAGAGCTGCTGCACATGATGCACGCTGCAAAGATACCCGGCGCGATTTGTTACGATAAAAAAGCAGGAAAATTGAGCGTACTGTGCCTCCTCAGAGACATCCCCATGGACTTCTCCCAGGCACGCACCCCGAAAATTGGTATAAAATTCCCCCTCACATCCCTTAACCAAAAAGTGAGTCCAATTTTCCCTCAATCATTCCCGCTTTTTTTATGGTTATATTTTCCCGTTTCAATATATCTGTTACAAAACCCCTGTTTTATACATCTGTTCTAAATGAGAATTTTATGATAAAATAGACAGGTCTTAAAACACAGAAAGAAGAGGAAAACAATGGCATATTTCCCATTTTTTATGGATATAGAAGGGCAGCGATGCTTAATCGTCGGAGGCGGAATCGTTGCCTGCCGGAAAGTAGAGGTTCTTTTGGACTACGGACCGGAGATCGTCGTCGTGTCCCCTGAGATGACGGACCGTATGGTACGGTACGGCGAAACTGCGGACGATAAGGTAACGCTTCTTTGCCGGGAGTATCAGGAGGAAGACTTAGACGGCGTGGATTTTGTGGTCGCGGCCACGGCGGATGAAGAACTGAACCGGCGGATTTCCCTGGTCTGCAGAGAGCGGCGGATTCCGGTGAATGTGGTGGATGTCAGGGAAGAATGCAGCTTCATTTTCCCGGCTCTGATCAAGGACGAGGATATTACCGTGGGAATCTCCACCGGAGGAAGCAGCCCTACCATCGCACAGTATTTAAAGGCAAAGTTCCGTGCAGCGATTCCGGAGGGCTTCGGGAGACTGGCTGCAGAGCTGGGGACGTACCGGGAGCTGGTGAAGGAGCGGGTGCCCATCCTTTCTGTCAGAACCGCGGTCTTTAAAGAGATGGTTGAGGAAGGAATCCGTCAGGGCGGAACATTTACCAGGGAACAGGCGGAGCAGTTGATTGACAGAAAGTTAGAGGAATTGGAGAAAGACCATGAATAAGATGATTCGTATCGGGACGAGAAAGAGCGCTCTGGCGATGGTACAGACAGAACTGGTGGCGGAAGCGCTGAAACGCGTTCAGCCGGGACTTTTGGTCGAGACAGTGACGAAAGTGACGGAAGGGGACCGCATCTTAAATAAGCCCCTGCTGGAGTTTGGCGGAAAGGGCGTCTTTGTGACGGAATTCGAGCAGGCTCTGTTAAAGGGCGAGATTGACTTTGCGGTACACAGCGCCAAGGATCTTCCCATGGATTTGGAGGACGGACTGGGGATCGTGGCCGTGCCCCCGAGAGAGGACCCGAGAGACGTGCTGATGACGCCTGCAGGAACCGACTTAAGCGCGAAAAAGGAGATTGTTATCGGTACCTCCAGCTTACGGCGGAGGCTCCAGATCGAGGCGCTGGGAAAGACGCTGTGGCCCGGTTCAGCTGTGCGGTGTGAGGATATCCGGGGAAATATCCAGACGAGGATCAGAAAGATGGATGAAGGCCTCTATGACGCGATTATTCTGGCCGCTGCGGGCCTGAAACGCATGAAGATGGTAAATCCTCCGCCTGACGGCCTGGAGGAGTATTTTGAGACAAATGGGACGTATGATTTTCATTACTTTGACTGTGAGACGTTTATTCCGGCCGGAGGACAGGGAATTCTGGCCGTGGAGGGGCGGATCGAGGACAGGACCTGCGAGCTGGCAGTGCGCATTCAGGACGAGGAGGCGAAGACGTGCCTCATACTGGAGCGGAAGATCTTAAAGCTGCTGGATGCGGGCTGTCACGAACCGATCGGCGTGTACTCCAGAATCAGGGACGAACAGATCGAAGTATTTGGAATCAACAGACGGGACGGAGAAACGAAGCGTGTGTATCTGACAGGCGGAACCGGGGAGCTGGATCTTCTTGCGGAACGCGCGGCGAAAGGACTGAGATAGAGATGAAGGAAACGGGTAAAGTATTTCTGGTCGGAGCAGGCCCTGGAGATCCGGGACTGATTACGGAAAAAGGGTTAAAGAGGCTGCGGGAATGTGATGTGGTGGTCTACGACCATCTGGCATCTGAGCGCTTTTTAGACGAGGTTCCGGAGGAGAGCCAAAGGATATATGTGGGAAAAAAAGCGGGCTGCCACTACATGAAGCAGGAGGAGATCAACCAGCTCTTGGTGGATCTGGCAAAGGAGGGAAAGAATGTGGTCCGGTTAAAGGGCGGCGATCCCTTCGTCTTTGGACGCGGCGGGGAAGAGGTGATGGCTGTTTCCCGGGAAGGCATTCCTTTTGAGGTGGTATCCGGAGTCACATCGGCGGTGGCCGCGCTGGCATCGGCGGGGATTCCGGTGACGCACCGGGCCGTCAGCAGAAGCTTTCATATCATGACCGGCCATACCATGACGGAGGCGGGGAAGCTGCCTCTCGATTTCTCGGAGTTTGCAAAGCTTTCAGGTACCCTGATCTTTCTCATGGGGCTGACTCATCTTCCGCTGATCGTAAAAGGGCTTCTGGAGAACGGAAAGCCGGGAAGCACGCCAGCGGCGGTCATCGAAAAGGGCACGCTGCCAGGACAGCGCGTCGTGCGCGGAACGCTTGACACCATGGAACAGCGGGTGACGGAGGAAGGGATTGGAACTCCGGCCATCATCGTTGTGGGGGAAGTGACTGCGCTGGACTTCGCTTCCACGTACCACGAGCCTCTGGAAGGCGTCAGAGTGGCGGTGACCGGAACGGATCTGCTGGCAGCCAAGCTGAGAAAGAGTCTGGAGGAGGCGGGAGCCTATACGGAGTGTGTCCTCAGCATGGAACTGGAATCCCACCGGTCCGGTGAGGCGATGAAGACCGCCTATGAGAGACTGGCGGATTACGGATGGATCGTATTTACCAGTGCCAATGCGGTGCGTGAGTTCTTTCTCGGCCTTCTGGAGAGCGGAGGGGATAACCGCAGGCTCGGCCATGTGAAGTTTGCTGCCGTGGGTAAGGGAACGGCAAAGGAACTGCTCCGGTACGGATTTACAACGGATTACACGCCGGAGGAATACTGCGCGGCCGCTCTTGCCGAGGGTCTTAAGAGCGTTGTGAAGGAGGGGGAACGCCTCCTGATCCCGAGGTCCTTCAAAGGCTCGCCGGAACTGGTTGAGATTCTGGACAGCGCCGGAATCGTGTATAATGATATCGTCCTTTACGACGTGGCAGAGCGGAGAAAGGGAGCGAAGGAAATGGCGGAATCCCTCAAAAAAGCGGATTACTTAACGTTTGCCAGCGGTTCCGGAGTGGACGCCTTCTTTGAAAATGCAGGGGAAGACGTGACCGCGCTTCTGGACGGGATTCGTGTGGTGTGTATCGGCGATATTACGGCCAGAAAGCTGGAGGAGCACGGAAGAAAGGCAGATGTGACAGCTGCCAGATTCACGGTGGAAGGCATGACGGAGGCTATCTCCCGGGACTGGAACCGGGGAAGCGAAAACTGATTCTCACGCCTTCTGGAGTAACGATGGAAAAAGGAACCTGTCTATAGTGCGCAAATTCACAGAAAAATTCTGAAAAGATATAAAATAAAAACAATAAAATCTTAAAAAAACATAAAGTAGATAAACATTTCCGATTTGATCTTGATATATGTGAATTTTAGGTATATTTTATTACTATAGGAATGTGAGTGTTCGTGGCGAGCCACTCCACCAGATTCGTGAGGGACCTCATCAGGTGGAGATGACATGCATCGCACGTAAGCGGTCAAAGGACGCCCGCCAGGTGCTCATAGCGAGGAGGCAGGATCATGGATTATTTGGTTGTTTATACAAGCAATACAGGCAATACAGAAAAAGTAGCGATGAAAATATTCGATTCATTACCGGGCCGTTCGAAGGATATCCAGAGGCTGGAGGAGCTGCGTGACGAGGAGGCGGATACCTACTTCGTGGGCTTCTGGAATGACAGAGGCACCTGCGGGAGCCGTGTGATGGAATTCCTTTCCGGTCTGCACGGCAAGAAGGTGGCTCTCTTCGGGACCTGCGGGATGGGCGGAAGCAGTGAGTATTTTAAACAGGTGGAGAACCGGGTGTCCGTCTTTGTGCCGGAGGATAATGAGTATCTGGGCTGTTTCCTATGCGGCGGCAAGATGATGCCGCAGGTACTGGACCGTTACAAACAGATGCAGGCCATCAACGATTCCCCCCAGATCCGGACGATGATAGCCGCGTACGAGGAGGGAATGCTTCATCCCGATGAACAGGATTTTCGGGATGCGGAAGCATTTGTGGAAGAGGCTCTTAATAAGTAACTGGCGGATAAAGGAGAAAAAGCATGGGTATCAAAAATGAGGATGACAATAAAAGCCCAAAAAAACCATTTATATACTACTATTTAATCGTCATGATCGTCATGATTCTGTTCAACGCGCTGATGGTGCCGTGGATACAGTCCAGAACCGTGATCGAGGTGCCGTACAGTACGTTCCTTGAGAAGGTGGACGCCGGGCAGGTGACGGATGTCGCCAGAACGGACTCGGAAATTCAGTTTATTGCGAACACGGGCGAGAAGGACAGGAACGGAAAAGAGATATACGCGACGTATAAGACAGGCCCGTGGCCGGATGAACAGCTGACCGAACGGCTTCTGGCTCATAAAGAAATCAATTTCCAGAAGACAATTGTGGAGCCGGTGAATCCGCTGCTGTCATTTTTCTTAACCTGGATTCTTCCGATTCTGATTTTCGTATTCCTTGGGAATATGATGGCGAAGCAGATGCAGAAGCGCATGGGCGGCGGCAATGCCATGACCTTTGGAAAATCCAATGCCAAGATTTACGCGGAGTCGGAGACCGGCAAGACCTTTGCCGATGTGGCGGGCCAGGAAGAGGCGAAGGATGCCCTGAAGGAAATCGTGGATTTCCTCCATAACCCGCAGAAGTACGCGGATATCGGCGCCAGCCTTCCGAAGGGCGCGCTGCTGGTTGGCCCTCCTGGTACCGGCAAGACACTTCTCGCCAGAGCCGTGGCGGGTGAGGCACACGTGCCGTTCTTCTCCATCTCCGGTTCGGAATTCGTAGAGATGTTTGTCGGCATGGGCGCTTCCAAGGTAAGGGATCTGTTTAAGCAGGCTAATGAGAAGGCCCCCTGTATCGTCTTCATCGATGAGATCGACACCATCGGTAAGAAACGTGACGGCGGCGGCTTCAGCGGCAACGATGAGCGGGAGCAGACGTTGAATCAGCTTCTGGCCGAGATGGACGGATTCGACGGAAAGAAGGGAGTCGTTATCTTAGCGGCCACCAACCGTCCCGACTCACTGGATAAGGCGCTGCTTCGTCCGGGCCGTTTTGACCGGAGAATTCCGGTGGAACTTCCTGACCTTGGCGGACGCGAGGCGATCCTGAAGGTACACGGAAAGAATGTGAAGCTGTCCGATGATGTGAATTTCCATGATGTGGCGCTGGCAACAGCGGGCGCCAGCGGCGCAGAGCTTGCCAATATCGTCAACGAGGCGGCCTTACGGGCGGTCCGCATGGGAAGAAAGCTCGTATCTCAGGAAGATTTAGAGGAGAGCGTGGAGGTGGTCATCGCCGGATACCAGAAGAAGGATTCCGGTGTCAGCGTCAACGAGCGGAAGATCATCGCCTACCACGAGGTGGGACACGCACTGGTTGCGGCATGCCAGAGCAATTCCGCGCCGGTACACAAGATTACGATTATCCCGAGAACATCGGGTGCGCTGGGCTACACCATGCAGGTGGATGAGGAGCAGCGGTATCTGCTCACAAAGGATGAGGCGCTTAATAAGATCGCCACCTTCACCGGCGGCCGTGCGGCGGAAGAGCTGATCTTCCGTTCCGTGACCAGCGGAGCTTCCAATGATATCGAGCAGGCAACAAGGATCGCACGGGCCATGGTGACCCGGTACGGCATGAGTGAGACGTTTGATATGGTGGCCTTAGAGACGGTGACGAACCAGTATCTGGGCGGTGATACGTCGCTGGCCTGTGCACCGGACACGGCGAAGCTGATCGATGAGGAAGTGATAAAGATTGTCAGAGAGCAGCACCAGAAGGCCCTTCAGATCTTAAAAGAGAACGAAGGAAAGCTGCATGAGATAGCAGAGTATTTACTGGATAAGGAAACGATTACCGGCGAAGAATTTATGGATATCTTCCATAAAACAAGCGAAAATTCCGTTGAAATCTAAACCCTGATTCATACGGTGGACTGACATCCTTAGTACAGCATTGCATAAATAACTGAGTAACAGTGCCTGATATCTGCGTCAGGTGTGCGTCTGCGAAGCGACGGCGTAGCGGACCCTACGACTAGCTTCGCAGGCGTGCTCCTGGCGTAGATAGCGGGTGCTGTTACTTAGGAATTTATGCAATGCTGTACTAAAGTTTCGGGAACCAGGAAGCCGCGGTATTTCATGACGGACTGGTCTTTCAGGATCGACATGCGGCGGCGCCACTCCCGTGGTGTCTGCCCCATGGTGTCGTGAAACTGCCGGTTGAAGCTGGACACGGAATGATAGCCCACCTCCTCTGAGATGGAGAGGACAGAGGCCTCCGTCGTGCGAAGCAGGGAGGCGGCCTGGCGGATCCGGGTGTCTGTCAGATACTTAAGCGGACTGGTCTCCATGACAGATGAGAAGATTCTTCTGAAATGAGCCGGGCTTAAGCTGCAGAGTTCAGCCAGATACTCCATAGAAAAATCGTCCATGTAGTGACTGCGGATATATTCCAGTGCAGGAGCGATGACCAGCGCATTTTCAGGCGGCTGGTCATCTTTTTTTTCTGCCGATGCAGCAATCTGCCGGTATGCCCTGGCAAGATCGGTCAGAAGCGTAAGGAAGAGACCGCGCACTGAGATCTCATAATAGTCTTCTTTTCGTTCAAGCTCTCTCATAATCTTCGCTGCCAGAGCGTGGATCTCCGGGTAATCCCGTTCGTTTAAAATCAGGCTGGTCCGGTGCTCCAGAATCGTTAAAAGGTTGAAAATGCGAAGATCCGATCCCGAAAACAATGGCGTTAAGAGCCCCGTGAGATCGACAAACAGGTACGACCATTTGCTTGCCGTACCAGGGGAACTGTAAGTGGTGTGGGGAACATCGCAGGAGATCACGGTCAGATCACCGGCCCCAAACGGCCGTTTCGTGTCCTCGAAGATCATGGTGCCGCTGTCCGATTCACAGAGCCCAATCTCCAGGCAGTTGTGGATATGAAGCCGGGGAGAGGCCACGTCGGAGATCCGCCATTCCTCCCCGGATAAGAGGAGAACCGGAAAACGGGAGGACAGGTTGTAATCACGGAATTCAATGTATGGTCTTTTGTGTCTGGGCATGGGCGCTTCCTCCTTTTTTCTATGATCCCATTATATCCGTAAATGATTGAAAATGCAAAGTTTTTGCCGCACTCTAACTGGAATGAGTGCGGCTGTTTTTATATAATTAAGAAAGACATCTATAAAGTGAACCATCGCAGGCAGAGAATACTGCACTGAGGATAATTTGGAAGGAGAAGATTTATCATGGAGAAGACAAAGGGAAGTTTTACACTGCCGGGGGAAGCCGGCTATGAGGAGCTGACGCTCAGGCTGGCGGAACGCTGGGGCGCCGATGTGATCAGAGACAGTGACGGCACGGAGCTGTCGGCGGAGATCACGGGCGCGGGATATGGAATCTATTCCACCATCTGCCTCATACGCGATCACAATGAGTGGGCGGAGGCCCATCCGGACCAGCTTCAGCAGACGTTTCTCGTGACAGAGCCAAAGACGGCGTTTGGCGGGGAACTGACGTTTGACCTGATGGAGGATTTTTTTACCGAACAGTTTACTATAAACGGCAGTCCGGAAGCGCTCGCTTACTGGCAGGTCTTTGACCGCACGGAGGAGACCGAGGTATCCCGCGCCAGCTGGCATTATGATAGAAACAGCGGATCGGTGGTACTTGAGGGAGCGCATCCATTTCATGACTATACGGTGAATTTCCTGGCATACCGGATCTGGGAAGAAATCTCGATGTACAACCATGTGACAAATAACTGGGAGAAAGAGCATCTGATGCCGGTAGATCCAATCCACGAGGAGACCAGAGAATATCTCTATGGCTGGATGAAGAATTGGTGCGATACCCATCCGGTGACGACGGTAGTCCGGTTTACCTCCCTGTTTTATAATTTTGTGTGGATGTGGGGCAGCAGCGAAAAGAAGAGAAATTTATTTACAGACTGGGGCTCCTATGATTTTACGGTCAGCCCCGCGATGCTGAAGGCGTTTGAGGCGGAATACGGCTATGGCCTGACGGCGGAGGATTTCATCAACCAGGGAAAATTTCATGTCACCCATATGCCGCCTACCAGGCACCAGCTGGATTATATGGCCTTTGTAAACCGTTTCGTTGTGGACTTCGGGAAACGTCTGGTGGAACTGGTGCACAGCTACGGAAAGAAGGCGTATGTGTTCTACGACGACAGCTGGGTGGGAGTGGAGCCGTATAACGACCATTTTAAGGAATTTGGCTTTGACGGCCTGATCAAATGCGTCTTTTCCGGCTATGAGGTCCGGCTCTGCGCCGGGGCAGAGGTGGAGACGCATGAACTGAGGCTTCATCCTTACTTATTCCCGGTTGGGCTGGGAGGAGCCCCCACGTTCTGCGAGGGAGGAGACCCGGTCCGCGATGCGAAAGAGTACTGGATCCACGTGCGCCGCGCACTGCTCAGGGAAAAGATTGACCGGATCGGTCTTGGCGGATATCTGCATCTGGTGGAAGACTTCCCCGACTTTTGCAGCTATATGGAGACGATCGCGGATGATTTCCGGCGGATTAAGTCCTTCCATGAAGAGGGCGCTGTGTATACACTGCCGATTCGGGCTGCGGTGCTCCATTCCTGGGGAAAGCTTCGTTCCTGGACACTGTCCGGTCATTTTCACGAAACGTATATGCACGACCTGATCCATATCAACGAGGCTCTCTCAGGGCTTCCGGTTTCGGTGGAATTCATAAATTTTGAAGATGTAAAGGCAGGATGCCTGAAAGGCGTCGATGTCCTGATCAATGCCGGGGCGGCCGGAAGTGCCTGGAGCGGCGGGATGGCCTGGAATGACAGTGGTGTCACGGAAGCGGTCTCACGCTGGGTCTATGAGGGCGGCGTGCTTATCGGAGTAGGCGAACCGTCGGCAGCACCCGGGGCATCCGCGTATTTCCGTCTGGCTTCTGTGTTGGGAGTGGACGAGGATACGGGGGCAAAGGTGTGTCATGGACGCTGGGAGTATGAACTGGCGGAGAAACCCGGTCTGATACCGGCGGGAGCTTCCGTGCGCGGCAGAAAAGGCATCTGCCTTACAGGCCCCGACACGGAGGTGATTGGGGAAAAGGATGGCCTGCCCGCCATCACGTCTCACCGTTTTGGCGGCGGCACCGCGTTCTATCTCAGCAGCTTCCAGGTGACGCCGGAAAATACCAGGATGCTCTTAAACCTGATGGTAAGCGGAATGGGTATGGATTTAAACCAGAAATATCTGACGGACAGCCCCGATACGGAATGCGCCTGGTATCCGGCCTCCGGTAAGCTGGTGGCGATTAATAACAGCGGCGAGGAACGGGAAACCGTGATTCGGATGGAAGCCGGCCGGCAGACAGTGAGACTGGAACCGTACGGCATGGCAGTGCTGGATGGGGCCGTGAACGGTAACCGACCGGAATAAAGGCTGGTATAAAAATGAATTTTCCATTGAAAATCGCCTGAGAGTAGTAGTATAATCTATCCTTGTATGGAAAAGTGAGGAAAGAGGTAGAACAATGGTAAAGGATTTAACGGTAGGGAAACCATCGTCAGTGCTCTGGCGTTTCTCCATCCCCATGTTTGTCAGCGTAATTTTTCAACAGATGTATAATATCGCGGACAGCGTGGTGGCTGGTAAATTTGCAGGTGAGGCGGCTCTGGCAGCCGTTGGGGCGTCTTATCCCATCACCATGATCTTTATGGCGGTGGCGGTAGGCAGCAACATCGGCTGTGCGGTCGTCATTTCCCAGCTCTTCGGGGCAAAACGGTGGAAGGAGATGAAGACGGCCATCTACACGACGCTGATAGCCTGTATCGCGCTGAGTCTCGGCCTGATGGCTCTGGGCTTTCTCTTCTGCCGCCCGGTGATGAACCTGATTCAGACGCCGGCCGATATCTTCTCGGACGGAGCGCTGTATTTACGAATTTATATCGGCGGATTTCTGTTTCTGTATCTCTATAATGTGTGTACAGGCATCTTTACATCTCTGGGAGATTCCAGGACGCCGCTCTATTTCCTGATTGGTTCCTCTCTGGGAAATATTCTGCTGGATATGATCTTCGTCATCGTCTTTCACTGGGGTGTGGCGGGCGTGGCGTGGGCGACCTTTATCGCCCAGGGAGCGGCCTGTGTGCTGGCGCTTCTGACTGTACATAAAAGAATTGCGGAGGTAAAGACGGAGGGCAGCTTTCCGCTGTTCTCCTGGAATATGCTGAAAAAGATCAGTGTGGTTGCGGTCCCCAGCATTCTCCAGCAAAGCTTCATCTCGGTAGGCAACATGTTTATTCAGGGACTGGTCAACAGCTTTGGTTCCTCGGTGATTGCCGGCTACAGCGCGGCGGTGAAGCTCAATACCTTCACGATTACCTCATTTACGACGCTGGCAAACGGACTCTCCAGCTTTACGGCACAGAACATCGGCGCAGGGCAGGAGGAACGGGTAAAGAGCGGATTCAAGGCCGGATGGTTCATGGCATTCTGCGTCGCTGTGCCATTTACAATCCTGTTCTTTTTCTTCGGCGGTCCGGCGGTGACCATCTTTATGGAGCAGACAGGCGGAGAGGCTATGAATACTGGCGTTACATTTTTAAAGATCGTCTCTCCGTTTTATGTGGTGGTTGCCACGAAACTGATGGCGGACGGCGTGCTGCGGGGATCCGGCGCCATGGGCTGTTTCATGATCGCTACATTTGCTGATCTGATTCTCCGCGTGCTGATCTCCTTCGTGCTTGCCGGACCGTTTGGTGCGGACGGGATCTGGATGTCGTGGCCCATTGGCTGGACGATCGCTACGGCGCTGTCACTCAGCTTTTATTTGAGAGGGAAATGGAAATTCAGCAGAGATTTGTGATCAGCCGCATCGCTGCAGGAGAGCAGTACTTGGTTTTGCATTGACTGGATTCTGCTATACCGGTTTAATAAGATGATGCTCATATAACGTTTCAAAGGTATTTACTGCGCCTCCGTGCTCGACGATCTTCCCGTCTATGACCTTGTCGATATCAACACCGGTGAAGGAGAGTCTCTTGTGTGTCGGCTTTATTCCAATCCATTCGCCTTCGTGGGTCCCTTCCATGATGAATTCTGAAATCACATAGTCCCCATCCGCGTATTGCTTGATGATTTTCATCGTATAGTCGGGATAGGTCTTTTTTACATCAATAAGATGCTGCTTCATGCCGTCGACACCCACGTGAATGATGGTTTCTCCGGCTTTTACAACACAGCTTTCAGATACGTACTGCGAAACCTGATCAAGCAGGTTTTCTGAGACTACGGTCTCGTAGAAATAGGTTACAATATCTTTATTCTCCATTCTCACACCTCCGGAATGATTCTGGTTGGATCTGCTGTAATTATTTTAGAAGCATTATAACAGGCGGCAGACAATCCGTCTATAGCTGTCTGTAATTAAATTTGGTGAAATTTTAGGAAAGGAACAGCGCGATCAATGTATTTTTTCAGCATTGAAAAAGGAAGAAGAGAAGAAATAATCAGAAAATTAAGGAAGATATCTGGAATAAACGGCGAATGACGTGTATAAAAATAGAAACAATTGAAATAATTACATACAATATGAAAATTAACAAATAACATATAAAAAATAAAGAAAAAGTATTGACAAATCAAAACGCATCCGCTATAATAAAGCCAAGATAAGAGATAAGAAAACAAAAACTCCTAAAGAAAAAGGAGAAGAAACAAACTCTTAAGTATCAAAAATATAGAAGAAGGAGGTACAGTCCACCAGAAGCAGTAATTTAGCTTAATTTATAATAAAAATTATAAATTAGGCAAAAGGAAAAACCGATCTGCCGATGCTAAAAAACCAATCTTATAAGATAAAAGCAAAAGAGGAACATCAAAGAGCTGATATCAAAAAAATAAGATAAAATCTATGGAATGTTTAAAGAACTATGATTGTTTCAAGAAGTAGAACAAAAGAATAATCATCTTTGTTATATGACGAGAAAGTATAATGAGGAATGAAAGAAAATTTTGAAATACGAAAAGATGAACAGATAGTAAGAATGAAAAGTAAGAGAATAAACGAAAAACATAGATGAGGAAGAAGAGCAACGGAGAGAGGGAAAATTTCATATAGATCATGTTAGAGAAAGTACCAGGTACAAAAAAACATGAGAGAAAAGAGGTATCAAGTCCAATGGATGAGATAGTGTAGAAACGGGTATCGGATGAATGTCAAATCAATCGGTACCCGTTTCTATCTGTCTTTTTGTGTAAAAGAAAATGAATAAAGATCCTTATAATGATTTATTCTGCCATTGCACCATCTGCTCCCAGATGGTAAACGACGTTTTTCCATGTCACGGAGGTGTTTGCCGCCATTTCGCCGTTGCGGTTTAAATAGTACCACCGGTCCTTGTAAAAAATCCATTCATCGGCGGCCATGCTGCCGTCGGGCTTCAGATAGTACCAGAGGTTCTGATCCAGAATCCAGCCGGTCTGCATGTAGCCGGATTCGTTGAAACGGTACCAGCAGCCCTTGATCCATTTCCACTGAGACGACGGCCAGGTGCCGTTGTATTGTTTGAACCACCAGCCGTTTATATCCAGAATCCATGTACCGTCGGATACATGAGAAGTAGAAGTATTCCGGTCATTTGATGGTTTGGAATCAGGAGCAGGATCCGGTTGCGGATCTGGATCTGGTTCCGGTTCAGGAGCCGTCTCTTTGTACAGCGCAAATCCATAGATGGCATCACGGTTTATTTCAAAAGTAATCGTGCCGTCATGGTTTGCGGTATAGGTGACCTCCTCCGGAGCGGCCTCAGCCCGTGCTTTTGCGGCTGGAACGAATCGGTACAGTTTCAGGGTCCCTTTCTGACCGGATTCTATGGCGGGGGCTTTTGCGGTGACGCGCACCGGATGGTCATTCAGACTTAAGTTTTTGCCTTTTAAAAGGAGTTCCGGTCTGAATAAGGTCAGGAGCACCGCGGTCCCGGACAGTGATTCCTGGAAACTTCCGATGGAATCGGATTCGTCGGTCAGGAGGAAGGCGGTACGCACATCCATTGTGCCGTTTGCGGCCTTTACCGTTATACCGTCAGCCGTTGTGTGAATCTCTTCCTTCTGGAAGCCTGCCAGGAGTTCCCTGATTTTTGCCTGATCGGATTCGCTTAAGACGGATTTTTCTTCTTCGGTCAGATTCTCGTATTTTTTCAGAAGTTCTTCGACCGCGTCGGCATTTTCATAAGTCACTTCGTCAATACCAGTGATTGGAGCCATAATTTCAGCGGCAGAATCCATCAGCGCCAGCTTTTCTTTTGCAGCTTCGATGACTGCGGTGATGAGCAGAGTCTGTTCCTCGTTAAAGTGTGCGGTGTCGAGAGCCTGTACTTCCTTTAATATCATTTCTACATTTGACTTTTCTGCCCTAGTGGCATTTTCAATCTCATTTTGCCAGCGGGCCAGTTTCTCGTCCAGACTTTCCAGAACGATGGTATACGTTTTTCCAAAATCTTTTGTGCCTTCTACGGTGATAATGGTTTTACCGTTTTGCAGGGCTGCGGTCACGCCTTCTTCTGCCTCAACCGCTTCATAGAGACTGTTCAGGACGATGATGGTATCTTTGCCGTTCTGGGTCGGATTGGAGATTCCGGCGGTGATGAGGCCATTTTCTTCTGCGAGAGTAACAGAGGCGGGCGTCTTCGCGGAAACCGGAAGGTCTTCCGGGTCACAGGCGGTCCAGAAATTATAGCCGCTGACTCCGTATTTCGTATTCTTGACAGCCTGTACCTCCGGGGTGTTGGCGAGAATTATTACTTCCGGATTTTCGGAAAACTCCGCCATATCGTCCGGAGTTCTGCCGGGCAGAAGGACGTAGCTGTACGTATCGTTCTGCGGATCGGTTCCGTGGTCCACGGCAAAACTGATGTAGCTTCTGATGATTTCTTTATCATTTGCACTCCCTGCGGCTACGGCTGTGTTGATATCCCTCCAGTTCCCGGTTCTGGTTTCTTTTAAAACGGTTACTTCAGTTTCTTCCGGGAAATAGTATCCGATATTCTGCGATTCGCCGTTATTTCCTTCCAGAAGCGCCCAGTTCATGGAGGCAGATGCAGGCTCGCCTGTCGTCAGATCCGCTTCCAGGCCGTCTATCCATACGGTATTTTCTGCATTTTCCATGGCTTTGCGGTTGTCCACGATCGTTTCTGTGGACTTCCCTTCACTGGAGCTGATTCCGGTGCCCAGTGCGGCGACTGCGTCAGGGAAGGTGAACCAGGATTTCTTTGCTTTCAGGGAAGAGATGGCGCCGCTCTTTGTTTCCCCTTCAAAATCCATGCCTACGGTTCCGTACTGGCTTAAGACGGAAGAACCGCCTACCCAGTCTTTGGAGCTGACGTGGGGATTCCAGGTGCCGTCAGTCGGTATAAAGCCCTCGGTATGGTCGGTGGTGATGCCGGCCAGCCGGTGGGGGTCTACCGTAGGCCAGTAAACATCTGCATATTGGGACTGATCCCCGTTGTATAAATAGAGGGCGCCGTCGCTCATATGCCAGCCTTTCCGGTTCTCGTTGTTGCCGTATTCGAAATTGCCGGTTCGCCTGGAGTACATACTGATTCCCAGATCGAAATTTTCTCCGTGGTAGACGGCTTTATCCATAACACCAAAATTTTTGTGGTAGACTTCATGGTCTTCGTCTAAAGAACTGTCTGCCAGCAGGTTTTTCATCGCGGTCATATCGGCCACGGTCATACCTAAAAAGAAGTCTTCATTATATTCGAGCCCTGCCTGGATTTCCGTTTTTGCAAAAGCGCGGAAGGCTTCCCTTTCATCCGCCGGAGCCATATCTGCCAGATGGGAGACAGGCTTTAGCAGTCCGCGGCCGACGGTCTGGTCATTGGTCGATGGCCTTGCAATGCCTCGCCCGGTGGTCATATCCATCATGGCGCCGTCTGCATAGAGAGGGCGGATTCCTGTCCAGATCCACTGGAAGATGCTGGTCAGCTTATCGTCTGCCACTTCCCATGGGCTGCCGTCGACGATAAAAAGAAGTTTCTCAATTCCGCCTAACAGCGTGGAGCCGTAGCCTCCGGTGTAAGCCAGATTGCCGTGATCGATATAGGAACCGTCTTCATAATAGCCGTTGCCGTCGGATACAAAACCGATGGATTTATCCAGAGCCTCTTTTGCCATGTTGAGCGGCCTGGAGGTCTCGCCGATCGAGGAACGGAGTGCAGATACGAGGGAGGCGTCGATTAAATTGGCCGCAGTATTTTTGATCTCGCTGCCGCTGGTGGTATGATACCGTTTATTGGGATCTTCGTTAAAGTTCTCCAGTGTCCGGGCTTCCCGTTCTATTAATTCCGGGGGCAGATCGTCGTACATCAGGATCACGGTATTGCATAAGCTCTGCGGCATTCCGATAAACCAGTGCCACCAGTTCCCGTACAGATCTTTTTTTACATTCATTGTATCGTTGTACATGTTCGCGTATACCCACTCAAGAGCACCGATGATGTCTTCCTTCAGTTCCTCCTTTTGGTATAAACTGCTTCCTTTGGCACTGTAGGCTGTGGCCATCTGCTCTATCCTGGAAAAACCGGTTCCGAGACCTTCTGTTACATTGGCAGTGGTGTCCTGTTTTTGATACGTGAAATCAATATCATCCCATAATATGCGTCTGTCGCTGCCGCCTTTTTTCATGGTTTCCCAGTATTTGGCCGCAGTCTCTGTCAGGTCTTCCATCATGGCCGCGTAGACTTCATCGGATGGATCTTCGATGTTGTTGCCGGTCAGACGGTTTTTCCAGTTTTCACGGATTGTCTGATAGTATGGGCGCAGATTGCCATCTTCTACGGATATTCTGCATACGGCCTCATGATAATCATCGGTTTTAGCGGTGATCTCTGCAGCGCCCATGGAATAGGCGGTAACGATACCGTTTTCATCGACATCTGCAATCTCTGGATTTTTGGAATACCATTCGATTTGACTCTCGTATCCGTCGCTGCAGGCTGCTTTTAATTCAAGCGTATCTCCGGTGAACATACTGGCTTCTGTTTTGTTTAAACGCAGAGAGTAGGTTGGTAAAATCTGAACGTCATCCAGACATACTTCTCCAGCCATTTGATCCGCATAAAATTCGATTTGAATGCCTGTCGCGCTGGCAGGAGGATTTTGAGATAGAAAACCGTACTGGGTCCAGCCGTCGGTGGTGCCTGTGATTCTTTCAGTCTCAATGTATTCTCCGGATCCGCCTGGCAGCAGCCATGTTAATCTGGCGTAAAAACCGGTGCCCAGCACATTCTCGGTTTTTACATAAAAGGTACAGAGATAGGTTGATTTAGTGTCAGCAATGCCTTTTATGGGATAGCTGATACCGAGCCGGGAAGATTTCGTTTCCGAGCGAATACGTAAATAGTTGCTGCCTTCCGGGGCCTCAGCTGGGTCTTCTGCAATTTCAAATGACATTTTTTCTGACCCGGTTGGCTTTGGCCACATGCCCCAGCCGGTTGGCATTATTTCGTTTACCCATACTTTTTGATACTCTGCATTTGTTGTTTTTGATGTGGTCTCAAAGCTGCCGTTGGGATGAATGTTTGTGGCTTCCCTGTGCAGCGCATTGCTGAGCGTGGCCTTCTCCGATGCCTCCGGCTTATGCGGATTCGAAGGTGTTGCGTTTGACGGCGTTGATTTTCCCGAGCCGCGTCCCGTGTCTGCGTCCGACGGACTTGCAGCTCTGCCGGAATATCTGGTGGATGCGGCGGATACCATTTTCCCGTACTGCAGCGACGCCATAGCCGGTGCAGTGGGCTGTACAGCCATAACTGCCGCCAAAACTACCGCGGCGGCTCTGGCCGTATGCCGGTTGACTTTTGTGTTCTTTCTCATAAACAGCCTCCCTTTGATCGTGTAATTTGATTTCCTCTGGTCCGGTATTTGGCGGAATTGGAGGAGTGATATCTTTGCTTAATCAGTATAAGGGAAAATGTACCAGGGGGATATATTTGGAATTTTGCTTTTATAGTCAATATTTATCCTTTGTGTTTGATTTGTATCGTGAATTTGTGAGGTATTACAAAAAAATATGGCTGGTGAATGGTTTTGACGGTTTTGAAACCACAGGTTCAGAGGCAATTTGACAAGAAATACATTCTGGCTTAAACTGATAAACATAGAATGAACATACCTTTGGCAAAGAAGCTGTCACAGGCACCGTTTTAACAGGAGGATACCAGATGATTAATATTTCTGCTATGAAAGAAGAAAATCTTTCCGATGCGGTTGCATTATGGATATGTCAATTTAACAGACATTGTTACTGTAATGTGTTTCCCAATTTTATTGACGGTGGTCAGGGAACGGTTAAATCTTATATCAAGGAACAAATTGATAAGGGTAACGCGATAATAGCAACAAAGAATAATACGATTGTTGGTTTTATTGCCTGGCTGTATTTCGATTTTCATGGTGAGAGAACTGCGTTTCTGCCTGTTGCCGGTCATGCCGCTTTATTGAGCGATGAACTAAATATCTACAGAGAAATGTATTGCTATGCTTCTCAAAAATGGGTATCTGACAATAGATTTAATCATTTATGGATGACTTATTTCGATGATGATAATCTTAAAAACAGTCTGTATGACTTGGGCTTCGGTTCCTATGTCATAGATGCATGCCAGTTGACGAGCGCAACTGGACATGTGATAAACCAGGATTATAAGATAGTGTTTGCATCAGCTGCGGATGCTGAGGCCTTAACTGAGGTTGCCAACTCTTCCAATGAATATTACATCAATAGTCCTATATTTTTACAAAGAAATAAATATACAAAAGATGAGATAATGCAATTGATTGATAAAAATTATGTTTTACTGGCTTGGGATAAAGATAAGATTGCAGGTGTGCTGAGTTTTTCAATAAATCAGAGTTACAACTTTGAACGTTTAACTACCGTTGACAGCGCGCGCATAGAAGGCATAGGTGCCTATATACTGCCCGATTATCGTGGAAAGGGCATGGGAACGGCGTTGTTGGACAAAGCATTCGCTTTTTGCAAAGAGAAAGGAAAAACATATATGCATGTAAGCTATGAGTCTGCTAATCCCAATGCCATACAATTCTGGCCGAAATACTTTAAACCGGCAATTCGCTCTGTGAGAAGGACAATAAACAAGGATGCCAACACCAACAGATGAGCACTTGCCATTCCGTGCTTTCTTATGGCATTAACACATACCTTTTTGATGCGAAATGCCGATACAAATACAAGCAAAACAATCCCTGCAAACAGAACAATCCCTGCAAGCAGGGCCTGCCTGCTTACTGCTTTAGCCAAATAAAAAACAAAGGGTAAAATCATTGCTTTTTACTCTTTGTTTTTTATTTTCTATATTCGTTACTCTATCTTTCACATTTCGCCGGTCTGCGATTTCCTCCAACTCTCCATAGAGAAACAATAATTTCACACAATATTCTGCAGCATCCGCCACAACGTGGTTCTGCTGATTCCCAGCCGTTTGGCGGCCTGGCTCTGGTTGCCTTTTTCTTCGGAGAGAACGTGGCGCACGATATCCAGATTTATTTCTTCCAGGGTCCGGTTTAAATCGAGAGGAATGCCGTCGCCGGAGAGGATGGTGGGCTGTTCTCTGAGCAGAAGTCTGGAAACGGAGGCAGCTCTGATATAGGACGTATCTGTTATGGCAAACAGCTCCGTCATGATTCGTTTGAACTGATTATAATTGCCGGGCCAGCCGTATTCTTTCAAAAGGGAGACGGCTTCCGGTTCCAGACCGACGATTTCCCGGGCCAGCTGCATATTTAAATTACTGATATATAAGTTGGCAAGATCCGGGATCTCGTCCTTGTTAGCCCGGAGCGGCCGGAGGGTGAAGGACAGGCAGTTAAAGTGATTCATGAGAAGCTGGGAATTCTGATTCAGCTCCTCACCTTCCCGTGTGGTACAGGAAAAGATCATGTGGTTCTGCCGGTGCAGATTCAGATCCCGAATAATGGAAAACAGCTCTTTAAACTGCTGGTCAGACAGAAACTCCAGCTCGCGGATATAGATGGTGGTATCCGTATCGCTGAATGGAGAGTTGGTGTGCCCGGTGAGAAACTGCCAGCTCTTATCCGTAATACGGGAACAGTCGATAATCGCCATTGGCTTATTTTGAAATTTGCTCTGGGAATAGATAAAGGCAGCCATCTCTTCTTTCCCCGTACCGTCTTCCCCGAGAATCATGACGGGAGCACCGGTCTGATTCATCTGGTCCAGAGAAGGCGTATAGGTTCCGGACGGGTTGGTGAGGCCGTAGAAGCTGGAATAAAACTGTTCCAGAGCCTGGCTCCTGTCGATATAGCGAACTCCATTTTTGATGAGAGACAGAGGGACTTTCCGGGTGTTGACGTAATAGACAACGTAAGTCTGCTTGTAAATCAGTTTTCTGACTCCCTTGATGGCAACCAGCAGATCGCCTTCATCTCTGTAAAATTTCTTGCTGTTCTCGGAAAGAATCTCCGACACATAGTTTTTCATGGCGGTCATCACGGCCGGTGAAAAATTATGTTCTTTTGAGGTATAGATCAGCTCCTCCTTTTCACTGTAGACAAACACATAATACGGATAATCCTCCAGAAGCGTCCGGAAAAATTCAGCCTTGGAAATCAGGGCCTGGTACGTACCGGCTGTCTTGACGGCCTGATCGAATGCCGCCTCGATACTTTCCGAACCGGAAGTAAAGAGGATCGAGCGCATCCCCAGTCTCTGGGCATGGGAATTCGTCACAACATCACATAAAACCATACGGTATCCGGCTGTGGTCAGGCGGGTGAGTGTATCCTGGACTTCTTCCGGATTATGGATGGTGTAGATGTCAATGGTATACTGCAATAAATCACATAGAAAACGGGCATTTTTGGTGATTCCGGGGAAGCCGACGATTGCATAGCGGTCGTTGTTGTTTTCCGCCAGTTTGATGGCGCGGAGGATATCGTATACAGAAAGCTGAATCTCCACTACGGGAATTGGGGAAATGGAAGAAATCATTTCGGCGGTGCCGCCTCGGGATAAGATAACATCGTAATCCTGAAAGGTGTGCCTGGAAGCAATCTCGGCCCCGGCCTCCAGATCGCCGACGTACACAGTCAGATCAATATCATCCCGCTGTCCGGCCAGACGCATCATCAGCGCTTTCATACCCTCATACGGTGCGATTCCCAGTATCTTTGTTTTTTTATCCATTAAAAACTCCTGCCTTTCCCCAAAATGAAGCGTTTTTCTTTGAAGTGTTTCTATTTAAAACAAATATAGCATAGTAAATGATAAAAAACAATACATAACCACAATGTTTCAAAATAAAACGATATTTCTTGAAAAAATAGCGGCAGAATTCTTGAATATTCCGGATTTAATTGGTATTATTAAACAAACAGAGGGAAAGAAAGAAACTGTAAAATATGAAATGTTCAAAAATGAAACAATAATAGGTGGGTAGACAAAATGATAAAACTTCTTGTAATTGCAGACGATTTTACAGGAGCCCTTGATACCGGAGTGCAGTTTGCCGGGAAAGGAATGACGACGAAAGTCCTGAATTATTTTCCTGAGGACGAGGAGACACTGAAACGGCTACAGGCGGAAGTGCTGGTGATCGATGCACAGACAAGACATCTGGAGGGCCAGGAAGCGTACCGGAAGGTTTTCGATGTGGTAAAGAGGGCGGGAGATGCGGGAGTTCCTTATATTTATAAGAAAACGGATTCCGGACTCAGAGGAAACATCGGAAAAGAGCTGGAAGCAGCACTCCTGGCCAGCGGAGAACAGTATCTTACGTTTATCCCGGCGCTGCCGGCCATGGATCGGATTACAGTCGGCGGAGTCCATTATGTGGAAGGGGTTCCTATTCACGAGAGCGTATTCGGACGCGATCCTTTTGAACCGGTGGTATCGCCCAGCGTGGAAGCGTTGTTTTGCGGTGTATCAGTAAAAACCGTATTGTATCAGGAAAGCGAACACTACGAGAGAGGCAGGGGTAAGGAGATTGGAATCTTTGACGCGTCGAGTGAAGCGCAGATAAAAAAGATTACAGAGGATTTGATGAAACAGAAGTGTCTGGGCGTCATGGCTGGCTGCGCTGGTTTTGCATCGGTGCTGGGAGATTTCCTGAAATTGGAAATACGTAAGGTGGAAATTCCTGTTATAACAGATAGGATGATCATTATCTGCGGAAGCATAAATGAAATTACAAAGAGGCAGATTGAGTATGCGGAACAGAACGGAATGAAGCGGATTACCATGACGCCGGACCAGCAGTTTACTCCAGGATACTTAAGCTCTGAGGAAGGAAAGAGATGGCTGTACGGTCTGAAGCGGGATTGTGAAGCAGGAATCACCTGTGTGATCGAAACGGGGATTTCCGACACGAAAAAGGTGACGGAATACCGGAGGGAGAACCACATTCCGCTGGAGGAAGCGCGGGTGACCATCTCGAAGACACTGGGAGAGATCTTGAAGCAGCTTCTGGAAATGGGGCTGGACGCCACCTTCATGATTATTGGCGGAGACACGCTGGCAGGATTTATCACCGAGATGCGCTGCGGCGAGATCACCATTTACCAGGAGCTGGAGCAGGGAACGGTCCTGTCCTCAATACGGACGGAAGGAAAAGAGCAGTGGATCATCTCGAAGTCGGGTGGCTTTGGGGATCGGAAGCTTTTAATGGAAGTGGAACAGCTGGTGAAACTTAGTGCTGCGTTGCGCAATGAATCGTGATACAGCACAAGTTTTTAGGGGGGAGGAAGAAAATGCCGGATCAATATTCAATTACAATGCCGGGAGCTGTCTACAGCGGCCGGGGAGCGCTCCGTAAGATCAGAGAAATTACGGAAGGAAGATTTAAGAAAGCAGCCCTGTTTACAGATCAGGGAGTGGAACAGGCCGGTCTGTTAAAGATTCCGCTGGAAATTTTAAATGAGGCCGGGGTAGAGACGGTGGTGATCACAGATCTGCCCGCCGAACCGAATTGTGACGAGGCGGAGCAGGTAATGGAACGCTTTCGCCGGACTGGCGCCGATTTAATCGTGGCCGCAGGCGGAGGAAGCGTCATGGATGTGGCAAAACTGGCTTCCATTACGGCTGACGGTTCTCTGACAGTCAGACAGCTGCTGGAAGATCCGGGGCTTGGAAGAAAGTGTGTTCCAACGCTCATGATTCCAACGACAGCGGGAACCGGTTCTGAGGCTACGATGAACAGCATTGTGGCGGTGCCGGAAAAGCAGTTGAAGGTCGGTATCGTGAACCCGGAGATGATCCCGGATTACGTGATTCTGGATGGCAGCCTTTTAAAGAATCTTCCCAGGAAGATCGCGGCAGCTACGGGAGTCGACGCAATGGCGCACGCGGTGGAATGCTTTACTTCGAATAAAGCGAACCCTTTCAGCAACCTGTTTGCGAAGGCGGCTGCAAAACTGATTTTTGATAATATCGAGGCGGCGTGTGATGATCCGGAGGCGGAAGAAGCGAAGACAAATATGTTAATTGCCGCATTTTACGCGGGCGCTGCGATTTCCTCCTCAGGGACCACCGCGGTACATGCCCTGTCCTATCCACTGGGAGGAAAGTATCATATCCCCCACGGTGTTTCCAATGCCATGCTGCTGCTCCCGGTTATGCGGTTTAACAAACCGGCTTGTCTGAAGGAATTGGCAGAACTGTATGATACGGTTGTTGGAAAAGAGCTGCAGATAACAGACGAGGAAAAGGCGGACAGGCTCCTGGAACGCATGGAGGAGATTATCCGGCGGCTGGAAATACCGTCCTCTCTGTCGGCATTCGGGATTGGGACGGATGCGTTGGAAGAGCTGGTGAATGCCGGAATGGATGTAAAACGGCTGCTGAATAATAATAAGAGAGAGATAACACACGAGGATGCCCGCAGACTGTATTTAGAAGTAATGCATGGATAGAATGGGGCGCGGCAGACTTGATACGAGAGAGGGGAAATTTGATGACTGTCCTGAAAGGTATTATTCCTCCCATCATCACTCCGATGAATGAGGATGAATCCATCAATGAACCGGAACTGAGACGGCAGGTGAACCGCCTGATCGAGGCGGGGGTACACGGACTGTTTCCGTTCGGAACAAACGGAGAAGGCTACATATTGACTGAAAAGGAAAAAGAGCGGATTCTGTCCGTTGTAATAGAGGAAACGGACGGACGGGTTCCTGTCTATGCGGGAAGCGGATGCATCGGAACGAAGGATACCATCCGGATGTGCCGGATGGCGGAGTCGCTGGGGGCGGATGTCCTGTCTGTGATCACGCCGTGGTTTGCCAAAGCGTCCGATGAAGAGCTGTATGAACATTACTGCGCGGTGGCAAAGGCTGTAAAAATCCCGGTGGTCCTCTATAACATTCCGGCAAGAACGGGCAACAGCCTTTCTCCGGCGCTGGTAGAGCGGCTGTCCGAGGTCGACAGCATTGCAGGAGCCAAGGATTCCAGCGGCAGCTTTGACAATATGCTCCAGTATCTGGAGCGAACGAGGGGGAAGGACTTCACGGTGCTTTCCGGCAACGATTCCCTGATATACTGGAACCTGCTTGCAGGAGGCGGCGGAGGCATCGCAGGCTGTGCCAATGTCTATCCGGGGACGATGACGGCAATCTATGAGCGGTTCATGCAGGGAGATTTAGAGGGAGCGAGAGAGGCTCAGGACTCCATTCGTTCCTTCCGGGATTGCTTCAAATACGGAAATCCCAATACAATTGTAAAAACCGCGGTTGCAATGCTGGGGTATCCCGTCGGTAAATGCCGCGCACCGTTTGACCGAATCTCCCCGGAGGGACTGGAGGCCATAAGACGTGTAATCGATGAAAACCGGGAAGCTGGGATGGAGTAGAAAGGAACGAAACTATGAGACCATTAATTGGCATAACACTCGGTGATCCGGCTGGAATCGGTCCGGAGATAACAGTGAAAGCACTGGCGGATCACCCGGTCAGTGAAAAATGCCGCCCTTTGGTGATTGGAGATGTCCGTGTCTTGAAGAATGCGGCACAGATAGTCGGCAGACGGTCGATCCGGATCAATGGAATTGAAAATCCGTCTGAAGGAGAGTACCGTCCCGGCTGTATCGATGTCATAGACATGAAGAACGTGGATCCGGAGACGCTGGCCATCGGCAAGGTGTCCGCCGTAGCGGGGGAAGCTGCCTTTCAGTATGTAAAAAAGGCTATCGGGCTGGCTATGGCCGGGGAGGTGGATGCGACAGTAACAAATGCCCTGAATAAGGAAGCGCTTAATCTGGCGGGACGTCACTATTCCGGACATACGGAAATCTATGCGGAGTTCACCGGAACCGAAAAATATACGATGATGCTTGCACATAAGAATCTGCGGGTGGTACATGTGTCCACCCATGTAGCCTTGAGAGAGGCGTGTGACCGCGTGAAAAAAGACCGGATTATAGAGGTGATCCGGATTGCGGAACAGGCGTGTAAGGACATGGGAATCGGGAATCCGCGCATTGGGGTCGCGGGCCTCAATCCCCACTGCGGTGAGAATGGACTGTTTGGAAGGGAAGAAATCGAAGAGATTATTCCGGCTGTTGAGGAAGCGAGAGCGGAAGGCATCAATACAGAGGGCCCGATACCGGCCGACACCATATTTTCAAAAGCCCGGGGGGGCTGGTACGATGTGGTAGTTGCCATGTATCACGATCAGGGCCACATTCCACTCAAGGTCGTCGGATTTGTATACAATCAGGAAGAACAGAAATGGGACGCGGTGGAAGGGGTGAATATCACTCTGGGACTTCCGATTATAAGGACCAGCGTGGACCATGGAACGGCCTTTGATCAGGCCGGGACCGGAACTGCAAATGAACTTAGCCTGCTGAATGCGATCGATTATGCAGTGAGATTTGCGGAAGGCAGGATAAAAAAATAATAAAAGAATAGTGGAGGAGGAAATTAATTATGAAGGTGAAACGAATTATTTCTACAGTATTATGTACAGGAATGCTTCTCGGCTCTCTGACCGGATGTGGTTCAAAGACAGAACAGCCCGCGAACAGCACGGGAGGAAACAGCGGCACGGAGAGTACGACAGCGCAGGAGTCAGGGGATAAGGCGGAAAGTGGTTCGGCAAGTTTCAGTTATAATATGCCAAACCGGTATAAGGTGTGGCTGGAAGATTTGAATTACTGGAAAGATATGCAGGAATTGTCGGGTGTGAAGGTGGAACTGGTTGACAGCGGTGAAAGTGATGACAGCTATTATCAGAGTATTGACTTGGCAGTAGGGTCTGGAACGCTGGGCGATGCAGCTATTGTACGACAGTCCCAGGCTGCTGTCTATGGAGCACAGGGGGCGTTTATGGATTTGAGGCCCTTGATCGATGAAAAAGCTCCTAATATCAAGGCGTATATTGAAGCTAATCCGGATTATGCGGCGATGGTGACTTCAGAGGGCGGGGCCATATATGGACTTGCAGTAGAGAATCCGCTGTATACGAATCTGACATTCTACAGAAGCGACCACTTTGAGAAAGCCGGCATTACGGAGCTGCCTGCGACTATCGATGAATTTACAGAAGTTTTAAGAACCTTAAAGAGTCAATATGGTTCAGGAACCGGATACTATCCATGGGTTGGAAGAGAAGGCTATCTCCATTTTGCAGAATGCTTTGAGTGCAACGATACGATCGATGAGAGCGGAAAGGTCCATGGTGTCTATAATGGCGGTAATGGTTACGATATCTATGCCGACGGATTTAAAGACCTGGTAGCATGGTATCATACGCTTTATAGTGAAAAACTGATCGATCCTGAATGGGTAGCGGGAACCGGTACGGAAGAAGAGTGGCAGACTAAATTCCTTACTGGTAAGGGCAGTGTCTCCGATGATTTCTTCTCAAGACCTACCTGGTTTATCAGTAATGGCGGGCCGGATAATGACCCTGATTATAATATTGAAGTGATGGATTTATTCAAAACCAACTCGGGAGACACAGCGCATCGTTTTCAGAACTATGTAAATCTGGATCGTTACCTTGTTATCTCAGAAGCTTCTAAAAATGCAGATTCGGTTATGCAGTTTTTGGACTGGCTGTTTTCTGAAGATGGGCAGCAGGTCATGCATTATGGTATAGATGGAATTAACACGGAAAAGCAGGCAGATGGAAGCTATAAATGGATTGCAGATTTCGCAGTGGAAGCTATCAGACCGGTTGGTGAACCGAATATCGGAGTATATCAGGATCGTTTGACATTCCCATACCCGGTAGACAATAAGTCCTATTATGAATCACTGGACAGCAGAGTACAGGCTTACTGTACCGACTATTTTGATCAATACGCCTCCTATTCCAAACAGCTGATTTATACAGAAGCACAGCAGGAAGAGAGAAGCAATTTAATGGCGAAGTACAATACGGAATTTACAGCCGGCGTACTGAGCTTTGTAAAAGGCGATACGGAACTGAATGATGAAAACTGGAAGGTATTTCTGGATAAGATGGAGACAGCCGGATTCTCACAGATTAATCGTATTGACCAGGAAGCATGCGATAGCATGCAGTAGAGAAAACTGAGCGGATCGCCGCCTGGATAACAACGGGCGGCGAAAAGCTTCATATCAGCGGAGGGATAGATTATGAACAAAGGAAAGAGCGGAACGTCAGCCCCTCATATAGCCATTCGACAGGAAATAAAAAACTGCGGCATGCTGTGGGCAATCCTGATACCGGGACTGCTGGTTCTCGTGCTGTTTAAGATAGCGCCCTTATTTGGCCTTGTCATAGCATTTGAAAAATACAGCACATTTAAAGGTGTGTTTGAAAGCGAGTGGGTAGGATTTGCTAATTTCAAACAGATTTTAAGCGATCCTTATACCTGGAAGGTGGTAAAAAATACTATTTTGCTGGCTTTCTGGACTCTGGTGGTTTCCTTTCCCATTCCTATTATATTTGCCCTGCTGTTAAACGAAATGAAGGGGCATCGTCTGAAGAAGATGGTACAGTCAATCAGTTTTTTTCCATATTTTATTTCGGTAGCTGTGGCGGTCAGCATACTGACCAGCTTTACCTCTCCGTCTGATGGGATTCTGAATCTTCTGCTGAATAAATTCGGCATTGATTCCATTCATTTTATGGCAGAATCAGGCTGGTTTCGTCCCTTGTATGTATTCTTACACGTATGGCAGAACTTTGGATATGCTGCGATTGTCTATATCTCGGCCATGACAAGTATTGATCCGGGGCTCTATGAGGCGGCTTCCATTGATGGAGCAGGCCGTTTTAATAGGATCCTGCATATTACCATGCCGGCTCTGATTCCCATTATTGTTACAATGTTCATCGTAAATCTGGGTTCTATTCTATCTGTGGATATCAATAAAGTACTTTTGATGCAGAATCCGAGTACATATGAGACTTCCGATGTACTGCAGACCTACGTTTACCGTATGGCTTTTGGAAGCACAGGTTTTCCCCAGTACAGTCTGGGAACAGCGCTCAGCCTGATTCAGTCTCTGATTGCATTTGCACTTGTCATGACGACAAACTGGATTTCCAATAAGGTGGCCGATACAGGCGCGTTTTAAGGAGGCATGTATGAAGAAAAAGAGAATAACCTTATTTGACTGTATCAATTATATCATCATGGCTGCCGTACTGGTGGTGTGCGTGTATCCTTTTCTGTATGAGCTGGCAGTATCCTTATCCGACGGAAAAGCAGTGGCGGCGGGCAAGGTTACCATTGTTCCCAATGGTTTTAACTTCCATTCCTTTAAATATGTTTTGACGGCTTCCAGACTTGGCGTTTTAAGCGGTCTGATTAATTCCGTTCTGTATTCTGCGATTGGTACTCTGGTAGCAGTAGTCGTCACGTTCATGACAGCCTATGTTCTGACAAGAAAGAAATTTCGTGCCAGAAAGGTGATTATGATGATGTTTATGGTTACGTATGTGTTTGAAGCAGGACTGATTCCTACCTATATCATCCTAAATGGACTTGGTTTTGTCAATAATCCGCTGGTCATGATCATTCCGGCAGCTATCAGCACTTATTTGCTGATTATTATGAGAACATTCTTAAGCCAGGTGCCCTCCTCTTTGGAGGAAGCAGCACTGATGGATGGCGCGAATGACTGGCAGATTATGATGCGGATCTACTTTCCGATATCCAAACCGGCTATTGCAACGATCGCACTGTTTTATCTGGTACAGAAGTGGAATGATTTCCTGACACCTCTTATCTATTTGAAGAAGGAAATTTTAAGACCTTTGCAGCTGGTGCTCTATAATTTTACTGTTACGACAAACGGACTCGGATCTCCGCTGGAAAATGTGTATGTAGACGGCATTATGCTTTCCTATAGGACTCTTACCGCGGCGATTGTTATTATTACAATTGTCCCCATATTATGCGCCTATCCGTTCGCACAGAAATATTTTACGAGCGGCCTTATGGTCGGTTCGGTGAAGGAGTGACAGAGCATGAAATACCAGTACGAAAATCTGCGGTATGAAGGCAGGGCGCTTCGGACGAGGAGCGGCAAGCTGCTTCTTGGGCCGGCAGGCCGCAGGCTGTTTGTGGATTATTTAGATCGAGTGCCGGGCTTTTCAGGAAGAATTGACTTTATTCATAAGGTTAATTTAACGGAAGCGTTTCATATGGAAACCGTTCCGGAAATTTGTTTTGACGGCGCGGAGTCTGTCTGGTATCCGTCCCATCTTCATATGGCATATGAGACGGATTTGATTCGCTTTCAAGAAGAAAAGTTTGTAACGGAAGACGACATGGCTGTTTCATGCCAGACCTGGGAAAACAGGGGGAATGAAAACCTCACACTCTGTCTGGCTGTTAATCCGGAACAGTGTGAAGCCGTATATGGAGAGGTGAAAATTTCGGAAGAGGACGGTTCCGGATACGTGGCGGAGGAAATCGAGATAACGACTCCGGTGACACCTCATGGTTACCGGGTATTCTGTCTCGTAAGAGCAGCGGGGATCACTCCGGGCCGGCCGCTCATTCTGACTCCGGGTGAACGTGTGTCATTTACTGTCTGTGCTGCCTTTGGAAATGCGGAAACGGAAAGGCCGGAGGATGTCAGAAAACGATTGATGTGTTATTTCGCCGGAAACAAACAATTGACAGGAAATATATATCTGGAACGTCAGATAGAGGAATACAGCCATTTTTACGATACGGTTCCTGAATTTGAATGCAGCGATGCAGTGCTGAATAAAACATGGGAGTATCGCTGGTATATCCTGAAGAATTCCTGGGCGGAGCCAAACTATGAAAATATTCATCACGGTGTTATGTATGAAGGCCGGTCTCATAAGATGGGAAAGACACCATTCCGGTGTGAAGGCTGGGAATTTACCAGGCTGATTCCGCTTTCCACACCCCTTCATATCATGGACTTAAGATGGAAGAACGATACTGCAATGGTCATGGAAATGATTCAGAGTCTTTTAGACAGTCAGGAAGAAAACGGGGAAGATGATCTCTTCCGGGTGCTGGCAGTAGATGAAATCGGTCCGGCATACAGTAATTTTGCTGCATGGGCTATTTATCAGTTTTATCTTCTTCATGGGGAGACGAGGCCAGATGGTAGGCTGACGGATAGTCTGGAACGCTATATTGAAGCACACGACAGACTCTATGGGGCAGAAGAGGATGGTCTTCAGATAGAGAGAATTCATCAGAGGACCGGAAAAGAGTATCAGCCTAGCTATTGGTATTTCTCTGGTTATCCGGCGGATTATAAGAATCCGGATACATATACGTGGCTGAAACGGGTGGACAGAAGTGTCTATCACTACCTGAATATTAAAGGACTGGCTGGCTTATACCGCTTGCGCGGTGAAGAAGCAAAGGCAAATTTACTGGAAGAAAAGGCGGAGAAGCTGTGTTGTGAAATTAATAAAAAGATGTGGGATGAAGAGACATCATTTTATTATGATCTCCATTATCTGACCGATGAAAAGGCACTGGTTAAGAATATTGTTGGATTCTATCCACTGTGGGCAGGGATGGAGGGCGCTGGAAAAGAAGGTATCTTTACATCGCTGTACCGGAAAGACGAATTTGGACAGGAGGCAGGACTGCCTTCGGTATCCGCGGACTGTCCGGCATATGCTCCTGCCGGGGGCTGGATGGGGCAGTATATCAAGGGACGTGACGGCTGTGTCTGGTGTGGTCCCAGCTGGCCTTATACCACGGGAATTATTCTTGATATGCTGGGAAAACAAAGCAAAAAAAGAAACCATCTTCTGGACAGGCTGTTTAAAGACCAGCTTCACTTATATGCATTACAGCATTTCCGCGATCAGGACATCAGAAGACCATGTCTTGTGGAACATTATAATCCGGAGACAGGAGAGCCTCTCAGTGATGAGATCGATTATAACCATTCTTTTTTTATTCAGCTTATTATGGAACATGTTCTGGGAATTGGCGTATCGGAGCATGAAATTACGATCGATCCGGTAGATATTGGTCTTACTTACTTTAAAGGAGGACCTGTTTCTGTCCGTGGTCATGAATTGATTGTAGAGTATAGGAAAAATGAGTATTTCCGTGTGGAATTCGATTCCCGCAGTGTGGCAGAGAAAGAGAAGCTGGAACGGGTTTTAATTCCTTTATAGTGTGATACAGCAGAGAAAGGGAAATTACTATGAGAGAGTATTTGCGTTTAAATACACTTACGGAAGATGGTTATTTATATTGGAATCCGGCGAGAGAAATGGCAGAAGCGCTGATCTCCAATGAGCCATACAGAAGCTGTCATGCCGCTGATTTACTGGAACTGAATAATGGGGATCTGCTTTGCTGCTGGTTTGCCGGAAGCAGGGAAGGAAATGCAGATATAAGTATCGTAATGTCACGATTGAGTGCGGGAGAAAACAAATGGACAGATCCGGTTAAGGTGACGGATGATGTTGTGAAATCAGAGCAGAATCCATCTCTGTTCCTTACGCCTTCTGGGGAAATCTGGCTGGTTTATACGGCACAGGACGCAAAAAGAACGGAAATGAAAAGTAACTTCAATCTTCAGTACACTGCTGAAATTCGATGTAAAATATCAAAGGATGGCGGGTACTCATGGGGAAAAGAAGAAGTATTGTTTTCCAGAAAGGGTTCCTTCTGCCGGCAAAAAATACAGATCTTGTCGGATGGCAGGTGGATTTTTGGAAACTGGCTGTGTTTTGACGATGATACGCGCAATGGAAGCGATGTGACGGTTATGCAGATTTCCGATGATCAGGGAAAATCCTGGAGAGAGATTCCGGTAGCAGGAAGCAGAGGACGTGTTCATGCCAATATCGTGGAATTGTCACCAGGGCATTTAGCTGCATTTTTCCGAAGCCGGTCAGCTGATTTTATCTACCGTTCTGTTTCGAATGATCATGGTGAAAGCTGGACGGAACCGGTAAGAACATCGCTTCCCAACAATAATTCCAGTATATCGGTGATCCGGCTTAAGAATGGACATCTGGCCGCTGCGTTTAATCCGGTGCATTTTAACAACGATCCTGAAAAGACTGTCTGGCCGGCGGTTCGGTGTCCGGTGGCATTTGCCGTATCAGAGGATGGGGGTGAGACATGGCCGTATGAGCGGATTGCAGAACCGGGAGAAGGATTCATTGGTGCTCAAAATGAGATATATAACCGCAGATATGAATATCCGGTGATTATGCAGGGCAGAGACGAAATGATTCATGCAGCGTGGAGCTGGGGGGACAGAGCTTGTATAAAATACGTATGCGTGGACGAAAAATGGATTTTGTGTCGCTAAAATAAAGCGTGGAAATACCGACTCCAAACGGTATTCCCACGCTTTTCCCACTATAAATTACTCTTCGTAGACATCATCGGCACATTCACCCGCATCGCATTCTCATTATAAAAGGTCTTATAATCGGACGGCGACATGCTGCAGAATCGGTGGAAGACGCGGTTGAACTGGGAAAAGCTGGAGAAGCCGATCTTTTCCGCGATGTCAGTGATCTTTAAGCTGGTGTTTAGCAGCAGGTACTGGGCGTTTTTGACGCGGGTCTGCTGGATGTACTGCACGACGGTGAAGCCGGTCACCAGCTTGAACTGGTGGGACAGGTAGAAGGAGCTGATAAAGAATTTGTCGGCCAGGTACGCCAGTGAGAGATCCTCGTTATAGTGCGTCTGTATGTAGTTGGTGATGGTATATATTTTCTCTTTGATGCTTCTCTCGGAATTGTATTCATAGAGATTTTCGTTCCGCATCTGGTAGAGCGTGAACAAAAATTCTGTGAATTTGTTGTTAATCATCATATTTCTGATGGCGGGATCTTCTACGGTGTGGCTTAGTTCCGTAAGCTGGTTGATGAGCTGGAACAGCGTTTTCTGGCGCTCTAAGTCAAAACGGAAAATCGGGACCGGATCATTGAAGATAGACAGAATTCTGTCATATCCTTCCGGGTGGAGCAGCAGATGCTTGGGAACCATGAAATTGATGATGATGCGGTCGCTGGGAGGACCCGGTAAGTACTCCGTCTGATGCAGGATGGCCGGAGCCAGCAGGACGATATCATTGTTTATGATGGAGTAAGGTTTTCCTGCGATAAAATGATACGCCTTCGGACTTAAGAGAATCATGATCTCGTAAAACATGTGCATATGCGGGAAAGACATGTTCACAGAGTAGGAACGCGCATCGTAATCAAAATAGTAGCAGATGGAATTTTCCACCGGGGTTTTCAGTTCATTGATGATGATTGAAAACCCCTTTTCGTAGTTTAAGACGGAATCAGGGTATGGTTTCATCATAAAGTTTCTCCTTTACTTTAGTGCTGCATTTTAATCGCGCAATTCAAAACTAACTCTATTTTACTATAAATCGGGAAAAAAAGCAAAATACGTAATATAAAAATGATAAAAAGAGCAAGAAGGGAATAGATATTGCCCTGTATTTTCTATATACTCTACTATGAAATAGAGAATAAGACAGATCGAAAAGCGGGAGGATATGGATAAATAAATGAAGACGTGGAAAAAAGCAGTTCCATTTTTGTGTTTTGCGGTTCTGATGTTCGGGCTGGGTTCCAGCGATTCGCTCAGAGGCATATTTGCCCCTGTGTTTCAGAACCGGTATGCGCTCAGCGATACCCAGCTGTCCCTGATTGTTACCATCAGCTATGTGGGAAACCTGTTGTTTCTGAGTCTGGGCGGAAAGCTTCTGGATACGTTCGGGCGGAAAACGGTGGTACTGTCGGTGACGGCAATCTGGGTGCTGTCCATGCTGTTAAACGTGGTGTCCGACAGCTATATCTGCATTCTGATCTCCATGTTTTTTGCGCTGGGAGCATCGACACTGTTAAATACCACAGTAAATATTTTAACGCCGGTGGTTTTCAGCGGATATGCGGGTCTGATGGTAAATATTTTCTTCTTTATCCAGGGAATAGGAACCAGCGGCAGCCAGTTTGTGCTGGGACGGTATGGGCTCAGCTATCCCGGGTTTAAGGGCGTGAGCTTCCTTCTGCTTCTGATCGGAGCGGCCGCAGGCTTCCTTCTTATTTTAATACCGTTGGGTGGAGAGAAGCAGCCGGAACACCTGCAGTCCAAAGGTAAAACGGAAGCCCCCGTCACGCAGGCAAATCCCAAACCGGCAGTATTCATTCTCCTGTGCACCATGATAGGCTTTTACTTCATCGGAGAGCACGGAATCATGAACTGGCTCTTTTCGTACTGTATTCAGGCGTTCCAGCTTCCAAGCGGCAAAGCCTCGGTTTACCTATCCCTGTTCTGGGGCGGCATGACGGCTGGGCGGCTGATCTTTGCGCCTGTGGTCCAAAGACAAGGAACGGTGAAAAGTATCCGGATCTTTGGAACGGTGGGAACACTGCTGTTCTGTGCGGGCATTTTGATCGGGGAAAATGGAATTCTGCTTCTAAGCATATCCGGTCTGGCAATTTCCGTGCTCTACCCGACCATGGTGCTGCTGATTCAGCAGATCTATCCGGCCGAGGTAGTGGCGACCAGAACAGGCGCGATTATCAGCGTGGCGACGGTTGCGGATATTGTGTTCAACCTGTTCTTCGGGGTGATCACGGGGGCGATCGGATACCGGTTAAGCTTTATGATACTGCCGGCCTGTATGGTTGGATTTAATATCTGTTACATGGCACTGCAAAAATATATTTGGAGGAATGTGGAATGAAACGTTATATAAAACACCTGATGAAGGGCGCTGAGATCAGAACCGATAACTTTTTAAGAAGCCAGGATAAGAATCCGGAGAGCATCCAGTATGGTGGGATGCACGGTGATGTGGCGGAGGCGAAGACGACCATCTACCATATGGCCACGGCGCTGTCTGTCTATTTTAAGGAGGACAGCAGATTTTACCAAAACGAAGCACTGTTTGACGCGATCAATCTGGCCTGCGGCTTTGTCCGGAGAATGCAGCGGGAAAATGGATCGTTCGATTATCCTACCTGCAACTTCCAGTCCGCCGCCGATACTTCCTTCTGCTTTAAGAGGCTGATCCTGGGGTACCGTCTGTTAGACAAATACGGAACCGGCGGAGATAAGACAGAGGTCCTGAAGAGAAAATATCTGGTTATCATGCAGGAGGCGTTAAAGGCAATCCGTGACGGCGGATTCCACACGCCGAATCACAGATGGGGCATAACCGCGGCGCTTTTGCAGGGAGCTAACTTATTCGCAGAGGACGAGGCGTTCGCAGACAGCCTGAGAAAACGGGCGGCCCAGTATCTGGCCGAGGGAGTCGATGAGGATGAGGACGGCGAGTATGCCGAGCGTTCCACCGGTAATTACAATGCCGTTGTCAATAACGCCATGTTTGCCATTGGACAGGAGACCGGCGAGGAGCTTTATTACGACTACGCAAGAAAAAATCTGAAGATGATGCTTCTCTATATCGACCCGGACGATACCATTTTCACACAGAACTCGTCCCGTCAGGATAAGGGAAGGGCCGAATATGCGGACAAGTACTTTTACCAGTACTTATACGCGGCGTGCCTGGGGGACGACGGAGTCTTCGATGGTGCGGCGCATAAGATCGTGAAGGATAATATGGAACGCGGGGATATCGCGCCGGACTGCTTCCCGGTGATTATGACACACGATGAGATGATGAAGCATGAATTTACGGAATACGGATTTGCGGAATCCTACCGGAAATACTTCAGACACTCGGGCGTTCTCCGGGTGAAAAAAGAGGAGTATACCTACACGGTTCTGAATGGAAAGAGTTCCTTCCTGTTTTTCAAGACGGGAAGTACGGCTGTTTGTGTGAAGATTGGCGAGAGCTGCTGCGAGAAGCGGAATTTCGTCCCGAAGACGATGGAAGTGAACGAGCAGGGCTGCGTGCTGAGCGAGACGTTTGACTCCTGGTACTATCTTCCCTTTGACGAGCCTCAGAACACCTCCGACTGGTGGGAGACGGACCAGACGAAGAGGAAGAAGCTGCTTCCGGAAAGGCTGAACACGAGGCTGGAGATCCGGGAGCTTCCCGAGGGGCTGGAACTTCATTTAAAGGCAGATGGCTTAAAGGGGCTTCCTCTCCGGTTGGAGATCTGCATACCCGCGGGGACAACGGTTGAAAATGAACATTTTTATATGAAGGCAGAGGCCGGAAGCGGCATGATTCTGCGGGATGGCTGTTTACAGGTGAAGGACAGCGACAGAGAGCTTGTCATGGGACCGGGATTTGGAAGCCATGAGTTTAAAGGACATTATTCCGGGGAAGAGGTCAACGATTCCGGATTTACGGTGTACTGCAATGAGTATACACCACTGGAGAAAGTATTTAAAATTTGTGTAAAACATTCATAATAGCCGTTTTGAGCAAGATATGCAATACTTTTACTCTATTTCTAACAATAATTGCATAGCTTGCCAGAATGATTGGCTATATAATATAGATAGTTTAAGGAGACAGCGAGATGATGATGAAAAATAATCTGGAAGAAAAGAAAGACATGCTTTTGGAGGAAATTACAGAAAAACTGGAATGTCTCATCAATGGATTTGAAAAAGTTCTTTACGATGATGATGATATTTTCCTTCAGAACATGAAAACCGATAACCTGGCAGGAGATGACGTACAGAAATACCGTTTCTGGGAATGGACTCAGGGAGTCGGGCTGTTCGGGCTCTGGAAGCAGTTCGAGGAAAACCGGGACGAAAAGGCGCTTGCCATGCTGAAACGGTATTACGATGAGCGGATTGCCGACGGCCTTCCATCCTGCAACATCAACACCACGGCACCCATGCTGACACTTACATATCTGTATGAATACACAAAGAATGAGACTTACGGGGAGACTTGCAGGGAATGGCTTAAAAAGGTTTTGACCGAGCTTCCGAGAACGAAGGAAGGCGGATTCCAGCATCTCACCTCCGATACGCTGAATGAACAGGAGCTTTGGGACGACACTCTGTTTATGACCATTCTCTTTATTGCCAGAATGGGGAAACTGATGAATGACAGGGCGTGCATCGAGGAGGCCCAGTATCAGTTTGAACTCCACAAAAAGTATCTGGAGGACCGGAAGACAGGGCTGTGGTTCCATGGATGGACCTTCAACGGCAGGCATAATTTCGCCGGAGGGCTCTGGGGAAGAGGCAACAGCTGGGTTACAATCGCGATTCCGGAGCTGATCGGGATCCTGGGAGACGACTGCGAGCCGGTGATCAGGAGGCTTCTGACCGAGACTCTCTTAAACCAGGTGGAAGCCTTAAAGACCTACCAGGCGGATAACGGAATGTGGCATACGCTGATCGACGACAGTGATTCCTATCTGGAGACCAGCGCAACGACCGGCTTTGCATACGGTATGCTGAAGGCGGCCCACATGGGACTGATCGATGAATCCTTTGCAGAATGCGGAATGAAGCCGCTGGGAGCTGTGATGGATTACATCAGCGAGGACGGCGTGGTAGGACAGGTATCCTACGGAACCCCGATGGGAAGGGAAGAGAAGCAGTTTTACAAGGACATTGAGATCCGTCCGATGCCTTACGGGCAGGCGATGGCGATTCTGTATCTGATTGAAGCGAGAAAAGAGCTGACAAGGGAGGTAAAATAATGGCAAATACGAACACGGCGGGGGCTGTGCCTGCCAGAAGAAAGAAGAGGGACACGCGCCAGCTTTGGGCATTTGGTTTCTGTCTGCCCAATATCCTGTTCTTTCTGGTATTCTTCGTAGCGCCTGCGATAGTAGGTGTCTGGTACTCATTAACCAATTACAATGGGTTTAAGCAGATGGATTTCGTCGGGCTGAGCAATTACATCAAGCTGTTTCGGGATCCGGAATTCTATAAGACCCTGTGGCAGACGATCCTTTATTCCATCGTTTCCGTGCCTCTGGGCTACGCGGTGGCGCTGGGACTGGGACTTTTACTCTCCTCAGAGAAAATCAAAGGCATCACGATCTTAAGAATCCTGATTTACTGGCCGATCCTGCTTTCGACCATCATGGTCGGCCTTACCTGGAGATGGATCTTCGGCGAGAGCTTCGGCCTCATCAACTACCTGCTTCAGTGTATCGGGCTGGACGGAATCAAATGGGCGACAAATCCGACGGCTGCCTTCATTACCACGATCATTGCGGGCATCTGGTCCGGATGCGGAACGAATATGCTGATCTTCATCGGGGCGCTCAAACAGGTTCCGGGAGAGCTGCTGGAAGCGGCAAATTTAGACGGGGCAAACAAATGGCAGTCATTCAAGCATATTATTCTGCCCCATTTAAAACCGGTTTCCTTCATGGTCATCATTCTCTCCGTGATCTCCTCTTTCAAGGTGTTCGCCATGGTGCAGACCCTTACGAACGGAGGTCCGGGTACGGCCACGACATACATGATCCAGTATATCTATACAACCGGCTTTACCAAGAACAAGGTCGGATACGCGAGTGCCGTTTCCATGGTGCTGTTTGTAATCCTGCTGATCCTTTCTTTCGTACAGACGAAGGTCAGCGACAAGAGCAATGATTAGGGAGGTGGAGAAAAGTGAAAACTGCAAATAAAGTTTTAAAATATGTGTTCGCATTTGGTTTCGCCATTCTCTGGATTTTCCCGGTCATATGGCTGATTATCAGTTCCTTTAAGGATGGATCGGAATTATTTAATTATCCACTGACCATACTGCCGGAGCATTTTACACTGGAGAATTACACGACTGCGCTTCAGCAGTTTGATTTAATCCGATACACCAGCAATACCGCATTTATCACAGTGGTTGCCACGGTTATCACCGTTTTAATGAGCTGTATGTGCGGCTACGCGCTGGCAAAATATAAGTACAAATGGCTGAATGTCCTGTTTATGTGTCTGCTTGCGACGACCATGCTGCCGACCGAGGTCATTATGAGCCCAAGCTTTACCGTATTGAATACCCTTGGCCTTTACAACAGCCTCTGGGGCTGCATCATACCGACCGTAGGAACCATGACCGGCGTATTCTTAATGAGGCAGTTCTTTATCACGGTACCGACAGAGCTCATGGAATCGGCGCGGATCGATGGCGCTAATGAAGGATCCATCTTTGTGAGAATCATGCTCCCGATTTGTAAACCGCAGATAGCGATTCTGGCGATCTTCAGTTTCCAGTGGAGATGGAACGACTATATCTGGCCGCTGCTCGCACTCAGTGATCCGAAGAAATATACGCTTCAGCTTGCACTCAGGACGCTGTCCGGTGCGGAGGCGGTCAACTGGACGGTTCTGCTCTCTACAGCGGTTCTCTCCATGATTCCGATTCTGATCGTATTTATCGTCTTCAATAAACAGATTATGAACGCCAACATGTCGTCCGGTGTAAAGGGATAACCGGGAAACGGCGGCAGAAATTAAGGAACAATGTGAAAAACAACAAATTTTATAATGAAAATCAGGAGGAAATGATTCATGAAAAAAAGATTACTGACAGGCGCAGTGTGTTTATCACTGGCAGGAATGACAATGCTGACAGCGTGCTCCGGTAAGGAGTCCGCAAAGAAAGGAAACGTGGAACTGGAGATTCTGCTTGCCGACGATACGCTGGAAGGCGGTGCGATGAAGGCTGTCGTAGAAAAGTTCAACGAGGAGCACAAGGACCAGGGCGTAACCGCATTTGTCAATGAGATTGCATACGCCGATATGGAGACGCAGATCAAGAACCGTGCAAAGGCAGGCAATCTGCCGGCGATCTGCAAGATGTCAAACTTCGATACGTATATCGATTACGTACTTCCGCTGGACGACACCTCCCTCGATCCGGACAACTTTAACCGAAGCGGCGTCAGGAACGGCAAGCTTTACGGTACAGATGTAAATGATACGGCAGTAGGTATGGTCATCAATAAGACAGCCTTTGATGCGGCGGGAGTTTCCTATCCGACCACATCAGAGGAACGCTGGACATGGGACGAGTTTTCCGCGGCAGTAAAAGAGGTAGCGGAAAAGAATGAGAAGATCACGACTCCTTTCGTGATTGACCACTCTCAGCAGCGTTCCGGAACCGTGCTCTATCAGTTCGGCATGAAGTATTTCGATCCGGACGACTCGACAAAGGTCACCTTCAGAAGTGAAGATACGAAAAAGGGTGTGGAATTCTTCCTCGATATGTTTAAGGAGGGCGGCATTTCCAAGGCATCCATCGGTACCGGTGCAGAGAATGCACAGGACGTATTTAAGACAGGTACGGTAGCGGCCCATATGGCTGGCAACTGGGTTATCTCAGATTATACACAGAATATTAAGGATTTCGAGTGGACACCTGTTCTCATGCCGTATGAGAAGGAAAAGGCAACCTGTCTGGGCGGCAACTGGCTGTATGCATTCGATGGCTCAGGCATGGAGGACCAGGCGAAGAAGTTTCTGGAATGGTTCTATCAGCCTGAGAATTACTCCCTCTACTGCCAGACCGGCAACTATCTGCCGGGAACGAAGGACGTAGAAGTAGACTATGAGATCGAAGGAATCAACATTTTCAACATGGAAATCGCAGAGTCGATCAATCAGCCTCAGTATGACCAGTCCATCACAGAGCAGGAGCACAGCGGTGAAAATACGGGAAACGCACTGCGCGATGCACTCGACCGGGCGATCGCAGGCGAGCTTGACGCGGACGGCGTCATGGATTACGTAGTGACTCAGTTCCTGGAGAACCTTTCAGGAGTTCACGAGTAAGCGAAAGTTCAATGCAATTTGAATACTTATCATCAGGCACATGGGATATGAAAGCTTCTTTCATATCCCAGTACTGCATTCAGGGAGAAAAATCATGGAATTAACGTATCAGATCGGATATGACGAGACAATCAGCAGATGGAATGTGACAGCCATGGGGAAGGAACCATTCAATTCCCCGAAGAAATCCTTTGAGGCCGAGGTGAACATGGAGGAATCCTATGTTCAGGTGGTGTATCCGGTCAGAGAGGCATTTTTAAAGGAAGAAAGGATCCAAAAGGCGGCCCGGTATGACGGCCCGTACGAGAATCTTTATTTCCCGTTTGAGAATAACAGAATTGACTTATCCACGTTTCTCCACACGCCCCATTACATATACGTCCATGCGAAGGCGGGCGTGCGCGCGGCGGAGGAGGGAAGCTATCCGTTCGATCTCTATACCTGCGGCGGAGTCAGAGTGTGGGTGAACGGCGGGGAACAGGCCTGCTATACGCCTTACACCAGAAATATCGCGGGCCACACCCGGGTGAACCTTTTCCTGAAAAAAGGCCTTAATGAAATCAAGGTTTACGCGGATGAATTGGCGGAACGGGATGTCTTCTTCTATTTTGAACTGCGGTATAAGGGCGTTACACCGGTGGAAGGCAGTGTGGAAGTGACCGAACAGCCGGAGGAGATAAAAAAGGCGGAGGAAATCTTAAAGAGCTGCTATTTTCAGCAGGACATGTATACAGAGGGAGAGGTTCGGCTCTGCTATGACCGGACGCTTTTGGACGGCGACACCAGGGTATACTTAACTTCAAGTCCCTGCGGAACCGGAATGCAGCTTTCCGATATAGAACATTCGGAAATGACGCTGAAAAAGGATGAGGATTACCTGGTATTTGCTGAGACAGAGGAAAGCAGCATCCGGCTTTCAAGAATCTCCGTCTGCTTAACGGTGGGGAACTACGTGGTACCGAGAAATTTATTCGTCGGGATCATTCCGAAAAGCCGGATCGTGCTGGAACCGGCGGCGGCGATCGGGGAGAGGAAGCAGCAGGCCCTGGAATTCCTGGTGAAGAACGGCGAGATCGGTTTCCAGTCCGTAATCACCTCCCTGGAGCTGTTAAAGGGCTGGAATGACAATGCGGAGAAGGGCTTTGATCTGGCCTGCAAAAAAGTCGAGCGCCACGACGACTGCGCGGACTTCAGCCTCGCGCCATTTACCCTCTTGATGACCCGCTACCGGAATCTTCTGACGCCGGAAAAGGCGGAGCGGATCAAAGCGATGGTGCTGAATTTCCGGTACTGGATCGACGAACCGGGAAATGACGTGATGTGGTATTTCAGCGAAAATCACGCATTCCTGTTCCACGTTTCCCAGTATCTCTGGGGCTGTATTTTCGGGAAAGAGACATTTACCGTCAGCGGCAGAACGGGAGCGGAGCAGTCTGAAATCGGGAAGAAACGGGTGCTTGCATGGTTCGACAACTTTTTTGCCTACGGTTACGCGGAGTGGAATTCGGCAACCTATATTCCCATCGATCTAATCGGATTTTTCAGCCTGTATTTGAACGCTCCCGATGAGGACATCCGGCAGAAGGCTAAAAGGGCGCTGGATTTCACCATGCAGGTCATCGGATTTAACTCCTTTGAGGGTGTGATGAATACTACCTACGGAAGAATTTACGAGGAGACCATCAAGACGCGGCTCCAGGTCGAACCGAATTTTGTGAGCTGGGTGTCTACGGGGAGAGGCTACTGCACCTATTACGGCAATGCCACCTGTTTATACGCCATCAGCGATTACGAACCGGAGGACTACGAAATGGAATGCCGTCCCCAGCCAGGACAGGGGGTGGCCATGGAAAACGACCAGGGAATCGCAGGGGTGAAGATCAACATTTACCGGACCGGAGAGTACTTAACGGCGGGAGTCAGACGGTTTAAGCCATTCCGTCACGGCCATCAGCAGCATCTGATGAATGTAGTATTCGGAAAGGAACGTCCGGCGATCTTCTATGTCAATCATCCGGGTGAGCGGGTCTTCAGCGGGGAAAACCGTCCCAGCTACTGGGCGGGCAATGGAACCATGCCGTGGATCGAGCGGTACCGGAATTTAACGGTCATGGTGTTTGCCATCGATCCGAACGAACTCGTACATTACATCCATGCCTACACGCCGGTCTATGAGTATGAAGCGTATGCCTGCGACGGCAGCTGGTTCTTTGCAAAATCCGGTGACGGATATCTGGGAAGCTGGTTTTCCAACGGGTACGAGATGACGGCCTATGGAGCCAACACGGAGAAAGAACTGGTATCACGGGGATTAAACCATGCCGTGATTGTAAAATGCGGGTCGAAGGAGGAGTTTGGCAGTTTCGAGGCATTTCAGAAGAGCTTAAAAGAGATGGAAATCGAATGGAACGGGGATCGCAGCGCTGCGTTTACAGACAGCCAGTATGGGGAAATCCGGGTGAGAGACGCGGAAGAATTCCTGGTTGACGGCACGGCAGTATCGGTGGAACCGGCAAAGGGATTCCGGTTCCTGCGGACGAAACTGTAGTGGGGGGATGCGGCTGCGGTGCGGAAAGCCTTTCGGCTCCTCCATACTCACGCATCACTGACTGAATCGAGTCCTTCCAGGTTAAAAGGCGGCGTATATTCTTCTTTTGCGCTGCTTTTTTCCTGCATAAAACCATGGACAAGTCCCAGCTCAATGGCGGTATCGACTACCTTGTAGTACTCATACGATGTAATGCGGCGGTTGATCTCCGGAAAACTGCCGCTTTTATAAAATGGGGTGTACTGGCTCATCAGGCTCACATCGAATTTCCCTTCCGGAAGATGTTCCTTCATCCAGTGCAGCAGCAACATGGAATCGTCCTTCGCCCCGGGCAGCACCATGTGGCGTATGATGACTCCCTTTTTCATTAGTGTGCATGCGGGGGCATCGGGGGTTTCCGGATCCTGAAAGGAAGTGAATTCGGGCGTCCCGGTCTGCCGGATCATCTGCAGAATGGCGGCCGATGCCTTTTCAAAGTAGTCAGGCGCCTTGCTGTAGCGGGCGGACAGCCGGGAACTGTAGTATTTCAAATCGGGCAGCCAGATGTCCACGTAGCCCTTAAGGGCTTTTACCACCTCTGTCCGTTCATAGCCGCCGCAGTTATAGACCACGGGGATGGAAAGCCTGGGCTTTACGAGATCCAGGGCGGAGATGACGGAGGGGAGATACTGGGTGGCGGTGACGAGATTGATATTGTGAGCGCCTTCATCCTGAAGGCGAAGAAAGATATCGCCAAGCTGCCGGACCGTGATCTCCTTTCCCAGTCCCTCCTGACTGATGGGGTAATTCTGGCAGAAGCAGCAGCGAAGGGTACAACCGGTGAAAAATACTGTGCCGCTTCCGTGGATTCCGCTGATCCACGGCTCCTCCCACTGGTGAAGGGCCGCCCGGGCCGCCATGACGGTATCGCCGCAGCCGCAGAAGCCCTTCGCTCCAGCGGTGCGGCGGTCGGCCATACAGCTCCTGGGACAGAGCGTGCAGGAATCATATTGGGAAATCAAATCCATCGTGAACCTCCTGTATTTGACAAAATCACTTTTCTACATTAATATAGTAAACAATATACATAAAAAAAGCAAGTGAACAGGTGATAACACATGGAAAATCAAGAGAGAATAAGAGCATTGAAGTACGCATTTCCCAGGACGGTGCCGGTGATGGCGGGATATCTTGTGCTGGGAACCGCCTATGGAATTTTAATGAACATCAACGGTTTCGGTATCTGGTGGGCCCTCGCCATCAGCGTGTTTGTCTACGCGGGGAGCCTGCAGTATCTGGGAATTACATTTCTGACGGCGATGGTGAATCCCATTTACGCATTTTTAATGTCCCTGATGCTGAATGCCAGACATCTCTTTTATGGCCTTTCCATGCTGGACAAGTACCGTGACGCGGGGAAATTAAAGCCGTATCTGATCTTTGCACTGACGGATGAGACATTTTCCATCGTATGCCATGAGGAGCCGCCGAAGAGCATTCCGAGATACTGGGTCTGCTTCTGGATCTCCATCCTGGACCAGTGCTACTGGGTGGCGGGAACCGTCATCGGTGTGCTGCTGGGGAGTCTGATTACATTTGATACGACAGGACTGGATTTTGCGCTGACTGCGCTGTTTGTCGTTATATTTACAGACCAGTGGAAGTCGGGCAACGGCCATAAGGCCGCATTGACCGGTGTGGCGGCATCGGCGCTCTGCGTACTGATCTTTGGCCAGAGCGCATTTATCATACCGGCCATGATTCTGATTCTGGCTGCGATCACATGGGATTATAAGAAGAACGGAAAGGAGATGGAGGCATGAGCGGACATACTGTACAGGGAATCGTGATTATCGCTGTGATGGCGGCGGCCACACTGTTCACAAGATTCCTTCCCTTTATTCTGTTTCCGGCAGGAAAGAAGACTCCTAAATATATCAGTTTTCTGGGAACAACACTTCCCTATGCTACAATCGGGCTTTTGGTGGTATACTGTTTAAAAGACGTTAATTTTATTTCCTGGCCGCATGCGCTGCCGGAGATAATATCGGTCGCGGCGATCGTGCTTCTCCATGTCTGGAAGGGCAATTCACTTCTGAGCATCGGAGCGGGAACCGTGATCTACATGGTGCTTATACAGGGAGTGTTCGGATGAACAAAAAATCAAAGGTTGTGAAAACGTACGGGGCCGTTCATAAGAGGCGGCTTCCGGTTATACTGGCGGTCGCGGCGATCCTGGTGGCGGCAGGTATCATCATAGGCATGAATATCTATGATGAGTACCACACGTACCGCAGCAGCGAGGCGACGGAATTTGAGATGACGGCAGAGGAGAAAAACGGACTTCTGCTGACCTCAGAGACGAAGACGCTGCTGGGAAAGGTCTACGCGGGCTTTACAGTCTGGGATGCGGAAAGCGGCGAGCCCATCTACCAGTGTCCCGATCTGTATCTGGTCAGGGATCTGGCTTCCATCAGCTGGGGGGCGGAGGAGGAATCTGTCGTTCTGACACAAAAGGATGGAAGCAGCGTGATCTATGTCCGGGCTGGAGACAGGTGGGAGAAAGAGAGCCGGTAGCCAATGGAAAAAGTGAGCCGGCAGCCGGGCTTCCCGGCGACCGCTCAATAACCCTCCGGAAGGGACTTCTGCTCCCTGAATTCCTTCGGCGATAGGCCGAATTCCTTTTTAAACGCACGGTAAAAACTGGTATAATCTGAAAAACCGTACTGATGGTACAGCTCACCAAATGGAATCCCTGACAGGATTCCATTTTTGCTTGCCTGAAGACGCTTCTTCAAGATGTACTGATGCAGAGAGATTCCCATGTTGTCCTTGAACACGTGGGAAATATGGTATTTGCTTGCATAGAAAAATGACGCCAGGTGGTCAAGGGACAGATCCTCATCTAAATGGTTGTTGATATAATCGCAGACATTTAAATAGAGCACATTTTCATAGACAGCGGGAACCTGGTGTAAGGAGTCGTAGGTAATCCGGTTTAAATGGAGCAGGAAGGAACAGACCATTAAATGGGCGGAGGTCTCACGAAACGGTTTGTTCCCCCTCATCTCCTCAATCATGTCCAGAAGTCGTCCCTGGAGATCCTGAAAGATGATAAAGTCTGTCCGGAAATGGTACTGCTTTTTTTCCTCCACCTGACGGAAGCTGTAGGCAAAATCCTCAGATCTGGCCACCAGCGCCTCGTAATAGGGGCGGCTGATCCAGAGCACGAATCTTCGGTAGTCCTGTCCGGTGGAATGGAAGATGGGATGGTGCCTCGTCTCCGGCGGGATCATTAAATAGTCGCCGTACTGCAGCTCGTACCGGTTCCCGTCCACCTCATAGGTCACGTCTCCGTTCAGGAAAAAATAGATCTCATAATAGGGATGGGTATGATCCACCACATGATCGAGATCGATGTCATTGTAAAAAAATACCTCAAATTCCCCGGAATTCATGTATTGTCTGGTATTAAAACCGGTAGATAATTCTTTTTTCATGTGAAAACCTCCAAAGACAGTGTGTGTAGCATCCTGTTCCTTAGCTATAGTATAGTAGAGAACCGCAACTTTTGCAATGTGAACGGCAACTAAATCCATGGTATTCAAAACAGAATTTGTTATACTAAGGACATGAGGCAGCGAGATGACGGGCTGCAGACAAATTTCTAATATTCAAGGAGGTTTATCATGAAATTATCATTCAGATGGTACGGAGACGATGACAAGGTAACGCTGGAGCAGATTCGCCAGATCCCGGGCATGCATTCCATCGTAACGGCCGTATATGACGTTCCGGTCGGCGAGGTATGGAGTAATGAAAGCATTGCAAAGCTTAAAAAAGAAACCGAGGATGCAGGCCTTGCGTTTGAGGTGATCGAGAGCATTCCGGTTCATGAGGACATCAAGCTGGGCAAATCGACGAGAGACCAGTACATTGCGAACTACTGTGAAAATATCCGCCGCGTTGCCAGGGCGGGAATCAAATGCATCTGTTATAATTTCATGCCTGTCTTTGACTGGACAAGAACCCAGCTGGACCATGTGCTGGAGGACGGTTCTACATCACTGGTCTATTATCAGGATCAGGTAGACAAGGTAAACCCACTTGAGAGCGACAGCGATTTAACACTTCCCGGATGGGATTCCAGCTACACAAGAGACGAATTAAAAAAAGTGGTATCCCAGTACAATGCCATGTCGGAGGACGACTTATGGAACAACTTAAAATACTTCCTGGAAGCCATCATTCCGGTAGCTGCGGAGTGTGACGTAAATATGGCGATCCACGAGGATGATCCCTGCTGGAGCATCTTTGGACTTCCGAGAATCATCACCTGCGAAGAGAACTTGGACCGTTTCTTAAAGCTGGTTGACGATAAGCACAACGGCATCACCCTCTGTACCGGTTCCCTGGGCTGCTCCAATAAGAACGACGTGGTAAAGATGGCGGCTAAATATGCGGCCATGGGAAGAATCCATTTCGTTCATGCGAGAAATGTGGCAGTTCTGGATAACAATCAGGGCTTCGAGGAGAGAGCGCATTTATCCAGCTGCGGTTCCCTTGATATGTTTGCCATTTTAAAGGCGCTTTATGACAATGGATTTGACGGCTATATGCGTCCGGATCACGGCCGCATGATCTGGGGCGAGACAGGGCGCGCAGGATACGGCCTCTACGACAGAGCGCTGGGCGCCACCTATTTAAACGGACTCTGGGAAGCCATCGACAAAATGAGCCGGTAGGATTGAGACAAAAATCAAAGATTTGTAAATCAACGATTATTAAAATAGAAAGAGGGAAATGACTTATGGGATTATCATTTGGAACGGATTTAACAGGAAAAGTTGCAGTTGTTACAGGCGCAGGCGGAGTTTTATGCGGTATGTTTGCAAAGACGCTGGCTGAGGCAGGCGCAAAGGTTGCAGTTCTCGATTTGAACGAAGAGGCGGCCGGCAGGGTTGCAGAGGACATCGTGGCAGCTGGCCATACCGCAAAGGCATACAAGGCAAACGTTCTGGAGCGTGAGAGCCTGGAAGAGGTTCACGCAAAGGTGCTGGCTGAGTTAGGTCCGTGTGACGTTCTGGTAAACGGCGCAGGCGGCAACAATCCGAAGGCGCAGACCACGAAGGAATACTTTGAGATGGGCGACATCGAGGCGGATACCATATCCTTCTTCGACTTAGACCCGAAGGGCGTGGAGTTCGTATTCAACTTAAACTTCCTGGGAACCCTGCTTCCGACACAGATCTTCGCAAAAGACATGATCGGCAGAGAAGGCTGCAACATCTTAAACGTTTCCTCCATGAACGCCTTCACCCCACTGACGAAGATTCCGGCCTACAGCGGCGCGAAGGCAGCTGTGAGTAACTTTACACAGTGGCTGGCTGTTCATTTCTCCAAGGCCGGCATCCGTGTAAATGCCATGGCGCCTGGCTTCTTTGTGACAAAGCAGAATGAAAAGCTTCTGTTCAACGAGGACGGAACAGCTACTGCGAGAACTGCTAAGATTCTGGCAGCGACTCCAATGGGACGTTTCGGCGAGGCAGAAGAATTAAACGGAACACTTCTGTTCCTGTTAAACAATGAGGCAGCCGGCTTCATCACAGGCGTGGTCATTCCGGTAGACGGCGGTTTCTCTGCTTATTCAGGCGTATAGGAGATCCCTTTCAAACAGAATATAAGAATCAAAACCCCCGAAAAGGTGCACAACGCCTTCCGGGGGTTTTCGTTATTTCGGATATTTATGACAGAACCTATTTGTCTTCTGCGATATTCTTCGCGCGCGTGATGTAAGGGTATAAGTCCTCGTAGGCTTCCTGCTCCGCCTCGGTTTCAGGCAGGGCGGGGATGAGGCCGGTGCAGTCCATGGTGGAACACGCCTGGATATCAACATCAAAATCATCGGGCTGGCTGATTGCATTTTTATCGTCTTCCATTAGTATCTCCTTTCGCAAAGCTGTACTGTTATTAGTTTGGGGAGTTTTGTCGGATTTATGCGCAACTTGCAGAATATCTTGTTTTGTACGTCACAGTCAGAAGAAAAATACGTTATATACTATGAGATCTCAAAATTATATGATATCAGGAAATTACGGAGGTAGCGTGCATGAGGATAGCAGTGTACGCAGGCAATACGTCACAGCTGGATAATGCGAGAGAATACTTTGAAAAATGGAAAAAAAGAGGGGTTCTGTTTAAAGAAGATTATTTCTTATCCACGGAGGAGCTATGCAGGGCCGTGGAGGAAAAGAATTATAGTGCCATCATTGTCTATGTGGATTCTGACTGGGCAGCAAAGGAATCTGTATTTAATCAGTTGAAGCAGAAGGAGCAGGACAGCATAATTATTTATATTTGCGGACGAAAGGATCAGTGGAAGAAATTGTCCCGTGCTAAATATACGGCAGTATTTAATGGACAGCCCATAGTCTACAACATGGAGGATATCTGTTTTCTGGAATCCTACGACAGAAAGACCAGCGTAGTGCTCGGAAAGAAAAAGATACGGGTCAAGGCCAGGCTCGATGTGGAGGAACAGAGACTTTCCAATTACCACTTCGCACGCATTAATCAGTACACTCTGATTAATATGCTGCATATACGCAGTATGGAGGGGGATGAGATCCGTATGGCTAACGGCGAGAAGCTGTATATCAGCAGCAGCCGCAGAAAGCTGTTTATGGAAAAGTACATGCAGTTTGCTCAGGAAAATTTTAGCGTCGTATGACAGATCAGGTATGACAGATGAGATACGACATATAAGAAAACCGGAATAATTCGGAGAAGCCACTGTGAAAAAAGGCTGCTTCTTCCAAATTATTCCGGCTTTTTTATTCCAATCAGATAATCCTCATGGTAAGACCGTAAGTTTTGCTTTTCCCTGTTTCCAGCTTCTGTACATGATTCTTATGTACGAATTCATCATCTTCCGTTGCGTAAATACCGGAACCGTTCCATGGCTCCACGCACAGGAATGGGGCTTCTGCCGGGTAAGGGGTCCAGAATGCGACTGTTTCAAAGCCAGGGAATCCCACCTCAATACCGTGTCCCGTATTCTTATTGATAATGGATACTTTCCTTGAGTTTAAATCGTCAAAGTATACAGCATCATCCTTGAACAGCTCCCTTGTGAGCGGCAGCCTGCGGCTGTGATCGAGACGGGGAACTCTGTGGGATGGGTCAAACTGTAAATGTTCCAGATCGTAAACCATGCTGGATGCGGTCTCGTCCTCTTCGAATTCCAGTTCGTAATCGGTGAAGGAAGCGCCTTCCTCCATCGGACAGTTAAATCCGGGATGAGCGCCGAGGCAGTAGTAGATGGTTCTGTCATCGGTGTTGGCTACGCAGTATTCCATGGAAAGCATGCCGTTCTCAATGACATAAGTTAAGGAGAGGCGGAAGGAGTATGGATAAATGGCTTTCGTCTCTTCCGTATCGTGAATCTCAAAGGTAACCATGGTATCGGACTGTCTGGTGACCTGGAAATCGACATCGCGGCAGAAGCCGTGTTTTTCGATGCAGCAGGTCTCCCCCTCGATGATGGTCTTGTTGTTCCGGCAGTTTCCTACGATGGGAAACAACAGCGGAGAGCAGCGGTTCCAGAATTTCGGGTCTCTCTGCCAGATGTATTCTTTTCCGGTGCTGTCCTTATAGGAGATTAACTGAGCGCCGATGCTGTCGATGACAGCGGATCCGTTGGAATCAAAGATCGTTACGAGCATAAAATTTACCTCTTTTCTTCTATATTAATTATTTTGATTTTGCCAGGCTTCTGGAAGGATGGTACTGACCGCAGCTTTCGCGGCTGGCCAGGTAGTACGGCAGATTCATGCGGATCGGAAGGCGGTGGCCGCCCTCGATGCGGTCAATCAGGATTTTCGCCGTCATCTGTCCCATCTCCTCCACCGGCATGTGAATGGTGGTCAGCATGGGGGAGAGATACTGGGCCGTATCGATATCATCGATGCTGATGATGGAGACATCCTCCGGAATCCGGCATCCCGTTTCCTGAATGGCTCTCATGGCTCCGATGGCCGTCACATCATTGCTGCAGAAGAGGGCGGATACATCGACACCCCGGTCAATCAGCTGTCTGGCGCCGCGGTAGCCGCCCTCCGATGACAGAGGGACATCTGCTACGTATTCCTTCTTCAAGGGAATGCCGCCTGTGTTCAGCGCGGTACAGTATCCGGTGTAACGGTCCTCATCCCTGGTCTCACCGATATATCCGATTCGCGTGTGGCCGAGGCTCATAAGGTGGTTCATAGCGGTCAGCGAGGCCTGGTAGCCGTCGCTGATAACCTGGTCGTACTTTGCATCCAGAATATTCAAACCGGTATAGGCGACGCAGTTGAAATACTTCTTTAAAAAGCTGAGCGTCTGTTTGTCGCACCGTCCCAGCACTACAACGCCGTCCACATGGTTGTCCGTAATGAGACGGAAGGTGTTGGGATGATGGATGTCAATGGCGGTAAAGGAGTACTTGAGCACATAATTATGCTTAAACGCCTCCTGTTCAATACTGCGTGCCAGCGTGGAGAAGAAAAGATCCGATTTGGAATCCTCCGTCCGGGCAAAGAGACAGGCAATCGAGCGGGAGAGCGGTTCGGGAGAATCGGTGCCTCCCATCTTCAAATCGCGGGCCGTGCTGTTGGGCGTATATCCCGTGCGCCTCACAATCTCCCAGATCCGGTCCTGCACCTCTTTGCTGGCCGCATTTGTGCTGTTTTTATTGATGACCCGGGAAACCGTGGAGATGGATACGCCGGCTTCTTTGGCGATTTCTTTCAGTGTCATAAACCAGCCCCCTTTACTTAAGTTTAACATCCTTATTATTCATGCCAGTTTATCATAAGTATACACGAAAAATGGTCAAAATGCCATAGGTGAATGGTCAAACGTTTGCGTGAAGTTTTATCTTTACGGTTACGCAAACGTTTGACTAAATAAGAGATGCTAATTTTATACAATGTGTTATAATATACACATAAAATAGAGATGTGTATTGGGGAAAATCACAAAGAAAGGGGATTTACAAATGTCTTTTGGGAATTCTGAAAACAAAAAGAAGAAGGACATCGTTGCCGCAATACCGAACTGGGGTTGGCTGCTGATATCATTTTTGGTTGCCATTGTGCTCTGGTTCTGGCTTTCGGTCAATCCGTCTACCGCAAGAAGTTTTCCATTTTTACCGGAGGTAGTCAAATCACTGAAAACTATGATTGAGAGAGGGGTTCTGTGGAACGACTTCTCCAGCAGTATGATTTCCGTCATTCTGGGATTCGTCCTTGGCTTTATCACAGCAGTGCCTATCGCGTTTATGATGGCATGGTACCGTCCGGTGCGCTACATAGTAGAACCGTGGATTCAGTTTATTCGTAATATTCCGCCTCTGGCTTACGTACCGCTTGTTGTTATCGCGGCAGGCGTCGGCAGAAAGCCACAGGTTATCGTTATCTGGCTTGCAACTTTCTTAATTATGTGCGTTACCATTTATCAGGGCGTCCGCAACGTGGATGAGACACTGATCAAGGCCGCCCGGGTTCTGGGAGCAAAAGACAGAGATATTTTTGTGAAGGTTATTTTCCCGGCAACCACCCCATTTATCATCACGGCAGTCCGTCTCGGCGTATCCGTTGCACTGACAACCTTAATCGCCGCAGAATCGACAGGTGCCGTAGCAGGACTCGGTATGAGAATCCGTTCTTTAAACAACAGCTTCGATGTTCCGCCGATGCTTCTCTACATCATTATCATCGGTATCATCGGAATTACGAGTGAAAAGATCATCAAATATCTGGAAAGGAAGTTCACGGGATGGCAGGAAACGAGAGAAATATAAAGGTTAAGATCGATCATGTGGAGAAGATCTATGAAGGCCGCAAGGGCCGTATGGTGGCGTTAAACGGCATTGACCTGGATATTATGGAGAATGAATTTATCTGCGTGGTCGGCCCTTCCGGATGCGGAAAGTCTACCCTGCTGAATATTATCGCAGGCCTTCTCCCGGCCACCTCCGGCGCCGTTTACGTAGACGGCAAGAAGGTGGAAGGCACAGGCACGGAACGAGGCGTGGTTTTCCAGCAGTATGCCTTATTCCCATGGCTGACCGTATTAAAGAATGTTATGTTTGGCCTTAAATTAAAAGGTATGAACGACGCACAGGCCAGGGAAATCGCCATGAAGTATATCAAGATGGTGGAGCTGGAGGAGTTCGTGGACGCATACCCGAAGGAACTGTCGGGCGGTATGAAGCAGAGGGTGGCGATCGCCAGAGCCTATGCGGTACAGCCGGAAGTGCTTCTCATGGATGAGCCCTTCGGAGCGCTGGATGCGCAGACGAGAACCCAGCTTCAGTCAGAGCTGACAAAGACGTGGCAGGAAGAGAAGAAGACCTGTTTCTTTATCACCCATGATGTGGAGGAGGCCGTCATTCTGGCCACCAAGGTCATTATCATGAGCGCGAGACCGGGCCGCATCAAAAAGATTGTGGACATCAATCTTCCGTATCCGCGTACGCAGGAGATGAAGATGGAGCTTCCATTCCTGGATTTAAAGACGTATATCTGGGGCGAGGTTTATCAGGAATATCTGGAAGTGCGTAAATAGGGAGTGTTTATTGAAATGCTTTATAAAAACCAATGTTTTATAAAAACCATTTAAGGAGGAAAACATTATGAAGAAGGCATTACCATTAATTATGGCGGCTCTGGTAGCTGCATCACTGGCAGGCTGCGGAAGCACCAAGACAGAGGCAACAACAGCGGCACCTGCGGAGACGACAACGGCCGCGGCGGCGGAGACGACAAAGGAAGAGGCGAAGGCTGAGGAGACAACAGAGGCTCCTACAGAAGCCAAGGCAGAGCCGATCACCATGAATGTGGCATATATGCCTAACTACGGAAGCTTATGGTCCGTGATGACGGCAAAAGAAAAAGGCTTTTTCGACGAGGAAGGCATCACCGTTAATCTCGTAGAATTCGCAGACGGTCCTACCATCATCGCAGCCATGGAGTCCGGCAGCATCGATGTCGGCTACATCGGACAGGGCGCTCATAAGCTTTGTGTCAACGGCCAGGCGAAGATCTTTGCTCTGTCCCATATCTCCAACGGCGACGCTTTAATCGGCGGCCCCGGATTCACAAAGGTTGAGGATTTAAAGGGAAAGAAAGTTGCTTATTCTTCCGGTACCTCCAGTGAAGACATTCTGGTCAACAGCCTGACAAAGGCCGGCATGACCATGGATGACATCACAGCCGTAGATATGGACGCATCCGGTATCGTAACCGCTATGATTTCCGGCGGTGTTGACGCATGTGCCACATGGTCACCAAACAGCTTGAAGATTTTAGAGGAAGTAAAAGATTCCACAAAGATCTGTGACAACTTAACCTTCTCTGATACGACAGTATCCCTTGCAAGCTGGATTGCAACACCAAAGTATGCAGACGCAAACCAGGATAAGATCCTGCGCTTCACAAGGGCTTTATTCAAAGCCATGGACTATGCTGCAGACGATCATTACGATGAAGTTGCCAAGTACGTTTCCACGCAGACAGCAACCGATTACGACAGCGTTTACGCACAGCGCGGCGACGCAGACTGGCTGACAGGAAAAGAAGTAGCGGAAGGCGCCAAAGACGGCACCGTTGAGAATTACTACAAGATTCAGCAGGATAACTTTATCAAGGCCGGCGCAGTAGAGAAAGAAGTTCCGGTAGCCGATTACGTTATGCTGGATAACATGATTGAAGCAGGCAAGTAAGAGTAAACAGTAACACACAGGTGAAGAGAGTGTCCCGGAGATTCTATTTCCAATTCAGAGACACTCTCTTTTCTAAGGCGGGATGGCGAAATGCATATCTGAACGCATTTTCAGTCCCTCCGACAGTAGACAGGAGGAAAATGATGAGTCACGCATATTACCAGTACAACAAAGAGCAGCTTTTAAAGGAACCCAGGCTCCCGCTGATCTGCATGCCGGATAACGCCACGGTTTTCCAGGCGATGGCAAAGGAGATGTTTGAAGAGATCGAGGCGAACAATCAGGCGGGAAAGAAGACTGTTTTTATCTGCCCGGTCGGCCCGGTTGGCCAGTACCCCTATTTCGTAGACATGGTCAATGAAAGGAATTTAAGTCTCAAGGATACCTGGTTTATCAACATGGACGAGTATCTGGACGACGATAAAAAATGGATTCCCGTGGATCACCCCTTAAGCTTCCATGGCTTCATGGAACGGACTGTCTATACGAAGATCAAGCCGGAACTCATCATGCCGGTAGAGCAGAGAGTATTCCCGGACCCTGAAAATGTAGGCTACATACCGGAACTGATCGAGAAGCTGGGCGGCGTCGATATTGCCTTCGGCGGCATCGGCATCAACGGCCATGTGGCATTTAACGAGGCAGATCCGTCTCTTTCACCGGAGGAATTTCTGGCACAGAAGACGCGGGTTCTCACCATCACACCGGAGACGCGAACGGCTAACGCCATCGGCGATTTCGGCGGAGCGCTGGAGGATATGCCGCATTACTGTGTGACGATTGGAATCTACGAGATCGCCCACGCGAGAAAGATCCGTCTGGGAGTGTTCCGCAACTGGCACAGAGCGGTAGTGCGCCGCACGGCCTACGGGGAACCGTCCACCGATTTCCCGGTGAGCTTATTGCAGAACCATCCGGATATTACGCTGACACTGACGGATTACGTGGCGGCGCTGACGGACTGAGAGATACAAAGACGGACTGAGAAAACAAAGTTATTGATACAGACTGGCGACAGAAAAGAAAGTGAGGATATAGACAATGCCATTGATTCCCTTAAGACCTCTGATGGAGGCAACGATAAAATACGGATTCGGCCAGGGGGCGTTTAATGTAAACGCGGTAGCCCAGGCAAAAGCAGCCATTGAAGTGCACGAGATGTTCCGTTCCCCGGCCATTTTACAGGGGGCAGACTTAGCGAACGGCTTTATGGGCGGCCGTACCGACTTTATGAATGCGACACTGGAAGACAAGAAGATCGGCGCAAAGAATATCGCGGACGCCGTAAAGAAATATGGGGCAGATTCAGATATTCCCATCGTCCTGCACCTGGATCACGGCCGTGATTTTGATTCCTGTGTGGCGGCGATCGAGGGCGGCTATACCTCTGTTATGATCGACGGTTCCTCCCTGCCATTTGACGAGAACGTGGATCTGACGAGAGAAGTGGTAAAATATGCACATGCGAGAGGCGTCAGCGTAGAGGGAGAGCTGGGCGTTCTGGCCGGCGTGGAAGATCATGTATTCTCCGCGTCCTCCACCTACACAAACCCATTAAAGGCAGTGGAATTCTTCCGTAAGACCGGCGTGGATGCACTTGCCATCTCTTACGGAACCATGCACGGCGCTTCCAAGGGAAAAGATGTAAAGCTGAGAAAAGAGATCGCCACGGCGATCAGAGAGTGCTTAAGCCATGAAGGCATCTTCGGCGCACTCGTATCTCATGGTTCCTCCACGGTGCCGAAATACATAGTAGATGAGATCAACGCTTTGGGCGGAGAACTGACGAATGCCTACGGTATTTCCATCGAGGAGCTGCAGGCAGCCATTCCGTGCGGCATCAATAAGATCAACGTGGATACGGATATCCGTCTGGCAGTCACAAGAAACATGAAGGAACTGTTTGTAAAATATCCGGAGCTTCGTACCAGCGCTTCGATCGGAGAAATCTATGAGCTGCTGGAGGCAAAGAAGAGCCAGTTTGACCCGCGTGTCTTCCTTCCGCCGATCATGGATACGGTTATGAAGGGAACAATTCCGGACGATGATGTGGCGGCGATTGTAAACTGCGTCGAGCGCGGCGTTAAGGAAGTAGTAGGAACGCTGATCGTACAGTTCGGTTCCTTCGGCAAGGCGCCGTTAGTGGAGCAGGTGACGCTGGAAGAGATGATTGAACGGTATAAGAAGAATTAAACAGAGTGTTATATGGCCCGGCAGAAGGTCCTGAGAGGGAGCGATGCCGGGCTTTTTCTGTGGGTTGCTTTTTCCATATAGATTGTTTATAGGAAAGGCCTTTTTTGCTATTTCATGAAAGATAAAAGAAAAGATTGGTATCCCCGATTGACAAAAGTCCATAAACAGTATAATATTTAATTAAATTAATTAAATAAATCAAACGATCAAAATAAACTAGGAGAAGGAGGCAGATTAAGTGGTTGATTTAAGGGGAAATCCGTTTTATCTGGATGAAGCAGGGGAGCGGTGGGTAAAGGAAACCGAGGCCGCCATGACGCCGCATGAAAAGGTATGCCAGCTTTTTGCAGACCCGCTCATGGGAAAAAGCAGGGAGGAGCTGATTCAGTTTCTGGAAGAGTATCCGCTTGCGGCCATTCCGTTCAGGGCCGCACTCTATGGCAACGAGGAGGCTCAGGATATCATGGCAGAGCTTCAGGAGCGTGCAAAAATTCCTTATCTCTACGCGGGAAACTGTGAGTCCGGTCCTAACGGCGCGTTGAAAGGGGGAACCCTGGTGGCTTCCGGGGCGCAGGTCCGGGCGACGAGAGACGCCCGTTATGCCTATGAGGTGGGACGGATTACAGGCAGTGAGACATCTGCAGTGGGGTATAACTGGACGTTTGGTCCGGTGGGGGACATCTATGGCAACTGGAGAAACAGTCTGATTAATACGAGGGCATACGGCAGTGACCCGCAGTTTGTCAGCGACTGCGTGGAGGCATATAATAAGGGGTGTATGGAATACGGCGTAGTGCCGTGCCTGAAGCATTTCCCGGGGGATGGCTGGGAAGAGAGGGACCAGCATCTGGCCATATCAAACAATGGCCTGACTTGTGAAGAGTGGGATGAGACGTATGGGAAAATCTATCAGACGGCGATTGATCATGGTGTGTTAAGCATCATGGCGGCCCATTTTACGCTTCCCGCCTATCAGAAGAAGCTGAATCCGCAGCTGGAGGAACGGGATATGCAGCCAGCCTGCCTTTCCAGAGAGCTAATCGGGGGGCTTCTGCGCGGCCGGCTTGGGTTTCATGGTCTTGTGGTAACAGACCAGACGAAGATGATGGGATATTACGGAATGAGCCGTTTCGATGCAATACCTCTGTCGATTGCCTGCGGCTGCGATATGATATTGGGAATCAATGATATAGAAGAGGACGTGGAGGCGATGAAAGCGGGCCTTAAGTCGGGAATCGTGACAGAGGAGCGGCTTATGGAGGCAATTTACCGGATCCTGGCCTGCAAAGCGGCGATCGGGCTTCACAGAAGGAAGGAGAGCGGCAGTTTTCATCCGGGGAAAGAGGCACTGGCGCGAATCGGATGCAGAGAGCATCTGGAGACGGCGAGAGAGGCATCGCAGAAGGCTGTCACACTGGTCAAGAATACGAAGGGACAGCTTCCTCTGTCTCCGGAGGTCTATAAAAAGATCGGGGTGTTTGTCCTGTCCGGCAATGTGGGAAGTCTGAATTCTTCCTACGGCCAGGGAGTCCAGTCGGGAGGAAGCGATCAGATTACGGAGCGGATTCTGGCGGTGTTAAAGAAATACGGCTATGAGCCGGAGCTCATGGTATCTTCCGTCAATAAAGGGAAAATAGCGGATTTTAAGGCCAGGTATGACGCGGTGATGATCTTTGCGGATATTACCAGCTTCGCACAGACTAATTCAGTTAGGCTGCTTTGGCCGCATCCCATGTCGAGCTGTTATCCCTGGTACATACATGACGTTCCCACTGTATTTACATCCTTTAATTATACGAACCATCTCGTCGATGTGGCGAGAGTACCGGCCTTCATAAACGCATACAATGATACGCCGGAAACAGTGGATGAGACGGTAAAGCGCATTGCGGGGCTGGCTCCGTTCGAGGGGAAATACGACGAGGATGTCTGGTGCGGCATGTGGGACACACATTTTTAGACTGCCCGTCAGGGGAAAGGGGGTCATGAATTGGAATTAATTATTGAAAACTCGTATCAAAATCATGAGGTATTTCAGTTTGCGGAAAAGGAACTGAAGGATTATTGGAAAAAGATGCAGGAGAAGAGCGATGCGCTTCAAGTGCCGGGAAGCTATCGGCTGAGGCTGGAACTGGCAGCAGGAGGGGGAAGCTGTCATGAAACGGAACAATCCGCGATGGCTCCGGATGGATATGTAATTGATACCGGAGAACAGGGCGGCGTGATCGCCGGAAATAATCCGTGCAGTGTGCTGATCGGTGTATACGCCTGGCTCCAGTCCGCCGGCTGCCATTTCCTGCGGCCGGGGAGGAAGTATGAGATCATCGAGCCGCTATCCGGGCTGGCAGCACTTTCGATGACCGAGAAAAAGACGGCTTCCCTGCGCCATCGGGGAGTCTGTATCGAGGGTGCCGATTCGCTGGAAAACATCCTGGACTTCATTGACTGGCTGCCCAAAATGGGATACAACTCATTTTTCCTCCAGTTTAAGCTTCCCTATACCTTTATGGCCAGGTGGTACCATCATGAAAACAATCCGCTGCTTCCGGAGGAGGAATTTGATACGGATCGGGCGGAAGCGTATACGGAGACCGAACGCAGGGAGATGAAACGGAGGGGACTGAAGCTTCATCAGGTGGGGCACGGATGGACCGGTGACGTAATCGGATTTCCGGCAGTGGAGTGGAAGCCAGCATCTCGGAAGCCAACCGGAGAAGAGACCGGCATGATGGCACAGCTGAATGGAACACGGGAGCTGTTTCATGGAATTCCAATGAATACAAATCTTTGCTATTCCGATGAAACGGTAATGAAGGCATTTACCGATCAGATTGTCCGGTATGCGGTTCAGAATCCGGATATCGATTATCTACACGTATGGCTGGCCGATGAATACAACAACGTCTGCGAGTGTGATTCCTGTAAGAAGGAGCTTCCTTCCGACCAGTACGTCAGAATATTAAATCTGGCCGACCAAAAGCTTACGGAGGCAGGGAGCACCATGCGAATCGTTTTTCTGCTGTATCAGGAGCTTTTATGGCCGCCCCAAAAGGAGCGCTTTCAGAACCCGGACCGTTTTGTGCTGATGTTTGCGCCGATCAGCCGTACTTTTGAGGAGTCATACCAAATCCGTCCGGAGTATGGAGCCGTTATGCCATACCGGAGAAATGAGATCCGGCTTCCGGTGGATTTGAACGAGAATATGGCTTTTCTGCGTGCGTGGCAGGAGATATTTCACGGGGACAGCTTTGTCTATGATTATCCGCTGGGCAGGGCTCATTACGGAGATTTCGGCTACGTCAGACTGGCGGAAGTCATCGGCCATGATATAGAGCGGCTGGGGGATATGGGGCTGAACGGATATATCAGCTGCCAGGAGCTTCGGGCCGCGCTTCCGAATGCACTGCCGAACTACGTTATGGGAAAGAAGCTGTTTGATCCGTCCCTTTCAGAGGAGCGGCTGGAAGAAACGTATTTCTCGGCGGCATATGGGAGTGAGGGCGAACGGGTACGGGAGTACTTAAAGGCGGTGTCTGCCTTATGCAGCTGTGATTATTTCAATGGAAAGGGGCCGCGGGAGAACCGTGTTGTGGCAGACCGCATGGCTTCGCTTGAAAAAATGGCGCATGAGTTTCTGCCGTTTATCCGGGAACACGTGAAAAGCTGCAGAGACGAGAACCGGAGCTATTGGATTCATCTGGAATATCACTCCGAATACATCAGGCGTCTGGGGAAGGCGTTGTTTTATCTGGCAGCAGGAGAGCGGGAAGAGGCGGGAAAATACTGGTCGGAGTTTTGCACCTTTCTGCAGCAGCATGAAATAGAGTTCCAGGAGTGTGTGGATGTATACCGTGTGATCGAGGTAGGACAGCACTATACAGGATTTTAGCAGTGAAATTTAATTTGGAAAGGGCCGAAATTGCTTATGAAACAGGACTTCATAAGCAGTTTTGGCCCTTTCTTTGTGAGAAATAGATAAAAAATAAAAAATATATTGACAAGTAATAGGCACAATGATATTATTTAATTAAATTAAAAAACTAATTCAAACCGTAAGAAATTTTATCTGTGAGGTGGATTATGAAAGCAAAGACGGAGAATATGGGAGTGGAAGCTGTCACAAAACGGAATAAACGCCGGGAGAAGCTGATCTTAAACGGCTGGTGCTGGCTGTTTATGTCAATGTCACTTATTTTTTATATCCTGTTTCAGGGGTATCCCATCATCTGCAGTATCCAGTACTCGTTTCTGGACTGGTCGGGTCTGACGAGCCATGCGGCTTTTATCGGACTTCAGAATTACGTGGAACTGATTCATGACGAGCTGTTCTGGAATGCCTTTTTCAACAGCTTCAAATATACAATCATGATCGTTCCCTTAGAGCTGGCGGTATCGCTGTTCCTGGCATATATGCTGAACAACGAGGCGCTGAAGGGGAGAACTGTTTACCGGACCATGTACTTTATACCGGTTGTCACCACCGCGTCGGTCGTCGGTATCATCATGATCTTCCTGCTGGGTGTCCAGGGGCCGATTAACCATTTACTGGTCACGCTTCATCTGATCAAGGCGCCGATCAATTTCCTGGGAAATGCAAAATACGCCATGCCGACACTGGTTCTCATCTCTCTCTGGAAAGACTGCGGAACTTACATGATCTACTGGCTGGCAGGACTTCAGGGCGTTTCCAAGGACGTGTACGAGGCGGCCACCGTGGACGGAGCTACCCGGTTCCAGACATTTATCCATATCGTCCTTCCGCTTATCGCACCGGTCGGCGGAATCATCGCAATCCTGTGCGCGATCAATTCCCTGAAGGTATTTGATATCGTCAAGACGATGACCGAAGGCGGTCCCTTCTATGCGACCGATGTCATTGCCACTTACGTTTATCGTTCAGCGTTCTCCAGTGAGATCGGAATGCCGAGACTGGGATATGCCAGTGCGGCGGCAATTCTGTTTGGAATCGCGGTGATTGTGATCGGTGTCGTGTTAAATATCATCAAGGCGCGTTTGAACAGCAGGCGCGTATAGATGTCAGGAAATCAGGAGGTAAAGATGAACAGAGATAAGGCAAAGAGACAGGTGAAGACCCTGCTGAATCATGGGCTGCTGCTGATAATCGGTCTGGCATGGATCTATCCGTTTTTGTGGATGATATCCGCTTCCTTCAAGGACCAGAACGAATTCTTCAAAAATAAACTGGGACTGATTCCCCAGAATCCCACCTTTGACAATGTCACCAGAATCTGGGAGAAGGCACATTTCGATACATACTTCATTAACACGGTAATTGTAACATTTTTCGCGGTATTCCTCGTGCTGATCATGACGATGCTCGCGGGATATGCGATGGGAAGATATAACTTCGTGGGTAAGAAAGTGGTGATGATGGTTTTCATGAGCAGCATTGCGATACCGTTAGTCAGTACGATCATACCGACCTACGAGGTGATCAAGAGCATGAAGCTGGTCGGTACGAAACTGGGGCTGATCCTGGCTCAGGCCGGCGGCGCTCACGTGATTTTCCTTCTTCTGTTCTCCAGCTTTTTCGAGCAGATCCCCGGAGAGCTGGAAGAGGCGGCAAAGGTGGACGGCTGTAATTTCTTTCGGACTTTCTTTAATATCATGATGCCGCTGACGAAGCCGATTGCAACGACCGTAGTCATCATGGAGACCATCTGGGCATGGAACGCATTTATGCTTCCACTGGTACTGACGCTTAATAACCCGTCTTCCCGTACACTGGCTGTCGGACTGTACGCGTTTAAAGGTGAAAATACCGTTGACTGGACCGGCATTGCGGCCGGCGGCGTGATCGCGGTTATTCCGATTATTCTGTTGTTTATCTGTCTGCAGAAATACTTCGTGGAAGGCATCGCGGGAGCGGTTAAGAGTTAATGAGTGCTCATTATAAGGAGGGATAAGATGAGACTTGGTTTTATGACGAACATCCTTGTGAAAAAAGGGATGGTGCATCTGGACGAAATTGCGGAATGGGCGGCGGCCCAGGGCTTTGAAGACCTGGAAGTGGGACCTACCGTTCCGATGGAGAGAGAGCTGTTTGAGCAGGTTTTGGAGAAGGGGAAGGTGGCGATAACATCTCTTACCTACTGCAGGAATTTTCTCAGCACAGACAGCGGGGAAGCAGAAGCGCATATTGCGGAACTGAAAAAGAGGATTGCATTTGCAGGCGATCTTGGAATAGAAAAGATAGTGACTTCCACGGGCATTAATAAGACCCTGGAGGAGGGAATCTATGACAAGGCGGATTCGATCCGCAGGACACCGGCCCGAAGCCTGGATCAGTTTGTGGAGACCTTTGCTCCCATTGTGGAATACGCAGAGAAGAAAAATGTAAAGCTGGCCTTTGAGAACTGCCCTCTGATGGGAAATATCGCCATATCTCCGGTGATGTGGAGAGAGATCTTGAAGCGGCTGGACAGCAAAATGGTGGGGCTGGCCTATGATCCCTCCCATCTGGTATGGCAGTTTATCGATCCGTATGCTCCGGTGGCGGAGTTCGGGGACCGGATATTCCATGTCCATGCCAAGGATACGGAGATAAAAGAAGAGCGGTTGAAGGAGTGCGGGATTCTGACAGATTTCAGCTGGTGGAGCTACCGGATTCCGGGCCATGGACTTCTGGACTGGAGAAAGCTGACCGGAGAACTGGAAAAAGCGGGGTATCAGGGAACGGTCAGCATCGAACACGAGGATCCGGATTATGAGGATTCGCTGGAACTGGTGGAGAATGGTCTGATACTTGGAAAAGAATATTTAAAGGCATTTATTGGAAAGCGCTGAGAGGAGAAAAACAATGGTAAGAGTAGGAATTGTAGGAGTTGGAAATACGATCGGAATCGCAGGCAACCACATTGACGGGTATTTGAGAGTGCCGGAGGCGAAGATTACGGCCGTTTACGATATTATCAGGGAGAGGGCCGCCGGTTACATAGAGAAATTCGGACTGGAGGGGGCAAAGGCCTGCGAAAGCTATGAGGAACTTCTGGATCTGGTGGATGCAGTCAGCATCTGTACCCCCAATGCCTCACATATTGAATTAACGGTTCAGGCATTGAAGGCGGGAAAACACGTCCTGTGTGAGAAGCCGTTTGGAGTCGATGCGCTGGAATGCCAGAAGGCATTAAATTATGCGGAAATGTCCGGCAGGGTCTGCATGATCGGGCTCTGCTACCGCGGAATTCCCGGGTATATGTATTTGAAGAAGCTGATCGATGACGGCTCCCTCGGAAAGATATTTTATATTCGCCAGTCTCTTGGCGGAAACAGAATCGCCAATCCACAGGTAAAGCTGGAATGGAGGATGCAGAAGGAGTTATCGGGACCGGGAGCCATGGCGGACTTTGGAAGCCATATGCTGGACATCGGCGATATGCTGATCCGCGACACGGCGGGACCGATCACCGAGGTACAATGCATGAGCGGTATTATGGTGGAGGAACGTGACCGGGTACATGGGAACGGCAGGGGCAGTGTGGATAACGACGATGTGGCGATGTTCTCTGCCAGGACGAGGGATGGCGTCCTGCTCTCCTACACGGCCAGCAGAATCGGCAGCAGACATACGGTGGAAGTATACGGCAGCGGCGGAAACGCGGTATTTGACGGCGCCGACCATTTCTCACTGCAGATCCAGAAGAAAGATCCGGAGGGCGGATATTTAGGCGCGCCGGAGTGCGTCAAGGTTCCGGAGGAGATGTATCTGATTAATGAAAATGTTCCGAGAACACCGTTTGCGATCAATTTCTATTTTGAGATAAAACAGTTTATTGATGCAATTGAAAAAGGAACGCCGGTGGATACAGACTTCCAGAGAGGCATTTATATTCAGAAGCTGATCGACGCGCTGCAGGAGTCTTCAGACTGTGGATGCAGTGTTCCCATAGATTTTGAGTAACAGTTCAGACGGCTGAATATCCGATGCTTCTTGACCGGTTTTTTCGGTCAAGAAGATGAGCCGTCTGAACTGTAACGATTTTGAATAGACCAGGAGGATTTTTAAAATGAAAATAGGCTGTCATGCCGTCCTGTTTACCGACAGGATTGCAAAGGAAACGGAAGAAGTATTAAAGGAATTTGAGAAGACCGGATGCCAGGGCGTGGAGATCGGCGCGCGTTTCTTCGGAGTCGAAAAGAGCAGTTATTTAAAGGAATTGCTGGATCAGTATCATTTGCAGCTGTCAGGACTTCATGTATCTGCACTGTGGACCGATTTGCTGGATGATCCGCAGAAGGTGGAGGATGCGGTTGGGAAGGCAGTGGAATTTCTGCAGATTATGCCGAATAAGAATATTATTTTTACGGGTGCGGCTCAAAAGGATCCGTCCCATCACCCGGAGGAGCCCGTAGATCCCAGATTGAGCGATACGGAGTCAGCTGAAAAAATGGCTGAAAAGCTGAATGAGATTGCAGGGAAGGCCGGAGAAAAGGGGGTATTTATTAATTACCATAATCATTGCTGGGAGTTTGACCATGACGGCCTGTTGTTTATGGCATTGATTCATAAAGCACCCCGGGTGCATTTTGCACTGGATACTGGCTGGGCGGCAGGAAGCGGCTGGGACCCGGCAGATTTGATCGAGAAGTATCCGGACCGGATCAGCTACGTACATTTACGCGATTTTAAAAAGGAAATAATGGAGAAATGCCATACGTTTGATCAGAAGCAGGAGAGTTACGTGGACTTAGGTACCGGTGATATGGATTATGATCATCTGATGTCTGTGATTAAAAAGAATTTCGGAGACAATGGCTGGGCGGTCATTGAATATGAAAAAGGAAAGGTAGACTTTGAACGGTATACGAAGGCAGTTTCGTATGTTCGGGAAATTCTTGGGTAGGTGATCGGTATGGTACATTTGGAATTCTATGACGGAAGCGGGCAGGCGTCTTGTGAAGAGCTGAACGAGTACATGAGACAGAAGAAAGAAATCCTGACCCGGGTACAAGCCGGAGAAGAGCAGTATCGTGACAGTATTGGATGGCTCAGCGTGGATGAGTGGGCCGGAGAAGAGCGGATTGCTGAGATCGAGACTTTCGCAAAAAGGGTCCGGGACGATGGGGATATCCTCGTGGTAATCGGAATCGGGGGTTCCAATCAGGCGGCCAGGGCAGTGACCTGTGCGCTGCCTAACCAGAGTAAGGTAAAGGTTCTGTACGCCGGAAACAATATATCTTCCGCGTATATGAAGCAGATTTTAGCGCAGTTGGACGGGAAATCCGTATATATAAATGTCATTGCCAAGAACTTTGAGACCATGGAACCGGGAATCGGTTTCCGGATTCTCAGGCAGTATCTGAGAAAACGCTATGGGGCAGACTACAACAGCAGGGTATTCGCAACCGGGACGAGAGGAAGTGAGCTGGAGGAGCTGTGCGTGGCTCACGGTTATACATTTCTAGACTTCCCGGAAGACATAGGGGGACGGTATTCCGCCCTGTGCAATGTCGGGCTGTTCCCGGCCGCGGCGGCGGGAATTGATATTCGTGCCATGGTATCCGGCGCCAGGGATATGGAGCAGAATTTAAAGACGGCAGTGGGGGCAGAAAACAGTGCCTTTCAGTATGCCGCAATCCGTAATGTTCTGTATCAAAAAGGTTTCCGCATGGAGATGCTGGCTTCCTTTGAACCGAGGTATCAGTATTTCAATGGCTGGTGGACCCAGCTGTTTGCGGAGAGCGAGGGGAAAGACGGAAAAGGGCTGTATCCGGTAGCTGTAAAATACTCGGAAGATCTGCATTCGATCGGCCAGTTTGTGCAGGAGGGGACTCCGGTACTGTTTGAGACATTTCTGGATATCGAAAATCCGGACGAGGAACTGATTCTTGAGGCAGACGATGTGGATGACGGCTTTGATTACTTAAACGGGGCGGATTTGCGGGAGGTCAACAGAGCCGCATTTTTAGCTACCTTTCAGGCGCACAGCGAGCGGCTTCCATGTGTCAGGCTGAAGATCAGCGAGTTGAACGAATACAGTTTTGGCCAGCTGTTTTACTTTTTTGAATTTGCATGCTACCTTTCCGGAAGCATGCTGGGGGTAAATCCATTTAACCAGCCGGGAGTGGAGAATTACAAGGGCTATATGTTTCAAGCGCTTGGAAAACATAAATAAAAGGAGGAAGTATTTTATGAAACTGAAGAAAATGGGGGCATTATCACTGGCACTGGCAATGACGGTAACAGCCATGACGGGCTGTGCGATGCCGAGTACTGGGGGAAGCGACACGACAGCAGCACCCACACAGGAGAAGACGGAAGCTTCGTCTAAGGACAGCAGTTCTGATACAACGGCGGCTGAATCGGATGAAAAGATTACCCTGCGGATTGTGGACTGGAGTGACAGTTCTCTGGTAAGGAGAGAAGAGTTTAACAAGAAGTATATGGAAGACCATCCCAATATCACGATTGAATATACAATGCTGACAATTGACCAGTTTAAAAATACGATCGTGACAATGATAAAATCAGGTGATGGGCCGGATTTGTTCCCGATACCGACTGGTATGACACTGAGCACAGCTTTAAAAGAAGAGTGGTATCAGCCAATGAATGATTACGTGACAGATGAGTTCCTGGAGACTCTGGATCCTTCCGTATTTGAGGAAGGTGTTACGATGAAAGGCGAAGACCTGTATACGATTACAGAAGGAATTCCGGTTGTAAACTGCTTATTCTTTTATAACCAGGATGTACTTGATCAAGCCGGAGTCACCAAGATTCCGGAGACATATTCTGAATTTGTAGAAGCGTGTAAACAAATTACAGAATCAGGGAATGGTGAAGTTTATGGTTTGATCGAAGGCGGAAAGCAGTTAAATCGTCTGGATACTCTGGCACGTTCCTTTGCGGCAGTAGGTGGCGGAAAGATTGCGCCAACCTCGAAAGTCCTGACTGTAGATGGCAAGGCCCCGTATGACAGTGCTGCGATGAACGAAGCAATGGCATTGATGGCACAGTTGGTTTCTGACGGCAGTGTGCATCCGGATACAGTCAATATCAGCGCGCCTGAGGCGAGAGAGATGTTCGCTCAGGGACAGGCCGGTTTCCTTTGCCAGGGAATGTGGTGTATTCCTCCGTGGTCCCAGAGTTATCCTGACTTAAACTATGGCGTTATGGCGGTTCCGGTTCCAGATGATGGCGCCAAAGGCTGCATCCAGCAGGTAGAAAGCAGTCCATGGATGGGAATTTATAAGCAGAGCAAACATCCGAAAGAGGCAGGAGAGTATTTGATGGCTTTATTCAGCGAAGATTACGGTTATCAGTCAGGCTGCGTATCAGACGGAAATTACGTTTCGATTGTACCGAGTGTAAACGAAAAGTATATGACGAATGAGGTTATGAAACAGTACTATGAAATTGCCAGCGAAACTGCAAAAGTTGTGCCTGTAGCTACGACAAGAGATGAGAAAGCATACGATTTCTATGCAGAAGTAAAAGATGTACAGCCAAGTCTGGGAGCTATTTTACAGGGAGTACTGTCCCAGAGTATTACTGATTACTCAAGTGAACTGACAAAGCTGGCTGAGGCATCGACTACAGAGTGGAAGCGCGCATCCGAAGCTGTCGGCCTCGATTACGCAACATTTGATTTCCCGAACTGGGATCCGCTTAAGGATTATACAGAGGCAGATTATGCAGCATTAAAATAATACGCCGGACAGAGGATACGTAAGGCTTTTGCGTATCCTCTGCTTGTAATATGTCCTGAAATTCACTATAATGAAAGGGATAGAATACGGAGTTGGAGGGAAAAAGATGACTGCACGCGGAACGAATCTGCCCAGAGTTAAGAAACAGAATGAGGCTCTGATCAAGGAGATAATCTATAAGTACGGCCCCATATCAAGGAGCAAGATCGCAGAGATGCTGTCGCTGACTCCGCCGACGATCACGACGAATGTATCGTCCCTGATCGAGAGGGGGCTGGTCTATGAGTTTGCGGCAGAGGATTCTGACGTGGAGGAGCGTTCCCTGGGACGTAAACCGATTAAGATCAATTTTATTCAGGACGCCAGATATGCTGTCGGAGTGGAGATGAATCCATACCAGACGGCGATCTGCATGCTGGATCTGCGCGGGAATGAAAAAATCAGCATGAAGTATCCGCCCATGAACGGAGTATACGTGGAAGAGATGGATATGCTCGCCCGCAATATTGACAAGCTGATTTCGGAAAGCGGTGTGGATCCGGAGAAGATACTCGGAGTAGGCATGGGCCTGCCGGGGTTCGTGGAATCCAAGGTGGGAATTTTAAGAGAAAGCTTTAAAACAGGCTGGAATAATAAAAACATAGCGAGAGATTTGTCACGGAGACTGGATATTCCGGTCCTGATTGAGAACAATGCGAGAGCGCGCGCCATAGGAGAGGAGATGTTTGGAAAGACTCTGAGGCCGGATTCCTTCGCATACTACCTGATTTCCTATGGAATCGCCTGTCCTCTGTTTGTGAAGAACCGGATGATTACCGGAGAAAATGCCAGCGCAGGAGAGGCGGGGCACATGGTAGTGGACATCAACGGCCCCAAATGTGAGACCTGCGGCCACAACGGCTGCCTGGAGGAGATGGCCAGCGAAAGAGCCATTCTTAAGAAGTGCAAAGCCGCAGTCAATGACGGCGTTGCCACAATGCTGACGGAACTCTGTCCGGACACAGAGGAACTGACCATGAAGGACGTGCTGATGGCGGAAGAGTGCAACGACGCATATGTGGTGAAGGTCATGGAGGAGGCAGTCATGTATCTGGGCGTAACACTGGCCAACATCATCAATCTCATCAGCCCGCCGTTAGTGATTGTGGACGGCTATATTATGAAGGTGAAAAGGAACCGGAGACAGTTGTTGGAGGAGACTAAGGAGCATATCTTTGGCCTGAACGATCAGGAGATTGAGATTGAGTTTATCGATTTCAATCCTCTCACCGGAGCCAGAGGCGGTGCGGCTCTGGCAATTAAACAATTCTTTATTAAGGAGTAAGAAGCAAGTGGAAAAGATAAAAGCTGGCATTATTGGATGCGGAAGGATTTCTTCTGTATACCAGGCCGCGTTTGAGAATATGAAGGATGAGGTGGAACTTGCCTTTGTGGTGGATAAGGAAGTATGCAGGGCCAGGAAGCTGGCTGCTGCATTTCCAGGCTGTGGCTATTCGGATAAGCTGGAAGATTTACTGAAGCAGCCGCTGTCCGTGGTTCACGTTCTGACACCGCATTATTTACATAAGGAGCATGCGGCCGCATGTCTCGATGCAGGATTTCACGTTCTGACAGAGAAGCCGGTAGCCCTTACGACGGAAGATGCCGACGCCATGATCCGGGCGGCAGACAGAAACGGAAGGCAGCTGGGCGTTATCTTCCAGAACCGCTATATCGAGGGAATTCAGGAAGTTAAAAAGCTGATTGAGCAGGGGAAATTCGGCCGAATTACCGGAGCATTTTCTACATTAAACTGGTGGCGTCCCCCTTCGTACTATGAGTGTGACTGGAAAGGAAGCTGGGAAAAGGAAGGCGGCGGTGTGGTCATTGACCAGGCCATTCACAGCCTGGATCTGGTCCGCTATCTGATGGGCTGTGAACCGGTAAAGGTGAAAGGACATATTGACCGCAGAATCCTGACCAATATTGAAGTGGAGGATGTGGCAGACGCGGCCATTACGTTTGAAAACGGAGCGGTCTATTCCTTTTTTGCATGTAATTATTATACAAGCAACAGCCCGATTCGGGTGGAAATCAGCGGGGAAAATGGAACCGCGCTCTTAACGCAGAATGAAGTACTGATTCAGCTAAAGGGTCAGGAGCCGAGAACCATATATCCATCTGTTGGACCGGATGTCAAGGGCGAGGCATACTGGGGAAATTATCACGAGATTCAGCTTCGGGATTTTTACCGCTGTTTAAGGGAAGGAAGACCGGTACCAACAGATCCGGAGGATGCGAAACGTACACTGGGGCTTGTTCTGGATATTTACCGTTCTTCCCGGGAGAACAGGGAGATTATAACGGAAAGACAGGCATCGGAAATAATGTGATTTTTATATTGGAATGGCATGACTGTAAAGGTTATGCCATTCTTTTTTGTCACAGTAAACATATATCTTGTGTTCTGTTGGTATTGAGGCTGCAGGAGTGTGACAGCAATGAGAAAACAAAGCAATCAAAAAGGCGGTGGTCTTGAAATAGTTAGTTTCAAAACCACCGTCTGGCTTTTGAGACGCATAATTACGTTAAGTCAGTTCCGCTCAAGTATTATTTTCTCAATGGGTCACGCTTTATAATACTTTCCAGGTATGGCGGCAAGCTGGACTGGGATTTGCTTTTTTGGCTTTGCTTCCAGAAGAAATGGCACGATGCCATCCTCTGGCAGACGGTTTCCGGGCAGGAGCGTCTGTTTTTCAAACTTGTAGGTCACACACCAGGCATCCGCGCCACTGCTCAGGGAAGCGCCCAGAGGGAAACAGAACTCACTTTGGGAGTCCCGAAGGATGCCGATAAACTCCTGGCAGTCGGCTGGAACGTGGGCACTTTCTTTCATGCTGCTGATTTTTTCAGCCGTGGCCGTCAGCCATTCCACATCATAAATATGAGTGCTGTCCAGGGCAAACACAAAAACGGCGGGTAGAAAGGTCTCTGTGCCGGGGAGCCAAAGGGCGGTATTGGCTTGTACCACCGCACCATAGATCATGGGAGCGCTGGCAAACTTCTCGCGCCATTTCTCTTTGCCAAAGAGAGGGGCTTTTCCAGCTACATCCTTGAAAAACTCACTTTCGGTGCTCCGTGGCGTGGCGCGATAGGAAATCAGTTGATTCAAATTGGTAGCGACAGCAGTTGCTTTGCGTTGTTCCATAAAAGCGGCCTCATCAGTTTCCTCCTGTGCGGCAATCTCCTCTTGTTTGCCGCGGACAGAGGACATATCATAGCCTTTTTTCTCCATCTCGGCAATCTCTTCCTCGGTCATAGCGGATTCCCAGCCACCAGCCTCTTTTAACGGGTCAAATCCAAACAGTCCCATACTTTAAACTCCTTTTTCTTTTTATATTTTAGCGGCGCTGAACCCGCGTCACCTTCGTCACAGCCCCTTTTTGAAAAACGCCTTAAACTCTTTGATTTCCTCTTGGGTTTGCCGTAGGGAAAGGGTGTACTTACTGCCCCTGTTTACACCCGGCTGGTAATCAAATGGAACCAGCGTGAACCCATATTGGGTATTGCTTACCGAACAATAGCCCATCATGCTGGCATTCGATATACCGCCGTTCTCCTTGGTAAATATGTAAGGCTCTCCCACAGCTGTGAGATCTGCGTCAATGGGCACCACCGCAATGGTGCGGGGAGCAGACTCCTTGCAGCCCACAATATAGCTGGAATGCATCGTTACCTTGACAAGCACGGCATCCGTGTAGTTTTCCGCTTTGCAATACAGAAGCTTGTATGCCGATCCATCCGCGACTGCTCCATCGAAAATTTCGCGCATCTTCTCCCGGTTTTTTCGGTTTTCCTCGTCGGTAGCCCCGGTAGCCGCCTTTTTTACAATATCCATAATTCCCATAATAGAACACTCCTTTAGAATTTAATTAGACATACCTTATTCCAATAAAATGAATGAGCCGTCCTTTTTAACCATTCAGATCCTTTCACGAACCACCAAGCTGCATCAAAAAAGGAAGAGCAGAAATGCGCCGCACAGGATAATAACGGCTCCGGAAATGCCGGTGATGACACGATAGCCCTTTTCTCCAAAATTGCGGTATACAAAGGCAAGAAAGCCCTGTGTATTGTCTCCCTGGGGATCGCAGATCCATTTCCAGCGAAAAATCGCCCCCAGCAGGAACAGCGCCCCGACCACAATTAGAAAGAGCTGCCAGTTGGCCTGGAGGAATGGCATGACCCGCTCCATCAGCTTTGTATATAAATCGCTCATTCTGTCGCTCCTCACTCGGCCGCCTTTTTATGCCGACGGTTTGAGCCGTATCAAAAAACATGGCATCCGAGTGCCTCTTTATTTTGTTTTGAAATGATTCAGGAAAAAGTCGGTGAAGGCCTTTACCTCTGCTTCTTGAGAAACATAGATGTACAGTTTTTCGTCCTCCAGCCAGTCGCAGACATTGATGCCGATGTAACCCTTCCGATCCGGATAAATGATAAATGCATCGGTCGGGTACTTATTCTGATAGGCTTTGAGAATTTCGCTCCGGCGGTAGAACACCGGTTCGCCGCCTCCGGATAGATCGGGAACGGTAGGCACCACAACGATGGTTTGGCTGGTTTCGTTCCAGCCCACAATGAGATTGCCGATTTTTGTTTTGCTGCCGTGAACCAGTCCGTAATTAAAACGTCCCACATCCTCTGTATAGCCGAAAATAATGTTATAGTCTTCTCCGTGTTCCACTAACTGGTTGAACAGGGAGCGCATCCTTTTGCGGTTAGCATCGCTTTTTTCCATATCAACTTCAGGCCCTTTGAATAATTTTCCAAACAATCCCATAATCATGTCCCTTTCACTTAATTACTTTTTGATTTAAATAGTATTTAAATCAAATTATACCTGAATATCTGAAAAATGGCAAGTCAATAAACAGGAAAACAGCGCACCGTATGAAACGATGCGCTGTTTTCCTGATTTATTGACTTGCTTTACACAAGAGAGGATAGATACCTGGAAAGGGCTGCCGCCTGGGCCTGGGCGGTCCGTTCCAATTCCTCCGGGAAGAAGAACGGGAGCGATCTGACCGCCGAATTATAAATCAATACCACGGTAAGCAGCAGGTTACCAAGCTCTTTCGGCGTACATTTTTCTTCTGGAATATGCCAGAGGGAAAGGAGCTGCTCATAAAACTGCACTTGCCCCTGCTGGTAAATATCAAAGTCTTCCGGGCTTAAATGCTTGTGTACCCACAGCTCTTCTTCTTGCGTCATCACAAAGAAATGGTGCTGGCGGCTGTGAACAGCCATTTGAATAAGGCGATTGATTTTTTCTTCTAATGATATATCCTGCCGCGCCGCGTCGTCTTTCGCCGCCTGGAGTAAAAGTGCCATTTCATAGTCGATAATATGGATCACCAGTTCCGCCAATGAAGTATAGTAGTTTCCATAAAAGAACGGTTTCGAGATGCCGACTGCCTGGAGTATGTCCTGCAGTCTGGTATTTTTCAGTCCCCGTTGGGACAGCATTTCCAATCCCACAGACAGCAAATCGCGCCCGACCTGTTCCCGTTCCTGTTCCGTATATGCTTTCTTTGACATGGCTTCCCCCTCATTTCCGCTGATATGCCAATAGTTTACCACAGTTATTATGGGAAGTCATGCGTTCTTTGCAGAAAGGCGAGGGAGCAGGGAGGCCAGCGGTTCCCACTACGTAAAACAGATCAAAGCGGCCACACGGCTGAGCAGGTTTTACCTCACAGGCACTTTTATATTTGAGCGATCCTGCAGCAGAAGAGAAACAAACTTAGTCTTTCATGAAAAAATGGGTTGGAGGCTGTCTGATAGGGCATAAAGGGCTGGTTTTATTGACGATTAAAGAAGACAGTTGGAGAACTTTTATATAAATAATGTATTGGTAATACAAAATAACGCTGAGGAGAATATACAATAATGCTGATAAAATAAAGATATTGCGATTTAAAAATGTATTAATAATACAAAACACTATTGACAAACACAAAATAGGATGCTAATATTTATTTAAATTAAAAAACTAATAACACTTAATGAAACAAACAAGTAATTACCGGCACAAAAGTGAAAAAATACTTGAAAGGTGATTGATACGATGCGGTTAGAATTCTATGACGCGGAGAGACGGTTTACGCTCTGCAGGCTGAAACAGTATATTAAACAGGAAGAAGATATTTTGACGAGGGCACAGGCTGGGGAAGAGAGATATTCAGGTAATCTGGGATGGCTTCATGTGGACGAATGGGCCGGAGAGGAGAAACTTCGGGAAATAGAGACCTGTGCAGGAAGAGTCAGAGAAGATGGTGAGATCCTGGTGGTGATTGGAATCGGCGGTTCCAATCAGGCGGCGAGAGCCGTGGTCGAGGCACTTTCCTGCGGCGGCCCTATGAAGATTTTATATGCAGGCAACAACGTATCGTCCCAGTATATGAAACAGCTTCTAAAGCAGCTGGAAGGCAAATCTGTCTATGTGAATGTCATAGCGAAAAACTTCGAGACGCTGGAACCGGGAATCGGTTTTCGGATTCTTCGCCAGTATCTGAAAGAGAGATACGGAACTGGATACGAAAGACGGGTCTTTGCTACTGGAACGAGGGGAAGCCGCCTGCATGAGCTTTGCAGAATTTACGGTTATACCTTTCTGGATTTTCCCGAGAACATCGGGGGACGGTATTCGGGCCTTTGCAATGTAGGTCTGTTCCCGGCGGCAGTGGCCGGAATGGATATCCGCGCCATGGCTGCCGGAGCCGGAGACATGGAACGGGAGCTGAGGAACACAAAGGGAGAGGAAAATACGGCATTTCAGTATGCAGCCATCCGCAGCCTCTTGTACCAGGAGGGTTTCCGTGTGGAGATGCTGGCTTCCTTTGAACCGAGGCTTCAGTACTTTTACGGCTGGTGGACGCAGCTGTTTGCGGAAAGCGAGGGGAAGCAGGGAAAAGGCCTTTATCCTACGGCAGTGAAATACTCGGAGGACTTACACTCCATCGGGCAGTTTGTGCAGGAGGGAACGCCGATTCTGTTTGAGACATTTCTGGACATTGAGGAACAGGGAGAAGCGGTGTCCGTGGAAGCGGATGAAGTGGAGGACGGTTTTGATTACTTGAACGGCTCCAGTCTGGCGGACATCAGCCGGGCGGCCTTTGAGGCGACCGTAAAGGCACACAGTGAGCGTCTGCCCTGTATCAGAATCAGAATCGACGAATTGAGTGAATACAGCTTTGGCCAATTATTTTATTTCTTTGAATTTGCGTGTTACCTTTCAGGAAAGCTGCTGGGGGTCAACCCTTTTGACCAGCCAGGTGTGGAGAACTACAAGGGCTATATGTTTGAAGCCCTTGGAAAATATAAATACAGGAGTGAAAGCAATGGAGAAAATTAGAGTAGGTATTGTTGGAACGGGCTATACGGTGGGGATTGCAGGCAATCATGCGAAAGGCTACTTACAGAATCCAGGCTGTGTCCTTACTGCTGTCTGCGACATTGTCCCGGGACGTGCCGCACAGTGGGCAAAGGAAAAAAATCTGGAGGTGGAAATCTGTTCTGACTACGATGAGCTGCTTGAGAAGGTAGATGCCGTAAGCATCTGTACTCCCAATTATGCTCACGGAGAGCTGGCTGTGCGGGCTATGGAAAAAGGAAAGCACCTGCTGTGTGAAAAGCCTTTAAGCATTGATTCCGAAAGCTCTGTCCGGGCGGTAAGCATTGCCAGATGCTGTTCCACGGTCGCCATGATCGGATTCAGCTATCGCGGGATACCGGCGGTCCGTTACATGCGCCAGGTTCTGCAGTCCGGTAAGATGGGAAAGATTTTTACATACCGTGAGACACTGGGCGGATGCAGGATTGCCAATCCCGGAGTGAAGCTGGAATGGCGTATGCAGAAGCAGCTATCCGGCACAGGGGCGCTGGCTGATTTCGGCTGCCATATGCTGGATCTGTGCGACTGGATGTTTGATGGGTCTCAGGGAGCGGTTTCCGAGGTGAATGGCTTCGTCTCCTGCTCCATTCCGGAGCGGGATGAGATATTTGACCCGGGACAGGGCCAGGTAAGCAACGACGATTCCGCCGCATTTAACCTCCGGTTTGAGGGTGGAACACTGGCTTCCTTTGTAGCGAGCAGGCTGGGTGTGGCGAGACATACCATTGAGATATACGGAGAAGGCGGCATGATGCTTTTCCGGGACGACAGGCCTGCGGAAGTGGAGGTCTGGTTTATGGAAAAGGACGGGGGATATGCAGGCAAGCCCGAGGTCATCTCCGTAGACGCAGATTTGGTGACAGATCCATGGTTTTTTGCCGAAATCAATGATTTTATCCATTGTATTCAGACCGGGGAACGGCCAGACCGCAATTTTGACCGGGCGCTCTATATTCAGGATCTGCTGGATAAGATATTACTGGCCTGTGAAACCGGAAAAACTATTCATATATAAGGAGGAAAGAGATTATGAGAATGAGCCTTTTAACAAACAGCCTGACCGGTGTCGGGATCAGGGATTTGAAGACCATTGCCGACTGGGCCTGGGAAAACGGAATCTGCGAGTTAGATGTGGGGCCGGCGATTCCTCTCGACAAGGAACAGTTCGACGCGGTTCTGGGGGAAGGAAAGGTATCGGTCGGGACCATGATTTACTGCCGTAATTTCCTCAGCAGGGACAAGGAGGAGGCGGAGTTTCACTGCAGCGCTCTTCGGGACCGGATCCGGTTTGCCGGTGAGATGGGAATCGAAAAGATTGTGTGCTCCACCGGTGTTACGGCGGAATCCTTTGGAGGTATGGGATTTGCTCCGGAGAAGAGTCTGCCAGCTGTGGTGGAACTGGCGAAGCAGTTTGTGGAACTGGCGGAGAAATATGGGGTTAAGCTCTGCTACGAGAACTGCCCCATGATGGGCAACATCGCCACCTCACCAGATCTGTGGAAAGCTGTTTTTGATGCGGTGGGCAGTGAACAGCTGGGGCTTTGCTACGATCCGTCTCATCTCGTCTGGCAGTTCATTGATCCATATAAAAACATCTATCAGTTTGCCGACAGGATTTTCCATGTCCATGCCAAGGACACCGTCGTGGATCGGGAGGCACTGGCACAAACCGGCGTTTTACAGAATGGGAAATGGTGGAGACACCGCCTGCCGGGGCTGGGAGAACTGGATTGGGGCCGGATTGTGGATGCTCTTTACGAGATCAGGTATGAGGGGGCCATCTGCATCGAGCACGAGGATCCGGTCTGGGAAGGCACGGAGGATAAGGTGAAACGGGGAATCTTAAAGACAAGAGATCATGTCAGTTCATTCTTTATGTAAAATATAGAAGGTAAATAAGGAGGTATTTCATATGAAAAACAAAAGTTTACTCGCCGCATGCATGGCCGCATTACTTGCAGCCTCATCCCTGACGGCCTGCGCCGGAGGAAAGACAGCATCCAGCGGAGATAATTCCGGAAAAACAGAGTCTACGAAGGCTTTAGCAGGAGAGACGACAACCGGAGCGGCAAAGGATACGGAGGGAGAGAGTCCGAAAGGGGAGAGTCCAAAGGGGGAAAAGACAGTTCTGACCGTGTGGCATACCTGGGGCGCCGGTCCGGGAACGGATGCGATGGAAAAGGTTGTCGATATGTACAACCAGACGAATGACAAGAATGTGGAGATTAATCTTCAGTTTGTAGCCAATAAGGCCAGCGGCAACACTCAGACCATGGATAAGCTGATGGCTTCCATAGCCGCAGGAAGCCCGCCGGAGATGGCGCTGCTGGATAATTTCCAGGTTGCGACCTGGGCCCAGCAGGATGCGCTTGTAAAGCTGGACGACTTAATGGCGGCTTCCGGCACCTCCTTTGACGGCATTTACGACTGGGCCAGGTCTGGTTCCCAGTACAAGGGCAGCACCTATTCGATTCCCTACAATGGAGATACCCGTGCGCTTTTCTATAACAAGGACTTATTTGCTGCTGCGGGATTGGATCCTGAGAATCCGCCTTCCACAATTGAGGAATTAAATGCAGCAGCGGAAAAGCTGACAATTATGGATGGCAATACCTATAAGCAGGTTGGTATCATTCCGTGGTTATTTGCGGGTAAACCGATTTATACCTGGGGCTGGAACTTTGGCGGGGACTTCTACGATGCCGACGCCAATGTGCTGACAATCGCAAAGGAGGAGAATATCGAAGCACTTCAGTGGGAAGTGGATATCGCTGACAAATTTGGCGGAAAGAGCTTTGTGGAATTTGCGGCGGGGCTCGGTACCGGAGCGCAGGATCCGTTTGTGACCGGACAGGTGGCCATGGCGGTCAAAGGAAACTTCGATATTGCCAACATGGCGCAGTATAACCCGGATTTGAACTATGGAATCTGCCCGATACCAAGTAAGGAAGAGGGAAAACATATGACATGGGCAGGCGGCTGGGCGTTCGTAATCCCACGCGGAGCAGGCAATCAGGAGCTTTCCATGGATTTTATGAAATACATACTGAGCGACGAAGCGCAGACCGTCATGGCGGAAGACAGCGCCAGCCTGTCTCCCTGTAAGAGTGTGTCGGAGAAGGTATTCGGCTCCAAAGATAATTATAAGGCATTTATGGACTACCTGTCTACTGCGAAAATTCGCCCGCCGGTACCTGTCGGACAGATGCTGTGGGATAACTTAAACCAGGTACTGGATTCGGCGCTGAATAAAAAGGATACGCCTGAGAACCTGATGAAAGCCCTGGATGTCTCCATCAATGAAGAACTGAAGAAACTTGAATGAGAAGAGGTGATTACCATTGAAGAGTGGCAGCAATGTACGGCATGTGCAGGGAAGGTTTGTTAAGAAAAGTGGTATTGAGGCCCATAAATCGAGGATGGGGTTATTGTTTACGGCACCGTGGATTCTTGGCCTGCTTCTGTTTTATGCTTACCCGCTTCTTTCCTCTATCTACTACAGCTTTACATCCTATAGTGTGTTAAACAGAGGAACCTTTGTCGGGCTGGCAAATTACAAAGAACTTGTGAAGGATAACCTGTTCTGGAAGAGTATCTGGAACACCCTGTATTTCACGGCACTCAGTGTTCCCGTCAATATTATTCTTGGAATTGTCATTGCGCTTTTGCTGAATTCCAGGATCCGGTTAATTGGTCTCTACCGCACCGTTTTCTTTATCCCTACGCTGGTGCCGGTCGTTGCTACCGCCACGGTGTGGCGCTGGCTGCTGGATTCCAATTATGGCATCATTAACAGTCTGCTTAATAAGATTGGAATTGCATCGATTCCCTGGCTGGCCAGCGAAACCTGGTCAAAGCCGGCACTCGTGCTGATCGCTTCCTGGGGAATCGGGCAGGCCATTATCATTAATCTGGCTGGCCTTCAGGATATATCCCCTGAGTATTACGAGGCGGCGCAGATCGATGGTGCGAACCTGTTTCAGCGGGTTCGCAACATCACCCTGCCGCTGCTGACACCTGTTATTTTCTACAATGTGGTCATGGGCGTTATAAACGCCCTGCAGACCTTTACACTGCCCTATACCCTTACGGGCGGCGAAGGCAATCCGGTTAATTCCCTTACCTTTTATGTCATGCATTTGTACAACAATGCATTTGGCTACATGCACATGGGGTATGCATCGGCGATGGCCTGGATACTGTTTCTGATCATTCTGGTTCTCACCATTGTGATCTTCGGTACTTCCAAAAAATGGGTGCATTATCAAGAATAGAAGTATCGATTCAGCCGTGCGGCAGTTTGTATGGAAAAGTGTGTTACAAGCTCGCTTGTATAAGCACTTTTTTGTACAAACTGACATAGGGCGGAACGCCCGGGCTTCTTGTTTTCGTGTTGTTCGAAAACAAGAAGATGCACGGCTGAATCGTTACGAATAGGAGGGATTTTATGATGAAACGGTTAAAAAAGCTTCCAATCCATCTGATTCTGATTGGGCTGGGGTTTTTCTTCCTGCTTCCTTTTATCTGGATGCTTTCCACTGCACTCAAATCGGATCAGCAGGTACTTGTGAATCCGCCGATCTGGATTCCGAATCCGGTCATGTGGGAGAATTTTGCCAGGGCAATAAACTATATTCCGTTTTTCCGCTATATGGGCAATACAGCCGTGATCGCGGTTTTAGATGTGCTGGGAACGGTGGTCGCCTGCCCCTTAGTGGCATATGGGCTGTCCCGGCTGGAGTGGAAGGGGCGTGAACTGCTGTTCTTTATCACCATAGCGGTTATGATGATTCCCCAGGAGGTCACGATGGTTCCGACCTTTATCCTGTTTAATAAAATTGGTCTGACCGGAACGTATGTGCCTCTGTTTATCCAGTCCTTCTTCGGAAGGCCATTCATGATCTTTTTACTGCGCCAGTTTTTTATGAATCTTCCCCATGATCTGGAAGATGCGGCGCGGGTGGACGGAGCCTCGGAATTCTATATTTACGCGAAAATTATGCTGCCCCTGGTCGTGCCGGGCGTGTTGACGGTAGCTCTGTTCCGGTTTATGAACTCCTGGAACGACTTTTTAGGACCGCTGCTTTACTTAAGCGATGAGAAGCGGTATACGCTCAGCATCGGGCTGCAGATGTTTACCACGCAGTATAAGACAGAGTGGTCGCTTCTTATGGCTACGGCGCTGATGATTACCCTGCCGGTTATTATCATTTACTTTATTGTCCAGAAGCGGTTTATCGAAGGAATTACTTTCTCCGGGATCAAAGGCTGAGACAGGGAGGAGGAGAAGATGACTGCACGTGGCACAAATCTGCCAAGAGTCAAGAAGCAGAACGAGGCTCTGATTAAAGAAATTATCTATAAATACGGCCCTATATCGCGAGGGAAGATTGCAGAGATGCTGTCGCTGACTCCGCCTACGATTACGACGAATGTGACATCCCTGATCGAGAGAGGGCTGGTGTATGAGTTCCCGGCGGACGCTTCCGATGTGGAAGAGCGTTCCCTGGGGCGCAGACCGGTAAAAATTGATTTTGTTCAAGATGCCAGATATGCCATCGGAGTGGAGTTAAATCCCTATCAGACGGCAATCTGTATGCTGGATCTCCATGGAAATGAGAAAATCAGCGTGAAATATCCTCCCATGAATGGGGAGTATGTGGAGGAAATGGACGCGCTTGCGCAGAGTATTGATAAGCTGATCGCCGGGAGCGGAGTGGATATGGAAAAGATTCTGGGCGTAGGTGTGGGCCTGCCGGGCTTTGTGGAAGCGAAGGCGGGTGTCCTGAGGGAAAGCTTCAAGACAAACTGGAATAATAAAAATATAGCCAGAGACTTGACGAGAAGGCTGGAGGTCCCGGTACTTATTGAAAATAACGCCAGAATAAGGGCGGCCGGAGAAGAGATGTTTGGAAAGACGCTGAGGCCGGATTCCTTTGCTTACTATCTGATTTCCTATGGTATTGCATGCCCGCTGCTGGTAAAGAACCGGATGATTACAGGGGAAAATGCCAGCACCGGCGAGGCCGGCCACATGGTAGTGGAAATCAACGGTCCGAAATGCGAGACCTGCGGCCACAACGGCTGTCTGGAGGAGATGGCCAGTGAACGGGCGATTCTCAAGCGGTGTAAAGCGGCCGTATCCGCAGGCGCCTCCACGATGCTGACAGAGCTGTGCCCCGACCCGGCGGAAATGACCATGAAGGACGTCATCATGGCAGAGGAATGCAATGATACACTGGTAGTGAAAATCATGGAGGAAGCTGTCATGTACCTTGGCGTGGCGCTGGCGAATATTATCAACCTGATCAGCCCGCCGCTGGTCATTGTGGACGGCTATATCATGAAGGTGAAGAGAAACCGAAGGAGGCTTCTGGAAGAGACGAAGAAACACATCTTTGGTCTGAATGACCAGGAGATCGAGATTGAATTTATCGATTTCAATCCCTTCACAGGTGCCAGGGGCGGGGCTGCTCTGGCAATCAAACAGTTCTTTATCAAGGAGTAAGTATTGAATAAAATAAGTGAGGATTCGTAATCAAGTGGAAAAGATAAAAGCAGGTATCATTGGATGTGGCAGGATTTCATCGATTTACAGGGCCGTGTTTGAGAATATGAAGGAAGAAGCAGAGCTCGTCTTTGCAGTGGATAAGGAATTAAGCAGAGCGGAGCAGCTGGCCGCAGCGTTTCCCGGTTGTGGTTATTCCGACAGGCTGGAGGATCTGCTGAGGCAGCCGCTGTCTGTGGTTCACGTCCTGACTCCCCATTTTTTACATAAGGAGCATGTAATTGCATGTCTGGAAGCAGGATTTCATGTGCTGACAGAGAAGCCGATCGCGCTGTCACTGGAAGATGCTGACTTGATGATCGCGGCAGCGAAGAAAAATAAAAGGCAGCTGGGCGTCATATTCCAGAACCGTTATATTGAAGGCGTTCAGGAAGTGAAGCGAATGATAGAGAATGGGGAATTTGGACGGATCACAGGTGCGTTCTCCACGCTGAACTGGTGGCGGCCGCCTTCTTATTATGAATGTGACTGGAAGGGAAGCTGGGAGAAGGAGGGCGGCGGTGTGGTCATCGACCAGGCCATCCACAGTCTGGACCTGGTTCGTTATCTGATGGGCTGCGAACCGGTAAAGGTGAAAGGTCATATTGACCGGAGAATCCTGACCAATATTGAGGTGGAGGACGTGGCAGACGCAGCCATTACGTTCGAAAACGGTGCGGTTTATTCGTTTTTTGCATGCAATTACTACACCAGCAACAGCCCCATCCGGGTAGAGATAAGCGGGGAACATGGAACGGCACTTTTAACAGAGAATGAAGTAGTCATTCGGTTGAAGGGCCGGGAGCCAAGAACCGTGTCTCCATCCGTCGGGCCGGAGGTAAAAGGAGAGGCGTACTGGGGAAATTATCACGAGGTTCAGATCCGGGATTTTTACCGCTGTCTAAGGGAAGGAACCCCGGTACAGACAGACCCTGAGGATGCGAAACGTACACTGGGGCTTGTTCTGGATATTTACCGTTCTTCGAAAGAAAATCGGGAGATTGAGAGAAAATACTCCGCAGAAGAGTAAAAATATAAAAGCATCCTTGAAATATTGATGGGAATATGATATATTGTAGATACAAAGAGGAACAACCGCCCACAAGGTGGGTTGACCTTATGAGAGTTTAGAAAATGCCACCTCGTCGCTCGGCCAAAGTTCAGGGGTGGTTTTTCTATGTAGGTCAGTGACAGATCAAATACATAAATGTCAGCAACGCTAGAATAAACATTCCAAAGGCCATCAGGTCTTTAAAATCGAATTTCACAGACATCACCTCCATTCTAAAGAATGAAGGCCAACGCCACCCTGTAACACGGTTTTTCCTTTTTGTAGTATAGCATATCTATAGAAAAACAACAATGATAAGTATAAAAAACAAAGATTAAAAGTATTTATAACTCATATCATAGATCCTCTGCTCACAAATAAATCCCATGATCCTCTTTTTTACATCATCATACAAACTCCATTTCTGCACGCAAACGTTTGAGTAAAAACTTCGCAAATCCCCTCTGAAATGTGTTAATATAAAGTCATTGAAGTACGCAAAAACATAAAAAGAAACAAAAAGAAGAAAGGTGGAAAAGCATGGCGGAAAATGTTTTGATTGTCCATGGAGGCGGGCCAACAGCGGTTATCAATTCTTCCCTTTACGGAGTAATAGAGGAAGCAAAGAAAATCGGAACAATTGATAAGGTTTATGCAGCGATCGGGGGAAGCGAAGGGATCTTGAAGGAGCGTTTTTTAGATCTTCTGGAATTCCCGGAGGAGAAACTGAAGCTGCTTCTGGAAACTCCGGCCACGGCGATCGGATCGTCCCGGTATGCGCTGGAGCAGGAAGATTACGAGGCCATGGTCGCCATTTTTAAGAAGTATGAGATTAAGTATGTGCTGTTAAATGGCGGAAATGGAACCATGGATACATGCGGACGTGTTTACGAGGTTTGTAAGAATGAGGATATCCGCGTCGTTGGAATTCCCAAAACCATTGACAATGATATTGCAATTACGGATCACACGCCGGGCTATGGAAGTGCAGCAAGATACATAGCGGCCACGACCGCCGAGGTAGGCGTAGACGTGAAATCCCTTCCGATTCACGTATGCATCATTGAGGCCATGGGACGGAATGCCGGCTGGATCACTGCGGCATCGGCACTGGCCAGGAAAAAGCCTGGGGATGCCCCGCATCTGATCTATTTGCCGGAACGGCCTTTTCATGAGGCGGAATTTTTAGAGGATGTAAAACGCATCCATGAAGAAAAGGGCGGAGTTGTAGTAGTCGTCAGCGAGGGCCTGAAAAATGAAGCGGGAGAGCCCATTGTTCCTCCGATCTTCAAGACGGAAAGAGCCACGTATTATGGAGATGTCAGCGCCTATTTAGCCGAACTGGTCATTAAGAAGCTGGGAATTAAGGCGAGAAGTGAAAAGCCGGGTATCTGCGGAAGGGCGTCGATTGCATGGCAGTCTCCCGTGGACCGGGAAGAAGCGGTTCTGGCAGGAAGCGAGGCGTTAAAGGCGGCAGTAGCGGGCCAGAGCGGCGTCATGGTCGGATTTATCCGTGATGAAGAGGCGGAGAAGGCTGACGGTGTATACCGTATGCACACAGAGATGATACCGATTAAGGAAGTCATGATGTACGAACGGACCATTCCGGAGTCCTGCATGAACGAACGAGGCAATGATGTGACAGAGGAATTTATCCGCTGGTGCAGACCTCTGATCGGACCGGAACTGAGAGACTTTATTGATTTTAGGGAATTATATGAGCAGCATGCTCAGTACTGATTAAAAGGAGGGGATTCGATGAAACACATTTTTTTGAATTTGAAACGATTTGATATTCCGAAGGAATACGGCGGAGTAAACAGCATTGCTCCCATTGGAGAGTGGGGAAGCTTTATTGTATCCAATACCCAGGAGCAGTTAAAAAAATATGACGGTGAGGACGTGGAATTTGCCATGTATTTTCCGGAGGCCCACTTGATTTCGGCCGCAGGCGCACTGTGTGAGAACAGCCCGGTTAAGGTTGGATGCCAGAGCGTATACCGCGACGATACGGCGGTTGGCGGCAATTTCGGAGCATTTACCACCAACAGGACGGCTAACGCGGCGAAAGCCATCGGCTGCACCACGACAATTATCGGCCACTGTGAAGAGAGAAAAGACAAGGCGGGAATCCTTGCGGAAGCCGGTGTGACGGATACAAAAGCGGTGAACCGCCTGCTGAATCAGGAGATAAAAAAGGCTGTTTCTTCCGGTCTGTCTGTGTTATACTGTATCGGAGAGACCTCTGAAGAGCAGGAGAGATGGAAAGAGGTATTAAAGGAGCAGATTGCTGTCGGTCTGGAAGGCGTGGATAAGAGCCTGGTGACTATTGCGTATGAACCGATCTGGGCCATTGGACCTGGAAAGATTCCGCCGGATAAGGACTATATCACCATGATCGGCACCTATATTAAGGAAATCACCGATGGATGCGATGTTGTGTACGGCGGTGGATTAAAGGTGGATAATGCAGAGATGCTGGCTTCCGTTCCGGTAATGGACGGCGGGCTGATCGCACTGACCAGATTCCAGGGAGAGATTGGATTTTACCCGGAAGAGTATCTGGAAATCATTAAAACCTACATGGGACATTAATTGAAATAAAAGCAGGAGGAAATTTATATGAAATTATCATTTGAATACGGCGCCGGCCTTATGGCGGCAGAACTTCCCGATACAACTGACATCTTTATTCCGGGTGAGACCGTGCCGGATCCGGCATGCATTCCGGAGGACCGTCTGGTAGAGGAGACTTTAAAGTCCATCAGGAACCCTATGGGTATGGAACCTCTCTCTGAACTGGCGCATAAGGGTTCCAAGGTTACCATTATTTTCCCGGACCGTGTAAAAGGCGGAGAGCAGCCAACGTCCCACCGCAAGATTTCCATTAAACTGATTCTGGACGAACTGTATGCGGCTGGTGTGGAGAAAAAAGATATTTTACTGATCTGTTCCAACGGCCTTCACCGGAAGAATACAGAGCAGGAGATTCATAATATTCTGGGCGACGAGCTGTTCCATGAGTTCTGGCATACCCATCAGATCATCAATCACGACAGCGAGGATTACGATCATCTGGTAGATTTGGGAACCACGGACAGAGGCGACCCTGTTCTGATGAATAAGTACGTTTACGACAGTGATGTCGCTATTCTGATCGGCCATACACAGGGCAATCCTTATGGCGGATATTCAGGCGGCTACAAGCACTGCGCGACAGGAATTACGCACTGGCGTTCCATCGCCTCCCACCATGTGCCGGAGGTTATGCACCGGAAGGACTTCACTCCGGTCAGCGGTACGTCACTGATGAGAACAAAGTTTGACGAGATCGGACAGCACATGGAGAAATGCATGGGCAAGAAGTTCTTCTGCTGTGACGCGGTTCTCGATACGAAATCCAGACAGATTGAGATCAACAGCGGATACGCAAAGGTAATGCAGCCTCACTCCTGGATCATGGCAGACAAGAGAACGTATGTGCCGTGGGCAGAGAAGAAGTACGATGTCATGGTATTTGGTATGCCTCAGTTCTTCCACTACGGAGAAGGCATGGGAACCAATCCGATCATGCTGCTTCAGGCTATTTCCGCCCAGGTCATCAGACATAAGAGAATTATGAGCGATAACTGTGTAATTATCTGCGCTTCTCTCTGCAACGGATATTTCCATGATGAACTGTGGCCGTATCTTAGAGAGATGTACGATATGTTCCAGCACGACTATATGAATACACTTCCGGATATGAACCGCTATGGCGAGTACTTTGCAACCAATGAGGAGTATATCAGAAAGTATCGTTACTGCAACGCGTTCCATCCATTCCACGGCTTCTCCATGATCAGCTGCGGCCACATTGCGGAGATGAACACTTCCGCAATCTACCTCTGCGGCGCTCAGGATCCGGGATATGCAAGAGGAATGGGACTTAAGACGAGAGCAACCATCGAAGAGGCGCTGGAGGATGCAAAGAAGAAATTTGTAGGACCGAATCCGAACATTCTTGCTCTTCCGCAGACATTTAAGCTGGGAGCCGTTCATCTGATGATGAAGGACGACGTATATGAGGGAAAGGGCGCGGAAGACTGTGCCTGTGCAGCTCATATGCACCACTAAAGGGTGTTTGATGATTTCTGGTTAAAACAATGACGGAACGGCCTTACAGCGGCAGAACCTTGTGGCTGACGGGCCGTTCTAAGCAATGCCCGGGGTATTGCTTTATACAGTTAACCCAGTGCTGACTGGCGTATTTACGCCGGAGGGTACTAGTTTATGGAGGGAGGTTTTTCAGTGAAAACATTGATTAAAAATGCATCTGCCTATCACAACCACCGTTTTGAGACGCTGGATCTTCTGCTGGAAGACGGCCGGATTGCCCGTATGGGCGGCTGTGGAGATGAGTCCTGTGACAAGGTGATTGATGCCGGCGGCAGCCGTGTGGTTCCCGGCTTCCTTGATATTCACACCCACGGAGCGGTCGGCGTGGATGTCAATGGGGCGGACGCGGAAGGCTTTGAGAAAATCTGCCGTTTCTTCGCTTCGCAGGGAACGACCAGCTGGCTCTGTTCTGTCCTTACGGATACGAAGGAGCAGACGATGCAGGCCATCGATATGTATAAAGAATGGAAGAAGACGGAGCATCATGGTGCGAATCTGATGGGAATCCATCTGGAGGGACCATTCTTATGTCCGGATTACAAAGGAGCCATGCCGGAGCACCTCTTAAAGAAGCCTGACATGGAGCTTTTAAAGGCTTACCAGGAAGAGGCGGAAGGGGAGGTCCGATATATTACGGTTTCGCCTGAGGTGGAAGGCATCGTAGATTTCATCCCCTACATCAAGAGCCTGGGTATCCAGGTTGCCATCGGCCATTCAGGCGCGGATTATGATACGGCGCGAAAAGCCATACAAAACGGTGCGTTAGGGGCAACTCATACCGGCAACGCCATGAAGCTGCTGCATCAGCATTTCCCGGCGATCTGGGGAGCTGTACTGGAAGATGACGATGTGTACTGTGAAATGATTTGTGACGGCAGACACCTTCATCCGGGCACGGTCCGTTTTATCATTAAGATTAAGGGGCTGGACCGTGTGGTTGCGATCACGGATTCCATCATGGCCGCCGGACTTCCGGATGGCAATTATAAGCTGGGAGTCAATGACGTGGTGGTAGTGGACGGCGATGCGAAGCTGGCTACCGACGGAACCCGCGCAGGCAGCACGCTGACAACCGGAAAGGCGCTTAAGAATCTTCTGGAATTTACGGGACGTTCTCTGACGGATATCATTCCGATGCTGACAGAGAATCCGGCCAGACTGATCGGCGTCTATGACCGGGTAGGCTCCATCGAGCCAGGCAAGGATGCGGATCTCGTATTTTTGGATGAGGAATGTAATGTTGTGCGTACCTTAGTTAAGGGGAAAGAGTGTTACTAAATATATAAAAATGAGTGAGAAAGAGACGGTTAGATAATGAGTGGATATCTTTATATTTTATTCTGGATTGTCAGCTTCGGGGCATCTATAGCAGGAGCGATCTGTGGAATTGGCGGAGGTGTTATCATAAAGCCTACGCTTGACGCATTTGGAGTCTTAAGCGTTTCAACCATCAGTTTCCTGTCAGGCTGCACGGTGCTGGCCATGACCTGCTATTCCGTAATCAAGGGAAAGATGAGCGGGGAATCATTGATTGACATGAAGACAGGGACACCTTTAGCGATTGGTGCCGCGATCGGGGGCGTAGTCGGAAAATCCATGTTCCAGGCGCTTTCCGACATGTTTGTGAATAAAGATATGGTGGGAGCAGTTCAGGCAGGATGTCTGCTCATTATCACACTGGGAACTCTGATTTATACGCTAAAAAAGGATAAGATAAAAACGCTCCATGTGACGAATGCGGCATTATGTATCGTCATAGGTATCGTGCTGGGAATTTTCTCCTCCTTCCTGGGAATCGGAGGAGGCCCGATCAATCTGGTTGTCCTGTTCTATTTCTTCTCCATGGAGACAAAAACAGCGGCCCAGAATTCCCTATACATCATTCTCTTCTCCCAAATCACCAGCCTGATAAATTCCCTGGTCACCAGAACCGTACCAGAGTTCACCATCTGGCTTTTAGTGCTCATGGTAATCGGCGGCATCCTGGGCGGAATGAGCGGCCGGATCATCAATAAAAAAATCGATTCCAAAGTGGTCGACAAGTTATTCATCATTTTAATGATTGTGATTATATTTATCAATATTTACAATATTTATCAATTTGCACGTTAGCAATGAGCAGTGCGAAAAAAGCCAAAGGAAAATTTGTGTTGTGCTCGCACATAAACAAATTTTCCTTTGGCTTTTTTCATAGGGCGAAGCCCGTGACCGAAGTGGAGCGGAGCGGAACTGAGGTGCACTGCGGCCCAGCGGGCAGCGGAACTGAGGTACCCAATGGCCCAGCGGGCAGCGGAACTGAGGTACCCAGCGGCCCAGCAACCAGCAAGGGAGATGCGATGGAACAGGTACTAATAGTAATTTTCTCCTCCTTCTGCGGAGGACTTGTGCAGGCAGTTACAGGATTTGGCGGTGCAGTAATTATCATGATTTTTCTTCCGCTTATACTAAATATGACGGCGGCCCCGGCACTCAGCGATGTCATAACCATGACACTGTCATTTTCCATGTTTTGGAGATACCGTAAGGCGGTGCATTATAAAAGCATCCTAATACCGGCCGCCGTTTATCTGGTTACCAGCACACTGGCGATCCATGGTTCCGCCTATGTGGACGCGGGAAAGCTGAAAGGATTTTTCGGTGTATTTCTGATTTTACTGTCGGTATACTTCTTTGCCTTTTCAGGCAAGCTTTCGGTGAAACCGACATTCTTTATGAAGTTTGGATGCGGCGCCCTGGCTGGCATCTGCGGCGGTTTATTTGGAATCAGCGGGCCGCCGGCCAGTCTGTTTTATCTGGCAGCGACGGATACAAAAGAAGAGTATTTAGGAACCCTGAATGCATTTTTTTCCTTCACGGTAATTTTCAACCTGATATCCAGGACCTGCAATGGTTTTCTGACTGTATCACTGATCCCTCTAATGGGGTTCGGGATTGCCGCCATCTTAACCGGATGTGTCCTTGGAAGCAGGATTGTCAAGAAGATCAATATTGATGTTATGAGAAAGTGTGTGTATGGGTTTATGGCATTTGCGGGAGTGGTGATTGTGGTGCAGGGCGGGCTTCGGTGATACATATTCAATATTGCGAACAGCATGAAAGGAGTGAATGCAAAGATGATATATCATACAAATTCCGCCGCATATGGGCGTGTACGTACGGCATCCGGCTTTTCGGAGGATAAAAAAGGAGTGCTGGATACCGTGATCAACTGTGGCTGGCATGATGTCAACGACCTGTATCGTATAAGCCGGCCGGAAGGTACCACTAACTTTCTGCTCCTCTTCACCCTGTCAGGCACAGGGGCTGGCCGTATTGGAGAAAATTTATATGAACTGACCCAGGATACAATGCTCATAATACCTCCGTTTGTTTTTTCCGAGTACTATACACAGGCACAAAAGCACTGGAGTTTTTACTGGATACATTTTGACGGTAAGAATGTTTCTTTGATTTTAAATGATTTAATTCAGCAATATGGCAATCTCCTTTCACTTCCGGTAGTAAAGGTTTCAAGATATCTTACAGAATTGATGGATGATAAAAAGTCCTTTCAGGATGAGGCGCTGGATGTAGCACAAACGGTTTCTCAACTGTTATTTGGCATATCTTATGCCGCTAAAGAGCATCAGATGAAAGGGCAGGCGCCTGATGTTGTGAATGAAATTATCAATACGATACGCAGCGCATATACGGAACCATTTTCTCTGTCAGTAATCAGCAAAAAATACTATTTGTCGGTAGAGCATATTATTCGGATATTCAAACAGGCCACTGGAGAAACACCTTACCATTACTACAGGAAGTACAAGCTTGTTCAAGCGGAGCAAATGCTGATCTATTCCGATACAGCCATAAAAGAAATTGCATTGACGCTGGGTTATACCCATACAGCCAGCTTTTGTTCCCAGTTCAAAAAAATGTTTGGCGTATCGCCATCAGAGTATCGCCGCAGCAATAAAGTTTATCAAAATTGATCAACACTTCATCAAAAATGACCACTGCTTTTCCGCCTGTTGATTAAAAAAAAGCGTCTGATATAATGACCTTAAGGAGCCAAAAAAGGTCGGAAGGCATAGAGCCGGGACCCTCAACAACACAGGAGGTTATATTATGAATGCACAGATCATCACAAAAGTTAAGGTAGTTGTCACAGTCAAAGAGCCAGGAACTCCTTGCTGGCCATGCATCAATTTTGATTATGAGAAGGAAACGGCGCGTATATTAAAAATCATGGAAGCAGCTGAGCCATTTATCAAATTTGATGTTTTTTATTACAAATCATTAGAGGAAGCAGCGGCTGTTTATGAGCAGGATCAGCAGAAGTATGATGGTATTCTTGTTTTGATGATGGCAAACTGGCAGGATATTGAATTATTTTATGCCCGAAAAGCCAAAGAAGGCGGTCTGCCTGTCGTTCTTGCAGATGTACCCTACTGCGGTTCAGGTTCCATGTTAAATCGCGTAAGCTTTGCGGTTCGAAGCGAGGGGCTGCCGGTTCCCATGATTGCATCAATGGATTACGAGGATATTGCCAAAGGTGTGAAGCTGTTTGAAGTTATTAAAAAAATGCAGAATACAAAAATTCTTGTTATCGCAGATAAGATCAAGGAGGCCGAACAGAGTGCAGCCTCCGAGGTATGGGGCTGTCAATTCGTGAACCGCACAGCAGAAGACTTAAATCGGTTCTTTGAGACAGTCGATGCGGCCGAAGCAGCTGATATAGTACAAAAATGGAAGACAGAAGCGGCGGACGTACTGGAGCCAAGTGACGCAGATATTCTGGAAAGTGCCAAATTGTATCTGGCCCTGCGTCAAATGCGGGACGAGCTGAATGCAGATGCACTTACGGTGGACTGCCTTACATTATCTTATGGTGACAAATATACCAATAATACTCATATGTATCCTTGTCTGTCCCATGCGGAAATGAGCAGACGAGGCGAGGTGGCTGTCTGTGAGGCGGATATCAATGCAACGCTGGCGTCTTTGGTTACATTGTATCTTACCAGCCGGCCAGGTTATGTATCCGATCCTGTTATTGATACATCGTCTGATCAAATTATATATGCACACTGCGTTGCCTGTGCAAAAATCTATGGAAAGGATGACCCGCGCACATGCAAATATTATATAAGGAGTCATGCGGAAGATCAGCGAGGTGCGTCGGTACAGGTCATTTTCCCAGCCAATGAAAAGCTGACCACCACGATGTTCCATTTTCCGGAACGTGAGGTGTGTATCCATTCCTCTACCTCTGTAGGTAATGTAGGAGGGGATGAGGGCTGCCGCTCTAAGCTGGCAGCTACGACTAAGGCTGAAAATTTACTGTATAACTGGATGCCGCTTTGGCACCGTGTGACAGTATTTGGTGAATACAGAAAACAGTTTATGAACTTATTTAAAATGAAACAGATAAATGTCATTGAGGAAGATAAGGAATTGATGGGTTAAGAGAAGTTATCAGATATGCTCCGGCCGGGCGGTTAAATTCAACAGTTCCCGGCTGGGGCATTTTTATTATAAATAATAAAAAAATAAAATACACCATAAAGCATATTGACAAAAGCAAAAGAATATGTTAAATATGTATTATACACACGAGTTTATAAAATGACTCATTGTGCACTATTTCTTCAGTCAAGAGGAGGTATGTATGAAGCAAAAACTGAATATTGGATTTGTAGTTACATATTCCGGGAGGTGGCCTAAGGAACTTCCGGAGAAACGAAACAGGGAATATGGAGACTGGCTGGAAGCGAATCTGAAGGAAGCTTCCGTAATACGTGCATCAGTCATGGGCTGCAGCCGGGAAACGGTAGAGCAGGTGACAAAGGAATTCAAGGAACAGGAAGTTGATGTAATTGTCATGGTTTACGGAGCGTTTACGGGGGATGATGTGGCTTCTTACCTGACGGAGATGCTGAAAGTACCGATCATTCTGTGGGCGCCCTACGAGGTACCATTTGAGAAGGATGACAGACTTTATTCCAATGCCCTCTGTTCTATGACCATGAACGCAGCAGCGGTGCGCAGGCTTGGGGCTGTCTGTCATACGGCGTACGGGAGTCTGGACGATGAGAGAGCAGCTTCAAAAGTGAAGAATCTCCTGAGGGCTTACCATACGATTAAGGCGATGAGGCATACTAATCTGGGTCTGCTTGGATATCGTCCAACCGCATTTTATAACTGCAGCTTCGATGAAAGCCTGATACGAAGAACGTTTGGTGTAAAGATTGAAGAGACGGATTTAAAGGTAGTATTTGACAAAATGGATGCTCTTCCTGCAGAGGCCTGGGAGGCCGATATGAAGAAGATGGAAGAGTCATACAGCACAGAGAAATTGCCGGAAGGACATCTGGAAAATCATTCAAAGCTTTACCTGGCACTGAAAGAGGTTATGAGAGACCAGCAGTATGATTTCGGAACGCTGAAGTGCTGGCCTGAGATGGGAAACTTACATACAACACCATGCGCGGTTCTGGGACGCCTGGCAGATGACGGAATCAATATCGGATGTGAAGGTGATGTCGATGCAGAACTGACTCAGATGGCAGAGTACTATCTGACGGGAGAACCAAGCTTTATAACGGATCTGATTAATATCAATGAGGAGAAGAATGTTATCACATTCTGGCACTGCGGCAACGCTGCCCCGTCCTTATGCAATCCGAAATATGAAATCGAGATGCGTAATCACCCGTTGGCGGGACAGGGAACCGCATTTTATGGAGCGCTGAAGCCGGGCAAGGTTACAGCGGCCAGATTCAGTAATATTGATGGCCAGTATAAGCTGTTTTTACTGAAAGGCGAAGCGGTTGACATGGACCGGTACACGAAGGGAATCATGGCAAACGTGAAGGTGGAACGGCCGGTCAGAGAAGTGATAGAACGAATTATCGATGAAGGAATTCCACATCATTACAGCCTTGTATGGGAAGATGTGGTAGAGGCCATGAAGCAAGTGTGCAGCCTGCTTAATATACCGGTAGTCGAGGTATAAAGATATTGGCGGACAGCAGAATACGTGAATACATGGTTGACAACTCCTGGTACAGTATTGTATAATGTTATATATACACACGAGTTTATATCGAGGAGAGTTGTGCAGATGAACCAAAACGGGGAACGCGTAACAAGGGCAGACGTAGCGAAAGAGGCTGGCGTCAGCGAAACCATCGTATCATATGTAGTGAATAATAACCGCTATGTAGCGAAAGATAAACGCACCAGAGTGGAAGAAGCGATTGCGAAGCTACATTATCGGCCGAACAACGTGGCAAGAGCGCTGAAGGGGAAAAGAAGTAACCAGCTGCTTTTCATCGCGGATCAGATTACGAATGAGTATTTCAGCCGTATTGTCAGCGAAATGGATAAATATGCATATGAAGCCGGATTCCTGATTTCACTCTGCGCGAACCGCAATACTCCGGAATTTGTGTCCCAGGTTATCAGCCGTCAGTATGACGGAATTATCATCAGTTCTACCAGTATTCCCATGGGATATGTCGAGCACTTCAGTAAGGCCGGGATTCCGGTTCTCTTATTTGAACACCGCAGACACGATAAATTACCTGAGAACGTAGCGACTCTGGCATCGGGACTGTATCCGGGAGCCAGAATGGGAGTTCGCCATCTGATAGAAACCGGAAAAAAGAATATCATCTATATCGACCGTATCAGCCGTCGGGGAAATGTAAGCGGACCAACTGATCTAAGGCTCAGCGGCTATCTCGACGAAATGCATGAGAACGGTCTTGAGGCAGGAAGCCATACAATTATTTCAGGCTGTCATAATGAAGAGGAATTGGCACAGGCGGTGACAGATAAGATTTCCAGCTGCCGTGTAGATGGAATTATTGGAAGAAATGATATGGTGGCTTGCATTGCCATGAAAGCTGCGATTAATGCAGGTCTCATGGTACCGGAGGAGATTGGAGTAGTCGGATTTGACAATTCCAGTTTAAGCCGGTTCTGCAGTCCGACACTGACAACACTTGAGATGCAGAGGGAAGAGATCAGTAAGGCTGCAATTGAAATGATGACAGGAATGATCGGAGGTGAACGGCCGGAAAACGCTCAGTTTGAAACGAAACTGATTGTACGGGACAGCACACGAACTGCGAATAATTTATAAAGACAGCAGTTCTGCTGCGAAGTGTACACACGTGTGTACAAGTATTGAGGGAAAAGTATTTGCAGCGGGGACGAGGGTTTTTATAATATTAGATAAAGAGCTAAAATGGAAAGAAAGAGAGGGTATTTACATGAAAAAAAGGTTAATGGCACTTACAATGGCGGCGGCAATGGTGTTTACAACTGCATGTTCAGGCGGAGGAACTGCAAGTCCGACGGAAGCGGCAAAGACAGAGGCGGCGAAGACGGAAGCAGCGAAAACAGAGGCTGCATCAACAGAAGAACAGACTACAGAAGCAGAGATTACCGAACCGGTTACAATCAAGTTTGCTAACTATGCGCTTCTGGAGCAGGGATATGAGGAGTTCTGGAATGGTGTGAAGACAGATTTCGAAGCCAAGAATCCAAATATCACGATCGAATGGGTAACAGCTCCTTACGGAGAGATTGTAAATCAGGTAATCAACATGGCCGGAGGCGGCGACCGCATCGATATGATATTTGGTGAGATCGGCTGGGTGCCAGGTCTTGCGGATGCAGGGCTGACCATACCGGTGGACGAAGTACTGCCGGCAGATTATCTGGCAGATTTCTATCCGGCGATCCTGGATTCGTTCAATATTGACGGAAAGCCTTACGGACTGCCGATGTATGTTTCTCCATACGTACTCTATTACAATACGGAACTGTTTGAGCAGGCAGGCCTGGATCCGAATTCACCGCCCGCTACCTATGATGAAATGCTTGAATATGCGGAAAAGCTTTCCCAGCTGAAGGATTCCAACGGAAATCCGGTTTATGCATTTGGTCAGACGACAGCTTCTGTACCGGTATCCGGTTCCTCGATCAATGGTATGATCTTTAACTTCGGCGGAACACTTCTTGCCGATGACGGAAGCCTCAGTATCGATAATCAGGGCTTTAAAGACAGCATCACTATGCTGAAGACGTTAGATGAAAAGGGATACAATCCTCAGAATGCCAAGTTAAAAGATTTGAGAAACTTATTTGCTTTAGGACAGCTGGCAATGTATTACGACCAGTCCTGGGGATTCAACGGAATTCAGTCTATCAATCCGGACGCAAAGAAATTCACCGCTTCTGCAAAGCCTTTGGCAGGCGGATCCGGAACAGGAGAAAGCATTCTTCAGGCTCACTGTCTGATGTATGTTGACAACGGTGACGCACAGAAGGCAGCCTGCAGCAAGCTTACCCAGTATCTGGTTACCTCTGAAGTATTAAATGATTATTTAGCAAATATTACTCCGGCGTATCCGGCTAAGAAATCAATGGAAGGCGCAACAGGCACAAATCCTGTCCTTGCAGGTGCAGCTGGTTCAGCTGAGAATGTAAAAGCGCAGGTTTTCGTACCTCAGATCAGTGATTTAAATCTGGAACTCTGTACGCTGGCACAGGCAGTTACAGTATCCGGCAAAGATGTGGACACTGCAATTGAAGACTTTAGAAAAGCAGCAGAGGCTATTCTTGGAAATTAGTAGAATGTAATTGGAGGGACTCGTATGAATCGTGGCAGAGGTCTTACCAGAACGACGAAAGATAAATTATTTTCGCTGCTCCTGGCACTTCCGGCGGTAGTCATGACCGTAGTATTTATCCTGGTACCGGTTGTGGATTCCATTATAAAGAGTTTTACGAAATATCAGATTAAAAATATTATCAGTGGAAAACCAGGAACATGGAATAATTTTGGAAATTATATCAAGTTATTTCAGAATGCAAAACTGCCGCAGGCGATTACGAATACATTTATTTTTGTAATTGTTGTAGTGCTGAGTGCCTTCATATTGGGGATGGCGCTGTCCCTCATTTTAAATGGAGGAGTAAAAGGCGCAAAAATTATTCAGGGTGTCATGATGACACCCTGGGTAATCCCCACAGTCATTTCAGCCCTGATCTGGATGTGGCTGTTTCAGCCCCAGTATGGCCTGATCAAATACCTGGCGTCACTGGTAACCGGCGGAGCTGTCAGTAATCTCGCAGTGTTGAATAACCCAAAGACGGCTTTAATGGGAATCAGTGTTGCGGCTCTCTGGAAACAGGTTCCGCTCATGACGCTTCTTCTTTTAGCAGGTCTTCAGAATGTGTCGGAAGAACTGCTGGAGGCAGCTACAGTCGATGGCGCAAACCGCGTACAAAAATTCTTTCATATCACCCTTCCCAGCATGAAGAGTGTAATCAGCATTGCGGTTTCCATGTCGATTATTGAGAATTTTAAACAGTTCCCATTGTTCTGGACGATGACTGGCGGAGGCCCGGATGGGGCTACAACAACCCTGGCGATCTTGAGCTACCGGGAGGCGTTCGTTAGTCAGGATCTGGGATCAGGCGCAGCCGTTACGACAGTATGGATGCTTTTGATGATCGGTGTTATCTTTATTTACAATAAAGTCTTAAACACAAAAGCAGATGAATAGGAGGGGAAAAAGATGAAGAAAAAGCAAACCGCGTTAAACTGTCTGCGGTATTTTATCCTGGTCCTGATTCTCATATTCCTGTTGTTTCCAATTTACTGGATGGTAGTGACCGCGTTAAAGACCAATATGGAGGCGTATCTATTCCCTCCGACCTTTGTACCTCAGAGTCCGACTATGGCTAGCTTTAAGAGCTTGCTGACCGTTAACAATCAGTTTTTTGTTTACTATAAGAACAATTTCATTGTATCCGGTTTTTCTGCATTGATTTCTACGTTCATTGCGCTGATCTCCGGATATGCACTTTCCAGATTTCATTTTAAATGGAACCGGTGGATCATGGCGGCATTAATGTCTTCCCAGATGTTTCCGGTTGTCAGCCGAATGATTTCACTCTATGGACTTCTCGGAAAGGCTCATTTGATTAATACGAGAGCGGGCCTTATTATGGCAGTAGTTGCAGCACAGATCCCATTCTGTGTTATGCTGATGGCCAGCTTCTACGATGGAGTGCCTCATGAGATTGAAGAGGCGGCAACGGTTGATGGTTCCAAACGTTTTCAGACATTATTCGGGGTGGTGATTCCACTTGTGAAACCTGGTATCGTTGCAGTTGGAATTTATTCATTTCTTATGACATGGGATGATTATCTCCATGCGGCAACCTTGATTCAAACAGATTCCTTAAGAACCCTGTCTGTAGGAATAGCTCTTCGCTATCTGGGAGAACTTTCCTATGACTGGTCTTTAGTCAATGCAATTTCAGTGGTAGGTGCACTGCCTATGATTCTGCTTTTTGTCTTCTTCCAAAAATACATGGTAAAGGGGCTTGTGGCAGGTGCTGTAAAGGGATAATAGAAAAAGGAGAAATCAGACTATGATAGTAACAAACAAAGAAAATCTAATCAGAGCATCAAAAGGAGGATATGCAATACCGGCCATCAACACACAGGGAGGCAATTTCGACATTATCTGGGCTGTCTGCCAGGCAGCAGAGGAACTGAAGTCCCCGATTATGCTTGCCCATTATGTTTCGACCGGGGCGTACTCCGGTAATGACTGGTTTGTAGAGGTGTGCAAGTGGTGCGGCAGCCGTGTATCGGTACCGGTTTCCATCCATCTCGATCACGGTGACAGCTTTGAACGCTGTATGGAGGCACTGAAGCTGGGATTTACGTCGGTCATGATAGACGGCTCGACGAAGTCCGTCGAGGAGAACGCTGCGATTACCAATGAAGTGATCAAAGTGGCCAAATGCTTCGAGGTTCCGGTTGAGGCGGAAATAGGAGAACTGCTTCGACTCGACAATTTGGGAACGGTAATGGAGAATAAGAACATTGTTGATCCGGAGGAGGTCAGACATTTCCTTGACTTATGCCAACCGGATTCGCTGGCAATCGGTATCGGAAATGCGCACGGATATTACAAAGGGGAGCCGGAAATTCATCTGGATGTTCTGGAGGCTGTCCGCAAGTTTACAGATATACCGCTTGTACTGCATGGCTGCACGGGAATGAAGGAGGATGTGATTCGGGAAGCAATTAAGCTTGGCGTTGCGAAGATCAATTTTGGAACAGAGATCAGATATAAATACGTAGAGCACTACGAGGATGGACTTAAGAATCTCGATCACCAGGGACATTCCTGGAAATTGTCCCAGTATGCAAATGAAAAATTGATGGAAGATGTAAAGAAAATTATACTTTTGGCGGGTTCTGACGGAAAGGCGTAATGGCAGTATGAAAAAACCTAATATCATATTTTACTTTACGGATCAGCAGAGATGGGATACCATTGGCTGTTATGGCCAAAAGCTGCCGATTACTCCCAATCTTGACCGTTTGGCGCAGGAGGGTGTCGTATTTGAGGAAGCATATACGGCACAGCCTGTGTGCGGTCCCTGCCGGGCTCTTTTTCAGTCGGGGAAGTACCCGACTGAATTGGAGTGTTGGCGTAATAATCAGGCTCTTCCTCCGGATGTGAAGACGGTAGCAGACTATCTTACGGAGGCCGGCTACCAGACCGCCTATGTTGGGAAATGGCATTTGGCGAGCGGAGGAAATCGGTTTGGAGAAGGAGAGGATGACTACAAAACAAAGCCTGTTCCGTTAGAAAGGCGCGGAGGCTACAGGGGATTCTGGAGGGCTTCCGATGTATTGGAGTTTACTTCCCACGGATACGGCGGTTATGTATACGATGAAAATAACAAGCGCCATGATTTTGATGGTTACCGTGTAGACTGTATCACAGACTATGCGCTTGAATTCTTAGACCAGTATGACAACAAGGAACCGTTCTTTATGACAATATCCCATATTGAACCCCATCATCAAAATGACAGGGAGCATTATGAGGGGCCGGAAGGTTCGAAACAGCGGTTTGCGGATTTTGAATTGCCGGAAGATTTAAAACTGCCTGGCAGCAATGCCGCGGAAGAGTATGCCGATTATCTCGGGTGCTGTAAAAGCCTTGATGACAATCTGGGCCGTCTGGTAGAAAAGTGCAGGGAACTGGGAATATACGAAAATACTATTTTTGTTTATGCATCTGACCATGGATCTCATTTCAAGACGAGAAACCGAGATTCCCATTTAAATGGATACGATGACTATAAGCGTTCCTGCCACTCGGCATGTCTGCACGTTCCTCTGATCATTGCAGGTCCCGGATGGCGCGGCGGAAAGCGGATAGAAGATTTGGTAAGCACGGCAAGTCTTCCGAAGACCTGGCTGGCTATGGCCGGAATTGATGTGGGGACGAGTATGACAGGTGAGAACCTGGCGGAGATCGCCGGTGGTACCGCAAAAACGCGCAGCAATGAAATCTTTGCGCAGATTAGCGAGAGCCGGGTCGGAAGATGCATACGGACGCCGGAATACCTGTACTCCGTATATGCGCCGGGAAAAGACGGAAAGACGTATCCGGGCAGCGATATTTACCAGGATGACTTCCTGTATGATTTGAAGGCGGATCCCTTTGAACTGAATAATCTGGCGGGAGATGCCCGATATGCGGTGGTCAGAGAGGATCTGGCGGCTCGTCTGAAGAAGGCAATGGTTCAGGCTGGAGAAATGGAACCGGTAATTTTGGAAGCCGGAGAAAAAATTAAAAGTTAGAACATCTAGGAAAGGACTATTTATTTAATATGGATAAGAGAAACAGTGAGATTACGTACAATGAGATCTATAAACAGCCGGAGTCATTCGAGGCAATCAACAACACGCTTGAGGACATCTATGGTGTTCTTGACAAGGCATTCGCAGAAGATTACGATGAGCTGATCTTTACCGGCTGCGGCACCAGCCTCTATCTGGCCCAGGCAGCGGCCCACGCGTTTTCAAGCTACAACGCGATACCGTCAAAAGCGGTGTGCTGTTCGGAGCTCTATTATTTCCCGGAGACCTTTGTGAAGAACCGGAAGGTGCTTGTTCTTCCGATTACGAGAAAGAGCTATACGACAGAAGTGCGCATGGCCATCGATAAAGTGAGAAGCTATCCAGGAGTAAAATCGCTGGCGATTACTTGTGATCAGGACAGCGCGCTCTACAATGACTTTATGATCCTTTCCCCGGATACGGCGGAGGACAGTGTAATTATGACCCGTTCTTTCACCAGCATGGTGTATTTGGCAGCTGTCATGGCAATGTATGCAGGCGGTAAGAAGGACGAGATCGCAGCCATGGCCGGTTACGGCGACAGCGCCCGGGACGCGTTAAAAAAGATGGATGATCTGGCAAAGAGTATCATCACAGAGCATGAGGAGCTGAATCTGTTTATCACGCTTGGCCAGGGCATCAACTACGGCGTCGCCAACGAGTGCATGAACAAGATGAAGGAGATGGGACTCTCCAATTCGGAGGCTTACTTCTCACTGGAATACCGCCACGGCCCGATGAGCCTGGTAGACGAGAACACCCTGATTATCTTTTTAAGCCATTCTGAAACCGTAAAAGAGGATGCGAAGCTCCTCGCGCAGATGAAGGAATACGGAGCAGTGACAGTGGCAATCGGAAACACAGCTTCCACAGATCTGAAAGACGCGGACTACTGCCTCGACCTGCCATATGGCTATAACGATACGCAGAATGCGGCAATTATTGGATTCATCGGTCAGTTTATAGGCTATTATATTGCAGAAAAGAAGGGGATTGATGCAGATACACCAAGGCATTTATCCCAGGCGATTGTGATATCCGCGTAGGCAATGAGCCATGCGAAAAACGGTATGCAGAAAATTGCGTTGTGCTCGCACATAAGCAATTTTTTGTGTGCCGTTTTTCATAGGGCGAAGCCCGCGACCGAATGACCGCAGGTCATGAGGTGCATGGCGGACTTAGCCCCCCAAAACCCCGCCTCCCTCCACCTCCAGTCCCTAAATTCCCCATCACTTACTATGACGATATTCATTTGGTGTCATCCCAGTACACTTCTTAAAGGTTCTGATAAAATACTTTTCATCATTATACCCAATCTGAATCGCAATATCTGTAATCTTAGCGCTGCTGGAGCGCAGCAGCTTCTTTGCATGCTCGATCCGTATTTCATTCAAACGGGTTACCATGCTCACACCGTAAGCCTCCTTAAATTTTCTGCACAGATAATCCTTATTCATGTGAAACAGCTCTGCGTATTCCGTCTGATCGAAGGGCTGGTTGTAGTTGATTTCCAGATAGCTGCCGATCTGTCGGAAAACATCGCCGGATCGACAGACGTCATGAAGATTCGCAGCCAGCTCTATCAAAATCTCCCTGCACCGGCTGGCTGCATGTTCTGCCTGAAAATGGTAAGCTTCGTCGAAGAGACTGCAGGGAGTCAGGGCTGAGGCGTTACCAGGTGTAAAACCGGGATAGCGTTCTGTAAAGTACCCGCACCAGTGGGAATACATAGTTTCAAAATCGGTACTGATTCTTTTTATGGCACCATAAGTGACCGGCGCAGAAAGAAGCATACCGGAGAGCCACTGCTGTACACTGGCTGTAATCGTCTTTTCCTCATTCAGCATGATGGATGACAGAAGCTGCGCCTCATTTCTGTCATCTGCAGGCGGTGTGGTGTGAAAGAATCCCGGCAGCACGGCGATGAGAGGAGTTCTGCCATTCTGATTGACTTCCATACTGTAGAAGGCTCTGCGGGCGGAATCGTAGGCTGACAGAATATCTTCCGGCCTGTTGCTGCCGGAACAGCATCCAAAGTGGAAGGGATAGCCGGACTGGCGCCGGAAATGAGAGACGGCCGTCTGAACGGAGTTAAGCCCCCGGTCTGTTCGTCCATAGAGGATCACTGCGGCATCATGGGGATTCCAATGGCGCAGAATTGCAGCGCCCAGCCCGCGGCTCTCCAAATCTGTTTTCATCATATCAAAAAATGCTGTGAAGCTGCGCTGAAAGGCGGCATCCTCCTCTGAAGGATAAAATGTTAAATCACTGTAAAAGATGAGGCAGGTATCGGCTTTGGAAAAACTGTCGCTTAAGGAGGACAGCTCCTGATAAGCCGCCTGGCTGGCCGCGGGAGAGAGCAGCTGGGAAAGAAGCGTGTGTCTTCGTTCGGAACTTAAGTAATTGATCTGATGAAGCAGCGACCGGGCGTCATCGTTTTTCCTGCGGTCCTCCTTCCAGGTATTGACTGCCTTTTCAACTGCCGCCAGCAGGGCGGTCCGTTCCAGGGGTTTCAGCAGATAATCAACGCAGCCTAAGACCAGCATGCTTCTGACGTATTCAAAATCACTGTAACCGGATATGGCAATGACTTTGGAGGAAATCTTCTGTTCGACGACGTAATTCATAAGATCGGTTCCGCGCTCGTCTCCGATCATAATATCAAAGAAAGCCAGCTGCGGCTGCTCACGGCTTAACAGTTCCCGGGCCTCCGCGGCTGTGGTGGCAGAGAGAACCTTATCAATGTCATATTCCTGCCAGGGAACCAGAGCCTTGATCGCATGGATCAGATGAGGCTCATCGTCCACAATCAGTACCTTCATAAATCATGCCTCCTCTATATGAGCTAAAAATAAATTGTGTCGGGTGCGGAGACCTGCGGCTGGCCGGGGAGCTTAAGCCGAACGGTGGTACCGCCATAGTCGTTAGCGAGGATCTCGATGGTGCAGTCTGCCCCAAAGTGAAAAAGCAGGCGCATAAAAACATTGTTGATGCCAATATGTTCTCTGGGAATTCCGTCCGCGTAATAACCGAGCGCCAGGGAACGGTAGTTGGAGGCAGTCTCAAGCTGGGCATATCGTTCCACAAACCAGTCCTTCTGCATAGAAAAGCTTTTTTGCATCTCCAGCGCCCGTTCTGCCGCAATCGGCTGCCCGTTGTCGCAAATAGAGAGAACGAAAAAATCCCCTTCTGTTTCTGCCGTAAACTCGATAAAGCCATCCGTTTTTTTCATGACGCCGCCATGGTAAATGCAGTTTTCAATCAGTGGCTGCAGTGTCATCTTCGGGAGAAGAAACAGCCTGGGATAGACGGGGCATATCTTAAATTCCGCAAAAGAGCAGAACCGCATTTTCTGCAGTGTAAAATAACGGTATACATAGTCAAGCTCTTCCCCCAGCGATGAGACTGTCTGGGAGATTTCCATGGCATAGCGCATCATCTGGCCCAATGCTGTGATATAGTCGTACTGGGCAAGATCGTTGTTAGCCAGAGCGTTATTGGCCAGGCACTGGAGCGTGTTATGGATAAAGTGTGGATTGATCTGAGCCTGCAGCATCTTAAGCTCTGTATCCTGCTGCAGTAATTCCATTTTGTACTGGCGGATGGTATAGTGCTGGATAGAGTCCATCATTTCCTGCATGGAATCAAACAGCATTTTTAACTCATCATTCTGGCGGTATCCCAAATAGTCCGAGAGCTGGAACTTCGAAAAGTCACCGGACTTCCCCTTCGCCTTTGTCAAATACCGGGTGGCCTTTTTGAGCGGTCCGGTAAGTCTGGTCAGCGTAAGTGAATTGAGCACAGTAGCAAGCAGCACGCCCAGCAGGAAGGTAGTGGTCAGAAAACGCAGCTGTAAATCGGTACTGCTGTAGATACTGGAATCCGGCGCAGCTTTCATCATATGCCAGTCCAAGTAGGAGGCAGGGAAACTGGATTTCAGATATAGAACGCCATCCTCTGTGAAAGAATGAAACGTATCGTGGCCGGGAGCCAGAAGTTTTTTTACTACGGGATCGGAAAGCAGGATATCCCCGGATTGCGGTGCTCCGGAAAGTATCATTTCTCCATCGGAATTAACGATACAGACAAATTCCCCTTCTTTATAGGCAAGACAGCAGTTATCGTAGATAAACGTAGCAGGCATGTCAATGGAAAGGACGCCGAGCAGCTGTTTCTCTGCTGAGATGCTGTAAATGGGGAGCCATATCGTAAAGACCTCCTCCGTATCGAGACTTCCGGATGAATAGTAGGTCCTGTGACCGTACGTCGACATGGGATGGACCGGTTCGATGGTAACGTCGGTATATTCAGAGAATGTGGGCCTTTCCGCTTCCGCCGCATTTAAGGATATCATGGATTTCTGCAGTGTGTTTGTGATAAGCAGAAAACTTTTATTTAAACGGAAGGAGAGGAGACGGATCTGCCTGGCGTTCGGGGCAACGGTATAAATGCCCTGCATATAGCTGAAGATCCGGCCCGGCTCCGTGAATTCCTGGGAGACAAAGTCCTGCGGGCTGCCTTTCAAAAGAATATTATGCAGGTCAGGATTGGAATAAACTGTTCTGGCAGAGGAGACGCAGGTGGAGATATAGTATTCAATATTTTTTATGGCTACGGACATATTGATCTCAGACTCCCGTCTGTACTGCTCCAGTGCCCGGGATCTCTCGTAGGAATAGAAATAAAAGGAGAAAATCAGCATGGGGGCGATTGTGCACAGGGCGAGCAGCGTAATAAACCGGGTATTGATGCTGATAAAATGTTTTTTCATACTCAGATCCTCTTTCGAAATGTTTAAACTTATTATAATGAATAGTCTGAATCATTGCAAGACGATGTCAAAATAGTGCACCAAAAGGTAAATATTGACAGTGCATGAAAATGTTAGCAGGAAGTATAATGCGATTAAAGAGACCGGAAAAAATAAAGAAAAGTTAGAGGTGAGCTTATGGAAGAAGCAAAAATACAGCCGGCAGCGGTCACCAGCAGAAAGCTGCCAAAAGAGTTCAAGTATTATTTTATCTTTATGGGGCCGGCAATCCTGCTGTTTTCATCGCTGTTCGTCATTCCGTTTTTTGGAGAAATCTATTACTCCTTTACCAACTGGAATGGAATTGATCAGACGTATGGGATGGTGGGGATCAACAATTACTTCCGGACATTTCAGGACAAGGGATATTGGAAATCAGTATGGTTTACCATCCGGTTCTCCGCTCTTTCGGTATTGTTTTCCAACCTGATTGCATTTTGCTGGGCCTATATTCTGTCGAAGCCCATCCCATTCAGAAATTTCTGGAGGGCTGTCATTTTCCTCCCGCGTATCATCGGAGGTGTGGTATTGGGATATTTATGGAGATTCATCTTTCAGAATGCATTTGTGCAGTTCGGACAGGCCACCGGGCTTTCCTGGTTTTCCCAAAACTGGTTTACGACTCCGGAGTCCTCCTTTACCGCTCTGGTCATCGTATTTACCTGGACGCTCTCCGGCTATCTGATGCTGATCTACAGTGCGGGCTTTGCCTCAATACCAGGAGATTTACAGGAGGCGGCGATCGTAGACGGGGCGTCACCGCTGCAGGTGCTTAAAAATGTGATCATTCCCATGATTATGCCTTCCATTACCCAGTGCCTGTTTATTGCCATCAACTGGACAATGCTTTTGTATGATACTAATATATCGCTGACCGACGGCAATCCTTACCGTTCGTCCGAAGGCGTTACCATGAATATTTACGCGACGGCTTACCGGTCGAACCAGATTGGCTACGGTGCGGCCAAGTCCTGTATCTTTATTGTCATCATTGTTGCAATTACCATGATCCAGATTTATGCAACCTCAAAGAGGGAGGTGGAGCTGTAATGAAGCGTTCGGAAAAGATAAGAATCGGAGTATCGTTACTCATTCTGGCTGTCAGTGTGACGATCGTCATCGTCCCGCTGTACCTGGTAGTGCTGAACTCCTTTAAGCCATACTCGGAGATTGCGAAAAATATCAGCGCTCTGCCAAAGGAGATTACGCTTATCAACTACCAGCAGGCATGGAAAAGGCTGAATTTCTCCACTGTATTTAAAAATACCATGATCATAGCAGTTTTCTCCAATATCGGCAGTATTGTGTTTGCCGGAATGATGGGATACTGGATCGTGAGGCATCCATGCAGATTCACAAAGGCATGGTATCTGATCATCATAGCGGGCATGTCGGTGCCGTTTCAGGGGATTATGATTACGTTTGCGAAGATGGCGGGATTTTTGAAGCTCACCAACCATCTTTACGGCGTGGTGATCAGCAACTGGGTCTTCTCCATGCCTATGAGCATGTTTCTGACTGCAGGGGCGGTGAAATCAGTCCCGTATGAAATTGAGGAATCGGCCAGGATCGATGGCTGCGGCCCGCTTAAGACGTACTGGACCATTGTATTCCCGCTGATTAAAGGAACGGTTTTTACGGTAGCTTCACTCAATGTCATCACGTACTGGAATGATTACTTAATGACGCAGTTCCTGTTGACGAAAAAGGGGCTCAGGACTCTTCAGATAGCCATGCAGTCTCTGTTTAATGAAGCATTTTTTGCCTGGGACACGGCTTTGGGAGCAATATCCCTTTCAATCCTGCCTTTGTTCATTTTCTTCATTTTTTCGCAGAAACAGGTGCTTGATGGTGTGGCCGCAGGAGCGGTGAAAGGTTAGCGCGTCCGTATGAGAAAACGAAGGGAAAATCCCTTGTTGGTTAAATTATTATTTAGAAGGAGGTATTACTTATGAAGAAAAGAGTGAGTTCTCTGATGTTGGCGGCGGTGCTGGCGGCGATGTCTGTCACGGCGTGCTCCGGGGGAAAAGAAGCGGGGACGACGCCTGTCACGACGGCTGCTGCGGAGAAGGCGGCAGAAGAGACGAAGTCGGAGCAGCAGACAGCTGAGACACCTGCGCCCACAGAAGAAAAGGCGGCGGATGGCTCTGTCGATTTGACGGTAACCATGCCGCTGGGACAGTGGACCGACAACTTTGATATTCTGATCGAGGCGTATAAGGCGGAGCATCCGGAGATCGGTACGATTGAAGCAACATTTCCGTCCACCTCGGATTATAATGACCTGCTGAAAGCCGCAGCTGCAGCAGGTGAGCTTCCGGATATCATCGGAACAAATTACGGGGAACCATTTAAGGAATGGAACAACTATATGGCAGATTTAAGTACGGACTTCCCTGCGTATGAACTGTTTACAGAGGATCAGAAGACTCTCGGCACTGTGAACGGCAAGGTTGTGGTGGCGCCGATCTATCTGGAGGGGACGGGAATTCTTTACAACATGGCGCTGCTTGAAAAAGCAGGCTGGAAAGAGGTTCCGAAAACCAGAGATGAACTGAAAAAACTGTGCGAGGACTTGACAGCCGCGGGAATTCAGCCTTTTATGCACCAATGGGCGGAGACAAATCTGAACCTGTTTAACTGGGTAGGACCGACATGGCTCGGCAATAAAGAGAACGGCGGACTCGATTTTATCCAGAAGATGCTGGCCGGAGAGGATATGGATCTGGCAAACGATCCGGAGATGAATGAATTCCTGGATTACTATGACATTGCCATTCAGTATGCCCAGCCAAACGCCACAGCGACTGACAAATGGACGGCCAGAAATGCGTTCTTCTTAGAAGAGGCGGCCATGCTGACCGGCGAGGGTAGCTGGGAGTATCCCAATATCATGAATGTGAATCCGGATTTGATGAACCATATTAAGCAGGATGTGATTCCGTGCTCCAACGATGCGGACAAGAATCATTTACAGATCCAGACCATGTGTGCAGGGGTCAGCAGCCAGTCGAAGAATGTGAAGGCGGCTAAGGATTTCCTTTCCTATATTATATCATCGGAGGCGGCCCGTGTATGGCATCAGGAGACAATGGGAAGTCCGACATCCATCGTGTCTCTGGAAATTTCAGATAAACTTCCGTGTATCGCGGTCGATGTGCTGGATCATGTGGCGGCTGGAAAGGCCAGTGAATCCATGTGGGAGTTCACACCGGCAGTTCTTGCGACTGACCTGGAAGAAATCTGGTCCAGATACGTAAATCAGCAGATATCCAGGGAAGATTTTACGGCCAGATATGCGGAGATATTCAAGGATTATGCCGCTGGAAAATATAACTAAACAGCCATTGGCGCAGGAAAGGATGGAAGACATGGCAATTATGAATTTTGAGGACGCCGCTTTCGAAAAGGCGTACGGCAGTGACGGAACGGAGTGTGTGGAACTTCTGCCGGGCACAGTGGAAGGAATACAGAATTACAAGTATTATCTGAGAGCGGGAGCAAGGGTAACTCCGCCTCGATATGCGGACAAGGCAGTGGTATTGATCTTCGGAAAGGGGAGGGGATACGTAGCCGGAACAGATGGAGGATTTAAGATTGAAGAGCTTAGCTTCTACGCTCCGGACTTTGAAAACGCGGAGTATTATGTTTATGCTGTAGAAGACATGGAATTTATTATGTGCGCGGCAGATATGAATGACTACGACCGTGTGAGAGCGGGAGAGTGCAGGGTACATACCCCATTTTTCAGAACTGTCAGGCAGTGCTATGGATATGACCAGAGCTGCAAGACAGCCGGAACGTGGTCAAAATCCGTTCTGTTCGGGGATTTTGGGAGACTGGGTAAGCTTACGATCGGTGTGGTTCATGGCGGCGGCTCCGCGGAGGGAGGAACCATAGAAAAGGGCCATGGCGAGGTTCATCAATGGAACTATTGTGTGGGAAATTCCGATTTTACCCTGACCGTGGAGGACGAGAAGGTTCACCAGAAAGCAGGGGACTGGAGCTTTGTTCCGGCGGGACTCGATCATAGTCTGTGTGCGGAGGAAGGCAAAGAAGTGTATTATGTCTGGGTGGAACTCTATACCAGTGAACACGGAATATATCAGACGGAGGGATTTTGATGATGGATAATTTTGTATGCAGGGCGGAGAAGGCCAGGCGCGAATATAACGGGTTTGGTTACGCGCAGGAAGAACTTCTGCCGGGAGCTGATGCGGTCAATGCAAAATTTTACCGCTGTTCCCTGCGGGCAGGCTGCAGTGTAACGCCTGAACTGGATCGGGAGAAGATTACCATTCTTATTTTTAATGGAAAAACAGGATATATAACGACACCGTATGATTTATATAACGTAACAGAACCTTCCTTTTTTATTCCGGATTTCGACCGTGTTCCATATACGGTTCACGCGGTAGAAGATAGCGAGTTCATCAGGGCTGTCTTTTCTATGAATCAGTGGGACAGGGAATTCTATGAAAAATGGAATCTGCATCTTCCGTTTTTCAGCAAATATTCGGATGGAGTGCAGTACGATCAGGACTGCAAGGGGCCAAATACAAGGTCTTACAGCATTCTTCAGCCGTTCCAGTTAGGGCACGTATCCATTGGAGTAGTAAAGGCAATCGGGGAAGGGACGGATGAGAAGGGACACGGCCTTCTTCATCAGTGGAATTACTGCCTGGGCAATTCGGACTTTGATTTAACGGTGGAGGAAGAGACAGAGCCGCAGAAGCCAGGTGACTGGAGCTTTATCTATGCTGGAAAGGACCATAAGCTTCTGGCGAAGCCCGGTAAGGAAGTCTTTTATGTCTGGGTGGAGTATTTTACGGATGAGGATCTGCAGAAATACTATCTATGCCAGATTCATAATGGAAGCCTGACCGAGGTACAGGACTGACAGGAGGAAGAAAAATGAACATTATTTCCTACGTGAAGAGAGAAGATATCCTGTTTCATCGCGTTTCTGAAGGCTATTACCGGGGAGAGATGCTGCCGGGGGCGATGGAAGGAATCTTTACGAATAAATGCAGGATTGAGGCCGGCGCAAGAGTATGGCCTGCCTGTTACGCAGACCGTGTCACCGCGCTTTTCATCTTTAAGGGAACAGGCCGGATCAGAAGCGGAAGCCAGGTATTTGAAATTACGGAGAGGTGCCTGTTCTGCCCGGATTTTGACCATGAGGAGTATTCGATCGAGGCAGATACGGAGATGGAATATCTGGAGCTTAGCCAGAGGATGAGCGAGGAAGACTGGAAGCATCATGAAATGTACCACATTGTACTGCCGTGGTTTCATACGCATTCCAACTGGCATCTGTACATCGAGGGGTTCCGGGCATCGGAATTAAAATCCTATGCGGTTCTTCACCAGTATTATGTGAGCCGGATGAGCCTTGGAGAAGTGACCGGGCCTGGGGAGGCGAGGCTGGAACCGCACACGCATCCGGAATTGTACCAGTGGTTTTATGGACTTCCAGGGACGGATCCATTCCTGTTTAAGGCTCAGGATGAGGAAGTGGAGGTCAGAGAAGGTGACTGGATCTGCATTCCCAATGAGGTGGCTCACATCGTATCTCCGATGAAGAGCGGGGATTATATCGATTACGTATGGTTTGAGGTTGTGGTACCAGGAAAAGAAATGTGTCCGTATTTTTATTAAACAGACAGGGCAGGCGCGATCTGCCGCACAGAGAAGGAGGGTGCGGCAGAACGGCGCCTGTTTTCCTGTTGTAAACAGGGGAGAATGTTGTTTTTCGTAATAATTGTTCAGATTCTCGTCAGTATTTGCCAGAATCTGTCAGATTATTATAAGGGTTTATTAAAGTCTTCCGTTTGAAAATCTGTTACAATAGAACCAGTAAAACGAAAAAAGTCTGAAACCGAAAAGAAAGGAGCAGATGCAATGAAAAAAATAAAGGTTACGAAACTAATTAAATGGTTTATCGTTCTGACAATGGTACTCTGTATCTGTTCCGGTTTCGTTGTTGCCGGTAAGGGATACTCCATGTACCGGAACGCGCTGGATCAGATGAGTCTGGCAGATAAAGTAGAGTCCATTCAGGATAAGGAACATTATACGACATTTGAAGAGCTGCCGGAGGTGTATGTGAACGCGGTGGTTTCTGTGGAAGACCACAGATTTTACAATCACTCGGGAATCGATCTCATCGCCATCGGAAGAGCCGTGTTTAATGACTTGCGTGCAGGCAGGTTCGTGGAGGGCGGAAGCACCATCACCCAGCAGCTGGCAAAGAATCTTTACTTCAGCCAGGAAAAGGAGATGACGAGGAAAGCCGCCGAGGTCTTCATGGCTTTTGACCTGGAACGTAATTACAGCAAGGAAGAGATCCTGGAGCTGTATGTAAATACGATCTATTACGGAGACGGATATTACACCGTGGCCGATGCCAGCGAAGGCTATTTTGGCAAGGCGCCGGAAGAGATGAGTAAGTATGAGAGCACGCTTCTGGCGGGAATCCCGAATGCACCTTCCAGATATGCGCCGACAAAAAATCCCGTTTTGGCGGAAAAACGCCAGATGCAGGTGTTAAGACGCATGGAAGACTGTGGCTACTTCTCTACGGAAGAAGCGGAAACAGTGGCGGCACAGATGGTTGCAATCAATTAATCTGATTAACTAAATATTGAAATCACCGGTGTTACTCCAGACTGAGAAAGAGTTTGAGCGGAGCGGCCCCGGTGTTTTTTATGTGCAGTGACAAGCATTGAAAATGGGGAAGAGGAAAAATGACTGGAAGTACTCTGGGAAAACAAGTATAATTGTAGGAGCGTTAAGCAAGGGGGCGTCAAGCGGATCAGGGACAGTCTTCTCTTGTACGAAAATAAAAACATGATAAAATTGTAAACTTTACTATAAAATGCTATAATCGGACATGAGGCTGGAAATGGATTCGTATGGGGCGTGGAGTCTTAAGAAAGCGAGGCCTGAAGTGTGAAAGATGTGCCAGAAGAAAGTAATGCAAGAGAGTGTAATACAAGAGAAAGAAGTGCAAACGCTGTAGAGGAACCGCTTGCCGAGCGGATTGATGGCCGGATTTATATTATGAGGAAACCGAAACGGTGGCATCAGCGGATTGTCAGAATTTTAAAGGAAATGATTGAAGAGTACCGGAAAAAGAATCCGGGACTCTGCGAAGTGCGTACGGCTCCATTTGGCCTTACTCTGGCCGGTGGGGGGACGACCTATCTGATCCCTGATCTCTGCGTGATTCTTGACCGGGGAAAGCTGACGGACCATGGCTGCAACGGGGCGCCGGAGATTGTGATCGAGGTGGTAGCGCCGGAGTCCCAGTATATGGATTACCGGATCAAACTGACCAGATACCGGAATGCCGGTGTGAAAGAGTACTGGATCGTGGATCGGGACTGGGATCACGGTTACGTCTATTACTTCGATGACGGTGATATGGATCTGGCCTCTTTTTCCGGTGCGCTGGGGTCCAGGGTGTGCAGGGGACTGGTGTTTGATTTCTCCAGATTAAAACACCAGAAGTAAAGTTTCTGGTGGAAATCCTGCGGGAAATCCGGTATAATTACGGAAAACGAGGAAGCTGATATACGGAAAGGAAGAAACGATTATGGCAGCAGCGGAAAACAAAGGAAAAAGGCTCAGCAAATATGTGGACAATTATGTGGTGTTTGATCTGGAAACTACGGGAATCAGCTCGGTAAAGGATGATATCATCGAGATATCCGCCCTGAAGGTGAAGAATCATGAACGGGTGGAGACCTTTTCAAGGCTGGTGAATCCGGGACGTCCCATTCCGGCAGGGGCCACGAAGGTGAACGGGATTACCGATGAGATGGTTCAGAATGAGCCTGGGCTCGCTCATATCCTGCCGGAGTTTTTAAACTTTATCGGCGGAGAGATTTTGATCGGCCATAATATTCAGTCTTTCGATCTTCTGTTTCTGAACCGCGTGGCCGGCGAGGTGTGTGGGACGGCAGTGCTCAACGATTTTATAGATACGTTATATATGGCCAGAGCATGCCTTCCGGGGCTTTCCCATTACCGGCTTACGGATCTGGCGGAGTATTTTAAGATCAGTTCGGAGGGGGCTCACCGGGCGCTTAACGACTGCGTGATGAACCAGATCTGCTATGAGCATATGGGAAAACTTTTGAAGGACGCGGACATTCCGGTCTGCCCCAGATGCGGGGGAGAGCTTACAAAACGAAATGGCAAATTCGGACCATTCTATGGCTGCTCCAACTACCCGGTCTGCAGGTATACGAAAAATATTGTTGTATAAGATGTAAGAAAACGGAAAGAGACATGGCGCCTGTTTTGTGATACACTGAAAGAAAAGAGTGAAGCGTGCCGGAAGGCAGGAAAGGACAGGGAGATGGAGGATAAGAATCTGTATAACAAAGTCATGCTGATTGCATTTTGTATTATTCTTGTACTGCTGGGAGCGGGAATGTACAGCCGCAGCACAGCCGCACAGCGGGCCTCAGAGAATTACGTTCCCAGAGGAAACGTCCAGGAAGTACAATTGGAAACAGAGCGTACCGCTGTATGAACACTGTTTTGATATACATAAGGAATATGGCGCCTTACATGGCGTATGCGGTACCGGTCATATGGATCGTCCGTTTAATCGCTGTGCGGAGGCTGCGTAAGAGTCACAGGAGCACCACAGTATGTCATGAGGCAGGACTGTGGTGCTTTCTGCTCTTTATGGCGGGGCTGGCATCCATTACTGTCATTCCGCGCAGCGCGGATGGCGGGTTTACCGGTTTTGTGGGGATGAAGGGATTTTCGAGGATCAATCTGATTCCGTTCCGCATTATTGTGGATTCGTGGAAAGCCCTGTCAGACGGAAACTGGATTTATCCCATGATTAATATAGCAGGCAATATCGTGATGTTCATGCCGGCGGGCTTTTTCACAGCGCTTCTCTGGAAAGGGGAGTCCTTAAAGAAAGCGGCCCTTGCGGGCTTCTTTTTTTCGCTTACGGTGGAGATCTGTCAGCTGCCCCAGGCGAGGGGGACGGATATCGATGATTTGTGGCTCAACACGCTGGGCGCTGTTCTGGGCTATGGTGTATTTTGGTTGATGAAAAGATACAGACCACTGTGGATCCCGGGATTTCGGGTCAGAGAGACATCTGGTCAGCAGGTTAAAGGAGAGACGAAATGACATTTGAGATTGTGAAAGCGGAGGAGAAGGATTATGAGCTTTTTGCCTCCATTATTCAGGAAGTATATGAGGCGATGGAGGAGAAGGAGTGGTTTGCGGCCGATAATGCAGAGTACACATACGAAATGCTGAAATACAGCAACGGAGTCGGTTATAAGGCGATTCATCAGCCCTCGGGCGCGGTGGCTGGAATTTTACTTACGACATTTCCAGGGGATTCCGAGGAAAATCTGGGGCGCGATATTGGCCTTCCGGAATCGGAGCTTTTGCTGGTGGCTCATATGGATTCCGTGGCAATTCTTCCGGAGTACCGTGGTGCAGGCCTCCAGAAAAGGCTGATGCAGCACGCGGAGCAGGAACTGACAGAACAGGGATACCGTTATTTTATGTGCACGGTGCACCCGGAAAACCGGTACAGCAGGCAGAATATCATCAAACAGGGCTTTAAACCGGTAAAAACTGCGCTGAAGTATGGAGGTTATCGGAGGGAGATATTTTTACGCGACAGGAGCGAAGGTCTGGATTGACGGATCATCATTTGATGGATGATCATTTGACGGATGATAATAATAAATAGAAAGGGAAGTTCGGGTATGGGTGATAAATGGTCGGAAGCCTTTATAAAGGCGTTAAAGGATGGGGATACAGAGCGGGTGAAGCAGATTCCGAAAGCGGACTTACATAATCATTTTGTGCTGGGAGGCAGCAGGGCCTTTATTCGTGAAAGAAAGGGGCTCGTGATTCCTGCGCTGGAAGGCATTCTGGAATCGATGCAGGAGATGGACCGCTGGAATCAGGAGTATATTGGAAAGTATTTTGAAAGCGGGGAAGGACGGCGTTTCCTCATTGAGGCGGCGTTTGTTCAGGCCAGGGAAGACGGCGTCACAGTCCTGGAGATTGGAGAGGACGTATGGGGGCTGGGGCAGTACTTTGGCCATGATGTGAATGGATTGACAGAGGCATTTTTATCGGCACGGGACCAGTATGCGCCTGATCTTGAACTGCGGCTTGTAATCGGGCTTTCGAGGCACTGTCCGGTGAAATGGCTGCTGGAACAGCTGGAACCGTTCTGGGGACGGCCGGAGTTCTATTCAATCGATTTGTATGGCGATGAGATGGCCCAGCCGATTGAAAATTTTGTGCCTGTTTACCGGAAGGCGGAAGAAAATCATCTTGTACGGAAGGCGCATATCGGAGAGTGGGGAACGGCGGAAGATATCAGGACTGGTGTGGAACTCCTTCATCTTGACGAGGTTCAGCATGGAATCGCAGCTGTGAACTCGAAAGAGGTGATGCAGTATCTCGCAGAGCGCCGGATCAGGCTGAATATAACGCCAACCAGCAACCGGAAGCTGGGGCGGGTGTCTTCCTACGAGGAGCATCCGATTAAGACTCTCTACCGGGAGGGGATCGAAGTGACAATTAATTCCGACGATGTGCTGATGTTTGACAGCGATGTATCGAAGGAGTACCAGCGGCTCTATGATCACGGTACCCTTCTGGCAGAAGAATTAGATGAGATCAGGGTGTGCGGGCTGCAGCCGGTGGGCTGAATGAGGAACTATTATACACGGAGGGAGAACACAAATTTTCATCAAACGTTTGCGTGAAATATGATTGACGTTTTCCCTCTTTTTTCGTATACTTTCTATAACGGCTGACTGAAGTCACCACCCTGAAACAGAATGGTTGCAGGCATAAGAAATGCATGGCATTGGATGAAAGCAAATATAGATAAAATATGACAATACTACGTTACGGATGAAATATGACAATTTCTGTTTTTTGCACTCTGGACTCAGAATGTGGGAAATAATAGTATGATTGCGTAACGGTACAATAGCGGAAGTTTATAACAATACAACCGATATAGGAATCGCAGTAACCGGGGTACCGGTCAGCAGAGCAGAAGTGAATAGAATGATGATCAGATACCAGGAAGGTATGAGTATTCCCAAGGAGTACGCCTGAACCTGGTATTTTTATTTTGCAGATCATTCCTTTAGGATAGTACGCGAAAACGTCTGCGCCAAAGGCCTTACGCCGTATCTAAAACCGCTGCTGCATCTCCTGTTATGCTTGGTCTGTTATATTTTATGAGCCTTTGCCGGCAGAAAACAGGAAGGGAAAGAAAGATGAAAAAAAGAGGATGGAAACTGAAAACAGCGGTTTTATTGGCTGCGGCAGCGATTGTGATCACTGGATGCAGTGCCGGTAAGAGTCAGGAAGCAACGGGGACGGAAGGAAAGGAAGAGCGCACGGAGCAGAGTGCGGCGGGCGGTACTGAGAGTACGACTGAAGGAACAGGCGCGGGTAAAGACAGCGTAATCGTGGTGATGGGGCCCAGCTCGGAGCCGGAGGCGGGATTTGACCCGGCCTATGGATGGGGCGCGGGAGAACACGTGCATGAGCCGCTGATTCAGAGCACGCTGACCGTGACGACAGCGGATTTAAAGATTGATTACGACCTTGCTACAGATATGAGCGTCAGCAATGACGGACTAACCTGGACCGTGAAGATTCGGGATGGCGTCTCCTTTACCGACGGAGAGAAGCTGACTGCGAAGGATGTGGCATTTACATATAATACGCTGAAGAGTACGAGCTCAGTCAATGATTTTACCATGCTGGACTCCGCTGAGGCGGTGGACGACATGACCGTGGTTTTTCACATGAAACGGGCCTATTCGATCTGGCCGTATACCATGGCAATCGTGGGAATCGTTCCGGAGCACGCGTATGGCGCTGATTACGGAGAGCACCCGATCGGTTCCGGCCGCTATATTATGAAGCAGTGGGACAGAGGGCAGCAGGTGATATTTGAGGCAAATCCCGACTATTACGGGGAAGCGCCGAAGATGAAGAAGGTGACTGTGCTGTTTATGGAAGAGGACGCGGCGTTTGCGGCGGTGCAGTCCGGACAGGTGGATCTTGCCTATACGGCGGCTTCTTATTCAGATCAGACCATTTCCGGCTATGATCTGCTTTCCTTCGAGACAGTGGACAACCGCGGTTTCAATCTTCCGGCCATAGCAGCGGGAGGCAGCGATGCCAACGGAAATCCCATTGGTAACGATTTTACCGCAGATGTGCGTGTGAGACGGGCCATCAATATCGCCATCAACAGAGACGAAATGATTGAAAATGTGTTGAGCGGTTACGGAAGCCCGGCCTACAGTGTCTGCGACAAGATGCCGTGGTACAATAACGCGGCAGAAACAAAGTATGACGCGGAAGGCGCGAAGGCGCTCTTAGAGGAAGCCGGATGGACAGAAGGAAATGACGGAATCAGGGAAAAGGACGGCAAAAAGGCTGGCTTTACGCTGATGTATCCGGCCGGTGATTCTGTGAGACAGGCTCTTGCCGCAGATACGGCAAACCAGCTGAAGGAGATCGGCATCGACGTGAAGACTGAAGGCGTGGGCTGGGATACCGCCTATGACCGTGCGCAGGCAGAACCGCTGATGTGGGGCTGGGGAGCACATACGCCGATGGAGCTTTATAATATTTACCACACCATGAAGGACACAGGGCTGGCGGAATACTCTCCATACACCAATGAATCCGTGGACCGCTATATGGATGAAGCACTGGCAAGCAGCAGCCTCGAGGAGTCTTATGAACTGTGGAAGAAAGCGCAGTGGGACGGAGAGACCGGTATTACGGAACAGGGCGATATTCCGTGGATCTGGCTCGTCAATATTGACCACCTTTACTGGGCGAAATCTGATCTGGCTGTGGCACAGCAGAAGCTGCATCCTCACGGTCACGGCTGGTCTATTGTAAATAACGTGGATCAGTGGAGCTGGAAGTAAGCAGTAAGAGTAAAAGAAAATATGAGTAAAAGAAAATAAAAGTAAAAGGAAATTCAGGAGGCGTACGGCATTGGAAAAAAGCATGCCATGGTTTATTCTTAAAAATTTAATACGGATGGCAGTACTTCTGCTGTTGGTGAGTGCGGCGGCCTTTTTCCTGGTGTCGGCGTCTCCTCTTGATCCGCTTAAGACGAATGTAGGGCAGACTGCGCTGGGATCCATGAGCCAGGAACAGATTGCGAAGCTGGAGGAATACTGGGGGATGAATACCCCGCCGGTGGAGCGGTTTGTCTCCTGGGCAAAGGATTTCTTCCGGGGAGATATGGGGACTTCCCTGCTTTACCGCCAGCCGGTGTCCCATGTGATCTCAGTGAAGCTGAAGGATTCCTTATGGCTCATGGGAACTGCCTGGCTGATATCCGGTGCGGCAGGATTGCTGCTCGGAGTGGTGGCGGGAGCGAACCGCGGAAAGACGGCGGATAAGGTTATAACCGGGTACGCGCTGGTGACCGCCAGCACGCCGGCATTCTGGCTGGCGCTGGTTCTGCTCATGATCTTCGCCGTATGGCTGAAGGTGCTTCCGATCGGCTTAAGTGTTCCGATCGGAGTGGAGGCCGCCGGAGTTACTGTTTCCGACAGAATCGCTCATGGTATTCTGCCGGCTTTGACGCTTTCCATTACCGGGCTGTCTAACATCATACTGCATACCAGGGAGAAGATGGCCGAGGCCATGGAAAGCGATTACGTGCTGTTTGCAAAGGCAAGAGGCGAGTCCGAAGGGCAGATTATTCTGCGCCACGGTCTCCGCAATATCATACTGCCTGCCATGACTTTGCAGTTTGCCTCGATCAGTGAAATTTTCGGAGGCTCTGTTCTGGTAGAGCAGGTATTCTCTTATCCGGGAATCGGACAGGCGGCTGTGACGGCCGGACTGGGCGGAGATGTTCCGCTGCTTCTGGGAATTACCGTGATCAGCGCGGCGATTGTATTTGCAGGGAATTTCACCGCCAATGTGCTTTACGGCGTCGTGGATCCAAGAATCAGAAGAGGGAGGGCAAAGGCATGAACAGGAGGAAGATGACGATTCTTCTCGCGGGCCTGTCGATTCTGATGCTGGCGGCAATTACGGTGGCAGGACAGCTCCTTTCGGAGGCTGCCATGGTGACGGATTTTTCCAGAAAGAATCTGGCGCCCTGTCTCTCTTATCCATTTGGAACGGACTGGATGGGGAGAGACATGTTTGTCCGTACCATAACGGGACTTTCCATGAGCATCCGGATCGGGCTTTTGACGGCGGCTATCAGCGCAGTGATTGCATTTCTCATGGGAATTCTGGCCGCGACCATGGGGAAAATCGCGGATGGCCTGATCATTGGGCTCATCGATCTGGTCATGGGAATTCCTCATATCCTTTTGCTGGTGCTCATATCCTTTGCACTGGGAAAGGGATTTTGGGGTGTTGTGACCGGAATTGCGCTGACGCACTGGACTTCCCTTGCACGCCTGATCCGCGGAGAGGTTCTGCAGCTGAAGCAGAGCCAGTACATAAAGATAGCGGAAAAACTGGGACAGGGAAAGCTTACCATTGCGTTGAAACATATGACGCCTCATCTGATTCCACAGCTGTTCGTTGGGCTGGTTCTGATGTTTCCCCATGCGATCCTGCACGAAGCCAGCATCACATTTCTGGGCTTTGGACTGTCGCCGGAACAGCCGGCCATCGGTGTCATTTTGTCGGAAAGCATGAAATATCTCGCCATGGGAAAATGGTGGCTCGCCCTTTTCCCGGGATTGTTTCTGGTCTTTGTGGTGCTGCTGTTTCATTTTATGGGAAGCACCATCAGCCAGCTTTTGGATCCGGCACACGCACATCAGTGAAATATCCCGCGAGAGTCAGATGGACCCGTAAGCGCGCCCAGCTGATTCCCGCGGGAATAAATTGAAAGGATGGAAGAGGTTCGATGGAAGAGAGAAAAACAGTTCTGTCCGTGGAACATTTATCGGTGAAATTTACCCAGTATGAAAGGGGCTTTCGCCAGATCGAGCTTCCCGCAATTCGTGATTTGAGTCTTACGGTGAAGGAAGGGGAAATGGTGGCGGTGGTAGGCTCCAGCGGTTCGGGCAAGAGCCTCCTGGCCCACGCCGTGCTGGGAATCCTTCCGTATAACGCCGTGACCGGAGGCCGCATTGATTATGATGGGATGGAGCTGACGGGGAAGAGAATAAGAGCCCTGCGCGGCAGGGAGATCGTTCTTGTCCCTCAGAGTGTTTCCTATCTGGATCCGCTCATGAAGGCGGGAGCATCTGTGAGGAAAGGCAAAAAGGATTCGGAAACCAGAAGGAAATGCAGGGAGGTTCTGGCACGCTATGGACTTGGAAAGGAGACGGAGGAACTGTATCCGTTTGAACTATCCGGGGGCATGACGAGGCGTGTGCTGATTTCCACGGCGGTGATGGAAAAACCGAGACTGGTCATTGCAGACGAGCCTACGCCGGGACTTCATATGGAAGCGGCCAAACGGGTGCTTTCTCATTTTCGGGAGATTGCAGATGAGGGGGCGGGAGTTCTCCTGATCACCCACGATCTGGAACTGGCTTTAGAGGCGGCCGATCGGATTGTTGTCTTCTATGCGGGAACCAATGTGGAGGAGGCTCCGGTATCTGATTTTGAGGAGGAAGAAAGACTTCGCCATCCCTATACGAAGGCATTGTTCCGCGCTATGCCGCAGCACGGCTTCGTCCCGGTTTCGGGCAGTCAGCCTTACGGAAAGGAATTTTTGTCCGGATGTCCGTATGCGTCCCGGTGTGAACTGGCAGATGGAACCTGCGGCAAAGAGGTGGAATATACGAGTCTTCGCGGAGGCATGGTGAGATGCCGGAAAGCCGCGGAAGGAGGGAACGGAAGATATGAAGCTGGAGGCGAGAGCGCTCTCTTTTCGATATGACAACGGAAACAGACAGATTTTAAACAATTTGAGTATGACGCTTACAAGCACGGATCGCCTGGGGCTCATTGCACCCAGCGGGTTCGGAAAAACGACATTCTGCAAGATTTTGGCGGGATATGAGAAGCCGGACAGCGGTGAAGTGCTTTTGGACGGAAAGCCGCTTTCAGACTGGAAGGGGTACTGCCCGGTGCAGATGATATGGCAGCATCCGGAGCTGTCGGTCAATCCCAGGTGGAAGATGGGTGAGGTTTTAAAAGAGGGGGACCAGGTGGAACAGAGGATCATGGACGGCCTGGGAATTGAGCCGGACTGGCTTAACCGGTACCCTTCGGAGTTGTCCGGCGGTGAGCTCCAGCGTTTCTGCATTGCCAGGGCGCTGGGACAGAGAACGCGGTTCCTTCTGGCGGATGAGATCAGCACGATGCTGGATTTGATTACCCAGAGCCAGCTGTGGAATTTCCTTCTGGAGGAAGTGAAAAACAGAGAAATCGGCCTTCTGGCGGTGAGTCATTCGGATTCGCTGCTGGAACGGATCTGTACGAAAATGCTGAGACTGTAGTGCCGGGCGGCACTGGGGGCGGCGGCACTAGGTTCGGCGGCACCAGGTTCGGCAGTACAAGAATAATGCTGCACAGCGGAAACGATAAAAGGAGAAAGGATACAATTGCGATGGATGTAAAAAAGGTGTTGGAGCGTGTGAGCAGTGGAGTGATGGATGTGGCAGAGGCAGAGGCACTTTTAAAGGATCTTCCCTATGAGGATCTGGGATATGCCAAACTGGATCATCACAGGAAGCTGCGTTCCGGGTTTGGAGAGACCGTGTTCTGTCAGGGAAAGCCGGATCCGTATCTGGTGGAGATTATGAAGCGGTTTTATGAGCGGGACGGTGAGGTCCTGGGAACGCGGGCGTCTGCGGAACAGTTTCTTCTGGTGAAAGAGGTGGTACCGGAGATCGAGTACGATGCGGTGTCCAGAATTCTGAAGGTGGAGAAAAAGGATAAGGAAAGAACGGGCTGTGTGGCGGTGTGTACCGGTGGGACCGCGGATATTCCAGTGGCGGAGGAAGCAGCCCAGACGGCGGAATATTTTGGCTGCGCGGTGGACCGGATCTATGATGTGGGCGTGGCGGGAATCCACCGCCTGTTGTCACAGAGGGATCGACTCATGAAGGCAAACTGCATCATTGCGGTGGCCGGAATGGAGGGGGCTCTGGGAACGGTAGTGGCCGGCCTGGTGGACTGCCCTGTGATTGCGGTTCCGACATCAGTCGGTTACGGTGCCAGCTTCCACGGAGTTTCAGCCCTCCTGACCATGTTGAATTCCTGCGCGAACGGGATTTCCGTAGTAAATATCGATAATGGATACGGCGCAGGTTATCTGGCAACACAAATAAACAGACTGGCGGTGAAATAAATGGGGAAAATACTGTATTTGGAATGTAATTCGGGAATTAGCGGAGATATGACGGTCGGAGCGCTTCTGGATCTTGGCGCCGACAGAGAAGTTCTGGAGCGGGCACTCGGCAGCCTGGGAGTGGAGGGATACCACCTCCATTTTGGCAGGGCGGTGAAATGCGGGCTGGATGCGTATGATTTCGATGTGCATTTGGAGGAAGAGGGGCATGAACATGGGCATGACCATACTCATGAACATGAGGAGGCGGAACATGGTGAGGCATGCCACAGGCATTCGGAGGTGCACGTGGATAATCATGGGCATGGCCATGAGTGTGGAGAGAGCCATGGGCATGATCATGAGCACGAGCACGGGGAAGGCCATGGACATGATCATGAGCATACGCACTCTCACAGCCATGGACATTCCCATTCACACATCCACCGGAATCTTTCGGATATTTACAGGATTATTGAACGCCTGGATTCCAAGGAAGAAGTAAAGGAACTGGCCAGGAACATGTTTCTTATTGTGGCGGAGGCGGAAGCGAAAGCGCATGGCCTTCCCATCGATGAAGTCCATTTCCATGAGGTTGGGGCGATTGATTCTATCGTCGATATCATCAGTGTGGCAGTCTGCCTCGACAACCTGGGAGTGAAGGACGTAGTGGTATCTCCGCTGGCGGAGGGACATGGCCAGATCCGGTGTCAGCACGGAGTGATACCGGTACCGGTGCCTGCTACGGCTAATATAGCAGCGGCTCACGGCCTTGCACTGCGGCTGACGGATCAGGAGGGGGAGATGGTGACGCCTACGGGAGCAGCCATCGCGGCGGCGGTCCGGACGAGAGAAAAACTGCCTGCTTCCTGCAGAATCGTAAAGACTGGCATGGGGGCTGGTAAAAAGGATTTCGATCATGCCAATGTACTGCGCGCCATGCTTCTTGAGACGAATGAAGAGGAGAATGACCAGGCCTGGGTGCTGGAGACCAATGTAGACGACTGCAGCGGTGAGATGCTGGGATTTGTGATGGAAGAACTGTTCGCCGCAGGAGCACTGGATGTGTGGAATACGCCCATTTACATGAAGAAAAACCGTCCAGCCTATCTGCTCTCCACACTCTGCATGGAAAATGACATCGAAAAGATGGAAGATCTGATCTTTGTACATACGACGACAATCGGTGTACGCCGCTACCCGGTTTCCAGAACTATTTTGGAGAGAAGGAAGGCGGAAGTCGAGACCCGATTTGGTAATGCCTCGGTCAAAATCTGTACCAGAAACGAGAAAACGTTCTGTTATCCGGAATATGAGAGTGTGCGTGCCATCTGCAGAGAGACAGGCGCGGATTTCCAAAGTGTATACTGCGAGATCAGAAAAGCTGCAGAAGATTTGTTCTGCCGACAGTAAGCAAATTGACAGGAAAGACGGGAGATTACAATGACACGGACAGAAGAAAAGAAAAGACAGCTGGAAAGCGCAATGGCGCAGTATGGAAAAGAAGACATCTGCCTTGCATTTTCCGGTGGTGTGGATTCAAGCCTCCTTTTAAAGGCGGCGTCGGATGCGGCCAGGGAAAATGGGACAAAAGTCTACGCGGTGACCTTCGACAGCAGGCTTCATCCTTCCTGTGATTTAGAGATTGCGAGCCGTGTGGCGAAGGAGCTGGGCGGAATTCATGAGGTTATTACGGTAGATGAACTGGAACAGGAGGAAATCCGCCATAATCCGGTAAACCGCTGTTATCTGTGTAAACGCCATTTGTTTCAGGGACTCAGGGATTTTGCAGTACAGAGGGGTGTCCGGATTATCCTTGACGGGACGAATGAAGACGATCTGCACGTTTACCGCCCAGGAATCCAGGCCTTAAAGGAACTGGAGATTATCAGCCCGCTGGCCGAACTGCATATGACGAAGGCGGAGGTAAAGGAGCTGGCGGCAGAATATGGAATCTCTGTGGCTTCCCGGCCGTCTACACCGTGTATGGCAACCAGAATACCTTATGATACGGATATTGATTATGGGGTGCTGGAAAGAATTGCGCAAGGTGAGGCATGCTTGAGAGCACAGATTGACGGCAATGTACGTCTGCGTCTGCACGGTGACATTGTGCGGATTGAGGTAGACGGCAATGCCTTCTTAAGGGTACTGGAAATAAAGGATGAGATAATCAGAGGCCTAAAGGAACTGGGATTTCTATATATCACTCTGGATCTGGAGGGCTTTCGGTCTGGAAGTATGGATATAAAAATCGAAAAGTAATGTAAGTCAAAAGACCGTGTATCTGCTGGCCAATCAATACCAGCCGGGATACACGGTCTTATTGCTTCATTTTTTACAAACATCAGGAGTACTGCGCTTCCATTTCTTTAATTCTTTCATACAGCCGGTCGTTGACAGGTGTAGAGAGGCCATGTTTTTTAGCCATACGGCCTACGGTTCCGGCAAACATTTCCACCTCCGATGGGCGGTGCGAAATCCCATCCTGCCGCATGGACGGCATGCCGTCGGGGGAAAGTGTCTCCAGCAGTCTGATGTAATCCTCTAAATCCTGTTCTGTCAGATTGACATGCTCCGCTTTAGCAAGGGCAATGACCTCACGCATGGCGCCTACCATGGTATCGTGTGCTTCGCCTGGCGTCAGGGTGCCGGAGTAGGTGGTTTCGTACGCCATGCATGTCTGGTTTACACCGACATTCAGCATGAATTTCCCCCACAGGCGGTGCAGGATATCGTCTTCAGCCACATAGGCGATCTTCGCCCTGTCCAGGAAGTCAGTCATGGCTTTTAAGCGGTCAGCCTGGTCCGGTGTCCGGACACCAATTCTCAGTTCCCCGAATTTTGTGTAGGTCAGGGCGGCTCCGAATTTCATGGCATCCATGCCCTGGGCGATGGAGTAGAGTACTTTTTCGTGACCGTATCGTTCTCCGATTATCTGCTCGCTGCTGATCCCATTCATGACAGAGATGATGGTGGTATCCGGCCCTACACAGTGTTTCATGGTATCCAAAGCAGCGGGAAGCGCGTTGTATTTGACTGCAACGATTATAAAATCAGCAGGGGCAGCCGTTTCACAGTCCTCAACCGGAAAGGAACGGCGCTCCCCGTTGACAGTAAAATTCATTTCTCTGTATTTTTTAATCCGGTCTTTGTCTGCAATGAAACGGACGGCAGATGTCCCGAGCTCTGCTGCTATCTGATTTCCGTATAATAAGCCTAGCGCGCCCATGCCGACGATGGCGGTGGTCTGTATTTCTTTCATGATTTGCCTCCCTTACAGCGATTTTATTTATCATACCACTGGAGGTATCATAAGTAAAACAGAAACGGTAAAAATATGGATAAAATCCAAAAAGGTACTTGTAAAATACAAGTACCTCGGGTATAATGTACTTAGAAGTGATCAAAAGATTTGTGGTGTCTGATGATCAAAACTTCGGATAACTGTGTAATTTATAGTTACAAGCTATCCTCTACTGGTAATAGAGGATAGCTATTTTCTATTCTGACGATTATCTATGTAGGTCAGTGCTGTGAAGATAACCAGCACCAGTGTCAACACTTCAAGTGTATTCATACCACATATCCTCCTTCGCATATTTCCGAAGGAAACCATCAGACTATCCTCTGACCATTGTACAATTATACAAAGTTATTTTAACATAAAAACAAGGTAAAATCAATGGCGGTTTTTATTGCAGCCCCTTTTGATTTTGACAAATCACTCTCTCTTTTTATCTTACTATATTTCCCTTACAATACTCCCGTATCATATCCAGGTAAAACCTCGCATACTGGGGCAGATACCGGTTTTTCTGATAAGCTGCGATCAGGGTGTTTTCGATTTTTTCATTTCCTATAGAAAAGCATGCGCAGGGAGAACTGGACTGTTTCTTTAAATAATGGTAATAGCTCTCTGGTGCGAAGGCCGCGCCCATGCCTTCCATGGCCAGGCGGATGGACATCTCGCTGTTGCGGGTGTGCATCAGGATATGAGGTTCCATTCCATATTCGGAAAACAGTTTCAGGGCAATGCCTCCGGTATTCTGATCGGGATAGAGGAGGATGAAGTCTTCTTCCGCAAGCAGCCGTAAATCCAGCCATGGGTATTTGAAGCCTTCTCTCTCCACAGCCTTTGAGGCCGCGGGGCTGGAAGCGGAGAGTACCAGGACCATCTCTTCCTTTCCAAGAATCTGATAATCTAAATCCCTGGGATATTCGTGAACATTATAGAAGGTTAAATCCACGGTATGGTCGTTAAGGGTGTGCTCCGCGACGAAATTGACTTCTTCCATCATATTTACCGTTACGTGGGGAAATTGTTTGTGAAAACGCAGCAGAGTGGGGCCGATTATGCTGTTGCCAAGCATGATCGGAATCGCAATGTTTAAACGGCCGTGGTTTTGGTGCATAATATCATCAAGCTCTGTATCCCATTCCAGGCCGTATTCTACGATTTTTTCCGCGTAATGGAGATAGCGCTCGCCCACATAGGTAGGGAAGTAGCCGTTTCCAATCCGGTCAAACAGGCGGGTTCCAAGCTGCTGCTCTAAATTTTTTAAATATTTACTTAAGGAAGGCTGGGAGATGAACAGGGCCTCGGCCGCCTTGCTGATGCTCTTGTGGCGGGCGATGGCGAGAATGTAGCGGGCTTCTTTTAATTCCATGGCGGACTCCTCCTGGGTGAAAGAAAATGGATCAACGGGGGATTATAGCTTTACTGCATAAAAATTATAGATTATATGTATTTGACGTACAGTATATCACATTTTATAATAAATGTACATCGTTGGATTAACTAAACTAATAAATAAAAATGAATTTGGAGAGGTCGAGATGAAGAAAAGTAGTGCATTTGTTATGGTGGTGCCCGGACTTGTCATCCTGGTGGTGTGTCTGTTTCTTCCGCTTTTGAAGGTTCTGGTCCCCACGCTCTTTGCCGGTGAGTATCCGTTAAGCTCTTACGTGGACTTTTTCCTGGACGAGTATTATCTGAAGATATTCGCAAGGACCGTGAAGGTGGCGGTTATTACGACGGCGGCATGTATGGCGGCAGGTGTTCCGACCGCGTATTTTATCAGCCGGTGCGGCAGAAAATGGCGGGGAATCCTTCTTGCAGTTTCCATTTTCCCGATGATGACAAATTCTGTCATCCGAAGCTTCGCATGGATCAATATCCTGGGAAGCAATGGGATTATGAACCGATTTCTGATGGCCGCGGGATTTGCGGATAAACCGGTGAAATTATTATATACCGATTTCGCCATTATCATCGGTTCTGTTTACTTATTCCTTCCGCTGATGATCGTTACGGTGGCTGGTGTCATGGAGAACATTGGGGACGATATGATGGAAGCCGCTCAGAGCCTGGGCGCCAACCGGTTTACCGCGTTTCTGAAGGTTGTTTTCCCCATGAGCCTTCCGGGAATTATTGTGGGCGGTATCCTCGTGTTTACCGGAACGCTGACAGCCTATACTACACCGCAGCTGCTGGGCGGCAATAAAAATATGGTGCTGTCGACCTTTATTTACCAGCGCGCCATGACTGTGGGTGACTGGAATGGAGCGGCGGTCATATCCCTGATTATGATTATTGTGACGTTGATTGTCATCAAAGGATTTAACGCTCTGGCAAACAGGCTGGACAGAAGAGGAGGAAGCCATGCGTAAGAATAAACTGCTCACGATTTTTGCGGTGCTGGTATTTGCATTTCTGATTATACCGCTCATCATCATCACCGTGACGGCGTTTGGCGGGGGAAATGCCATAACTTTTCCGATTGAGTCATTTTCCATGAAATGGTTTCTCAATGTCTTCTCTCTAAAATCCTTCCGGAAATCGTTTTTAACGAGCCTGGAGATTGCGTTTCTGGCTACCTTTATCGCTCTTCTGGTGGGAATTCCGGCGGCCTACGCGCTGGCCAGATCCGGGATGAAGGGAAAAGGGATCTTAAAGTCGGTGTTCCTGTCGCCTACCATTGTTCCGGGTATTGTCATCGGTTTTGTGCTTTACCAGTTTCTTGTGCTGTCGTTGAGAATTCCGGTGTATGCGGGACTTCTGGCAGGCCATTTCATGGTGACGCTTCCATATGTGATCCGGGTGGTAGGATCGAGTCTGGACCAGTTTGATTTCTCGGTGGAGGAAGCAGCGTGGAGCCTGGGCTGCGGCAAGATTTCCGCATTTTTCAAGGTGGTGCTTCCGAATATCACGTCGGGAATTTCTGCGGCCTTTATGCTTGCGTTTATCAATTCCTTCAATAATATTCCGGTATCCATGTTTCTTTCCGGTCCGGGGGTATCCACGTTCCCGGCAACCCTGATGAATTATATCGAATATAATTATGACCCGACCGTATCGGCGGTATCTGTGCTTTTAATGGCGGCCACGGTCATCATTATGGTAATTGTAGATAAGACGCTGGGAATCGCTGCGCTGACAAAGTAGCAGGGCAGCAGGAAAGCGGGGCACGCGGAGTGCTTATAATGAGGAGGAAAAAACGATGGCATTTATGACACTTAAGGATATTGATGTCTGTTATGATAAGAAAAAACAGGTTTTAAAGGGATTGAATCTGGAGGTAGAGGAGGGCGAGCTGGTATCTCTCTTAGGCCCCAGCGGCTGCGGCAAGACGACGACGCTCCGGGTGGTGGCCGGATTTATTGAACCGCAGGGCGGAATCTTCTCTCTGGATGGAGCGGATTTAACAAAGGTGCCGGTGCATAAGAGAAATTTCGGTATCGTATTTCAGAGTTATGCGCTGTTTCCTCATTTGTCAGTCTATGATAATGTTGCGTTCGGTTTGAAAATCAGGAAGCTGGACAAGGCGGAAATGGACAAAAAGGTGAAGAATATCCTTGAAGTGTGCGGACTCACGGAATTCGCGAACCGTTTTCCGCAGCAGATGTCCGGCGGACAGCGGCAGAGAGTCGCTCTTGCCAGGGCGCTGGTGATCGAGCCAAAGCTTTTGCTGCTCGATGAGCCGCTCAGCAACTTAGATGCCAAGCTGCGCATCAATATGAGAATGGAGATCAAACGGATTCAGAAGCAGTTGGGAATCACCACTCTGTTCGTCACCCATGACCAGGAGGAGTGCTTCTCCATCTCAGATAAGGTAGCTGTTATGAACCGCGGTGTGATCGAACAGTATGACACACCGGAGCACATTTACAGCAGGCCGGAGACGGAGTTTGTGGCGAGGTTTATCGGTTTTGAGAATTTCCTTACGCTTCATAAGGGCGGGGATATTTACCGGACAGACGGCGGGGAGGCATTTTCCGTGAAGACGGCTCATGGGACGGTTCCGTCCGAAGAAACGGTTATCGGAACGATCAGACCGGAAGATATTCTGGTGGATACAGAAGACAGGACCGTAAATGTGCTGGCAGGAACTGTGGGAGTGCGTACCTTTTTGGGGAAGAGCTATCAGTATGAGGTTAATACCGCAGCCGGAAAATTTCTGGTGAACAGAACAGCGGATGAATCGTATGAAGAGGGCCAGGTGGTTCGCCTGTACCTGCCGGAAGAAAAACTGATTTTAGTAAACGGTAACAGTTCAGACGGCTCATCTTCTTGATCGAAAAATCCGGTCAAGAAGCATCGGATATTTATCCGATGTGAAAATTGGGGCATAAAGCTGCTTACAAGCGAGCTTGACGCTGCTTCCTGCGCCAATTTTCCCGCCGTCTGAGCTGTTACAGTAAATAAATAATTGAGAAAAGTGAGGTACTATTATTATGAAGAAAATCATTGCATTGTCTCTTTGCGCAGCGCTGGCGCTGACCGGTTGTGGAAGCTCCAACTCTGCAGAGGGCGGAAAAAATGACGAGGGTACGAAGAAACTGATTCTTTCCACTTATGGACTCAGCGAGGATATATCCGAGGAGGAAGTCTATAAGCCGTTCGAGGACGAATTTGGCTGCAAAATTGTAACGGAGACAGGAAGTACCAATGAACGTTATACAAAATTGTCGGCAGACTCGGAAACAGTCATTGATGTGATCGAGCTGTCTCAGGCCATGACGGCGAAGGGAATCGAGGAAGGCTTATTCGAGCCGATCGACTTAAGTAAAATTGAAAACAGCAAGTATTTGATCGGTGCTGCGAAGAAGATGGCGGAAGCGGGACAGGGTGTCGCTTATACCATCAACAGCATCGGTATCATGTACAATCCGGAGGATGTGGGATTTGAGATTAAGAGCTTTGATGACCTTTGGGATGCGAGACTCGAGGGACGGATCGCCATTCCGGATATCACTACAACCTTTGGACCGGCTATGGTGTATATGGCGAGTGATTACAAAGGGGCGGACGTGACAGCAGATCAGGGAGCCGCGGCATTTGAAGCGCTTAAGGAACTGAAACCGAATATTGTCAAGACGTATGCGAAGTCTTCGGACCTGATTAATATGTTTACATCCGGAGAGATCTCTGCGGCTATTGTTGGTGATTTCGGCGTGCCGACGATTCAGGCGGCGGATCAGAGCCTCGTCTACGTGACTCCTGATGTGACATACGCGAACTTTAATACGATCAGCATTACGAAGAACTCGAAAAATAAGGAACTGGCTTATGAGTACATCAATTACAGACTGAGCCAGGAACTCCAGACCAAGACAGGAAAAGCGCTGAATGAGGCGCCTACAAATAATCAGGTGGCATTTACAGAGGAAGAGTCCGCGAATATGACGTATGGCGATGCGGCGGAGAACGCGAAGGTGATTGATTATTCGTTTGTGAATCCGATATTGGGAGAGTGGATTGATCAGTGGAATCGGATTATTAATTCTTAGTTCGAAAATTTTTGGGTGATGGCGAAGGGACGCGGACTTTGCAAAGTGGATTGAGGAAAGCGGGCGCGGGAGACGCGGGCAGGGCACGGGCTAAGCTCCTGTGGGGGATGTGTCTAAGTCTGGAGAAGTACCTCCGCAGGGGTACCGCGTCTCCCACGCCCGCTTTCCGGCGAGGTTGTGAAAAGTCCGCTGGGGCAGGCGGCATTAGAAATTTGTGAACGAAGGGGAGCTGTGGGAGATGGCGGACGGCGGAGATACTGATGAGAAAAAGGATTGGAAAGATGATGAGGCTGTAAGAAAGCCGGATAAACAGAGAGAAGGAAAGTAAAAAGTGGGCTGAGGGGTAAAATCGGAATAATTGGAGAACTTTGGCTAACGGGAATGACGGAGGTGTTGTGGTTGTGAAAGTGGATCTGGTGATAGAGAATGCCTGGGTTTATCGGACTTTCAGGCAGTGCTTTGAACGGATGGATATTGCAGTGACAGGAGGAAAGTTTTTTGACGTTTCTCCTGTTTCTGATTTTGTGGAAGATTCAGAGCAGCGGGTAGGAGCACGGCGCGGGGAATGGGAAGCGGAGTCGGTCTTTGATGGGACCGGAAAGTTTGTGATTCCCGGGTTGGTGGACATTCATATGCATGTGGAAAGCTCGATGACGTATCCGGAGGAATTTTCGCGGGCCGTGGTGCCGTTTGGAGTCACAACTGTGGTGGCGGATCCCCATGAGATTGCCAATGTGTTTGGACTCGAAGGGATTTTAAGTTTTATGGAACAGGTGACGGAGCTGGATATTTTTTATGGTATTCCGTCCAGTGTTCCGGCTACCAGAACAGAGATGGAGACATCAGGGGCGGAGTTTGGGGAAAAGGAACTTCGGGAGCTTCTGCGGGATGAGCGGGTGGTTTGTCTCGGGGAAGTGATGAACTTTAAAGATCTGGTGGCGGAAGGGGATACAAAGAGTAAAAGATTTCTGGAAGTCTGCGGGGAATGCGGCAGAAAAGTCAGAATTGAAGGGCATTGTCCGGGGCTGTCAGGCGGAGATTTAGCGGCGTTTATCAGAGCGGGCGTGGATGCGGATCATACGGAACAGACGGCGGAATCGGTCCTGGAGAAGACAGATATGGGGATGTTTCTGGAATTGCAGGAGAAATCTTTAAAAGAGGAAGTCGTGGAAGTGGTAAAACGGAAGCAGCTCTATGAAAATATTGCACTGGTAACCGATGACACGATGCCTGACCGGTTGATGGAAGGACACTTGAATCGGATTGTCAGGCTGGCGGTGGCGAAGGGGATGCCGGCAGAGAAAGCAATTTATCTGGCTACATTTACTCCGGCCAGGAGAATGCATCTCGACGACAGGGGAATCATCGCGCCGGGGAAGAAGGCGGATTTCGTCGTTCTTCCCGACCTGGAAAGCTTTGTGCCGGAAGCGGTTTTTAAAGACGGAAAGCGCTGTGTGGACGCGGCGGCGGAGGGCCTGGAAAACAGTTTGAAAAAAAGGTTTCCTGACCATTTTTACAGTTCGGTGAAGTGCAGGCTGGCCCTGGCATCGGATTTTATATTGCCAGTTGATGATTTCTGGAAGGAAGAGTACCGGAAGGAAGAGTGCCGAAAGGAAGCGTGTCGGAATGAGTGCGGGGAAGAGGCTTTGTCCGGGAAGCCAAGCGGGAGTGAGGCACAAAAACTGTCTGGAACCGCTGTGGTGAATGTGATGCAGATCCAGACCTTTGGAACCAGGGCGAAGCATGTTCAGAGAGAAATTCCTGTACAGGACGGAAACCTTTGCTGGCAGGAGGCGGGGCTGTGCCTGGCTGCTGTTTTTGAGAGATATGGAAAAAATGGAGACGTCTCGTGGGGATTCGTGGAACACGCGCTGGAGCAGAAAGGGGCTGTGGCGACTACGTGGTCCCATGACAGCCATAATCTGCTGGTGCTGGGGAATTCTGTGGAAGATATGGTTCTGGCACAGAATGAGGTGGTGCATATGCAGGGCGGCTATGTGACGGCGAGCGGCGGCAGGGTGACAGCGGCGGCAGAACTGCCGGTGGGCGGAATTATATCCGATAAGAGCCTTCCGGAGCTGGCGGCAGAGATCAGGGCTGTGAGGGGAGAGATCGAGCGAATGGGTTATGTGAACAATAATGTCATTATGTCCATTTCCACACTGTCTCTTCTGGTGTCTCCGGAACTCAAGCTAAGCGATCAGGGTATGTTCGATGTGAAGAGCCAGAGAAAAATTCCTCTGGTAGAAGTATTTCAGATACAGGAAGAAAAGGTAGTGGAACAGTGAGTACAATTATTACGAATGTAGCTGTGGTGACGATGAATGAAACGCATGAAGTGATACAACACGGGTTTGCCGCATGGAAAGGCGGAGAGATCACCGCGGTTGGAACGATGGATATGCTGGAGGCGCTGATTGCGGAGGAAACGGACGAGGAAACGGACGATGAAAGGGACGATGAAACGGATGATGAAACAGGGGAAAGTCTCCGTCTGATCGACGGGAAGGGCGGAATCCTCATGCCGGGTATGGTAAACCTTCATGCGCATATGGGGATGATACCGTTTCGGGGTCTGGGCGACGACTGCAAGGACCGTCTGAGAGTATTTCTGCTGCCTATGGAACAGAGGGCCATGGATGCCGAGCTCGTCTATCTTTCCACGAAATATGCCGCGGCGGAAATGCTGCTGGCCGGGGTCACCACAGTTTTTGATATGTATTATTTCGAGGCGGAGGCTGCACGTGCCATGGATGAGATGGGGATTCGTGGTATTGCGGGAGAAACCATAATGGAAGAGGAAGCCTGTGATTTTAAAGACCCGTATGAGGCGCTTTCCTATGGGGAGAGCCTCATGAAGAAGTACCAGGGCCATCCCAGGATTTCCGCCTGTGTGGCGCCGCATGGGACGACTACCTGCTCTGCCGGCCTCCTTAAGGCGGCGTGGAAGCTGGACGATGCGTTTGGGGCTCCCTTCAGCCTTCATACGGCGGAAATGGATTATGAGATGGATTATTTTCGGGAGACTTCTGAACAGACTCCGGCGGGATATCTGGATTCCCTGGGGGTCCTGGGAAAACATACGCTGGCTGCACACTGCATCCAGATGACGGAAGCGGATTTGCGGCTGTTTGCAAAGAGGGGGGCCTCGGTAGCTCACTGTATCGGTTCCAACACGAAGGCGGCCAAGGGCGTCGCTCCGGTCAGCCGTATGCGGGAACTGGGGATTTTTGTGGGGCTCGGCACCGATGGGCCGGCCAGCGGCAATACGCTGGACCTTTTTACGCAGATGAAGCTGTTTGCCAACTTCCATAAGAATGAGACGAGGAACCGGAGCGCATTTCCGGCACGGCAGGTGGTGGAGATGGCTACGATCGGTGGCGCGAAGGCCCTTCATATGGAGCAGAAGATCGGCTCCATTGAAGTGGGAAAGCGGGCGGATCTGGTTCTGGTGGAGACCCGCTCAGCCAATATGTTCCCCATCTACGATCCTTATTCGGCTCTGGTCTACAGCGCCGGCCCCTCCAATGTGGACATGGTGTTTGTGGAAGGGACGTGCGTTGTAAAGGATGGGAAGCTGGCTGAAAAGAGCGTGGAGGTTTTACGAGGAGAACTGGCAGGAAAGATGGCGAAGACTGCGTTTGCGGAGGAAGTACTGTTTTCTCTGTAAAGATGTCGTTAAGCTTCCTTAAGTTCGCTTGACGAAAGGGCTTTCTGTTTCTATAATGGCGTCAGATGGTTATTGATCACTGGCAGTATCCTGCGAGGCGTTTTTTGTGAGTGCAGCGCAGCGAAAGTCACAGAAAACCCGAGGACAGCAGCGCGAAACGGTGTTTTTGCCGTTTCTGTGCATCGCGAAGCGTGTTGCTGGTCACGGAGTGAACAGTAACGTCAGATGCAGGCTTCGGTCCGGCATACCCCATCAAGCGGTGGACATGCAGACGCCTGCTCAAATTATGACGATAAGAGGAAACAATGAACCACGCCGACAGCGACGCAGAGATAAAAATGATAAGAAAAGGCATGGCCTGCATTTTTTATGGCAGGTTGTGCCTTTTTGTGCATGAATTGGACAAAATCATAATAAGATGCATGAGGAAGGGAAGGATATCCAAATATGGAAGAGAGTAAGGAAAGTGCAGTACAGAAACGCAGGATGGAAGGCAGGAAACGGTTTATAACGAATTTTATCTACTTTATCATTTTAGGAGGGATTTTTCTCTTTGTAATGAAGCGGTTTGTTCCTATGTTTTTCCCGTTTATTTTAGGACTTGCGGTGGCGGCCGTGCTGTCGCCGCTGATCGGAAAGCTGTGTGAGAAGACAGGAGGAAAGCGTGCGCTGGTGTCGATCGTGGTACTTCTGGTATTTTATGGGCTTCTGGTGCTGGCGGCCCTGTTTTCCGCAAGCCATGTCGTTACCTTTATTCAGAACCTGGCCGGGAAGCTGCCTCAGTTTTATGTGGAGGTGATAGAGCCGGAACTGGGAATTCTGTTTGAACGGATCGTGGTCAGCTTCCCGGAATATCAGGATTGGGTGAGTCAGATGTCCGCCAGCCTGGAAAATGCCCTGCAGAGCGGGATTATGACCGTGTCAGGTACTCTGATCGGCTGGGGGGCTTCCTGGATCGTGGGATTTCCTGCGATTCTGGTACAGACGATATTTACGATTATTTCGTCCTTTTTCTTCACAATCGATTATGACCGGATCTGGGACTTTGTTTTGCGGCAGTTTAAAGAGGAGCAGAGGAAGATGATTGCGGAGACTGCGGCGGGGGCGAGAACGACGATCTGGAAGATTCTCCGGGTCTATGCCCTTATGATGACGATTACCTTTGCTGAGCTGTATCTGGGATTTGTGCTGCTGAAGATTCCGATGCCGCTGCTGCTGGCATTTCTGGTGGCTGTGGTCGATATCCTCCCGGTACTGGGAACCGGAACGGTCCTGATTCCGTGGGCGCTTATTCTCTGCATTATCGGGAAGACCGGACTTGGAGTGGGGATTTTTGTTCTGTATGTGATTATCACTATAGTCAGACAGACTCTGGAACCGAAGGTGATCGGACAGCAGGTGGGGCTTCATCCGATTGTCACCCTGCTGTGTATTTTTGCGGGGGCGCAGCTGATCGGGGTGCTGGGGATCTTTACATTTCCGGTTATCGCTACCATTGTGAAGAAAATGAATGATGAGGGGACGATTCATTTGATTAAATAGGGATCAGCCGTATATTAAAATTTAATACGGCTGACCACTTGATACATTTAGCTATGAATGATATATTTCACACTCTGCCTATTCCATCTGGCTGCCGCCGCTGACGCAGATCGTTTCCCCTGTAATGAACGAGCTTTCTTCTGTGGAGAGGAAGAGGGCGGCGTTTTCCATGTCGGAAACCTGGGCGATTCGTTTCATCGGATACTGGTTCTCGTAGCTGGCGCGTAAGGCGGCCGGATCTTCTGCGGTCTCGAAACGGCAGGTGATCATAGGAGTCTCTGTAATGCCAGGGCAGATGATATTGCAGCGGACATCGGGCGCATATTCCATGGCGATGCAGCGGCTTAACTGGATCACAGCGGCTTTTGAGGGGCCGTAGCCGATCCAGCCCTTCATGGTCTTAAATGCGCAGTCCGAGGCGATGTTGACGATGGTAGCGCCCTTCTGTTCCTTTAAGTATGGGATAGCGGCCTTGCAGATGTGGAACATGCCGAAGACGTTGACAGCAAATTCTTTCTGCATATCTTCCACGGATAAGTCCTCCAGACCGCCAAGGAGGGCGATCCCCGCACAGTTCACCATGGAATCAATCTTTCCAAACGTTTTTACGGCGGTGTCGATCACGTTTTTGGCATCCTCATACCTGCTTAAATCTCCCTTCACGTAGACGGCGCGCTCGTGTTCTATAGGCATGGAGTCTTTGATATCACAGCCAACTACGCAGGCCCCTTCTTCCAGCCAGCGTCTCACCATGCCGGCTCCGATTCCTGATGCTGCTCCTGTAATGACTGCGACTCTTCCTTCTAAACGACTCATAATTTTAATTCTCCTTTTCTTTTTTATGAATTCTGATTACTTCCATAATCAATGCGATAATGGTACCAACAATAAGGCCATTGCTTAAAAATGTGGACAGGAACGCCGGAAGTGCCATGGTAAATCCGGTTCCGGGTACGTTCATGATTCCGATGCCGATCAGCACCGAAAGTCCTACGGTCTGATACATGCTCTTCTTGTCCTCCGCACCCTCCAGGCATTCAATGGAGAAGCCGCACAGGCTTACGAATGGAACGAAGAGGGCCGCATAGCCAACCGATTCCGGTATCATGGAGAGCAGGCTGGTGATCGGCGGGAAGAAGCTGATCGCCGCGATGATGATTCCGCCGATGATCAGGGGCTTCGTCCTTGTCATGCCGGTGCTTACGACGAAGCCGCCGCCCTCCGACGTGGGGATCAGTCCGGTGACACCGAAACAGCCCAGCAGGATATAGATAAAGGAAAAACAGTTGCCTGCCTGTTTTGTGCGCCCGGTGGCCACCTCATCATACTGGGAGACCATCTGCTGGGCGATCTTCATGCTGCTGAGTAAATTAGTGACCAGCAGCAGGGTGCATAAGAACGAGGTGATAATCATGGACAGCTCAATCCGTGGTGGTCCGAAGGGGAAAATTCTTGGCATGCGCACCAGCTGTGACGGCATCTCATAGGGGGTGGACAGTCCCAGCAGCGTGTAGAGGCCCCAGCCCACCACGATGCTGATCAGGACGGAATAGGCCTTTAACCGGGTGTTCATCAGGAAAAAGGTCAGTACGATGATGACAACGGAGCAGAGCACCACCTTCAAATTCATTCCGTAACCGTCGCCGTAGACGGATGTCATGGCCTGGAAGAAGAATTTCGAACACAGGGCCACTAAAAGAAGCAGGTTTGTTCCGACGACGGTGGGTGTAAAATACTTTTCCAGCTTCTCAATGACGCCCAGCATATTCAGAATAAATCCGAATACACCGCACAGGATCAGAGAGAATTCCAGAACGCGAAGCGTTTCCGATTCTGAGCCGAATAACGTGACTCCGATGGTGGCATACATGGTGAAGATGCCGAACCAGAGGCCGCAGGGCGTTTCGTTGATGGGGAGGCGGTGGCCGAAGACCGCCTGCGTGATCGTGGCGAGGCCGATGCACAGCAGCGTAACCTGGATGTACATGCTGGCATCCGACGGGCTTAAGTGATAGCTCTGCCCGATGACCACGGGCATGACGATACCCGTGGAAATCATATAAAGGGCCCACTGGAGTCCGCCCAGAAGGTTTTTAACGGTTGACTGATTTTTCATGGTTTCCTTTTCTCCTTTTTTGCAGTTCGCTCTATTCCCTTCCCTTTACACCGTGGATGACCGCTTCACGGAAGCAGAACCAGTGGTCAGGCGAAGCCTTTGCGTTGACAATGCTCAGCATCTTTGTATGCGGATGGTCCGTTGAGGTGCATGATTTTGAGTGAAGACCGATGGACATGGCGCCGCCCCCCACGTAAATGCAGGCATAGTTTAAGAACAATTCATCCATCAGGCCGTTCATCATCAGATGGTGGGTATATACCGGTGTCTCAATCAAGAGACGCTCGATTCCCATATGGCGAAGGATTCGAAACAGGATGTTGGAATCGGTCTGGGCACCCTCTCCGGTGACAACGACGGGAATCTTTCCTTTGTTCTCTTCCAGCAGCCGGTCAAGCTTAACAAAGTCCACGTCCTCCATGGTGTGGTAGGGACCGACCAGGAAGATCGGGTTCTGGCATTTTTCACGGACGACTTCCCAGCCGACAGGGGAGGTGTTGATCATCTTCGGAACTTCGTCCTTTTTGAAGATGGTGTGGTCGAACAGAAGATCGGTGCCATCCAGCGTGGAAATGATGTTGAGCGGAACCGGCGGCAGACCGTTGTCAATTCTCGCCTGCTCTAAATCCACATCGTATAAGTGAACCGTCATATTCGGCTCCTCCCTCATGGTTCCGGCGCCGCAGATTACCGCGTCGGCTGCGGCCCGCTGGAGCATGAAGACGAAAAACGGGGCGTTGCCGCCGGTCTTGTCGAGAAAGTTGTTCGTCTGAAGAAGGGCGCTGTCTCTGGCATCCTGAAACGCGATCTTTCCGTCTATGGTGGTGATAAAGGACGCGTAGACGTAAGGGCGGTCTGCCGGCGCCTTCGGAAATTTCAAGTGGCCGTAAACTTCTTCGATTTTCGGCGATTTCACCGGTTCCTCCGTAAATTCCTTAAGGGCCTCCGATTCATAGACCGTGTTGCACAATACTTCCTCCGCCTTCATTGGAATGCGGAATAAATCCTTTGTTAACTGGTACATGGTAAATCCTCCTTATAAATATATTTGATACAGGCTGGGCCTGTAAAACTCACACGGGTTTCAGCTGGTTCCTGTCTCCGGGAAGCAGCAGGTTCAGAAAAATACCGGTAAAGGTGGCGACGGCGATGGAAGGCATTTCAAAATACAGGCCGCCTGTATGGAAACTGATGGAAGCCCCTCCCAGTCCCAGAACGATGACACACAAGGCGATAACGGCGTTCCGGTTGCTGCTGAAATCGATATGGGCATCCATATAGATGCGGATTCCGGTTATGGCGATGATTCCAAACAGCAGGATGCTGATTCCTCCCAGCACGGGAGTGGGTATCCCTGTGATAACGGCGTTCACCGGGGCGAAAAAGGAAATCACGATGGCTATGCAGGCAGCCAGAAAGACCACGGATACGGAGCAGACCTTGGTCAGAGCCATGATCCCGATGTTCTCACTGTAGGTGGTAACGGGAGCACCGCCGAAGAAGGCGGCGATCACAGAGGCCACCCCATCTCCAAACAGGGAGCGGTGGAGACCCGGATCATGAATGAAATCCCGGCGGCATACGTTTCCGGCCGCCGTCACATCGGCTATGTGCTCCCCGACGGTAACCAGTGCCAGCGGAGCTGTCATGAAGGCCGCTTCCATATTGGCCCGGGGCAGGCAGAGCTTTGGCAGCGCCAATACCGGACCGGAGATGGCTTCCGCGATGGCGGAAGGGGAGACGACGCCCAGTACGAGAGAGGCCGCATAGCCGGCGATCAGGGCCAGCATCACGGGGATTACCGAAAAAATGCCGCGGAAACAGGTGGTTCCCAGAATTCCGACCAGCAGTGTGATTGTGGATACGGCAATCCATTTTAAGCGCACGGACGGTTCCAGTGCCGCGGCAGCCCCGGACGAGGCGTTGTATCCCGCCCAGCCGACTGCAGTAAGTGCGGACGAGAGGCCGATGACAATCATGACAGAGGCCGTGACCACCGGAGGCATCAGCCTGCGGATCCATCCGGTTCCGCAGAGCCTCACGAGGAGGGAGAGGAGCACGTACATGAGGCCTGCCGTCAGGACTCCGAACATCATGCCCTCAACTCCGTATTTTTCCCGCACAATCAGAAGCGGAGCGGTATATGCAAAGGAAGTGCACAGAAATATGGGCATTTTCTTTTTGGTGATGAAGAGATAGAAAAGTGTTCCGGCACCACTGCAGAACATCGTGGCGGAAGGATTAATTCCGATGATCAGCGGCGCTACCACAAGGCCGCCGAGCATGGAAAATAAATGTTGAAAACTGAGGGACACCCATCTTTTAAAAGGAAGGCGCCCTTCTGTACCGATCAATTCGTCCATGATTTACCTCCGTAAATGCTGTTGATGCCTGGAGTATAGCAGTGGCACAAGACTGTGTCAATAAATTAACAAAGTTAAGGGGAATCGAATTTTACACATAAAACAGACTCGTCTGCGAAAACAGGGATGCTAATAATTAACTAAAATACTGTGTTGTAAATTACTTAAAAATATCCTATAATTAAGCTAATTTAAGGAGAAGGGGATACGGATGTGAGTAAAAAAGGAATTAAGATGAAGGATATCGCCAATATGCTTGGGGTCAGCACGGTGACGGTGTCTAAGGCGCTGGCCGATAAAGACGGTGTCAGCGAGGAACTGAAAAAGAAGATCAAGGAGACGGCCAGGGAACTGGGATACCGAAACAGGGACAGCATGCGCAGCGGAAGCGCGACGAACACGGTTGGTATCCTGGTGGCCGACCATTTTGTGGCTTCGGGGCAGTCCTTTTACTGGGATATCTATCAGAGCATTGTCAAATCTCTGCGGCAGAGGGGCTACTATGCCATGCTGGAGATGATTTCCGTGAAGGACGAGCAGGAGGGCAATATTCCAGCCTTTGTAAGAGAGGAGAAGGTAGACATTATCTTTGTCCTGGGATGGCTGGGGCGGACGTATCTGCGCGCCCTTGACGCCGCGGGGCTGCCCCTTTTGTATGTGGACTTTTACAGCAAGGCAAACAGAGCCACGGCGGTGATTGCGGACATGCTGTACGATACGTACCAGATGACAGAGTATTTATACAGCATCGGACACCGCAGGATTGGATTTGTGGGAAGCATCCATGCGACCAGCGATATTGAGGATCGGTATCTGGGATATTATAAATCCGTGATTCGGAGGCGTCTTCCCTATCAGGAGGACTGGGTGCTTGAGGATCGGGACGAGGTCTCCGGTACCGTGCCGAAACGAGTCTTCCAACTCCCGGAGAACATGCCCACGGCCTTTGTCTGCAACAATGATGAGACCGCATACTATTTTATCCATTACCTGGAGTCTCAGGGATTTCGTGTCCCCGAGGATGTCTCCGTGACGGGTTTTTATGATAACAAATTTGCCACGGCAGGAACTCCGGCCATAACCACGATCCGCGTGGATGCCCACCGAATCGCGGAGAGCGCGGTGAATGCCGGCCTCCGCCTGATGTGGGGGTCGGAAAGCCTTCCGGATATGGTGCTGGTCCGGGGAGAGATGGTGATGAGGGATTCTGTTCAGAGTCTGGAAACCGGGGAAGGTAATTAATTACTTAATGAACCGATGGAAATTTACTTATTTAGCTTCCCCATTTGGTATTTGAAGAGAAAATTAGGAGACGGGCTTACAAAAATTTTTATTTTTCGTCATAATGCACAAGGAAAAGAATGGCTTTTAGGGCAAAACAGAGCAGCCGCGGCGTGAATCATCTGCCGCGGCTGCTTCCTGTATTACAGCGGTGCTTCTAATATTCCTTCATATACTCCCCATGCGCTGCGATCAGCTCATCGCACATGGCGATAATGTCCGGGATATTCAACTCGGCGGCGGTATGAGGATCCATCATGGCCGCCTGGTAAATGGTGCGTCGGTCTCTGTTTCTGGCCGCTTCGATGGTGAGAAGCTGGACGGAAATATTGCTGGAGTTCATGGCGGCCAGCTGCGTGGGGAGAGCGCCTACGTGGCATGGCGTGATTCCGCTGCCGTCCACGAGACAGGGAACTTCCACACAGGCGTCGGCCGGGAGGTTGTCGATCAGGCCGTGGTTGAGCACATTTCCTCCGATCTTATACGGTTTATTGGTGACGATTGCTTCCATAATATAGGAAGCGTATTCCAGGGAACGGGTGTGCGTGATGGCGCCATCCTTCAGGATGCTTTCCTTTTCCTGATTCCATCCTTCGATCTGTTTGATGCAGCGGCGCGGATATTCGTCTAACGGAATCTGATAGTCCTCTATCATGTCCGGATACTTACTTTTGATGAACAGGGGATTGTATTCGGCGTTGTGTTCGCTGGATTCAGTGCAGTAGTAGCCGAGATGGCGGATATACTCGAAGCGTACCATGTCTTTGTGCTTCTCCTCCCTGTTTTTCTGATCAGCGAGGCGGCGGATCTCGGGATAGAGGTCATGGCCGTCTTTATCGTGAAGCTTTAAGAGCCATGCCATGTGGTTGATTCCCGCGATCAGCTCGGTGCGGCCCTCCAGCTTATCCTCCATACCCAGCTCCGTTAAAAGCGCCTTTGAGCACGTCTGAACGCTGTGGCATAATCCGATGGTCTTCACCTTCGTATAGCGCTGCATATATCCGGTCAGCATGGCCATGGGATTGGTATAATTCAGGAAGTAAGCGTCAGGGCAGACTTCCTCCATGTCGCGTGCGAAATCTTCCAGCACAGGGATGGTGCGCAGCGCCCGCATGATTCCGCCGATTCCCAGTGTGTCGGCGATGGTCTGATCCAGACCGTATTTTTTCGGAACCTCGAAATCTGTGATGGTACAGGGATCGTAGCCGCCGACCTGGATGGCATTTACGACGAAGTCGGCGTCACGAAGCGCGTCTTTTCGGTTCGGCACGCCTAAATAGGTGTGAATGGAGGCGCGGCCTTCGTTGACATTTTTGTTGATTGCGGACAGGATGACGTAAGAGTCATTCAAACGATCCCCGTCAATGTCGTACAGCGCAATCTCTGCGTCGCACAGAGCCGGGGTGCACATGCAGTCACCCAGGACGTTTCTTGCAAATACGGTGCTGCCGGCGCCCATAAACGTAATTTTTACCATGATGATTCTCCTCTTTTTCTTCATTTTTCTGTTGTGCTGCTTATGAAGAAAGTATATAATGAGACGGGAAAACAAGATAGAAAAATTGTTTCGGATTTATTGTCATTTTGTTGCATCCGGAAAGGGAGAGGGAGAGAAGCGTGAAGGTATACTATTGCGGCAGGGAGGACTGTGAGAAGGGGCATTTCTTCGGACCGGCGGTGAGGTCCCATCAGCTGATTCATTTCGTCCTGAAGGGAAAGGGGATTTACAGGACGGAATATGGAGAGTATGAGATAAAGGAAGGGGAAGCATTTTTAATCAGGCCGGGAGAGGTGACGTATTACCGGGCGGATCTGGAGGAACCGTGGAGTTACGCGTGGATTGCATTTGACGGTGACGAGGCGGAAGCGCTGCTGGAACGGTACTATCCGGACCGCCGCCTGCCCGTATGTGCCATGGGCGAGACCGCCGCCGTCTCCGGCTGGTTTGAAGGGCTGCTTGGCTCCTTTGGAAGCGCGGAGGAAAACCGGGAGAGGGTTCTGGGATACTTCTATTTAATTATGGCCTGCCTTTTAAGGACGGGAAAGGGCGGTGTCCCGGTGGATGAGGAAGGCTATTTTAAGAGGGCCGTCGCGTTTATCCGCCATAATTACAGTTATCCGATCCAGGTAAGCGAGATTGCCGATTACGTAGGGATCGACCGGACGTATCTTTACCGTATCTTTATGCATCAGGCGGGAGTGTCTCCGAAGCAGTATTTGAGCCGGTACCGTTTAGAGGAAGCGAAGGAGATGCTGGTGCAGACGGAATACCGGATCACCGAGATCGCCTACTCCTGCGGGTACCACGATTCGTCCTCCTTTTGCAGACATTTTCAAAAGGAAACGAAAACCGCGCCGGCCAGGTACCGACGCCTGAACGGTTATAAAAAAATAGAAAAGAAGGCGGAAATCTGCGGAAAAAATCATTGACAACAGAGGACAGCTTATGATAAACTAGATCGGTATGAAAACGCGCCAATGCTCAGCGCTTTGGAAACTCCAACCAGCGCCTGGTATTTGGTGAGACTGAAAATTAAGGAGGAAATCATCATGATTTCAAAGGAAAAGAAAGCAGCAATTATCGAAGAATTCGGCAGAAAGGCCGGCGATACAGGTTCACCGGAAGTACAGATCGCAATCTTAACAGAGAGAATCACAGAATTAACCGATCACCTTCAGAAGAACCCGAAAGACCATCACTCCAGAAGAGGACTTTTAATGATGGTTGGACAGAGAAGAGGACTTCTTGACTACTTAAAGAAGACTGACTTAGACGGCTACCGTGCATTAATCGAGAAGTTAGGAATCAGAAAATAAAACCATTTAGGGTGGAGAAACTTCTCCACCCTATCTGTCTATTATCAGAGAAATGAAACGTGCGTATTAAAAGCGGAGGGAAAATCCGAGACCGCTGATGTACGCGTAATAAGCAGCATCGTTTCTTATTGCGCGCAGATCAGTAGTTTCGGCCCTCCTCTGCTTATAATATATATATTAATTATAATCAAAAGGAGATTCAAACATGTTCAAGAGTTACAGCATGGAACTTGCCGGCCGTACCTTAACGGTAGAGGTTGGCAGAGTTGCGAAGCAGGCCAGCGGCGCTGCATTTATGCATTACGGAGATACTGTTGTATTATCGACTGCGACAGCATCTGACAAGCCAAGAGAGGGCATCGATTTCTTCCCGTTAAGTGTAGAATACGAAGAGAAATTATACGCAGTAGGTAAGATTCCTGGCGGTTTCAATAAGAGAGAGGGAAAGGCTTCTGAGAATTCCGTTCTGACTTCCCGTGTTATCGATCGTCCGATGAGACCGTTATTCCCGAAGGATTACCGCAACGACGTGACACTGGACAACATCGTTATGTCCGTAGACCAGGACTGCAGCCCAGAGCTTACCGCTATGTTAGGCTCCGCGATTGCGACCTGTATATCCGATATCCCGTTTGACGGTCCATGTGCGACGACCCAGATCGGTATGGTTGACGGTGAACTGGTTGTGAACCCGACTCAGGCGCAGAAACAGGCGTCCGATATGGCGCTCACAGTCGCTTCTACCAGAGAAAAAGTAATCATGATCGAAGCAGGAGCCAATGAGGTTGCAGAAGATATCATGATCGAAGCGATATTTAAGGCTCATTCCGTAAACCAGGAAGTGATCAAATTTATCGATACCATCGTGGCAGAGTGCGGAAAACCGAAGCATACCTACATCAGCTGTGCGGTTCCGGAAGAATTATTCGCAGCCATCCGGGAGATCGTTCCGCAGGAAGAGATGGAAGTAGCGGTCTTCACAGATGACAAGCAGACAAGAGAAGACAATATCAGAAGCATTACCGCTAAATTGGAAGAGGCATTTGCTGATAAGGAAGAATGGCTGGCAGTATTGGGAGAGGCCATCTATCAGTATCAGAAGAAGACTGTCCGCAAGATGATCTTAAAAGACCACAAGCGTCCGGATGGCCGTGCTGTCGATCAGATCCGTCCTCTGGCGGCTGAGATCGATATGCTCCCGAGAGTACACGGTTCCGCCATGTTTACACGTGGACAGACTCAGATTTTAAATATCTGTACACTTGCTCCGTTATCCGAGAGCCAGAGATTAGACGGCATCGACGATATGGAGACATCCAAGAGATATATGCACCATTACAATTTCCCGTCATTCTCCGTAGGCGAGACAAAGCCATCCAGAGGACCGGGACGCCGTGAGATCGGCCATGGCGCGCTGGCAGAGAGAGCCCTTGTTCCGGTGCTTCCATCAGAAGAAGAGTTCCCATATGCAATCCGTACCGTATCCGAGACCATGGAATCCAATGGTTCCACCTCTCAGGCGAGCATCTGTTCCTCCTCCATGTCCTTAATGGCGGCTGGTGTTCCGATCAAATCCGCGGTAGCAGGTATTTCCTGCGGCCTGGTGACCGGCGATACCGATGATGACTATATCGTATTAACCGATATCCAGGGTCTGGAAGATTTCTTCGGCGACATGGATTTCAAGGTTGGCGGTACTCACAAGGGTATCACCGCGATTCAGATGGATATCAAGATTCACGGCCTGACAAGACCGATCATCGAAGAGGCCATCAGAAGAACGAGAGAAGCAAGAATCTACATCCTTGACGAGGTTATGGCAAAGGCAATCGCAGAGCCGCGAACAGAGGTTGGCAAGTACGCTCCGAAGATCGAGCAGATCTCCATCGATCCTCAGAAGATCGGCGATGTTGTCGGCAAGCAGGGTAAGGTAATCAATAAGATTATCGAGGAGACCGGCGTTAAGATCGACATTTCCGACGACGGAAGCGTATCCGTATGCGGAACCGATAAGGAGATGATTGCACGCGCTATTGAGATTATCAAGAGCATCGTGACAGACATCGAAGCGGGCACCATCATGAAGGGCAAGGTTGTCAGAATTATGAACTTCGGCGCATTTGTGGAGCTGGCACCGAACAAGGATGGTATGGTTCACATCTCCAAATTATCCGACAAGCGCGTAGAGAAAGTGGAAGACGCGGTAAATATCGGCGATGAAGTGACTGTAAGGGTTATGGAAGTCGATAAGATGGGAAGAATCAACTTAAGCATGAAGCCAGGCGATATGGATCCCAACGTGGATGTATCGACTCTGGACAGCGGCAGAAGAGACTCTGACAGAAGAGACTCCGGAAGAAGAGATTCCGGCAGACGCGACGGCGGCAGAAGAGATTCTGACAGACGTGATTCTGATCGTAGAGATTCTGACAGAAGAGATTCCGACAGAAGAAATTCCTAAAAAAATCTGACAGGCGGCAGAAACGGAGAATATCCGGTTTTGCTGCCTGTTTTTTCAGAGAGGTATATAAAAAATGAGGGAAATCTATTATAATGGAGTTATCTATACGGGAACCGGGAGGGAAGCAGAGGCGATGGCCGTCGAGGACGGACGGATTGCCGGTGTGGGGAACCTTACTGATCTGGAGACTTGTTCCGATGTGGTGTACCATAATCTGGACGGCCATTTTGTCGTTCCGGGATTTAACGATTCCCATATGCATCTGCTGAATTATGGCCACACGCTGAAGCTTGTGGATTTAACGGCGGCAACCTCGTCCCTGGAAGCGATGTGCTCCGCCCTTTCCCATTTTATTTCAAAGGAAAAGCCTGCACCGGGTACATGGGTAGTAGGGCGGGGCTGGAATCACGATTACTTTCAGGATGAGAAACGTTTTCCCAACCGGTACGATTTGGACCGGGTGTCCACGGAGCATCCCATTCTGGTGATCCGCGCCTGCGGCCACATTGCCTGTGCCAATACGAAAGCCATGGAGGCGGCCGGCATTACGAGGATGACACCGCAGCCGGAAGGCGGCTGTTTCGACATGGATGAGGAGGGAGAACCTGTCGGGATTTTCCGGGAATTCGGCGTGGATCTGATCCATGGGAGCATCCCGAAGCCGGCGAAGAAGGAGCTGAAACAGTATCTCCGTCTGGCCATGAGGGATTTGAACAGCCGCGGCGTCACATCGAGCCAGACCGATGATCTGGCGGCATTTCCCGGTGTACCCTTTGAGACGGTGCTGGAGGCATATCGGGAACTGGAACGGGAGGGCGCGATGACGGTACGGGTCTACGAACAGTGCCTGCTTCCGACCATGAAGCAGCTGGAGGATTTTCTGGCGCGCGGCTACCGCACGGGCCAGGGAAGCGCATATTTTAAAATCGGGCCTCTGAAGCTTCTGTCGGACGGATCCCTGGGGGCCAGAACTGCTTTTCTCAGTCAGCCTTACGAGGATGGGGAGAACCCGGATGAGAGAGGGATCGCCATCTACAGCCAGGAAGAGCTGGAGAAGCTGATTACCCTGGCCGATGGGTCGGGGATGCAGATCGCCGTACACGCTATCGGAGACGGCGCCATGGAGATGGCAGTGAGGGCGTATGAACGGGCTATGGAAGCCAATCCGGACCGCACGGACAGGCGGCACGGAATTGTACACTGCCAGATTACGACGGGCAGGCTTCTGGAGGCATTTCGAAGGTTAAGGCTGCACGCCTACATTCAGTCCATTTTTCTCGATTACGACAATCATATCGTGGAGGCCCGGATCGGAGCAGAGCGGGCTGGAGAGACGTATCAGTTTAAGACGCTGCTATCCATGGGAGTCTCAGTCTCTAACGGGTCGGACTGCCCGGTGGAGAGGCCGGATGTCATGGCGGGAATTCAGTGCGCGGTGACCCGCACCACACTGGATGGGACGAAGACATTTCTGAAGGAGCAGGCGCTTACAGTGGAAGAGGCAATATCCACTTATACCGCCATGGGTGCGGAGGCCAGTTTTGAGGAACAGGAAAAGGGGACGCTGTCAGTGGGAAAGCTAGCGGACTTTGCCGTGCTGGAACGGGACATCAGGGCGTGCGCACCCGACAGAATAAAGGACACGGCCGTGCTGGAAACGTATGTGGGCGGTGTCTGTGTATACAAAAAAGAGAACAGCTGAGAGGCGGAGAGGGGAAGAACGATGAAGTTTACAGTAGAAAATCCGGATGAGAAACGGAGTCCCTATACGGGAATGACAAGAGAACACTGGATTGGTATCAGCCATTTTTTCCTGGAGGGAATTTTTGAGCATGTGGAGAAGCTGGAGGATCCGATCGTGGTTTTGCGCCATGAAACAAAGGTCAGCTATCCGCAGCCGGACGGGCCGAAATGGAGAATTGCTGCGGAACGGTTCGAGGGACTTGCCAGGAGCTTTTTGATCGCTGCTCCGCTGCTTCATAACGAGCCGGAGGCAGCGGCGGGAGGCTACTCTCTGAAGGAGTATTACTCGAAACAGATTCTTCTCTCCGTCACGCCCGGAACGCCCAATTATCTGCTTCGGGTGGAGGAGATATTTCCGGAGGCGCAGGAGGGGGAGATGGCGTTCCAGCACACGTGCGAGTGCGCATCCCTCGTGATCGGCCTGTCCATATGCCGGGAAGTAATCTGGGAGAATTATACGAAGGCAGAGAAGGACCGCATTGCGGATTATCTGTCGAATTTCGGCCACTCGTATACGGGCCACCACAACTGGCGTCTGTTCAACATGCTGATTCTGGCATTTCTGGACAGGGAGGGATATCCGATCGATCATGGGATGATGCGGGATCACGCGGCCGCCATTCTCTCTTATTACGCGGGGGACGGCTGGTACCGCGACGGCCATTTATTTGATTATTACTGTCCGTGGGCCTTTCATGTGTACGGACCGCTGTGGAACCAGTGGTACGGCTATGAAAAGGAGCCGTACATAGCGGCGAAGATTGAGGAATATTCCAACCGCCTGGTGGAGACCTTCCATCGCATGTTCGATGAGGAGGGGCATGTGACCATGTGGGGGAGAAGCGGCATCTACAGAAGTGCGGCATCGGCCCCGCTGGCGGCCAATTTCCTCCTGAAGAATCCGGCTGCGGAGCCGGGGCTGGCCAGAAGGATCGCCTCTGGCGCCGTGCTGCAGTTTGCTTCCAGGGAGGAGTGTTTCTATGAGGGTGTTCCATGCCTCGGCTTCTACGGGCCGTTCCAGCCATTGATTCAGACATACAGCTGCGCAGCCAGCCCCTTCTGGATCGCCAATGCGTTCGTCTGCCTGGCGCTTCCGGAGGACCATCCGTTCTGGACCGATACGGAGACAAACGGAGTCTGGGAGGAGATGAAGGACAGAGAAGTGAGGACCACAGTGCTGGACGGTCCGGGAATCGTGGTGGACAACCACAAGGACACCGGAATTACGGAATTCAGGACGGCGAAGGTCCTGATGAAGAAAGAGAATCCGTCCCTCAATACGTATTCCCGACTGTCCTTTAACAGCCAGTTTTTATGGGAAGACTTTGATTTCAAGGGAATCGAGGCCATGCAGTACAGCGTGACCTACGACGGCAGGGTGAAGAGCCTGATCCCGAATATCCTGATGTACGGCGGTGTGAAGGATGGAGTGCTCTACCGGAAAGAATATTTTGAATTCGAATTTACCTTCCAGAACAAGGCGTCGATCGATCTGGCCGATTTTCCTGTGGCGGACGGCATCGTGCGCGTGGACAGGACCAGGATCCCGGATAAGCCGTATACCCTGACACTGGGCTCCTATGGAATGCCGGATGTGGACCGTTCGGGCGTCGATGTGAGAATCCGCACGGATCAGAAGACGGGGGCCAAGGCCATTCTTTTGAAGTCCTCGGAAGGGCAGATGGCGATGGTCATCTATGGCGGATTCGATGACATTGAAATCATGTCGAGACAGGGCGTAAGCGCCGTGACGAAACAGAGCTGCATCATGTATGGCGTCAGCCGCAGGAAGAGATACTATGAATATCTTCCGTATGCGATGATCAGCGTAATTCTGACAAAGAAGAGCCAGGAAGAATGGCGGGATGAAGACCTCTTCCCGATCCGCAGCATCACCTATACCGATAAAGAGAAATGCGGGGCTTACGGTCCTGTTGTTCTGGAGATGAAGGATGGAAGGACGGTTACGGTCGATTATGAGGGACTGGAAGGGCGGCTCCATATATAATCAGATTGGCAGGAATTTTTTAGGGCGTGCAGCTGTAAGGAATCTAAATGTGGATTGAAATAAACAGGCCCTGGTGTGGATAAATAATTCCCTTTGGAAGGGAAATGGAAACGGAGACGGCAAATGGATGTATTGATCAGAAACGAGAGACCCGGGGATTACCGCGAGACAGAGGAAGTGACGAGAGAGGCGTTCTGGAACGTCCACGAGCCGGGATGCTGTGAGCATTATCTGGCACATCTTATGAGGGAGAGGCCGGAATTTATCCGGGAGCTGGATTTCGTGGCAGTGCGGGACGGGCGGATTGTCGGAAATATCATGTATGCCCGCACGGAGATTCAGTGTGACGATGGAACGACTCATCCGGCAGTGACCTTTGGGCCGATCAGCGTCCTGCCGGCTTATCAGGGGCAGGGGATTGGAAAACGGCTCATTGAAACCTCGAAGAAGCTGGCGGCAGACATGGGAGCTGACGTTATTATTATCTACGGAGACCCGGATTACTATTCAAAGACCGGTTTTGTGCCTGCGGAAACGTACGGCGTCAGAAACGGGGAGAATCAGTGTGCGGCGGCGCTTCTGGCCTGTTTGCTGAAACCGGAGGCCGCGGCATCGATAAAAGGCCGATATTCGGAAGGACCGGCCTACGAGCTTCCGCCGGTGACAGATCCGGCGTTCCTGGAATTTGAGGAGACATTTCCTCCCAAAATCAAGGGGAAAGCGCCGTCCCAGGAGCGTTTTGCAGAACTGGTGAACAGCACGGTTCCATGGGAAGAGAGGGCAAAGGGGCAGGATTAAGAATCTGTGAAGATCGCCTCAGATGAGAAAAAATGTCAAATATGCCTTGACACCCCTTACGAAAACGGATATACTACTAATCACAAATCGAATACGAAACATCTGCTGAATCAGATTCATTAAGAGGGAGTAGTTTTAGTGCATCATCAACATCCTGGCTGTGAAAACAGTCTGGTGATGCATACCAACAGTTGGTTACCAGACTTTTAATGTATTTATTTTGAGAAATGGGTTATTTCTTAATAATAGGTACATTAAAAGTCTTTTTTATTTCATAGGAAAGTCCGTCCTATGAAATAAAAACCCTCCGGGAGGATGCGCACTCCGCGCTAAGGAAGTATGGCCGCTGAAGTGACCGCGCTCCGGCGCGAGAGTCCGGCTCGCCGGACTCTTTCTTGTGTAATAGAAAAGTACTCCTATTACATAAAAAGCCCTCCGCGCTAAGGAAATTTGGCTGCTGAAGCAGCCTCGCTCCGGCGCGAGAGGCTGATGAACCGGACGTTTTGTGGATTCTGCTTATGTTTGATGCAGAGCCGTTTTTTTGGAAACGGCAGAATGGAGGAAAATTTGAAGGATTGGTATCAGAAAGACGAACAGGAAATATTAAAGGAACTGCATGTGACGAAGGAGGGGCTTACGGCCGGTCAGGCGGAAACGCTTCTCCTTGAAAAGGGCGAAAATGTGTTAATGGAAGGAAAGAAGAAGAGCGTGCTTGCAGTATTTGCAGAGCAGTTCTGTGATCTTCTGGTGGTGATCCTGATTGTGGCAGCCGTCATTTCCATGTTTTCGGGAAACGTGGAGAGCACCATCGTCATCGTGGCGGTTATTATTTTGAATGCGATCTTAGGAACCGTACAGCATGAAAAAGCGAAGAAGTCCCTGGAGAGCTTAAAGAGCCTTTCATCACCCAATGCAAAGGTGATCCGCGGCGGCCAGAAGATCGAGGTCCCGTCTGCCAAGGTGGTTCCCGGCGACATTCTCCTATTGGAAGCGGGAGACATGGTGGTGGCCGATGGAAGAATCTTAAACAACTATTCGCTTCAGGTCAATGAGAGCTCCCTGACAGGAGAATCGACCAACGTGGATAAGGAGGAAGGGACGATCGACGGCGAGATGCCTCTGGCGGACCGGACCAATATGGTATATTCCGGAAGCCTTGTCACTTACGGAAGGGCCATGGTGGTGGTGACAGGAACGGGAATGGATACGGAGATCGGTAAGATCGCCAGTCTGATGAACGCGACAAAGGAAAAGAAGACACCTCTTCAGGTGAGTCTGGACCAGTTCTCCGGACGTCTGGCGGCGGTGATCATGGTCATCTGTGCCATTGTATTCGCCTTAAGCTTATACCGGAAGATGCCGATTCTCGACTCTCTGATGTTTGCCGTGGCGCTGGCCGTGGCGGCGATTCCGGAGGCACTCAGTTCCATCGTAACCATCGTGCAGGCCATGGGAACGCAGAAGATGGCAAAGGAAAACGCTATCATTAAGGAGCTGAAGGCGGTAGAGAGTCTGGGGTGCGTCTCTGTTATCTGTTCCGATAAGACAGGAACCCTGACCCAGAATAAGATGACGGTCCAGGAGATTTACATTGACGGAAATACGTTCCGTCCGGAAGAATTGGATCTGCACGAACAGCTTCACCGTTATATCTTATACGACTCGATTCTGACCAATGATTCCACCCTCGTTGACGGTAAGGGAATCGGAGATCCCACCGAGTACGCCCTTCTGGAAATGGCCAGAAAAGTAAGTGTCAATGACGATGTCCTGCGGACGATGATGCTCCGTCTGGAAGAGATTCCCTTTGATTCAGACCGAAAGCTGATGAGTACCAAATATGAACTGCACGGTGTGCCTACTATTTTGACGAAGGGCGCTGTCGATGTCCTGTTAGACCGGACAACCCATATCCGCACCGCAGAAGGAATCCGGGACTTTACGGAGGCAGACCGGGAGGAGATCAACCGCCAGAATATGGAATTCTCCCAGAATGGTCTGCGTGTGCTTGCATTTGCCTATAAAGAGGTGGAAGACGACCACGTTCTCTCCTTAAAAACGGAGAACGGCTTTACATTCCTCGGACTGGTAGCCATGGTGGACCCGCCGAGGGAGGAATCAAAAGAGGCCGTGTCCGACGCCAAACGGGCCGGAATTCGCCCGGTTATGATCACTGGTGACCATAAGATCACGGCGACGGCCATTGCGAAGCAGATCGGTATCTTTGAAGAAGGCGATCTGGCGGTTACAGGAACGGAACTGGACGCCATGAGCGATCAGGAGCTGGATGGGAAGATTACGAAGATATCCGTTTACGCCAGGGTGTCTCCGGAAAATAAGATCCGGATTGTCGATGCATGGCAGAGACGAGGCAATATCGTATCCATGACGGGAGACGGTGTCAATGACGCGCCGGCCCTTAAGAAAGCAGACATCGGTGTAGCCATGGGAATTACGGGAACCGAGGTGTCCAAGGATGCGGCTTCCATGATTCTGGCGGACGATAATTTCGCAACCATCATCAAGGCTGTGGCCAACGGCCGTAACGTATACCGGAACATCAAAAATGCAATACAGTTTTTATTATCAGGAAATATGGCGGGGATCCTGTCGGTACTGTACACATCCATCATGGCGCTTCCCGTTCCGTTTGCACCGGTACATCTGCTGTTTATCAACCTTCTGACAGACTCGCTTCCGGCCATCGCAATCGGTATGGAGCCGGCGGAAAAGGATTTGCTGTCTCAGAAACCGAGAAATCCGAAAGAGGGAATATTGACAAAGGAATTCATGATGAAGCTGATCCTGCAGGGCGGCCTGATCGCTGTCTGTACCATGACAGCCTTCCATCTGGGACTGAACCAGGGCGGCGCCGCGGTCGGAAGCACCATGGCGTTCTGTACGCTGACACTGGCGCGTCTGTTCCATGGATTTAACTGCCGAAGCAGCCATTCGATCTTCCGAATTGGATTTTCGGGAAACTGGTACAGTCTGGGTGCATTTCTGGCGGGTGTCGCACTCCTGAGCCTGGTGATGTTTGTACCGTTCCTGGAAAGACTGTTTTCTGTCGCGCCTCTGACCGGAAGCCAGATCGGACTGGTCTATCTGCTGGCGGTAATACCGACTGTGGTGATACAGCTTACGAAAATAGTCAGAGAACAGAGACATTAAGGATACCTGTAATATAACGACAGCGGCGGGCGTGGATTGAAAGAAATAACGCTTTTCACCAATAAAATAGTATGATAAAATAATCCGGTACCGATATTACGTAATATGGGAAGGAAACGACATGACAGGACAATTATTACACAAGTTCAGAAATCACGGACCTTTGTCAAGACGGACGAAGTTTCTGATTCTTGCCCTGGTGCCGGTTTATTTTATGGCTGCGGGGCTGTTTCTCCAGCCGTTAAATGAAGTATTAAAGGGAATTATTACGATTATCAGGGAACCGGATTTCCTGATTACGGATTATATTGCGATCGGAGGAATTGGGGCCGCGTTTGTCAACGCCGGTGTGATGGCTTTGATTTCCATTGCCATTGTCTATTATCTGGGGATGGAGATGAGCGGCCACACGATTACCTCCTGCTTTCTAATGTTTGGTTTTTCTCTGTTCGGAAAGAATATTTTAAATATCTGGTCGATCATGATGGGCGTCTGTCTTTATGCCTTTTATCATAAGACCTCAGTTACGCGGTACATCTATGTTGGTTTCTATGGAACCAGCCTGTCACCGATTATCACCCAGCTTATGACGGTGGGACATCTGCCGCTGGCCGTAAGGCTGCCGCTCAGTATACTTGTGGGTATGATCATCGGGTTCGTACTGCCGCCGCTTTCCACACATACTCATTACTCCCATAAGGGCTACTCCCTTTATAATGTGGGCTTTGCATCTGGAATTATAGCGACGGTTATCGTCTCTCTGATGAGATCCTTTGGGCTTCAGACGGAGGCTCGTCTGATCTGGTCCACGGGAAATGACGTGCTTTTTGCCAGACTGCTTCTCGGGCTGTTTGGCGGTATGATCCTGTTTTCCTGCCTCATCGCGGAGTCGGTCTGGAAGCGGTATATGGAAATCTGGAAGACGTATGGCTTAAGCGGCACCGATTACGTGAAAAGTGAGGGCTTTGCGCCGACGCTGTTTAACATGGGTGTCAATGGAATCGCTTCCACGCTGATTGTGCTGCTGGTTGGGGGAGATTTGAACGGTCCGACCATCGGAGGTATCTTTACCATCGTCGGATTCAGTGCCACGGGAAAGCATCTGAGGAACATACTTCCGGTTATGGCAGGAGTGATTCTGGGAAGTTTTGTGAAGACGTGGAATATCTCCGATCCCAGCGCCATGCTGGCCCTTTTACTCTCCACGACTCTGGCGCCGATCGCCGGTGAGTTCGGCGTGGTAGCGGGTGTGCTGGCCGGATTCCTGCACGCATCTGTGGCGCTGAATGTGGGAATCGTCTACGGAGGAATGAATCTTTATAACAATGGATTTGCCGGCGGTATTATCGCCATGTTCCTGGTGCCGGTGATTCAGTCGGTTCGGGACAGAAGAGCGAGAGCGCGCACGCATGATTCCCTGTAAAAAAAGTCGAAAACTGCTGAGAAATATTTCGGCAGTTTTCGACTTTTTATGTGGGTATTGTTGTGAGGAAAAACTGGTTTTTATGCGGGGAAAACCTGCGTACAGTTTTCCAGGTCTTCTGTTTCATTTTCTGAAATATATAGTTCTGCTGACAGGGATAAGTCGTTGTCTAAAAATTTCTCTTCGCGGAACAGCTTGTCGATGACAGGCCAGCTCTGGGCGGCGTTCTCTGTCTCGAGCCATATTCCCAGCAGCGGGCCGGCGCCTTCGCAGTCAATATAATCGTAACCGTTATCACGTACGGCGCCTTCTGTGATCTCGCTGACGCGGTCTGGTATGAGATAGCGTAAGTCCAGATCGGGATTTGTAAGTTTACCGGGGTTTAATACTATGATGATAGTTTGCATATTGTTTTCTCCTTATGGTTTGATTTTTTGATTGTTTTTTGAGGGGAAGACTGGAATATGGGGGGAAGCATAAAGGTTGAAACTTAAAGCATAAAACTTAAAGCCATTCCAGATAACTGTTATCTTTAAATGGGCGTTTCCAATTAACGGGATTCTGCTGGGCCTGCAATAGCAAATCTTTTTTCTTTTTTAGGATTGCTTTATCAAATTTAGAGAGGTAAAATGCCGCTCCTATTTGTGATTCGGAACCATCATACTCCTCATTCAACAGGAAGTCAAAGAGTAATTCCGCCAAGGCCTCATCATTTTGGTAGGAACTGAAAAAGTCATTAAGCGGCTGCTCAAAATTTTTATAACAACTGGATACCAGATATTCATACAAGAGTTCCTGATCCCATTTTCCGTCTTTGACAGGATTAAATTTTTTTAACTCAGACCAGTTTTGGTAATACATATTTTTCGTCTCCATTCAGGGGAATGTGCCGCATTAGGAATCGGGTGAGATCGCTCTTTCATACTGAACATTTTCCATATACTCTTCGATCGTTTCAGCATCAAACCACATTCCGGCCTTATCCATCTCGAAAAGCTTTTCATACCCATATAATTGAATTAGAAAATCCCAGCCTTCTTTGGTGATCAGGCCTTCTAAAATACCGCAGTAGCCGAATAACTCGATAACTTTATCCGGCTGTTCGAGATCGGCCGCTGTGTATTCGGTTCCTTTGGGCGGCGGATAAATATATAAGCCTAACATGTTTGGTACCCCCTTAATTTCTGTTGTGATATGGCAGTTCTGGCTGTATTTGGCAAGGGATTCTTTTGGGGCAGGATCGGAGGTGTGTGAGCCGGGAACTTATGAGTCAGGGAAGCGAATTCGGAGTGTTCCTAATTAGAGTACGAGCATTCAGAGTGTTCCTGAACAGAGTACCTCGTCACGGAGTATTCCTAATTAGAGTGTTCTGCCCCGGAGCGTTCCTAATTAGAGTGTCCCGCCCCAGAGTGTTCCTAATTAGAGTGTCCCACCCCCAGAGTGTTCCTAATTAGAGTGTCCCACCCCAGAGTGTTTCTAAATAGAGTGTTTCGAATCAGAGTGCCCCATCCCGGAGCGTTCCGAATCTGATTGTTCCGAATCTGATTGTTCCGAATTTGATTATTCCGAATTTGATTATTCCGAATTTGATTGTTCCGAACCCGAATGCCTCGAACTCGAATGCTTCGAACCTGAGTGTTCCGAATCTGCGTGTTCTGAATCCAAGTGTTCCGAATCCGAGTGTTCCAAATCCGAGTGCTCCAAATCCGAGCGTTCCGAATCTGCGTGTTCCGAATCCGAGTGCTCCGATTCCGAATGCCTCGAATCTGTGTGTTCGGACCCGGAATATTTCGATCTGGATCCCGCCTTCCCGGATCCCTCGTAATCCGTTTGGTGCCGGCTTTCACAGTTGGAAATGTGTTCCTTGATTTCATCGATAGAGCAATGGCTGTACTGGGTAATATCAGTTTCAGGTGCCGCCTCCTCCAGCTTCTGCAGGTAAATATATTTGCCTGCAGTCACTCCGCAGGAATGGGCGGCTTCCACCTCCTCGGAGGTCACAGCCCGGTATTCCGTATTTCCGTCTGGGTGCAGCGTGGTTACGGTAGTATCCGCCGTCTCTCGGATTTCCTCCAGGAGCCGGGACTGTCTGGCCTCATTGGCTGAGTAGACGGTGACTACCACGTTCTTATTTCCGGACAGATACGGTTCTCCGCTTTCGGATTGCAGCAATTCTTTTACCGCTTCCCCGCACTCCATGCCGTTCAGCCGGATGCCCGAGAGCAGAGCTTCTCCATCTTCGTTGAGCGCCGAGGAAGAGGTTACACGATCCAGGCGGTTGACGGTCAGTTCAATGGAAGGATTGACATCCACACTGATTAAAGCCGCCTGTGCATAATAATAGTGGTAACCGCCTCCGGTTACTACGAAGCACAGGCAGGCGGCGATGGCAGCGGCGGCTGTGAGAAAACGGCGGGATCGCGGTTTCGTCTTTACAGGGACGATATCCCCCTTTTTCCAGCCCTCTTTTGCCGGGAGTGAGACGAAATCTCCGCCATTTTTCATTATGACAGCTTCTTTTCCTGTTATTTCAATGATAATTCCCGTCTTCAATCGGTATCACCTCCCTGTATTGTGGAAGAAATGCTCTGATTCCGGGATAATCTCCGGATAAGAGGATGATCAGAGTTACAATGTATTTCCTGTGCTTTTCTATGGTTTTCGGAGAAATAAAGAGAGCCGAGGCAAGCTGTGCCTGCGGGAGCTTTTTTTGTTCAAAAAACATGGTGTGAAATTCCGGATTCAAAAGTACGGCCGTAGCTAACTGGCGGCATGTGGCTTTTGCACGCGCCTGTTTGGGGCAAATACGGGGCAGATCTTTCCAGACGACGCCGTATACGCCGATCGCCTCAGAAAGGCGGTCAATCTCTTCGCAGAGGGAGAGACGTTCCTGTTCCCTGTCGTAGGCCTCTAAGGAGGCTTTCCCTGCCGCGGCTTCCAGCTCGGCCGCATCGGAACCAGGCGGCTGAATACTCTTCAAATACCGGTTCTGCCTGCGAATCTCATCATTGATCCGGTTATGAAAGCAGACCGAGAAAAATGAGATAAAGCTGCCCCTGTTCTCCGTGTACTGGCGGACGCAGCTGACAAAAGTCAGCATGGCGAGACTGAGCCGGTCTTCATAATCCAGAAGCGGAGATGCGGCCGCGCCGGCCTGCTTTTTTAAGAGAGGCAGATAGTCGCTTAAAAGCTGCTCAAGCTCTGCGGAATCGGACTGAGCTTTTTTTATGCGGTTTTCAATGTCGTTCACGGTTCCACCTCCTGTTCCATGCCATTGTACAGCTTTTTCCAGGTTATGTAAATCAATAAAAATTTTTTCAGACCCTACATTTTGGAAGAGAGCCGTCGTATTCTTTAAACGAGAATAAAAAATGAAATGAGGAAATGAATTTATGAAGAAAATAGTAACCGGCATTCTTGCATCTGCTGTTGTATTGAGTATGGCGTTTCCGGCGCTGGCATCGACACGTGTCTGCGACCGGTATGAGTCGTGTGCTGTGGAAGGCTGTGAGACAGAGGCCTGCCATGAGCATGATGGAGTGATCTATCGTGGAACGTGCCAGGATGGAACCTGCTCGTATCACAGTGAGAACTGCGGACCGGGTAGCGGAAGCCAGCGAGGACACCACAGAAGCCATGGGAACCATGGAAGTCACGGCTGCCATTGAAAGCCGGAGAAGTTAGTGAAAGGTAACAGGCTGTAAAAGAAATGGGCTGAAAAAAGAAGCTGGCTGGAAAAGGAACTCAGGCGGAATCATTGATTCTTCCGGGTTTCTTTTTTATTACAGGAAAGTTCTTCCTAAGAAACAAAAAAACTTTGGACAGCACGTTACGGAGGTATCGGTATAAAATCCCGCGTCATCGGTGTAAAATAGGGATAGCGCCGGCGGAAATGGTGTGATAAGATTAAGAGGCAGAAATAAAATAAAACAGAAAAAAGGGATTGTTATGTTATACCAGATAATGGATGGGACGGTGAGCGCCGGCGGAGTGCCGATACTGTCCCATATTGATTTTGAAATAAAGGGAACGGAAAAGATTGCAGTTGCCGGGAAGAACGGGGCAGGAAAGACGACTCTTTTAAGACTCTTAGCGGGCGAGATTTCTCTGGACCGGGACGATAAACGGAATGGGCCGGGAATCATGGCTTCCAGAAGACTTACCGTGGGTATGATGAGGCAGCAGCCTTTCGGTGATACGTCATGCACGGTGGAGGAGGAACTCCTTAAGGGCTGCCCTGGAAGAGAGGTCGCGGGTAAAAATGGAACAGGCCTAAGCAGCTCCGCAATTTTTTCGGAATGGGACCGGGAACGGTTCGACTATGAGCGGGAGTATGATATCCTGTTTACCGGTTTCGGATTCTCAAAAGAGGATAAAAAAAAGAAGCTGTCGGAATTTTCCGGAGGAGAGCAGACGAAGATTGCACTGATCCGGCTTTTGCTGGAAAAACCGGATATTCTGCTGCTCGATGAGCCGACGAATCATCTGGACTTAGAGACGGTGCAGTGGCTGGAGGAGTATTTAAGGCAGTATGACAAGGCAGTGGTGATGGTATCCCATGACCGCTTTTTTTTAGACCGGACGGCTGATGTAGTCTATGAAGTGGCGGGAGGGAAGCTTACCCGCTATGTGGGGAATTACTCCGCATACAGGGAGCAGAAACGAAAGCAGCTTAGCTTGCAGAAAAAGGCGTATGAGAGCCAGCAGGAGGAACTGGAGCGGCTGAATTCCGTGGTGGAACGGTTTAAACACAAACCGACCAAGGCGTCGTTTGCCAGAGCGAAGAAGAAGGCCATGGAACGGATGAACCGGGTGGAGAAGCCGGAGGAAGACGATATCCATATCTTTACCGGGGAACTGACGCCGCTCATAATCGGCAGCAAATGGGTCTTTGAATCGGAACATTTAAAGATCGGTTATGACCGAGCCCTGCTGGAGATCACCTTGAGAATCCGGCGGGGACAGAAGATCGGCATCCTGGGGCCAAACGGCTCCGGAAAGACGACCTTTTTAAAGACGGTTGCAGGTTTCCTGCCGCCGCTGGACGGAGAAATGTCTGTCGGAGTCAATATTACCATGGGATATTTTGACCAGCTTTCGGCCCAGGTGACGTCTGAAAAAACAGTGGCAGATCATTTTCACGACTTATTTCCCGCTCTGACGGAAAAGGAGGCGCGCACCATCCTGGGGGCCTATCTGTTTGGAGGGCGCGTGGCACAGAGATCTGTATCTTCTCTCTCGGGAGGGGAGAAGGCCAGGCTGGTGCTTGCAGAGCTTTTGCAGAGCAGACCTAATTTCCTCGTTCTGGACGAACCGACGAACCACATGGATATTCAGGCGAAGGAAACACTGGAATCCGCGTTCCGCGCCTATACCGGAACGCTGTTGTTCGTCTCCCATGACCGGTACTTTTTGAGCGAGGTGGCCGATTCACTCCTGATTTTTGAAAATCAGTCGGTGATGTATTACCCGTTTGGCTATGCGCATTACCTGGAAAGAAAGCGAAAATCGGAGGGAGAAGGCGGTCTGGCGGCCCAGATGAAGGCAGAGGAACAGGCATTGATCGCCGGTATGAGGGCGGTTCCGAAGGCGGAGCGTCACAGACTTAGGGAAATATCCGCGGAGGATGCGTATATCGACTGGCGGCTTCGTCTGGTATCCGAAAAAATGATTCCGGCCGGTGCGCAGGCAGGAGAACTGTACGCGGCGAAGGAAGCAATGAAACAGGAGTGGATGGTGTCGGAAGACTTCTGGTCTGGAAAGAGGTGGGACAAGGAACCGGAATATGCGGAGCTCTGCCGCCGGTATGAGGAAACGGCCGCTGTCTGGCATGAGCTCTGTCTGGAGTGGTACGCCGTCTGGTCCGGAGAGGAAAACGAGTAACAGTTCCGCCTTCGCTTTCGGCAGCAGCCAGTCGGCCTGGCGCTTTCGTATCCCGGAGCTTTCCAGTTCCGGTTTCGGGCATAAGTATTTCTAAATGTGCAGGATTTTTCTAAAAACCAGTGAAAATCCCCAAACTCGCTTCGCTCAGACAGGTGGGGAGTTTCACTGAACGAAAAATTCTGCGCATTAAGAACTGCTAATGCCCTGCAAAGTCACAGGAAAGCTCCGGGATACGAAAGCGCCAGGCCGACTGGCTGCTGCCGGAAGCGAAGGCGGAACTGTTACGAAAGCGAAGAGAATTCTTAGCGAACCCTTATTTTTTTCTAAAAGCTGTTGTCCAGGGATTGCACAGCGTGCGGCGGGATGGTACAGTGTAGTGGAATAAATAGAAATGAGGGATAATATGGGTTGTCTTGGTAATTTACTTTGGTTTATATTCGGCGGTTTCATCAGCGGCCTGAGCTGGACGCTTACGGGCTGCCTCTGGTGTATTACGATTATCGGCATTCCGGTGGGGATGCAGTGCTTTAAATTTGCCGCGCTCAGCTTCTTTCCGTTTGGAAAAGAGGTCCGGTATGGCGGCGGCGCGGGATCCTTTCTCTTAAATTTAATCTGGCTCATTGTGTCGGGGCTGCCCTTAGCGATCGAGTCGGCCCTGATCGGAGTGGTGCTGTGCATCACGGTGATTGGAATTCCTTTTGGGCTTCAGCAGTTCAAACTGGCGAAGCTGGCTCTGATGCCGTTTGGAAGTGAGGTGTATTAAACATGGAGTTTCCGGGAAAGCGTCTGGGGAAAAAGAGTACGGCGCTGGAAAAGGAATGGGCCGCGCTTAAGAAGAGCGAGGCGCGTTTCGTGGAACGGCAGAAGGAAAAGGGGCCGTCGATCATCAATCAGAAGCTGGACCGGGTAGTCCCGGAGAAGTTAAAGGGAACGCTGGATGCCGCGTTTTACAAGGCGTTTCAGCTGGTTTTCGAAAAAGGCGGAACGGTGATCAATAAGACGTACCGGAAGGAAGACGGGGAGTACAGGCAGAAACTGAACGCTTATGCCGCCGGTCTGAAGGAAAACAGGAAGAATTTGAAGGCATTTTCGAAGCAGGCGGGGGTGTCTAAGACGAAGAATCTGCTGATTTCCGGAGTGGAGGGAATCGGCACAGGGGTCTTCGGAATCGGGATACCGGATATCCCCCTGTTTACAGGCGTGATTCTGAAGAGCCTTTATGAGATTGCCGTCAGTTACGGGTACGCCTACGAGTCCGAGCGGGAGCAGGAGTTTTTGCTGGAGATTATCAAGACTGCTTTGGAACGGGGCGGGGAACTGGCTGAGGATAACGAGCGGATTAACCGCTGGATCGAAGGAACCGGCGGACTGGAAGAGAAGAAGGTTCTGATGCGCAAGACGGCGGACCGGCTCTCGGAGGAACTTCTGTATATGAAGTTTGTACAGGGACTGCCTGTTGTGGGTGTCGCGGGAGGTTTGTCGGACTGCGTTTATCTAAAGAAAATTACGGATTATGCGGAACTTAAGTATCGAAGAAGATTTCTGTGGGAGCGGAATGCTGCCGGAGAAGGAGCCCGGAGCAGGTGATGAACCTGCCAGGCTCCTTTTTTGTTGTCCTGATTACAGTTCAACCGGTCCCGCTGTCTTCCCCTGCTTTTGTCCATCCTCAATCATCTGGAAAGAAAGCTGCTGAATTCCGTCGATCTTCCGGAACTGCTGGGGCGTGAAGCCTAAGTATTTTTTGAAGCAGATGGAGAAAAGGGAGGTGTCGGTAAAACCGCAGGCGTAGCTGATCTCCTTTATGGACTGGTTTGTCGTGGACAGCATGACCGTGGCCATACGGATTCTGTACTGGGTTAAGTATTCTTTGGGGCATATACCCACTTCTTTCTTAAACAGGCGGTAAAGATAAGTCCGGTCAACCCGGACCTGGTCAGCCAGCCACTGGATAGTGAGCTTCTCAAAATAGTTGCTCCGGATCACGCCTACCGTGCGGCGGACAATCTCATTCTTATAGGCATTCTGTGTGTTGATGACCGGTCTGGAGAGATGGTAAAAAATGTTGTACAGCCGGGAGAGAAGGTAGTAATCGTTTTCATCACCGGACTGCATGTGGCGGATGATGTCGTCAATGGATTCAATCAGTTCCGGGGAATCGGGATAGGTCGCCACGGGACTATAGGCAAAACCGCAGCTTTCCGTAATCTGCGCCGCGTCGCTTCCAACAAATGCGACCCACGCATATTCCCAGGGATCCTCCTCGTCCGCATAGTAAAATGTTGTCTCTCCGGGCCGGATTAAAAACATGTCCCTCTGTTTTAATACGTATTTTTTCTCATCAGCAAAGAAGACACCCTTGCCTTTTATAATGAAATGAATCAGATAATGGGCCCTCTTGGCGGGACCAAAGGAGTGGCTGCCCATACATTGTTCCCGGCCGGCAAAACCAAAGGAAAGGGATGAAGATTCCCCGGAAATATTCTTTCGAAAGATTTCTATCATATTTCTCTGCATAAGTCCCTCCTGAAAGACAACATTTTTTATATAAAATACAACAAAACATATTGTTTTTGATGAATCTTTATTATATTATAATATTAACAAAAATAAGTTTGCAAATCAATAAAAAATAAACAGAGTGCACTATAAACCGCGGTTTCTTTGTTTTAAAAGGCTACAGATGAGGTTGAAACTATTCATGAACCATATTAAAAATGTTGATTACAGGAGGAGAAGGAAATGAAGAAAAAGACACTGGCACTCGTAATGACAGCAGCAATGGCATTTTCTGCCCTGACCGGATGCGGATCGACCGGATCAGCGCCTGCCACGAAGGAAGAGACGACTACGGCTGCGGAGAAAAAGGAGACAGAGGCTGTGACGGAGGCGGCTTCAGAGAGTGAGAAGCCGGCGGAAAGGCCGGAGGTAAGAGTCCTCATTAAATGGTCGGAGAGCCAGATTTCCAACTGGCCCGTTCTTGTGGACGAGTACAACGCAGATGACAGTAATCCGGTAAAGATTAATCTGGAGTTTTACGGCTCAGAGGGCTATGACGACAAGGTGAAGGCGGAGCTGATGGGGGATAATCCGCCGGAGATTGTACAGCTGATGAAGACGACCTTCAACGAATATTCCGCCAATGGACAGCTCATGGAACTGACCGGTTTCCTTGGAAAAGAGGGCTGGAATTACAACAAAGGCGCGCTTGCATGGGCAGGCCCGCTCAATAATCCGGAAAATGGCGTGTACGGAATCCCGGATTTTGCAAATACAAGCTGTATCTTCTATAACACGAAGCTGTTTGCGGAGCTGGGAATTGAAGAGCCTACAAATCTTGAGGAACTTACAAATGCCGCGAAGACTTTAAATGACAATGGGTACAAAGCGATTGTGACCGGCGGCGGGAACTGGTGTGCACCAGATCTTCTGGCTAAGGTACAGGCTCAGCTTGTGGGTACGGACCTGCTGATCAAAGCCTATAATAACGAGGCGAAATACAACGATCCTTCCATGGTGGAAGCAATGACGATTGTCGATGAGATGGTTAAGAGCGGCGTAATTGATAAGTCCAGCGCCGACTATATTTCCGACGATGACGCGATTGCCGAGTTCGTTATGGGGAAGGCCGGCATGTACACGGCTCACACGGGCATGGCATCGGCTATCGATTCTTCGAAGGAAGACGATTTCGAGTACAATATCATTGAAAAGATGGATTTTGTTGAGAATCCAAAGACGAGTGTGTCGGTTACCTGGGGCAGCATGTGGTGTATTCCGGCAAACGTGAAGAATCAGGAGGCAGCCGAGGACGCACTGGCATTCTTATTTGGTGAAAAGGTTCAGAAGAGTGACGTAACAGAATTAGGAAAGATAGTCAATGTGGATGAATGGAACGCAGGTCTTACCCAGCCGGCTCTCCTTACAGCGGCAGAGCAGTTAAAGGGCGCGGGAACCGCAGATTCCTTCTACCTTCTGGACATGGTGTCCTCCAAGGTACTGGATAATATGATCAAGGGCATCCAGGAGATGATTCAGGGAAATCAGACTCCGGCCGGTGTGCTGGATCATGTCCAGAAGATCTGGGAAGAGGAGCAGGCTCAGAAATAGCGTTTGTTTGTTTCAATCCACGTTCGGTAATTTCACAGAGTGCGGCCACACCTTTTAGAGATGTGTAGTTTGACCTCATGTCAGTGGGGGATACCGATTTCTCTCCGCCCGCCACTACCGTTAAACTTGTTTTGGCGATTTACCCTTCCGCCTATAGATGTGGGGGAATCTTCACTTTCTAGTTAAATTGAGGGGCCGGATTAATACATCCGGCTCCTCTCTTAAAACCAGTACAACATATATTGCACTGGAAGGGGCGAGATAAATGCCTTCGTAATCAGGTGTTTCTCTGCGATTACATAACGGTTTTCTTTCTCACTTAACTTTAAATATGGGTATATTATACATAATAATAGAGTGAAATGCAAGCGGATGTTTGAGCAATTGAAAATTATTAAAAAGGAGAAGGAGCTCACAAAGGAGTCAAGAGGGGCATAATTCCTCTCATGTCTAAAGCTGAGTCTTCAAGTACATTTTATGAAAGAGAGAAGGAACCGAAAATATTTTCTAATGTTTTCCCTTCCTGCGCTGGCCGTGTACACTGTGTTCTGGATATTTCCCGTATTTTTGGGATTCTATATCAGCTTTACCAACTGGAACGGCATCGTGAATCTGGCGGACGCGCAGTTTACGGGATTTAAGAATTATGTGAATCTGTTGTATGACAGTATCTTAAGAGTATCGGTTCTCAACAACATTAAATATGGAATCATCACCCTGATCGTCGTTCCGGTGGCCGCATTTGCCGTCGCCTATCTGGTTGAGAATTTCACGAGGAAAAAGTCCTTCTGGAGGACTGTAACATACCTGCCGGCTATGATACCGACGATTGTAACCGTGTTTCTCTGGAAGTGGATCTATAATCCGCAGTACGGTATTTTAAACGAGATATTAAAGGCGGTGGGACTGGGAGGGCTGGCCACAGGCTGGATTACCAATACGAAGACGGCCCTGTATGCGGTGACCTTTACCTCTCTCTGGAAGATGGTTCCGGTCTATTTCGTTCTGTTTCTTGCGGGTCTCCAGTCCGTGTCCATCGATCTGATCGAAGCCGCGGTGCTGGACGGAGCAGGCAGGTGGCAGGTGATCAGAAATGTCACCATCCCGTGTATGAAACGAATTATCACAATTGTCTATGTTTTAGTATTTATAGATATATTCAGAGTTTTTGACCTGATATACACAATGACAAAAGGAGGACCGGGGTATTATACCACGGAGATGATTCTTACGTATTCGTATAAAACTGTATTTACGAATTCCAACGCCGGATACGGGATGGCAATCATCTCAGCACTGACCCTGTTTGTGATCATCTGTTCCTTTATCCAGATGAAAATACAGAACAGGACTGCGGATTGAGAAGGGAGACGGACAGCATGAAGACAGTAAAAAAGTTATTTTTAGGTTTCGTACTTGCGATGGTATTCAGCGTCACGATGATCCCGATTATCTGGGTCTTCTTTTCTTCCTTTAAATCTAAAAAGGAATTGATGACTAAGCCCTGGAGCCTTCCGGAAAAGTTCCTGTTTTCCAATTACAGTAATGCGTGGCAGAAAGCGGATTTTGCCGTTCTCACGAAAAACAGTGTGACGATTACCGCTTTCTCTCTGTTATTGATGCTGGTTTTTGCGACGATGCTGGCTTTTGCCATTTCCCGGTATAAGGGAAATTTAAGTCAGGTGACCTTGATTTATCTTCTGGCAGGACAAACGATTTCGGCTGGAATGATCATATTTCCCATCGTTATTGTCTTAAGAAAGCTGGGATTCGGCAGCTCCCACGCGGGACTGATTTTGACCTATGCGGCGGGCGGCCTGCCCTTCGCAGTCTTTGTCCTTCAGGGATTTTTTGCGGGAATCCCGTATGAACTTTACGAGGCGGGGGAGATAGACGGAGCAGGGGAATTTAAAATTTTCGCCAACATCGCCATTCCTCTGGCGAAACCGGCTCTGGCCACCGTGCTTCTCTATCAGTTTATGTGGGTGTGGAACGAGTTTGTGCTGGCATTTACCATTGTGAGCAGGCCGGAGAAGAGGACAATTATCGCAGGGCTCTACTCTGTGGTAAACGGATATTTAAATACGGATTATGTGACGGCGTTTGCCGGAGCCATGATCGTATGTATTCCAATCATTATTATTTATCTGATTTTCCAGAAATATTTGATTCAGGGACTGATCGCGGGAGCGGTGAAAGGATGAGTGAGGCATGAAGGAGATTAGAATCGGAGCAGCTGCGTGGGGCTTTCGGGAACTTACACTGCCGCAGCAGCTTGACTTGGTAAGGCGCCTGGGGCTCGTTTCCCTGGAGCTGGGAATCGCCAATTCGCCTGCGGATGTGCAGACAGACGCAGATGTACGTCTTCTCGAGCAGGTAAAGAAGGAGTATGAAGCATTTGGGATTTCTCTGGATACCGCGGCGACAGGCAATGACTTTACGCTTAAAGACGGGAACGCGGCAGCGGAGGATATCGGGAAGCTTAAGAGGGTAATCGATATCTGTTCCTTTTTAGGAGTGGAAACGCTGCGGATATTTGCTGGTTTTACGCCTTACAGGGAAGTGGATGAGACGCGCTTTTCTCGTATGATAGATGCGTTAAACACGGTAGCCCGGTATGGAAAGGAGCATGGAGTGGTGACAGCCATGGAGACCCATGGGGGAGTGACGGCGTATCCGGATGGGGTGGTTCATTTCCATTCGGCAGCCACGGAGACCGGGTGTTTAAAGAGAATTCTCCGGGAAACGGATGACAGCTTGAAATTCGTCTACGATCCGGCCAATCTCTATGCCATTGCGGGATGCGACGTGGAAGAGACGGCGGAGCTTGTCGGCAGCCGCATCGCCTATGCCCATATCAAGGATTTTGTGAAGCTGCCGGGCGGTCGCTTAAAACCTGGAGCCATCGGAGATGAGAAGAGAGACTGGAAGCGCACCATAGAAACGGTCCTGAAATGGACGGATACCCTGATGATCGAATATGAGGAACCACAGGACATAGAAGAAGGGACCAGGCGCAGCAAACAGTACCTGGAGACTATTTTGAAGGAGGTCTGGCTATGAGTACTATTTACGATTATAAGAAGACAAGGGCCGTCGTGATCGAGAGACCATATGAAGTCCGCTTAAGGGAGATTACTCTGACGGAGCCAAAAAAGGATGCCTATATCGCGCGGACGTATTACAGCAGTATTTCCAGCGGAACGGATATGAAGACCTATAAGGGACTTCAGCATCCGGAACAGTGCTACTATCCGCTGGTGCCTGGTTATGAAACCGCCGGTGAGGTAGTCGCGGCAGGGGAAGAGAGCGATGGAAGCCTGAAACCGGGAGACCGGGTTATGATTAACGAATGCCGGAAATACGGTGATGTCTGTGCCGCATGGGGCGGCGGCTCCGAATACACGGTAAAGGATTCCGATACCACGAATGACACATTTGACTATATGGTTAAGATTCCAGAAAACCTCTCCTATATTGACGGTGTGCTGGCTTATCTTCCATGTGTGGCCCTAAAGGGAATCCGGATGCTGAATCTGGAGGGCAGACAGACGATTGTGGTGAGCGGCGCAGGCATGGTGGGAATCAGCGCCATGCAGATTTTAAAGATCGTAAATCCGAATTTGAGAGTCATTGCCATTGAGCCGAATAAATTCAGGCGTGACATTGCGAAGAAGTATGTGGATATTGTGACCGATCCGTTTGAAGCGGAACTGGTAATCAGGAAGGCCACCGGAGGCGCCATGGCGGATCAGATCATCGAGTGCTCCGGCAATGCGGAGGTGCCAGGTATTCTCCATAAATATTTGAAGGACGGCGGCTGGGGAACCGACGATGCGCCGGGCCATATTCACTGGCAGGGGGATTATCCGGAGAAAATTATCATGGACAGCTATCACCGCTGGTTTACAAAGAACTGCACAATTTCCATGTCCTGTGCGCTGGCGCCCGGCTGTAAGGAGCAGATTCTTACCTGGATCAGCGAGGGGAAATTCGATACGAACGGCCTTCCGGTGGAGATCTGGCCGGTGTCGAAGTGTGCGGAGGCATTTGAATACAAGATGGCGAAGGGCGAGGATGTATTTAAAATAATCTTTGATTGGAGCAAATAATTATGAGGCCTAAAGTTATTTTTCTTCCACATGCGAACATCCAGTATTCCCAGCTGAAAATGGAACGGCGGGAATGGGTCGTGAAAAACTGCTATGAAAAGCTGTTTGACCTGGTTCGAGACAATCAGTATAAAATAGGATTTGAGGCCAGCGGCAAGACGCTGGATGAAATAGAGAGGCTGGCTCCCGAGGTCATGGAAAAGCTGAAGGCGCTGATTCTGGACGGTCAGGTGGAGCCGGTGGCATCCCCGTATACACATCTGATGATGGGAAATGTGCCGCGTGAGGTGGCGGTACATACCTTGCTAAGGAGCCTGGATACATGGGAGCGTTATACGGGAATCCGCCCGAAGGTTGGATGGAATCCGGAATGCAGCTGGAACGCACAGATTCCGGGCATCTATAAGGAGGTGGGAATCGAGACACTCATTATGGACGCCGATTCCTTCTTCCTCTCATTTCCTGAGATAAGAAAGGCCACCGGACTGTGCTATGACGTGCAGGGGCACAGCAATAAAAACCAGCTGTTTCTTATTGAGGAATATATAAAGGATAAGCCGGAGTATTTAAAGTATCTGACAAATCCCTCTATCTGTGATAACGGGCTGAAGCTGATCTTCCGTTCCGATTGTATGGCAAATCTGCTGCTCTGGTATCTGATGGGGGCGACGGAGGGCGTGAGAAACGAGGCGGTCCGCTATGAGGAGATTCAGTCCATGTTCTGCCGCTGGAACACGCGTGCACAGGAGACAGGCTCCTTTATCATGCCGTATGCCGAGGATGCGGAATACATAGGAAGTTCGGCATACTTCTATGTCAAACAGTTTAATCAGGCCAGGTTCTTTGAGGAAGAAGGCGACAGCTTGAAACGCTTTAAGGAAATCATGGACCTGTCCATAGAAAGCGGATTTGTTCCGGCGACACCTTCGGAGGTGGTGGAATCCGCAGAACTTCTGGAGAACCTGTCCATTTTGAAAATTGAAAATGGGGCTGCGTGGCACGGGGGAACGGCAAAGGCATGGCTGAATACGGATCAGGCGCTGCAGCTGGATCCGGCCTGCCGCATGATTCTGGAGGGGATCGAGGGGATCGCCGCCTATAAGCAGATCGACTGGCATGAGAATGAAGCGCTGGCTGCGGCCTTTCGGGCGGTTACCGAAGGGTGGGTGTCGGATGCGAGATGGCCGCCTGCTCCGACTTCTCCCGGCAGATTTAATGTGAGAGAGGCGCTGGAGGCATTGTACCGGGCAAATGACCGGGTGGCGGGGGCGATGGAGGAACTGGGAATCGCCGGGCTCCGTTCCCTGTATTCACCCGATATTATGAGCTCCCAGCTTGGTTTGATCGAGGAGAGGCTGATGGAGATGCGATATTTTGAGGAAGAGTGAGATGGAACGACGACTGGAGATGATTCATTTACAGCTGACCAGGCAGTGTAATTTAAACTGCTGGTTTTGCGGACAGAGGAAAAACAGCGCGCTGCGTGACGGCAAGGAGAGCATGGCCCTGAAAACGGAAGAGTGGCTTGGGATCGTAAATGAGCTGGATGCGGCCGCCGGAAAGAAGCCATCGGTCATGCTCTGGGGCGGGGAACCCCTCATGAGCCCGTGCTTTGATGAGATCGCCTCCACACTTCATGAACGGGGGTACCGGGTCGGAATCGTTACAAACGGGACTCTGCTGGACCGGCATGCGGAGACTGTCCCGGACTGCCTGGACAAGATTTACGTGTCTGTTGACGGACCGGAGCAGCTCCATGACAGCATCCGCGGCGCGGGAACATTCCGGAAGATCCGGGAGAATCTGCTTGCAGTAAAGAGGGCGGCGCCTTTACTGCCGGTGGTCTGTATGGCCGTTTTGACGGAGGAGCTGAAAGGGCAGCTGAAGGAGTTTTTTGCTGAATTGTCGGATTTTCCCGTGGATGAGGTGCTGCTTCAGGATATGATCGTTTTAAACGGCCGGGAGATTGGAGAATATAAAGCCGTGATGGAACGGGAATTTTCCATCGAAGCGGAGGCGGTTGAATCGTGGAGGCAGAGTGGTGAGGGGGATTCGGAGATGGAGAAGGCCGGATTCCGCCTGGAGGAGCCCGGGACGCATGCTTTTAAAGTCCGGTATCTGCCGCATGTTCGTTCCGGAGAAATCGTGAGGCCCTGTCTTTCCCCATGGCGTCATCTCCATATTATGTGGAACGGGGAGACATCGTTTTGTACTGATTTTACCGACTTTTCCATGGGGAATGTGCGGGAACAGCCGCTTGAGGCACTGTTTCGGGGAGAACAAGCCGAAAAGTTCCGGAAGCTGGTGGAAAATGGGAGAAATCCGGCGTGCAGACACTGCTCCTGGGGGGATAAGGAGTGTTTTTATGAGCTGTAAAAGAGAAAAACCGCTTTCAACGGTTTGATTTACCGGAAGTGGAATGGAAAAACATCTTTCGCTTTTTCCATGTGAATGTTATAATACTCATAAACAGCAGGCTGTCTGTGTTTTTTGCAGGCAGCTTGCTTTCGGTATTGAGGCGGAAACGACAAAACCATGAGAGTTTCTGCTGCACATAGAAGGAGAACGATACAAAGATGAAGAAACTGGCAGTCGGTATTTTGGCCCACGTAGACGCGGGAAAGACGACATTGTCGGAGGCGATGCTCTATATGGGCGGAAGCATCCGGAAAATGGGCCGGGTGGACCGGGGGGACGCGTTTCTCGATACGTATGAGCTGGAGAAGAAGCGGGGGATTACGATCTTCTCGAAACAGGCCATTTTGAAGTGGAAGGATATGGAGATGACGCTTCTCGACACTCCGGGGCACGTGGATTTTTCGGCGGAGATGGAACGGACCCTGCAGGTGTTGGATTACGCCATTCTGGTGATCAGCGGAACGGACGGAGTGCAGGAGCATACGAGGACGCTGTGGCGTCTTCTTGCCAGATATCGGGTTCCCACATTTCTCTTTATCAATAAGATGGACCTGGCGGGGCTGGGAAAAGGGGCTATCCTGGATGACTTAAGAAAAATCTTAAAGGAAACCTTTGTGGACTTCGGAGAGGCCGGAACGGATCATTTTTACGAGCAGATTGCCATGACCAGTGAGGAGTTGCTGGATGAATATCTGGAGACCGGCCATGTGGAGACGGCCGGAATACGGGAGCAGATTATAAGCAGGCGCCTTTTTCCATGCTTTTTCGGTTCTGCGCTTAAGTTTACGGGCGTGGAGGAATTCATGAAGGGGCTTGAGGAGTACACGGAAACGCCTGAATATCCGCCGGAATTCGGAGCGAAGATTTTCAAGATATCGAGAGATGCTCAGGGAAACCGTATGAGCCATATGAAGATCACGGGCGGCAGCTTATCGACGAGGGAGATTATCGACGAGGAGAAGGTAAACCAGATACGCCTCTATTCCGGGGAGAAATTCGAGACGGTGCGGGAGGCATCGGCCGGCACCGTCTGCGCCGTGCTGGGACTCTCTAAAGCGGTTCCGGGACAGGGGCTGGGGATCGAAGCGGCCTCGGCCATGCCGCTCTTAGAGCCGGTGATGACATACCGGATCGGGCTGCCGGAGGGCGTCGATGCGGCGGCCGTACTTCCGAAGTTCCGGGAGCTGGAGGAAGAAGATCCGGAGCTGCATCTGACATGGGAGGAGAGCAAGAAGGAGATCCATGTCCAGATTATGGGCGAGATTCAGATGGAGATTTTAAAAAGCGTAATTGAGGAACGTTTCGGTCTCTCTGTGGAATTCGGAGACCGGAGCATCGTCTACCGGGAGACAATCACGAACACGGTGGAGGGCGTGGGGCATTTCGAACCGCTCCGTCATTACGCGGAGGTCCATCTTCTTTTGGAACCCGGGGAGCCGGGGAGCGGTATGCAGTTTGCTTCCGCCTGCAGCGAGGATATTCTGGGAAGAAACTGGCAGCGGCTGGTTCTGACCCATCTGGCGGAGAAGGAGCACAAGGGGGTGCTGACGGGTTCTTCGGTCACGGATATGAAGATCACGCTGATGTCGGGGCGTGCCCATTTAAAGCATACGGAGGGCGGCGATTTCCGCCAGGCTGTCTACCGGGCAGTCCGCCAGGGACTGATGCAGGCGGAATCCATGCTGCTGGAGCCATTTTACGATTTCCGCCTTGAACTTCCGGACCGTTACGTGGGACGGGCGATGAGCGATGTGGAACGCATGGCAGGGAAAGTGATGCCTCCTGTCATGGAGGGAGACCGGGCGGTTCTCACCGGAAGCGCCCCAGCGGCCTGTATGGGGGGATATCAGAAAGAGGTAACCGCCTATACGGGCGGCGCGGGACGGCTGTCATTTACATTTTCCGGCTACGGGCCGTGCCACAATACAGAGGAAGTGGTGGCCGCAATCGGCTATGATGCGGACGGAGACACGGCGAACCCGGCTGGGTCCGTATTCTGTGCCCACGGGGCGGGATTCTTAGTGGAATGGGACCAGGTCCCGGGGTATATGCATCTGGAAAGCTGTCTGGAACCACAGAAAGACATGGGGCCGGATGGAATAGCCGGGCTTGCCGGTGCTGCCGCCAGAAAAGGTCAGGCGCCGAACGGCCGGAACGATGAGCCGGAGAGTGACAGGGAATGGATCGGCACGGAGGAAGTGGATGCCATTCTGGAACGCACCTTTTACGCCAACCGGCGGGGTAATTCTTCCGGGGTTAAATCCGGGTGGAAGAACAGGGAGAAATACAGGGAGAACTCTCACAGCGCTCCTGCGGTGAGGACCTATAAAAAGGAGGCCCCCAGGGAAGAGTATCTTCTGGTTGACGGGTATAACATTATTTTCGCATGGGATGAACTGAAGGAGCTGGCGGAGCAAACCATCGACGGCGCCCGAGGAAAACTCCTCGATATTCTCTGCAATTACCAGGGCATGAAGAAATGCCGGCTGATTGCCGTGTTCGACGCCTACCGGGTCCAGGGCCATGTGACCGAGTGCCTGGACTACCACAACATCCAGGTGGTCTTTACAAAGGAGGCGGAGACGGCAGACCAGTATATTGAGAAGTTCGCTCACGAAAATGGCAGAAAATACGATGTGACAGTGGCCACTTCGGACCATTTGGAACAGATTATCATACACGGCCAGGGCTGCCGGCTGATATCGGCCAGGGAGCTGAAGGAAGAGATCCGCCGTTTGAGCGAGACGGTTCATCAGGAGTATCAGGAGAGAAAGACAGGGGAAAAGCATAAAAATTATCTGCTGGATTCGGTGTCCGAGGAGATGATGAAACAGATAAAGGAACTTCCGGAAGAATGATGGAAGTTCCTTTATCTGTGAACGGTGTCCTGTTTTTTATGGTTCGGCTATATACATGTCCTTATATTTCTTCGGATCGAAGCTGTGGTTGTAAACGAGATACTCGTAATCCCTTATGGTATCCCGGTATGGAAAACTGTCGAGACCAGTCTCTTCCCAGGAGTAGTAGGTTCCCGAGGCATCATAGCAGCCAAGCGGATGTATGACGGGCAGTGTTTCCTCCATGGAAAGCAGAAAACGCTGGTACGGCGTCATATCCAGGCCGGCCTGATCCAGCAGCTCGGAAGCGAGATAGATGGCGCTCATCTTCCCTTTCTGCTCCGATCTGGATTCATAGTTTGTCCAGATAAGAAATGGTGTCTCATACCACATTAAGTGGTCTCCGGCGGGAACGTCGGCGCTGGGCATGCCTGCAATCTCATCGAAAAATTCATCCTCCACGCTGGGCTGATGGTCTCCGAACATCACGATCATGGTGGGCTCGTCGCTGGCCTCAAAGTATCGGATCAGGTATTCCAGGGCCTCATCGGAACGCTTCATCAGTGATAAATACTGATCGGTCTTCGGATACTTGTCCTTTAGGGAGCCGGTCAGCCACACCTCCTGCGGAAAGTTGTCGTAGATTCCCTCATAGCCGCCGTGGTTCTGCATGGTCACATTGAACAGAAAAAGGCGGTCGGCAGGATTCTCCTTATTCTCCACCTGTTTGATCAGGTTCTCGTAATTGGACTGGTCGCTCACGTAATTTCTCAGAAAATCCCGTTCCTCATAGCGGGTTTCATCAATGAAATCGTCGAATCCCATATTCTTGTAACACGTATCGCGGTTCCAGTTTTCACCCGGATAAGGATGCATGGCGACGGTCCGGTAGCCCTGGTCCTTTAAGGTGCTGACAAGGCTGTACGTTCCGGGCTTTATGTAGAACTGGTAGGCGCTGCAGTTGGAAGGCAGGAAGGCGATGGAATCACCTGTCAGAAATTCGAATTCCGAATTGCACGTCATGGAGCCGAAGACGGGAACACACAGGCTTCCGCTTATCGTGTTCTCTTTCAGGCTGTACAGGAATGGGAAATACGCCTGATTCGTCTGAAAGGAACCTCCTGTGCGTAAGTCGGACAGGCTCTCATTCATGATGCAGATAATATTGACCGGGGTGGTGATATCTTCACCCAGGGCCACCTCCTCGGCAGAGGCCAGGAGGACATCTTCCGCCTTGTAATCGTTATAGATCCGTTTTATCTGTGATGTGCCGTACCCCGCAGGCTTCTGCTTCACCGCATAGCGGAAGGAGACCGCCGTGGAGAGGACGTAACCGTATTCCTTATAGGTCTCGTTGACCTCCCACATGTTGATTCCCAGGCCCCAGGAGGGCATGAGAAATGTAAAAAACCATACGCCGTAGGCGGCGGTGACACCGGCCGCGGTGCCTGCGAAGGCGAGCCTGTATTTGCGGCCGGAGATCCGTCTTGGAAATGCGGCTGCGGCTATATTGATGACGAGGAGAATCACTCCGGCTTCTTTCATGGCCTTCGTTATGGTAAATACGTAGTTCTGGGAAACCGTCATGGCTGTTCCAAAGGCCAGAATATCCCAGAACATGATGGGGCGGCTCCGGAAAGACACCACGAAGGCCTCGGCCAGGGAGAGGATGAACAGGAGAATGGACACGACGGGTATGGCGATTCTGGTCCGCCCGCTCGCCGCAAACACCAGGAGATAGAGGATATAAATCCAGCCGATGTTCAGGGCGGCCATATAGGAAGGGATCGTCGCCAGATTGCCGGTTACATACTCAAATAAAAAATAGGAAATACATGGAACCGTCATAAGAAATACGGTAAAAAGTATGTGGGCCGCTTTGCGGGCCAGTGGAAGTATAGTTTCTTTTGTCATTGGTAAGCCTCACTGTTCATGGGAATGAGGTTATCGTACCACAAAGATTTTTTGGGTTCAAGAGAGAAAATAAAAAATATAAAATGCAGCAGAAACTGAGCTGATCAGGAGATTTTCAGCCTTCCGTTACCGCTTGCATTTCCATGCATGATGGATTAAAATGGAGTTTAAATGATCCGGATCAGGAGGTAATGATACAGTATGCCGGCAAATACAGGATTGTCAGAAAAAACAGAAATCAGGCTGAAACAGCCAAAACAGTATAAAGTGGTCATGTACAACGATGATTTTACGCCCATGGATGTGGTGGTGGAGATTCTCATTGACGTGTTCCGCAAAAATTATGAGGAAGCGGTAGCCATCATGATGACGGTCCATAAGGGACAGAAAGCCGTGGTGGGCGTTTATTCCTACGATATTGCAAAGACGAAGGCGGCCAGGGCGGTGAAGATTGCCCGGGAGCAGGGATATCCATTCCGGGTAGAAGTGGAGTCATAGTACGACGCTGTGCAGATTACGGTGAAGACAGGACGCGGATAAAGGCTGCCGATTATGACTGGAGGATGAAGAAATTTGAAGATAGCAAAAGAAGTGGAAGAGCTGCTGAGTGACGCAGTTTTAAATGCGGGGAGGCGGGGAAATGAGTATGTGACCCCGGAGCACGTGTGGTTTGTGCTTGCAGACCGGCCAGCCTTCCAGGCTGCGTTTAAAAGCTGCGGAGGCGACGTGAAAAAGTTAAAGTCACGGCTGGAGGACTACCTGGGGCAGATGGACACTGTGGAGAAGGATGAAGGCGGTATCGAGGTCAGCTACGGCTTGAGCCAGACCATAGAGGAGGCGGCAAGGAAGGCGATTTCCTCGGACCGCGATACGATTGAACTGCCGCATCTGCTGTACAGCATGATGGAGCTGGAGGAGAGCTACGGCGCGTATTTTGTTCAGATGCAGGGCGTGGAATGCGTGGACCTTCTGGTGGAACTGGGCACCGATGGTTCCGGGAGAAAGATGGGGGCTGGAGCGGGCAGAACAGGCGGAACCGACAGTCATGCAGGAACAGGCGGAACCTCTGATATGGATAATGAGGAAGATGCAAAAGAGGAGCGGGAGAGCGTTCTGCTTCAGTACGCGGTCTGTATCAATGATGAGGTGAAAAACAGCTGCCCTTTAATAGGAAGGGAGGCGGAGCTGGAACGCACCATGCAGGTATTGTGCCGGCGTCAGAAGAACAATCCGCTCCATGTGGGGGAACCCGGTGTGGGAAAGACGGCCATCACGTATGGGCTGGCGGCCAGAATCAACGAGGGCCGCGTACCGGAGAAGCTGAAAAATGCCAGAATCTACGGGATTGATTTGGGATCCATGCTGGCGGGCACCCAGTTTCGGGGCGATTTCGAGAAGCGGCTCAAGGCAGTGATGGAAGAGCTGAAGGAGGAAGAAAATCCCATCCTCTATATCGACGAGATTCATAATCTGGTAGGGGCCGGCGCAGTAAACGGCGGATCCATGGATGCCTCCAATCTGCTAAAGCCGTATTTAACCGACGGAAAGCTTAAATTTATCGGGGCTACAACTTATGAGGAATATAAGAAGTATTTTTCAAAGGATAAGAGCCTGGTAAGGCGTTTTCAGAATATTGATATCAAGGAACCGACGGTGGAAGAGACGGTAGAGATTTTAAATGGCCTAAAACCATACTATGAAAAATTCCACCATGTCCGCTACCAGAAGGGGACCATGGAGCACGCGGCCAGTCTCTCGGAACAGTATATCAATGAGCGGTATCTGCCTGACAAGGCCATTGACTTAATTGACGAGGCGGGGGCCTATCTGGAGCTGCATCCCAAAAACAAAAAGATCCAGGTGGTGGATAAGAAGCTGGTGGAAGAGGTGCTGGCGAAGATCTGCAGGATTCCGAAGCAGACGGTGGAGACGGAGGAACGGCAGAAGCTGGCACGCCTGGAGCGGGAGCTGAAGGGCAGAGTCTTCGGTCAGGAGGCGGCGGTGGATCAGCTGACCAATGCCATCAAGCTGTCGAAGGCAGGCCTGAGCGAGGAGAATAAACCGGTGGGGAGTCTCTTGTTTGTCGGACCGACCGGAGTGGGAAAGACAGAGCTTGCAAAGTCGGTGGCTGAGGTGCTTGGAATCCGCCTTGTGCGGTTTGATATGAGCGAGTACGCGGAAAAACATACGGTGGCAAAGCTGATCGGCTCGCCGGCGGGCTACGTGGGATATGAGGAAGGCGGCCTTCTGACGGAAGCGATCAGGAAGAACCCGCACTGTGTCCTCCTGCTCGATGAAATCGAGAAAGCGCATTCGGACATCTATAACATTCTGCTTCAGATTATGGATTATGCGACGCTGACCGACAACCAGGGCAGGAAGGCGGATTTTCGCAGCGTTATTTTAATCATGACCTCCAACGCGGGGGCGGAAAAGGCTGACCGCGCCTCCATCGGATTCGGGGGACGGCAGTTGAATGAGGAAGGAATCACCGATGAGGTGAAGCGCGTGTTCCGGCCGGAGTTCAGAAACCGCCTCGACCGGATCATTATATTCCGTCCGCTGGATGCGGCCATGGCGGACCGGATTGTGGGAAAAGAATTCGGTAATCTGGCCCGGAAGGCGGCGGAGAAAAACGTGGAGCTGACCCTGTCAAGAGCGTGCCGGAAATACCTGGCGGCGAAAGGCGTGAGCCGCGAATACGGAGCCAGGGAGATTAAGCGGATCATCGGTCAGGAGATTAAGCCGCTCCTGGTGGATGAGATGCTGTTCGGGCGGCTGAAGAAGGGCGGAAGCTGTGAGATTGATTATGATGGGAAAAGAGTGATACTGCTTTAGCATGAGGGTGTAAAGAGAATGTGAAAGGCCAGTACAGAGAGAGACGCAGAAAGAACGGAAGAGAGAGAGCCGCCTGATCACCATCACCGGGTGATCAGGCAGTTCTCTTCTATTCTGTTCTTTCTTTATAAACAACCATTTACATCATTCACAGACAGATCCAGTCTTTTGCCGGACAGCGCAAGCTCATATCTTTTCTCCATGACAGAGAATGACACCAGGAAGCGCCCATCTGCTGTGAACTCTTTTTTGATGCCGGAGACTGTGGGAACTGTCTGACCTGCGGGAGCCGGGCAGGCAATGGAGACAAAACCGTGGCGGCCCGCGGAGAGATGTTCGGACTCAAAACGGGCAATTATGGTATCGTGCCATACATCGCATCGGTTTGAGCACTTGGCGGGGACCAGGGCCGGTTTTAAGCCATCGTCAGTAAATACGCCGATATTGGCATCAGCCGAGAGCGAGCAGACACAGGATTTTGCGGAATCGGCAGCCACTGTTGGTGAATTAATATGAAAATTGATCTGTACACTGGAGTCCTCCTCTGTCTGCTCCAGAAGGTCCAGAATGACCAGAAAGTGCTTGTCAACCAGGGCGGCTGCCCGCTTGTGTACGGCGGGCTGATAATTCCTGTGCTCGGCCACCGCATACATGAGACGGCCATTCTCCTCCGCGTGAAGAATTTCTCCCGGCTGCTGTTCCCCGTAGGACCAGGAGGAAATATATCTCCACGGATCCTGATGATTGAGCGTCAGACAGTTATGCCAATGCACGGATTTGAATTTTCTGCGGTTCTCATCGTCTCTGTAGCAGTAGATTCCGGGATCAACCAGCAGTGGTTTTCCGTAGGCGGTGAAGTCGAAGCCGGCGGGATCCATGTGGGCGTGCTGATTCTGAATCGGAGTTCTGCATGCAAACATTAGAGAAAGCGCATTCTGCGACCAGTCGGTACGCAGGAAGACCTGTTTTAACTCCTTTTGCCAGGAAAATACGGGAATGGAAGGAAGCGTCCCGGCCTCTCTGCTCTTTTCCAGGGCCCGCTGCAGATCATCCAGATCGGAAATCTCCCATATGTATTTGGAGGCTGCCCGGGTCAGATCCTCATAGCTGTAAAAGCAGCGGGCGTATTGCATATAGCGGGTGTCGTCAAAAGCGATATAGTGGCAGAGAGCTCCCCAGGACAGGGTGCCGGTATACGTATTGCTGTCGCCCCATGGGCAGTTGCTGCCGGTGGGGCGGGTCATGAACAGGGAATACTCCGCCATCAGCTTCAGGCGCTCTTTATAGCTGTCGGAAATGTCAAACCCATACTTTTTCGACAGCAGAAGCGGGAGGACAAACCAGTAAATACAGCCATTGTGATAAGAAGCACAGCCTTCGATCTGGCCGCCGCCGGAGGTCACCTGGGCGTTGATGCTGCGTTCCATTTCATGCAGGGCATGACATCTCCAGAGCTGGGCGTCTTTAAACTCCGGGAACATGCAGGATAAGTAGAGCAGCCCGTTGTTTTCCATTAAATAGTGGTTGTGGTCAGCCTTAGGCCAGAAGATCGGAGCCACCAGATACAGGACCTGTGCATGCTGATAGACACTGGTCAAGTATGTTTCCAGAAACGCCTCGTCTATATAATCGCTGTCAATCAGATGATGGATGATGTGAGGCCAGGTACGGTACATGCGGATTCCAATCTCCAGTGAGCGCCAGATGCCCTGATTGCAGCCGCAGCCCCCAAAGTTGTCTTTTAACAGCTCCCCGCCGGAATTATAGAGCGGCTGTCTGGGACAATCCTCTATCCAGTGATAGAATTCCTCCATAACTTTGTTGGCAAATCTTTTATCCCCGGTCAGGGAATAGGCTTCCAGCATCACGCGCCAGTGGTCCATGCGGTTGAGCTGATACGTATATTCTGCGTCATTGAATAGGTTCTCGTGCCATTTGACCGGATTACCGATGAAATGAAGTGTGGGACAGCCGGGGAGAAGCGTCATTCCTTTCAGACAGTTTTCCGCATTTTCCACCTGGGCCGCATAAATATCGGGAAACTGGCGGCGGATTTTCTCTCCCCGCTGCCGGAATGTCATTCCCTGCTGAAACTCTTTTTCCCGTAACTTAAGATTTGCGAGAACATCCGCTACGGTTACCCCATCCTTTAAAACCTCTGTAATATGCTGCATGTGTACTCTCCTTTTGATTTTTAACTAAAATGAAGCAGTTACTGTTAAGGACACAATAATTTAAGCGCCGCCCTTTATCAATGACAGATTTTAGGGATATGACAATTTTTTGTGGAGTGACGGTACAGAATCGAATGAAAGCAGCAAAAAAGAGCGTGTATTTTCCGGGAAAGCTGATGAGAAATGCTGATAAATACGGGGGTAAGGCACGTACAAAAAAGTGTTATTCCCCAATTTTTTGATGATTGTACCTGTAAAATACGTGTGCTATGCTTCCTTTCAGAACAGGCAAAGGGGTTCACAAATTAAAAATAAGGAGAATGGCAGTATGAAGAAAAAAGTACAAAGAATGATTGCCGGTGCAATGGCGGTTACGATGGCGGCGGCACTGGTATCCGGATGCAGCATCTCTTCCACAGAGACAACGGGGACAGCCGGGACCGGCACAGAGACATCACAGACACCGCAGATTGAGGAACCGGTGCAGTTGTCCTGGCTGATGGGGCGCAACAGTGCCGAAGTCGATGATGACTCACCGGTAGTTAAGAAGATTGAGGAGCGGTTTAACATCGATCTGAAGGGATTTTATGTGGACGCTACGAATTTCCAGGAAAATCTGAATGTAAAATTTGCAGGTGGTGAAATGCCTGACATCATGGTGATTGACACTCCGGCCATGCTGGCTACTTATGTGGAAGGCGGCATTGTCGGGGAACTGCCGATTGAGGTGATTCGTGAGAAGGCGCCGAATTTTACGAAGATTGCCGATCAGTACGATGATGGATCCCTCTGGGGGACCATGATTTATGAGGGGAAAAACTACGGCGTATCCAATCCCATGCAGGTGGTCCCCATGGCGATGTTCTGGAGGAAGGACTGGCTGGACAAGCTGAATCTGGAAGTTCCAGAGACATTGGAGGAGTATGAAAAGGTCCTGACTGCATTTGTGGAAAATGATCCGGATGGGAACGGAAAGAAAGATACTGCGGGAATGGCGGAGCGGTCATTTAATGCCGTATTCGGAGCGTTTGGGCTTCGGTGCACATCGGGACTCAGCACGACCTCCGGGTTTGTAGTGGAGGAAATGCAGCTGGGTGAAGATAATGTCCCATTTTTCCCATACATACGCCCAGAGGCGAAAGAGGCGCTCACCGTGCTGCATGACTGGTATACAAAGGGAATTATAGATAAAGAGTTTATTACAGGGGAGAATCACGGCGGTTACACGGCTCTTTCCCATTCCTTCATGAACGGGCAGATTGGCTTGACCTCCGCTCAGACGTATCATTATTTTGGCCACAGCCAGGATATGAGCGATGTCAGAAACAGGGGAACCTGCCTGAAAGAACTGCTGGCGGTGAATCCGGAGGCGGAGGTGGTAATTGGTCCGGCTCCTGCAGGACCGGATGGAAAATCCGGTACGGAGGGCTGGGGAAAGGTGGGAACCCTGACTTGCCTGACGACCAACGCGGCCAACGATCCAAGAAAAGTAGATGCATTTCTGGCTATGCTGGATGCGTACTACTCGGACCCGGAGTATATGGAGCTGGTAAGCTACGGAATTGAGGGGATCACATTTACGAAGGACGGTGATGAAAGAAAACGGCTGGGCGAGATGAGCGATCTGGATCTGAGAAAAGAAGGAATCTATCAGGTGGATTTCGGTGATACGGTAACCTTTATGCAGAACATCAAACCGGCGCAGACCAAATTTGCCGAGGAGGTGACCGGAAACGGATACTATCGCTTCAATGTTCCGGCTGTGGCTGAATTCAGCAATGTTATAGCAAATCTGGATACCCTCACCGAGCAGGCATACTTTGCCATAATTACAGGCGAAAAACCTATCGATTACTTTGACACGTATGTGGAGGAGTTTAAGGCTGCCGGAGGAGAAGCCGCGGAGAAGGCCGTTCAGGAGGCGTATGCGGAGAAGCTGGCAGCAGTAAAAATAGACAGATAAGACAAGTAAATTTCTATAAAACGAAGGAGGGCACCGTAAGAAATGAATACGGTACCCTCTTTTTCTTGATCTGCCTACTTCTTTTCCCCCGAAATACACAGTCCAAAGAAATCGGTCGTTACCATAGCTCCTTTTAAATCGGAGTTGCGCAGAAGCTCTGTAATTTCGCCCACCGTATAAGCTGCGTTTAAGGAGGAAATAAATCCTGGACGGATTGCCCGGGGTTTTGCGGTTGCCAGCCCCAGGTATCTGGCCAGCAGATTTACGTTCCTTCTGAGATCGGTGATACAGTACCGTCCGCCGGGACGGAGCACCCTGTAAATTTCGTTGAAGACGCGAACCGGGGTTTCCCATTCGTGCAGGGAACCGTTGGAGATGACGCTGTCGAAGCTTTCATCTTCAAATGGCATCTCCATGCAGTTGCCCTGGACATACCGGGCATCGATCCCGTAATTCTTCGCATTTTTGCGGGCGAATTGGAGCATGGCGGGACTGATCTCACATCCGGTGAGGGAATCGGGAGTCAGCTTCTTCGCAATTTCCAGACCGACGTATCCAGGGCCGGGGCCGATTTCCAGCATGTCTCCGCCGCGGAGGCCGGAGGCAATCATGGAGTCCACTCCATTCCAGCCGCGGTCACGCATGGTGCGGGCAAAGGAATCAAACATTTCTACGGTTACTTCATTCTGAATTCCCACATTGGTTTCAATGACTCTCATTTTCATCTTGATCTGCCTCCTCAAACTTACGGATCGATTGTTCTGCCCACTCAAGCTCCGCCTGGAAATGGAGAATATGGTGTTCAAATATAATGCCGGCCGGTATCCTTAACTGCTCCGGAATGGCAGCCATGGTCTCCTCCCGGTGGTGTCTGATGGTTTCCAGCGCTTTTTTTAAGTGCGCCGCATGGCTGGAAAGGCTGTTTAAAAGTGTGGTGCTGTCCAAATGATCGGAAAAATAGAATGCGGCGTCGCTGTCGAACGTAGGGCGGTACTGCATATTCAGTGTCTCGGCCAGCAGCTCATTGAAACGGCCGGTTCCCGCGTCACTGACCCGGTATACGGTTTTTTCGGGTCTGGCTCCCTGCCGGTCCCTGTGGGCTTCGATCAGGCCGGCGGCCTCCATCTTCTCTAAATGGTAATAGACGGTTGGCAGCTTGATCTGGGTGAAGTCCTCTAACTGTTCTTCCAACAGTTTCTTAATCTGATAGCCGTGCTGCGGACCAAATCGAAGCAGCAGGCCGAGGATGTAAAGCGGGATCATGAGAAGTTCCTCCTCTCTTATACAAAATAGTCAGTACTGAGTAATTACAGTATACTCAGTACTGACTATTTTGTCAAGACTCTTTTTATCACTGAAATGAATCTGTTCTGTACTCAAACCAGTCAAAATCCGCATAGACTCCGCCCCCAGTCAGATCCTGGCAGCAGATTCCGACCATGGCTCCGGTAAACCAGCCCTCTTCGCAAGCCTCGTCGGAGAGAAAGCTGCAGTCCATGGGAGCGCCGATGGGGACGAAATGCTGCTCGTCCGACAGGCTGTAGAAGAAACGGATGGTGTCATGATCCACCGCAGCCTTAAAGAGCAGAGGGGCATCGGCGGGAACGGGCAGAATGCCGGCCGGATAGGAGTAGCTTCTGTTTTCTGCTCTCAGGAGGGTCAGGCAGGTTCCTGAATCTTCGTCAAAGGTCAGATGCAGATAGAAGTAATTATCCGTATCGTACATACAGATGAGCCCGGCCATCTGCTTAAACACCTCGGGATGAAATTCCATCCGGGCCGATGCCTCAAAGGTGAATTCCGTCCATCTTCTGGCGATGAGCGTCTGCGTAAAGCGTGAGGCCAGTCCCTCCCTTCCATACATGCGAAGCCATCCCGGGCGTGCAGTCAGGGAAATGTGCGTGTGATTCATGGGAACCCTCAGCGACTGCCATACAGGAGCGAGGCTGGGGAGATCGAAGTCGTCCCTCGCCGGTATTTCCGGACAGGGACAGGGGGGAAGCTCCGGCGCGGGCACCTTAGTATCTGGCAGCGTCGTCCCGTTATCCAGCACGAGCCAGTCATCCACGGTCCAGCGCATCTTCTGTACCGCTGTTTCACGCCCCAGGGGATAGCGGCGGCAGCCGGGAAAGCGCCTGCGGTCCGCTTCGTTCCGGTTGGAGAGGGGACGGCCGCAGAGATGGACCGCGTACCACTCGCCGTTCTGCGTTTCCACGAGATCGGCATGGCCTGCTTTTTGAAGGGGATAGTCCTCGTGATGGCGTGTGGTGAGGATGGAAAATGCCTCGTTGTCGCCGGTTCTCTCCATGACGGGAGACTGATACATTTCATACGGTCCCCAGACACTCCGGGAACGCAGAATGGTCTGACCGTGCAGCTCCCCGGTGCCGGTATCCGCGGAAAACAGATAATACCAGCCGTTTCTTTTAAAGATGTGCGGACCTTCCAGAAAGATTTTATCTCCCTGATAGATTTCCTTTACCGGTCCGACCATCCGCTGTTCGGAAGGGGAGTACTCCTGCAAAATGATTCTGCCTGCATATTTCTGTGGAATTCGATGATCCGTTACCATGCTGACCATGTATTTGCGGCCGTCTGTGTCGTGAAACAGAGAGGGATCGAATCCGAAGTCATTTAATGGAACAGGCGCGGACCAGGGGCCCATGACCTGTTTGGAGGTCACCAGATAATTGTGGGTGTCGTACATGTTGCAGTAGAAGGAGCGGACAATGGTGAATACGAGATAGAAGGTCCCCTGATCCCAGGTCAGGCACGGGGCCCAGACGCCCTGGGAGGGTCCGACCCCTTTCAGATCCAGAATGGCCGGGTCATTCAGCGTGCCGCCCAGAGACTCCCAGTGAATGAAATCCCTGGAATGGCTGATCTGTACGCCGGGAAACCATTCGAAGGTGGAGGTGGCGATATAATAGTCATCCCCCACCCGGACAATGGAGGGATCGGGATGGAATCCCCTCAGAATTGGATTGGTAATTGTGTTTGCGTTCATGTGTTTTGCAGTCCTTTCTTTAGAAACTTCCTGTGCTGAGTATCATTATAGTGACTGCAACATGGAAACGTAAGTCCATATTTTAACAATAGAGTTCAAATTTTAAAGAAAAAGCCCGTCTGTGGTTAATACAATTCCGCTGTCAGTTTTCTGTGAAGCTGCCAGACATCATCTCCATAATTGCTGACCAGAGTGACCACAGTCTCTGTCTCTTTCTTATAAGAAGAGATAAAACTGACTCCGGGGTCGCTGCCCTGAAAATAGGGGAAATAAATTCCGTTTTGCTCCCGCAGCCAGATCCCGTAGCCGTAGCACCGCGCATCGCCGCTGTGATTTTCGGTCATATCCGCAGTCATGTCAGGGGAAATCACTTTGCCGGACATGAGGTGCTCCCAGAAGCGTCTGATATCGCCGACCGTCGTAAATGCGCCGCCCGCTCCCGTGCCTTTTGCGTCAACGCTGAATATGTTGGTGCGGTACGTCTGCGTTTCTGCATCATAGATATAGTTTGACGCGCATTTGGCAGGAAGCCGGTCCAGCTCATAGTATCCCGTGGAGGTCATGCCGCAGGGGATAAACAGGCAGTCTCTCAAGTATTCATCAAACGCGGCCCCTGTCACGGATTCCAGGATCATGGCCAGCACGACAAAACCGGTATTGTTGTATTGAAACCGGCTTCCGCGGGGATACATCATGGGTTTATCAAGGAACAGCGGCAGCAAGTCCCTGTTGGAGCGTATCTTATAATTGGGGTAATCTCTCCATAAGTCCTCGTACTCCTCCATGATACTCTCGTCGAAGTAGTCCGGTATGCCGGAGGTATGGGACAGCAGCTCCTCCACGGTGATATCCCGGTCGATGGCTCTTAAATCAAAGCCGAGCAAATCACCGATGCAGTCGCTGAAATTCAGCCGTCCCCGCTCGATCAGCTGTAATATTCCCGCCGCCACAAACACCTTTCCGGCCGAAGCGGTTGCAAACTTTGTATCCGGTTCATTTGGGACCCGGTTGGCCAGGTCGGCGAATCCATATGCCTTTTCCAATATCGTCTCGCCGTGTCGGACTGCCTGGATGCAGCCTCTGAAATCGGCATTTATGAGTGTTTCTATGTTCATGGAAGAAGGTTTCCTTTCTGTAAGCGTATTGGCAGCTGGTGCTCTGTCCGGCAATGGGCTTTAGCCCCAGCCCTGGTATCGTGTATCCTGTCAGCCTTTATTGTATCGTTATTGGGTTACGCTGTCTATCGAATTTGGCCAACGATCTTTAAAAATTGCATGAATACCTTAAAAAACAGAGTTTTTTCGGAATGTATTTCCTGATATAGTTATGACAGAAAGAAAAAACAAGTATTGCACGTGAGCGGCCATAAGGCGTCCGCTAAGTGCTCATAGCAAGGAGGATACAACATGAAAAAGAGATTACTGGCTTCTGTATTATGTGCAGCCATGGCAGGAACACTTCTGGCCGGCTGTGGTTCCAAGGATTCTTCAGGCGGTGCGTCACAGGCCCCTGCTGCGGGAACGGAGGCAAAGACCGAGGCGGCAAAAACGGAGGCTGCAAAGACCGAATCAGATACGGCGGCAGCAGGGACAGACGCTTCCGTCGTGACGGAGCCGACAGAGCTGATCTTCATATTCGCGGATGGTGACGAGGGGGCCAAGGCGTCTATGAATGAAATTGTCAACCGTTTTAATGAAACGTATCAGGATATCACGGTGAAGATTCAGCCGGGCAACGGCGGGGCGTACAGCGAGTTCTTAAAGACAAAGGAGAGCGTTGGCGAATTTCCGGATGTGATGGAAATGCGGGATACCCCGATGTATGTACGCGCAGGCATGCTGGAACCACTGCCGGAGGATATTATTTCCTTATTTAAGACGACGGTTGCATTTGACGGAAAGACTTATACCGCTCCATTAAGCGGAGAGAATACGCAGGGAATCATCTATAATAAGAAGTATTTTGATGATAACGGATTCACAGAGCCGAAGACATACGATGAATTCATGGAGCTTTGCCAGAAAATAAAAGATAAGGGTGATATGGCGCCTCTGGTTATTGGCGGACAGGATATCTGGCATATGGGTTTCTGGTTTTATAAGGCATATAATGACCAGGTGATGAGCCAGGATACTGATTTTATCAAGCATTGCTATGAGGGAACAAAGGATTTTTCTGATCCCGCTATAACTGCAACATTTGAAGAAATGAAGGACATCTTCCAGTACGCTCAGGATGGCTGGGTATCAACCCCGGATGCGCAGATTACGACATTCCTGGTCAGCGACATGGCGGCCATGATGTACTCCGGTACTCATATGTTTTCTCAGATCACAGATGCAGACCCTGATTTTGAATTAGGATGGTTTGCAGTGCCAAGTCCAGACGGAAAGACCCGCCTTGTAGGCGGCGGCGGCGCTGGCGGTCTGGCGATTTCAGCAGAATCCGCAAAGGATCCGAACAAAAAAGCCGCGGCAGAGGAATTCATCCGTTTCTTCTATAAAATGGATAATTATAAGGTTTACTGTGATAAGTTAAATGCCATCCCTTCTACCGCAGAGACCCCGGATCTGGCTGCCGCTCCGGTTATGCTGAAGGTAATCGAGGCTACGAATACGGCGGATGATTTAAGTCTGATGTGGAACGGACGAGTAGGTGAAAATGAGCTTCCTCCGGATTTCAGAAATTTCATGTATAAGACAACGATTGAAATAATCCAGGGACAGAGGGATATTCCGTCCGCATGTGAGGAATTAAACAAGACGTGGCAGGTTGCCATGCAGAGCTTTAACCCGTTAAAGAACGCGGAATAGAGTGATGCTCTGCGAAAATGATGCTTTGCGGAACATAACAGGAAACTGATGGAAAAGGGGTTGTTACAGAGCCGGAATGGTTCTCTAACAGCCCCTTAGATAAGAAAAGGAAAGGAGATGGGGGACAGATGGGAAAGAAAAAAGCAAAGTTTGATTTCGTATCAATGGGATTTATCGCACCGGCTTTCCTGTTTTTTACGCTGTTTATTATCGTGCCGACGATTGCCAGCGTCTATTACAGCTTTACCTCATGGGACGGACTGAATCCGGTCGTCAAGTTTGTCGGGCTGGCAAACTACAAAGAGATTTTTACCAGCGCCCGTTTTGGAAATGCACTGAAGAATACGGTGATTCTTACTGCGTTCATATCGATTCTGGAAAACAGCATGGCGTTAATCCTGGCGCTGATCGTGGATAATGTGAGATGGGGAAAGAATTTCTTCCGGAGCGCTTTCTACGTTCCCGTACTGATCAGCGGCATCGTGTCGGGCTTTATCTGGAAGATTATGTACAACTACAATTTCGGTGCAGTCAATACGATATTCCGTTCGCTGGGAATGGGCGAGTATTGCCAGGACTGGCTGGGGAATCCGAAGCTGGCTCTGATCATGGTCGGTGTCGTGCTGGTGTGGAAAGGCGCTGGTTACTACATGATTATCTACCTGGCCTCGCTGCAGAGTGTACCCACCGATGTGGTGGAGGCGGCGGCTATCGACGGCGCGTCACCGCTTCAGCGTTTCAAGGCAATCACACTGCCTCTGATCTCCGGTGCATTTACCATCAATCTGACACTTTCCCTGATTAACGGTCTGAAGGTGTTCGATCAGATCTCCGTCATGACGGACGGCGGTCCCGGATTTACGACAGAGACCATCGTGTACCTGCTGTATAAGGTGGGCTTCAATGAAGGCCGGCAGGGCTTCGGAACGGCGGTCGGCATCGTGCTCCTGTTTATTATTCTGATTCTCAACGCGATCCAGCAGAGCATTCTAAAACGCAGGGAGGTGCAGTTATAATGAAAGAAGTAGGAATTAAAGCCAGCAGACGGAAGGTACGACCGGGAAACGGTATTCTCTTTGCCGCGACGATTATACTGGCTGTTCTGTTCCTGGCTCCCGTATTCTTTGCGATTATATCCGCATTTAAGAGCAACGGCGAAATCCTGAAGAATCCCATGTCTCTGCCAACTACGCTGTACTTAAAGAACTTTCAGGATTTATTTGCCCAGTCGGATTTTGTGACGGCCATTTTCCACAGTGTGGTTTTAACGCTGGTATCCGAAGTGCTGATTGTCTTTATCGTTCCCATGGCGGCCTATGCGATGGAGCGGCGCAGGACGAGGGCAACTATATTTATCTATACATACTTTCTGGCGGGCATGATGATTCCATTTCATCTCTATATGTTCCCGCTGTTTAAAGAGATGAAGATGTTCGGACTGTTCGGCAATCTGGCAGGCCCCATCGCCTGTTATATCTCAGGCTCGGTGGCGTTCGGCTCCCTGCTGTACTGCAGCTTTTTAAAAGGAGTGCCGTTAGAGATCGAGGAGGCGGCCCAGATCGATGGCTGCAATCCGTTCCAGACATTCTGGAAGGTGACATTTCCCCTGCTTGGACCGTGTACTGCTTCCATGGTGGTGTTAAACGGACTCGGTATCTGGAATGACTTTTTAATGCCGTATCTCGTTCTTCCTTCAGACCGGGCAAAAACGATTACGGTTGAGGTATACTCCTTTGTCGGTCAGTATACGGCGCGGTGGGATATTGTGTTTGCGGGTACGGTTTGTTCCATCATTCCGGCACTCATTATCTTTGTGCTGCTGCAGAAGTATTTTGTGAAGGGGATTACGGCGGGGGCTGCGAAAGGGTAATGTGCCAGGGGGTACGCCCCAACACTTGCGGAGCGCCCGGGGACGGCAGGAGCAGAAGATTCAGCTGCTTCTCGTTTCCTCGGTGGCAGGAACTAAAGCAGGAAGACAGGAAAAAAGGGCGGATCGCGCAAACTACGGAAGAAATCCTGAAGGATTTTCCCTCCGTGTGCGCTTGAAAGCAGGCTTTGAGGCCTGCTTTCACCACCCTTTTTTCCTGCCTTCCTGCTTAAGTTCCTGCGTACCTCGGAAAAGGAAGCTGCTGAATCTTCTGCTCCTGCCGTCCCCGGGCGCTCCGCAAGCGCTGGGGCTGTGTACTGGCTGCGCGAGGTGAGAAGGGCTGTGTACTGGCTGCGTGAGGTGAGAAGGGCGGAAGATGGGATGGAAATTGAGGTTAAATGGGATGTATGGTATAATGGTGGGTAAGAGTTTTGGGGAGTAAGGGGAGGAAATAGTATGAAGAAGCGCTGGAAAAGGAATTTGAGCCTGTATCAGAAATTCTGTCTCGTTATTATTACGCTGGGGTTAATTCCCATGCTTTTTCTCTCGACGGTGATCGTAAACCGGATGTTTAAGGAGTATGGTAATTCTTTGAGGAGTAATTACGTTCAGGCGGCGTCTTATGTGAGTGAGTCGCTGGCTGATATGATGGAGAGCTATAATGGGGTGTCGAAGATGCCTTATTATTATAATTATTCCAGCGAGGGGGAGTTTCAGTTTAATTATATGTCGTATGATAATCTGAGACGGATTATCTATGGGATTGGTGAGGATCCGGAGTATATGGAGGCCAACCGGTATAAAAGCATGATGGTGTTTCTGGGAAATGTCCAGGCGGTGGACAGTTATATTTCCGGTGCACATTTTGTGGGAGAGGGAATTCAGGGGAAGAAGCTGGCATTTCACCGGTCGCGGCGGAATATTCCTTCGGAGGAAGAGACGGTGTTTGACGCCAGGATGGGGCTCGATGGACTGGATAGAAACAGTAAGAATCTGATGCTGATTCTGACTCATAAGAACGACTATTTTCGTATGCAGGATTCCTGGGTCTTTACACTGGCCAGGAATTACTTTGATTTAACGGGGGCGGTAGGGAATTATGAGTATGTCGGTACGCTGTTTATCGATGTGGATTTAGAGCGGATGGAGGCGGCGTTTAAGAATCTGAATCTCAATGCAAGGGACCAGGTCTATGTGTGCGATCGGGAAAATAATTGCTATTACAGCAGTGATGAGTCGCTGATTGGGAAGAATCTGACGTCGGAGGGAGTCCGGTTTGAGGAGACGAAGGAAGAGTTCGTTGTGGATACACCGTATAATGCCAGTGGGCTGAAGGTGATAATTACGATGAAGACGGCGACCGCCTATGAGAAGATCAGACGTATGCAGACGATGATGTATGTGTTCATCGGTGCGTCTCTGGCGGCGCTTCTGGGCGGTTCGGTGTGGTTTTCCAGGCGTCTGACAAAGCCGATTCGGAATATGATGGAACAGATGTCGGAGATTGAAACCGGTAACTTTCAGGTTCGCCTCCCTGTAACCTCGGGGGATGAGATTGGGGTGCTGTCGAAGCGGTTCAATCAGATGTCGAAGGAGCTGGAGAGTTATATCAATCAGTCCTATGTGGCGCATATGAAGCAGGCGGAGGCGGAGATGACGGCGCTGAAATCCCAGATTTATCCGCATTTCCTCTATAATACACTGGAAATTATCCGGATGACGGCGCTGGACAAGGATGATACGGTCGTATCTGAGATGATCGAGGCGCTGTCCAGCCAGATCCACTATATGATTGGCCCCATGCAGGACATGGTGCCGCTGGAAAAAGAGGTAGAGATCACAAGGCAGTATGTCTATCTGTTAAACTGCCGGATCAAGGGAAAGGTCCATTTTACCGCGGATTTAAACGGACTCAGTGAGGTTCACGTCCCCAAGCTGATTCTGCAGCCGATCGTGGAGAATGCCTATGTCCATGGAATCAAACCGAAGGACGGGTCCGGACATGTGATGATCGAGGCGGAGCACGTGGAGAACCGCATGGAAATCTCGGTCATGGACAATGGCGCCGGAATGAGCAGCGGGGAACTGGAACAGCTGAAGCTGCTTCTGGAAGGGAATGAGCCGGGGATTAAAAATGAACACAACTGGCAGAGCATCGGCCTGAAAAATGTGCACGACCGCGTGCGGTATCTATACGGAGAGGCGTACGGAATTGAAATCACCAGCACGCCAGGAGTCGGAACCATGGTTCGGATAATCATGCCGTGGAAAGAAGGGGGAGAAGAGGAATGATAAAAATGATTCTGGCGGACGATGAGCCCGTGATCATAAGAGGATTACAGAAGCTTGTGGATTTTAACCGTCTGGGTATCGAGATCGTGGGGGAATACGAAGACGGGAAAGCTGCTTTTGATGGGATTCTCACAGAGAAACCGGATATTGCGCTTCTCGATATCTATATGCCGAAGAAGACGGGAATCGAGATTTTAAAAGAGCTGAAGGCGCTGGGGATTGAGACGAAGGTGATCTTCGTCAGCGGGTTCCAGGATTTCCAGTATGCCAAGGATGCTCTGACGTACGGCGCCGTGAACTATCTGCTGAAGCCCGTTATCCGTGAAGAGCTGGTGGAGACGCTGGAGAAATGCATCACCATGCTGAAAAATGATGCGGATGGCGAAGGCGGCGGCCCGGAGCACCCGGATTACACGGAGGAAGAGGGGCCAGCGGCGGCGTACGATAAGCTGGTGGAAATGGAAGAGTGCAGATATTTACCGATCCTGACGGAAATTCTCTACAGCAGACAGACGGGGAAACAGGAGCGAAGGCTGGTCCAGTTTTCGGTATTGAGCTTTCTGGAGCAATATCTGGAAAAACGGCATCTGGGGATTGTTTTCTTAAAAAATGGCCACATTGTCATGGTGCTCAAGAATCCGGAGAAGGAGGAGACGGGAAGAACCCTCGGTTCTATCCTGGAGGAAGCAGAGGTGCAGCTTCACATTCCGCGCTGCCGGCTTGGTTTTATTGTGGGTAATCCGGCAGACTCCATGGGAGAGATACCGAAGGCGTATGAAGCGTGTCTGTCCATGACGGGATATTTCTATTTCAGCAGCCAGATCAAAATTCCGGTTCTGCATGTTGGGGAGCCGGTCTTTAAGAAGCCCGCCACACTCGAGGAGATCCGGGAAGTGAGAAATCAGCTGATCGAAGGGATGGTGGCCCAGGATGAAAAGGCGTTTACGGATGCGGCCGCCCGTTTTCGGCGTCTGGTGTGCCTGATTTCGGAGGGAAGAAGGGACGACGCCTGCTTCCACTACGGAAGCACGATTCGTATCATAGAGGAACGGTTTGAAACCATGGGCATTGATGGAATGCCCGTGGAGTTTAAGGATATTCTGGAGCAGGCAAGGCAGAGCGAGTCCTATGAATGCCTTACGGGCCTGTTTGAAGGATACTTTAAGGAGTATAAGGACCGGATAAAAAAGGCGGTCGTGAGCAGTGAGAAAAAGGATATTATCCATGCAAGGGAGTATATTGAGAGGCATTACAGCGAGAACCTGACCCTGGAGGTACTGGCCGGGGAAATACATATGAATCCCTACTATTTCAGCAGCTTTTTTAAGAAGAATTCCGGAGAGAATTTTAAGGATTACTTAAACAAGGTGCGGATGAAACATGCGATCAACCTGCTGGTATCCACTGATAAAAAAACTGCGGATATAGCGTCGGAAGTTGGCTTTCGGGACAGCAGAGCCTTTTCGGAGCTGTTTTCCAGAATCTACGGAGAGACGCCTTCCAATTACAGGAAACGGGTGAAGAACGGGTGAGATGCGGAGCGGTGGAGGGAAATGGCTTTATTGTGATGCGGAAGGATAGATGATCAATTATATGTGAGGTAGCGTGAGGGTGTTGCGAATGAATGCAGCGCCCTTTTTTGCTGTTAATGGACTTTTCTAAAAAATACCCGGTGAAATACTAAAAAATGCCAATAGGTATCCGACAGCGCTTGTGATAAGGTGATAAACAGAACAGCAAGTTACCGGAGTGTGGCTGAAGCTTTATTTCCGCTTCAAGCGAAAACTCTGAAGGAAAGGAAGAAGAAAAATGCAGGCAGTAAATCCATTTTTACCATCGTGGGAATATATACCGGATGGGGAACCGCATGTTTTTGACGGCAGAATCTATCTGTTTGGGAGCCACGACCGGTTTGATGGGGACGGATATTGTATGAATGATTACGTGTGCTATTCGGCGGATACGAAAAATCTGAAGGAATGGCGTTATGAAGGGGTGATTTACCGGAAAAACCAGGATCCCAGAAACCAGGAGGGAGGGCACTGCATGTGGGCTCCCGATGTGGCAAAGGGGCTGGATGGACGGTATTACCTTTATTACTGTCTCGATGTGCTGCCGGAAATTGGTGTTGCAGTCAGCAATGCGCCGACGGGGCCTTATGAATTTATGGGACTGGTACATTATCCGGATGGAACACCTCTGGGAAGAAAGGAGAAAGATTATATCCAGTTCGATCCCGGTATTTTGATTGATGAGGACGGGGAATGCTATCTGTATTCCGGCAATGGGCCGAGGTGTAAAGGGCTTCATGAGAACAAGGCTTCCCAGGTGATGCGCCTGGAGGCAGATATGGTGACGCTGAAGGAAAATCCCAGACTGCTGCTCCCGACCACGGAAACCAGCGAGGGGACCGGGTTTGAGGGATTCGAATTTTACGAAGCCAGCTCTATCCGTAAGATTGGAAAAATCTATTATCTGATCTATTCAGATAGAAAAAGCTCATCTCTATGCTATGCGGTCAGCTCGTTTCCGGACCGTGGATTTACGTTTGGAGGAAGGCTGATCGACATTGGAGATATTGGAATTGATGGACGGGAAGCTGCTGCACCGGCTAATTTCCTTGGAAACACCCACGGGGGAATCGAGTGTGTGAATGGAGCCTGGTATCTGTTTTATCACAGGCAGACCAACCGGACCTTTTTCAGTCGTCAGGCCTGTGCGGAGCTGGTTACGATTCTTTCGGACGGAAGGATCCCTCAGGTCCGTATCACTTCCTGCGGACTGAATGGAGGGCCGTTAAGGGGGGCAGGAGTCTATGAAGCGCGGATCGCCTGTCACCTGTGGGGAAAAGAAGGCGCAGTCTGGTCCAGAAAGGCGCTCATGGAAGGGCGTTTCCCTTACTTCACACAGGACGGAAGCGACCGGGAGAGCGGGCCTGGACAGTACATTGCCAATATGCGGGATGGAGCGTCGGCAGGATATCGCTATTTTAATTTAAAGCCGGAGGGCGCCATCCGGCTGCGGGTTCGTGGAGAAGCCAGAGGGCGGATGCTTCTGCTCGGTCATCCGGATGGCTTGTATCTTGGCGAAGTACCGATTCATATATTCTCCCCGGACTGGATGGCTTTTGACGGAACTTATACAGGAGCAGAGAAAAATGGGATACAAGGACAGGCCCTCTATATGAAATACGAAGGAACCGGCGCACTGGACTTTTTGGATTTTGAGTTTTTATAAACTTGTAACTGTTCAGGACAATCTTAAAAATGCCATGCTTTTACATAAAAAATGTCCGTTGAGTACAGCGGGAAAATGAAGGATAATGAAAAGCACAAAGGGGGTTACAATCATGTTAAAACACAAGCAGCGTGTGTCGAAGGCCTGCGCGAAAGAAGAAACCTGGGTACATAACATTCAGAAATACTGGCCTTACTATCTGATGGTTCTTCCAGGACTGCTCTTTTTTGTTATATTCAAGTTTATTCCCATGTTTGGAAGTATCATCGCATTTGAGGATTACAACATTGTTGGCGGCTTTTTAGACAGTCCGTGGGTGGGATTTAAGAATTTTAAGACGTTGTTCGCTTACCCGGACTTTAAAAAGATCCTGATGAATACGATCATCCTGGGATTCTGCAAGACGATTCTCATTTTCCCGATTCCGATTTTACTGTCTCTGATGTTAAATGAGATCCGGCAGCAGCGGCTGAAGAAAGGAATCCAGACGGCAATCTATATTCCATATTTTATTTCCTGGGTTATTGTAGGAGGTCTGGTATTCGACTTTTTCGGTATTGGCGGATTTTTCAATAACATCAGAGATATGATTGGCCTGAAGCCGGTTCTGGCCATGCAGAGAGAATCCTGGTTCCGGCCGATTTTCATCATCTCGTCGATCTGGAAAGAGGCTGGCTGGGGAACGGTGGTTTATCTGGCGGCGATCAGCGGGATTGATCCGTCTCTTTATGAATCGGCTTCTATGGATGGAGCGTCCAGATTCCAGAAGATGCGGTATGTTACGTTCCCGCTTCTGGTGCCTACCGTGGTGACTCTGTTCTTACTGAATATTGGAGGCTTCCTGGAACTCGGATTCGATCAGGTGTACAACCTTCAGACGCCGATGACCTATGCGGTCAGTGATATTTTCGATACGTATGTATACCGGGTCGGTATCCAGCAGGCTCAGTACAGCTTTACGACAGCGGTCGGTCTGTTCCAGTCTGTTGTGGGTCTCGGACTTGTGCTGATATTTAATAAGCTGTCTCAAAAGACATCAGAAGGAGGGTTATGGTAAAATGGGAATGAGAGAATCCCTGCGGGACCGGCTGTTCCGCCTGGCAATGACTGGAGTTCTGCTTTTACTTGCAGTTGTTATGATGATTCCTCTGCTTTCGGTGCTGGCACTGTCCTTCAGTTCCAAGGCGGCAGCGGACATGAATGCGGTTAATTTACTGCCGGTGGGCTTTACATTCGACTCCTGGAGATATATCCTTTCTAACAGGGATATCTGGAGATCGTTCTTTATTACGGTGATTGCCACGGTTTCCGGAGTGGTGCTGTCTCTGGCTATTACCTCCCTGTTTGCCTATCCCCTGTCGAAAAAGGAGTTTAAGGCGTCCAAGCTGCTGATGATTGTCGCATTAATTACGATGGTATTTAAGGCACCGGTCGTTCCGTACTTCCTGACACTTAAGAACATCGGGCTGTTTAACAATCCGCTGGTGCTGGTACTGCCCCAGATCTTAACGGCCTATAATATGATTATCATGAGAAGCTTTTTCCAGCAGTTCCCTGCGGAAGTGGAGGAGGCGGCTATGATCGATGGGGCCAGCCGCTTCAAGGTGTTTTATCAGATCGTACTCCCGTCTTCCAAGGCGGTGCTGGCTACCGTGGGATTATTTTATGGGGTGACACTCTGGAATCAGTTCCAGCACCCTATGATGTTTATTCAGGATATGAAGCTCTTTCCGCTTCAGATGAAGATCCGTCAGCTGATTGGAAGCGGTAGCGAGCTTCAGAATGTGGCGGCGTCTGTCAATGTAAATTACAGTGACCGTACGCTTCAGGCTGTAGTCGTGGTATTTGCGATTCTGCCGATTATTGCAGTCTATCCGTTTATACAGAAATATTTTACAAAGGGAGCAATGCTTGGCTCCGTGAAAGGTTAAGATTGGTAAACTATAAAAGAGGAGGATTTATTTTATGAGAGCAAAACGAATGGCGGCAGCAGTCCTTGTAGCAGGCATGGTCCTGTCATCTCTGACCGGCTGCGGGAGCAGTGCGAAGACAGAGACGGGAAGCAGCGCGGACACGGTCAATGCGGATGGAACCCCGGACCTGGAGATGTGGGGCGTCAATGAGGGATATCTGCCAGTTGAAAAGGGCGGCGATGTATATAATTTCTATAAGGATTTAACTGGAGTGGGAATCATACAGCCATATGTGGAATGGAATGGCGGAAGCAACTATCAGCAGCAGCTGAACCTAAAGATTTCGGCGGGTGAGATGCCGGATATCTTCCTTCCTGTAAATGGGATGGAGGGCGATCTGATCAAGAACGGAGCCCTCTTAGATCTGACGGATCTGCTTTCAGAGAAAGCGCCGCACTTATGGAATTCAGTGCCGGAGCGGGTATGGGACATCGTTCGCTCCTATGATCCGACGGGGGAGGGAAGAATCTACGGAATCCCGGACGTGAGGCCGTTTACACCCTATACAGGTATGATCCGCCAGGACTGGCTGGATACGCTCGGGCTTTCCATGCCGACGACACAGGAGGAATTTGTAGAGGTATTGAGAGCATTTAAGACCCAGGATCCGAATGGAAATGGGGCCGCGGATGAACTTCCTACCGGTGGCCGTCAGGATGCAAAATGGATGGATCATCTCTTTGCAATGTACGGTGTCGCTCTTCAGGAAGGCGCTCCTGACTGGGATATCTACGATGGTGAACTGACCTATTCCGCGGTTACTCAGAATATGAAGGATGCGCTTCAGTTTATTCATGACCTTTATGAAGAGGGCCTGGTTGATCCGGAGACTCTGTTAAATGATAAAGCCGCCTGGGATGGAAAAATCAACTCTAACCGTGTTGGCGTTACCTTCCGTTTCGCACAGGACGCACTTCTGTATGCGGAATCCATGGAAGCAGCTACCGGCGTAAAACCGAACTGGGTATCCATGCCTGCAGTTAACGCTCCCGGATACGAAGGTTTTTATACGACAAAGCAGATCAACGGACTGGCCTGGGTAGCGAAAAATACCGATGATCCGGAGAAAATTGATGCAGTCATGAAGGTATTTGACGCATATGGCAATCCCGATTACTGGGCCGATTTCTATTATGGTATCGAGGGAATGCATTGTGAGACTGTGGACGGAAAGAAGAAACAGAAGGCGGACGATAAGACGACTCAGCAGAAACTGGTTATCATGCCGGCCAATTCCCTGGCAGATTTGGATTTCAAGATTCAGCTTTACGAAGATATGAAAACTGATGACAGAGCCTGGGCGATCGATGAGGCGATTAAGGCCATGGAAGACGTACAGCCTTATGGAAAGGTTATCGCAGGGGATGGCATGCCCTCCAGCGTATATAACGGATATGCGGATATCTTAAACAGAACACTTTATGTGGAATACGCTTCCAAGATTATCACTGGTGAGTATGAGATCGACAAGTTCGATGAATTCGTGGAAAAATGGTATGCTTCCGGCGGTGAGCAGGTGACAAAAGCTGCGAGAGAGTGGTATCAGAAAACACTGCAGTAGAGCATGGTAAAAAATTGCTTTGGGCAGCCGGGACGGATGGACAGCATTCGGTCCGGCTGCCAGTTTTGTGTAACAGGAAAGTGCTCCTATTACACAAAAAGCCCTCCGGGCAGGAGGCGCACTCCGCGCTGGGGAAGTGTGGTTGCTGAAGCAATAGCATGCCCCGCTTTATCGGGTACCGCGCTCCGGCGCGAGAGTCCGGCTTGCCGGACTCTTTATTATAAAAAAGAGAGGAAGGACAGATGACGATGAAGTGTACAGAGGAAGTGCTGCACGGACATGAAGGAAACTATATTCTGCCTTTTTTGTGGCTTCATGGAGAAGAAAATAACAGGATTATAGAAGAAATAGACAGCATTGAGAGATGCGGCGTCCGGGCGTTCTGCGTGGAATCCCGCCCCCATCCGGCGTTTGGAGAGAGGCTCTGGTGGGAACAGCTGGGGATAATCCTTCGGGAAGCAGAAAAAAGGAACATGAAGGTATGGGTGCTGGATGATAAACATTTTCCTACCGGGTATGCAAATGGCGAGTATGAGAAACAGCCGGTGAAGGCAAAAATTTATTTGAGAGAGTTTCATATGGACCTGTGCGGGCCTGCACGGCAGAGTACTGTTCTAATCGAGCATGCGCTGAAGGAGCCGGAAGAAATTCTGGCGGTATGGCTGTATCGCCGTCATGACCGTGAAACGTCGCAGCTTATTGCTGAAAATGCTGAGAATCTCACGTCCTCTTATCAGGATGGAATGGTACAGCTCAATCTGGAGAAAGGGCTGTACCGCCTGTTTGTCCTGTATACCAGCAAAAGTGGAGGAGGCCGTGAAAACTACATGAATCTGCTGGATAAGGACTCGGTCCGTGTGCTGATTGATGCCGTATATGAACCACATTATGCACACTTTAAGCAGTATTTTGGGACCGTGCTGGCCGGGTTCTTCTCCGATGAACCGGAATTGGGAAATGTCCCCGGGTATGATTATGACATGCTTCCGGGACAGGAAAAAGCAGTGTATCCGTGGAGCGAATCTTTGGCAGAGGCGCTGAAAGAATGCTGGGGAACGGATTTTACCAGGCTTTTGCCGGTGTTGTGGACCGATATGGGAAGCGGGACTCCGGCGCTGCGCTATGATTATATGGATCGGCTGACCCGTCTGGTCAAACGATGCTTTAGCGGGCAGTTAGGGGACTGGTGCAGGAAAAAGGGTGTGAAATACATCGGTCATATTATAGAAGACAACAATGCGCACGGAAGACTGGGCTGCAGTGCAGGTCATTATTTCCGGGCGTTGGAGGGACAAGATATGGCAGGAGTTGATGTGGTTTCCCAGCAATTGATGCCGGGCTGGAAGGATACGGTTCACCGATGGGTGGATGGAGAAGAGGATGGGGAGTTCTTTCATTTCGGTCTGGCAAAGCTTGGAAGCTCTGGGGCTGCGTCCGACCCGAAGAAGCAGGGGCAGGCGCTGTGTGAATTATTCGGTGCATATGGCTGGGGGGAGGGCGTTAAGCTGATGAAATGGATTCTGGACCATATGCTGGTCAGAGGAATCAATCAGTTTGTCCCTCATGCCTTTTCCCCTCTGTATCCGGATCCTGATTGTCCGCCTCATTTCTCCGCCGGTGGAAAGAATCCCCAGTTTCCGTTTTTTGCCCGTCTGATGCAGTATTTAAACCGCAGTACCCATCTGCTCCAGAATGGGCGCAGGTGGACGGAGGCCGCAGTTCTGTATCATGCAGAGGCTGAATGGACGGGAACCGGAGCCATGATGTTTCAAAAGCCGGTACGGGAACTGATGGAAAACCAGATGGACTGCAATATTCTTCCTGCAGATGTATTAATACAGGCAGAAATGAAAGAGGGGAAGTTTTACTTAAACGGGTATGATTACAGTGCGTTTATCCTGCCCTGGTGCAGGAGAATCCCGGAACAGGCAGCAGCGTTTATTCTGCGTGCCGGCCGTTCTGGAGTGCCTGTATTTGCGGTGGATGCGATGCCGGAATGTGAGATTCACGGGGCGGCACTGTCCGCTGAAATACAAAAGACTATCCGTGTCGTGCCATTAAAGAAACTGGCAGAAGAAATCCGGCGGGTCAGCCGGTGCAGCTTCTTTCTGCCGGTTCCGAACGCTGATTTAAGGGCAGTGCGGTATCTTCATGAAGATGGTTCTGTCTGTATGTTTTTTAATGAAAGCACAGACAAAGAGATACGGACAGAGGTGACGATTTCTGCAGCAAAGGAGATGTGCTGGGTCCGTTACCGTCCGTTTGAGAATGAACTGGAGAAACTTGTAAATACCGAGGAGGCGTTCTGCCGTCCGGTGATGAAGGGAAAGACGAGTGATGCAGTATTCCTCAGTTTACAGCCGGGGGAAGCGGTATTTTTGGTGCAGGCATTGGAGAAAGTGAATAAAATATCTTTTTTTTCAGGTTTAAGGAAGGAGTGGGAACAGCCAATTCTGACTGCCTGGGCGGTTTCCAAAGCAGAAGTGGGATGCGAATTTGAACCCTGCCTTGTGCTGGAGGAAGGCGAACCATTTCCCAATTTAAATGGCCGAGAATATTATCCTGGATTTTCAGGCATATTCCGTTATGAAGGAAGCTTCCGGCTGGACATGGATCCGGTGGGGCTCGATCTGGTTCTCGATTTTCCAGCCATATCAGAGTGTGCGGAAATCCTGATCAATGGACGGCAGGCCGGAGATCTGATGGAGAACGGCCGTTTCCTTGATGTGACCGGCCTGGTATGCCAAGGCGTCAATACAATCAGGGTAGAAGTGAGCAATACGCTGGTCTGGAAGCTGCGGGATAAGAAATCCGCGTATATGCAGATAAAACCGACCGGAATCCAGGAAACGCCTGTCCTGAAAATCAGAGAATCGGTGGAATAGGGAATCCACTTCTAAATGTTGAAGGAATCTGGAAAGTATGGCAGAATAGAGGTCAGAGGGAGGGCGAAAAATAATGAGACGTATCTGGAGTAATATGAGGATTCATAATAAACTGATGATCAGCTTTTTGTCCGTATGCCTGGTTCCGCTAATTCTGGTCAGCTCCCTGCTGTATCGTTTCTCCGCGCGCAGCCTGGATGCCTCTGCCATGGAGTTTGCATCGGTGTTCAACTCCCAGATCAGCAGCAGTTTGAACCAGTTTATTAAGGAATATGACCGCGTAACGAAATCGGCACTTGTAAGCAGTAAGGTAATTGAGAGCTTAAGAGACGGCGGCGGTTCGATCCTGGAGCGGGTGGACCGGCAGATCTATCTCAGAAATGTTATGATGCAGATGGTGACATTAAAGCCGGAAATAGGAGAAGTCATGCTGCTTACTTGGGAAAATGAACTTTATCAGCTGAGTACCCAGAGTGTGATGATCGATCAGGCGGAACTGGAGCGTCAGAACTGGTTTCAGGAGATGCAGCGGGCGAAGAGCGTTCTTTATGTGACAGAGGCCCACGACAGTGCCTATTATGACAGAATGCAGGACAGGATTGCAGTCACCGTATCCAGGAAAATATATGACTATGCGGGGAAATACATTGGCGTTCTGATGCTTGATATTGATCCCTCCCGTTTAATTGAGCTGAATGATGATTTTTTGGTTGCACGCAGCCATTATAATATTCGCATCAACGTTACTAATGTAGAAAACCGGATTCTTTACGACTCTGATGTATCCAGCGGTCTGAAAAGCTGGCAGGATGTATTGGGAACATCATTTTCCCTGGATAAGAATGACAGCAAGGATTATCTGATGATGTCGAGCGAGACAGAGGGGGGAGAGTTAAGGGTTAACACCATCATTCCGCGGAGCAGGCTGCTTATGAGTACGAACCGGATTCTGCACGTAACGATACTCGCAACCCTACTCTGTTCCCTGCTGATTCAAATCGTTTCCTGGCTCCTAAGCAGGGCACTTACCGTTCCGATCAAGCGTCTTTCGCAGGGAATGAAGCAGGTGGAGAAAGAAAATTACAAATGCCTGCTCCCGGGAGAAGGGAAAGATGAGCTTGGTATGCTTACCAGAAGCTATAATCAGATGGTGCAGCGGATCCGGACCCTTATTGAGGACGTATATCTGGCAAAAATCAAGGAAAAAGAAGCAAAATACCTGGCGCTTCAGACCCAGATTAATCCGCATATGCTTTACAACACTCTGGAATCCATTCGAATGAAGGCGCTGCTGCAAGGGGCGGATGAAACCGCAGACATGATTAAGATCCTGTCAAAAATGTTTCGCATGACTTTGGATGGGAGCAGGGAAATGAGTACGATCGGGACGGAGATCGAATATGCAGAAAATTATATCAGGCTTCAAAATCTCAGATTTAAGAATCATTTCCTGCTGGACTGCCGTATCGAGGCGGGGCTGGCTGAGCACCCGGTCATTCCGCTTCTAATTCAGCCGATCCTGGAAAACAGCATGAAACACGGGGATAAAGACCGGAGCCGCTGCCTTCATATGAGCATTGAAGTCACCGCGGATTCGGATGAAATCCGAATTCTCATTATGGACGACGGCTGTGGCATGCCGGAGAACCAGGTGAAGCGGCTTAATGAGAAGTTATCGTTTCAGGATATCAAGACGGTTACCGATGAACCGAAGGCAGAAAAAGATAAGAGTATTGGTCTGCTCAATATTGCGGAACGGATTTACCTGCATTACAACGGAAGAGGCCGCATCCGTGTGGATTCGGGAGAAGGAAAAGGAATGTCAGTGGAAATGGGAATTCCGTGGAAGGAGGAGGGGGATGTACCGCATACTGGTAGTTGACGATGAACAGATGATTGCAGATGGACTGAAATTTTTGATTGAAAAGGGGACACAGGACTGCGAAGTGGTGGGTGTGGCGTATGATGGAGCGGAAGGAGCTGCCAGTGCTTTAAAGCTAAAGCCAGATATTATTCTGACGGACATTCGGATGTATGAGATGGATGGACTTGAGATGATCCGCCGGATCAAAGAGGTGGGAGTTCCGGCCCGTTTTATCATACTGAGCGGCTATGCAGATTTTTCATATGCGAAGCAGGCGATTGCTCTGGGGGTCGAGGAGTATATAACGAAACCCATTGAAGAGGAAGAACTGTATGGTACCCTGCGGAAAGTGTGTCTGTCGATTCACCAGCAGAAGTTGAAGGAAGGGCGGCTCACCAGCCTTGAAGAAACCATGAGTGAGTATGACCAGGGCATGAAGCAGTACCGGCTTCGGGAAATTCTGCAGGGACGTACGGAAACGAAGGAGAGCGACGCCCGGTTTGACTTTTTAAATCATGTGTTTTACTGTAGTGCTGTCTATGAGAGTCCGGCAGAGAAGCGGTTTGAGAAGATGTATGAAGAAATCTGTAAAAAGCATTTGAAAGAAATGGATTATTTGATTACAAACGGTCATGAGCAGGGGAGAATGGTGGTATGTCTGGGAACATCAGAGATGTCGGGTATGCAGCGCACCATAAATATCTTGGGAAAACTGCGGCTGGAATTCCAGAATGAGACCGGTGAGGCAGTGAGTCTGGGAATTGGAACGCCGCACCGGTCTGTATCCGGAATCAAGAAATCCTATGAAGAAGCGCTCTGTGCTTTAAATTACAAAGTTATCCGAGGGCCGGGAAGTCTTGTTTATTATGGGGAAATCCGAGATATCTTGAAAACGCCGTCCCATATTGCCGAGGAAGACGTAAAGGAACTGGAACGCTGCATGAATGAGATGGACAGTGAGGGATTGAGCAGGATTGTAGAGAGTATTTTTCGAAAAATAGGGAAGCCCAAGTATTTAAGTCCGGAAGTCCTCCAGGCTACAGCCATTAATCTGGTGCTGTCGGGAATTTCAAAGATGCCGTTTATGCAGATGCAGCTGAACGAATACCTTGGGAAGAATATTCTTTCCCTGGATAATATCGCAAAATTCCAAACCATGGAACAGCTGAAAAACTGGATTATCAATGTCCTCCAGGGGATGAATGAACTGATGTTAAAACAGAGTATGCCGGAGAAACGGGATGTGATCCAGGAAGCCAAAGAATATATTGTCCGCCATTTCGAGCAGGAGATTACGTTGAATGACATCTCGGAGCGTTTCTTTATCAATCCCTATTATTTCAGCCAGTTGTTTAAGAAGAGGACGGGTGTTACGTACCAGAAGTATCTGACTGGAATCAGAATGTCGAGGGCAAAAAAATTGTTGGAGGAGACCGATTTAAAGCTGTTCGAAATTAGCGAAATGGTGGGTTACAGCGATGTGAATCACTTTCGGCGAGTCTTTGAAAAGTATGAAGGGGTAAAACCAAATGAGTACAGGAAGCGGCTGTAACGACAGATACTGCTGAAAAGATGGTACTATCATGGATTTTGGCTGTGATGAGTATTAATTTTTTTATATGATTGAGAAAAATATAAAAGGGTACTTGAAAAAAACAAGTACCCAGTGTATAATTTACTTAGAAGTAATCAAAAGACAATTCTGGTCTGATGATTGCGCTTCGGATTCTGTAGTAATTTATAGTTACCAGCTATCCTCTAATGCCAGTAGAGGATAGCTATTTTCTTTTCTGATGATTTTCTATGTAAGTCAGCGCGGCAAAGATCACCAGCACTAATGTCAACACTTCAAGTGTATTCATATTACATGTCCTCCTGCGGTTATTTCCGAAGGAAACCATCAGACTATCCTCTGACTTCTATAATCAATTATACAAAAATATTATAACATTAAATAAGAGTAAACAAAACATAAAAACAGAGTGAAATATTCGATGATCCCCCATCCTCCACATTCCCCATCCTTACCCATTCCTCTGCCCCGCATTCCTGTATGCGGCCGGCGTCAGTCCTGTCTCTTTTTTGAATATGGAATAAAAGTAGTTCGGGTTGGAGAATCCGGTTGCCTCGGCGATGGTGGTGATGGTCATATCGCTGTTCATCAGAAGCTCCTGAGCCTTAACGATGCGGATCTGGCGTATGTAGTCATTGATATAAAAGCCGGTGATGGACTTAAAGATTCTGGAAAAATAATTGGTAGAATAGCCTAAGTACTCGGCCACCATTCCGGCGCTTAAGTTGTAATCATTATAGTGCTCTTCAATGTACTTTCTGCTTTCCTCAATCCGTTCAAAATGCTTGTTGTCCTTTAACTGTTCGGCTGCGGCCTTCCGTTCCTGGTACCATTCAAAGATGGTCAGGAGGACGCCGGCCCCTTCCGTCAGAGTGGCAGGAGTGTGGAGCGTCTCGGCAGATAAATAGGAGTCCTTGTCGGGAGCGTTTAATTTCTGCATCTGGAACAGGAGGTCTAAGTACAGCCGGTTAAACAGCAGGGAGGCGGGCTGATATGAATACTGCTTTAAAATAGAAAGGAACTCCTGAACATTTTCCGTGAATTCCTTTTGTTTTCCGTGCAGCATGCAGGCGAGAATCTCATCAGCCAGCTTATCGGGATACGTCATGTATTCCGGCATCAGTTCCATCACACGCCCCGGATAGATAATCTGATTGGTACCCAGCACGAAACGATAGTTCTTAAGCTCCAATACGCGCCGGTACACCCGGTTCAAATCCTCAATTCCACTGGTCACGCCGTCGAGACTGATGGTTAAAACCAGATGGTTGTCTGTAAGAAGTTCGTCCTTAGCCGCCTCCAGAAGCCGTACCAGTTCATCGAAGGTGATGGGAATGCCCTCTATGGTATTAATCAGACAGATGACCTGGTCAGATGCGACGGGAACGCATTCCGTGTAGAAGAGGGGGCTTAAGGTTTCATGAAGATGCTGGCTGATCCTGGTCTGCACAATGGGGGCAAGGACATCGCTGCTGTCACTGTTCTCTATGAAAAAACAGGCTAAAAACATCCCTTCAAAGGGAATCTCCCACCCATTCTTTTCCAGAAGCTCCTTCGTCTGGGCGATATCGCGGTTCCCCAGAACCAGACCACGGATCAGGTCTGATTTCATACGGGGCTGATAGAAGGCATTTTCCTCCTCCAGCTCCCTGATTTCATCGATGGCATTTTCATAGACGTGGCGGATCAGGGAGAATTCATCCATGTCCGAGCCGCCGGCGTACTTGGAATCCCGAAGCTCTTCGGTAATCGCCTCCAAAGGCCGGTAGAGCCGTTTCGTAATGATATACTGCAGCAGAATGGCAGTCAGGAAGATCGCCGCTGCCACAGCCAGAGACAAGTTTCTCTGAACCTTCATGGGACCGACAATTTCACTGTACGGGACACCGCTTAAAAAGGTGAAATTCTGGGCGGGATCCTTGTAAAAGGCGCATAAATAATCGTCTCCGTGAAAGGTTCTTAAGCTGCTGGCGGATTCGCCCTCTGTCAGACCGGGCCAGGCGAGAAACGCCTCGCAGGCTTCCGGATCTGAGGTAAAATCTTCCGTCAAGTCGGAGAGCAGAACCATACCATTATCCCCCAGAACCATACCTGCCTGGGAACCGGTTCCCAGCACGTGCTCCGAGAGCTTCTTCATATCCAGATTGATGAATATGCCTCCGCTCAGCTCATCAAAATTATCCGCATAGACCGGATAGGCGAAGGTAAGGGCCTCTTCCGACGTTCCTGTCAGAGGGGAAGGGAAGACGGAAGCCTTTTTTGCCTCCTTTAAATACTCCCAGCAGTAATCGAGGTTGAAACGGTAAGAGCCGCAGGTTATGGCGTCGTCTGCTGTGGCATTGTAGATATAAAGGGAGCTTACGTATGGATTGATGTTGTAGAATTTCTTTACAATCAGATACGTAGCGTAGTTCTCTGCCGGATCGAATTCCTTTAGTGAGCTGAAGCCGACAACTCTGGAATCCAGGATGACCGTATTGTAGAGCTGTGAGATCTCACTGACCAGATCGTTCATGGTGCGGGCGCTCTTTTCCAGATTCTTTTCCTGGCCGTCGTACAGATTTTTAGAGAGAGAATCTGCGTATCTCTGATAAAAAAATACCGTCAGGATGAAAATTGTGACGGAGATGACCAGCAGGCATGTGCTGAGCATCTTTCTGAAATAATTCTGGCCACCAATCAATTTCTTTATCATATCTCTTTTTACCCCAATCGTAATTGTTCTCTGAGCATACCATTTCCCATGAGTGTTTTCTAGCAGAAAAGTGAGTCCTGTTAAAGATAAGACTCCGGCCGACAGCGTGACCCGCTTTATCGGGTATGCACACTTCGCGCTGAGGATATTTGGCTGCTGAAGCGGCCGGACTCTTTATTCAGTATAGCGAAAAGCGGCCCTGGAATCAATCATCAGGAGGGCTGATCTTTGGAAATGAGAGTAAAGTGTTAGATTTTAAAGTCTGAAAACCCCGCTTTTTGAAGCCATTACGGAGTATCCGCAGTTTACGGAGGCATGCCTGGGAGCGTATAGTGAAATCATGCAGGGAGCAGGAAAGGAGTAGAAAAGTGATATGAAAGGAAAGGGATTTTTTAAGGAACTTTATAAGAACAGGGCTCTGTACAGCATGTTTCTTCCGGCCGCCGCGGTTTTAATTCTGTTTAATTATCTGCCCATGTTTGGTATGGTAACGGCGTTTAAGGATTTTAACTTTGCAGACGGAATATTCGGAAGCCCCTGGATTTCACCGCTGACGAAAAACTTTGAATATCTGTTTTCGTCGGGATCGGCGACAAGGGCCACATGGAATACGATCTTGCTAAATCTGTTATTTATCGTATTCGGACTGGTATTCGAACTGGGATTTGCATTGATGTTTAATGAACTGAGGATGAAGAAATTTAAATCTGCCGTGCAGTTTGGTATCTTTCTCCCCTATTTCATTTCCTGGATTGTGGTAGGACTGTTTTCCTATAACTTATTTAACTATGAACACGGAAGTCTGAATACACTGCTCAAGTTGTTTGGAATGGAGGCCATTAACTGGTACGAGAATCCGAAGATGTGGGTCGTGATCCTGGTGGTGTTCCGTGTCTGGAAGATGACAGGGTACGGCATGATCATGTACATAGCGGCATTGGGCGGTATTGATACGACATACTATGAGGCGGCGAAAATTGACGGTGCATCGAGATGGCAGCAGATTAAGAGCATCAGCCTGCCGCTGCTGGCGCCGACAGCAATTACGCTTCTTCTGCTGAACTGCGGCAAAATCATGAACGCGGATTTCGGAATGTTCTACTCCATGATTGGAAATAACGCGCAGCTCTATTCCACCACGGATGTGCTGGATACGTTCATTTACCGTAACTTAAGGCTCAACGGAGACGTGGGGATGTCGTCGGCCGCAGGGCTTTACCAGTCGGTGCTGTCCACGGCGATCCTGCTTTTTATGAACCGTCTGGCAAGAAAGCACAATCCTGACGGAGCACTGTTTTAAGGGAGGAGAAAATGATGAAACAAGGAAAAAAGCTGTCATGGAAAAATTTTCCCATCAGCATCCTGCTGGCGGTCAGCGCACTCATCTGTATCGTGCCGTTCTGGCTGGTTCTGGTCAGTTCACTGACGCCGGAAGCTGATATTATATCATACGGATACTCGCTGTTTCCAAGGCGGATCGATTTTACGGCGTATAAGATCCTTCTGGCGGACGCGGGAAGAATCTTAAATGGATATAAGATTTCAATTTTTGTAACTGTGGTGGGAACGATTCTGAGTGTTGCGGTGATTACGCTGGCGGCATACCCCATTTCCCAGGACCGCGTGAAGTATCACAGGGCTCTCAATTTCTTCGTTTTGTTTACCATGCTGTTCAATGGAGGAATGGTGCCGTGGTTTATCGTCTGCCGGAATATGCTTCATCTGAAGGATTCCGTATGGGCCCTGATTCTGCCGTATCTGGCTAATGCCTGGTATATTTTCCTGACGAGAAACTATTACCGGAGCATTCCTGCGGAACTGGTGGAGTCTGCGAAAATCGACGGAGCGTCGGAATACCGAATCTTTTTCCAGATTATTCTGCCTCTGGCGAAACCGGTTATCGCCACCATCAGCCTGTTTATCAGCTTAAACTACTGGAATGACTGGTGGCTGGGGATCATGCTGATCGACAACACGGATTTACAGCCGCTGCAGCTGCTCCTGCGAACGATCACCTCCAATATTCAGTTCTTAAGCTCCTCCTCCAATGTCAACGCGATCACACAGGCGGCGGGGAGCATACCATCGGAGGGAATCAAGATGGCGACCTGTATCGCCACCATCGGTCCGATTATTCTGGTCTATCCGTTTGTACAGAAGTATTTTGTAAAAGGCATTATGGTAGGGGCTGTAAAAGGGTGAGAATACCTGACGGATTGCAGTTTACAGCCCGGTCGGTCTCTGCTTCCCGGTCTGCCCCGGCTGGCTTACGCGTAGTTTCCAGTTCAAGTTTCGGGGATAAGCACTTCTAAACGTGCAGAATTGCTAATCCCCTGCAAAGTCACTGGAAACTACGCGTAAGCCAGCCGGGACAGACCGGGAAGCAGAGACCGACCGAGCTGTGAACTGCAACCCTGACAGAGGCATCACCGCAAAATGATACAGATGTTTTTGCAATGCGCAACAAAAAAATATATAATAATCAAAAGGAGAGAGGTTACAATGAAAAAAAGAACAGGTACAAAGGCATTATCGATTGCACTGGCCGCTGCGCTGTGCATGACAGGACTTGCAGGCTGCGGGTCCAAAACGCAGGAGACACAGGGAAGCACCGCGGCAAAGACAGAGGCGGGAGAGACTCCCGCGGAGTTAAAACCAGTGACGCTGAAGCTTTGGTCCTGCAGCGATAAGTATCAGGCGCAGGAGGAGGTACTGGACAAATTTTGCGAAACGTATAGAGACAAACTGAATATTGATAAGATAGAGTTCAATTACGTGCCGTTCGGCGATTACGAGGATAAGATGACCTCCCTTGTCGCAGGCGGAGATGATTTTGATGGAATGTATGTTTCTGACTGGATGCTCTATAATAAGATGTCCAACAAGGGCGGTCTGATGCCATTAAATGATTTCATGCAGCAGTATGCGCCGTCACTCTATGCGACGTATCAGGAAAATGGCTCTATGACCGCATGCAGCATCGACGGCCAGCTGGTGGCCATGCCGTGGACGAAAAAGAAGAGCTCCAAAGCGATTCTTCTTTACCGGAAGGATCTGGCGGATCAGTACGGAGTCGATACCTCCAGGCTTGAGACGATCGAGGATCTGGATGCCATGCTGACAGAGGCCAAGGCAAAGGTTCCGGATATTACGATATTCGAATCAGGTTTCCCGAGAGGCAATACATACAGCGATGTGCTGGCTGTACTTCATGCAAAATATGAAATGGACAACATGAATTATCACACCCTGACCTTTGATTTTAACGAAGAAAAGCCGGTACTTAAGGCTGTGGAAGAGACTCCGATGTTTAAAGAGGCAGTCACCTGGATGAACAAGTGGTATAACGAGGGGATCGTATCGAAAAATGAGCTTTCCGAGACCGATACTAAGATGTTTGAGAACGGCAAGACATTTGCAAAGGTGGGACTTCACGAGAATGCCATGCAGGGCGTTGTATTCAACATTCCAAATGCAGAACTGGGATATGCAGAAATTTATCCGGACGGAAAGTACCGCTATGATTCCCCGTTAAATAATGCATTTGCAGTCAACAAGAATGCGGCCAACCCGGAACGGCTTCTGATGCTCCTGGAACTGTTAAACACGGATGAGGATGCATATGATTTATTCATGTATGGAATTGAGGGGGAAACATATGTAAAGGGCGAAGACGGCTCCATCCAGTATCCGGAAGGCCAGGATGCAGCAAATTCCACATTCCTGGGCTGGTTCTGCTGGCCGTTTGTCAGAGGCCAGTTTGATAAGCCATCGGGAATGATCACACCAAAGGCGCTGGAGATGGAAAATGAATGGCTTGAAAAGGACAGCCTTGTCGTATCTCCACTGACAGGCTTTAACCCTGACACCAGCAGCATCAAGACAGAGCTGGCGCAGAGAGACCAGTTATACGACGAGCAGGGCAAGCTGCTCCTGGCAGGCATTGTGGAAAATAATGATGTGGACGCAGCCGTCAATAAGTATATAGAGAGTCAGAAGGCGGCAGGACTCGATAAGATCCTGGAATTCATGCAGACGGAAGCAGATAAAATGACCGGGAAGTAAGCCTGAAGGGCAGATGATATGACCGGCGAACAAGCCGGAAAAGCAAATAAAAGGCGGGAGCGAAAAGTGGACAATCAATCATGGTCCGGTTTAACGCTCCCGCTATTTTACTACAATGAAGATGCAAAGGATTCGTCTATGAAATCGTATCCCAGTCCATACCACATATGTGGACCTTCGAAGGTGCGGTGGTGCACATGGCCGGCTTTGCCGAACAGGGAGTAGATTCTCTGGATTATGTGGAACTGGCTGATGGGATCATCAATGCCTTTTGGCCCGTTCAGCACATCCTGGAGTCCATTTTCAAAGAACGCGGGCCGGGGAGCGATGAGAGAGGCGATGTCACACAGATCGAAATCACGCCACAGTCCGGGAACGAAATTGCAGGGGCATAAATGGGTTTCCAGGATACTTTCTTTTGCACTGTGTAAGTACCCGCTGATCACTGCAAGGCGGATTCGGTCGTCCATGGCGGCAAGCCACATGGTATAGAGACCGCCCCCGGAAAAGCCGCAGCAGCCGAGTCTCTCTGAATCGATCGTGGGAAGTGTCTCTGTATAATCGACGAGCCGCATCAGATCCCACAGGGCGAGACCGGCAAAGGTAAGTCCCAGGGCTTCCGCGGTCATGGTCAGATTTTTACAGGAAGAGGCAAGAGGATTCGGTAAGACATCGCCGAGGAAGGTACGATCCTCCATGGATACCGGCTCTAAGCGTTCTCCATATCCCGGGGGATCGGGGCAGAATACGGTATAGCCCATTTTGACCAGCTGAAGGCCGTAACTCTCCTTGGGATCGGCCGCCAGCTTTTCCCTGACTCCGGGAGCGGTGAGAACACCGGCCACACTTTCCTTGCTGGCGCCGTGGGCTGGAATAGCGATCATGGCCTTATGGGGCCGGGAATCCGAAAGTCCGTCTGGAACCAGCATGTAAAAAGGCATGAAAACATCCGGCAGTGTCTGTATTTTCAGTTTATACCGAGTATATCCGTCCTCCTGAAAGGTACTTATAAGCTCTGCTTCCCTGCTGTACGGAGCAGAATCGGCAATAAACTGCTCCAGACGTGAAAGGCCGAGTAATTCCCGGAGACGGTCTCTGGATTTGTCCTTCCAGATTAGAAAGGAAGCGGCATCCGTTGCGGTGCAGGCGTATTTGGGAGGGGCGGATTCATAGATCTGCCGAAAAAATTGTTTATAAGAGTAAGTCATAATGATACCCCGCTTTCATAATAATGGTATTCGTGCTGCCATTTTTATTATAAAAGAAGATTCGGGAGCCTGAAAGTATAAAAACAGGGGATTGCTGCCGGGATTAGTTTTTGTAACAGAAAGAAACAGGAAGACTCCTGAAAAATGTGCATGGAAACCTAAAAAAAGCGGCACTCAAATTTTCAGGATATGGCTTATACTGACAGTAAAAAGAGAGAAGACAGTCAAAGGAGAGATGATATGGAAACATTTTATTCAGTAAAAGATTTTGGCGCGGCGGGGGACGGAAAGAGACTGGACACGGAAGCGATTCAGGCGGCAATCAATCGGTGCAGCCAGGAGGGCGGCGGGTACGTTCTGCTGGAAAAGGGCGAATTCATCTCCGGAACATTGTATATGAAGTCGGGCGTCTATTTGATCGTGACGGCGTCGGCAAAGCTGACAGCAAGCGGTTCCATTGGAGCGTACGGGACGGACACTCATTACAACCGCTATGTCAACGAGCATGATATGGACCGCTGTTTCATCTACGCGGAGGAGGCGGAGAATTTCGGAATCATGGGGGAGGGGATCATCGACGGAAATGCGGAAAGCTTTCCGAATGAAGGAAGCATTTACCGGCCCATGATGATTCGTTTCCTGAGATGCCGCGATGTGAAGCTGAAGGGGATAAAGCTCTATCAGTCCGCCGCATGGACAACCGCATTTCTGGATAGTGAAAACATCTGGGTGGAAGATTTGGAGATCTGCAACGATAAGAGATACAATGGAGACGGCCTCGATTTCGACGGATGCAGAAATGTCTTTGTGGCACGGTGCAGGATATCCGGTACGGATGACAATCTCTGCCTTCAGGCGGGCAGCAGGGAGTACCCCGTGGAAAATGTCCACATATCGGACTGTCATTTTACCTCCATCTGTGCGGGAATCCGGATCGGCCTCAAATCCATCGGGGATATCCGAAATGTGACGGTCTCCGGCTGTACCTTCCAGAACGTATGGAGGGAGGGAATTAAGATCGAGTGCACCGAGGGCGGAAATATCTCGGATATCTGCATTCAGGGAAACATCATGCACAATGTGAGCAGGCCCGTCTTCATTCTGTTGAACAACCGCATGGAGGAGATCGGTTCCTCTGTGGAACTGAAGGAAATGCCGGAAATCGGAACGCTTAGGAGGGTAACCATTTCCGGGCTGACTGCAAGGGACGATGAAGAAATGGAAAAGATTCACTACCGTTTCCAGGACGATGTCATGGGGAGACCGGAATTCGGTGGAATCCGGGTGGATGCGAATAAGGATCATCCGATTGAAAATATGGTGTTCCAGAACATCGACTATACGGCGATCGGAGGAGTCCGGCTGGATGAGATTCCGGAGGGATATCCGGAAGTACCGGACTATAAGGCGGGAGATACGGCAAAGTATAACAAGACAGGTGATAAGTCCGATATCGGGCTGGATACGGGCAAAATGGAAGCCGCAGTGAGTGAAAATTATTATCCGGACTGGAGCCGGACCACCCATCTGGATATCCGAAATGTGAAAAATCTCATTCTGGCGCAGGTCATTCTTTCAACGGTGCATGAGGATGAACGGCCGAAGTATCTGGTGGAAGGATGCAGATGTCTGAAGGAAGAGATTTATGATTTGGATGGAATCGGTTATGAGAAATGAGCTGAATTTTCTGGCATTCTGGGCGGTTAATGATCGTCTGGAGCCGGAGCGAATGATGGGACAGCTGTCCGCCATGAAAGAAATGGGATTTCACGGGACGGTCTTTCATCCCAGATATTATCCGGGGATTCCGGCGTATATGAGTGAGGCGTATCTGGATCTTCTGTCCCGGCTGATCTTACACGCGAAGGAGATCGGCCTGCAGTTCTGGATATACGATGAAAACGGATGGCCGTCCGGATCGGCCGACGGCAGAGTGCTGGAACATTTTCCAGACAGCCGGTGCCGGTGGATGCAGTATGAAAACGGGCGTGTGGAGTGGCATGAGGTCCATCAGTTTAATACCTTTGACAGAGAAGAGATGAAGTATTTTGTCGGGACTGTTTATGACGGGTACAGGCTGGGGCTGCATCCGGAAGCATTCGATTACGTGACCGGATTTTTCAGTGATGAGGTGGGATTTCTCTACGGGCACGGCGTTTCCATAAAAAATGGAGGCGTTCCATGGTGCGAGGAGGCGGGGGAGCGATATGAAAAGCTCTATCACGAGGACGTTATGGAAAAACTGGAACTCCTTTTTGTGGGGAAGGAGGGATACCATCAGTTCCGGTATCGTTACTGGCAGATTCTTACTGATCTTCTGGCAGAATCATTTTATCAGAATTGTAACGACTGGTGTGTCCGGTACGGGAAACGGTATACGGCTCATTTGAAGGCAGAAGAAAATCTGTTCTTTCAAACCTCGTGCAGTGGTTCTGTCTGCTGGAATTTAAAGAATGTGAATGTTCCGGCAGTCGATGCGCTGGAACGGTATCCGGGCAACCACTACTATCCGGTAATTGCTTCCACCCTGGCAAAGCAGTTTTACGATGGAGAATCACTCGCGGAAGCCCTTGGAGGAAGCGGCTGGGGCTTAAGTCCCGAAAATCTGGAAAATTATGTGGACTGGCTGGCAGGAAGCGGAATCAATAACATGGTGTTTCATCTCTGGCAGTATAACCGGAGCAGCGCCTCCGTGAGGGACTGGCCTCCAAACATTCCGATGGGGCTCACCTGGAGGAAATCGGGGGTGATATCTCCTGCCATGATTTACTGACGGCGGGGTTCCCGTTCTGTGGTTCAGCGGTAACCGTGGAATGTATGGCGGCTGCCGGTGAAGACGGCAGGATAAAGCTGGGGCATATCCATGGGGACTGCGCCAGAATATGGGTGGATAACAGGGAGTATGGCGTGATTTGGGGGCCGGCATGGGTGATTACCGGCCTTACAGAAGGAATACACAGGATTACGGCGGAACTCGTCCCAAGCACATTCAACAGCTACGGCCCGCATCACCATATGGAGGGGGACCGGCATGTGATCAGCCCGGCGCAGTATGAGGGCGTGAAGAATTTTGCAGATTCGGAAGAGTCACCGGTATGTACAAAGGTACCGCAATGGCATTTTAGAAAGTTTGGGATTGGAAGAGAGATATAAATGATGGTTATGAAAACTCCGGGACTGAGCGGCTGTTCAGTCCCGGAGTTTTATGTTGAAAAAATTGTGTTGGCTGTTGTTATTTCTATGGCATGGTCTAAAGTTGAGCGATTTCCAGGTTCATCAGCGCCTGCTGCCGGAACGCCGCGTATTCCTCTGCGAGATTCTGAAGTGGTGTTTTCTCGGCGGCATCGGTCCACAGGGTCATTTTGATATCCATTCCTTTGGCTTTCTTTTTCGTTGTCCAGATTCCGATCACCTCCCCGCGGTATACAACCGCTCCCGGGTTGGTCACAAGCTTCCAGATCTGTTTCTGAAGTGTTTTATCGGGTTGAAGGATCGCGCGGTCACGCTGGTCCAGGTAAGGATCGTGCCCTCCGAGCAGCAGGAGGTCCCTCTGCAAATCTTTCGGGTGATTCCCGGTAAAAGAGGCCGGAGCAAAGAGGCGTTCCCTGTCCTCTGACAGGATAAATGCCTTTTTTCCGAAGACTGTGACAGGCTCCATTTCTTCTGAAATGGTGTTCCACATACGCCGCGCCTGTTTGCCGGAGCAGCCCAGCCAGCTTGCAAACATATCGGCGGTCGCCGGTCCATAGCAATGCAGGTATTTTCGAACCAGCTTCTTTTCCGCATCACGATCCGGGGGGATAGGGCTGCCTGTCCAGTTTTTAAATGAGGTAAACGTCGGGCTGATCCCATCCCGTTTTCCGAATACGACGAGCCCGTGAAACGCACACGGCCGAAGCAGAAAGGAGACAACGGCTCCGCCGACAGTCTGGACATCGGGGCTGCCGTACATGGAGGGCTGATTCCATAGCTCCCGTTTTTGGATGGGAATCAGAGGCGTCATCCACCCGGCCAGAGTCTGATCGAGGGCGCTCTTGCTGACGATGACGTGATCGTCCAGCTGTGGAATTACCTGCTTCAGTATTTCGAGCAGGCTGTCAAAATCCATCTGCAGGAAGTCGAGGGCCAGCGCGATTCCCTGCGTGTAAATCCATGGCTCCGGTTCATCCGGTATGAGCGCAGACAGAAAAGTACTGCTCTCCGAAACCGGAAACACGACCGGCGTGCCCCGGTAGCTCCATGCCTGCAGGAGCGTTTTCTGTTCATACAGCAGGTGTTCCATATCCGATAAGGTACAGTCCGGCACCCGGTTAAAGAGTGCGGTTTCCCATGCTCCGGGCGGCGTGTTCTGCATACCGCACGCACCGGCCAGCCTGTCTGTTTCCGATTTCGAGTACACGGAATCCAGGTGATGGGAGCGAAGCCTGAAAATTCTGATCTGTTCAATACTCGGTTCTGTCATGGCGATTTTCCTTTCCTTTCTTTATCCTTATAATACGTTAGAGGGAGGAAAAAAGCAAGATGAGGACAAAAAGTCAAAATCAGAACCTGTGAGTGAAGAATAAGGAAAAGGATGTATAAAAAGTGTACTCAATAGTTAAAAAATGCAGTTTCTTTTCCCTTCTCCTTCTGCTATTTTAATGATGAACCCAATGTTACACAAAAGCGGTGAACTCCCGGCAGAGACTTGGGCCGGAGCCGCAAAACAGAATGAGAACAGGAGAGAATAGTATGATAAGTCTGCAGGATAACGCCTGGATCGATGAGGCGGTAGAAAAAATTGTGAAAAAAATGGATCTGGTCAGTGAGCGGTCAAGGAACAAGATTCCCTACACGGCCCAAAACGGTGTTCATGATGACAGAAGCAGGGAAGATCAGACATTTTCAGCGGATGATGGGCTGAACTGGTGGTGCAACGGATTCTGGGCGGGCATGCTCTGGCAGATGTACCATGCGGCGGGAAATGAGAAGTATGCGGAAATCGCCCGGATTTCGGAGGAGAAGCTGGACCGGTGTTTCAGCGATTATTACGGGCTGCATCATGACGTCGGCTTCATGTTCCTGCCGAGCGCAGTGGCGGATTACCGTCTGACAGGGAACCCGGATTCGAGGAAACGGGGGCTGCACGCTGCCAATCTTCTGGCAGGCCGGTTCAATCCGGTGGGGAAATTTATCCGCGCCTGGAATGACATTCCGGGCAGCCAGGATGATACGAGAGGCTGGGCGATTATTGACTGCTTATTTAATATTCCACTGCTGTATTGGGCCAGTGAAGAAACGAAGGATCCAAGGTTTGGGCAGATAGCCAAAATGCACGCAGATACGGTTATGGAAACGTTTGTGAGACCGGATGGCTCGGTACGCCACATTGTGGAATTCGATCCGTTTACAGGGGAAATGGTGCGGGATTACGGCGGCCAGGGATATGGCCAGGGCTCTTCTTGGACGAGGGGACAGACGTGGGGACTGTACGGCTTCCTCATGAGCTACCGCCATACCGGAAAGCAGGAATACTTAGATACCGCGAAACGGATTGCCCATTATTTTATCGCCAATATCCCCGAAGACGGCCTGATTCCGGTGGATTTCAGGCAGCCTGCAGCGCCTTTGTGGTATGACGATACGGCCGCTGCGATCGCCGCCTGCGGCCTGCTGGAGATTGCAAAAGAAGTGGGAGACTTAGAAAAAGAGCTGTACGAGAGGGCCGCCCTTAAGCTTCTGCATGCATTATGCCGGGAACACTGTGATTTCAGCATGGACAGCGACTGCTTCCTGACAAAATGCACCGGTTCCTATCATAATGAAAAGGATCATGAAATGCCGATTATTTACGGGGACTATTTCTTTATAGAGGCAATGCTTAAACTGAAGGGGCAGGACGTATTTCTGTGGTAGCAGGAGAGGAAAAGCAGATGGTTGTCCATACCAAGCCGTAAATTTACAATTCTTTTGTCAGCGGAACCGGATCAAAGAAGGAACTGTATTCCTTCGGTGAAGTCCCTGTCAATTTTAAAAATGATCTGTAAAAGAGAGAATAATCAGAGAATCCAACCAGAGTACTGGCGGTACCTGCCTGAATCCCCTTTGCGATCATCTGCTGTGCGTGGCTGATCCGTTGATTGAGCAGGAACGTGTGTATGGTACAGCCGGTTACCTTTTTGAACTCGCGCATCAAGTGATATTTACTGATATAGAAGGTGAGTGACAGCTCATTTACCGAGATGTTTTCCATATAATTTTCGCTGATGTAGGAAATGATTCTGCCTATAGTATCTTCTGCTTTGTGGGAACATGGGGCTGCAGGGAAATCTGTTTGGAATATGTCCCGCGCGGTGCAGAGAATCTCATATAGCCAGGAATACTGCATCAGAGGGGGAGTGAAAGAACCGTCTGCAGGAAAATATAATATTTTTTGAAAGAGATAGGATAAGATATCGCTCTGTTTTTTTGTCAGCCGTTTTTCCGAACAGCAACTCCAGGAAAACGGGCTGGTCACTCCCAGCATATCCCACTGGCGGCGTATGAGCGTATCATTTACAGCAATGACGTAGGCCGGGAAATAGCGGTTCTGCAGTATCGTTGTTTCAGAAAGCGGAATGATTGCCGTAAAGGAAGGGGATTTGGCCTTGAATGGAGAATCCTTGTCTAGAACCAGCAGCAGCCGGTCTGAGTTATGATCAGCTTTGTCTAAGTGGGAACAACTGGATATATATTGTATGGAAAATGCGGAATCTTGAATTCCAGTCATAATATGGCACATATATTTTATCCTCCTCCTTATAGTGACATTTAGTAAGTGTCAATATTTCTTTTAGTCTATCATATAATGAATAAAATGACAATCACTAAATGTTAATTAAGGAGACTCATATATGTACAAAAATAAGGCAGAGGATGGCTGCAATAATGTCTGTGGCCGCAAATTAAAGAAGATCAGAGAGGAATTGCCGAAGAAGACCTCACAAAGACAGCTTGCGGAGATGCTTCAGCGGGCCGGATTGGATCTTGATAAGAATGCGGTGCAGAGAATTGAGAGCGGGAAAAGGTTTGTGACAGATATAGAATTAAAAGTGATTGCTGAGGTATTGAGAGTAAGCTATAACGATTTATTAGATGAGGGCTGATTCCGCTCATTATGCGGTATTTATCCTTAAATATGTTCGGTCTGGGAAGCAGCATTTCTCCTTGTGGGAGGGTGAGGCTTCCTTTTCTTTTGTGGGCAGCAGACAGGCCTGTATAACGGTCGAAAATAATCGATCATACAGCAGGTTATGCAAGGAAAACAGCATTTTTTCTAATGGAGATAGAACTTACCCAGATCTATAATAAGGGAAGCTGTTTACGGAATCTGCGGCAGTTGGCAATGCAGTTGCAAGGGAGAAGGAGACATAGAATGAGAGAAGAGATGGTGTTGAAAACCGGTTGGAAGTTTTCTGATGGAATCGTGGAAGGCGGCGAGCTGTGTTCCTGTATGGAGGATAAGATGGAGGATGTGGTGATTCCTCATGACTGGGCTGTGGGGAGACACTACCGTCCGGATATGAAGTATGGAGGAGAACAGGGATTTTTAGACAGGGCGGGAATCGGGTGGTACAGGAAGCATCTTGTTCTTTACGAGATGCGGGAAGGATATCACTACGATCTTGTGTTCGATGGTGTATATGAAAATGCCACGGTATGGATGAATGAAAAGCTGGCAGGCTTTCACCGTTATGGATACAGCGGTTTTCGGCTCGATGTCACTTCCTTAGTAAAGGAAGGGGATAATCTGCTGGCTGTGAAGGTGGATAATTCCGATTCCCACCCGGACAGATGGTACAGCGGAGCGGGAATTTACCGCAGAGTCAGGCTGGAAGCAATTCCCTGCTGCCACATGGATCCGGATGAGATTCATCTTAAGACAGAGGTAAAGGACCATACAGGCACGGTAACTGCCAGAATAACGATTATAGAGGGCAATACATCCGAAGAACAGTTGCGGATGCCGGTCCATGTCTCCATGGAAATATTCAGTCAGGGGATTTCAGAAGGGAAAACAGAGATCGGTCCGGTTAAGGAGCAGGAAGCGGAACTCTCCCTTGTTCTTCCGTCTGTCCGGCGGTGGGATGCAGAAAATCCTTGTCTGTATGAAGTTGTTCTGACACTGCGCCAGGGAGCAGAGACAGACGAGATTAGAAGGAAGATCGGGTTTCGCACGATTGAATGGAATGTACATCAGGGTATGTCAGTCAACGGTTCTCCGGTAAAGCTGAAAGGAGTCTGCCTTCACCATGATGCAGGCAGTCTGGGGGCGGCAGCCACGTCAAAAACCTGGCACAGGAGACTGGAACTGCTTAAGAATATGGGCTGCAATGCGATCCGTACCTCTCACAACATCCCGGATGAACTGCTGATGGAGCTGTGTGACGAGATGGGCTTCTATGTCCTGGAGGAATTCACCGACAAATGGAGAGACGGCTCCTATGGCCGCTTTTTTGATGAGGACTGGAAGACGGATCTGGGTTACATGATAAAGCGCGACAGGCACAGACCGTCTGTGGCACTTTGGAGTGTGGGAAATGAAGTGGACTGTCAGGGCAGTGGCTTCATGCTGGATATTCTTCATATGCTGGTGTGTGAAGTGAAACACTTAGATGGAGAACGGGCAGTTACCTGCGCCTTAAGCCCTCATTATGCAGATGACAGCAAACAGGAATGGATGGCAGTACCAGAACGGCTGGATGCAATAGAGAGGATTGCAAAGGAGGTGGATGTTCTGGCACTTAATTACCAGGAGCAGTGGTATGAACTGATTCATGAAAGACTTCCAGAAACCGTGATTCTGGGCTCTGAAATTTACATGTTTTTCAGAGGCCATGAAGAACTGTGCATGAATTACTCTACAGACAATCCGTGGATGGAGGTCGAGCGGAGCTCATATGTGGCGGGCGGTTTTGTCTGGGCGGGCATTGACTATCTGGGAGAGTCCATGGGGTATCCGTCTAAGGGCTGGGGAGGAAGCCTGATTAAGTCCAATCTGGTAAAGAAACCGGTGGCATACCTATGGGAAAGCTACTGGTCTGATCAACCGATGGTGTATTTCTGCGTTCAGGATTATACCCTTATGGATGACTTGTCGAGAGAACACTGGAGTTGTCCGAGACTGGCTCCGCACTGGAATTTTGAGCAGTATGGAAGGACAGTCATTCCATATATGATATTTAGCAACTGTGAAGAGGTCCGAGTGTATATCAATGACATTCGATATTATGTCAAGCGGCCCAGTCAGTGCGAAAGCAGAATCGTATCAGGGTTCCTGCCCTATGTGCCGGGCTGTGTTAAAGTGGTAGGTGTAAACGATGAAAAAGAGGTATGCAGCTATGAACTGCAGACCGCAGGACCTGCAGTAAGGCTGAAACTGGAACCTGATGAAAGGATAATACCGGCAGCCTCCGATGAGATTGTCTCTGTTCTGGTTTCGGCTGTTGACAGAAATGGAACCGTCTGCTTCAAAGACCGCTCCCTTCTTCACATAAAAGTAGATGGGGCTGCATCTTTGGCTGGAGTGGATAACGGTGATTTAATGGATCCTTATCCTTTCCAGGAAGCCCGTGTCCCTCTTCACTGGGGAAAGGCAGTTTTGGCACTGAGACCATCCCTCGAACCGGGCGCGGTGCGGATTCTGGTATGGGCGGATGGGCTTATGGCGGCGGAAGAGACGTTGGAGGTGAGATAGCTTCTTAGTTTTCCCTGACTGTATTCTTACGCACTTTTTGCAATCATGAACGGCACGATATGCTATCTGCTTTTATCTGCTTGGACAGTATAATAAACCTGTATCTTCAGTAAAATTATATTGTGTTCAAGGAGGAAGTAAGATGAAAAATTGGAGAAGATGGACGGCAGTTATAATGACGGCGTTAATGGCGGCTGGGCTGACAGGCTGCAGTTCTTCAAACCCGTCTGCACAGAAAAACAGTGACGGCGGAGTCTCACAGGAGCAGAAGGATAACGTCTCCCGGGAAAGCAATTCCGCGAAAGCTGAAAACAATGATTCGGCAGGAGAAAAGGTAACGCTGGAATTCTATTCCTGGCTCGATGAGGAGAAAATATTCACTCTGCTGACGGAAGAGTATAAAAAGGATCACCCGAACATTGATTTTAACCTTCATTTCGTGCCGACCAATGATTATGAAACAAAGCTGCTGACAGCCTTTTCCGGTGGCGCTTCGATCGACTGCTTTGCGGTCGCGTCAGCTCCCAGCTTCGCAGCTTATCAGAATAAAGGCCAGGTTTACTGTATTGATGATCTGGTGACTGAAAACAAGACAGATACCTCCGGTTTCCAGGCCTCCTATGATGGACTGAAGGTGGAGGGGAAAGCTTATGTACTTCCCTATAAGACAAGCTCCTGGGTAGTATATTACAACAAAGACATCTTTGACAACGCAGGCGTGCCTTATCCGTCAGAAGAGTGGACCTGGGAGGAATATGCCCAGACTGCGGCTAAGCTTACCGGAGGAGACGGAAATGACAAGATATACGGTTCCTTGAATTACCAGCCTACCAGTACCTGGTGGAGAGTTCCGGCGAATGGAATGAAAGCCACCAATCCGCTGATTGAGGCACAATTGGATGAATGGCTGAAAGCGGCCGAGTTTAACAAAAAGCTGTCTGATGACGGATACCAGCCGCCTTATGCAGACCGGGCGAATGAGGCGGGAGCGGACTACAGCGGCGCGTTCCTACAGGGAAAATACGGCATGTTCTATAATGGAGACTGGGTCATCGAGATGTTAAATACAGCGATCGACGATGGGGAGACGCTCAATTACGATATTGCTCCTCTCCCGCACTGGGAAGGCCAGCCGCCTATGACAACAGGAACTCCGGGGCTTCTGATGATTGCCCAGAATTCAAAGCATCCGAAAGAGGCTTATGATTTTATCTCCTTTGCATCAGGAGAGAAGGGCGCGGAAATTCTGGCCCATAATGATTATTTCCCGGCGTGGTCTTCTGACTCCGTGATCAAGGCATATACAGAAGGACGTGAAAGACCGGAACATATCGAATATATTGTGAATCAGGAGATTTATCCACAGGTTCCCTGTGATCCCAAGTATAACACTGCTACGAATATTGTAAAAGAAGAAGTCTCCTTATATTTGCTGGGAGAACAGGATATTGATAAGACAAGGTCTACGATCAGTGAGCGGTTTGTGAATGAGATGGACGTGCAGTAGACTGCTGTGTACGCAAATCAGTAAAAGCGTGTTTCCTTTTCAGGATAGGGGGGTGCTGCATGCAGCAGCCTCTTTCTGAAAAGGAGTGCTCCTTAAAATCCGGAAAGGAAGTTTTATATGAAAAAGAAAGCGGCAAAAACACATACAAGTGCATACTCCCGTTCTCAAATGCGTACCGCATGGCTGTTTTTATTACCTAATTTTGTTGGTTTTATGGTTTTTATTGTGTATCCGGTCATAAAATCTTTTGTTATCAGCTTTTATGACTGGGACGGGCTGACAGCCAAAAGATTTGTCGGTCTTGGGAATTACATCAGGCTGTTTCAGGATGGCACGTTTCAAATTTCTTTCTTAAATAATATCCATTACACTCTGGTTACGGTACCCCTTTCTATTCTCTTAGGCATTCTGATTGCCTGCCTGATGAATGTGAAGATCAGGGGAATTAAATTGTTCCGTACTATCTATTTTCTGCCTCAGGTAACATCCATGATTGCCATCGGCATTGTCTGGACTACGATACTGGCTAACTACGGACCCATCAATCAGTTTCTGATGAAGCTTGGTATCCAGAATCCTCCCATGTGGCTCTCATCCAGCACGTTTGCACTGATTTCTGTAGAGATTGTTTCGATCTGGCGGTCTATGGGATATAATGCTATCATTTTCCTGGCGGGGCTTCAGGGCATCAGCGGAGATTTATACGAAGCGGCCCGCATAGATGGAGCCAACCGCATTAACTGCTTTTTTAAGATAACAGTTCCTATGCTGTCGCCTACGATTTTCCTCTGTACCGTCATGCAGTTTATCAGCTCTCTTCAGGTGTTTGATACGATTATGGCGATGACTCAGGGAGGCCCGGGACGCGCGACCAACGTGCTGACCTATTATATCTATCAGAGAGCTTTTGTGGATATGCGTTTTGGATACGCATCGGCAGTGGCTTACGTCTTATTCGTCATTATTCTGGTCATCACGCTGATTCAGTTCGTGGGACAGAAAAAATGGGTGAATTATTAAAAGGACCGGTGAAAGGAAAAGAACAGCATATGGTAAAACGAAATAGAGTACAGTTTACTGCTATTGTTATGTTTTTGTTGATTTTTGTTGCATTAATCATGGTATTTCCGTTTGCATGGATGGTGTTGGGGTCCGTGAAAAGCAAAAGTGAGCTGTTTGCCATGCCGATTAAGTGGTTTCCGGAGGTTCCCGTTTGGAAGAACTATGTGCAGGTAGTCACAAAGGTTCCGTTTTTTCAATTTTACTGGAACACGGCGAAGGTTGCCGTAATCTCCACGGCAGGTCAGGTACTTACCTGCGCGCTGTCGGCCTATGCTTTTTCTAAGCTGCGGTTTAAAGGACGCGATACACTGTTTATTCTCTATCTGGCTACCATGATGATCCCAGGCCAGGTGACCATGATCCCGCAGTATGAGCTGTTAAATAAGATCGGCCTGATGAATACACTCTGGACCTTGATACTGCTGCGATGGTTCAGTCCATTCGGCGTGTTTCTCCTGCGCCAGTTCTTCGTCAGTATCCCGGATTCCCTGGTAGAGGCGGCGCGTATAGACGGTGCAAGCGAGGTACGCATCTTTGCCCGGATTATCCTTCCTCTCTCCAAATCGGCGGTTGCGACCCTGGTGACCCTGACCTTCCTGAATTCCTGGAATGAATTCATGGGTCCCCTGATCTACTTAAATGATCAGAAGAAATATACACTGCAGATCGGTATCCGGTATTTCCAACAGATGTGGGGAACGGAGTATACGCTGATCATGGCGGCTACCACCATGTCGCTGATTCCTATTGTCGTAATCTATATCTTTGCACAGAAATACTTTATAGAAGGGATCGCGGCTGCAGGCGTGAAAGGGTGAGTACTGTGAAGACGTATGAATTTACGGTCTGTCCGGAAAACAGGATTGGTGAGAATGACCGCTTCTGGGCGGCCTGTGGCCTGGATTCCCTGTATCCCCTTATCGATACGGAAGGTGGTGAATTCCTGCTGAAACGCATGAAGGAACATGGAACCTGCCGCTATATGAGGAACCATCATACCCTGTCGCGGCTGAGCAAGGATGGTTTTCCTGATGCTGGCGGAAACGTATATTCAGAGGACGAAAACGGTAAACGACAGTATCATTTTGAAAAAATAAACGGGATTTTGAAACGGTATCTGGATTACGGCATTAAGCCTGTGGTGGAACTGGATTTCCTTCCAGATGAGTTGTCTGTCCGCAAGATGCGGGGTGGCGTGGAGGAGGGGGTATATGATAACCGCTCGTATCCTGCCGACTGGGGAAAATGGCAGGAACTTTTGAATGCCTTTGTCCGTAATCTGGCAGATACCTTTGGAAGAGAAGAGGTCAGAACCTGGTATTTTGAGGTGTGGAATGAGCCGGATGGCTGGCCAGTGGCTGAGTGGCCTCTGTTTCACAAGTTGTACGATGTGTTTGTGGAAGCAGTAAAGGGGGTGGATAAGCGCTTTCGAGTCGGAGGGCCAGGAGTGTTTCAACCAGATTTTTTCAGAGACTTTTTGGAACATGTGGAGAATGGGACAAATGCGGTAACAGGGAAAAAGGGAACCGAAATCGATTTTCTTTCTTACCATATCTATGGCATGAGCGGAGGCTGGCTGGAGGAATATCCACTTATTATGCCGGAGGTACAGCGATTTTGCCAGCAGGTGATGTGGATCGCCAGAATGATAGAGGGCTATCCGGGTCTTAAGGAGGTGGAATTCCATCTGAATGAATGGGGAGTATTCTCAAATTATGAGAAAAATTCCCGGGATTATCCTGTGCTGGAGCAGAGAAACAGCGAGTTTTCCGCCTGCTTTTTCATTAAACTGGCCGACTGTTTAACGAAGATCAGACAGAACTTCGGCTTCCGGGTCAACATGTTGTTATATTGGGGGTTCTGTCTGGAGGACAGCCGGGGAGAACTGTTTGCCGGAAACAGAGGGCTGTCTACAGGAGGCCATGTGATGAAGCCCATAGGAACAGCGCATGAATTACTGGCGCTGATGGGAGACGAGCTTTTGGAAGTAAGAGGAGACAAGTCGGGAGGGCCTGTGGGGTGTATGGCGGCTAAGTCACCGGAAGGTATTCAGCTTCTGCTTTATCATGTCAATGAGAGTGACCCTGAGGGAGAACTGCCGCCTGTGAATATAGAAGCGGCTGTATCGGGTATAGAGAAAACCGGTTATACGATCCGAGTTATCTGTATCGACAGGAAACATCATAATACGTATCGGAAGTGGCTGGAACTGGGGCGGCCAGATCTTTGTGATACAGCAGCGATCCGGGAACTGCAGCGTGCGGCGGAGCTTACCTGCGATGAGGTGCTTAAAATAACTGCACCTGACGGCAGACTGATCATCAGACGCAGGGTGCCGCCTCAGGGGATACAACTTCTGATGATTGAAAAGGAAGGGGAACAGGAATATGGAGTATGAAAATCCGATATTGTCCGGTTTTTATCCGGATCCCAGCGTATGCCGCGTGGGGAAAGATTTTTATATGGTCAACAGTACCTTTGAATATCTACCTGGGATCCCTGTGTTTCATAGTAGAGATTTGGTGAATTGGGAGCAGATAGGACACTGTATCACCAGGCCGTCACAGATGACGTTCCCGGGAACAAAAGCATCTAAGGGGCTGTATGCGCCGACCATCAGGTATCACGCAGGTACTTTTTATATGGTCTGCACGAATACTTCCATCGGGGAGGCAGGTAACTTTGTGGTGACATCTGACAATCCGAGAGGCCCGTGGTCTGATCCAGTCTGGTTCTCTCAAACGGGGATCGACCCATCCCTGCTTTTTGACGATGACGGCAGCGTTTATTTAACCAGCAATGGCTGGGGAGAGACGACTGGGAGAAGGGGGAATGTGGGATATATCCAGCAATCGCGGGTTGACATCCGAACAGGGGCTGTGACAGAAGGCCCCAGAGTGATATCACTGGGAACCGGGGGAAGATGCGTGGAGGGGCCACATCTTTACAAAATCAATGACTGGTACTATCTCCTGCTGGCGGAGGGAGGAACCGAGACGGGACATATGATCACGGTATTCCGTTCCCGTTCCCCGTGGGGGCCTTTCGAACCGGGGCCGGATAATCCTGTGCTGACTGCCAGAGATGAAGCGCGGCCGGTACTTACTGGCACAGGTCATGGAGATCTGTTTGAAGATGACTATGGAAACTGGTGGATCGTGTTCCTCTGCTACCGTATCTCTACTGTAAAATATCACCATCTGGGCAGAGAGACTGCGCTGCTGCCGGTGATATGGGAAAATGGATGGCCCAAAGCTGCCGGAGGGAAATGTGCGAAAGTACATGTAGCTGCTGTGGTGAATGGGAGAGACTCTGTCCGTCAGGCTGCCAGAGAGGGAGAATACTTCCTTGATGATTTCTCAGGAAAAAGTCTGAATCTCAAATGGAATTTCATTCGTGAGTTTTTTGATGGGTATGAATCCGGTGATGAAAAGGAAGGGTTGATTCTGCATGGACGGCCCGAAAATCTTTCGGATGGAGCCTGCCCCGCATTCATTGGAAGACGGCAGTGCCATATGATGATGGAATGCAGTGTGGATCTGTCGTTTCATCCGGCTCATGAATGGGAGGAAGCGGGAATCGCCGTGCTGTGCTCTGACCATGCCCACTACGACCTGGGAATCAGGAAAAGAGGAGATCGGCGATACGTGCTACTCCACCGGAGAGTGGAGGATATGGAGAGCGTGACGGAGAGGGCACTTCCTGCGGATAAAATGGTAACACTATACATCGAGGCGGACCGTGAGCAGTATACCTTCGGCTTTGTGAGCCGGGGAGAAAAGCATGTGGTGGGAACTGGCATGGTAAAGCTCCTTTCCACAGAGGTGATCTGGGGATTTACGGGGGTATACGTAGGGGTGTATGCGACCGGTAACGGGAGGGCGTGCGATACGCCGGCCGGGATCAGGAGATTTTCCTATCAGGGAACGTAAGCAGGAGGCTCCGGTGGAGGGATATGCTTTCATGTCCAGCCGCCGGAGTCCGTATGAGTGCCCTGCTGTCTGCGGCAGGGTGTGACTGTGGTTTGTCTCTGGCTTTTAGGAAAAACCTGGGATCACTGATTCAAAAGCTTCCCCCTTCCTTCTAAGATCTCGGCCATGAACTGTGCGCCGAGATGAAAGGCATACTGAAACCTGTCAAAGTTCATCATGTTGTCTATCTTGTCGTCTGCTTCAAAGTATGCTTCCAACAGGTCCTTTTGTTCGTCTGTCATGCTGTCTGTCAGCAGTTCCATGTGTTTGTTCCTGATTTGCGCAGTGTTTACAAACGGTGAATCCTTCTCATGTACTCTGGCAGGCTGATCATATAACAATTCCAGGATATTCTCCATAACTGCTCCGTCCTTTCTATAAAATCAGAACGTATGTTCTATAAATATAATACCACAATGAGAAGTAATAATCAACTAAAATATGGTTTAAATTTGGATTGCTGTTCATTATGTGACCTTAAATCAGATTGGTATGGCTGCATCGCTACAGCACAGGAAGGATATTGGAGCTGCGGTGCATTAAATGAATAGACAGGACTGTGGAAAGGAGTGAATCTGACCATTTTTTGAATTGTCAGACTCACTCCTTTTTCGTATCTATTAACTCTCCTAAATATGTAGTGTCCTCTTTTTAGGGAAATGATTATTCCCTATCTGAGGTGAACGGCGGCGCAGCGTATGGAAGTACGGTGCGCCGCCGCTTTTTAATAGCTTTTCTCTTATTTCATCCGCTTCTCCAACACCGTAATCCCCTGATACAAAATTGCCGAAACAATACAAAGAATAACGATCGACATGACGACCAAATCCATCTTGAAGACCTGGCTGCCATAAATGATCAAATATCCAAGTCCCTTATTTGCCGCCAAAAATTCGCCGATTATAACGCCGACGAGGCAGAGTCCGATGTTTACCTTCATATTGCTGATAATCAGAGGCACGGAGCCGGGCAGCAGGACCTTAGTGAGTACATCTTTTTTTGTTCCGCCGAGGGAATAGATGAGCTTGATCTTATCCGGATCTGTCTGCATGAAGCCGGTGTGAAGCGTCATGATACAACCAAAGACGGCCACAGAGATAGCGGCCACGATAATAGTCTTTATGTTGTTGCCCAGCCATACGATCAGGATTGGGGCCAATGCCGATTTCGGAAGGCTGTTGAGCATGACGAGATAAGGCTCTAAAACCTCGGATACACTGCGGCTGGACCATAACAGAATCGCGGTCGCAAGACCGACCACGACGACGAGAGCAAAGCTTACCAGTGTTTCCATAACTGTGACGCCGGTATGGAGAAAGATTGTGCCATCCTTCACCATGCTTATAAAACAAATGGTCATTCTGGAGGGAGAACTGAAGATGAAGTCATTGATAATGCCGAGTCTTGCGCACAGTTCCCACAGAGCGAGAAGGAGCACCAGCAGCATGATGCGCAGAATCCGGACATTTCGGCGGTGTAGCATTTCTTTGGCGATGAATTCCTGTTGTGCCAGAGTTGGATGTGTCTCAATCATGGGTCTGCAGCTCCTTCCATACCTGATTAAAATAAGTGGAGAATTCCGGAGTATTCCGGCGTTCCAACGGCCTTACATAGCCCTCTCCAAAGGAAACAGGGACGATGCCCTTCATTCTTCCCGGCCTGCTTGTCAGAATGATGACCCTGTCGGCGACACTGATGGCCTCCGATAAGTCATGAGTGATCAGAATGGCTGTCTTATGGGTACTTTTTATGATCGAACTGATATCATCGCAGACGGCCAGTCTCGTCTGGTAATCCAGAGCGGAAAATGGTTCGTCTAATAAAAGAAGGTCCGGTTCCAGGGCCAGTGTACGGACGAGAGCCGCACGCTGCCTCATACCTCCGGACAGCTCAGACGGACGGGCGTTTTTAAAGGCCTCAAGTCCGTAAGTATTTAACATCTCATGTAATTTCTTTTTGGAACTGTCGTTCAGTTTCTTCTGAATTTCCAGCCCTAATTCGGCGTTGCTTAAAATGGTACGCCATTCGAATAAATGGTCCCGCTGCAGCATATATCCGATGCCCGCACCGGAATTTGTACGCGGGACTCCGTCAATGATAATTTCTCCTTCATCCGGTTCGATAAGACCGGATAACATGGACAGCAGGGTGGATTTACCACAGCCGGATGGCCCGACGATGGCAATGAATTCCCCGTTATCTACCGTAAATGATATATTGGAAAGGGCCAGAGTCTCACCCTCGAGGGAATGATAGGAGTAGCTGACCCCACAAACTTCCAGTTTTGGCTTCATGGGTCCTCCTTGTATAACAGATTTATCTGATATAGTGTTATGATATGTACAAAGTCCGGGAAGTTGCAAGTACGGAACAGAAGTTTGGAAGCGGGGCCAAAAAGGATCAGAGCAAAAAAGATGAAATAGATAATTTGAAATAATAAGCAAATAACACTAAAAAAGATATAAAAAACTTAAAAAAAGTGAAAAACATCAAAACAAATAAAATGAAAACGCCTATATTGGTTTTAAAATATAATTATAGGTACTACTGAAACAACAAAATAATTGTTCAAAATATACAAAAATACACTTGAAATATTAGGAAAATAGGCAATATCAATTTCATATCCTCTTCTTTATAATAATTATAAAAAATAATTAATTAAAATGAAAAAGAAAAAGGGGGGGGATGCCTTGTTTAAAAGAAGAACATGCCTGGCAGTCTTTGCCGCAGTGGTTATGATATTTATTTTAGCAAAGCAGTTAAACGAAGAAAAGGCACCGCTTACCATAAATGGCGATCCGGTATCCGAAGAGGAGCTGGCTTTCCATGACGGCAGTCTGGAGCGCACAGTGCGGTCCAGGGAAATATGGAACTGGGCGGCAGAAGGAGGTATGGCTGATGAGTTTTCCTATGATGATTTGATACAGTCATTGGAAAATGAAAATAGAGAGAGAAAGAAGCTTCAGTCTGAAGGTGGGGTCCTGTATGGTCCGGTTGAATATACGCCGCTTCAGTATTACCGCAGACTTACGGGGGAGCGGGAACGGATGCTGCGCACCCGCATTCTGGAGGAAACGGATTCATCTGAGCTGATCCGCTATTACGAAACTCATCAGGAAAATTATATGGACGTGGACACGATCGAAGCAAAATATACCATTCGGCAGGAGGGACGCACCATATACGAAGGAAATGTGATTCTGGAGGCAGAGAGTATGCGTGGGCTATCGGAATCGGATGAAGAACTGGCAGAACATCTGCTGCAGTTGGAGGAAGGAGGACAGTATCGCTGGACTGGAAAAAATGGGGAAGACAAGCTGTTACATTGTGTCAGGAGAGAAAAGGGAAGAGTCATTCCATTTGAGGAAGTGGCAGGAGCGGTTGCGGATCAGTACGCCGCGGAACGGTTTGAACAGGAATTGACAAAGCGGATTGCGGACTGCAAAGTCAGTGACCGGAGGCAAAAATGAATAGCAGGAGGATGGATATGAGGTATACAGGGAGAAGAGTTTGCTGCGCACTGCTCAGTGCAGTGCTGATCACCGGGGGACTGCCGGGCGGTACAGGCGCCGCTGGATTTCCAGGGCGCATGACAGCCAGGGCGGCAGTTGTAACAGAGAGTCTTAAGGACGGAAAAGCCACTTCGTCGGAAGCGGGAAAAGCCACTCCGTCAGAAGCGGGAGAAGCTACTCCGTCAGAGGCAGAGAAGGCCACCCCGTCAACAGCCATGAGGGCGGAGGCCATGACGCTTTCCCGAATTTTGATGGAAGAGACGTTTGACAACGGTGATGGCTGGAACGTCAATAACACGGCCGTGGTAACTTTCACCGGAGGGCAGGGCGTGATAAAGGGTGGCGGGCCCAATAACCGTATGGGGTCGAAAATGAAGATCCCGGCGAACGATTTTCTGTTGGAAGCGGATTTGATGATTGGAGGCGGAAATACGAACTGCAATGCGAAATTCGGATTTAAGGCGGCGGAAGGCTATGACGGGGACCGGCTGCAGCTGCGTTTTGATTTCCCGAGGAACCTGGTGTACCTGGAGAATAATGGAGGAACCGTATATAATTCTGTTCATTTTCCGGCCTTAAGTCAGGGGGAGTACCAGCTCGCCATAAAAGTAAGCGGAGGGAAGATTACCGCATACCTGGACGGTGAGGAAATCATTACAGCGGAAAATGATGAAATTGCGGAAATGGAGCAGGGCTATATCGTAATCGCGGGCCAGTATCCGGCCCAGGATTTCGCTGTGGACAATCTCGTGGTTTCCACAGATGAAGCGCCGCAGGGAGAAGAGTATACCGTCACTCTAAAAACAGTGACCGACGGAGTGGATGACCTGGCTGGAACAACCCTCGGCGGAACGCTGACAGCGGACCGGCAGACCGGCTACTCAGGGGATACGATCACACTGCAGGCAAAAGCGAAACACGGGTATGTATTTGATCATTACGCATCCTGGGGACAGGATGGGACACCGACGGACGGGCTGATGCCCATCATTAACCACAAGTTCCAGTTAAATGAAAAGTTTGGAAATGTGACGGTTGCTGCCTATTTTAAGACACGGGAGCCGGGAAAAGACGAGATTTTCTTCGATGACTTCGGAGCGGCGCTGAATGAAGACGGGCAGTATGGTTTCATCAAAGACGCAGATCGCGCAAAAATTACAGATGAGGAACTGATTCTGGATGCTCAGGCTGGAGAAGCCAACTGCGTTCTGGTGGATCCAGGTGTGTTCGATCAGCTGGCGAAAGGCGACGGCTACCGGATTTCCGTGGATGTACGCAGGGCCGGAGCCAACAACGGAACTCTCCAGATCGCCTTTGCAGGAAATGGAAAAGCGTTTGATGAACGTTATGTATTGGCGGTAAATTCCCAGGGAAGCGCCATGTTCCGAAGGTTTCAGGACGGTAAGAACGATGAATTGAAGAAATGTGCATTTCAGCTGACCAGTGCATTTTCCCATGTGGAGATCGAGGTAAATGACGGGAAAGCCGTACTTCTAATTGACGGAACAGAAAAAATGGTGTTGGAAGATAACAGTGGCGAATGGTCAGGCATGGCTCCCGGAGCGGGACTGTTTAATATGAGCGCCGGAGCACCGGTGATCTTTGACAACCTTATGATTGAACGGATTCTTCAGAAAAAAGATGTGGAAGTGGTTTCCATTTACCAGGGTGAGGTGGATTCTGCATATAGAACAGGAGCGGCATCTGCAAATGTGAGTGAAGCCTCGGAGGGAGAGCAGATTACGCTGTCTTCTGTGGCCAAGGCGGGGTATCGTCTGAAGGAGTATCAGGCAGAGGGGGCCCCGGATGTCGTGGTGATTGGTGATACGCTTACCGTGCCGGCCGGGGATTACCAGACTCTGAGAATTATGGCGGTGTTTGAAGAAGATACGATAAGGAATCCGCAGACCTTCTATATTGATTCAGAAACGGGAGATGATACCGCTGCAGGAACTTCTGAAGCGGAAGCATGGAAAACTCTTGGAAAAATGAAACAGTACGGCACCTTTGTTCCCGGTGACCAGGTCCTTTTAAAACGCGGCAGCGTGTTCCGGGAGCAGCAGCTGGTATTTAACGGCATGGGCAGCGAAGCGGCGCCGATTATAATTGGCGCTTATGGTGAGGGAGAGCTGCCGCGCCTTGACGGAGGAGGAGCGGTGGAAAATGTAATCTCTCTGTTTAATCAGGAGTACATAACCATATCTGATTTGGAAATTACCAACCTCTCTGCCGGATATCAGACTGATTTCGGGCTAAACAACAGCAATAACCGGTCAAAGGCTCTGAGGGCTGTAAACGTGTCCATCAAGGATTTCGGAACGGCGTCCGGTATATCGATTACGGACTGCTACATTCACGATATCAACGGCAATATTAACCTTAAATGGAACGGAGGTATTTTCTTCGATGTACAGGCGGATATCCGGGGCGGAAAGCTGACCGGAGTTCCGAGCAGATACGACGATGTGCTGATCGCCGGCTGTACCTTTGAACGTGTGGACAGATCGGGAATCAAGCTTGTCAGCTCTTCCTGGTGTAACCAGTGGGAGAAGAATTCTCCGGGAGTTCCGGTGAACTGGTATCCTTCCACCAATGTGGTGGTGAGAAACAATTATATGGAAAAGATCGGCGGCGACGGAATTACAGTGCGGGATACCGATGGGGCCCTGATTGAACACAATCTGGTGCGCGACTGCCGTTACCAGAACACGGGCTATAATGTAGGAATCTGGCCATTTGAGGCGGCTAATACGGTGATTCAGTATAATGAAGCCTATGATACGCACAGTGTACAGGACGGCCAGGGGCTGGACTGCGATCACGCCTCCTCCAATTCCGTCATGCAGTACAATTACAGCCATAATAATGAAGGCGGCTTTATGCTGATCATGGGAGGTTATCCCCACACGGGGGCTACAATTCGTTACAATATCAGCCAGAATGACAGGGACAAGGCCTTCGAGTTTGCCCAGGGATGTCCGAATGGAACGATGATCTACCAGAACACCATTTACTCGGACCGCACCATACCTAAAGGTGTTTTCTATCTGTCCAACACAGGCGCCGGTTTGGGCGTGAATGAAATCTATGCGTTCAACAATGTCTTCCAATATCCGGAGGGACAGGTATTCTATGGAGAAAGCGGAGATACGGCGAAACTGAAAGACCATTTAAAACTGTATAACAACGCTTATATCGGAGGAATGGAGGCACCGGCCGGAGATTCGAAGGCAATAAAAGCCGATGCGGCCGGGCTGAAGGCCCCGGGCACTGCGCCGGAAATCAATCAAACGCAGCAGCCTGTGACCGGAAGTTCAGGCAAACTGGACGGCTATCAGCTGACCGAAGGTTCTATGCTGATTGACGCCGGTGTGACGATGGAAGAGGCGCTGATGTATTTCGGAGGCGGAGAACCGGTAGACGGAAGAGAGTATTCTCCGAGGGAACTTTACGAGGAAGCCAAGAGCGGCAGAAGTATTGACTATGTGGTGGGGACGAATTTCCCGAAGATAGACGGTGTGGAATATAACAGGGATTTCTTTGGAAATGAGAACCTTGCCGGGCAGCGGCCGGATATCGGAGCGATGGAGTTCGGCGGAAAGACGCCGGGGAATCCGGATAACCCGGACAACCCGGATAATCCAAGCAACCCGGATAATCCAGATAACCCGGACAATCCAGATAACCCGGATAACCCAGATAACCCGGATAATCCAAGTAACCCGGATAACCCAGATAACCCAGGCAACCCGGATAATCCAAGCAACCCGGACAGTCCAGATAACCCGGACAACCCAAGCAACCCAGATAATCCAGGCAACCCAGACACCCCGGACAACCCAAGCACCCCAGCCCCTCCCTCCTCTGACAACGATTCCACCACCACCTCAGAGACCGGGAAAAATTCATCAAATTCCATTCCGGAATCGACAGGAAGCTGGACAAAATCGGAGCGCGGATGGAGCTTCTGTCACCCGGATGGAACGCTTTACCAGTCGGAGTGGATTTACAAAGGAAAGCAGTGGTACTGGATCGGTGAAAATGGAATGATGGCGGAAGACTGGAAGTATATCGGCGGCTCATGGTACTATTTCATGCCCCAGTCCGGGGCCCTGGCAACCGGCTGGATCAAGGCTGGAGAGCAATGGTACTATCTGGATGAAGACGGCCGCATGCTGGCAGACACGGTAACACCGGATGGATACCGTTTGGACAATACAGGAGCCTGGATCACAGAAAGCAGGTAACAGAATAGCAAAACCAGAATAGCAAAACCAAAATAGCAAAATCAATCCCCCAATCCCCGCGTAACGTTACCCGTCCCGCGGGGATTCCTGACAGATTTTATACTGCTTTCTTAAGAATGCTTAAGGATACGTCCGGGTGATGGAAAATAAAAGACAGCCGGGTTATAATTACCTCGGAGGTGCCGTGATGAAGAAAATACTATTTGCAGACGACGATCCTGAGATAAGAGAGGTTGTAAGAATATTACTGACGAGAGAGGGCTATGAGGTAGTGGAGGCCGTCAATGGAATTGAGGCGGTTGAAAAGGCGGATCACACGATTGATTTAATCATTCTGGACGTGATGATGCCGGGATGCTCCGGTGTGGAGGCGTGCGGGGAGATCAGAAAGAAATCATCGGCCCCCATCCTGTTTCTGACGGCCAAATCCAAGGAACGGGATAAGGAAGAGGGATTTGCGGCGGGAGGAGACGACTATCTGGTGAAGCCATTTTCCAGTGTGGAGTTAAAGGCCAGAGTCAATGCCATGCTGCGCCGCTACTGTGTATATAAAGGAAAGAAGGGAACGGAGAGAGAGGTGATCAGCCTGCCGGGGCTGGAAATCTTCGCGGATACGGAGGAGGTCAACAAGAACGGGGAACGGGTTCTGCTGACCGATATCGAGTACCGAATCCTGCTCCTTCTGGCAGAGAACCGTAAGAAGACGTATACCACACAGGACATTTATGAGGCGGTCTGGAATGAGCCGTTTCTATTTTCGTCGAACAACACCGTGATGGTCCATATCCGGAATCTGAGAAAAAAGCTGGAGGATGATCCCCAGAATCCGCGCTGCATTCGGAATGTGTGGGGAAAGGGGTACCGCATTGATTAAACGGCCCGGCAGAAAACAGAAAATATCATGGAAAAACAGACTTTGGGCGGAGCTAATGGCCTCGGTGGCCATCGCCATGGCGGCGGCATTTCTTCTCTATATGGGAATACATACGACCGCCTATGACTGGATTGACAGGACGCAGAATACTCAGGAAGCCTATGTGCAGCAGAAGGTGCGGACAGAGGAAGCGCTGCAGCAGTATATCAAGGATAAGAACATCGCTCTCTCCGATTTGAGTCCTTTGGACGAGTGGGTCGAAAGGGAGGCGTATGTGGCGATGGTCATTTACCGTTTCGGGCGTGTAATCTATTCCTCGTATCCCTTCGATGTGGAAAATGTGATCACTTCGGAAGAGGATACGGCTGAGACGGAGGTCATGCCGGTGTCGGACGACAGCGCGTATACCTTTACCTTTGCAGACGGAACGGCGTCTGTGCTTTTGATGCCGTTCTATGAATACCGGTATTACCAGTGGGCGGACCGGATCTCTGTGATCTGTGGATTCCTGCTCTTTATTACCGTATTTCTGCATCTGATACAGAAAAAGACTTCCTACATCGAACTCCTGAAGAAGGAGCTTCAGATTCTGGAGGGCGGCCAGATGGAGTACGCTGTCTCCGTCAGGGGAAGCGACGAGCTGGGGGAACTGGCAGAAGGGATCAACCGGATGCGGATTTCCATCCTGGAGCGGGAGCAGAAGGAGGCGGAGGCCAGACAGGCCAATCAGGAACTGGTGACTGCCATGTCTCATGACCTGCGCTCCCCTCTCACGTCTCTGCTGGGATATCTGGAGCTGCTGGATGAGGAGGAGACGGAGGACGCCGCCCAGCAGAAGCATTTCATTGCTACCAGCCGGAAGAAGGCCATGCAGATCAAGGAGATGTCAGACCGTCTGTTTGAATATTTTCTTGTGTACGGCAGGGAGGAAAAACCGGCCATGGAGCCGGTGGACGGGTCGGCACTGTTCCAGCAGACGGTGGGAGAGAGCGCATTTGCACTGGAGGGCCGGGGATTCACGGTGGATTTTCAAATGGAGGAGATGGATGGGGTCTACTACGTTTCCGTGGATTTATTCCGCAGGGTAGTGGACAACCTCTTTTCCAACTTGACGAAGTACGCTGCCAGGGAATACCCTGTTACGATTGCCTGTGTGCAGACAAAGGAAGGTGCCCGGCTTGCGATCCACAACCGGAAAAGGACGGATGGCGCCCTGGTGGAGAGTTCAGGAATCGGCCTTAAGACGTGCAGAAAGATTATGAAGGAGCACGAAGGCTCCTTCGATACAACAGAAGACGAAGACGGGTTTACCGCGACGCTGTTTTTACCAAAAGCTTAGCGCCGAGGAAAGAAAAAACGCCGGCTGAAATGGCTGAAAAGTCATTTCGGCCGGTGCTTTTTTAATTCTGAAGAAAACTGAATAAGAGGCTCAGATTATGGAAAAACGCTGTCTTACACGTTATAATGCAGATGAATTTATTCTGAGAAATGAGGGATTACAATTGATGAACAGACGATTATTTGCAGCTTCGACGGCAGCCTGTATCGTGGTTACAGCGGTATATCCGATGACCTCCCTGGCTGCCGTTAATATGGATTTGAAAAAGAAAGTAGTCGGCATGGCCGGGATCATGAACGTGACTAACACGGAAAAAAATGTTACCAGGGCAGAATATGCAAAGATGGTGGTGCTGGCCTCCCCCTACGGCAGCTCGGTGCCGCCGGAAGGCAGCAGCTCCGTCTTCGCGGATGTCGGAAAGGATCACGCCTACGCCTCCTATATCAAAACGGCGGTGGAAAAAGGCTATATGACGGGCTATCTGGGAGGCGTGTTTAAACCGGACCAGAACGTCACACTTCAGGACGCGGTCAGAGGCATTCTGGCACTGCTGGGGTACAAGGATGAAGATTTTGCTGGCAGCCAGGCTGGAGGAAGGATCTCCCAGTACCGCTTTTTGAAGCTTGACGAGAACGTGAACCGGGAAGCGGCAGAGCTGCTGGCGAGAGGGGACTGTATCAACCTGTTTTATAATCTGTTAAAGACAAAGCCGAAAGACGGCGGCGATATCTACGGCAAACTGTTCGGATGCGAGCTGACCTCCGATGGAGAGATCAATCCTTTAAAGATGGCGGACAACGGTTTGAAGGGCCCCAAACTGGTTCGCAGTAAGAGAAGCTTATCCAGCTATATTCCATTTAAGCTGGATAAGGCCAATGTGTTTATCAACGGCGAGTCCTCCACGGTCTCGGCACTGAAAGACGCAGTGGAGAGCGGCGGCGCGGTGCTGCTTTACTATCACCCGGGATCAAAGAGCATCTGGGCCTACACGGAGGATTCGTCGGACAGCAGGCGCGGAATCGTCCGGGGAACGGTCTCCAACATCTATTATACCTCCGTGGACGTGATGTCACCCAGCGCCGTGATGCTGGAGGAAAGCGGGGAGCAGTACCTGCTTACCAGTTCGGAGATGCAGTTTGCGTTCTCCATGTACGGGAACGTCCGGGTCGGGGATACGGTCACGCTGGTCTATGAAAAGACTGTGAAAGAGGACGGAACAGAAACGTACACGGTATTGGATTATTTAGAAGACTGACAGGAGAACGGCCATGAAAAACAGGAAAAAGAAGAAAACGGTAATCATTGTGGCAGCGGCGTTTGCGCTTTTGGCAGCGGCGGGAACCGCGGCCTTAAGGAATCATGGGCGGAGCGCCGGGGCGGGTAAGGGGACCGAGGCGATGACCGCGCCGGTGGCGCGGCAGGACATCAGCTCCAGACTCTCCTCCTCGGGAGTGCTGAAGCCGAGGAATTCCTATCAGGTATCCTCGCTGGTGGAGGGCGAGATCACCAGCGCCGATTTCGAGGTGGGGGATCAGGTGGAAAAGGGCCAGGTGCTTTACCGGATCGATGTGAGCAACATGGAAGAGGAGATGAAGTCCGCGCAGAACTCCGTGGAAAGAGCGGCGAGGAATCTGGAAGACGCCCAGAAGGACTATTCCAGAGCCCAGGGCCGGTTTAACGACGGTGTTTTCCGCTCCGGAGACAGCGGATATATCAAAAAGATCTACATAAAAGCAGGCGAGACGGTGACCAGCGGAACGAAGATTGCGGATATTGAGGACGATTCCGTTATGCGGCTGAAGGTTCCCTTCCTTTCCGCGGAAGCGGCGGCCATCGGAGCGGGAAGTGCGGCCCTTGCCACTCTGTCTTCCACAGGAGAACAGATACCAGGAACCGTGACCGCAGTCAGCGCAAAGGATGAGACGCTGACAGGCGGCCGGATTGTGCGCTATGTGACCATTGAGGCGGCCAATCCGGGCGGTTTAACCACGGAACAGTCGGCGACCGCGACGGTGGGCGATTACAGCAGCAGCCTGGAAGGAACCTTCAGCCCGGTAGTCGAGACGATACTGAGTGCGGATTTGCCGGACAGCGTGACTGTGGAACAGCTTCTCGTCTCAGAGGGCGATTACGCGGCAAAGGGGACTCCCATCTTCCGTTTCGACCGGGAATCGGCGGATAAGCTGATGAGAGGCTTCCGGGAGAAGCTGGACAGCGCGAAGGATGCCATGGATTCCGCCAATAATAAGATCCAGAGCACGAAGAACAGCATGAATAACTACACCATCACGGCGCCCATATCGGGAACCGTCATCCGCAAGAACATGAAGGCCGGTGACAAGATCACCAGCAAGACAAGCGGCGACGGGGCGATGGCGGTGATTTACGACCTCTCCTCCATCACATTTTCCATGTCCATCGACGAGCTGGATGTATCGAAGGTGAAGGCGGGACAGACGGTGGAAATCACGGCGGAGGCGGCCGGCGATGCGGCCTTCCAGGGGATTGTGGAAAATGTGAGCCTGGAAAGCACCAATAACAACGGAATTACCACGTACCCCGTCTCCGTAACGGTGAAGGACCCGAAGGGACTTCTGCCGGGAATGAACGTCAACGGAAAGATCCTTCTGGAGGAATCTAAGAATGCGCTTGTCATCCCGGCCGCCAGCCTGATGAGGGGAAATGTGGTCTATGTAAAGGACCCCTCGGTGAAGGAGGCGAAGGGGGAGGTGCCCGCCGGATTCAGAGAGGTGACGGTGGAAACGGGAATCATGAACGACGAGCAGGTGGAGGTCACATCGGGCCTTTCAGAGGGGGATGAGGTCTACCTGGTTCAGGGCTTCGACAGTGCTCCAGGCAGCGAGAGTATGGGAGAAGAAATGGCGATTGATCTATAACACAACACTCAATAACAGGAAAGGAGGAGCGGCTATGGGCCCTTTGATTGATTTGCAGGATATCTATAAAATATACGAAATGGGGGATGAGGAGGTGCGGGCCAACGACGGCATTTCCCTCTCGATCGAAAAGGGAGAGATGACAGCCATTGTGGGAAAGTCGGGAAGCGGAAAATCCACGCTGATGAACATTATCGGAGCGCTGGATGTGCCCACCAGCGGGACGTACCATCTGGAAGGCGAGAACGTGGGGGAGATGACAGACAACCAGCTGGCAGATATCCGCAACCGCCTGATCGGCTTCATCTTTCAGCAGTACAATCTGCTGACGCGCAGCACGCTTCTGGAAAATGTGGAGCTGCCGCTCATCTACGCCGGAATTGACGGAGAAGAGCGGAGGGAGCGCGCCATGGCGTCACTGAAACGGGTGGGGCTGGCGGATAAGTATAAGAATCTGCCGGGCCAGCTGTCCGGAGGCCAGCAGCAGCGTGTCTCTATCGCCAGGGCGCTGGCGGGGAATCCCTCCCTGATCCTGGCCGATGAGCCGACCGGAGCCCTGGATTCCAGAACGAGCCGGGAAGTTCTGGACTTTTTAAAGCAGCTGAACGAAGAAGGAAATACCATCGTGATGATCACCCACGACAACTCCATTGCCCTGGAGGCAAAGCGGGTGATCCGGATTCACGACGGCAGGATTAATTTTGACGGGGATGTGAACGACTATGCGGCAGTCATTTAAGATGGCAATCAAAAATATTCTGAGCAACAAGATGCGTTCCTTCCTGACCATGCTGGGAATCATCATCGGGGTTGCTTCGGTCATCATTCTGGTGGGGCTGGTGGAAGGGCAGATGAACTACATCAGAGCCAGCTTCTCAGACATGGGGACCAATCAGCTGCAGGTACAGCTGACCAATACACCCACCAGGTCGGTCTCCCCCCAGGACTTATATGCGTTTTACGATAAAAACAGGGCATATTATAAGGAAATATCTCCGCAGGTCCCTGTGAAGGCGACGATCAAGCATAAGACTGATAAGCTGACCAAAACCAGGATTTCCGGCGTCAGCGAGCAGTTTTACGGCATTGACGCGAAAAAGCTGGAGGCGGGTCGGTATATTCAGTATTCGGATATCGCGTCGAGACAGCCTGTCTGTGTGCTGGGGTATTTCACTGCCACGCGCCTGTTTGGAAGCGCTGAGGCGGCGGTGGGGGAGAGCGTACGGTTTGACGGAAATGTGGTCAAGGTGGTGGGCGTGCTGCAGCGCCGGGACAAAGACGAGCTAAAGCAGGGCGGTCCGGATGACCGCGCCCTTCTGCCATATACCACGGCACTCTTGATGAATCAGAATGCCGATGTCTCCGAGTATATCATAACGGTGGATAAGGTGGAGGAGATTGCAGCAGCCAGAATCCTTCTGACCGTATTTCTTCAGGGGCGGTATAAATCGCCGGACTATTTCTATATCAGTTCCATGAGCGAGATGTTAAAGTCCATGGAGTCCACCATGTCCATGATGTCCGCCGCACTCGGAGGAATCGCGGGGATTTCCCTTCTGGTGGCCGGCGTCGGCGTGATGAACATCATGCTGGTATCGGTGACGGAGCGGACACGGGAAATCGGGATCAGAAAGTCCCTGGGAGCGAAAAAATCCGTCATTCTTCAGCAGTTTGTCATTGAGGCGGCGGTTACCAGCTCCATCGGAGGACTGGTGGGCATCGCACTGGGATGTGTGATCACTCCGGCCGCGGGGAGTCTGATGCATATGAAGGCGGCCGCCACACTTCCGGCTGTTCTCGTTTCCTTTGGAGTTTCCGCGGCGATCGGCCTGGTCTTCGGGTATATGCCGGCGAGGCGGGCAGCAGGTTTAAATCCCATCGATGCGCTTCGAAGTGAATAGATAAGCAGGAAATGTTGCACACAGCGGACTGGAAATGGGGTGAAAATGGCGTAAATACGACGGTTTTACGGGGAAAGTTTAAAAAGACCTTGCAATGGCTGGAAAACAGTGCTATAATCGTAGCGATAACATGATAGATGACTGATAAAGAGTGGGCGAGAGTCCACTCTTTCAATTTTGTGCAGAAAGGTGGGAAGAACATGACAAAAAAAGAGACCTATGAAAAGAAGACGGAAGACTACCTGCTTCCATTGATGGAAGAATATCATTTTGAACTGGTTGATGTGGAATATGTAAAAGAGGCGGGAAACTGGTATCTGCGTGCTTATATAGATAAAGAAGGCGGAATTACGGTTGATGACTGTGAGGTTGTCAGCAGAAGGCTGGGAGAATGGCTGGACGAGAAGGATTTTATCGAGGACAGCTATATTCTGGAAGTGAGTTCACCGGGGCTGGGAAGGCCGCTTAAGAAAGATAAGGACTTCGACAGAAGCATCGGAGAAGATGTGGATATTAAATTGTACAAACCGATGAATAAACAGAAGGATTATACGGGTACTTTAAAAGCATATGATAAAAATACCGTGACTGTCACGGTGGAAGACGGGACCGAGCTTGTATTTAACCGCCCGGAGATCGCATTAATCCGGCTGGCATTTGATTTCTAAACAGTATGATGGATGAGAGTAGGAGGATAAAAAAATGAATAAGGAACTGTTAGAAGCACTGAATATTCTGGAAAAAGAGAATAATATCAGCAAAGATACCCTGCTGGAGGCGATCGAGAATTCTCTTCTTACGGCGTGCAAGAACCACTTTGGCAAGGCAGACAATGTCAAGGTGAGCATGAACCGCGATACATGCGACTTTTCCGTTTACGCGGAGAAGGAAGTGGTGGAGGAAGTGGAAGACCCGCTGCTTCAGATCAGCCTCGCGGAAGCCAAGATGACGGATCCGAAATATGACGTGGGAGATATCGTACAGTGTCCGATCGATTCCAAGAAGTTTGGACGTATTGCCACACAGAATGCGAAGAATGTGATCCTCCAGAAGATCCGTGAGGAAGGAAGAAAAGCCCTGTATAACGACTGGTACTGCCAGGAGAAGGAAGTGGTTACCGGTATTGTACAGAGATATTTAGGGAAGAATGTCAGCATTAACTTAGGTAAGGTCGATGCCATTTTAAATGAGGCGGAGATGGTGAAGGGCGAGGTATTCAAGGCCACGGAGAGAATCAAGGTGTACGTTCTGGAGGTAAAGGATACTCCGAAGGGACCGAGGATTTCCGTATCGAGAACCCATCCGGATCTGGTAAAACGCTTATTTGAATCAGAAGTGGCAGAGGTAAAAGACGGAACGGTAGAGATGAAAGCCATTGCCAGAGAGGCAGGCTCCAGAACAAAGATCGCCGTTAAATCCAACGACCAGAATGTGGATCCGGTAGGCGCATGTGTCGGCTTAAACGGCGCGAGGGTGAATGCCATCGTGAATGAGCTTCGCGGCGAAAAGATCGACATCATCAACTGGGACGACAACCCGGCATACTTAATTGAGAATGCATTAAGCCCGGCAAAGGTTATCTGCGTGGTGGCTGACGAGGATTCAAAGGAAGCTCAGGTTATCGTACCGGATTACCAGCTTTCCCTGGCAATCGGTAAAGAAGGCCAGAACGCGAGACTGGCAGCAAGGCTGACAGGATATAAGATTGATATCAAGAGTGAGACACAGGCCAGAGAGATGGGATTATTCGAAGAACTGGGTCTGGATTATCAGGAAGACGGAGGTTACGAGGATTACGAAAGCGATTATCAGGAAGATGGAGACACAGAATACCAGGAGGATTACCAGGAAGACGATCAGGAAGATTACCAGGACGGCGGCTTAGAGGAAGACAGCTTAGAGGAAGACAGCCAGGAAAAATAAAACGGGAAGTGATTGAAACGTGAGTACAAAGAAGATACCGCTCAGACAGTGTATCGGCTGTGGTGAGATGAAAAGTAAAAAAGAGATGATTCGTGTGCTTAAGACGGCGGAGGACGAGATTGTGCTGGATGCGACCGGACGGAAGAACGGGCGCGGCGCATATCTGTGTCCCTCCATGGACTGTTTTAAGAAAGCAGTTAAGAACAAGGGTCTGGAACGCTCCTTTAAGACGGCGATTCCAAAGGAAGTATACGAAACGTTGGAAAAGGAGATGGAGCAGCTTGGATGACAGACAGAAAGTTCTTAATCTGATTGGTCTGGCTACAAAGGCCGGGAAGACTGCAAGCGGAGAATTTATGACGGAGAAATCCGTGAAGAGTGGAAAGGCATTCCTGGTGATCGTGTCGGAGGAAGCATCTGACAACACCAGAAAAATGTTCACCAATATGTGTACTTACTATGAAGTTCCAATCTACTTTTTCGGTAAAAAGAGCGAGATCGGTCATGCAATGGGAAAGGAAATGAGAGCTTCCCTTGTCATTCTGGACGCGGGGTTCGCAAAAGCAGTCGTGAAACTATTGAATACAAATGGAGGTAGTAAGTATGAGAGTATATGATCTGGCAAAAGAACTGGGAAAAGACAGCAGTAAAGAGATACTGGATATCCTGGAAAAGCACGATATAAATTTAAAGAGTTCATCCAATATATCGGATGACCAGGCGTCTATCGTGAGAAAAGCGATGGGCGGAGCTGGAAAAAGCAGCGAAGGAAGGCAGAACGCACCGGCGTCCGAGAAGCCGGCGGGTGATGACTCAGCCAGAACTGATGCAGGCGCGGGTGAGCCGCACAAGAAGAAAATAGCAGCAGTTTTCCGTCCGCAGAACGCACAGATGAAGCCGCAGCGTCAGCAGGGCCAGGGAAACCGCGATGGAAGACCGCAGGGCCAGGGCTATCAGGGAAACCGCGACGGAAGACCACAGGGCCAGGGCTATCAGGGAAACCGCGACGGAAGACCGCAGGGCCAGGGCTATCAGGGAAACCGTGACGGAAGACCGCAGAATCAGGGCGGCAGCTATGAGCAGAGAACCGCTGGAAACAACACGGTATCCGGTCAGAGTGTCCAGCCGCGTGAAGCAGCAGATAACACAGTAAATACGCAGCAGGCACCGCAGAGCCAGACAGCGCCGGTTCAGCCGACTCAGACTCAGCCGACTCAGGCTCCGCAGACACAGGCACCCGCAGGCCAGTCACCGCAGGCGCAGCCGCAGCAGACCGACGCGCGTTCCGACCAGAATTCATCTGCAAGACCGCAGGGCCAGGGCTACCAGGGAAACCGCGACGGAAGACCGCAGGGCCAGGGCTACCAGGGAAACCGTGACGGGAGACCGCAGGGCCAGGGCTACCAGGGAAACCGTGACGGAAGACCGCAGGGTCAGGGCTACCAGGGAAACCGTGACGGAAGACCGCAGGGCCAGGGAGGCTACCAGGGAAACCGTGATGGAAGACCGCAGGGCCAGGGAGGCTACCAGGGCAACCGCGACGGAAGACCGCAGGGCCAGGGAGGCTACCAGGGAAACCGTGACGGAAGACCGCAGGGCCAGGGAGGCTATCAGGGCAACCGTGATGGAAGACCGCAGGGCCAGGGAGGTTATCAGGGCAACCGCGATAATCGCGGAGGCAGACCGCAGGGACCGGGCGGACGTCCGGGAACAGGCAGAGACGGAGGAGCCAAGTCCTTTGATACACCGATCCAGGCAAAACCAACGAGCAACAGAGGCAATAAAAACGCCTATAAGAACGATAGATTCGACAAGAGAGACAAGGACGACGACGCAAAGAAAAATCTGGGCAAAGGCGGCAAGTTTAAAGCGCCGATCCAGCCGCCGGCACATGAAGAGCCTAAGGTAGAGGTCGTTAAGACGATCATTCTTCCGGAGGTCCTGACAATTAAGGAATTAGCGGAGAAGATGAAGCTTCAGCCGTCAGCAATCGTTAAAAAGCTGTTCCTGCAGGGCAAGATTGTAACCTTGAACCAGGAGATCGACTTCAACCAGGCGGAAGAGATCGCTATGGAATACGAAGTTCTCTGCGAAAAAGAAGTAAAAGTAGATGTCATCGAAGAGCTCTTAAAAGAGGATGAGGAGAACGAGGCCGACATGGTTGCCAGACCGCCTGTAGTATGCGTTATGGGCCACGTTGACCACGGTAAAACCTCCCTTCTTGATGCGATTCGTGAGACAAACGTAACCTCCAGAGAGGCCGGCGGTATCACACAGCATATCGGCGCCTACATGGTGGAAATTAACGGACAGAAGATCACCTTCTTAGACACACCAGGCCACGAGGCATTTACGGCCATGCGTATGAGAGGCGCTCAGTCCACAGATATCGCAATTCTGGTAGTCGCAGCGGACGACGGCGTGATGCCGCAGACCGTGGAGGCGATCAACCATGCGAAGGCAGCAGGCGTTGAGATTATTGTGGCAATCAATAAGATCGATAAGCCGAGTGCCAACATCGACAGAGTAAAACAGGAATTATCCGAATACGAACTGATTCCGGAAGACTGGGGCGGCAGCACGGTATTTGTACCGGTATCTGCACATACAAAGGACGGTATTCCGGAGCTTCTGGAGATGATCCTTTTAACCGCAGAGGTGAAGGAGCTGAAGGCCAATCCGAACAGAACTGCCAGAGGTTTAATCATCGAGGCAGAGCTTGACAAGGGAAAAGGCCCGGTTGCCACCGTTCTGGTACAGAAGGGTGTTCTCCATGTAGGAGATACCGTTGCCGCAGGTTCCTGCTACGGAAAAGTCCGCGCCATGATGGATGACAAGGGCCGCAGAGTCAAAGAGGCCGGTCCATCCACTCCTGTGGAAATCCTGGGACTGGGTGACGTTCCAAACGCAGGCGAGGTTCTGGTAGGAACTGTAAACGAGAAGGAAGCGAGAAACTTCGCAGAGACATTTATCTCTGAAGGCAAGAATAAATTACTGGAAGATACAAAAGCTAAGTTATCACTGGATGACTTGTTCAGCCAGATCAAGGCCGGCAATATCAAGGAACTGCCGATCATCGTCAAGGCTGACGTACAGGGTTCTGTGGAAGCAGTGAAGCAGAGTCTTGTGAAGCTGTCCAATGAAGAAGTTATGGTAAAGGTAATCCACGGCGGCGTTGGCGCCATCAACGAATCCGACGTATCTCTGGCATCTGCTTCCAACGCCATCATCATCGGCTTTAACGTAAGACCGGATGTGACGGCGAAGTCCATAGCAGAGCGCGAGAAAGTGGATATGAGACTGTACAAGGTAATCTATCAGGCAATCGAGGATGTGGAAGCGGCCATGAAGGGCATGCTGGATCCGATCTTTGAAGAGCAGGTTATCGGCCACGCCATTGTGCGTCAGACATTCAAGGCTTCCGGCGTCGGTACGATCGCAGGTTCCTATGTCATGGATGGTAAGTTCCAGAGAGGCTGCAGCGTACGTATTACACGTGCAGGAGAGCAGCTCTACGATGGCCCGCTGGCATCCTTAAAGAGATTTAAGGATGATGTGAAGGAAGTTGCGACAGGTTACGAATGTGGTCTTGTATTTGAGAAGTTCAATGACATCCAGGAAGATGACATGATTGAAGCTTACGCGATGGTAGAGGTTCCCCGCTAGTACTACTTTGCACCAGGACTTAAGTGGAAGCCGGGGAATCCTGCCGGAAGGCGGAGCGGCAAAACGAAAGGAAGAACATGCGTAAAAACAGTATAAAGAATACAAGAATCAATATGGAGGTTCAGAGAGAACTGAGCGAGATTATCCGCCTGGAGATCAAGGACCCGAGAATCCATCCCATGACGACGGTGGTTGCAGTCTCTGTGACTCCGGACTTAAAATTCTGCAAGGCATATATCAGTATTTTAGGCGACGAGGAAGCCGGCAATGCGACCATCGAAGGATTGAAGAGCGCGGAGGGCTATATCCGCCGCGAGCTGGCCAGAAGAGTAAATTTACGGAATACTCCGGAGATCAAATTCATTCTGGACCAGTCCATCGAATATGGGGTAAATATGTCGAAACTGATTGACGAGGTAACGAAAGATATCAAAGAGTAGGAGGTGTTTCCATGAGCTTTTTTGATACTATGCTTGAGGATGTAGAGACGATGGCGATCATCGGCCATATCCGCCCGGACGGAGACTGTATCGGATCCTGTCTGGCAGCGTACAACTACCTGGAAGAACATTATCCTGATGTCCGAGTGACCGTCTTTTTAGAGGAACCATCCATAAAATTCGGTTATTTAAAGAATATAGGGCGTATCTGCAGCGATTTTTCAGTGGAGGCGGAGTTTGATCTCTGCCTCTGCCTGGACTGCAGCGACATGCTCCGCTTCGGTGAAGCGGTGCGGTACTTAAACAGCGCCAAAAAGAGTATCTGCGTGGACCACCACGTGACCAATACCGGGTTTGCGGGACAGAATATCGTAGAAGCGAAAGCCAGCTCCACCTGCGAGGTCCTCTTCGGCCTTCTGGAGGAGGAGAAGATAAGCAAAGCGGTGGCGGAATGCATTTACACCGGTATTATCCACGACACAGGGGTGTTTAAATACGACTGCACCTCTGCGAAGACCATGGAGATCGCGGGAAAGATGATGGCAAAGGGAATCGATTTCCCCCACATCATCGACAACAGCTTTTACCGGAAAACGTATATTCAGAACCAGATTCTGGGACGTGCGCTTCTGGAGAGCATTACCTTCCTGGATGGGCGCTGTATTTTCAGCGTGATTCATAAGAGGGACATGGATTTCTACGGCGTGACCAGCGCCGACATGGATGGAATCATCGACCAGCTGAGGATTACGGAGGGCGTGGAGTGTGCGATTTTCATGTACGAGACGGCCTGCCGCGAGTATAAAGTGAGCCTGCGTTCCACCAATGATCTGGATGTGAGTAAGATCGCCGTGTATTTCGGCGGCGGCGGCCACGTGAAGGCTGCGGGATGTACCATGGCCGGCAGTGTTCACGACGTCGTCAACAACTTATCCGCACGGATCTCAGTACAAATTAATGGAGATACTTAAAGATGGCAGACGGTATCATCAATGTATACAAAGAAAAAGGCTATACCTCTCATGACGTTGTTGCGAAAATGAGAGGTATTTTAAAACAGAAAAAAATTGGACATACCGGCACGCTGGACCCCATGGCGGAGGGCGTGCTTCCCGTGTGTCTCGGAAACGGCACGAAGCTCTGCGATCTGCTGGCAGACCGGACGAAGACTTACCGCGCCGTGCTTTTACTGGGCCTCGAGACCGATACGCAGGATACGACAGGCGTGACGCTCGCCGAATATTCGGTGGCGGTGACGGAGGAAGAGGTGAAAGCGGCAGTCTTAAGCTTTCTGGGCGATTACGACCAGGTGCCGCCCATGTATTCCGCGCTGAAGGTGGATGGGAAGAAGCTCTATGAGCTGGCCCGCGCCGGCAGGGAAGTGGAACGGAAGGCGAGACCGGTGAAGATCCTGGATATCTCCGTGGAGGAGATCGCCCTGCCCCGAGTGACCATGACGGTGTCATGCACAAAGGGGACTTATATCCGGACGCTCTGCTACGATATCGGACGAAAGCTGGGATGCGGCGGCTGTATGGAATCGCTTTTGAGGACGAGAGTCGGACAGTTTGAACTGAAGGACAGCCTGACGCTTTCCGAGATTGAAAAACAGAGGGATAACGGCGGACTTGCGGATCACATTCTTGCCGTTGACGCCGTGTTTTTAGAGTATCCGGCTCTTACGATGAAGGAAGAGTTTGACAAGCTGGTCCATAACGGCAATCCGTTCTACCGCAATCAGGCGGAGGGAGACTCCCCGGCGCAGGACAGCCCGGTCCGGGTCTACGACAGCCAGGGGCGGTTTATCGGGATTTACGCCCTGGACCGGGAGAAGAACGTACTGAAGCCTCAGAAGGTTTTTCTGGGAGGAAACAAATGATGGAATATATAACCGAAACAACAGATTTTCAGATTGAGGAGCCTGCGGTCGTGACCATCGGCAAGTTCGACGGACGCCACAGGGGCCATCAGAAGCTGCTGAAGCAGATGCTGGAGGTGAAGGCGGAGCGCGGCCTTAAGACGGCTGTATTTACCTTTGATATGACGCCGGGAAGCCTGGTGGAGGGAAAGAAACAGACGGTTATCACCACCAATCTGGAGAGAAGGAATAATCTGGAAAGAATCGGCATAGACTATTTAGTGGAGTATCCGTTTACGAAGGAGACGGCACGTATGGCGCCGGAGGACTTCGTGCGGGATATCCTGGTTACGCGCATGCACGCCAGGGTGATCGTCGTCGGAACGGACTGCTCCTTTGGCTATAAGGGGGCCGGCAATGCGGACCGCCTCGAAGAATGGAAGGCGAAATACGGGTACGAGCTCATCGTCATCCACAAGGAACAGGATGACAACCGGGATATCAGCAGTACGTATGTGCGGGAAGAGCTGGATGCCGGAAATATCGAGAAGGCGAACGAGCTTCTCGGCGAGCCGTATGCCATCCACGGAACCGTGGTGCACGGAAATCATATCGGGGGAAGCGTCCTGGGATTTCCAACGGCCAACATTCTGCCGCCGCCTGAAAAACATCTGCCGACATTTGGCGTTTACGTGTCAAAGGTCTATGTAGAAGGTACTTATTACGGGGGAGTGACGAACATCGGAAGGAAGCCGACCGTGAGCGGGGTATCCCCTGTGGGAGCGGAGACATTTCTGTATGGTATAGATGAGGATATTTATGGGAAGAATATAGAAGTACAGCTGCTTTCGTTTATTCGCCCGGAGAAGAAATTTGACGGACTTGAGCAGCTGAAGGCGCAGATAGGAAGAGACAGGGATTACGCTCTGGCGTATTTAAAGAACCTGTCAGATCAGCAGATAACTCATTTATCATAAACAGCTTCAACAAATCTGAATAATAACTTGCGAAGGAATGTGCATAATGACTGACAAAGCATGGAAAATGCTGGGATTTTGCCTGGCCTGCGGCAGCGCCGTGGTCCTGGGCACAGCAGATGTACAGGCGGCGAAGCCGGAACCTTCCTTCACGTCCGGAAACTCCATAGCGGGATTCGGGACGGCCATGGACAAGCATTTGGAGTCCGTGGAGGAAACGGAGAGCCAGGCGGTGTCCGCCGGTCTTACGCAAGAAAAAGTGGTGTTCAGAACCTTTCGTGATATTTTCAAAAACCTTGGCGTAGCCATGGTGGAGGATTCCCTGAACATCAGAAAAGAACCAAAGAATGACGCGGATATAGTAGGAAAAATGGACAGCCATGCCGGATGCAGCGTGCTGGGGATGGAACATGGCTGGTATAAGATAAAGTCGGGTCAGGTGACCGGCTACGTCTCGGGTAAGTATCTCGCCGTGGGACAGGCTGCCAGGGCATCGGCCTATTACGATATGAAACTCATGCTCCGCGTAAACACGGATACCCTGAGGGTCCGCAGCGCTCCGGATACGGATTCGGAGATCCTGGGCCGGATCCACGAGGGAGAGACGTATGATTTTCTCTCCAGAGCGGGAGGCGGCTGGATTAAGATCCGATACGGTGAAAAAGACGGCTACGCCTACGTGCCGGGCAACGCGGTGGTGGCTTATACCATTCCGGAGGCGGAAAAAGTGGAGAATTCCCTTCGCCAGCAGGTAGTGAACTACGCCGTGCGTTTCGTCGGCAATCCATACCGGTGGGGCGGAACAAACCCGAATACGGGAGCCGACTGCTCCGGTTTCGTGCAGTATGTCATGGAACATGCCGCCGGCATCCATCTGGACAGAACCTCCAGGGAACAGTCCGCGGAGGGACTGGCGGTTTCTTCCACGGCCATGCAGCCGGGTGATTTACTGTTTTATGCCAGCGGAAGCACGATCGATCATGTCGCCATGTATATCGGAGGCGGAAAGATCGTCCATGCGGCCAACCGGAGAAGCGGCATCAAGATTTCAACCTGGAATTACCGGAAGCCGGTGACAATACGGAGAGTGATTCCATAGGCTTTAGTACCCATGGATGAGATCGGGCCGATATGGAGAACGCCTCCATGAATGCGGCAGATTACGGACAGGAGAAAGCTGTTTGCCAGCTTTTTCTGTCCGTTCTTTTATTTCGGAGGAACGCAGTCAAACGCGCTGTTCTCCTTCGGACTCCGTATTTAAATGATGTAATGCCTGAAGCACAAGCTCCTCTGTCCAGCCGGAACACTTCCCCTGAAACGGACAGTCGGAGCAATTTTCACTCAGCATACAGGCTGCGTATGCCCTTAAAAGTATAACTGCTTTTTCCGTAGTCACGATCGTGTCTGCCCCCATTTTCAATGATATTGATAGTATAACCAATATTCTTATTTTATGTGGGCGACAGGATAACTGGGGAATTATTTATCTTGATTTTTAAGCGCAGCCTCGATAAAGCCGGCAAACAGCGGATGCGGACGGTTTGGCCGCGATTTAAATTCCGGATGGGCCTGTGTGGCAACGAACCAGGGATGCTCCGGAAGCTCGATCATCTCGACGATCCGTCCATCCGGGGAAATGCCGGACAGCTTCATGCCGTTTTCGGTCAGGGCCTGGCGGTAGTCGTTGTTGACCTCATACCGGTGGCGGTGGCGCTCGTGAATCGTTTCCTGGCCGTATAGGGCGTAGGCTCTGGAGGTTTTGTCAAGCACACAGGGATAGGAGCCGAGACGCAGGGTTCCTCCGATGTCCTCAACGCCGTTCTGGTCCGGCATCAGATGGATAACCGGATGGCCGGTGTCAGGGTCTAACTCAGCCGTGTGGGCGTCGCTGTAGCCGACGACGTCGCGGGCGAATTCCACGATGGCCATCTGCATCCCGAGACAGAGACCGAGGAACGGGATCTCATGGGTGCGCGCCCAGCGGATGGCAGCGATTTTCCCTTCGATTCCCCTGCTTCCAAAGCCTCCGGGCACGAGGATGCCGTTCACACCGTCAAAGATCTCGGCGGCATTACCATCATTTACCTCCTCGGAGTCGACCCAGCGGATGGATACGGTGGCGTGGTTGGCCACACCGCCGTGTTTTAATGCTTCCACAACGGAGATATAGGCGTCATGTAAGGAGATGTATTTGCCGACCAGGGCCACCGTTACCTGCTTCTGCGGGTGTTTCCAGCTCTCGATCATGGAACTCCACTCGGATAAATCCGGTTCGGGACAAGGGATGTGCAGGCTCTCACAGGCTACCTCGGCCAGATGCTCCTGTTCCATTACCAGCGGGAGTTCGTAGAGTACCTCCACATCGAGATTCTGGAGCACGTGATTTTTCGGAACGTTGCAGAACTGGGCGATCTTGCTGCGGATTCCGTCGTCGAGGGGAAGCTCGGAGCGGCAGACGATGATGTCCGGCTGGATTCCCATGCCCTGCAAATCCTTGACACTGGCCTGGGTGGGCTTTGTCTTTAATTCCTCGGACACTTTTAGATAGGGAACTAAGGTTACGTGGATGAGAATTGCATTTTCACGGCCGACATCATGCTGGAACTGGCGGATTGCCTCCAAAAACGGCTGGCTCTCGATGTCTCCGACTGTGCCGCCGACCTCGATGATGGCAATCTCCATGTCATCGGAATGCGGGGAGTCTGAGACGCCGGACGCGGTCTGTTCTCCGCTGCGGTGAAAACGGCTTTTGATTTCATCGGTGATGTGGGGGATCACCTGAACCGTGCCTCCGCCGAAGTCTCCGCGGCGTTCCTTTGTCAGAACGGTCCAGTAGACCTTGCCGGTGGTGACATTGGAATTTTTCGTCAGATTTTCGTCGATAAACCGCTCATAGTGGCCTAAATCCAGGTCCGTTTCCACTCCGTCCTCGGTGACAAATACCTCGCCGTGCTGGACCGGATTCATGGTGCCGGGGTCGATGTTGATGTAGGGATCGAATTTCTGCATGGTGACGTGATAGCCGCGCGCCTTCAACAGACGGCCAAGAGATGCTGCGGTGATGCCTTTGCCAAGACCGGACACGACGCCACCGGTGACAAATACGTATTTCACTGGCATAAAAATGGTACCTCCTTAAGGTTTTTTGGGGATGTGTCATTCAATAAAAACGATATTATACAACTAATTATTTCAGAAATCCACATTTTCATGAAAAAACTTTCGATTATTAAGTGTAAAATTTGTCTTAAAATGGCATGGAATGAAAATCTCTTTATAAGGATTTTATAATTCTTTTCTTGATTTATGGAGAGACTGACACTATAATGATATAGAATGGGTATAGAATATCCGGATTGGAGAATTTACACATATGGATAACAACAACAATCAGAATAATAACAGTAAGATGCCAAAGAACGCACAGGTAATTATTGCATGGGTAGTTACCTTTTTAATTGCGGTGGCAGGGCTGTCCTATCTGCACAACGCACTCTCAGCGAGGACCACAGAAGAGCTCAGCTATGATACATTTATGAACATGGTGGATGAGAAGCAGGTAGAGGCCGTAAGCGTCGAGGACTCCAGAATTACAATCGAGCCGAAGAGCACCTGGGAAGGATACATGCCCGGGAAAACATATTATACCGTGCGAATGGATAATGATTTAACACTCGCGGAGAGACTTCGGACAGCCGGCGTGGATACGCACAGGATCCGTAAGGATGGCAACTTCATTATCCAGACCATTGTCAGCTATCTGCTGCTGTTTGGTCTGATGGGAATTCTACTTAACTTTATGATGCGCCGTGTCGGCGGAGGCGGCGGTATCATGGGCGTAGGCAAGAGCAACGCCAAGGTATACGTACAGAAAGAGACCGGAGTTACATTCCGCGATGTAGCCGGTGAAGACGAGGCGAAGGAGTCGCTGACGGAGATCGTAGACTTCCTTCACAATCCGGGTAAATACACGAAGATCGGCGCCAAGCTGCCGAAAGGAGCCCTGCTTGTGGGTCCTCCTGGTACAGGTAAGACCCTGCTTGCCAAGGCGGTAGCCGGAGAAGCGCATGTCCCATTCTATTCGCTGTCCGGTTCTGATTTCGTAGAGATGTTCGTGGGTGTCGGCGCCTCCCGTGTGCGTGACTTATTCAAGCAGGCCCAGGAGTCCGCTCCCTGTATCATTTTCATCGATGAGGTGGATGCCATCGGTAAGAGCCGTGATTCCAGATTCGGCGGCGGCAATGACGAGCGTGAACAGACATTAAACCAGCTGCTGTCCGAGATGGACGGATTCGATTCCTCCAAGGGACTTCTGGTTCTGGCTGCGACAAACCGTCCGGAGATCTTAGACCCGGCGCTGCTGCGTCCAGGCCGTTTCGACCGCCGGATCATCGTGGATAAGCCGGATTTAAAGGGCCGTGTGGATATCTTAAAGGTTCATTCCAGAGACGTATTGATGGATGAGAGCGTCGATCTCGACGCGATTGCGCTGGCGACCTCCGGCGCGGTTGGATCGGATCTTGCCAATATGATCAACGAGGCAGCCATTCTGGCAGTTAAGAGCGGCAGACAGGCCGTCGCCCAGAAAGACTTATTTGAAGCGGTTGAAGTCGTGCTTGTGGGTAAAGAGAAGAAAGACAGAATCATGAATAAGGAAGAGCGCCGCATCGTGTCTTACCACGAGGTTGGCCATGCTCTCGTAAGCGCCCTCCAGAAGGACGCGGAGCCGGTTCAGAAGATCACCATCGTTCCGAGAACCATGGGCGCCCTTGGCTACGTTATGCACGTGCCGGAGGAAGAAAAATATTTAAATACGAAGAAAGAACTTCACGCCATGCTGGTCGGGGCCCTGGCCGGACGAGCAGCGGAGGAGCTTGTGTTTGATACTGTGACCACGGGAGCAGCCAACGATATTGAGCAGGCGACCAGAATGGCCCGCGCCATGATTACTCAGTACGGTATGTCCGATAAGTTTGGTCTGATGGGCTTAGCGACTCAGGAAGACCAGTACTTAACCGGCCGTACGGTCATGAACTGCGGCGATGCCACGGCTGCCGAAGTCGACAACGAGGTCATGAAGATGCTGAAGGAAGCTTATGAGGAAGCCAAGGCTCTGTTGTCTGATAACCGCGATGTGATGGATAAGATCGCCGAGTTCTTAATCGAGAAGGAGACCATTACCGGCAAGGAATTCATGAAGATCTTCAGAGAGATGAAGGGAATACCGGAGCCGGAGGAGAAGGATAAGACCGATGCCGACAAGATGGACGACGTGGTAAGCCATAAGGACACGTTCGACGATAAGAAGGAAGAAGCAGCCCTGAGCAGTCCCGCAGCGGAAGAGACTGCGCCAAAGGAACCGTCCCAGGAGACAACGGATACGGAAGAGAAATCCGGATCTGATGAGATGTTCCATATGGGAGTAAAGAGATAGGAATTGAAGAGATAAGAAGTGAGACAGGTCCCCTGATTTCGTATGAAGTCAGGGGACTTCTTTATCAGAGGAATGTTTAAGATTCACATTTCTTTCACATTTAGGGCAAATATTTTTCACATTTATTGGTTATAGTAATACTCGTAAACGTTATTAATAATATAAAACTTTTTTTCATACTCAAAGCCGGTAGGATCCCCCTCTTACCGGCTTCCTCCCTTTTATGGGGGATTTTTTTGATTGGAGACAGATTTTATTGGGGGGGCAAGTCTGCCTGGCAGCGCAGAATCAGAATCCATTTACTTTTCTCATTGAAGAAGACCGGATGTTTGGCTATAATGTAAGATACCAGATTACAGTTGCTTTCTATTGAACACGGGGGGAAGTATGAAAGATAAAATTCTACTGAAACACAAGATTCTGTTTTCTATATTCGGCGTCATTATTCTCTTTTCGCTGGTATTCGGAACCGGAATGAGGATGGCAATAAAGCAGATAGAGCAGCAGATTGCCAAATCGAACAATGCCAGCCTGCAGGTTTATTATAATACGCTCCAGAGCGAAATCGAGCGTTCGGAGGTATTTATCACAAATACGGTGTATCATAACGATGCATTTGACCAGTTTCTCGCTCTGCGGGGGGATCCGGGCCGCAGCCCGTTTGTGGGGGAGATTATGGACCGCTTTTCGGAGGAACTGAAGGACAATCAGGATGTTGCGGCGTATTTGCTGTACGATACCGGTACAGGCGTCAGAGGCAGCGTATTTAACTCGATTGTCGGTTACGGCTCTGTGAAGGAAGAAATTACAGATTCCTTCGGAACGTTTCTGGAAGAGGAGGAGGTGCCTCTGGGATGGTTTATAAAAAGGATCGGAAGCCGGTCATTTCTGTGCAGAGTCATGGAGCGGGACAACACTTTTGTAGTGGGAATATACGATCTGCCTCAGGCCTCCAAGAATGCAAAACTCTTTTATTCCTATGAGGGCGAAATCGTATTTTTTAATAACCAGGAGATCTTTTCTAACGAAGACTTCGTTCAGAAGAATGGTATTTATCTGAATTATCTGGACGATTCGGACTACTATTTCTCAAACAGTAAGAACTATATGGTGGTGCAGAAGCAGCTGATCCATTTTAAGGTCGCGCTCATATCGGAATTCTATAACAGCAGTGTGGTGTTAAAATTTCTGTATATGAGCCCGTATCTGTATATTGCCCTGGGATTTGTGACGGTCTGGATTCTGATCGGGTATTTAAAGAGCATTCTGTTTCGTCCGATGGATTCTCTGGTACAGGCCATGCAGAAGATAGAAGAAGGCGATTTAAATGTGCGGGTGGAAGAACAGGGCGGCCGCGAATTCCAGAAGGTACAGCAGGCGTTTAACCATATGATCTCGGAGATTACCACACTGAAGATTAAGAGCTACGAGCAGCAGATTGCCAGGGAAAAGGCGCAGCTGTACGCGTTGAAGATGCAGATCCGGCCTCATTTTTTCCTGAACTGTCTCAAGAGCATTTTTGGACTGGCGCAGTCGGAAAAGATCGGGCAGATTCAGAAAGCCGTGGTGTATTTAGGCACTCATTTGCGGTATGTGTTCGATCAGCAGAGCGATCTGATCCCGTTGGAAAAAGAGATGCAGATGTGCGAGAACTATATTGAACTGCATCGGAGCATAGAAAGCGGCCGGGCAGAGATACATATCAGCATGGATGAGGGCGTCAGGATGATGAAGGTACCGCCGGTCAGCTGTCTGACTCTGATTGAAAATTGTATGAAACACGGTATGGCCCAGGACGGAACACTGCAGATCAGGATCGATGCACGGTCCCTGGAGATGGATGGCCGGCACCTGGCGGATATTGTGATACGCGACAATGGACCCGGTTTTTCGGAGGAACTGCTCAGTGAGCTGAACCACCATCTGGATGAGACTGCTGCCCTGACGGGGGTGGGGATTCGCAATGTCATCCAGAGATTCCGCCTGATTTACGGAGAAGATTTCGCTGTTCAGTTCTCCAACCAGGGCGGAGCGAAAATTAACCTGATGATACAGATATGAGGAGAGGGGAACGAATGATGAAACTGCTGATTGTCGATGACCAGCCTTCGGTCAGCGAGGGCCTTAAAAAGGGGATCGCATGGGAGGAACTGCAGATTGACGAAGTATTTGCAGCCTATAATGCCCTGGAGGCGAGGGAGATCTTAAACAGCCGGCCCATTGATATTATGCTATGCGATATCGAGATGCCGGTGGAAAACGGCTTACAGCTCCTGGCCTGGGTTAAGGAAAAGAAGATGAAAACCCTGTGTATCCTGTTGACGAGCCACGCGGAATTTGATTACGCAAGGGAGGGGATCCGCCTGGGAGCGTTTGATTATGTAGTGCAGCCGGCTCTGTATCCTACCATTGCGGCCACTGTGAAGAAGGCGGTGGAAGCGGTAAAACAGAAGCAGATGAACGAGAACGCCATCTATAAGGGAAAGGCGTTCACGCGCCAGCAGAAAAATATTACGTCCAATGCACTCCGCAATTACCTGTACGGAGACAGCAACTACCTGGACATTGAAAATCTGTCCGGCCTGGGTGTTCTGCCTGACTTTACGGGACAGGGGCATGCGGTGCTGATTCAGATCGTGAAGTGGGTGGGAAAGAAAGAGGACTGGGACAATTACCTGCTGGAACAAAGCCTTCATAACATTCTCAATGAGATCTTTCTGCCAAATGACCAGAAGGTGGCGTTATCCTGTATTGAGGAAAATGTATTTCTGCTGGTGATTCAGTCCACCTCGGATGAAGAAATTACCCAGGACAGCCTAAGCCGGCAGTTTATGTTTTTAAGCAGTGTATGCAGACAGTTTTTCCGGTGTCAGATCGCCTGCTATCTATCGGAGCTTAAGCCGCTCTCGGATTTGAGCGAAGTCTGGCGGCAGTTAAAAGAACGGAAAGAGAACAATGTATCGCTGAAGCAGGGGGTATTTCCTGAATCCGGTAAGGAGGAGAAAAAGGAGTATGTATTCCGTCTGGTATCAGTCAAACAGTGGGAGACCCTGTATGAGGAGGGATATCCGCAGGCAGTCGAAGAGCAGGCGTTTCAGCTTTTGGATGACCTGGCGGACCGGGGGATTCTGGATAAGAAGACGCTGCTCTATTTTTACCAGGATTATATGCAGCTGATGTATACCGTATTTGGGAAACAGGGCGTAAACGTATGCGAGCTTTTTCAAACAGCAGAAGAACTGGAGCTCTACCGCAATGGGATGAAATCCGTAGATGCCATGAAACGCCTGCTTTCCTTTGTCACCTCCTGCTGTCATCCGGAGCAGGAGGTGGATGACGCCCAGGCGCTGGTGCAGACGGTGATGGCCTACGTGGCAGAAAATCTGGAGCAGGAGCTAAGGCGGGGAACCATCGCGGAACTGGTGCATTTAAATCCGGACTATTTAACCCGGACATTCAAGAAGGAAACGGGAATGACGCTGAAGGAGTACATAATTGAACAGAAGATTAAGGCGGCCCAGTCGCTTCTGCGTACCACCAGCCTTCCGGTCAGCTTCGTGGCGGCCAAGGTGGGATATTCCAACTTCAGCCATTTTTCCAAAGCATATAAGAAAGTGATGGGACACACGCCGCAGGAAGAGCGCGACAGGTGAAAAAGTCTGAAAAAGAACAACAGCCGAAGTTTTTTGCAAAACCGGCTGTTCTTTTTTTGCGCAGAAGTCGTTTTTTGACTATAAACGGCCGTTAATTGTGCGGCAGAAGGGAATAAAATCCGATATAATGAGGACTATCAAAGATCCGGTGGGGTGCTCCGGCCAGGAGTGCTCATAGCGGGGGAGGAAGGAGAAGGAAATATGCACGAGAAAGGCGAAGTGCTGGTGGAAGTAAAAGACATGTGCAAAAACTTCGGAGTAACCGTGGCTTTAAATCATGTGGATATCACCATCAGACGCGGTGAGATTCGGGGGCTGATTGGGGAAAACGGCTCGGGAAAATCTACAGTTTCTTCCATTATCGCAGGCATTCAGCCGGCTACCAGCGGGGAAATGTTTTATAAAGGAAAGCCGTGGAAACCGTCTACCAGCCTGGAAGCGGTGAAACAGGGAATCGGCATGATAGTGCAGGAAGCAGGGACGATTGAGAACATTACCGTGGCAGAGAATATCTTTCTGGGAAATTATGAGGCGTTTAAGAACGGCATCTTCATGAACAAGGCGAAAATGAACGCGGAGGCGGCCAAAGCACTGGAGAAAATAGGGGTGACGACCATAAATCCGGCGCTGCCGACCAGAGTGTATGACATGCAGGACAGGAAGCTGATCGAGATTGCCGGGACCATGTACAATAATCCGGACCTGTTTGTGGTAGACGAGACGACCACGGCGCTGTCGCAGAGCGGAAGAACGATTCTTTATAATCTGATGCACCGGGCGGCAAACGAGAACCGGGCGGTCGTCTTCATCAGCCATGATCTGGAAGAGCTTATGGAACACTGCGATACGCTGACAATTCTGCGGGATGGCGTGATCATTGACAACATGGAGAAGAAGGATTTTGACAGCAATGACATCAAACACAAGATGGTAGGACGGGAAATCAAAGGAAACTACTACCGGGTAGACAAGGATGAATACAGCAGCGAAGTGGTGCTGAAGGCAGACTGTATCACCACCATGAATGCGCTGCTCTGTTTCGACTTAGAGCTTCATCAGGGAGAGATTCTGGGCATTGGAGGTCTGTCGGAATGTGGTATGCACGAACTTGGAAAGGCGCTTTACGGACTGGAAGAGGTGGTAGATGGACAGGTAGTTCTCACGAAGACAGGGACTGTGGTGAAAAACGCGCAGACGGCCTTTAAGAACAAGATGGGATACGTGTCAAAGAACAGAGATACGGAGTCCCTGGAACTTAACGCATCCATAGCGGCCAATATACAAAGCACGGGCCTCGATAAGAACCGGCTGTTCGGACCGTTTCTCTCCTTCCGGAAGGAAAGACGGTATGCGAAGCTCCAGGTTGATTCGCTGGCAATCAAGTGTGTCAATATGCTGCAGCCGGTGAAGGCGCTTTCCGGAGGTAACAAGCAGAAGGTGGTATTCGGAAAATGGATTGCGGATGACGCGGATATCCTGATTCTGGACTGCCCCACCAGAGGCGTGGATATTGGAGTGAAGGCGGCCATGTATCAGTTGATTTACCAGATGAAGCAGAAAGGAAAATCCATTATCATGATCAGCGAGGAGATGCCGGAGCTGATCGGCATGTCAGACCGGCTGCTGGTTATCAGAGATGGAAAGGTCAACGGAGAATTTTATCGAAAAGACGGCTACGATCAGCACAAACTGATCGAGTGCATGATTTAGGGAGGTGGAAGAGATGGCTGAACTTGCTGTTCAAAAGGATGTTCCGAAGCTGAAGGCGGGGGACAGGATTTCAATAATTAAAAACAAACCTTCCTTTTCTCTGGTGTTTTCTGTTATCATCCTGGTGCTGATCGTCGCTTTATTCGGAGGCGTCACGAAGGGGGCCTTTTTTGGCAGAAACGTGTTGATGGGAATCTTCAATCAGGCGCTCATCATCGGTACGATGGCCACCGCGGTGTCCTTTATCTATACGACGGGGAACCTGGATATTTCCGTGGGGAACTCCATGGCGCTGGCGGCTACCATCGGCGCGCTGATTTATAACAGGACGGGAAATATCGCCCTTATGGTGGTAACCGCTGTTACCGTCGGCATTATTCTGATGGTATTCAATTGTACGCTCAGCGTGGTGTTTCAGATAAAAACGGTTACGGTAGCCATTGTGATGATCCAGCTGTACAGTGCGATTGTCAGCGAAATACTGGGACCGGATTCCCTGAAAGTGGATTACAGTGTCTGTAAAATGCTGGAAAATGCCGGATTCCGGTATGCAATGTTTCTGGGATATTTTATACTCTGTATTATCGTATACCATTTCACTCCGGTTGGAAGGCGGCTGCGTTTCGTAGGTGGAAATCCAAACTGTGCGGATCAGACGGGAATCAGCGCGAAGAGATCGACCTATGTCAGCTTCTTCATGGCGGGCATCGGAGTCGGTGTGGCCGCGATCTTTACGATCATCCGGACCGGATCTGTCAGTACGGAGGTGGGAAGCGGTATGGGTATGGATGTGATGCTGGCTACAGTCCTTGGAGGCATGTCTATCTTTGGCGGAGCAAGGTCCAACGCCTACGCGGGGCTGATGGGGGCGCTCACGGTATCGGCTTTAAATAAGGGACTTCTCATGGCAGGGGTATCTTCGACAGCCATACAGGGCGTCCGGGGGATCGTATTTTTGCTTCTTGTATTTTTAAATTCTGAGCGGCCGTCCACACTGCCGACCAGACAGCAGGTATAAAAAAACGCGAGTCCAGGATTCGCAAAATGGAGAAGGAGAAGAAAGATGAAAAAGAGATTAACAGCAGTATTACTTTGTGCGGCGATGGTGTTAGGGCTTACCGCATGTTCCGGGAAGGAAAGCTCCGTGGAGACGGCAGCACAGACAACGGCGCCTGCGACAGAAGCCTCTTTGGCAGAAGGCGGAGCAAAGACTCCTCAGGACTTCAAGAAGTTTAAGATCGGCGTATGTGAACCGCAGGCCATCGATGAGGTCGTGATCCGCCGCGATTATTATGAAAACTATCTGGCGTCGCGCTATAACGTGGAATTCGTATTTTCAGAGCAGTGTAAGGACACCGATGATGAGCTGACCTTTATAGAGGGCTGTGCAGACGCGGGCTGCGACGCCATCATTTCCTACCGTTCGGTGGACGCCAATCAGATGGCGCAGGTCTGTGAGGAGTACGGAATGCAGTATGTGATTAACACGGCGAGAATACCAGAGGTTGACGGTGCGTTTGAAGGCGGCTATGAGACCTTCCAGGGAAGCTTCGGCGCCGACAATGAGCATGTCGGACAACTCTTCCGGGACTGGCTCTCAAGCAATGCTTCTGACGATGGCAGCGAGGGCTTTATGATTACCTCTTCACTGGCATTTTCCGGAAATATTCAGCATCTCGAGACGGCGATTGCTGCATTGTCGGCTCTGCAGAGCAAATATAATCTGACCTTTGAAGATACGGTGGAAAACCTGGCAAAGACGTCTGCTCCGATCGAGGTTGCCAACGACAAGGGAATCAACATTTACATCTATCCGGGAAGCCCCAGCGGCATGGAAGGATGGCTGGAAGGAGTCAGCGCGGCGCTTCAGACCGGCAAATACGGCGTATTGATCCATTCCGGACAGAGCTATGCGCAGACCGCGGTTGTAGTGGACGAGGTGGAAAAGAACTTTGACAAGGATATTAAGGTGGCTTCAATCGCGTCGATGTCGGAATCGTTGATCAATGCGTTTAACACACAGGATAAGTTCGGGAATTCTTCTCTGAATATGGCTTCTTTAAAATCCACCAGTCTGGTGAGCAGCATGGGTTTTATATCCGTCTATAATGCATTGACCGGCTATGCCGCTTTAAATGACAGCAGTGAAAATGAAAAGAGGACTTTAAGCTTCCGCATGTGGTCCCTTGACACGCTCGATCAGATCAATACGTGCGCCAATTGGGACGTCAAGGGCGGAGACAAATGGATCATGGATGAGAGCATGATTAATCAGTGTCTGGGCATCATGAATCCGGACCTGACTGCGGACGATGTACAGGCGGTTTATAATGGCATGACGTATGAGAGTACGCTGGAGCGCCTGGGTAAATAATGCGGATTGAAGGAGAGTAGGATGAAACAGAGGACTCTGGAATATCGGATAAAAAATGTAATACAGCTGATCAGTCTTCCCCTTATAGTGTTTGTTGTTATGAATGTGCTGGACTTGAGCATCGCCGGTACCAGGACGGTCAGTACAATCACGGATTTAAAGACACTGCTTCGGACGGGACTCACATGCTATTGCTTTGCCCTGGCCTTAAACTGTAATCTTCTGTCTGGCCGCATGGACTTATCAGCGGGTGCGCAGATGTATATGGGGTGCGTATTCGGCGGTAATCTGGCGCTGCAGCTTCATTTGGGCGGAGTCGGGATCCTCGTGCTCAGTATGGCGGTGGGCGCTCTGTGCGGACTTCTGGTGGGACTGCTATTTGTAAATTTAAGAATTCTTCCCATGGTACTGGGAATCGGCATGACTCTGATTTTCGAATGCTTTTCCTTCGGCGCTTACAATCAGCAGGGACTGATGATATACGGAAAATCGGGGGTATCCATACTGTCAAATGTAACCTTTATTCTGGCGGTTGCCGCGGCGCTGCTGCTCATTATGACATTTCTGTTTCAGTACAGCAGCTTTGGCTATAAGAGACGGGCGATTCAGGGCGACCAGAAGCTGGCGTCGGATGCGGGAATCAATATCTTTGTGAACTGCGTCATCTGCTATACGCTGGCAGGCGCACTGGTAGCCTGCGCCGGAGTTTTTGACACAGCGTACAAGGGGTCTCTGACACCAGTACTGGGCATGAGCAGCAATGGAAGTGTATTCAGCAACATGTTTCCGCTGTTCCTCGGCGTGTTCATCGGAGCTTACGTCGGCAACCCAATTCTCGGTGTGCTGTCGGGGGCAGTCAGTGTAAGGCTGCTGATTCTGGGACTGTCGAAGCTTTCCCTGGAAGGAAGCGTGCAGAATATCATTGTCTATTCCCTTTTTCTGATCTTCATGATTTACCGGATGAACGTGGATAAGTTCTCCTATGCGAAGAAGAAGCGGGAACGGATCAGGCTGGCGCAGCAGACCAGACAGGCGGTTTAATAGGAGACTTTATCATGAGAGCGATTATGGTTATGTATGATTCTCTGAGGCGGGACATAATTCCCTGTTTTGGAGAGAATAAGGTTCCGATGCCGAATTTTGAAAGGCTGGCCCGGCATACGGTCATGTTTGACAACAGCTACGTGTGCAGTCTGCCCTGTATGCCGGCCAGAAGAGAGCTGCACACTGGAAGGGCCAATTTCCTGCACAGAAGCTGGGGACCAATGGAGCCGTTTGATGATTCCATGCCGGAGATGCTTAAAAAGGCGGGGATTCACTCCCATCTTTCCACAGACCATTACCATTATATGGAGGATGGGGGCGCTACCTATCACCCGCGTTTTTCTACATGGGAATGCTACCGAGGACAGGAATCCGATGCATGGGTGGGAGATTGTTCGATGAAAGAACCGGAATTTGCACCGGTTCTTTTAAGCCCGGAGTCTCAGCCGGAACGGCTTCAGAATATCAGAAAGATAAGCGGCTGGCAGAATATGGCCAACCGGACCCGGATGAGAAATGAGGAGGAGTATCCCCAGACGCTGACGTTTGACGGAGGAATCCGTTTCATTGAGGATAACATCGATTGTGACAACTGGTATGTCCAGATTGAAACCTTTGATCCCCATGAACCGTTCGACTCCCCGGAACCGTATCAGGCCGCCTGGTTCGATCCGGACCGTCCGTTTGTTCCGGACTGGCCTCCCTATGCTGAGGCGCATGAAGACCCGGAAACCATAAAACAGATGCAGGAAAAGTATTACGCACTTGCTCAGTTCTGTGACAGGAGTCTGGGCCGGATTTTAGATCGTATGGATCGATACGATATGTGGAAGGACACCATGCTCATCGTGAATACCGACCACGGTTTTCTTCTGGGTGAGCATGGCTGGTGGGCAAAAAACAATACGCTGGAATACAACGAGGTGGCGCATACTCCGCTGTTTATCTGGGACCCGCGGTATAAAACGGCGGGAGAGCACAGAACGTCACTGGTGCAGACCATCGATCTGGCGCCGACAATCCTGGAATTCTTCGGACTGCCTGTTCCGGAGCGGATGAAGGGGAAGGCGCTGGGCCCGGTGATAGAATTGGATGCAGCGGTTCGCCAATACGGAATATACGGGGTACATGGAGGTCCGGTCTGTGTAACAGATGGAAAGACCGTTTATATGCGGGCTGTGAGAAATCCGGAGGAGAAAGCCCTGGAATATACTCTGATGCCGACCCATATGGTGGGCATGTTCAGCCACGACGAACTGCGGGAAATGCGCCTGCACGATGGCTTTTCCTTTACCAGGGGCTGCAGGGTCATGGAGATACCGGTTATGCCAACCCGCAATCCGGGGAAGCTGGAACACGATATTCTGTTCGATCTGCAGTCAGATCCCGGCCAGCAGAAGCCGTTCCGGGACGCAGAGACAGAAGGTAGAATGGAAAGGGCGCTGATCGGCCTGTTAAAGGACAACGACGCGCCGAAGTATTTATACAAACGGTTCGGACTGAAGGAGGAGTGATATGAAAGCGATTATGGTGATGTTTGATACCCTGCGCCGGACGATGATGCCCTGCTTTCAGCCGGAGGACCAGAAGGTGCCGATGCCGAATTTCCAGCGGCTCATCAGTCATTCCGCCGTATTTGACCACCATTACGTATGCAGCATGCCGTGTATTCCGGCAAGGCGGGAGCTGCATACGGGCAGAGCAAATTTCCTGCACAGGAGCTGGGGGCCGCTGGAACCATTTGATGATTCCATGCCGGAGCTGCTTAAGAAGGCCGGGATACATACACATCTGTCGACGGATCACCACCATTACTTTGCAGATGGTGGCGCCACCTATCATCCCCGCTATTCGACCTGGGAGGGATTCCGAGGACAGGTGGGAGATGCCTGGGTGGGAAAATGCGGGACAGATGAGTCCGGATTTGCACCTGTGATGTTGAATCCCGAACATCAGCCGGAGAAGCTGCAGGCCATGAGAAAGCCGATGGGATGGCAGAATCTTTCCAACAGGACGCGCAGGAAGGGGGAGGCGGAGTATTCACAGACGCTTACCTTTGACGGCGGAATCTCCTTTATCAAAAATAACCTTGATGAGGACCGCTGGTTCGTTCAGATCGAATGCTTCGATCCGCATGAGCCTTTTGACGCGCCGGAAGAATTTCTAAAACCCTGGTTTCATGAGGATTTCACGTATGACTGGCCGCCTTATGCGGCAGTGGAAGAATCACAGGAGATGATTGATCAGATGCGCCGGAAATACTATGCGCTGGCACAGTTTTGTGATAAGAGCCTGGGCCGGATCCTGGATCTGATGGATGAATACAGTCTGTGGGAAGATACCATGCTGATCGTCAATACGGATCATGGATTCCTGCTGGGAGAGCATGACTGGTGGGGAAAGAATTTTATGCCCGACTATGAAGAGATTTCCCATATACCGCTGTTTATCTGGGATCCGAGATGCGGTGTCAAAGGGGAACACAGAATGGCGCTCTCCCAGAATATCGATCTGGCGCCGACGATTCTTCAGTACTTTGGCGTCCCCATATCGGAAGACATGCGGGGGAAACCGTTGAAAAATACTATAGAATCCGATGTTCCGGTGAGAAAGTACGGAATATTCGGCATTCACGGCGGTCCGGTTAATATTACGGATGGAAGGTATGTATATATGCGGGCAGTCCGGACGCCGGAAGCGCGTGTATGGGAGTATACCCTGATGCCGGCTCATATGAAAAATATGTTTGCGGCAGAGGAGCTCCGGGAAACGGAGCTGGAACCGCCCCTGGCATTTACGAAAGGCTGTCCCGTCATGAAGATACCTGTAAAAACCGGATACGGAAGAAAGCTGGCCCATGATGTCCTGTTCGATCTACGGAATGACCCGGGGCAGGAGAGGCCCATGCACGACGAAGAAAAAGAGCGGGAGCTGGAAAACGCGCTGACAGCGCTTTTTCTGGAAAATGATGCGCCTGACTATGTATACAGGCGATTTGGACTGGATTATATTCCGGGGAAGAGGGAGGAAGCTGTCCATGAAACAGATTTGTAATCCGTATTTGCCTCTATGTGAGTATATACCAGATGGAGAACCTCACGTATTCGGCGGCCGGCTGTACCTATATGGCTCTCATGACCGGGAAAATGGCGATGAATTCTGCGAACTGGACTATGTCTGCTACTCCGCCGATGCCTGTGACCTTACGGAGTGGCGGTATGAGGGCGTTATTTACAGAAAGGACCAGGATCCGGACAATCCGGATGGCAGTTTATGCCTTTATGCGCCGGATGTCTGTATGGGACCGGATGGAAGGTATTATCTCTATTACTGCCTGAAATTCTGTGACTTCATCTCCGTAGCAGTCTGCGATACACCGGCGGGGCGGTATGAATACTACGGGAAGGCAGCATACCCCGATGGCAGGCTGTTAAGTGAGAATCTTCCTTACGATCCCGCCGTTCTGGTTGAGGACGGTAAGGTGTATCTTTATTATGGCTTTGCGCCGACAACCCTGCAGATTCCAAGATACAGGGGAGCAGAGATGCCGGGAGGGAGCGTCGTCGAGCTGGAGGCCGACATGCGGACCGTGAAGCGGGGACCGTATGTAGTGCTTCCCAGTTCCGAATATGGAACCGGAACCTCATTCGAAGGACACGAGTATTTTGAAGCGCCCTCCATTCGAAAAATCGGAGAGCTCTACTATCTGGTCTATTCCTCGGTCCACGCACATGAACTCTGTTATGCGGTAAGCAGAGATCCCATGGGAGGCTTTCTGTTCGGCGGAGTCATCGTCAGCAATGGGGATATCGGCTATGAGGGACGAAAAACGGAAGACCGGCTGATGGCGATAGGAAATAACCACGGAGGACTGGTCTGTGTAAAGGATCAATGGTATATCTTCTACCACCGCCACACCCATACCAATGCCTATAACCGGCAGGGCTGTGCGGAGCCGGTATTCTTAGATAAAAATGGGCGGATTGAGCAGGTTACCATCACAAGCAGCGGATTAAACAACGGTCCTCTGGCAGGACAGGGGACGTATCCGGCAGTGATCTGCTGCAATTTGACGGACGGCCATATGCCGATGATGCCGTCTAAGGGAAGGGGAAATGAGGCAGCGGATTTTCCCAATATTACGGACATGGGCGGCGAGCACTTTCTTACAGGCATAAAGGACGGGACACGGATCGGATATAAGTATATCGAGTTAAGATCCGCAGCGGGTATCCGTGTCACATATCGCGGCCATGCGGCGGGAACGCTTCTGATTGGCACGGAAAGAGAACAGAGATTTAGCATTCCGATCCTTCCTGCGGAGGACTGGACGGATGCGGAAACAGAGGTCCGGTTTACAGAGGAACGTGAACTGTACTTCGTATATCAGGGGGCGGGGCACATGGAGATGCTCTCTTTTACATTTTTCCAGTGAAGGCGCACAGAGCTGTGAAAGGAGACCGGGCTATGAATCGGGACAGGACTATGAACCAATCAACACAACCGGATATTCTGATTTATTTAAGCGATCAGCACGACGGCAGAGTCATGGGATGTGCGGGACATCCGGTGGTGGAGACTCCCAATCTGGATGCACTGGCATCTGAGGGAACGATGTTTGAAAATGCCTATACGTCGTGTCCGCTCTGTGTTCCTGCGCGCATGTCTTTTCTGACAGGTCGGCTTCCCGTCCACACCGGCGTTTATACGAACCGCGGTTCGATCCCTTCGGAAATGCCTACGTTTCTTCACCTCCTGGCTCTGGCCGGCTATGAAACCGTTCTGTGCGGGAGAATGCATTTTGAAGGGGAGGACCAGCGCCACGGATTCACGAAGCGGATTGCAGGGGACATCACACCTGTCTCGATAGGGCCAATGGCTCCGTATTGGGAACGAATGGGGCCGATGGCTCCAGTCATGACGGAGGGCGGCTGTATTCACGCCGTCGGAGGGGGGAATTCTCCGGTGCAGGAATACGACCGTTATGTGATAAGGGAAGCGGAAACCTACTTATCCCAGCCTCACAAAAAACCGCAGTGTGTTGTCGTGGGAACGTATGCCCCTCATTTTCCCTATATTGCACCTACAGAGCTGTACGATAAGTACAGAATGCGTACGGATTTGCCGCCAACACTGGATATTATGGCATCTGCGCAGGATGCCGGGCGTCTTCGCGATACAACGCCGGAGCTGGTTAAGGGCGTCCGTGCTGCTTACTGGGGCCTGATAGAATTCGAAGATCACTGCCTGGGACAGGTTAAATCGGCATGGGACACTTATCTCTCCCGGCATGGGAAACGGGGAATCTTCTTTTATCTGTCAGATCATGGCGATCATGCCGGTGACCGGGGATTTTATGGGAAACAGTCTCTGTATGAGGCGGCGGTACGGATCCCTATGATCGTGTCAGGAGACGGGATCTTAGCTGGAAATCGGTTGCGGTCTCCGGTCAGTCTCCTGGACGCAGCACCGACCGTGTGTCAGCTGGCCGGTGCACGGGAGCTTCCGTTTCAGGACGGGGTCAGCCTGATTCCAGAACTGGAAAGAGGGGAAGAACGTGAGGATCGCGCAGTGACTGCCGAATGGATTAATCTCCCTTATGGCAGGGGAACGGATTATGGGCGTATGATTCGTCAGGGAAAGTGGAAACTGATCTCCTATGTCAGCCATCCGGAGGAGGAACTGCTTATCTGCCCGGACAGCGATCCGTGGGAACTTTATAACCGGATAGCAGAGTTCCCGGAGGCTGCTGACGAACTTCGCGAAGCTGCCTTCCATAACGTCTGCGCCGGCAGGATCGTGGAAGAGAAGAATATTCGTGAGGACGGATATCAGATTGTAGCGCAGTTTCAGGGACAAAAATCGTGGGTTTCCAGCGAAACATGGATACCGCCGCGCTCCGTTACGCAGCTTCCAAAGCAGTATCTTTCCACGAATCAGCCCATGCCGGAGAAATTCAGACGGTATTGGGAAATGAAAAATGCAGAAGAAGGAGGAAAGGAACGTGAAAAAGCGGCCGAACATAGTCATCTTTAATCCCGACCAGATGCGTTATGATGCATTGGGCCATATGGGGGTAAATCCTGGTACGGAAACGCCCTTTCTGGATGAAATGATCAGAGAAGACGCTGTGAGCTATCGCTATGCCTTTTGTCAGAATCCGGTGTGCACGCCGAGCAGATGCAGTTTTTTTACCGGATTGTATCCCCATGTACACGGACACAGGACCATGCGTCATATGCTGCACCGCCACGAGAGTTCTCTGCTCAGCGAGTTGAAGGAGGCCGGCTATTACGTCTGGATGAACACCAGAAACGATCTGCTTCCCGGGCAGGATGATGATATCTTTTCCAGGCACGCCACCGAAATCTTTTATGGAGGTAATGTTCCTCCCGCACCAGGGCCGGTAAACCCGGGACTTCGGGGAAAACCGGGAAGTAAGTATTTTTATTCCCATTATAAGGGGGAACTGGCGACCGATGAGCGTGGGCTTAACTATACCCCTGATGACGAGGCGGTAGATGCGGCCATCGACCGTTTGAAATCACCGGCAGATGACCGGCCGTTCTGCATATTTCTGGGACTTATCTATCCCCATCCGCCCTACCGGGTGGAGGAACCCTATTATTCACGGATCGACAGAGAGAAGGTTATGCCAAGAATTGCAGAGGCGGTTCCCGGGGATAAAAAGCCGTTATTTCACAGGAGAATCCGTGAGGAACTGGGAATGCAGGATTTTACGGAAGAAGACTATAAGGAACTGCGAGGCGTATATTACGGCATGTGCAGTAAGATAGATGCACAGTTTAAGCGGCTGTGTGATGGTCTGAAGGAGGCGGGAATCTATGAGGACACGGCCATCTTTTTCCTGAGTGACCACGGGGATTACACAGGAGATTACGGGATCGTGGAAAAGGCTCAGAATATGATGGAAGACTGTCTCGTCAGGGTGCCGTTGTTAATCAAGCCTCCAAAGGACTTCGGCGTGGATGCAGGAATCAGTGACCAGATGGTGGAATTGGTGGATTTCTACCGGACCGCCATGGCGTTTGCCGATGTAGCTCCGGATCACAGCCAGTTCGGAAGAAAGCTTCAGAGTAATCTGGCGGACCGCAGCGTGAAGGTCCGGGACTACGTGTGCAGCGAGGGAGGCAGAAATGAGGACGAGATACACTGTGACGAATTTCATGATGATAAAAATCTGCCGACCGTGATGGGGGAATACTATCCAAGGCAAAAGCTGCAGACGGATTCTGTCATTCATGGAAAAGCCGCGATGATACGGAATGAGCAGTATAAATATATACGCCGTATTTACGAGGATGACGAATTCTATGATCTACGGCTGGATCCGCAGGAGAGGATGAACCGGATTCATGTGAAGGAGTATGCAGAAATAATCATGGAAATGAAAGAACTGATGCTGGACTGGTACCAGAAGACCTGCGATGTGGTTCCATTCGAAAAGGACGACCGCCATTCCAAAGAAATGATCAGGCAGGCGGTTAAGAATATCTGTCCGCCGGAGTATAAGGCGGAAGTGGAGCGGATGATAGAGAACCGGGAAGGGACCCTGTTCGAGATCAGAAAATACTGTGAAGAGGCGGCCAGAAGAACCTGATCAGTCACTAAAACAGCAGCGAAAGAATGGTTCTGCCTTCAACATAGGGTTGCTATCTCCATAGGAAAAAAGGTATACTGAAAGAATACCCGTCATAACAGTAAATGACAATTTACACGGAGGTCCCTATGTACAGCAAATTCATCAACTATTTAAAGGAAAAACCATCTCTCTATGCGCCCAGCTCCGCTCCGTTCTGGGATGACGAACATATTTCGGAGTATATGCTGAAGGCGCATCTCGATCCGGAGATCGACGCGGCTTCCAGGCGCCATGATTTTATAGAACAGTCTGCGAAATGGATCGCACAGTACTGTGAGGCCAGGCCGGGCATGAAGCTGCTGGACTTAGGCTGCGGCCCTGGTCTCTATGCAGAGCGATTCTGCAAAGAGGGCTTCCGGGTCACAGGGCTGGACTATTCCAGGCGTTCCATCGAGTATGCCAGGGAACACGCGGAGGCGGAGACGCTTCCGATCGGATATCATTATAAAAATTATCTGGAAATGGATTACCGGGAGGAATTCGATGCAGCCGTTCTGATATACTGTGATTATGGCGTGCTTCCGCCGGAAAACAGGAAAGTACTTTTAAAGAACGTGTATGGAGCCCTGAAGAAAGACGGAATTTTCATTCTGGATGGGGATTCAGAGAAGTACAGGGAAAAACTGAGGGAAATGGAATCCGTAGAGTATCTGGAGCAGGGATTCTGGTCCGGAACCCCCCATGTCTGTATCCAGCGGAATTATCAGTATCCGGAGACGAATAACTATGTTGAACAGTATGTGATCGTAACGGAAGACGCGTGTCAGTGCTATAATAACTGGAATCAGATCTATACCGTGGAGTCCATGGAGAAAGAGCTGCGGGATGCTGGCTTTGAAGATATTGTATTTTTTGATGATGCAGCAGGCAGGCCATACACGGGAAATGCGGATACCATCTGTGCGGTGTCTGTGAAGCGGAGGGAGGGAACCATACAACCATGAAAATAACCATACTCTACCCGGCCGACTACTTTGACATCAAAAAAGTGGATACGGATTACCGCCAGGAGTACGAGGAGGCGGTAAAATTTCCTGAATTTCAGGCCGTGCTGTACAATTACGATAATTTTGTGGCGGGAGAACCTTTCAGGCTGTATCCGGCGGAGGCGGCAGGTGACGACGAGCGATGCATCTATCGGGGCTGGATGCTGCAGCCGGAAGTGTATGCAAGGCTGTTTGAGGCGCTGAAGGAGCGGAAGCTGACCCTGATCAATACGCCGGCGGAATACGAGAACTGCCATGAATTCCCGCTGGCTTATCCTGCGATTGCGGATTATACTCCAGGAATCAGAGTATATCCGGAAGGGGAGGCGATCGACTGGAGAGAAGTTAAACACGCATTTCCCCGTTTTATGATGAAAGACTACGTGAAATCGGTGAAGGGGACGGATTTCCCCGCCTGTTTTGACTCATCGTACGATGACAGGCAGTTGGATGAATATGCCCGGAGGTTTCAGGCAATGCGCGGGGATTTATATGTGAGAGGCATTGTGTTAAAGGAATATGTGGAACTGAAGAGACGGGACAGTATGACCAATGAATACAGGGCGTTTTATTTAAACGGGGAACTCCTGACGCTCAGCCCGAATTCCAATCAGAAAGAGGGATGGCCCGTTGTTCCCATAGAACTGGTGAACGCGATTCCGGTGCTGGACAGCCATTTTTATACGGTCGATTTCGCGGAGCTTGAAAACGGTTCCTGGACGGTGATTGAAACGGGAGACGGGCAGGTGTCCGGGCTTTCGCCGAATCAGTATGTGTTTAAGTTTTACGATGAAATCAGATGGAGGCTGTGCGGGAACGAATAGAAGCAGTGTGGGAATGAAGAGAAAAGAAAGTGCACAGGACCGGTTAAATATCGGTTCCCTGCACTTTTTTCACTGTTTCATGGGGATTCGGGGACGTTTTTCCGGTCCTGTCCGCTCCGGGGCGGCATCCCATCACCTTTTTATAGGCGCGGTAAAAGGTTGAATAGTCTCCAAAGCCCGTCTCATTGGCCGCGTCAGCCGCCGTGAAGCCGTTGAGCATGAGCTGTCTGGCCATGACGATGCGCTTGTAGATTAAGTAATCCATGACTGTGGTGCCGGTGGCCTTTTTAAATGCGCGGTTCATATAGTATTTGCTGATGAAAAAGCGGCCGGACAGTTCGTCGAGTGTGACGGGCTCGGTTAAGTGCTCATTTAAATAGCGGATGATATCCGTTATGGTGCCGGAGGCGCTGCTGTCAGGCGTAGAGGGCCGCAGGGTCTGGCACATCAGGGAAATCTCAGCCAGGAGCGCTTCTAAGAACATGGCATAATAGGCGCCGCTTAAGGCAGCAGGCTGTTTCTGGGACCAGATTAAGTGTTCAAAATAGGCGTGAAGGCCATATTCTTCCGTCTGTTCGTAGAACACTTCTCCTGGTCCGCTTTTTTTATTTCCCGGAAATGAGGACAGCAGAAGGACACGCCGCTCTGCAATGACCGATTCCGGCGAAAAATGGACCGAACAGCGGACGTAATCCGTCGTGGAATTCACCCTCACTCCGTGAAAAACGTAGGGGGACAGCAGAATCAGGCTGTGGGGAGTCAGATGGTACTCCCGGCCTTCCACCATATAATCGGCATCTCCCTTTAGAAAATAGTAGATCTCATAGCAGGAGTGGTAATGGACTTCAAAGGTATCGCTTTTCATATGACTGGTGGTAAAATTTACTTTTCCCGACACGGGGGCCGGGGCGGATTCGTAGATCATGAAGCAGTTCCTCCCAAATGTGCGCATAAGCAAAATCGATGCTGGCTGCTTCTATTGTATATCAGGGAGGGCTATATTTGCAAACTTTATTTCATCATTACCAATCCATTTTTTGCGGGAAGAGCGCTATGATAGAGGCAGCAGAAATGAATGCAGGAGGTAATGATTTATGAAGACAGGAGCACAGCTTTATACAGTCAGGCTGTTTACACAGACGGTGCCGGATTTTCGGGAGACCATGAGACGGGTTGCGGAGATCGGATATGAGACGGTACAGATGTCGGCCACAGGCAGCGAGATCACCCCACAGATTGCCAGGGAAATTGCCGACGAGATGGGACTGAAGATCGTGCTGACCCACAGCGATATAAACAGGATACGGAAGGATACGGAGCAGCTGATCCGCGACCATGAGGTGATGGGATGCAAGTATATCGGTATCGGATCGATGCCGGAGAAATACCGGAACCCGGACTGGATCAGGCGTTTTGCAGTCGATTTTAAGGAACCTGCCCGTATGATTAAGGAGGCGGGAATGCGTCTCATGTACCACAATCATGCGTTTGAGTTTGAGAAGACAGGGGGAACGTATCTGATGGATTATCTGCTGGACGCATTTGCCCCTGATGAGCTTGGAATTACGCTGGATACGTACTGGGTACAGACGGCGGGCGGTGATGTGTGCCAGTGGATCGAGCGTCTGGCCGACCGGATTCCCTGCGTTCACTTAAAGGACAGAGGCATCGTGAACGGGCAGGAGGTCATGGCTCCGGTGATGGAAGGAAACATGAATTTCCCCGCTATTTTAGAGGCACTTAAGAAGACTGACTGCGAATACGCATTGGTGGAACAGGATACGTGTCTGGAGAATCCATTTGTCTGCCTGGAAAAGAGCTGGCGGAATCTTGCGGAATTGGGATACAGGTAGAAGGAGGAGAGGATCATGAATAAAGTAAGGCTGGGAATTATCGGGATTGGTAACATGGGAAGCGGCCATGTGGAGAGTATTTTAGATGGGAAAGTGCCGGAGATAGAGCTGGCGGCGGTTGCTGACCTGCGGGAATCGAGACGTCAATGGGCAGAGGAGACTCTTCCGGAGAACGTGAAGATTTTTGAAACGGCGGAGGAGCTGTTGGATTATCCGGACATGGACGCCGTTCTGGTGGCGATTCCACACTATGACCATCCGAAGTATGTGATGGAGGCTTTAAAACGGGGATTTCATGCCATGTGTGAAAAACCGGCGGGCGTTTATACGAAGCAGGTACGGGAGATGAACGAGGAAGCAGCAAAGCACGATCTGGTATTTGGAATGATGTTCAATCAGAGGACGAACCACATCTACCGGAAGATGCATGAGCTGGTGAACGGCGGCCAGTACGGGGCCATCAAGCGTGTCAACTGGATCATCACAGACTGGTACAGAACCCAGGCGTACTACAATTCCGGCGGATGGCGCGCTACCTGGGACGGCGAGGGCGGCGGTGTCCTTTTAAACCAGTGTCCTCACAATCTGGATTTGATTCAGTGGATCTGCGGCATGCCGAAGTCGGTTCAGGCCTTCTGCCACGAGGGCAAATGGCATGATATTGAGGTGGAAGACGATGTGACGGCGTATCTGGAGTATCCGAACGGTGCAACCGGCGTATTTGTGACGACAACGGGAGATGCGCCCGGAACCAACCGGTTTGAGGTGGATTTAGAAAAGGCAAAGATCGTCTGCGAAAATGAGGAGATTAAGGTTTACGAGCTGGATGTCAATGAGAGAGAATACTGCTATACCGCCACGGAAGGCTTTAAGAAGCCTGAGGGAAGATGGATCGACGTGGAGACAGACGGAGAAAATCTTCAGCATGTGGGAGTCCTGAGGGCATTTGCAGGAGCCATTTTAAGAGGAGAACCGCTGATCGCGGGCGGAGAGGAAGGAATTAACGGATTAACACTCTCCAATGCCATGCATTTATCCAGCTGGCTGAAACGCCCGGTGGAGATTCCCTTCGACGAAGAGCTGTTCCTGGAGGAACTGAATAAGAAGAGAGCCGCTTCCCGGAAAAAGGAACATGTGAACGAGATAACCTTCAACACAAAGGGGTCCTATGGGAGTGGAAAGGCTTAGAAGAGAGAAGATAAAGAGGGAAGCATAAATGAAGAGTGCGATCATCGGATGCGGCAGCATTGCCGCAGTACACGCGAAATCGATCATGAAAATGGAAGGCTGCAAACTGGCTGCCGTGGCAGATGTAATTCCGGAACGCGCGGAGTCTATGGCCCGGGAGTACGGTGCAGTTCCCTATACCGACTGGAAACAGATGCTGGAGAAGGAGGAGATCGACGTCCTCCATATCTGTACGCCTCATTATCTTCACACGCCCATGGCAGCGGAGGCGTTAAGGCGGGGAATTCATACATTTATGGAGAAGCCCCCGGTCATCAGCCAGGAGCAGTGGGAGACGCTTCAGCGTGCGGAAAAAGAGGCGAACAATGGGGCAGCCCTGGGCGTCTGCTTTCAGAACCGGTTTAATCCCAGCGTTGCGGCGGTGAAGGAACGGCTTGAGAACGGTGAGTTCGGCAGGATCCTGGGAGCCAGGGGCCTGGTCACCTGGTGCAGAAAGGAACGCTATTATACGGAGAGCGGCTGGCGCGGAACGGTTGAAAAGGAAGGCGGCGGCGCTCTGATCAATCAGTCCATCCATACGCTTGACCTGATCCAGTATCTGATCGGAAAGACGCCTCTGACCATGGAAGCATCCACCTCCAATCACCATTTAAAGGGCATTATTGAGGTGGAGGACACGATGGAGGCCTACATCTCTTACGGGGAAGAAAAGGCATGCTTCTATGCTACTACTGGCTATGTGGCGGATGTTCCTCCCATGATCGAACTGGAATGCGAGAAGGCCAGGGTCCGGATCGAGGAGTTGAAAGTCACCATTGCGGGCAGCGATGGGGAGACGAAAACGATCGATTACTCGGGCCGGGAACATTTAGGCAAGAGCTACTGGGGGGCTGGACATATGGACTGTATTCACAGCTTTTATGAGAGCGTGGAGCAGGGAAAACCATTTTCCGTTGGTCTGGAACAGATTAAGGACACCGTCTGGCTCATGCTGAAGGCTTATGAGACGGCGGGGAATGTGTAAGATGGCAGGGAACTGTGAGATGGCAGGGGAACTGTAAGATGGCAGGAAACTGCGAGGCAGCAGGGGAACTTGAGATGGCAGGGGAACTGCAAGGCAGCAGGAAAAACGAAGAGGAGAGTAAAAATGTTAAGTGACTGCAGAATTTCTGGATTTGCAGATGAAATCAATAAGGATTTTGATATACAGTTAAGTGTTTTAAAGGAACTGGGACAGGAGTATGTAGAACTTCGAAGCGCCGATGGAACCGGCGTGGCAGACTTAAGCCTTGAGATGGCTTCCGAACTGGGAGAGAGGATGAAAGCGGCTGGTATCCGTGTTTCTTCTGTGGGATCACCGATCGGAAAGATTAAGATTACCGATGACTTTGAACCGCATTTCGAGACATACCGGCATGTTGTGGAATTGGCAAAGCTGTGGGGAGTACGGTATATCCGCATGTTCAGCTTTTACATACCGGAAGGGGAAGATCCTGCGCAGTATAAGGAAGAGGTATTTTCCAGAATGAAGCGTATGGTGGACTATGCTGTGGAACAGGATGTCGTCCTTCTCCATGAAAATGAAAAGGAGATTTACGGCGATATTGCCAGCCGGTGCCTGGAGCTGATGGAGGCGTTTTACGGAGATCATTTTAAAGGTGTCTTTGACTTTGCAAATTTTGTCCAGTGCGGCCAGGATACGCTGGAGGCATATGAGATGCTGAAACCTTATATCTTCTATATACATATTAAGGATGCCCTTCAGGAAGACGGCGAGGTCGTGCTTCCGGGGGATGGTGACGGCAATGTGAAGGAGATTCTGTCCATGCTGGATTCTTCAGGCTATAAAGGATTTTTAAGTCTGGAACCGCATCTCGTGTCATTCGACGGCCTGGATAAACTGGAGCAGGGAGCCAGGGAGCGCAGGGAGCAGGATGGCGTGTCAGCTTATAAGAAGGCACATGGCAGGCTGATCGAACTGCTGGGCCGATGAGAACAGCTCTTTAGATATAAGCAGGAGTACAGAGGGCGCCGCAAAATCATGATTTTGCGGCGCCCTTTTGACTATATAATTTTATAGAACCGGAAGAGTATTAATCCGGATTTTATGGAATCCAGACGCCATCTTCATTAACATGGTAGCCGTCAGGTGTGGTGATGTCCTTTAGCATAGCGCCCTGATTGCCCTCTTTGTCTGTACAGAAATAATACCAGGTTCCATTCAGTTGCTGCCAACCGGTCATCATCTCGCCAGTTATGGGGTTTAAGTAGAAGACCTGATCGCCTATGGCAGTAAGACCAGTTATCATATAGGTATCCTTACCTATATAGTACCATTTGCCGCTGAGATAGGCCCAGGCCTCCGTCAGATAGGAGCCGTCTGGTTTCTTAAGTCTCCATTTGCCGCCATCCTCCTCCCAGGTACCGGATACAGTATAATGCCTGGCCACTGCGTCTAAGTACTGCTGCGCCTGGCTTACTGAACGGCTTCCTGAGGAAGAACTGCTTCCCGAGGAAGAACCGTTTCCTGAGGAAGAGCTGCCTCCCGAACTGCTGGAATGGTAAGGGGTGGCTTTGATCGTAAGAGTCAGGAGCCTGGTCATCCCTTCGATCTCCCCTTCATCGGTATCGAGAGTAATAAGAAACTTAAATCTGAATTTGCCGTCAGTGCCTGTTTTTTTGGAACTTGTACCTGCCACTGCCGGCGTACAGTTGCTCGGGCTGGCTTTGATATAGATACTGTCGCTGCCGGGTATCTGATCCAGATATTCCTGGGCGTAGCTCTGTACATAATCGATGCATTCGTCCTCACTGTTGGCATCTTCCTGATCGACATTGTACGTCAGGCTTTCCAGCGCCTGCCTGACTGTCGCGACACTGGGAGTTGCAAATTCCATAAGTTTTCCTTCGCTGTCAAATGAATACTTAACGCCGCCGATAGTCACTCCATTTTTGTTTTTATAGGCCCTGAAGTCTTCTCCAAAATAATAACAGTCACTGCCAATCGTTAACCAGCCTTTCCAGGCAGTATAATCTTCTCCGAAATAATAGGTATCGCTGTCAATCTGCAGCAGTCCCTGGAAAGCTTTCGCGTCTTCTCCGAAAAAGTAGAGTTTTTGATTAATCGTTTTAAGGCCTTTGACAGCCTTCATGTCACTTCCGAAAAAGTACCAGTTGCCGCTGCCAATTTCTATCCATTGCTTCGACACCAACGCGCCCGCTATACGCTTGTCATTTGAATCATCAGGGTCCGGCGCCTCGCTGGCATAATAGAGATCGTCACCATCTTCGATCAGCTCTCCTGTGACCATCACACCATCTTCATTGAGATAGAACCATGAATTACCTGATTTCTTAAATTCATCGCAAACCATAACCCCGTCCTTGTCATAAAAATGCCAAAGGCCCTCCTCCTGCTGCCATCCTGTTTTGCCTGCCATGGCAATCATACTCCACGCCAGGCTCATCATTAAAACAAGTGTGACAAGCAATCGCCTGTGAGTTGTCTTTTTTTCTTCTTTTTTCTCCATATCCGATACCTCCTTGTCATCTTATAAATCATTTATATATGCTTTGGATATAACGGCTTAAGCAGATAATGATAATTATGAGTACAAAAAAACAGGTGTGGCTGCAGCTGTTTATCAAAAATATAGGGAAAAGGAGGCGTAGGGTACAAACTCCAGAAGTATAATATAAAAAAATAGTAAAATAACATATAGATAATATATAGAATATTCTCATAATTATCATTATAAGAACTATATAGTATCCAAAACATACCAAAATTATACATCATTAACTGACTAAAGACAAGAGAAAAAGATATGACCGGCAGTTAGCCGGTGTTTATAGTTACAGTTCAAACGCCCATAGTTTAGCTGACACATACGCAAAAGAGTGATATACTGGTTTCAGGAACTCAACCAGTGGTTGTTTTTTGTGATTTGCGTGATTAACAACCGCTGGTTGCTTGATTTTTGAGGTGGAATGAGGATATCTTAAAAATGTACAGCGCAACAAACCGCGGTGAAAAACAGACGCTGAGACGGAAGGAGAACAGAAGGATGCAGGATAGAAAAGAATTTGTTCCGGGAACTATGGGCGATAGAATCGCATACTTAAGAAAACGGAAAAAACTGACCCAGGCTCAGCTTGCGGAACAGTTGGGAATATCGGCGCAGGCCGTGAGTAAATGGGAGTCAGGAATTTCCTGCCCGGATATTATGACGCTTGTTCCATTATCACAGGTGTTGGAAGTGAGTACAGATGAACTTCTGGGCATACAGAGCGGAAACGCCAGTCATTCCAATAACACGTATGGCGATGCAAACGAAACAGGCGTTCTGCGGCAGGAGGGACCGGAGGTGAATTTCACCATGGGATCGGAAGATTCCGGAGAACGGGAACCGGAGCGGAAGAGAGAATCAGAGCGAAAGAGAGAATCAGAGTGGAAGAGAGAATCAGAGCAGACCAGAGATCCGGAGCAGACAGGATTTCAGAGCCTGTTAGCGATTCCGGCCAGAGATGACGGCATGCACAGCATCAGCGAGCTAATTGTGGGCGCCGGAGCCTGTGCAGCGGTTATCAGATCCGGCAATGATTTCGGCCTGGAGACGGAAGGGTATCAGGAGGGCGATATCATCAGCGAGGTATCGGGCGGAATCTGGACGGTTCGTGACATTGCCGACAAAAATATTCTGCGGATCGGAAGAAATACATTTTCGAAGAGAAAGATGATCATTACCATTCCCCAAGGGTATCATTTTGATAAGGTGAAGCTGAATATCGGAGCGGGAACGCTGACCGGGACGGGAATTACCGCTGGTGAGAGTACCTTGAGCGTGGGAGCGGGCCAGGTGACCATGAAGGACTTTATCAGCTACGCGTCAAAGATTACATGTGGAATGGGAGAGATTGTGGTACGGGGCGAGCTGTATGGAAAGTGCTCCGTGGACTGCGGAATGGGATCAGTCCGCTTATACATCAAAGAACCGGAGCACTACGGCTACCGTACCTCCGTGGGAATGGGCGAGGTCAGAATCGGGGACAACAGACTGAGCGGAATCGGCGGAAGTCAGACCATGAACGCCGGGGATTCCAATTTCTATAAGGTTTCATGCAGCATGGGTATGGTCAGCGTTGCTTTTACCGACTGGGACGCATAAGCGGACACGGTATAACAGGGAGAAATGACGGCACCTTCGGGCAGGCAGATAAGCTGCGGCTCCGAAGGTGCCGTTTTGTATAGCATCCCGTTTTTCGTTGCCAACAGGGAGCAAGTCAAGTATAATAAACAGTGACAGATACGGCAGAAAGGGGGCGCACAGCGGATATGACAATTTTGGTGATTAACAGCGGCAGTTCCTCGCTGAAATTTCAGGTGATAGATTCGGAGAACGAGGAGGTACTGGCGAAGGGGGTATGTGAGCGGATCGGCATAGACGGACGGTTTACCTACCGGACCCGCACCGGTATTTCCTTAAAAGAGGCGGTGCCGATGAAAAACCATACGCAGGCGGTTCATACGCTGCTGGACACGCTGGCGGACCCGGAAAAAGGCGTGATAAAGGATTTTCGGGAAATTGATGTGATTGGACACAGGCTTGTGCATGGCGGGGAAAAGTTTACGGGATCCGTGGTGATCACAGACGAGGTGACCCAGGCCATGACGGAGTGCAACGACCTTGCGCCGCTCCATAATCCGGCGAATCTGGTGGGCGTGGAGGCCTGCCGGAAACTGATGCCGGATACGCTGATGGTGGGTGTATTTGATACGGCGTTCAACCAGACGATGGAGCCGAAGGCATTTCTCTATGGGCTTCCGTACCGGTATTATGAGAGGCACAGGATCCGCCGCTACGGTTTTCATGGGATCAGTCATAAGTATGTCTCACGGAGGGCCGCGGAATTTATGGGACAGGACACGGGCCGGGTGAAGACCATCGTCTGCCACCTTGGAAACGGAGCGAGCATCTGTGCGGTGAAATACGGGCAGGTAGTGGACAATTCCATGGGATTTACACCGTTAGAGGGGCTGGTCATGGGAACGAGATGCGGAGATGTCGATCCGGGAGCGCTGGAATTTCTGGCGAAGAAGGAGAATCTGGATTTCGCGCAGGTACTGGATATTCTCAATCAGGAATCCGGCGTCCTGGGCATTTCCAAGAATTTCTCCAGTGATTTCCGGGAGCTGAAGGACGCCGAGATTAAGTATAACGACCAGGCGGCTCTGGCACGGGAGATCTTTGCCTACCGGGTGGCCAAATACGTGGGCAGCTATGCGGCTGCGATGAACGGCGTTGATAATATAGTATTTACCGCGGGCGTCGGGGAAAATGATTCCGATATCCGCATGGAGATCTGCAGTTATCTGGAATATCTGGGGATCACCATAGACGAGGTAAAAAACAGAGATGAGGCGGAGGCGTTCCGGATCTCTGATGGGATGTCACGGGTGAATGTGCTGGTGATTAAGACCAATGAGGAACTGGAGATCGCCAGAGAGGCGGCGGAAGTGGCGCGGATGTACCACTGAAGAAAAAGGAGACGGGTATGACAGAACGGGAAAAAATGCTGGCGGGGCAGCTGTATGACTGCGGTGACAGCGAGCTGCTGAACCGATGGCACGAGGCCAAGAATCTGGTCCGTGATTACAACCGGACAGATTCGGAGGACTTCGTCGAAAAGGACCGGATCTTAGAACGGATGCTGGGGGGACGCGGCGCAAATCTCTGGATAACGGCGCCATTTTATGTGGATTACGGAAATAACATCTATTTCGGCAATAACTGCGAAGTGAATATGAACTGTACCTTTCTGGATGATAATCTGATTATCATCGGTGATAACGCCCTCATTGCGCCCAATGTGCAGATCTATACGGCCTTTCATCCCACGAACGCCGGAGAGCGGTTCGGAGAGGGGAAGGAGGACGGTTCCTTTGCGTTCTGCAAGACGCAGACGGCGCCTGTCAGGATCGGCAGCAACGTGTGGATCGGCGGCGGTGCGATTATCATGCCGGGAGTGACGATCGGCGATAATGTCGTGATCGGGGCGGGCAGTGTCGTGACAAGGGATATTCCCTCGGATAAGATTGCCTATGGGAATCCGTGCAGGGTGATGAGAGATAATCTCTGACCTGTGGTTACCGCCCCAGCCCGCCGGTCTGCAGCCACATATAAAACCAGTTATGGGTTCAGTCATGGATTGAAAAAAGAATTCGATTGTCACAAGTCCGTGTTCTTGTTATAATATTCCTGTAACCTTTGAACGAAATGAGGTGTGCGGGCATGGAAAAGAAGCGAGCGGGAAGTGACAGAAGGAGCCAGTCCGCCGTCATGTATCTTGTGATGGCGTTTTCTTTCTGTATTTTTATATGGCTTCTCGGTACCGTGAAGGCTCCTGATGTCCGCTTTGACAGTGAGAAGCCGGTGGTGATTACCGGTGACTGGAGTATGGAATATCAGGGAGAAACGGCAGTGTCGCAGCTGCCGGGGCCATTTTCTCCGCAAAAGGGGATTCCGGTCCGCTATTCCATAACGCTTGGTGAATACGGGACCAGAGGCAATTCGGTCATGGTTCGTGCTGTTCACCAGTACGTGAGGATTTTCCTGGACGGGGAGATGATAGAGGAGTTCGGATACGGCCAGAAGACTCCATTTGGAGAGGCGCCCTATAACGCATGGGTGATTGCCAGACTTCCGGATGACTGCCAGGGAAAGACTCTTTCCATCGAAATTGAGAACTATTACAGCGGCCTTTCCGGCCAATTGAACCAGGTCTATATCGGCACTAAGAATGCGCTGGTATTTCAGATTATCCATGAATGCATGCCGACAATGATCTTTAACTTTGCAATTATCCTGGCGGCACTTCTGCTGCTGGCGTACAGTTTCAGCTTTAAGAAACAATATGTGACGTATCAGCTGCGCTGTCTCTGCCTTTTTTCGCTGGTAACCTGCATGTGGCTCGTGCTGGAGTCCGGGGGATACCAGATCCTGTGGGGGCGGGCGCCGCTTGTGTCTAATATGCTCTTTCTCCTTTTTTATCTGATTCCGCCGACCTGTATCCGGTTTATTCTGACCTATGATAGCTTTTCGAAGGACAAATGGCTGAATCTGCTCTACTGGCTGTCCTGTATCAACGTTGTGGTGGTATCGGTCCTCCAGATTGCCGGAATCCGCGATTTTATCGAGAGTCTGATGGGAGCCCATGTGCTTCTGATCCTGATTATGGCGGAACTCCTATTCCAGTTTATCTGGCGCATACTGCACGGGGATAAGGTGCGGGATATTCAGCTGATGGCAGCCTGCCTGTCCTTTGCCGTGTTTGCCTGCCTTGATATTGTGCGGTTTTACGTGTGCAGCTCGGAGATCAGCTCGGCCTATTTCAGCCAGATCGGAGTGGTGATATTTTTTTGCATTCTGGTCTATTATGCGGTGCGCCAGATCGTGGAGGAGCGGGAAGAGGGCGTGAAACGGGAACTTTTGGAGCGTATGGCTTACACCGACCTGCTGACCGGCCTGCCCAACCGAAACGCCTTTGAAAAGAGGATGGAGGCGCTTCGCGGAAGCGGAATTTCCGGTACTATGGTGGTGGTGGCCGATTTAAATGATTTAAAACGGATCAATGACCAGCGTGGGCATCAGAAGGGGGATGCGGCCCTGATCTTTGTGGCAGATGCCCTGAAAGCTTCCTTTCAGGATAAGGAAGAGCTCTACCGCATAGGAGGCGACGAGTTCTGTGCCCTGTCCGGCCGGATTACCGGGAAAGAGCTGGAGGATTTTGCAGCCAGCCTTCAGAAGAAGCTGGAGGAGGGGGAGACGAAGCTTGGATTTCCCGTCTCGGTGGCGGTCGGCTGGTCCAGGGAGGACGAGTGCGGAATCGATCTGGCCTTTCGCCGCGCCGATTTTACCATGTATGAGAAAAAGCAGCAGATGAAGCGGGAACGAGAACAGGATGAAACGCGTTTAGAACCGTCGGAATGTGGCTGCGGAGGCATAAAGAATGAAACAGAATAAGAAACTGATGGAAGAAATACCGGACCGGTTCTGGGGGCTGTTCCGCTCGGTGAACCGGTCCACCTACATAGAAGCACTATTGAGAATCAATGAGGAATATGAATACAGCAACTACTTTTTGAGCCGTGAGGTCTGCATCCAGGTATTGAGCGAGTATTTTGCAAAGAAGCGGTACGTGATCTGGCAGGATGAGCTGGAGGATGAACTGGATACGCTGGAACCGCCGGCCACGAGGGTGCTCAACTGGCTTTTAAAGACCGGATGGCTCAGAAAAGTGGACGATTATGCCTCTATGACGGTGTATATTGTGATTCCGGACTACGCCGCCGTCATGACAGAGGCTTTTTTGCGGCTCGACAGCGAGGATGAGGATGAGACGCAGATCTATATTCAGAATGTTTACGCCATATTGTTTTCCTTAAAGAATGATCCGAGGGCCAGCATCAGCCTGCTGAATACGGCATTTGTCAATACGAAACGGCTGAACAAGACGCTGCAGGATATGCTGCATAATATGGACAAATTCTTTGCAAGCCTGTTGGAACAGAAGTCGTATGAAGACCTGCTCCGGGATCATTTAGAGGGGTATGTGGAGGAGATTGTGAAGAAGAAATACCACATTTTAAAGACCTCCGACAATTTTTACCTCTATAAGACCGATATCAAGAGATGGATCGCGGCCATGCGGGAGGACACGGAATGGATGGAGCAGATGAGCAGACGGAGCGGAGGAAAGGTATCTGCCGCCGATATCGCAGAGAAGCTGGACCGGATCGAGAGGGGCTTCGACAGCATCGAACACCGGATATCCAACATGGACCGGGAGCATTCCAGATATATCCGCGCCACGGTGACAAGGCTTAACTACTTACTCAACCAGGATGATAATATGAAAGGGCTGGTCATACAGCTGCTGAACCATCTATCCGAGGGCGAGGAGCAGGAGGAACGGATCCGGGAGGTGGGAGAGCACATGAACCTGTCGCAGATGACCATCTTGTCCGAGAAATCCTTATACAAGAGGAGACGGCCAAAGGCCGACTTCACCGGGAATCTGGAGGCGGAGGAAGAGGCGGAGGAGCTTTCCAGGGAAGAGATCCTGAACTTAAATAAGCTGAAAAACCGCTACAGCAAAAAAGAGATCGAGAGCTTCATCGAGGAGAACATGGAAGAGGGGCGTATGGAGGTAACAGATGGTTCCGTTCGCTCTGGTGAAGACTTTGAGAAACTGATTCTGGCCTATGACTATTCCACCAGGAGAAAGAGCCTCTACCGGGTGGAAGAAGCGGATGGAGAGCCGGAGATGATAGAGAGCGGAGGATACCGTTATCCGAAGCTGACATTTATAAGGAGGAAATCTTAATGGGGTACGAGGAAGAGACGACAGTAAATTTGGGGCTCCCCTATTATGACAGCCTTTTGCCGGAAGAGCAGCAGGAGGTAACGGAAGCCGTTAAGCTTCTGCTTCGTCAGACGTTTGTGCTGGAACGGAAATACGAGAAGCGTTCCGGACGTTTTACCAATAACCGGGAGTTTCGGATCTGCAACAAGCATCTGGAATTTCTGCGGAAGTATTTTGCCGTCAGCGGCGTGTCGGTGGTGGAGAACAGCCAGATGGGAGTCATCTACATCCAGGGGGAGACCCTGGTGGGCGACAAGCTTCCGAAGCTTGCCACTCTTTATTTACTGATATTAAAGCTGATTTACGACGAGCAGATGGCCACGGTCTCCACCAGCGTCAATATCTACACGTCGCTGGGAGAAATGCATGAGAAGCTGGGAAATTACCGGCTGTTCAAAAAGCAGCCGTCGCCCACCGACATCAGAAGGGCGGTCACCCTGCTGAAAAAATACCAGGTGGTGGAGCCGCTGGACCTGCTGGAAGATTTAAATGGCGACAGCAGACTGATTATCTATCCGTGCATCAATGTGGTGCTGTTTGGCGACGATGTGCGGGTGCTGCTGGAATCATTTGGCGAAGGAGAAGAGAACGATGACGAATCAGAGATTTGAGGCCCTGTCCCGGATCTGTTTAAATAACTGGCATTATATCAACCGCAAAACGCTGTCCTTTAACCGGGAAATCAATTTTTTTACCGGGCACTCAGGGAGCGGAAAGTCCACGGTGATCGACGCCATGCAGATCGTGCTCTATGCCAACACGGATGGCCGCGGATTTTTCAATAAGGCGGCCGCGGATGACTCCGACCGGAACTTGATTGAGTATCTGCGGGGCATGGTGAACATTGGAGAGAACAACGAGTTCGCTTACCTGCGGAATCAGAATTTCTCCAGCACCATTGTTCTGGAGCTGCAGCGCACGGATACAGAAGAATGCCAGTGCGTGGGCATTGTATTCGATGTGGATACATCGACCAATGAGATATCGAGACGTTTCTTCTGGCACCGCGGGCCTCTGTGGGACAGCGGTTACCGGACGGCCAGACGGACGATGTCCATTGCGGAGGTGGAAGGCTATTTACAGAGCCATTACGGCAAAGAAGAGTACTTCGCCACTTCTCACAACGAACGGTTCCGCAGGCAGCTTTACGATGTGTATTTAGGCGGCCTGGACTCTGAGAAATTTCCGCTGCTGTTTAAGCGGGCGATCCCGTTCCGCATGAACATCCGCCTGGAAGATTTCGTGAAGGAATACATCTGCATGGAGCAGGATATCCATATCGATGACATGCAGGAGAGCGTCATGCAGTACGGGCGCATGAGAAAGAAGATTGAGGACACTTACATAGAGATCTCGATCCTGAAGGAGATGCAGGAGAAGTACGGCCTCGTCCTGGAGAAGGAAGAGAATATCCGGAAAAACGGTTACTTTACGGGCAGACTCGAGATTCTGGAACTGAAAGAAAGGGCCGGAGAACTGACGGATAAGGCGGCGCTTTCCAGAGACGATCTTCAGAAGCAGGAGAGCTTAAAGGACGGCCTCGACGAACAGATTGCAGAACTGACCGCCCAGGGAGAGGAACTGCTGAAACGGATCTCCTCCACCGGATACGAGGATTTAAAGACGCGTCTGGAATCCTTAAACGAGCTGATGGAGCATTTGAATAAAAGTGAGGTCAAATGGCGCCAGACTGCGGAACGCCTTAACGCATGGATCGACCAGGAGACCACGTCGAATCAGACGATCTGGGACATTGAGGAGTTTGAGAAAAACACCATAGACGGGGAGAAGCTGGAACGTTTAAAAAAGTCCATTGCAGAGATGCGGAAGGAGGCGGAGGATTTAAAGAGTGAGGCCGCCGCCGTCCTTAGCGATTTGAAGCGCCAGGAGCGCCAGCTGAAAGAGGAGCTGGCTCAGTTAAAGGCCGGAAGCAAGGCGTATCCCAAGTATCTGGAGCATGCCCGTTCCTATATTCAGCGAAGGCTGCTGGAGGAGACGGGAAAGGCTGTGGAGGTTCACGTCATGGCCGATCTCTTAGATATCCGCAACGAGGAATGGAGAAATGCGGTCGAAGGATATTTAGGAGGCAATAAGCTTTCCCTCGTGGTGCCGCCGGCATACGCGGAGGAGGCCTTAAGAATATACAGTGAGCTGGACAAAAATGAATACTTCCGCGTGGCCGTTCTCGATACGGAAAAGGCCGGAAAGGATACGCCGACCGTTCTGGAAGATGCGCTTTGCGAGGAAGTTGAGGTGCGGGAGGCGTATTTAAAGCCGTATCTGGAGCGGCTTCTGGGTCAGGTGGTCAAGTGCAGGAGCATCGATGAGCTGCGTGACTGCCGCATCGGCGTGACGCCGGACTGCATGGTCTACCATACGTTCCGGCTGCAGCAGATGAATCCGGAGCAGTACACGAAATCTGCCTATATCGGTAAGGACAGTGTGAGACAGAGAATCCGCCTTCTGGAGAAATCCCTGTCGGAAATGGAGAAAAAGCGTGCTCCGGAAGAGACGACGGTCAGGGAATGCGAGGCCGTATTAAGCCTGGAGCAGTTAAGCGAGGAGATCTCCGTCTATCTGGAGTGGCAGAAGGATATGGGAGATTTGAAGGAGCGGCAGAAGGAAAAGAAGAGGCTGGAGCAGAAGCTTTTAAAACTGAAAGAAGAAAATGTGGACCAGTGGGAGAAAGAGCGGAGCGCGGTTTCAGCCCTTGCCGACGGCAAGAGGAGAGAACGGGACGCAGTGAGCCGCCGGATCTACGAGATCAACACAAGGATCACCCAGATGGCCCAGGCAGTCACCGCAGTGGAGCAGGAGCTGCTGGCAAAGGACCGGGAATTCATGCAGGACGATTTGCTGGAGGCGGAGTTTGCAGAGTACATGGCTGGAAAAGAAAATCCGCGGTATGAGAAACTTAAGGATTACTTTACCGGAAGACTGAATGCTGCTGCGGAGGCCAGGGATCAGGCGTTTCAGACGCTGATGGACGCCAGGGGAGAGTACGCGAGAAAGTATCCGAACCGGAATTTCTCCATCACGTCCAGGGACAACCGGGAATATGAGAAGCTGATGGAGATTCTGGCGTGCGATCATCTGGAGGAGTACCGCCAGATCGCGGCCGAGCAGGCGCGGTCGGCAGTGGAGCATTTTAAGGACGACTTTATGTTTAAGATCAGGAGCGCTATCCGGGAGGCGCTTCAGCGAAAGGACGAGCTGAACCGCATCATCAGCCGCCTCGATTTCGGCAAGGACAAATACCAGTTTGTTATCGGCAAAAATAAAGGGGCAGACGGCCGCTTTTACGATATGTTCATGGACGATTCCCTGGAGGTCAATCCCAACGAGCTCAGTGAAGCTGTGGACAACCAGATGAATTTGTTCACGATGGAGCATGAGAGTCAGTACGGGGAACTGATTGAGGAACTGATTAACGTCTTTATCCCGCCGGATAACGCGACACCGGAGCAGATAGAGGAGGCCAAACGCAATATGGACAAGTATGCCGATTACCGGACATACTTATCCTTCGATATGCAGCAGCTGATCCAGAATGAGGATGAGGTAATCCGGATCCGCCTGAGCAAGATGATCAAGAAAAATTCCGGCGGCGAGGGGCAGAACCCGCTCTATGTGGCACTTCTGGCCAGTTTTGCGCAGGCGTACCGCATCAGCATGCCGGAGAGCGTCCGGAGAAATCCGACGATCCGGCTGGTGGTGCTGGACGAGGCGTTTTCCAAGATGGATGCGGAGAAGGTGGCCAGCTGTATTGAACTGATCCGCGGCCTCGGCTTCCAGGCGATCATAAGCGCTACCAATGATAAGATTCAGAATTACGTGGAGAATGTGGATAAGACATTCGTATTCGCTAATCCGAATAAGAAGTCAATATCGATTCAGGAATTTGAGCGGGAAAGCTTTCCGCAGCTGATGAAGGAACTGGATGAGGGGGAAGAAGATGATTGATGATAAAAAGAGGAAGTTCAGAGTGATACTGGAGGACTGTCCGGTAATCGCCGCGGTAAAGGATGAGACGGGGCTGAAAGAATGCTTATACTCTGAGAGCCAGATTATATTTCTGCTGTTTGGCGATATCTGCAGTGTAGGCCGGTATGTGGAGATCGCAAAAAGCGCCGGGAAAATGGTGTTTGTGCACATGGATCTGATCAACGGACTGGGAAATAAAGAGGTGGCCGTCGATTTTATCCGGGAGCATACCGGAGTGGACGGGATCATTTCCACGAAACCCCAGCTGGTCAAGCGGGCAAAGGAGCTGGGGCTGTTCGGAATCCTGAGGATCTTCGTGATAGATTCCATGGCTTTTGGAAATATCGAAAAACAGTGCGCCTCCCTGGTGCCCGACGCGGTGGAGATTCTGCCGGGGCTGATGCCGAAGATTATCAAGAAGCTGTGCAGTACCGTGAACGTGCCCATCATCGCAGGCGGCCTGATCTCCGATAAGGAGGATGTGATGAATGCGCTGACTGCGGGGGCGGTTGCGATATCGGTAACGAATCAGAGGGTGTGGTTTATGTGAGCGGAATCCCTTTATTTTCCTGCTGAAAACAGGGGCCTGTCCTTCCCGAAAATGGGAAAACAGAAAATCATGGAAAACACGAACAAATGTTTGCAAAAATGAAAAAGCTGTGATATTATGAGATGGCAGACCATTAGAATGAGTGCTGGAAACAGCACAGATCATATAGTATTGATTATTTATTTCATACTTTCAGACAGGAGTCATATGTATGGCAAAGCAGTATATTAAAATCAGAGGTGCCAATGAGCACAATCTTAAAAACATCTCTCTGGATATTCCAAGAAACGAACTGGTGGTATTAACGGGTCTCAGTGGTTCCGGCAAATCTTCCCTGGCGTTTGACACGATTTACGCGGAAGGGCAGAGGCGTTATATGGAGTCGCTGTCTTCCTATGCCCGCCAGTTCCTGGGTCAGATGGAGAAGCCGGATGTGGAGAGTATCGAGGGGCTGTCCCCCGCCATTTCCATCGATCAGAAGTCCACGAACCGTAACCCGCGTTCTACGGTGGGAACGGTGACAGAGATTTATGATTACATGAGACTTCTCTATGCGAGAATCGGTATTCCCCATTGCCCGAAGTGCGGACGGGAGATTAAGAAGCAGACGGTGGACCAGATGGTGGACCACATTATGGGACTGCCGGAGAAGACGAAGATTCAGCTTCTCGCCCCTGTGGTAAGGGGCCGGAAGGGCGAACATGCGAAGGTTCTGGATCATGCCAGGAGAAGCGGTTACGTCAGAATCCGTATCGACGGCAGCATGTACGAGCTGTCAGAGGAAATCAAGCTGGAGAAGAACATCAAGCACAACATTGATATCGTGGTGGACCGTCTCGTGGTGAAGGAAGGGATTGAGAAGCGTCTTGCCGATTCCATTGAGACCGTGATGGAGCTTTCCGACGGGCTGATGACCGTGGATGTGATTGACGGCGAGCCGATTACCTTCAGTCAGAGCTTTTCCTGCCCGGACTGCGGAATCAGCATTGACGAGGTGGAGCCGAGAAGCTTTTCCTTCAATAATCCCTTCGGGGCCTGTCCGGACTGTTTCGGTCTGGGATATAAGATGGAATTTGATGAAGACCTGATGATTCCGGACAAGAGCCTGAGCATCAACCAGGGCGCGATCACCGTGCTGGGCTGGCAGTCCTGTACCGATAAGGGAAGCTTTACCCGCGCCATTTTAGAGGCGCTGAGCAGGGAATACAAGTTTGACCTGGATACCCCGTTTGAGGAGTATCCGAAGGAGATCCATGACGTCCTGATTAATGGGACGAATGGAAAGGAGATCAAGGTGCACTACAAGGGCCAGCGTGGAGAAGGCGTATACGATGTTGCCTTTGAAGGCCTGGTTCAGAACGTGGCCCGCAGATACCGCGAGACGTATTCCGAGGCATCCAAGGCGGAGTATGAAACCTTCATGCGGATTACCCCGTGTCCGACGTGCCGCGGCATGAGACTGAAAAAAGAGTCTCTGGCGGTTACGGTGGGAGATAAGAATATCTATGAAGCGACCAATATGTCGATCGTCAAGTTCCGGGAGTTCCTGGACCAGCTGGTGCTGACACCGATGCAGCATTCCATCGGCGACCTGATTTTAAAGGAGATCCGGGCCAGAGTGACGTTCCTGATCGACGTCGGCCTCGATTATCTGACCCTTACCCGCGCCACCGGCAGCTTATCGGGAGGCGAAGCACAGCGTATCCGTCTGGCGACCCAGATCGGCTCCGGCCTGGTGGGTGTGGCTTATATTCTGGATGAGCCGAGTATCGGCCTTCATCAGAGAGACAACGACAAGCTGTTAAAAACGCTGCTTCATTTGAAGGATCTGGGAAACAGTGTGCTGGTGGTCGAGCATGATGAGGATACCATGCGCGCGGCGGACTGCATCATCGATATCGGTCCGGGCGCAGGCGAGCACGGCGGCAATGTGGTAGCCGTCGGAACGGCAAACCAGATCATGAAGTGCAAGGATTCCATCACAGGCGCGTACTTGAGCGGCAGAATCAAGATTCCGGTTCCAGAGGAGCGCAGAAAGCCGACCGGCTACCTGACCGTCCGCGGAGCGAAGGAGAATAACTTAAAGAATATCGATGTCACATTCCCTCTGGGCGTGATGACGTGTGTGACCGGTGTCTCCGGATCAGGAAAGAGTTCTCTGGTGAACGAGATCCTGTATAAATCGCTGGCGAAGAAGTTAAACCGGGCAAGAACCATTCCGGGCAAGCACAAGTGTATTGAAGGTGTGGAACAGCTGGACAAGATCATCGCCATCGACCAGTCCCCGATCGGAAGAACCCCGCGTTCGAATCCGGCCACATATACTGGCGTATTCGATCTGATCCGCGATCTGTTTGCATCGACATCGGATGCGAAGGCAAAGGGCTATTCCAAAGGCCGTTTCAGCTTTAACGTGAAGGGCGGCCGGTGTGAGGCGTGCAGCGGCGACGGTATCATTAAGATTGAGATGCATTTCCTGCCGGACGTTTACGTTCCCTGTGAAGTCTGCGGAGGAAAGCGGTACAATCGTGAGACGCTGGATGTGAAGTATAAAGGCAAGAGTATTTATGATGTGCTGAATATGACGGTGGAAGAGGCGCTGAAGTTCTTTGAGAACGTTCCTTCCATCTCGAGAAAGATAGCGACCCTGTACGATGTGGGACTTTCCTATATCAGGCTGGGACAGCCTTCCACGGAGCTCTCCGGCGGTGAAGCACAGCGTATCAAGCTGGCGACGGAGTTAAGCAAGCGTGGGACAGGCAAGACCATCTATCTGCTGGACGAGCCGACGACGGGACTCCATTTCGCCGACGTCCATAAGCTGATCGAGATTCTGCGGAAGCTGTCGGAAGGCGGCAACACCGTGGTTGTTATTGAGCATAATTTAGATGTCATAAAGACTGCGGATTACATCATTGATATCGGTCCGGAAGGGGGAGACAAGGGCGGTACAGTGATTGCCCAGGGAACCCCGGAGGAAGTAGCTGCAAATCCGGTGTCATACACGGGGCAGTATGTAAAGAAGTATCTGGAATAAAGAATGAATGCCGGAATTCCTTGTAAAATCAGGGGCTCCGGCATTTTTGTTTTTTTATGGAAGAAATATATTTTCCTTTATTAACATCCTCATATTCCAAGAGCTGCAACAGAAATATTTTCATGCACCAGCTGAAAGTTTGAGGACGGGTCCGGCAGGATCACCATAAAATCATAGGCGGTTGTAAATCCTGCAACTTCATACCCTCTGCCCTATATTGAATAATTGTATTTTAACAAACGCATATGGGAAAGGCAATAGATGAAAAGTTCTCCCAAAAAGGGAGGAAGCCGGCAAGAGGGGGATCCTGCCGGCTTTGAGTATGAAAAAAAGTTTTATGTTGAAAAAGGTGTTTACCTTGTTTACGAGTATTAATATACCCAATGAATGTGAAGATTATTTGATGAAAATGTGAAAATTATGTGATGAAGAGAATTTTTTTGCTGAATGGGATAAATGAGCAGTATGCGCTTCTATTTATCTATACCAATTGATAAAATCCGAAAATCGGTTGACATGATTTTCGGATTGTGTTATATGTTTCATAAGTGCAGAGATGAAGGAGGAGTTGTGATGCAGAAAAAATATCTGGCAGTGAAGGAGTATCTTCTGGAGCAGATTAATTCAGGTGCATACCAGCCGGATGAGCCGATTCCGCCGGAACGGGAGATGGCGGCCATGCTGGGCGTGAACCGTATGACTCTTCGCAGAGCGGTGGAAGAGTTGATGTACGAGGGGCTTCTGATACGAAAAAAAGGAAGCGGAACCTTTCTGACCAAGGGAAAGGTGAGTAAGCAGGAGCTGATTACGGCAGCAGGAGGACAGGAGGGCGCCTCGATCAAGATCATCAGCTGCAAAAAATGTACGGAAGGCAATTACGGCTACAAAGCACTGCAGCTTGATCCGCAGGAGAGAAAACCATACTGGAGAATCCGGCGGGTGCGATATATGGATATGGTTCCTTATGCGTATGAGGACATTTATATGAATACAGATTTTTTTGAAACAATCGACTCCTCCTTCTATAATCTGGGCCTTCAGCAGATTGTGAAGACGAAAACGGAGGTTGAGGACATTGATTTGAGTGCGCAGGTAGAGGCACTTCTGTGTCTCCATAATACTGCAGTCCTTCTGAATGTCAGGATTGACTCACCGATTCTGCAGATTAAGAGTACCTTTGAATCAAAAGGAAAGGTGATGATGTTTTGCAGGAGCTATCATCCTGGTGACAGCTACAGTTACAGCAGTATGAAGCATCGGATATAAGGTCAGAAAAGAGCATCAATAAGAAGAGTGATATATCAAATTCGCACAGATAAAAGGCAGACATGGAACGGTATAATTCGTTTCCGTATCTGCCTTTTTTTGTGCTTTAAAACACCCGGAAAAAATAAAAATTATATATACCAAAATAAACTTGACTTATACCAAATATGATTTTATACTATACGGGTATATATACCAAAAAAGAAAATAATAAAATAGGTATAGATAATTACAAGGAGGTATGCATGAGATACATTGGTAAAAGCTATCCCATACACGATGCCGGAAGCAAGGCTGCGGGAAGAGCGGTGTATGCAGGGGACATGGAGCTTAAGGGTATGCTGCATATGGCGCTGCTGTTTAGTACCATACCGCACGGCATTGTGAAACATCTGGACTGCAGCAAAGCCCTTGCCCTTCCGGGGGTCGTCGATGTTATTCACTGCTTCAACACGACGGAGAAAGAGTACAACCAGTATCAGACTCAGTTTGGACAGGATCTCGTTCACACTGCGCGTATTTTCAATTCCCATGTGAGATATGTGGGGGACAGGATTGCCGGCGTGATTGCAGAGACGGAGGCCATCGCCAGAAAGGCAGTTTCCCTGATCGAGGTGGAATATGAGGAGATGGCCTATTCCCTCGATATGTTTGACACACTTACAGGGAAGATTGACGGAATCCATGAGACAGGAGCCGTGTTTGAGGGCGGGGAGCATGTGACAGGGACGAAGCCTGAGGGAGAAGGGCTGGTGGAAATACATACGGCCACGGACTTATCCCGAATCAATCATATCTGTATGGAGACCCATGCCTGCGTCGCAGATTACGACCGCTATGGAGACGAGCTGACCGTATATTCACCGAATCAGACGGTGTATGGAATCCGTACCATACTGGGTGACATCTTTGAGATGGATTACAACAGGATCCGTGTAATTAAGACGACCATGGGTGGTTCCTTTGGAGGAAAGCAGGAATGGGTGCTGGAACCAGTGGCTGCTGCTGCGGCCTTACGGACAGGCAGACCGGTGAAGCTGGTATTTAACCGAAGCGAAACCATGGTGTCCACGTATTCCAGGGCGCCCATGCATTTTGATGCAGACTTTGTGTTTTCGGAGGATGGTACTCTGAAGGGGGTGGACTGTGATCTGCTTCTGGATGCAGGCGCCTATCTGGGGAACTCTTTGAATTATGCCAGAACGGTGGCTCATAAGCTGTTTCGCGGATATAAATACCCTTACTGCCGGTTCCATTCCAGAGTAGCTCTTACCAATACGATCATTGGCGGCGCTTTTCGTGGATGGACTTCTCCAGAAGCCACGATCATGTTTGAACACAATATGAATATGGCGGCAAGGAAGCTGAAAATGGACCCGGTTGATCTGAGAATTAAAAATGTGATGCATCCGGGAGATGAGGATCCGCTGATCGACACGCCAATCGGTAATTTTAAGGCGGAAGAGGCGCTGCGTCAGGGAAGGGAGCATTTTGAATGGGACAAACGAAAGGAAGAGGTCAGAACGTTTAACCAGGAGAACACGCGGTATAAACGGGGACTGGGAGTTGCCCTGGGCGCCCATGTCAACAGCTTTTATCCCTCCAAAACGGATTATGCCAGAGTAGATATGCGCCTTTCGGAAACCGGAAGCGTGCACTGTAATATAACGCTGCATGACCATGGCTGCGGTACGGTTACCGCCTTCCAGATGATTGCCGCCGAAGAACTGGGGCTTCCGCTTAATAAAGTGGCGGTAGGGGAGGGAGATACCCGTTATACACCGTTGGATGTGGGATGCTTTTCCAGCAGAACGACGTTCGTGCAGGGCCGTGCGACAGTGGAATGCGCACGTAAATTTAAGGCGCGTCTGGCCGATCATGCGTCGAGGCTGGCAGGTATACCGGCTGAGGATATGGTTGTGGAGGAAGAAACCGTACACTCGGTGAGCAGACCGGAAATCTGTTATACGTGGAGCCAGATTGCGGATCAGTCTCAGCAGGTATTAAAGCAGGAAGTATTTGTGAGTTACGAATATATACCGGATTCCAATCCAGGTGTGGCGGGCGCCCATTATGCCCTGGTAGAGGTAGATACCTACACAGGTATGACAAAGATTCTGGATTATCTGGCAGTCCATGATATAGGCCAGGCAATTAACCGGGAGATCTGTGTCGCTCAGGCGCAGGGAGCCGTCGTTATGGGAAGCGGCGCCGCTTTGAGCGAGCATGTCATTACAAGAGCCAACGGCAGACCCTGCGGCAGTCTGAAGGATTACCATGTGATAAACTCATTCGAAGCGCCCACGGTACGAGTGGAATTCATTGAGGATGGAGAGACGGAAGGACCTTACGGAGCAAAATCCATCGGGGAGGTATGTCACACTCCGGTAACTGCGGCTGTCGTAGGGGCTGTCAATGACGCCCTGGACAGCGACATGAACAGCATTCCACTTTCCCCCGATGTGATAACCGGCTATTTACGAGAAAGGATGGAACGGTAAATGAAACTGGATTTTATACTGAATGGGCGGAATACGGTGGTTGAGACAGAGCCGGACAGACGTCTTTTGGATCTTCTGCGTACAGAATTACATATGACTGGGACAAAGGAAGGATGCGGAGAGGGAGAATGCGGCGCGTGTACCGTAATTATTGATGGAGAAGCAGTCCATTCCTGTCTGGTGCTGGCCTGTCAGCTGGAAGGAAAAAGCGTGATTACCATAGAGGGACTGGAAGAAAACGGAGAGCTGTCCGATATCCAGAGGATCTTTGTGGAGGAGACAGCCATCCAGTGCGGATACTGCACTACGGGTATGATCATGTCCGCTAAAGCGCTTTTGATGCATAATTCCAATCCATCGGAAGCGGAAATCAGAACGGCGCTGTCCGGCAATATTTGCCGCTGCTCCGGGTACACCCAGATTATCAGAGCCGTCAGGCGGACAGCAGAGGAAGGAGGAGTCAGATGATTTCATATACGCCAAAAACACTTCAGGAAATCCCCGCATGTCTTGGCAGGATGACGGAGAAGGATAAGATAATCGGAGGCGGAACGGATCTCATTATCAGACTTAATATGGGACTCTCGAAGCCGGACGCGCTGTGCTATCTTGGTTATGTCGATGAGTTAAAACGCATTACGGCGGAGGAGGACCGCCTGGTGATCGGCGCTTACGCCACGATGACCGGGATTGAGAACCATCCGGCAGTGAAGGAGTATTTTCCGGCGCTGATGGATGCTGCTTCTGACGTCGGTTCCCTGCAGATCCGCAATAATGGAACCATAGGCGGAAACATAGGCAACGCGTCACCGGCCGGAGATCTGCTTCCAGTACTCTACTTATACAATGCCCAGGTGGAAATCATGGGGGCGGAGGGAAACAGGGTAGAACCCATAGAACAGATTATTGCTGGACCGGGCAGAACGACTTTGGCATATAACGAGGCTGTCACCAGAATATTTCTTCCTCGTCCTGCATTCGTAAGTTCTTTTGTCAAGCTGGGATTTCGCCGCAAAGTGACGATATCCAGAATCGGAATTGCCCTTGGAGTCCAGATGGACGGCGATTACGTGAAAGATGTGCGTCTGGTCATCGGAGCAATCTCCTTAAAACCGGTAAGACTTACCGCAGCGGAGGAATTTCTGCGTGGGAAGCCCTTAAATGAAAGTAATATCATGGAAGCTGCCCGGATTCTTTCGGATTTGATCATGGAGATTACGCCCAGGGAGTTTGACCGGGATTACAAAGTATTTGCCTCCAGAGGAATCGTAATGGATGCATTTAAGCGCTTAAGAAGAAATTGAGAGGACTGTTGAGGGGATGAAAAACAGCAGTGGGATACGTTTTATCGGATTGAGCTTCATCGGAGCAGTCCTGTTCTTTTTACCGGTATATCAGGGGATGATTCCGGTGGTTCTTTTGATAAACGCCATAAAATTGTGTCTGGGAGAGCTGCTTCCCCTGGTTGCGGTAATATCGTGTACAGCCCTCGCAGTGGAACTTGCGGCGGCCAGAATCTTCAAAATCCCTGTGATGGAAGAGTACTTCAAGGGGGAACGTATCCGCTGCTTATTCTGGCTTCTCAGCGCCGTAATCGTGCTGCTGAAGGCCTTTGGAAGCACACTGCCGTTCCTGGTTCATCCGAATATAGGAGGAACGATCTTAAATCTGGGGTCTACTGTATTTATCACAATTGCAGCAGCTGGCTGCCTGGTAATCTTTATTATCCAGTCCGGTATCGTTGAGTTTGTATCGGTCCTTATGGAACCGGTTATGCAGCCGATGTTCCGTCTTCCGGGAGAAGCCGCGGTGAACATACTTTCATCTTTTGTGTCCTCCGCATCCGTAGGCGTATACTTTACGGAACGGTACTACTTGAGAAAACGGTATACTACAAGACAGGCCTGTACGGTGGTTACCAGCTTCAGTGTTGTGAGTGTGGGGTATATCGGCATCATCGCATCCGTATCAGGAATCGGGGATATGTATGGAGAACTCCTTGCCGGAAGCTTTTTTCTGGTACTTCTGATGGGGATGATTATGGTCAGGATTCCTCCGCTCTGCCGGATGGCGGATTGCTACATAGACGGCAGCGAAAAAGTCTGCGGGACAAAACGGCTCGGTTGGAGATGCCGCCTCGCAGCTGCGTGGGAGGCCGGTGTCCAGAAGGCCGGCAGCTTTACTGGCAAAGCATTCTTTCAGAATCTTTTCCAGGCGCTGACTTTTGCTCAGAGGATTGTGGGCGTCATGATTCCCACCGTGCTGTTCGTTCTTATACTGGTCTACTATACGCCGCTGTTTACATGGCTGGGGTATCCTCTGATTCCGGTGCTTCAACTGCTGGGGATTCCGGATGCCGCTCTGGCGGCTCCTTCCGTTCTCATTGGAATCGTGGAAGTCAGCCTTCCGGGAATTCTGATTGGAGGAAGTGCGGCGGCGCAGCAGACAAGGTTTTTTGTAGCCCTTCTGTCCATTGTGCAGATTATCTTCTTTTCCGAGGCTGGCAATGCTATTATGGGATCCAAAATTCCATTGAATGCCGGAAAACTCATTGTTATTTTTCTGGTACGGACAGCCATCGCGCTGCCGCTGGTCTCACTCGTAACACACATTATATATTAAGGGGAATGATTCATGGAACAAGTAGAGAAAAAGGATATAGTCAGATTTACGGTATTGAGCCTGATTGGGATTTTCCTGTATTTTATCCCGGTGGACGGCTCCCGGGTGCCTGTCGTAATTATGGTGGGCTGGATCAAAGATATACTTGGAGACAATTTAAAATATCTGGTGCTTCTGATGTTAATCGTACTTATGGGTACGATCTTTGGCGCTAAGGTACTTAAACAGAAAACATGCGTAAGACTTCATGCAGATGACAAGAATTCAAAGCTGATTCATTATGCCGCCGCATTTCTGGTCGTTCTGGCGGTATGGTTTAAGCTTCCTCCGGCCGCGGTATTTGCGGATGAGAGAGTGGGCGGACAAATCCTGAGTCTGGCCGGTACGGTCATGCTTACAGTGTCTGTGTGCGGCTGGTTTATCGTATTTATCCTCAAATCCGGAATCGTGGAATTTGTCGGAACGATTCTGGAGCCTCTGATGAGGCCGCTGTTTCGCCTGCCTGGAGCTGCGGCGATCAACTGTCTTTCATCCTATGTGGTCAGTGCGGCTGTAGGTGTTTACATGACGGACCAGTACTACGAGAATAAGGTATACAACCGCAGGGAGGCCATTGCCGCGGCCACCTGCTTTTCCACGATCTCTGTGGGCTATATCGGTGTGCTCTGCTCCATCGGAGGCATCAATGAAATGTATGGTACCCTGTTGGTACTGACGTTCCTTCTGGTGATTGTTATGACCGCGGTTATGGTGCGGATTCCACCGATCTCCAGAATTCCGAAGACGTATTGCGGGGAGCTGGAAAATGGTGATGGCGGCCGGGACAGAAGGTGCGAGGCCGGCCCGAATCATGCTGAAGCGGGAAAAAACAGATTTCAGCGGGCGGTAAATGCAGCGGCTCTCTGCTCCAGGCAGTTTACATTCCATGAATTTACGGCCAGCCTTTTAAGCGCATTAAAGTTCTCACAGAGAATTATCGCGTACATGATTCCGATTGTGATTGTAACGCTGACGCTGGTCCACCATACGCCGGTATTTACGTGGCTGGGATACCCGATTGCCCCGGTTCTGAGGCTTTTGGGCCTTCCGGACGCGGCTCAGATTGCGCCTGCTGTGCTTCTGGGATTTATTGAAGTGAGCCTGCCGGCTATTTCCGTCAGTACGGGAGTGGCGGCTCAGAGTGTATTTTTTGTGGTACTTCTCTCCATCGTTCAGATTATCTTCATGACGGAAGCGGGGAACGCCATGCTTGGGGCGCGCTTTTCAATGAAATTTACGGATCTGGTCATTCATTTCCTGGTTCGTACTGTGATCGCGGTTCCGGTGATTGCAGTGATATCGCACTTATTATTTTAAATACAGAACTAGAAAAATAAAAGACATGGATTGATTCCTTCGCGGAACAACCATGTCTTTTATCGTTTGACCGCAGTCTCGTGGGAACCGGCCCCTTATAGTGAGTATTATATTTGAGAAATCCTGTTCGGAAACCTTCTTGCGCCGTCTGCCAAAGAAGACTATAATATACCATATATTGACAAAAAGCAGGTGAAAAATTATGTATATAGCGGATTTACATATTCATTCCAGATATTCGCGGGCGACGAGCAAAGACTGTACACCGGAATATCTGGATTTATGGGCCAGGAGAAAAGGGATTTCCATTGTCGGTACCGGGGATTTTACCCATCCGGCATGGCGTCAGGAGCTGGAGGAGAAGCTGGAGCCGGCGGAGGACGGGCTCTATGTGCTGAAAGAAGAGTACCGGATCAAAGATGAAACGGCAGGTGCATCAGCTGCGCCGCGCTTTGTGATTACAGGAGAGATCAGTTCCATTTACAAGAAACACGACCGGGTGCGGAAAGTGCACAGTGTGATTCTGCTCCCAGGGCTGGAGGCGGCTGAGTGTCTGGCAGGAAAACTGGAAACGATCGGCAACATTCACTCCGATGGACGTCCCATCCTGGGGCTGGACTGCCATGATCTTTTGGAAATTATGCTGGAACTCAATTCTGAATCGATCTATATTCCGGCGCATATCTGGACGCCGCATTTTTCCCTGTTCGGAGCATTTTCAGGGTTTGACACGGTGGAAGAATGCTATGAGGATTTGACTCCGTACATCCACGCCATGGAAACGGGACTCTCCTCCGATCCGCCCATGAACTGGCGGCTTTCGGCGCTGGACGGCTATCAGCTGGTGTCCAATTCAGACGCTCATTCCCCTGCAAAGCTGGGGCGGGAAGCGAACTTACTCGATATGGAATTGTCCTATAAAGGGCTGCAGACGGCGATACAGACGGGAGAGGGGCTGATGGGAACCATCGAATTCTTCCCGGAAGAAGGAAAATACCATTATGACGGCCACCGGAAATGCCATCTCTGCCTGAGCCCTCTGGACGCGGAAAAATACTCCGGTAAATGCCCTGTCTGCGGCAGAAAACTGACCATAGGCGTTTCCCACCGCGTGGAGCAGCTGGCGGACCGGGAGGAAGGCTTCGTGCTGCCGGGAGCGAAGGCATTTGAGAGCCTGGTTCCGCTGCCGGAGGTGATCGCCGCATCCACCGGGCATTCAGCGGCCAGCCGGAAGGTGGAAAATCAGTATTATGAAATGCTTTCCGCACTCGGCTCAGAATTTTCAATTCTCAGGGAGCTTCCGATTGAAGATATCCAAAAGGTCTCCGGCCGCCTGACGGCAGAGGGAATCCGCAGACTGCGCGAAGGAAAAGTGGAACGCCGTCCGGGCTATGACGGAGAATACGGGACCATACGCTTATTCGATCAGATGGAACTGGACGGAATGGACGGACAGCTCAGCCTGTTTACAGGAGTCGAGATGGCTGAATTGTCACGCATGGAGACAGCTGCGGCTGCGATGGCGGTTCCAAATCATTCATCAGAGCAAGGGGCGAAACAGAGGATAGAGGGAACGGTTGACGCAGGCGGAGACGAAGCAGCGTCCAACCAGCTTACGTCCGGCTTAAATCCGCAGCAGGAGGCCGCTGTGACAGCAATCTCACGCACCATCAATGTGGCTGCAGGCCCTGGAACGGGAAAGACGAAGACACTGGTGTCCCATGCCCTCCATCTTCTGGAGGAAAGAGGGGTAAAACCGACGGAAATGACTGCCGTTACATTTACCAATCAGGCGGCCAGGGAGATGCGGGAGCGCCTGGAAAGCCAGTTAGGCGGGAAACGATTCGTAAGCCGTATGAGAATCGGAACCTTTCATTCCATTTGCTATGATATCCTGAAAAAATCAGGCCTGGAGTTTACTCTGGCCGATGAATTGGAGATGAAGGATACCGCCGAAGAGATCATTGCAGACCGGGAGCTGAACCTGCCGGTCAGACAGTTCCTGCGGCAGGGTTCCGCGAGAAAATGCGGTCTGGAAAAAGAGACGGAATCGGTTCCGGCAGAGGCTTACGAGGCGTATCAGAGAAAGCTGAAGGAGCAGGGGATACTGGATTTCGATGATCTGCTTCTGGAAACGCTTCACCTTTTCGAAGAGGAGGGGAAGAATAAAACGCTCCGCCAGGGATTCTCTTATCTGCTGGTAGACGAGTTCCAGGATATCAGCCCTGTTCAGTACCGGCTGATTCAGGAATGGAATAAGGGTGGGAGAGAATTATTTGTCATTGGAGACCCGGATCAGGCAATCTACTCTTTCCGGGGATCGGATGCCAGATGTTTTGAAAAGCTGAGAGAGGACTATCCTCAGATAACCACAATCTGTCTGGAGCAGAATTACCGTTCCACTCCGCAGATCCTGGAGGCGGCTTCCGGCGTGATTTCACAAAACGATGGACCGGAGCGAAGACTGATTCCGCAGAGGCAGGCTGGTACTCCGGTGCGCCTGGTGACGGCGTCCGGGGAGATGTCAGAGGATATCTTTGTGGCAAAAGAGATTAACCGCCTGATCGGCGGAATCGATATGCTGGACGCGCAGGGGCATTTGGAAACGGGGGATGACTTAAGAGCCAGAAGTTTTTCGGACATTGCCGTGCTGTACCGTACCAACAGACAGGCGGAGCTTCTGGAGACCTGCCTGAAAAAAGAGGGAATTCCTTATGTGGTTGCCGGCAGGGAAGATTTCCTGATGGAACCGGCTGTGCGGGGAACGCTCTGCTTTTTCAAAGCGCTTCTTAACCCGGAGGACCGGATGGCGCGGCGGCTGAGCTTGAAGCTGTTATGGAAGCTGCCGGAGGATGAAATGTCCGGGAGTATTTTCGATGCGGCGGCTGAGAAGTACCGGAAAAAGATGAAAAAGGAAAAGCCGCAGAAGCTTCTGGAGGCCTGGGTCTCGGATATGAATCTGCAGGAAGAAGAGGGCGTGGCAAAGCTGGCCTCCATGTCTGTTTTTTATAAAAATATGGCCGAATTCCTCGATAACCTGACCTTTGGGCAGGAAAGTGATATAAAACGGTGCGGAGGCAAATCGTATACATCGGATTCCGTGACACTCATGACACTGCACGGCTCAAAGGGGCTGGAATTTCCAGTGGTTCTGATGTGCGGAGTCAGAAAAGGGCTGATTCCACTGGAGAGCGGTAAGCAGGATATCGATGAAGCCGAAGAGCGACGTCTGTTCTATGTTGGTATGACCCGTGCAAAGGACGAACTGCTCCTGATTACATCGCAGGAACCGTCACCGTTTTTGAAAGCGATTCCAGAGGAAGTGACAACGCGGGAAAATGCGGGAAAACAGCGTGATCCGGGTATGGGGAAGCAGATGAGCCTGTTTGATTTCATGCAGCCGTGATGCGTGGAATATGTGGAATATGTGGAAGCGAAATAATGGATTAAACGAAAATGCTGAAAGAAGGTAAAAACTTGAGAGTGTGATTGGAAATAAAAAAATGCCCTGACGGATCTCCGGGCACACTTCATTATCCATTATACATAATTTTTTATTACAAGTCTACCATTTTTTCTTTTTTTTGCTAAGATAGTAATATGCACGTAACAGTTCAGACGGCGGGAAAATTGGTGCAGGAAGCAGCGTCAAGCTTGCTTGTAAGCTGCTTGTAAGCTGCTTTATGCACCAATTTTCACATCGGATGAATATCCGATGCTTCTTGACCAGATTTTTCGGTCAAGAAGATGAGCCGTCTGAACTGCAGCATATGCGCAGAAAGAAGAAGGGAGACGGGCATGAATCAGAAAAATCAGACAGACACAAAGAGTATACCGGGAGTCACCCTGGAGGATGAGAGAAATACACTTTCAGAAATTCTTGCCATAGCGGACAGGAATTTAAATCAGGCCAGGTCCTCTGTTGAGAATTTAGCAGATGAACTGCATGAACTGAAGGAAATTTATGATGTTGAGGATAAAGAAGGTCTGGCGCTGTGGTTCAATACTGACGCCAGATTCCAGCAGGTCCGGCAGGAACTGCTCCGCATGGAGCGAAGCAGAAAAAAGCCGTATTTCGGAAGAATTGATTTTACTGATGCCAGTCTGTTGAAGAAAGAGTGTTACTACATTGGAAAGGCAGCAATTACAAAGAATTCCGCGGAGCTGGTAGTCATCGACTGGAGGGCGCCGATCGCATCGGTTTATTATGAAAGTTCCCTTGGAGCGTGTACGTATTCGGTAAAGGGAGAAGGGGCGTTTGAGATCGATCTCTCCAGAAAGCGCACCTACGAAATCGAAAACGATGAACTGAAGGATTTTTACGATTCAGACGTAGTGGCCAATGATGATCTGCTGACAAAATACCTTGCCAGGAATAAACGATCCGTTTTAAATGATATCATTGCAACGATTCAACAGGAGCAGAATGAGATCATTCGTAAGAGGCCGCAGCATAATGTCATTGTACAGGGCGGGGCCGGTTCCGGTAAGACGACGGTGGCCATGCACCGCATTTCCTACATTTTGTACAACTACGATCTGGAATTTCAGCCAAAGGATTTCTACATTATTGGAAGCAACCGGATTCTCCTCAACTATATCACGGGTATTTTACCGGATCTGGATGTCTACGGCGTATCGCAGATGACGATGGAGCAGCTGTTTACACGGCTTCTGTATGAGGACTGGGATGAGCGGAAATATACGATTAAAAAACTGGAGCGGGAAGATAAAACGGCCTGCGTAAAAGGCAGCTTTTCCTGGTTTCATGATCTGGAAGCGTTTTGCCGGCGCTACGAGTGGAGCTATATTCCGTTGGAGGACGTCTATACGGAGAAAACACACCGCCTGCTGATGACCCGAAGCTCCATAGAGGGGCTGCTTAAGAAGTTTGATTTCCTGTCGCTTCCTGACAAGCTGGACAAGCTGACGGAGCACCTCATGGCGAAGGTGGAGAATGAGATATATGGAAGATACTATACGTATCCGCCGGAAGAGCAGAAGGCACTTCTGAAGTATTACCAGACCTATTTCGGAAAACGGGAGTGGAAGGGGTCCATTTTTGAGTTGTATGACAGCTTTCTGGCAGAGCAAAGGGAAAAAGGAACCCGGATTCCTTCACCTGGAAATTCCTTCGATCTCTACGATCTGGCCGCATTGGCTTATCTGTATAAACGAATCAAGGAGACGGAGGTCATCCAGGAAGCAAGCCATGTGGTTATCGATGAGGCGCAGGATTTTGGCATGATGGCCTATGGCGCATTAAAGTACTGCCTCAGTAAATGTACGTATACCATTATGGGCGATGTGTCCCAGAACATCTATTTTGATTACGGACTGACAGACTGGGAGGAACTCAGGAGCCTCATGCTGCCAGGGGAATTTGATTATTTCGGGCTGCTGAGAAAAAGTTATCGAAACACAGTGGAAATCTCTAATTTTGCAACGAATATTCTGCAGCATGGGAATTTTCCTATTTATCCGGTTGAGCCGATTATCCGCCACGGAAATGAAGTTCGAACGACGGGATGCGAGGATGAGGGACGGCTGATTACAGAGACCGCGGGCACCATTTTGGAATGGCAGAAGAAGGGCTATGAAACGATTGCAGTCATTTGCAGAGACGAAGAGGAAGTGAGCAGATTAACGAAAAAGCTGCGGAAAAAAGTAGAGCTTCGGGAGTTTGATGCGGAAACGGAAGAGTTTGGAAGCGGTGTTATGGTTCTGCCGATCGAATATGCAAAAGGTCTGGAATTTGATGCAGTTCTCCTTTATAATGCCAGTGAGGAGAATTATCCGTCAGAGGATGGCTTTGCGCGACTGCTTTATGTGGCGGCTACGAGAGCGCTCCATGAACTGGTGGTGCTTTATTCTGGGAAATTGACAGATTTGATTGGTACCACTGTATCAGAGGAGAAGAAACAGAAGTACGTAGTCGTGCGGCAGGAGCAGCCTGCCAGGCGGGTGCGTGAGGAGAAGCCCAAAACCAACAGGGAAATAGAACTGGAACGCGTATCCCATGGGAAATTCGAGATGGAGCTGCGCAACCGCATCGGACCGAAGCGAATCGTTGTTCAGAATTCCATCGAAGAGAAGCGGTCAGAAAAAGCACGCGCTGCAAATAGCCAGTCAGAGAAATCGGAATTTGGAGTAATTCCGGGTACGAACAGCTTAAGGCCGCTGGGCCATTCCAAATTAAATCTGGCAGTACGATGGGTGACCGGCAATAAAAGCTATGTTGAGGTGACGAATGCCTGCGGAGTTCTTCGGATCACGCCGATCTCGGAGAACACGGTTCGAATCAGTTTTGCGGGGGAGTCATTAGGCCAGCTTCCGGAGATACCGGCAGAGATTGAGCCCACACCAAAGCTGAAGTGGAATTACAGGGAAGACAAAGGCCGTGTGGAAGTAAAATTTGGAAAGCTGCTCTTGCGGATCGACAAGAAAAACGGCGGAATCTCTTTCTATACTGAGAAAGAGATGCTTCTTCTCAGCGAAAATCCATCACTGCCAAGACAGATCGCAAACGCTGCAAAAAATCAGACGTGGACCTATTTCGACTGGAGCAAAAAAGAGGTATTGAAGGCGAGAGGGGCGGTCGACCAGCAATGGCTTGATTTGAAGACCACAGCGAAGTATATCTCTTTCGGTGCAAAATCAAAGAGGCCTGCCTGTGTCAAGTCGAACAGCGGCTATCAGATCCTGGTTCCAGGGGGCAGACGGGTCATGTGCTGCACGATACCGATGTATGGCTCTTATTTATATACGGAAGGGGAAGCGCAGATTGATTATTTTTTCATTGGAGGTACCCTATGCGAAAAGTAACCCTATTCATCGCCATGAGCTTAGACGGCTATATTGCGGATAAAAACGGCAGCGTAGACTGGCTGGCCGGTCAGGAACCGGATTACGACGATATGGAAAGCTATCATGAGTTCATCAAAGACATTGATACAGTCGTCATGGGCTGGAACACGTATCACCAGGTGGCAACTGAGCTGTCACCCGATGAATGGATATACCGTGGGCTGACAACCCATGTTGTGACCCACCGGGCCATGGTTTCAACGGAAGAAATAAAGTTTACGAAGGAAGATGTCTGCAGTCTGGTAACCGCACTGAAACAGGAAGATGGAAAAGGTATCTGGATTTGCGGCGGGGCGAACATAATTCAGCCCCTGATAAGGGAAAACCGGATTGACCGATACCATATCTCCGTCATACCAACTATTTTAGGCTCCGGCCTTCCTTTATTTCCGCGGACAGCGAGTCCGGTGGGGGTGCCTGCAGACGGGGAAATTAAATTAAAATGCATCAAAACCCAATTATATAACGGCATAACGGATCTTATTTACGAACCAAGATAACTTTCATGTAAACGAGGAGAGGAGCACTATTATGCAGGAACGTCCAATTCTGGAACGAAAGAATATCCCCATCGCCTCCCTTTTGAGAACCCCATCCATACGGAAGGAAATTCATTCTATTTGTCATAATCAATGTGTGGATGACACATTTCTAACCAGCGCCTCCGTTACGTTTCGCCAGTTATCTCTTCTGTCTTCGAAAACGCGGATACCCAGTGGGACGATGGAACTGGTATTTGAATTTTTGGCCTCAGAAGACAGGAGCCATCCTGTTTTCCTGGAAGAAGAATACGCTTATTTAAAAGAGCCCGCCTGGTGTTTGAATATGAGTGAAATCAGTTATATGAAGGTCCCTTTGGAGAAAAAAGGAGAGTATGTTTTCTCCATACACAAAATACAAAAAGAGATTGATCCAGTGTCCGGGAAGCCGTATCTGATACTTTTTCCGGAAGATTCCAGGAAATTTAATGGCTGTTCAGAGGACAGGGAAAGAATGGCGGAAGAGAGGAACGTCACTTTTGATCATGAATATCAGATGCAGGAATTCATGAAAGAAATTATATTAAATGGAGTGGTTGATCTTGAAGACTATTCATAATAAAATGGCAGAATGATAAAAACAGCCTCATGGTTTCAAACAGAAACCCACTTGCTCTTCTGTTTGAAATTATGAGACTGTTTGATATGAAAATGCTCTCTGCCCCAAACGATCCCTACAGGAATAATTCAGTCAGAAATACAGCCGCACATGCAGCCAGTGAGACGACAAAAAGGCTTTTTCCTCTGTAAGCCAGGAAAATAGCAATCACGAGGGCAATCACAGCCGACCAGACACTTGCCGTGGCAGTTAAGATTGCCGGAAACGTCATGACAGACAGCGTCACATACGGCACGTAATATAAAAATGAACGGATATAAGTGTTTTTAATTTCTTTTCTTATCAAGGTCAGGGGGAGAACGCGGATCAGATAAGTGACTCCCGCCATGACGAGTATGTATAAATAAATACGGTTATTCATGCTGTTCCTCCCCTGTCTCTTTTACCGGGAATAAATATGCGGCCGCCCCTGCAATCAGCAGTGTCAGAATAATAATTTTAAATCCCGATGAAATGGTATTCAATACCGGTGCTGCCGCAAAGATCAGGCTGCAGACCATGGATACCACGATAACCCCTGATAAAATCCGGTTTCCCTTAGCGGGAGGGATAATAACTGCAAGAAACATGCCATACAGGGCTACATTTAGTGCACTCAAAATACGAGGAGGCAGGAAATCTCCGGAAACCGCACCGAGAAGAGTACCCAGAGTCCAGCCCGGTACTGCGACGGCAATCAGGCCGTAGCTGAAAAATGGGCTCAGCCTTCCAGGCCTGCACACGGAGACTCCGAAAATTTCATCGGTAACACCGTATCCGATCAGGAAGCGGTGAAAAAATGGCGTCTTTTCGTCCAGCTTCTGGGAAAGAGAGCAGGACATAAGGCAGTATCGCAGATTTATGATAAATTGCGCCACGGCCATTTCCATAAAGGGCGCCTTCGCTGCAATGATTCCCAGCGCCGCAAATTGCCCCGCCGATGTCAGATTTGTAAAGGACATGATGACTGCCTGCCAGGGTGAAAGACCAGCGCCGGAAGCCATAATGCCAAAGGTAAAGGACACTGCAAAGTATCCGAGACAGATGGGGATTCCGTCTTTTAATCCATTTCTCCATTGAATCGCATTCGTATTCATTTTTATAACCTTCAATTCTTATATTCTTTTGTTATCAAAATAGTTCCTACAAAATATACCACGAAACTTTACATCAGTAAAGCAAATGTTTATAATGAAAACATTGACCTTCCGGCCGGCGGAGAAATATGCCGATTCGGACTGTTTGAGAAGCAAGGAGGAAATCTATGAAGAAAATTCATATATCACTGTTCAGCGCGATTGTGCTGGTAATTATTCTGGCAGCATTGTACGGAAATCTGACCGGAAAGAATGATCCGCTGTTTGACCAGGGGACGAAAACCACGTTTTATGCAGAAACAGAGGTTGGAAAGGAGCCGGATATCAGGGCTGAGAATTATTTTTCCGAAGAGGAATATGATTTATCGAAATTTACCTTTGATTTGAGCAGCTGCAACTGGGAGCAGGAAGGAATCTGCCAGATTCCGGTACTGTATAACGGAAAGGAAACAAACTGCGTGGTTTCTCTGGAAGTCATGGGGGCTGCGGGCAGAATACCGGAGACAAAAGCAGGAATGAACGAGGATACGGCAATCACCAATTAATATTTATTTTTTTCACCCAAAGTGTCACAAATCTCTGGCTGGATTGTTTTATAGTCAGAAGGAGGGGATGGGCATGGAACAGGACGAGTTTACAACTGTATACAGGCAGTTTTACAGGCCGCTTTACGTCTATGCGCTGTCTCTTTCCGGTAACCGGTCTGATGCGGAAGACCTGGTGCAGTCCACATTTTTAAAAGCGCTGTTGTCTTATGAGGGAGGCGGAAGTTTGCGTTACTGGCTTACCAAGGTACTGAAGAATGAGTATTTCAACCTGTGGAAGAGGCGTAACCGTCTGGTGGATGAAGGAAGCTTTGATTTATCGCTTATCAGGCAGGAGGATCACATTCTGGAGGATCTGATTCAGGATGAGGAGAAGCGTCTTTTACTGGAAGCGATAACCACGCTCCCGGTTCACTATAAGGAAGTGCTGCTGGATTCGGTCTATTTTCATTTAAGCGACGAGGAGATCGGAAGATCCATGGGAATCACGAAAGAGAATGTGCGGCAGATCCGGTCCCGTGCAAAGAAACAGGTCATGAGGTTGTTGGAGGTGAAAGATCATGAAGGATTTTGATGAACTGGCAGAAGGCTTGAGTGATCTGCCGGAATGGAATATTATGGAGGACACAGGCCTGGAGAGGCAGATTGAGCGTCAGATTAACAGAAGGATTACAAAGATCAGCCTTCGCACGCTCTTCGCAGTGGCGATTGCGGCGGCAGTGCTGCTTCTGATCATTAATCCTGTGATGAAACTCTGCAGTTTTAATCCACGCCCCCTGTTTACATCGGCTGAGGCGGCCTACGAGAATGAATTTACGAAATATATGAGGGTTTATTACGAAACTGCCCAGCCATATGTAACGGTATACGATTCCAGCCTGAAGGATCGTGGATTTGGCCGTTACGTAATTGAAATGAGTGTTCTGGACACCAGCAGTCCTATATATGTGGGACTTCCTCCCAATGTTAAGATGAATGTAAACTGGGGCAGAATTGCAGTTGAGGATCCTCAGAATCTTACGGCGGTTACCGCGAACCGTTATGGCTACGGACTGATGAGCGAAGAGGATAAAGCTGCGCTTAAGGAAGAGATGGAAGAACTGCCAGATTCCAGTGTGATTCATTTATCACTCAGTACCAGGACCGCGAAACCGGTATCTGAAGTGATTGACGCCCCGATCCAGGTAAACTGGGTGGAAATATATAATGAAGAAGGAAAGGTACGCGGTGGTCTTACGATCAGAAAGAGCATTGTGGGAGAGGATGAACGCGACCGGGTGGGAATGACAGATGAAGAGTTAAAGCAGGAGTATCTGGGGAATCTGGAATATCTGCTGTCACAGCCGCAGCTGTTGAATGCTTTGGGCCTCCGTATGGGAAGCAAAGGACGGTATTACGTATATCCTACGACGGTGGAACCAGTGAAGGTATTGCTGGATCAGACCAGGGAGCAGGCGGTACTGACCACGAAGAACTACTGTATTTCCGGAAAGAAGCAGGAGATACTGGATTATTTGAATACCATAGACTATACTTCTGTCATGGTGGATGATGTACGTTTATCAATTTTGGAACGATGATTACTAAGGATAACAATTTTGGGGAAGAGGAAGTAAATTTCATGCCGCATACAAATTTTACAACACTTTGTTATATCGAAACGGAAGACAGCTATCTGATGCTGCACCGGGTGAAAAAAGAAGGGGATATGAACCGTGATAAGTGGCTGGGCGTAGGCGGCCACTTTGAGAAGGGAGAGAGTCCGGAGGAGTGTCTGCTTCGGGAAGTGAAGGAAGAGACCGGACTCACACTCTTAAGATGGCGTTTCCGCGGCCTTGTGACGTTCGTTTCTGACCGTTGGCCGGAAGAGTATATGTGCCTGTATACAGCTGACCGCTATGAGGGGACGATCGGTGATTGCCGGGAAGGACAGCTTGAATGGGTAAAAAAGGATCAGATTCGGGAACTGAGTCTGTGGGAAGGCGACCTGATCTTCTTTGAATTGCTGCAGAATAACCAGCCTTTCTTTTCGTTGAAGCTTTGTTATAAAGGGGAGCGGCTGACTCAGGCAGTACTGGATGGCAGTTCTCTGGAACTATTGGATGAACGGGATGCGGATGGGAGTGTAACCGGACGTGCCAGGGCCAGATTTCTGATGCACCGCTATGGAGATCTCCATGGAACGTCCCATGTGTGGATCGTGAGGTCTAATGACAAGAGTGGATTCGATCTGCTGCTTCAGAAGCGGAGCGAGGAGAAGGATGCGTTTCCGGGGTGTTACGATATTTCATCGGCGGGACATATTCCGGCCGGAGACGATTATCTGGAGTCAGCTGTCAGAGAACTGGAGGAGGAACTGGGAATCACTGTACGGCCAGAGGAACTAACCTTTGTAGGGCTTCATGATGAGACGGATATTGCAGAATTTTACGGGAAACCATTTCATAACTATGAAATCTGCAGAGTCTATGTATACACAAGGCCGATAGAAGCGGATCGGCTGAAGCTTCAGAAGGAAGAGGTAGAATCTGTCATGTGGATAGACTATGACGAGTGCCTTTCCCGAATCGAGAATCATACCCTGAAAAATTGCCTGAATGTGAAAGAACTCCAGATGCTGAAAACGTGGTGGACAGAAGGTGGAAGGAAATTCCGTTGACATTTGCAGATTGACATGATATAGTAGCGATAAATAAAAATGATTGGAAGTGTGTGTTTGTTAATTGCATCTGAATATGGCGCATAGAAAGAGAATAGCGGGAACAGGAACAGATTAAGAGAAGATTGGTTTTGTAAGGCAGAATCTTCTTTCTATTTTGTGTACCTGTTTAGACCATAGGGATGTGAATGGCAGTGAAATACACGAAAAGGATGAATCGTTATCTGCAGGAACATAGCCAGCTCTATGATCCTGCAGTTTTTTGTGTAACAGGAAAGTGCTCCTGTTACACAAAAAGCCCTCCGGGCAGGATGCGCACTCCGCGCTAAGGAAGTATGGTTGCTGAGGCAACCGCGCTCCGGCGCGAGAGTCCGGCGAGCCGGACTCTTTATTCGTAATAAGAAAAGCTGCTGTCTATTCCTCTTCTGATGCCGCCTGGCTGCTACTGGTAAAGGAACAATAAAACAGGAGAAAGAACAATGAACAACACATTTCATACATTAGAATTTGACCATATATTAAGACAACTGGAAGAACTGGCATGTACAAAGTCAGCAAAAGAGAGAATACGCAGCCTGGAACCGTATCTGTACGAGGGCGATGTAAGGAAGAGTCAGAAAGATACGACAGAGGCGAGACTGATTATTGAAAGTGCAGGAATGCCGCCGATTGCATCCATGGGTGATGTGGATGACATCCTGATTATAGTCGGACAGGACGGCTGTCTGTCAGCCGAACAGCTGGAATCGGTCGGTATGACGCTGACGGCGGTAAAACGCCTGAAGGACTTTTTGAACCGGTGCAGATATTTAAACACGAGTCTGGCCTGCTATGATGAGGAACTGGATCCCTTGGAGCACTTGAGGGAGCAGCTCGCGGAAGCTGTCAGAGGGGGACGGGTCGAGGACGGAGCCAGCCGCCTTCTCAGAAGTCTTCGGCAGGACATGATCCGTATGGAGGAAAAGGTCCGGGCCAAAGCGGACTCTATCTTAAAGAGCAGGAAGAGCTGTTTTGCTGATCATTACGTGACGAACCGTAATGGCAAGATGTGTCTGCCTGTAAAGAAGGAATACCGGTCATCGGTGCCGGGAAGTGTGATTGATAAGTCCGCTACAGGGGCGACTCTTTTTATTGAACCGGAAGCGGTTGCCTCTATGAATTCAGAGCTGGAGCTGCTGAAGATGGAAGAAGAGAATGAAACGAGACGAATTCTCTATGAACTGACGGTAATGGTGGCGGAAAACCGGGAGGTTTTCGAAGCCGACAAGAGACTGATTGAGAAGCTGGACTATATATTCGCCAAAGGAAAATTAAGCGCTGCCATGGAGGCGAAAGAACCGCAGATCAACATGGAACGGAACATTCGAATCAGGAACGGCAGACATCCGCTGATGAGCCGGGAACACGCAGTGCCTTTGAGCTTCGAGCTCGGAGACCGGGGAAATGGTGTTGTCATTACAGGACCCAATACAGGCGGGAAGACTGTGACGATGAAGACGGTGGGGTTGTTCTGTATCATGGCGCAGTGCGGACTTCACGTGCCATGTGAAGAAGCCAGTCTCTGTATGAATAATCAGGTGCTGTGCGATATTGGAGACGGACAGAATATATCTGAGAATCTGTCCACATTTTCCGCTCACATTACAAATGTGCTGGATATTTTGAAAAAAGCAGGACCGGAGAGTCTGGTACTTTTAGACGAACTTGGGTCCGGTACGGATCCGGCGGAGGGAATGGGGATTGCCATTGCCATATTGGAGAGTCTGAGGCAGTGCGGATGTCTGTTTTTGGTTACGACCCACTATCCGGAGGTGAAGGGGTATGCGGAAGCTGCCGATGGTGTTGAGAATGCGAGAATGGCCTTTGACCGGGAGACCCTGCAGCCGCTTTACCGGCTTGTACAGGGAGAAGCGGGAGAAAGCTGCGCTCTGTTTATTGCTAAAAAATTGGGTATGCCGGACGCCATGCTTTTAAGGGCAGAACAGGCTGCATATGGCAACTTGAAACCAGAGCGGCTTCAGGAGGAGAGCGGAGGCAAAAAGAAAAAACATGTCATTCTTCCGGAAGGCCCCCGAATTCGGAAACAGAAGGAAGAAAAGGGAATTCAGAAGGAACTGGCTGTGAAGTTTACAGTTGGCGACAGTGTTTTAGTTCTGCCGGATAAAAAGACGGGAATTGTATGCAGAACGGTGAATGAGAAGGGCGTCCTCCAGGTACAGCTGCAGGACAGGAAGATATGGATCAATCACAAACGGATAAAGCTTTTAGTCGCAGCAGAAGAGCTCTATCCGGAAGATTACGATTTCTCGATTATATTTGACACAGTGGAAAATCGGAAGAATCGGCATCAGATGGAGAGAAAGCACCAGGAGGGTGTGGAAATCAGGATGGAGGATGAATGATGGAGGAAGAACGGCTTGACCGGTATCTGGCTTTTATCAAGGAGACAGAGCTTTTAAAAAATGTACTGCGCACGGCGTGGGGATCTGCAGGGAGACAGGAGAGCACGGCTGAACACAGCTGGAGGCTGGCTCTCTTTGCCGCTCTGATGCTGGGCGAATATCCGGAACTGGATGGAAAGAGGGTACTTCTCATGTGCCTGATCCATGATCTGGGGGAGCTGTATGACGGTGATATATCGGCCGCCCTGCTGCCAGATGAGCAGCAAAAGCATGCGGAGGAGCAGCGGTCTGTGGAACGGCTGTTTTCATTTCTTCCGGATAAGGATCGTGAGAATTTTATGGCGATCTGGAAGGAATATAACGAGAATAGTTCTCCTGAGGCCCATCTGGTGAAGGCTCTGGATAAGGCGGAAACCATTTTGCAGCATAATCAGGGGATGAATCCCTCCGATTTTGATTATGAATTTAATCTGCAGTACGGCGCAGCCTATTTTCGTGAAGACGGGCTGATGGCCGCACTGCGTGACAGACTGGATCAGGAGACGAAGAGACACATTATGTAGGTACCTGCGTAGTGGGCTCCGGTGATTCGGCCGGCTCCGATTGCGGTTCCGGTTCCGGCATGGAAAGCTCGGATAAGAGAGAACGGAATATCTTGACGTGAAGCTCTTCATCCGCGATGATGCGGTTTAAAATTGACCGAATATGTCCATCTTCAATCCATTCAGATTGAGCATGGTATTTGCGGATGGCTTGGATCTCTCCTTCGAGTGCGTTTGTGAGCAGTGCATGAATCTGCGTCGGATACTGATTGCATCCGGGACACCAATAATACATGCGCCCTTTGTTATAGCTCCATAACCGCGGGTCAGTTCCCAGCTTTAAAGCCAGTTCACCGAAGATATCGAGGTGCCGCATTTCCACAATGCTGATCCGGTGGAAACATTCGGCTACGTCGTGATAGTACTCCCTGGTGACCAGGCTGTTATAAAAGTAAAGGCTGACCGCGGTCATCTCGGAGTTGCAGGAACCGATATTGGAAAGAATCGCGGCCGCATACTGGGGATTTTTGCCGTCCACCTTTACGGGTGGATACGGAGTATGATCTGAGTAATGAAATGTTGTTATATCCATAAAATATCCTCGTTAAAAAAGGTTCTTATTCAATATATAAGCAAAAAAAGACGAGTTATGACTGGAAAGTTTAAAAAGTGGTGGATGGAGGAAAAAAAGATGGATTTACGGGAAGCGTTAATGGGCTACATACCCTATAATGAACAGGAAGAAAAAGACCGGGAACAGATTCTGAAGTTTTTGGAGCGAGGGGATCTGGTATATACGAGAGAGAGTAAGGACGTCCATATGACGGCCTCGGCATGGGTGACAAACCGTGAGCGCAGTAAGATTTTGATGGCGTATCATAATATTTACGATTCGTGGGCCTGGCTGGGCGGTCATGCGGATGGAGAGAAAAACCTGCTTCTGGTGGCTCAAAAAGAGGTGATGGAGGAGAGCGGGCTTCGCTCTGTGAGCCCTGTCACTGAAGATATCTTTTCCATTGAGATACTGACTGTGTCAGGTCATATAAAAAATGGAAGCTATGTATCGTCTCACCTTCATTTGAACATCACCTATCTGCTGGAGGCGGATGAAGAAGCAAATCTGCATGAAAAAGAGGATGAAAACAGTGATGTGCGCTGGTTTTTGACGGAGGATGGAATCAACGCATCAAAGGAGCCGTGGATGCAGACCTGGGTTTATCGAAAGCTTGCAGAAAAGATGAACTGTTACATATTAACAGAAAATTGATAACTATTTTGTGATTTGCTGTTTTATTTTTCCTGATTATGCTTTATAATAGAACCAGCTTATATATTTGCCAAGAAAGACAACGAGGTGATTGATATGAAGATAGTTTATGCAATTGTCAGTTCCGACGATGGAAACCGTGTGACAGATGTACTGAATGAAAACAGCTTCAGCGTAACGAAATTGGCTACTACCGGTGGGTTCTTGAAGAAAGGCAACTCTACCCTGATGATTGGTACGAATGATGACAAGGTTGAGGAAGTAATTAATTTAATTAAGGATACCTGTGGAAAGAGACAGAAGATAACCTGTAATGTTCCGGCACCGAATATTGCATCTATTTCAGCAGGATATATGATGATGCCAATGACCGTTGAGCTTGGCGGAGCAACAATATTTGTAACGGACGTGGAACGGTTCGAAAAGATTTAACAAAAAAGCGAGAATTTCCCACCTCCACAGGTGGAGGAATAAAACGCCAAAACAAGCTTAACGGCAGTGGCGGGCGGAGAGAAATCGGTATCCCCCCCACTGACATGAAGTTAAGCCGCGCATCTATAAGATGTAATCGCACTCTGTGAAATGATCGAGCGCGGATTGAAACAATGCGGAAAGAGGGATTGCAGGAAGCTGTGATCCCTTTTATTTTTGCCTTGATCAATGGAAGTGAACAGAACCTCTAGAACTCTTTTTTCCTGTTGGACATAGAATAATAATGGAAAGAGAATTCAGGAGGTTTTTTATGAGTTGTAAATATTATCCGAAGGCGGGGGGCCCGTTTGGAATCCCCAATTTCGATAACCATATATCCGATGGACAACAGGAGTACCAGTCTGTTTCACAGCAGTCGCCGTATGCAGACCGTCCAGGCTGTCCGAATGTATCAAACTGTAACTGTGGAAGTAACTGTGGTAGTAATTGCGGCAATAACTGTGGTAATAACATGTGTCACTGCTGTCCAGGGCCTCAGGGACCGAGAGGACCGCAGGGACTTCCGGGTCTTCCGGGGCCGCAGGGCTGTCCTGGGCCGAGAGGGCCTCAGGGCGCGACAGGTCCGCAGGGGCCTCGTGGGGCAACAGGCCCGCAGGGTCCGCAGGGGCCAAGAGGTTTTCAGGGCGCGACAGGTCCGCAGGGACCAGCCGGTGTGACAGGTCCTCAGGGTCCGCAGGGTGTAACCGGGCTCCAGGGACTTCCTGGAGCAACAGGTGCTACTGGTGCAGCAGGAGCTGCAGGTCCGACAGGAGCCGCAGGCCCGACAGGTCCAACCGGAGCAACCGGCCCAATCGGTCCGACAGGAGCGACAGGAGCAGCAGGCAGCCCGGGAGCAACAGGTGCTACAGGTGCGACTGGCTCTACTGGAGTCGCAGGCCCAATCGGTCCGACTGGAGCAACGGGGGCTAATGGCCCGGCAGGTGCTACCGGAGCGACTGGAGCAACGGGAGCAAACGGAGCCGCAGGTGCGACGGGTGCAACTGGAGCAACGGGAGCGAATGGAGCAGCAGGTGCGACGGGTGCCACTGGCGCTACCGGAGCCGCAGGCCCGATTGGCCCGACCGGAGCAACGGGTGCTAATGGTGCTGCAGGTGCGACAGGAGCTACCGGAGCAACGGGAGCGAATGGAGCCGCAGGTCCGACAGGCCCAACAGGAGCCGCCGGAGCCGCTGGAGCAACCGGAGCCACTGGTGCCACAGGCGCGACTGGAGCTGCAGGCGCGGCGGGAGCTACAGGAGCAACCGGAGCCACTGGTGCCACAGGCGCAAATGGTGTGGCAGGAGCCACGGGCCCGACAGGTGCCACTGGAGCGGCTGGAGCAGCCGGAGCCACAGGTGCCACAGGTGCAACCGGAAGCGCAGGTCCGATGGGAGCGACAGGCCCGACAGGCCCAACAGGCCCGACAGGTCCAACAGGTGCCACAGGTCCAACCGGAGCCAACGGAGTGGCAGGAGCCACGGGTGCAACGGGAGCGACAGGAGCGGCAGGAGCCGCAGGAGCAACCGGAGCCACTGGAGCGACTGGCGCCGCAGGAGCGGCAGGAGCCACGGGTGCGACAGGTCCAACAGGTCCGACTGGCCCGACAGGTGCAACTGGTTCCAATGGAGCAGCCGGAGCCACGGGTGCAACAGGAGCCACCGGAGCAACAGGAGCAAATGGAGCAGCCGGAGTAACGGGAGCTACAGGAGCGACCGGAGCCACGGGAACCGCAGGAGCAGATGGAGCGACGGGGCCGACAGGTCCAACAGGTCCGACAGGCGCTAACGGAGTCACGGGAGCGAATGGAGCCACAGGAGCAACGGGAGCGACAGGAGCAGCTGGTGCGAATGGAGCAACCGGAGCCACTGGCCCAACAGGAGCGACAGGAGCAGCTGGAGCAGACGGAGCTACCGGAGCCACCGGCCCGACAGGTCCAACAGGAGCAACCGGAACTGCAGGAGCCAATGGAGCCACAGGAGCAACGGGAGCAACAGGAGCGACAGGAGCAGCCGGAGCCGCAGGAGCAACAGGAGCCACAGGCCCGACAGGAGCAACGGGAGCCACAGGAGCAGATGGAGCGGCAGGAGCCACAGGAGCAACGGGAGCGACAGGAGCAGCCGGAGCGGCCGGAGCCACAGGAGCAACAGGAGCGACAGGAGCAGCTGGAGCAGCCGGAGCAACCGGGGCAACGGGAGCCACAGGAGCAACGGGAGCGACAGGAGCAGCCGGAGCAGCCGGAGCCACAGGAGCAACGGGGGCCACCGGAGCAACGGGAGCAACCGGGGCGACAGGAGCAACGGGAGCCACAGGAGCCACCGGTGCAGCTGGTATAGCCGGAAGCAGTGCAATTATTCCGTATTCGTCTGGATTACCAATTACAATGACAACAATTCTCGGCGGATTAGCTGGTATTCCATCATTGATTGGTTTTGGAGACAGCGCGCCAAGTGTTGGTGTGTTGGGAACAACAATTGATTTAACAAATGCGGCCGGAACACTTACAAACTTTGCATTTTCAGTACCACGTGATGGTGTGATTACTTCTATGTCCGCATTTTTCAGCAGTACTGTGGCATTGTCTTTAATAGGTTCGACAATTACAATCCAGGCACAGCTTTATCAATCTACGACACCGAATAACATTTTCTCACCGATTGCGGGGGCAGTTGTTACGTTGGCTCCAGCTCTCAGCGGTCTCATTTCCATTGGTGATCTCGCCAGTGGGTCGACGACAGGGCTTTCAATCCCGGTGACAATGAATACACGTCTCTTACTTGTATTTTCAACTACAGCTACGGGCCTTAATCTTGTAAACAGTGTTGTGGGTTATGCAAGTGCTGGTGTGGCTATATCATAAAGAATAATAGACGCAAAGGAATAAATGTCTCTCTGTATTAATGGATGAAGAAAACACCGGCAGTTCATATTTTGTAGAACTGCCGGTGTTTTTTTGTATAGGTTTGATGAAAAGCAGGAGTATGCTTAGAATCAGATCTGCTGCCTGTACCATTCTATTATTCACTGTGACCGCGTCAAATAAAACGGTGTAGGTGACGGCTTTTTCAGGCACTTCATTTTCCCTTTAGAGTGACGTACCGCCGATCATATGAATTATTCAGATATATTTCAGCAGAGTGTAAATGACTCCAATGTGGTAATGTGTGTTTGTGACATAATACAAGCCTACGCATATAATAGCCTAGGTGTATTTGATCCATCTGTGCGTCTGATTTCAGGGACGAAACAGATGGCGCCTGGGAATGGAGTAAATTTAAAATATCGGTTTCGGCTGCATGGCACGATATACCTGGCAGCTCCATTCATGCAGCATATTGATTTGCAGCTTAATCAGGAAAGGAACATGCGTGATGCTTAGGGACAATGATAATGATAACCGCGGACACGGTGATGTGAGGAATTGTGAGAACACCTCTTGTAACAGATGCTGCTGCAAGCGCTGTTGTCCCGTCTGTCCTCCGGAACAGAGGTCCTGTAACTTAAGTGGTGTACAGGTACAGCTGCGCGGGGCGGCCAGAGCGCTTTTAGAGAACAACACCAATGTCGTGTTTGATAAAATGGTAAACCAGTCAAATCCAAGAATCCAATATAATGATATGACGGGAGAGTTCACATTACCTTCCAATAGAAGCTACTATGTTTCCTGGGAGGTGGCTATTGACGGGTCAGAGACTGTGCAGAGTATTGATTTTTGTGTGGTAGTTAACAATGTCATGATCTCAGTCAGTTCGTCTTCACAGGTAACCTGTCAGCTGTCAGGAACAGCTCTTATTACGACGGGAAAAACACCGGGAAGGCTCTCACTTGTAAATATAAGCGGAGATACCGTGAGGTACACGGAGGCTTCGGTACAGGCTAATATTGTGATTGCAGGAATTACTTGCTAGGCGGGTATTTACAAAAACAATTGATCAAATCAGAAGTTTACGCAATGAAACATTGCGATTTATATAGAATTTAGGGATGGTGATATTATGGCTGATATAGGATTACAACTTCAAAATACTATTGCTGATTATATCGCTGTGGGCGGTGCGGTCCTGTTCAATGAGACGCTCGTCAACGATGATCCAAACGTAGTTTATAATCCTGCTGATGGAACAATATCCTTTGTGCAGGAAGGCGAATATTATGTATCTTGGTTTGTGGTGACGAAAACGGGGCTTGGCACATCTGGGCCAAGCTTTTCTATTGTGACCAATGAAGCCACGCCTACGTATTATACGGCTGGAAGCGGTATAAAAACAGGAGAAATATCCGGCTTTGCACTTCTCAATGTAAGTGCCGGATTTAGTTTTACACTTCGAAATGTGACGAATGGCGGAGTTAGGCTTAATGATAATGTAGAAGTTATGGCTGGAATCGCAGTAGTCAATATCGGTAAGGGGGGTCCCACTGGCCCAACTGGTGCCACTGGTGCAACCGGAGCGACTGGCCCGACTGGTGCAACGGGAGTGACCGGTCCGCAGGGAGATATAGGCCCGACTGGGGCGACAGGAGCAACGGGCCCACAAGGGGATATAGGTCCAACGGGGGTAACTGGCGCAACGGGGGCGACAGGTCCGCAGGGAAATACCGGGTCAACAGGTCCGACGGGAGCGACAGGCCCACAGGGAGATATAGGGCCGACGGGTGCAACTGGTTCAACGGGAGCAACAGGTCCGCAGGGAAATACCGGGTCAACAGGTCCGACGGGAGCGACAGGTCCACAAGGAGATATAGGCCCGACAGGAGTAACTGGTTCAACAGGAGCGACAGGTCCGCAGGGAAATACCGGAGTAACGGGTCCGACGGGAGCAACAGGACTGCAAGGTGATACAGGCCCGACTGGGGAAACGGGAGCAACAGGACCGCAGGGAAATACCGGAGTGACGGGTCCGACAGGAGCAACAGGACCACAAGGTGATACAGGCCCGACTGGGGCAACGGGAGCAACAGGCCCATCAGGAGTGGTTGGTGGTATTCAGCTTGAAGTTAAAAATAGTTCGGGAAACAATGTTGCGGATGGAGGAGTATTTACTTTTGATACAGTCTTTACAAATTTAACTCCGGATATCACAAATACGGCTGGGACAATTGAAATTACGACAGAAGGTTTATATTTTGTTGATTGGTGGTTGAATTTAGACGGATCAGGAGATCTTGATTTTGTTGTAGTAAACTTGGTTAATGCTACGACGTCCGCTATAATTGGCGAAAGTTATGCACCGCCATCCATACCGGGACAATTTTATGGGAATGCGATTCTTCAAGTAACGGCTGGTCAATTACCATTTACAATGCAGCTGGTAAACCAATCAGGTGCGGCATTGACGTTATCAGATATAACTGTTCAGGCGAGTATGCGTATAGTAGAGGCTAAAGTGTAAGCCATATTTGAATATGGCTAAGAATAAAAGGTTTTAAAAGAGGTGTTATAATGGCTGGTTTAGGATTACAGTTACAAAATACGACGCCCCTTATAGTATCTGCAAATGCCGCAGTATTGTTTAACGAAATATTGGTTGATTCTGATACCAATGTAACGTATAATCCGGCAGATGGTATGATAACGTTTATAAATGCGGGGCAATACTATGTATCATGGTTTGTGACTGTCAAAACAGCACTTGGCGTATTCGGTCCAAGTTTTTCGATTGTGACTAACGAAACGCCTTCCAGTAGTTATACCGCTGGCAGTGGAATAAAAAATGGAGAGATATTTGGCTCCGCAGTTTTGACAGTTACAGCAGGTTTTAGTATTTCATTAAGAAATGAATTAGCTACGGAGGTCAGTCTATCAGATGTGGTCCCGGTTAATGCTGGTATCAGTGTATTAAATGCTGGATCAGCAGGTCCGACTGGTCCTACGGGAGCGACAGGAGCAACCGGCCCGCAGGGCGCAACAGGTCCTACAGGGACGATGGGTCCTACAGGAGCGACAGGAGTTACTGGACCACAAGGAGCGACAGGCCCAACAGGCTCACAAGGAGTGACAGGAGCAACCGGACCGCAAGGGCCGACCGGTTTAACAGGATCGACAGGAGCAACCGGACCGCAAGGGCCAACAGGTTTAACAGGATCAACAGGAGCCACAGGTCCGCAAGGAGCGACAGGCTCAACCGGTCCACAAGGTGTAATTGGTCCAACAGGATTGACAGGAGCTACGGGTCCACAAGGGGATATAGGACCAACGGGAGTGACAGGAGCAACCGGACCACAAGGAATCATAGGCCCAACGGGAAACACCGGAGCGACAGGAGTGACGGGTCCACAAGGAGCCATAGGTCCTACAGGCGCGACGGGAGCAACCGGTTCGCAAGGCGTGATAGGTCCAACCGGAGCGACAGGCCCGCAAGGCGTCACAGGCCCCACAGGACCAACCGGAGCGACGGGTCCGCAAGGCGTCATAGGCCCCACCGGCCCAACCGGAGCAACGGGCCCGCAAGGCGTCACAGGTCCTACCGGCCCAACCGGAGTGACAGGCCCGACAGGCCCGCAAGGCGTCATAGGCCCCACCGGCCCGACAGGAGCAACGGGCCCGCAAGGCGTCATAGGCCCCACCGGCCCAACCGGAGCGACAGGTCCGCAAGGCGTCACAGGTCCTATCGGCCCAACCGGAGCAACGGGCCCGCAAGGCGTCACAGGCCCCACCGGCCCAACCGGAGCGACAGGCCCGCAAGGCGTCACAGGCCCTACCGGCCCAACCGGAGCGACAGGCCCGCAAGGTGTCATAGGCCCCACCGGCCCAACCGGAGCGACAGGCCCGCAAGGCGTCATAGGCCCCACCGGCCCGACAGGTGCCACGGGGGCGCAGGGAATCACCGGCCCGACAGGAGCAACCGGTCCACAAGGCCCCACAGGCCCAACAGGTGCCACAGGTCCGACTGTCACCAGTGAAGGTTTTTCAGCATTTCTTTCAACAGCCAGTGTATCTGCCAGCAGTCAGCTAACTGGCTGGTCGGTGGCCGCCCCATATTTCAACAGTGGAAATTTTAATCCGACGACTGGAAATTATACTGTGCCGGCCACAGGCAGATATATTATAGAAGCGACAATTAACTATGCAACGACAGCGGTAATCACGATCGCACTGGGGGCGGGAATTAACCCTGCATTTGTTGTACAGAGAAGCTCACCGACGGTGACCAGTTTGATTACAGGTTTATTTCCTATCTTAAATGTTAATATTGCGCTGATACTGTCATTAAGAACGATATTGGGCAGCGGAACTGTAACATTGGCTGGAGAGGTACAGCTAAATGCTGGTGATATCATCGGACTTTACTATGTAGCAAACGGACTTACGATCGGGCTGAATTTAGGTGGTTCCGGCAGTGGTATTGTATGGTCCGTAAATCAGATTAATTAGCAGCAATAAACAAAGGAAAAGCAAAAGGCCTGGATTAAAACAGACCACATAAGTCAGGCGGATTCTTATGAATCCGCCTGTTCAGAATACCTTAAATGCTGTTCTCGATACCTTCAATTCGTATCTGGATCCATGCCTCATCCCATTTGCCGATTCCCCCTTATTATCCTTCCAGTTCATACCTTAATTTGCTTTTCGGAAATCCTCATAATTCCTCAAAAAAACTGTCTCCACCCCACCCTCAAATCTGCCGCCAATCCCCCTTCTCCCCCATATCCTGTTCGCCCAATCAATTTGTCTCCGGGTCCCCCCACCCCCTATGCCGCCCCCATGTCCCCACCAGCCAAAGGACAGGCAAGATGCCCCAATCCCGGTATGTAACCTTTTTCCAATTTTTAAATATACTGTAGTATACCATCAGGGTATTAATAAAAGAAATAATATGGAGGTTCCATTATGAGTGATATGAACTATAATAACTGTGAGTGTGATCAGAGAGAATCCTGTGATTGTGACTGCAAATGTTACTGTGAATGTGAAAGAAACAGAACTCTCGCTCCGAACAGAACAACATTAAAATGCGGCTGTCCTGGTGCGGTGACTCTTCCTCTGGCAACGATTGCAGGAACAAACTTTACAGTTGCGACTGTAACAGTGGATACAAAAGGATACCGTAAACCGTGTATTAAATTTGAATTTGCCAGCAACATCGTTACTACTGTGGCAGTTCTTTCCCTGAATTTCCAGATTTTCAAACAGTGTAAAAATCAGCTGGTTCCGATTCCGGTTGGTCCTGTCTGGACGTTCTCCCGCCTCGTTGCGGTTACTGAAAGTGATTCGTTCACATTTTTCGTATGTGACTGCGATATCTGCGATGCAGAATGCTGCACTTACAGTGTAGTTGCAACGGTTGCAGGTGTTGCGACGGTTGGTGTTACTTCTATTAACAATGCGACTCTTGGAGCAATTGTTGTTGATAACGCTACCGGTTGCTAATTAGCTTAAAGGAGTAGCAATGTATTACAGGTTATTTGGACATGGTTGTCAAACAAGTTCTGGAACATGTAACTGCATTCCCCCGAAATTCAATCAGCCAAGATATAATGTGGGGCAATACCCTTTCCCCCAAATGAAACAGCGCCCGCATTCTTCTGAAGATGTATGCCGCAAAGAAAATATATTCATTAAAAACGCTGATTTTGGGGGAGTTGTCCTGCCTGAAGGAACAGATAAGAGAGCCACATTTCATGTGGCTTCTCTTAGTTTGGATACCTCTGGATATAAAAATATACTGATCCAATTGGCTTTTTCCTGTAATATTATTGCTGAGAAACTAAAACTGCGGCTGAGATTTCAAATTTTGAGGCAGGAAAGTGGTCAGGGGGTTACTGTTCCAGTCAGTGCAGGGATATTATACTATCAGGATAAAGTATGTTCGGAGGCGAATAGTTTTACGCTGTCTGTGTATGACCGCAATGCAGCGGCAGAGAAATGCTGCGTCTATAGCGTCTTAGTGGATATTGAAGAATTCGATATGGGGGGAAGCGCAATAATAGCAAATCCTACATTAATCGCAACCGTTGTAGGAGAAGTGTGATTTTGATTTTGGAAGGATACATTATGTCAGGAAAAAACCAGGAAACTCAGTATAAGATTTCTAACATACAGATAAAAGATGGTCTCATAAGCTGGGAAAATCATATGGTGCGGTCATCAGGGATTTCCCAGGTATGGCTGGGGGAGCTGACGGTGAAACCGTTTCCGGCGGAACTGTTCCTTATCCTTTTATTTATAGCATTAGCGGGTACGCATGTTGTGTGCATGCTGATCGCCCTGGCTGCCTCTGCCGCTGTGTGGCTGCTGTACCATCGGACCGGCAGCGCAGAGAAAATGGTTCATATGAAGCTTTTGGATGGAGATATTATTTCTTTTTCAGCTCATGATGAGGACTCTGCAGCCGGGTTTTACGAGGCAGTTAAAAGTTTGACAGAGGACGGCACTGCCGTAGAGATTCTGTTTGATGAAAATGGAAAGGCAGTAAAGAGCTCAGAGGAAGACACCGCTAAGGATACGACACCAGCTAAAGTAAAAACCGTCAGCAGAAATGCAGTAAGAGGGCCGCTGGCCCAGGAACTGCAGGTGTTGTATGAGAACTATTCGAAGAAGGAAGATGCGGACAGTGAGATTTTAGCTTTTATTGATGAGATGATCGACTTGACTGAATCCGGTGACCGGAGCGGTCTGACGGCGGCTTATAAGAAATTTGTTACAATGGGGCTGATCAGTGAGTGTAACGAGCTTGGCCTCGATAAGATCATTCAGGAAATAAAAGCCAGCATCTATCAATAGCAGAAGGAAGTCTGAACACAGCCGGACTGAACCGAAAGGTTCGTTCCGGCTGTGTTTTGCATATGATAACCGTAAGAGCCTATGCGTATTTTGCGGACAAAAATCAGAAAGGATGAGATAAAATGGCGACGGTGAGCCTGTGTATGATTGTACGGAATGAGGAGGATGTTCTGGGGCGGTGCCTGGAGAGTGTGAAAGATATCGTGGATGAAATCATCATTGTGGACACGGGGTCCACGGACAAGACAAAGGAAATTGCCGGCCGGTTTACGAACGCGGTATACGACTTTCCGTGGATTGATGATTTCTCGGCAGCGCGCAATTTTTCCTTTTCAAAAGCGACTATGGATTATCAGATGTGGCTGGATGCGGATGACGTGATCGAAGAAGAGGACAGGAAGAAATTTCAGCAGATGAAAGAGGAGCTGGATGGGAGCACGGATGTCGTCATGATGCCGTATCAGGTGGCCTTCGACCAGAAGGGGAACCCCACCATGACGTATTACCGGGAGCGCCTTCTGAAACGAAGCAGGAGATTTCTCTGGCAGGGAGCGGTTCACGAGGTAATCACACCGGCCGGAACCATCCTTTATGGCAAGGCGGCCGTCTGCCACAGAAAGCTGCACCCTTCGGATCCCGACCGCAATTTGAAGATCTATGAGACCATGAAAGAACATGGAGGGATCACGGATCCCAGACATCAGTTTTATTATGCCAGGGAGCTGTTCTATCATGGGCGTTATGAAGAGGCTGCGGCCATGTTTCTGACATTTCTGGAAGAGGGGAGAGGATGGATTGAAAATAATATCAGTGCCTGTCTGGATCTCTCCCATTGCTACGCCAGAATGGGAAAACGGGAAGAAGCCCTTCAGGCATTGTTCCGAAGCTTTCGTTACGACCTGCCCCGCCCGGAACTCTGCTGTGAGGCGGGAAAATGGTTTATGGAACAGGGGGGAAGCGACAAGGGTAACTTGAAACAGGCCGTTTACTGGTATCTGCGGGCGAAGGATCAGAAGACCAATGAGGAAAGCGGCGCCTTCGTGAATCCGGACTGCAGTGATTTCATACCGGATATTCAGCTCTGTGTCTGCTATGACAGGCTGGGAGAAAGGGAAAAAGCATTGGAGTACCATGAGAAGTCCAAAAAGAAAAAGCCGGATCACCCGGCCGTTCTGTTCAATGAAGCTTATTTTGCAGGAAAGGGAATGTGAAATACCGCTCCCTTTCGGATTTTTGCAGGAAGGACACAGGGACGCTGAAGAGTCATTCTCCGGCGCCCTGTACCATCAGCTGTTTTTCAATATTACCAGTTCCACTGAGTCGGCCACGTGCTCGCACATGTCGCAGCATTTTTCAAACCGGTCATAGATTGTGGTCCAGGACAGGATTTCCACGGCATCCGGACGCTCCGTGTGAAGGCGGTGCATGGCTTCCGTGTAGAGGCGGTCTCCGATTTCTTCCAGATGGTTGATCTCAATGATCTTTTCCCTTATGGTTTTCGATTTCCGGAAATGAGGGAACTCATCCATCAAATCCTGAAGAGCAGCACAGCACTGTGCCACGATACGGGAAAATTCCAGGGCATCCGGCCTTAACTCATGAATGTTAAACATGTAGAGGCGCAGCAGCACATCCTCAATGCTGTCTGTCACATCGTCGATCGCGCTGGTGAGACCCAGAATGTCTTCGCGCTCCAGGGGAGTGATGAATTCACGGATCAGCTTTTCCATCGCCTGGTGTTTGGTCAAATCGGCCTGGTGCTCCAGCTCGTGCATGGTATCAATCTGCTGATTTAACACGGAGGCATCAAAGTGCTCCAAATCGTTCTGCAGCTGCGCCGCCGCTTCAACCGCATACCGGACGCCTTCCTGTAGCAGTTCAAAATATAAATGATCTCGTTTTCCTGTCATGATTCTGACTCCTTTTCTATTTGCTGTTTATAGTTTGATCGTTATTTATCTCCCGATATCTTCCATTTTTTCTAAAAGATCCAGAGAAACAGTTTCGCCATGAAAAAGCCGATGACACCGCAGCCGGGAAATGTTAAGACCCAGGTAAGGACCATCTCCTTCACGACGCCCCAGTCCACACAGGAAATCCGCTTTGCGGCCCCCACGCCCATGATGGCGGTGGTCTTCGTGTGCGTGGTGGAGACCGGAATCCCTGCGATGGAGGATAAGAAGAGGCAGAAGGCCCCGGCTAAGTCGGCGGCAAACCCCTGATACTTCTCCAGCTTCACCATGTCCATGCCCACCGCCTTGATGATGCGGTAACCACCGACGGAGGTGCCGAGCGCCATGACGATACTGCACAGTACCATCAGCCAGACCGGAATGGAGAAATGGCCTTCGCCCACATTTCCCTGGGCCAGGAAGATTCCAAGCATGAAGACACCCATGAATTTCTGGCCGTCCTGAGCGCCGTGCATGAAGGCCATGGCGGCTCCGCCGGCAATCTGGGCGCCGCCGAAGAAGCGGTTTGTCTTTCTGCGGTCGCGGTCCCGGAAGAGCAGTTCCACCAGCCGGACAGAGATCCAGCCGGAGACGAAGCCGAGAACGGTGGAGAGCAGGAGGCCATAGAGAACCTTGACCCACTCGGACGCATTGATTCCGTCGACGCCGTTATGCAGGGCGATCGCGGCTCCTGACAGGCCGGCGATCAGGGCGTGGCTTTCGCTGGTCGGAATTCCGAACCACCATGCGGCCACGGCCCATGCGACGATGGCGGTCAGCCCGGCGCAGAGCGCAATCAGCGCCTGGTGGCTGTCGCCTCCAAAATCGACCATATTGTAAATGGTGGAGGCCACACTCTGATTGAGCATGGTCATGAGAAAAACTCCCAGAAAATTGAAAACGGCCGCCATCAGAATCGCATACTTCGCGGTGATGGCCCGGGTAGAGACGCAGGTAGCGATGGCGTTAGGGGCGTCGGTCCAGCCGTTGACCAGAATAACGCCCAGCGTCAGAACCGTGGTAACGGCAAACGCCGGGCTGGACGAGAGTCCTGTTAAAAAATCAGATATGGGGATTGTCATACCATTCATGTCTTACCTCACTTTACGTGGATTTTAATGTTTCTTTACTTCGATTATAACGGACTGACGTGAAAAATCTATAGAAAATGAAAAGCTTAACGCCGATTTTACAAAGGATAAAAAAGCGTTAAGACGAGGCGGCGAAAGGGAAGAGGGAATATTAACAAACTGCTAAAAATGGAAAAAGCAGGATGCAGGAACAGATAAATTGTGCTATAGTAAGAATTTGTGACATTTTAATTGTACAGAAAAGAAAGAGATGTGTGGAACATGAAAACTGGAATATTGAAAACGGGTGCGGCCGAACGCCGTGAACTGATCCTGAACGGCAGTATCGTAAGAACCTTGATGATGCTGTCGTTTCCGACCCTGATGATGAGCGTGGTGCAGTCTCTGATGCCGCTGTCCGACGGTCTCTTCATCAATAATGTAGCGGGTACGCTGGTGGCCAGCGCCGTTACCTACAGCGAGCCGATCATAAACATGATGACCGCGCTGGCCCAGGGCTTAAGCGTGGCCGCCATGGCCATTATCGGGCAGACCTTCGGCCAGGGGAATTTTAAGCGGGTGAAGCATATCAGCACTCAGACTGTAGTTTTCGCATTCTGCCTCGGCCTGTGCATCGCGCCGCTTCTGGTGCTCATCGCGTTTCCAATATCGGGCCATGTGGATCAGGAAATCTCTCATAATGTCTGGCTTTATATCGCCTTATATGCCATGGTTCTTCCGTTTTCCTTCCTGGAAAGCATTTATAATGCTATTATGAATGCAACCGGGCGGCCGGAAGCGACATTTATCCGGATGGTTTTAATGCTGGTATTAAAAATAATTTTCAATGTAGTCTTTATCGTCTGGCTCCGCCTGGGGATTGTGGGCTGTGTCATGGCTTCGCTCTGCGCCAATATGCTCATCTGTATCTGGATGTTCTATGAGCTGTTTATCCAGAAGGGAGAGAACCAGCTGACCCTGAAGGGTTTTCGGTTTGACGGAGTCCTGATCCATCAGCTGATCCGCGTCGGCATCCCGGCCATGGTGACCAGCCTGATGCTGAATTTCGGATTCTTCCTCATCAACAATGAGACCCAGAAATACGGACCCGTCGTCTTAAACGGTCAGGGAATTGCCAACAACATCACGTCTGTATGCTTTAACCTGCCCAGCTCCTTCGGCGCTGCCATCACAACCATGGTGAGTATGAATGTGGGCGCGGGACAGGGCGCACGGGCGAAGAAGTGTACAGTGACCGGATGCGTGGCCAGCATGATCACGGCTGTCCTTATTATTTCCATTATAGTACCGGCCTCGTCCCATTTGACGACCCTGTTTACGCGCCAGCAGGATGTGCTGGAGATCGCAAATCACGCGTTACATATTTACACGTATTCCGTCGTCGGTTTCGGAATCTGCATGGTAGTCCAGGGGGCGTTTATCGGCCTCGGAAAGACAAAGGTTCCGATGGTGGTGGGGCTGCTGCGAATATGGCTGCTCCGTTACCTGTTTATACTGGCAACGGAAAGCTTCCTCGCCTATTATTCCGTATTCTGGGGGAATTTATTCTCCAACTACATGGCGGCGGCGATCTCCATCGTCCTGCTGCTCCGTGTAAAATGGGAATCCGCATTGCAGGAAAATGAATAAAAGCCAGTAGCCGCCGGGCATTTCCGGACAGGAAAACGGGCGCCGCAGCCGATGATATCCGGCCGCGACGCCCGTTCTTTTTCTATTTTCCTGAATTAATGGTAAATCTTTTTCTCCTCATAGATCGGTTCGCATGTCAGATTGACGCCCAGCTTCTTGAAGATCTTCGTATCCACGTCGGAGAGCAGGACGGAAGTGTGAACTTCGCGGCCCTTTAGCTTTGGAAGCTGCTCTAAGGCGACCTGTGCGTTGTGATCGGTGGCCGCGCTGGCGGACAGGGCGATCAGCACCTCGTCGGTGTGGAGACGCGGGTTCTTGCTGCCCAGGTAATTGACCTTTAACTTCTGGATCGGTTCGATGGCAGAAGGTGCGATCAGATGAATGTCATGAGAAATGTTTCCCAGCACCTTGACCACATTTAACAGGAGGGCCGCGGAGGCGCCGAGAAGATTGGTTGTCTTGCCTGTGATGATGGTTCCGTCATCCAGCTCCATGGCTGCCGCCGGGGAGCCGGTCTTTTCCGCCCGCTCGTTGGCCGCTCCGACTACGCGTCTTAAGTCGGTGGTGATCTTGGCCTGCTTCATCAGAAGCTCGATCTTATAGACCTCATCCTTGCTGCCCATATCCTTGGCCAGTCGGGCCAGCGCCTGATAGTAGCGCCGTATAATTTCCTGACGGGAAGCCTCGGCACATACCTCGTCATCCATAATACAGCATCCGACCATATTGACACCCATGTCGGTAGGAGACTTGTAGGGGCATTCGCCGTAGATTCCCTCGAAAATGGCGCTTAACACCGGGAAAATCTCCACGTCGCGGTTATAGTTTACCGTGGTAACACCGTAGGCGTCGAGATGGAAGGGGTCGATCATGTTGACGTCATTTAAATCGGCGGTAGCCGCTTCATAGGCTAAGTTTACCGGATGCTTTAACGGGATATTCCAGATCGGGAAGGTCTCGAACTTGGCGTATCCGGCCTTGATGCCGCGCTTGTTCTCATGGTAGAGCTGGGAAAGGCAGGTGGCCATCTTTCCGCTTCCCGGTCCCGGCGCTGTGATGATGACGAGCGGCTTCGCTGTTTCGATATAATCATTTCTGCCGTATCCCTCGTCGCTCACAATCAGAGATACATTGCTGGGATATCCGTCGATGATGTAGTGGCGGTAGACACGTATGCCGATTTTTTCCAGCTTGCTCTTGAAGAGATCGGCTGCCTTCTGTCCGGAGTACTGGGTGATGACGACACTGCCGACATAGAGCCCCCGGTCCGTGAAGGACTGAATCAGGCGGAGTACATCCACATCGTAGGTGATGCCGAGATCGTGACGTATCTTGTTCTTCTCGATGTCTGCGGCATTGATGGCGATGATGATCTCGGCCTGGTCGGCGAGCTGCATCAGCATGCTTAACTTGCTGTCAGGTGCGAATCCCGGAAGGACTCTGGAGGCGTGATAATCATCAAATAATTTTCCGCCGAATTCCAGATACAGCTTATCGCCGAACTGGTTAATCCGCTCCCTGATGTGCTCAGACTGCAGCTGCAAGTACTTGTTGTTATCAAATCCGATTTTCATGTTCGTACCCCTTTTTATTCTTTAGAATCTATGTCCTCAGAGGCTGTTTACCCGCAAAAAAGCACGCAAAAAGCCCCCATATCGTTAAAAACGACGGGTTCCTGCTCATAATACTTACCGATTGTATCATAAAACGAATGAAATTACCACGGTTATTTCGTTCTCCAGGATAAACTTGTAAAATTACAGAATTATGAAGAATTGTGGTTCCTTATAAGGCTGAGAGAGATTTCGGGGTTTTCGTTCCGCCAGGGAGCCGGGGCCGGAGCGCTTCCCCCAGTTTCGGCGATTTTTGCAGGACGTCGGCAGCTCTTAGGTCGGAAGGATACAAAAACAAGGGGAAAAATCTGACCTCAAAGTCAGATTTTTAGAGGACCTGAATC